>LWDU01039224.1_pt1 | contig 411450 bp, 320 predicted proteins | sample 727161 | NCBI WGS metagenome assembly LWDU01 (sample SAMN04566230, study PRJNA314399) | hydrothermal vent metagenome | isolation source: deep sea hydrothermal plume seawater | place: Mexico: Gulf of California, Guaymas Basin | collected 2004-07-11 | reverse complement strand
GACGCCGTCGTAGGTGCCGTCACAATCAGCAAAGATCGTGAAGCCTGTGGTCGAAGCGGAGAGATCGACGGTGACATTCCAGCAGCCGAGGGCGCCTGTGCCAGTACCGGTGCCCGGAAGGGCCAGGACGGTGCCGGTGAAGTCGGGGATCAAAAGAGTCGCGTCCGCGCAGGGGTCGTAGCACTGATACACGGCCAAGGTGGCGTCGATTGTCGCCTCGCCTGTGCAGTAGCCAATGTTAAAGCCGTCGATCAGGTAGTTGATGCTCGAACCAGTGACGGATGTCGCCGTAGTCGGAGACGAGGAGCTAGGCATGCGACCGGAGTCAACCATGCTCTCGCCAGCCGAAAGGCCGAAGTAGAAGTAAAGGACATCGCCGTGCAGTTGGGCGATGGGCGAGTTGGCGCGGGTCCAGGTGCCCGTGGCCATGTGGTAGGTGCCGGCATCCTTGACGGTTGTAGCGGTCTGGATCTTGCCGATGGCGTCTTGTTGGGCAAAGGCGCCCGAAGCCAGCAGAATGGCGCCGAAGGCGCTGAGGGAGGTACGAAGAAGCATATTCAAGTCTCCTAGGGACTGTAGAATTCTCGGGAAGCGGAGAGAACCGCACAGGCCACTTGTACCCCGCGAAGGCTCATCCGTCTACAACACTTCTCGACGCCTCTAAGAAAGCTCGCGAGAAGCTGATGGAACAGAAACGGGCCAGCTATGCCGAATGTCGACAATGCCGAGCCGCAATGCACCGGATACTCCGGAGCACCAAGTGCTACGATAGCAGATGCGGAGATTTGGTTCCAAATTATTGGGTATTCCTTGGTTCAAGCCTCACTTCGGTTGATCCGCCAGACCCCCCTGCCCCGCCTAAAACGGGCTCCTGGCACTCTGGGCATGGAATGCCCATTTCTAGAGGTCCAAGTTCGTTCGACTGAGTCACCGCTGTTGTGCCCATGCCTCCCCGCACCCGCTCGCACCAGAGGAGAACACCCTGCCCTATTCCCTGTTGTTAGTAGCATGGGCCTACGCATGGGGAGCCTCTTCGCACCGCGGCCCGAGGCAGCCAGCGCGAGAGTAAATAGCGCGCGGGGGCTTCCCGCCGAAACAGGAAGCCCCCGCTCTGGATGGAGCCAGATATCGGATTTGAACCGATGACCCCAGCTTTACGAAAGCTGTGCTCTACCACTGAGCTAATCTGGCGGTCTGACGGGTCGGGCCACAGCCCCAAGGAGCCGTGGCTGGATCCGGCAGAGACTACTGAGAGATGTTGACCCGAGCGCCCTGGGTGATTGCAGCGCGGGTCGCGTCATCGATGGACATGTTGGAGATGGCTCGCGAGGCGGCCACGCGAACGCCCAAGCTTGAGCCAGAACGCACCACGGCGCCGAGGCCCTCAAGCAGCTCCGGGGGGCCGGAGAGGGCTGCGCGGGCAGCGACCTGAGCCAGGGCACCGGCAGCTGCCTCGCGGGCAGCATTCGAGCGTGCTTCGTCACTCAAGACAGCGGCGAGAGCAGCGGCCTCCGTGGCTCCACCCGCGGCGCCGAGGGCTGCCATGGCCGGGATGCAAACCGCATCGGGGCGGGCAGCCAGGCTACCGGTGAGAGCCGCGAGGGCTTCGCCCACATGGGCTCCCGAGCGAGCCAGATTCGCCAGGGTCGAAGCCGCCTGGGCCGCGAGCAGATCAGCCCGGGCGCGGTCACCGTCCAGGCTGTCGGCCATGGCCTCCTCGATCACTCCCAAGTCTCCCCCGGGAGCGAGGATGGCGTTGACGCGGTCAGCGTAGGTGTCGGAGTCGGAGATCATCACCAAGGGTGTCTCGGCGGTGCGCTCGTCGCGACGGATCTCGTCGATGACCTGATCCACCGAGAGGTCCGGCAGGTTGTCGGCCACCACAATCACATCGACGCCCGGGGCGCGCTTGATCAAGGCCAGGCCCTTGGCGCCGGTGTTCCAGAAGTTGACCACCACACCCTTCGCGGCCAAGGCATCGGCCAGAGCATGGCCGCGGCTCTCGTCGCCGTCGATCACGATGCCGATGCGCATGATCTCGCGGCCCGCGGCTTCGCCAAGACCGAGGACAACCGCCTGCGTGGGGGCGCTGCGGCTGCGCAATGCGATCTCGCCCAGGGCCACGGCGGCCTCGCCGCGTAGGGCACCGTCGCTCGAGGTGAGCGCCGCCCCCAGGGATGCGGTGGGTGTACTCGAGTTTTGCCCCAAGACGCGGATCAGGCCAATGCCCGTGGCGCTGTCGTTCTCGCGCACGGCCCAGGCCAGAGCCTGGTCAAGGGCGCCCAAGCCCGTGGTGTTCACGGCGATGGCGGTCTCGGCCACTTGGTCGGCCAGGTCGCCGTCGTCGAGGCCGGCGGCGGCGCGCAGTTCAAGTTCGGCTTGCTCGGCCACATAGGCCCGGGCCAGGCCAGCGCGGGCGTCCAGGGAACCGGGATCGGCGGCCAGAGCACCGTAGTAGGCATTCTTGGAGAGTTCCTCGTTGTAGAGGAAGCGCGGCACGGCGGTGGCCACCAGGGCGCCATCGCTCCAGCTCCAGATCACGGCGCTGTAGTCCACGGCCCGCAGCACACTGGCGCGGCGGTGGTGGTAGGCGTCGCCCATTTGCAAGTAAAGGGCCAGGGCATCGCCATTCGAACCGACCTTCTTGGCCGCTTCCGCGGCAGCCATGCGCACACCATCGTCTGAATCGTTGCGTGCGTGCCAGGTGAGCGCGGCAGCGCTGCGCGGGTCGCCGATGTAGCCGAGAGTCAAGGCCAGGTTGCGGCGCAGGTAGGCGTCACCCGTGTCGAGGGCGGCCACCAGCGGCAACACCACATTGGTGCCCATCTGGGTCAAAGCGTGCATGAACTGGATCCGGCGATCGTCGGCGTTCTCGTCCGAAAGGCTCTGCAGCATGTACTGCACTGCGTACTCGCCGTGGTTCGCGTAAAGGCTGCGCACGGCTTGAGCGCGCACGAGCACATCGTCGCTCTGGACATCGCGCAGAAGGGAGCGAATCGCATCCTCGTCGTCGGCTGCGGCCGCACGACCGAGCTGGGCCCGGCTCATGAGGCGCTTGGCCACGATCTCGTACTGGCCGCCCTTGACGAGGATCTGCAACCAGACTTCGTGCTCGGTGGACTTCCAGAGTTCGTAGGCCGCGGCGTGGCTCGGGTCGAGGGCAAGGACAGCGTTGAACTTCTTGAGGGCAGCGGCATCGTCGCCGCGGTTGAGCAGCTCGACGCCTTCCTGGAAGAGGTCCGCGGCCTCGTCGGGCGTGGCTGTCAGGGCGGGCGCGGGGCTCACCAGGGCGCAGAGATGAAGAACGGTCAGAAGGGCGAAGAGACCGCAGTAGCGTCGCATACCGGTCATGGAGGGGGGTTCCTTGGGCGTGGCTCGCGTCGCACAGCTTTGGGGCTGCTGACGGGGTACGGGATGAGGGATGGGAGGGCGCACCGCGCGGGCGCGACCCTGGACTCCACCGGGTCCGGCGGGGAGACAAGAGTTGCGGAATGATAACGGGGGCTTGCCAGGGATCAAGTCCGGAGCCTCTCGGGGGCCCCTACCCCCAGGTGAGAGCCCGGCTACCGCCTTCCTACCTCGCCGCCCCCCCATTTAATAGGGGCGGAGATTTATGGAGGGGGGGGAGCAGACCGTGAGTGTTCTCTCTGTTGGATTAACGACGGACCACCGCCGGACTGATCTTCCCCAGCACCCGTCCGGGAGCCGCGCCGGTGGCCGAAGGCGCGCTGGTGGCCTGGCCCAGGACACAGCGCGCGGCCAGGGTGGCAAAAACCAGGGCCTCGCGGGCGTCGGGATCGACTCCGGCGGTCTGCGAGGACTCCACCGGCAGGCGTTCTCGGAGGGCCGCCATGAGGGCCTCATTGTGCACCCCCCCACCGGCCACCAGGAGGGTTTCGGGGGGCTCGGGGAGGCCGGCGGCCAGGGCCCGGGCCACGGTTTCGGCCACGAGTTCCACAGCACAGGCCAAGAGATCCGGGGTCTCCTTCAGGCCCCATTCGGAGGCTCCTGCGAGGAGTTCGTCGATCCAGGCCTCGCCGAAGGTGTCGCGGCCGGTGGAGCGCGGCGAGCCCGGAGGACCATGACTACCAAAGAACGGATGTTCGAGCCAACGCGCGAGGAGTTCACTGTGGGGACGGCCAGCCAGGGCCGCCGCGCCGCCAGGATCGAAGGGCGCGTCCAGGAGCCGCCGCGCGAGGCCATCGAGCAGGGTGCCGGCGGGCCCGGTGTCGAAGGCGAGGGGCATGCCCTCGGCGGGCAGCCAGGAGATGTTTGCCAGGCCGCCCAGGTTGAGAATCGCCAGGGGCCGCGGCGCGTCGGGGAAGATGGCGTCATCGGCCAGAGCCGAGATCGGCGCGCCCAGGCCGCCGGCGGCCAGGTCGCGTTGACGGAAGTCGCTCACCACGGCGCAGCCAGCGGCTTCGGCGACCCAGTCTCCATCGCCGACCTGCAAACTCGCGGGCCCCGAGGGCTCGACATCGTCGTGGTGCCAGAGGGTTTGGCCGTGGCTGCCCACGAGGTCCAGGCTGAGTCCGTGCTCTTGGGCCAGAGCGCTCGCTGCCGCGCCGAAGGCCCGGCCCAGGTCGCGGCTGATGAGCGCCAGGCCACGGGCATCGAGGGGCCGGCTATCGAGGGCGCTCCGCAAGCGCTTCGCCAGGGTCTCCTGGAAGGGCTGCGTGGCGAAGGCCAGGCTCTCTAGGGAAATCACGCGCCAGCCGCCGGGCACGGGCTCTACTCGGGGTTTGGTGAGGGCAACATCGATGCCATCGCCCGAGGTCCCCGAAAGGACCCCGGCCACAATGGCCTCCCCCGACTCCAGGCTTCGCATCAGCTTTCGCACGAGGAGAAGGTACCCTCTCGCCATGGTGCAAAACAAAGTTGACGCCAAGCCGATTCTGGTGGTGGATGACGATGGCGACATCCGTCTGGCCCTCGAAATGCTCCTCAAGTATGAGGGCTTCGAGGTCTGGACGGCCCGCGATGGTCAGGAGGCCCTTGCGCGCCTCGACGCCGAGGAGGCCCAAGGCCGCAGGGCGGCGCTGATCCTGACCGACCTGAAGATGCCCCAGCTCGATGGCCTCGAGCTCTTGGAGCAGATTCAACAGCGCAAGAGTCCGCCGCCGGTAATCTTGATCAGCGGCCACGGCGATGTGGCCACCGCCGTCGAGGCCATGCAACGCGGCGCGGCAAACTTCCTGGAAAAGCCGCTGGTGGACAACCGTGTGTTGGTGACGATCCAGCAGGCGCTCTTCTGCGAACGCATCAGCCGCGAGAACGATGGCCTGCGCAAGCACCTCGGCGAGCAGTGGGAGATGGTGGGCGAGTCTCCGGCGACGGCGGCCTTGCGAGAGCAGATCACGCGGGTCGCGCCGGCCCTGGCGGCCGTCTTGATCAGGGGCGAGAACGGCACGGGCAAGGAAATCGTGGCGCGCAACCTGCACCTCGCCAGCCCCCGCGCAGCCGAGCCCTTCATCACGGTCAACTGCGCGGCAATTCCCTCGGAGCTGATCGAGTCAGAACTCTTCGGCCACGAAAAGGGCAGCTTCACCGGTGCTCTCGAGCGGCGCATTGGCCACTTCGAGGCCGCCGATGGAGGCACCCTTTTCCTGGACGAGATCGGCGACATGCCGGCCGGTGCCCAGGCCAAGGTGCTACGCGCCCTGGAGACCCTGGAGATCACTCGTGTGGGCCATAGCCAGACGATCCCGGTGAACATCCGGGTCGTGGCGGCCACCAATCTCGATCTGGCCGCGGCGGTGGAAGCGGGCAGCTTTCGCCTGGACCTCTTTTACAGGCTGAATGTGGTTCCCCTGGCCTTGGCGCCCCTGCGCGAGCGCCGCGAGGACATCCTGCCCCTGGCGCGACATTTCCTGGCCTGCGCCGCCGCGCGCGCTGGCCGAAGTGCCCTGGAACTCACCGAGGAGGCCCAGAAGAAGCTCCTGGCCCTCACCTATCCGGGCAATGTGCGCCAACTGCGCAACCTGCTCGTGGGCGCCAGTGTGTTTGCCGAGGGCGAGCAGCTTGGCGCCGCGGACCTCGAGCAGATCCTCAGTTCAGGCCCTGCCATGAGCATCCCCGAAACCGCCCTCGCAACCGGCACCAGCGACCCCTTCAGCGCCCCGACCTTCGAAGTGTTCAAGGACCAGAGCGAGGCCTTGTTCTTCCGCCAAAAGCTCGACGCAAACAGCGGCAACGTGAAGCGAACCGCCGAACAACTCGGCATGCAGCGCAGCCACCTCTACAAGAAGCTCGACCGCTACGGGTTGCGGGGTTGACTGCAGCGTACCAGGTACTTCGCCGCTCATGCGGAGTACCTGGTACTACGCATGAGCGGCGAAGTACCTGGTACGCTGCAGTGATTGGGGGCGAACTGAGGGGCGCCTGGCTGTCAAGTACCGGGCATCTGCGGGTCAGGGAATCGCCAGCTCCATGCCGATGGTGACATCATCGGGGGAATTGAGCTGCTCGGAGTTGGCGAGGTAGATCTCCTCCCAACGGGAACCCTGGCCGTAGACCTTCTTGGAAATCACCCACAGGCTGTCGCCTGCAGCGACGGTGTAGAGAGAACCGGGGGTCAGGGCGCGCACGGCGGCAGAGGTGTCGTCCTCGGCCGGGCGCGAGGGGCTGGCACTCTCGCCGCGGCGGTCGAAGACGGGCACCAGAATGAGCATGCCGGGGCGCCGGTACTTTGTGCCCTCGTTGAATTGACGCAACAGACCAGCACACTCGGAGTCACCATAAAAGCGCTTGGCAAGGGCCACGAAAGTGTCGCCCTTGCACCAGGTGTACTCCTTGAGTTCCGCGTCCCAGGAATCCTTGAGACCCGTCAGAGTCACCAGGGCAGCGCCCGCCGGCAAGCCAGGCTCGTCGGCAGCGACGCCTGCCCCGCCACCCGCGTCGAGACGCAGGGTGGGGGCTGTGCCAATCGCCCCAGAAGACATCACCTCCGAATCGACCTCCGCCACCCCCCCCTGGTGGGCCAACACCTCGGAAGAGCCCATATCAAAGACCAGAGCATCGGCGGCCTTGGGATTCATGGTGACCACGCAAATCACGGTCACGAGGAAAAACACGATCAAAACAACGATCTTCTCGAACTGGCCCATCTGTAAAGCGAAGGAGGTTAGGCGAAAGCGGTCAAGTGAAGGCTGTAAAGCCTTGTGGATGCAGAACTTACGGCGGACTCTAGGCTTAGCGCCGGTCCCCGCTGCGACCCGTCGGTTATCCCAAGCGAACAGAGCCGAGTCAAAGGGAAAGAGGGAAGAATCCTACTAGATGATGTGTGTCGAGAGTGAGCAGCCACGGCCTGGGGCGTGGTGCAAGGGGATCGGGGAGAGGAGATCACGCGCCTTTGGCTGTCGCCCCGCCAACAGGTGCGGTACCTTCCCGCACGGCCCATGAATGAGCGTCGAGAAGAGCAGGAGTACTTGGCTCGCGGAGATTCCGCGGGCGGCCGGGTGGCCTTTGTCAGCCGCAGCAGCCCCAGGACCACCCAAAACGGGCGCGGGGCACCGATGTGGAGCTGGCGCGATCCTGCGCTCCTGGGGCTCTGGGGCCTGGCACTGGCCTTGCAGGCCTTTTCGTGGTCTCAACTCGAGGGCTATCAACTGGCCGACTCGGTGGAGTACATGGAGCGCGCCTGGGCCTTCGCCCAGGGCGAGACCTTGCAGTCCGAAGGCGCCGTGCGCTCCCTGGGTTTTTCGAGCCTCCTGCTGCCGGTCTTCGCCGGGGCCCGCGCCCTGGGCCTGGAAAACCTGCGGCCCTGCGTGCACACGGTACGCCTCCTGCAAATGGCACTGGGCCTGGGGTTGGTGACGGTTTGCGTGCATCTCGGCTCGCGCCTCGCAGGACGCCGAGCAGGGCTCGCGGCGGGCTGGGTGTGTGCCATCAATCCGGTCTTCTTGCAGTACAGCGTCTCGCCAGTCTCGGGCATCGCGGCTGCGCTTTTCGTCGGCTTGGGACTCGTGGCTCTGTTGGAACCGGGCAGCAGGCGGCGCAGCGTGTGGGGCGGCCTGGCCCTGGGCGCGGCCTTCCTCATGGCCTACCAGACGCTGCTGATTTCGGGCGCCTGCTTGGCCCTCTTGTTCGTGCGCCAGCGCGTCCAAGCGCGTTCCAACGCCGCAGACCGCAGCCAGCCCGGCTTCGGCCCGGCCCTCGCGGGCTTTGGCCTGGGCATCCTGGCCCAGGTGGTCCTCGACAAGTTCAGCTACGGCGTCTTCGGGGTGAGCATTGGCAACTACCTGATCGAGAATGTCGGCGGCGTGGTGCTCTCGACCCTGGTGCACCTGGGACTCAGCGATCAAGAGTGGGTCCACGACCTCTACGCGGCCTATGTCGCCCACATGGATGGCGTGATCGGCACGGCGCCGGCCGATGGCAGCCTGGGTTCCTTGCAACCGGTCCTGTGGTACTTCCGTGAACTGCCGAGCATGCTCGTCTGGCCCGTCATGGCCCTTGGGTGCCTGGGTCTCGCGCGGGCCTGGTTCCAGGCCACCTGGAAGAGCAGCCTCCTGGTGGGCACCCTGGCCATCAGCCTGGCGGTGCTCTCCATGAAGGGCTCCAAGTCCTTCCGACTGTGGCTGCCGCTGCTGCCCCTGATCGCTCCCCTGTGCGGCTGGGGCCTGGGTCTCCTGTCTGGCGAGGCCGGAGTGAAGTTCAGCTTCGTGCGGCGCCTCGCGGGTCAGACGCTGCTCCTGGCCGGGATGGTCCTGGGCCTCTCGGCCCTCTCCGAAGTCAACACGCGGCGCTATGGAGTCTTCTGGCAGGCCATGGAATTCGTCAACCAGGCAGCAGCCCAGTCCCGCACCCAGGCCGCCGCCGCGGGGGTCACCTGGCACGGGGCGCGGGCCGCCTGCGGCTACCATTGGGCCGTCTTCGGCCGCAACAGCGCCGATGTCAAATTGGCCAAGCTGAGCCTGCACATCGACCAGTGGGAACAACTGGACGCCGACGAGCGCAAGCAACTGCTGCACGAGTTGACCAGCTCCCACTGGGTCATCATCCACGACGCGGTGCTTAGCCTGCACAGTGAATTGACCCTGGCCCTGAACGAAAAGTTCGAGGTTGCCACGAGTTTCTGGGACGCCGACGCCGACCGCGGCCTGCGCGATGTCCTGGTCCTGCGCAACACATCCCATGAAGCCTGGCGGATCTTCGGAGACGAGGGCCGGCGGCCGCGGCGCATGTGGGAAGTGCTCGCTGGACAGGACCCCGAGGCCTATCGCGCAGAGCACGGACTCGTGGACTGGCTGCCCGTGGCCCAGGTTTTTGAGGGCAGCGGCCCAAGCGGCGCCCGCGAGAGCCTGACCCTGTTGGGCTGGGACTATGAGCCCCTGCCGAACTCGGAGCTGGGTTGGATCTGCTACCACTGGTGGACAGCCACGGGCCTGGAGCGGGACTACACCCTGATCGACCGCCTGACCGTTCCCAACATGCGCTCCTGGTGGCGCAATGATCACGAGCCGGGACGCGGCTTCTTCCCCACCAGCACTTGGGCACCCGGGAGCATCGTGCGCGAGGGATTCGTGATGCTCGCGGGCGACGAGCTCTACAAGGATGAGTTCAATCCCATCGGCGGCGCCTTCCGCCGGGGTGATCTGATCCCGGTCAGCCTGTGGTTCAAGTGCAGCATCCAGACAGAAGCGAGCGCGGAAGGGACCGAGGAAGAAACAGCGAGCCACGAGCCTCCGGCCTTCCTGGCGCCCATGGGCCGGGGTTCCCTGGAGCCCCTGGTCTTCCGCGATGCGCCCGCCCTGGCCGACGATGTCTTCGAGAGCGCCGACGGCCACCTGGCCATGCGCGACGGCCTGGTGCGCATCGGCGAGTTCTTCCTGCCCGTGGCGGCGAGCTTCCGGGTGCCCGACGATGGCCGCCCGGTGGAAGACTAGAGAGCAGCGATGGCGAGTCGATTCGCCCGCGGGCCGGGGAGAAGTCTGCCGACCAGCCTTGGAATCAGGAGCTCCTGCGATTATCTTTGGGCGTCCCCAAGAAGCGCATCCATGTCCCGTAGCCAAACGCCGATTCCCTGTCCCGCCCTTCTCAAGGGCCTGCTCGTCGCGGCGCTGGCGCTCCTGGGCTGCGTCGGTCCCGGCGCCTCGTCCGCTGCACGCCCCGGCACGCCGCAAGGCGCCGCGCGCTTGACCTTCGTCGACTACCGCACGAAAGTGCGCATGACCCTGATCAACGAAGCCCACACAGGCAAGGTCGAGTTCTATTCTCAGAAGCGCGCCAACGCCAACACCAAGATCACAACGAACGAGATCATGGGACACTTGTTGGCGCGTCTCGAAGACCAGGGCTTCAACGGTCACGCACAGCCTGGCAGCGCGCCCCTGCGGGGAGCCGCGGGCGAGTTGCAGTCCCTCGAACTCAATACGCGCGAGGCCACGGTTTTCCTGGTCAACTCTTCCGCCCTCAACGACGAGGCGCGCACGAGCTTTCGCCAATGCCGCCTGGCTTTCATGCAGATCCAGGAGATCACCAGCCAGGCGCAGTCCGTGGACGACCCCACGGGCCGCGCGGTCTTCCAGCCAGAGAGACCCGGGCGCCCCAAGAACTGATGACCGCCTCCGCCCCGCAGCAACCGGGGTCCCCCGGGACTCTCAAGGCTGTGGCAATTCTCCCGGCGCGGCTCGACTCCACACGCCTCGAGCGCAAGATGCTGCTCTGCGAAACGGGCTCGTTCCTGTTCGAACACAGCGCCCGGAATGTGCTTGCGAGTGGCGCGGTGAGCCAGGTTCTAGTAGCCACCGACTCCGAAGAAATCCTGGCCGCTGCCAGATCCGTGGGCTTGCCAGCGGCCCTGACCCGCGCCGATCACAAGAGCGGCACCGACCGCGTCTTCGAAGCCCTGACTGGTCTTGAGGAAACTGGCGCCGGTCCGTTTGATGTTGTCTTGAATGTGCAGGCCGACGAACCCGATGTGGCCGCCCTGGACCTGCGCCAACTTGTGGCAGCCTTTGAGGATCCCGCCGTGGAACTGGCCACCCTGTGCGTGGCCCTCGATAACTCCGAAGAAGCGGCCCAACCCAGCCGGGTGCTGGTAGTGCGAGACGAACAGGGCGACGCGCTCTACTTCTCGCGGGCCAGAATCCCCGATGCCAGCCACGCTCGCGGGAAGGCCCAAGGCACCTGGTTGCGACACATCGGCGTCTACGCCTTTCGGCCCGCGGCCCTGGCGCGCTTCTGCGGCCTGGCAGAGGGCCGACTCGAACGCCTCGAGAACCTGGAACAGCTGCGCTGGCTCGAAGCCGGCGGCAGGCTGCGCGTTTTGGACGCCAGCCACGCCCCGAGCGGCATCGACACTGCCGCCGACTATTCCGCCTTCGTGGCCCGCATGGCCGCCGCTCAGCCCCCCGCCCGCACCTGATCCTCCACGGCTCCCCACAGCACTAGATTTCCCTCATGGTCAAACACATCTTCGTCACCGGCGGAGTCGTCAGCAGTCTCGGCAAGGGGCTGACCTCGGCAGCCATCGGGTTGATCCTCGAACGCCGCGGTCTGACGGTCTCCCTGCAAAAGCTCGACCCCTACATCAATGTGGATCCGGGCACCATGAGCCCTTTCCAGCACGGCGAGGTCTATGTCACCGATGACGGAGCCGAGACCGATCTCGACCTCGGTCACTACGAACGCTACACGCACGCCAAGCTGACTCAGTCGAGCAACTTCACCACGGGCAAGATCTACTCCACGGTGATCGCCAAGGAACGCCGCGGCGATTACCTCGGCCGCACGGTGCAGGTCATTCCCCACATCACCGACGCCATCAAGGAAGCCATCCACGAAGGCGCCGCCGAAGGTGCCGATGTGGCCATCACCGAAATCGGCGGCACCGTGGGCGACATCGAGAGCCTGCCCTTCCTCGAAGCCGTACGCCAGTTCGCCCTCGAGCGGCCCAAGGGCGATGTGCTCTTTCTGCATGTGACGCTCTTGCCCTACCTGCGCGCCTCGGGTGAGCTGAAGACCAAGCCGACCCAGCAGTCGGTGGGCAAGCTGCGCGAGATCGGCATCCAGCCCGACATCCTGGTCTGCCGCACGGAGCAGCCCATGACCCAGGAGATGGCCCAGAAGATCAGCATGTTTTGCAATGTGCGCCCCGAAGCCGTGGTCGAGGAGCGCGATGTGGCCTATTCGATCTACGAGGTGCCCGTGGATCTCTGTCGGTTGGGCCTCGACAAGCTGGTGGTAGCACACCTCGGCTTCGAATCAGACACCGAAACCGATCTCGACGACTGGAGCCTCATGCTGGCCGAACTGAAGAGCGTCGAGAAGACCTGCGAGATCGCGGTGGTGGGCAAGTACATCCAGTTGCACGACGCCTACAAGTCGATTTACGAGTCGTTGGCCCATGCGGGCTACGCCAACCGCTGCAAGGTCAAGCTGCGCAAGATCAGCGCCGAGGATGTGCTCGTCAAGGGCACCGAAATCCTGGCTGGTGTGGACGGCGTGCTGGTCCCCGGAGGCTTCGGCGAACGGGGCATCGAGGGCAAAATTCAGGCCATTCGCTGGGCGCGAGAACAGGACCTGCCGTTCTTCGGCATCTGCCTCGGCATGCAGTGCGCCGTGATCGAGTACGCGCGCCACGAATTGGGTCTCGAAGGAGCTCACACCCTGGAACACTCGCCCCATTCGCCCCACCCGGTGATCAGTTTGATGGCCGACCAGCGCGAGATAGATCAAAAGGGCGGCACCATGCGCCTGGGCGCCTACGACTGCGAACTCGATCCGGGCACCCGGATCCACGAATTGTACGGCTGCACCAGAATCTCCGAGCGCCACCGCCACCGCTTCGAGTTCAACAACGACTACCGCGATCAGTTCGCGGCCTCGACCATGGTCCTCAGCGGCAGAAATCCCGGGCGCGACCTGGTGGAGATCATCGAAATCCCCGAACACCCCTTCTTCATCGGCGTGCAGTTTCACCCCGAATTCAAGAGTCGGCCCCTCAACCCCCATCCGATCTTCAAGGGCTTTGTGGGCGCGGCCCTCGCCCACGCGAACGGCAACAACCCCGCCCCCGTATGCGAGACAGTCCTATGACAGAATCTCAACGCGCCGACCAGCTGCCCCTGCCCGGCGGGAACTTTCGGCTGTTCATAACGCGCCTCAGCTACCAGGGTCTGATGTCTCTGGGTATGCTGGAGAATCCGGTTACGGGCACCAAGGCAGTAATCCTTGAAAACGCGCGCATGATCATCGACGACCTCTTGATGCTCAAGGACAAGACCAGCGGCAACCTCGACCCCGACGAGTACGAGCACCTCGACAAGTTGATCGGCGACCTGGAACGCGCCTACGCGCAGATCGAGGAAGCAGCTGCCCAGTAATGGATCGTGGGGCTGTGGAGCCTCGTGGGCGGGGCCAATTGCTATCCTGGGGGAATGAACGCATTCTTCCTCGCCGCCTGCCTGCAACTCACCCCCACAAACGCAGCCCAGCCAGCTTTCGAGTTCGAGCGAGGGGATCACATCTGTCTGGTGGGCAACGCCCTGGCCGAGCGTATGCAACACCACGGCTGGCTCGAGGCCGCAATCCAGGCTCGCTTGCCTCTCCTGGAACTCTCCTTCCGAAACCTGGGCTTCTCCGCCGACGAAGTTAGCGGTGGTCAGCGCACGGCGGGCTTTGGATCGCCAGACGAACACCTCACGCGCTGCGAAGCGGACATCGTCCTGGCCTTCTTCGGTTTCAACGAATCCTTCGCCGGAGCCACGGGCCTGGCCGAGTTCGAGCGCGATCTTGGCGACTTCATCGCACACCAGAAGTCCGCCAACTACAGCGGCGATGGCGCGCCAACCCTGGTGCTCTTCTCCCCCATCGCCTTCGAGAACCTGAAGAGTCCCAGCCTGCCGGTCGGCAAGGCACACAATGCGCGCCTCGAACTCTACAGCACGGCCATGGCGCGCATCGCCGCGCGCGAGAACACGATCTTCATCGATCTTCTTGCCCCCACCCGCGCCCTCTACGCCGCCCACACAGAGCCCCTCACGATCAACGGCGCCCACCTCACGAGCGAGGGCAATCGCCTTCTGGCCGATGTGATCGCTCTAGCCCTGCTCGCCGATGCAGAGCCCCTGGCGGCAACAACGGAGGAGTCAAAGCGCGATCTGCACCGCCGCGTCCTGGCCAAGAACCTCTTGTGGTTCAACCGCTACCGCGCCACCGACGGCTACAATGTCTACGGTGGGCGTTCGTCCCTGGAATATGACGGCGTCACCAACTACCGCGTGCTGCAACGGGAACTCGAGGTCCTCGTTGCCGAGTGCGAGCGGGCCGACCGCGAAATCTGGGCCGTGGCCAGCGGCGAAGACCCTGCTGGGGTTGGGGGTCCTTCTGGGATGATGAGTGAAGTGCCCCCGCTGATCCCGGTGGAAACCAACAAACCCGGGACCGGAGCGGCTGGTGCCCACGAGTTCCTGAGCGCCCAGGCGGCCATCGACGAGATGGATGTGCTCGAAGGTTGTCGCGTGGAACTCTTCGCCGACGAGGAGCGCTTTCCCAACCTGGTCAACCCTGTGCAGATGTCATGGGACACCCGCGGACGCTTGTGGGTGGCCTGCTGGCCGACCTATCCGCACTGGGAACCGGGGAAGCCCATGAATGACAAACTCCTGATCTTCGAGGATACAGACGGCGACGGGCGCGCTGATGTCTGCAAGACCTTCGCGGGCAATTTGCACAACCCCACGGGCTTTGAGTTCTGGAACGGCGGCGTGTTCGTGGGTTGCGCCCCCGACCTCCTGTTTCTCAAGGACCTGGACGGCGACGACCGGGCCGACAGCGTCGAGCGCGTGTTGCACGGACTGAGTTCAGGAGACACCCACCACTCGGCCAACAGTTTCGTGCTCGGCCCATGCGGTGGGCTCTATTTTCAGGAAGGCACCTTCCACATGTCGCAGATCGAAAGCATCTACGGCCCGCTGCGCAACCACAACGGTTGCGTGTGGCGCTTTGAACCGCGCACCTGGCGCGTGGAACGCTATGTGCCCTACAACTTTGCCAATCCCCACGGCCATGTCTTCGACCGTTGGGGACAGGACTTTGTCACCGATGGCACGGGCAATGTGAATTACTTCGCCCTGGCCTTTAGCGGCTTCATCCAACACCCCTTGAAGCATCCGGGGATCGCGCCCTTTTTCCAGCAACGCTCGCGGCCCGCGGGAGCCACCGAGATCCTCTCGAGTGCGCACTTCCCCGCCGAAAACCAGGGCAATTACCTCATCGCCAATGTGATCGGCTTCCAGGGCATCTTCCAATACAGCGTGCAGGATGACGGAGCAGGTTTTGGCGCCGAGGAACAGGAGCCCATCCTGCAAAGCCGGGATCCACGCTTTCGGCCCGTGGACATTGAGGTGGGACCGGACGGCGCGCTCTACATCCTGGACTGGCAGAACCCGCTGATCGGCCACATGCAGCACCACCTACGCGACCCCAGCCGTGACAACGCCCATGGCCGCATCTACCGCGTGCTGCACGAGACGCGGCCTCTCGTCGATCCCGTCCCCATCCATGGCCGGCCCCTGGACGAGTTGGTCGGGTTGCTTGGAAAGAGCGACGACCGAGTCCGCTACCGCACCCGCATCGAGCTTTCGGCGCGGGATTCGGTGCAGGTGGTGAGGGCAGCCAAGAGCGCCCGCGGCGCGCTGGCTGGTCTCGCGGAGCGCGAGGAGGATTCCGACAGCGAGCACTTCCTGCTCGAACTTCTGTGGCTCCAGGCCCAGCACGATGTCCTCGATGAGGGACTGCTCGAAGCGCTCCTGAACTCGAGCGACGAGCGCGCGCGCGCCGCGAGCGTGCGAGTCCTGCGCTCCTTGCGCCAGCGGTCCAGGGCACCCCTCGATCTCTTGCGCCAGAGTATCGCCGACCCCTCGGCGCGGGTGCGCATGGAGACTATCGTGGCGCTTTCGTTCTTCCAGAGCGCCCAGGCGGCGGAGATTGCCCTCTTGGCCCTGGACGCCGAATCCGATTCTCTCAGCGAGTACGCCCTGACCGAAACCCTGCGAGCCCTAGAGCCCCACTGGCGCGACGCCCTGACCCATGACGCGGACTTTGCCGCTGGCAATTCCCGGGGCCTCGAGTACATCCTCGCGCGCACGGCGACGGAAAAACTAGCCGGTCTGCGACCTAGCTCCGAACTCTACCGCGAACTCCTCGGCCGCCACGGCTTGGACTCGGCGGACTACAGTGCTGCGGCTGGTGGCCTCGCCGCCATGACATCCAGCAGCGCCGAAGACGAAATCCTGGCCGCCATCGGCCGGGCCGACGCCCGCACGGGCGGCCATGTGGATCACCTGCTCATGGGCCTCTTCGGCGCCCTGCGCGACTTCCCCGCCACAAGCGAATCGGGCGCAAGCCTCGCCCAACTCTCCAAGGCAGGCCAGCGCCACTCCACCCGTTGCCTCGCCACGGCGGCGCGCATCGAAGCCGACGGCGAACTGGGCCCCGCTTGGCGCGCCGCGCTCGGCAGCGTGGCCGCTCTCGGAGACCTGCTTGAGGCCCTGCCCTACTTGTCAAGCCCGCGCCTCGCCGAGGAGGTCTTCGAAAGCGTCCTGAGACTCACCGCGGGCTTGCCCGGCGAGCTGGCCGCCAGCGCGGGGATCGGCGGCAAGACCCACGGGCGCTACATCCGCATCGAACTCCCCGGCGCGCGGCGTACCCTGACCCTGGCCGAGGTACAGGTCTTCGCCGGCGGCGAGAACATCGCAGCCCAAGGCAGCGCCAGCCAATCGAGCGTGGCCTGGAGCGGCGTTGCCAGCCGCGCCATCGACGGCAACACGAGCGGCGTGTACGGCGACAGCGGACAGACCCACACCATCGAGGACCTCCCCGACCCCTGGTGGGAGCTCGACCTTGGCGCCGAGCGGAGCCTCGACGAGGTGCGCGTCTGGAATCGCACCGAGAGCGATGGCCGCTTTGCTGGAAGGCTGGCGGGGTTTGTGCTGCGCATCCTCGACGGCCAACGACGCACGGTCTATGAAGAGACGCCCGAGGAGCAGGCGAGTCCCCGGGTTGCCCTACAAGTCGCTTCGCCAGCCTTGCGAGTGCGGCGCGCCGCCGTGCGAGCGCTGGGAGCTCTGGGTGTGCAGCGCGAGCGCGCCGTGCAGGCCCTCTTGGAGCGTTTCGATGAAGAGGCGCTGCGCGCCTCGGTGGTCAGCGCCCTGGCCCAACTCGCGCCGGAAAAGTGGTCCGCAGCTTCCCGCGAGAGCCTTGCAGCGATACTCACAAGGCTCTTCGCTGGGGACTCAGCGGAAGACTTCGGGGGCCCCGAGGGCCGCCAAATCCTGGCCCTCGCCGACAGCCTTGTGCCGCTTCTCGATCCCGACACGGCCCTGGCGCTCTTCAGCGCTCGCCGTGGGCGCGGCCCCCAGGTGCAAGTCCTGCGCCCAGTGCCCGACGCACTCCTGTTCGATCGCCGGGAGTTCACCGTGGTGGCTGGCCGCCCCGTGGAGCTGGTCTTCTCGAACACCGACTTGATGCCCCACAACCTGGTGGTCACAGCTCCCGGAGCCCTGGCGCGGGTCGGTTTGGCGGCCGAAGCGGACGCCGCCGCGGATGACGCCTGGGAGCGTGGATTCATCCCCGAGACCGACGAGGTTCTGTTCCACACCGGGCTCCTGCAACCGGGAGAGTCGGAAGTCCTGGCCTTTGTAGCGCCCGAGGTGCTCGGAGATTATCCCTTCGTGTGCACCTTCCCAGGCCACTGGGTGCGCATGAATGGCGTCATGCATGTAATCGCGAGCTTGCCCGAGTTGTTGGCCCTGCCCGGCCTCGCTCCGGAGCCCGCGGCAAACGCCGCGTCTCAGCGAGCCTTCGTCAAGAACTGGACCCGGGCGGATTTCCCCAGCACCCTGGCGGCCATCGATCCGGCGCGTAGTGCAGCCGGCCGGAGGGTGCTCGAAACCGCGTCCTGCCTCTCGTGCCACCGGGTAGCCGACGAGGGCGGCCTCACCGGACCGGCCCTCACCGAGGTGCAGGTGAAGTACACTCCAGGCGAACTCCTGCAACAGATCCTCGAGCCCTCGGCCCTGATCGCAGAAGGCTACGCCGCCGAGATTTTCCTCCTAAAAAACGGCCAGGTCGTCGCTGGTCCGGTGCTCGACGAGGATGCGCATAACCTCTACATCCAGGACGACCCCTACCGCGACGACCTGTTGATCTTGCCGCGGGAAGAGTTCGCATCGCGCCGCGTATCGCAGATTTCAAGCATGCCCAGCGGCCTGCTGTCGACCTTCAGCGCCGAGGAGATCCTCGACCTTGTGGCCTACCTGAAGAGCCTCGGGGTGAAATCCGGGGACGATTAGCCCCGGGACCGCAAGGCCTCTAGTCGGCCGCTGGAGCCGTTTTCTTCGACTGCGGTTCGCTTGCAAGGGCGTGGTCCCGTGGGAAAACGCCGCTCTGAAAACCGCCGAAGCCGAACATGGTCGGTGTGTACTCCCCCACCAGGCGGGCGTCGCTGGCGGCACCGATGGCCTCTTCGAGGCCCATGCCCCAATAGCAGGCATTGATGAAAAGCCGCCGCAGATGCTCGCTCTGCAAGTCGATGGCCGCACCGATGGTGGAGGCCACGATGCGCTGAACCTGACCGTTTTCGAGTTGACGCTGGCGCAGCCAACAAATCGGCGTGCGCGGATTGTTGCGCTCATCTGCGACAGGCTGCGAGTCCGGGGTCATGCCGTCGAGCACGGCGCCTTCGAGCAGGACTTGGGCGTCGGCGGGCAGGGAGCGAATGCCATAGACATCGGTAGGTCCCCAAACATCCTTCACACCGCGCAGAATCGGGTGGCTGCGCATCGGTTCTGGAATCACTCCGCGGGTGCTCTCGGATCCGTGCCGGCCGTGATGTGAGATCCAGGTCTCGCCCAGAATCTGGCGCCCAAAGCCACCGGAGCCATCGGCGTTGTTCCAGGTCCAGGCAGCGTGAACGCTCTTGGAGTCCTTTTCGTAGGCGAAGGCGTGGGTCGCCGTGCGAATCCCGAGGAGCGGCTTGCCGGCTGCGACGAAGTCCCGGATGTGCTGCATGTCCTCATCGGCCAGACGCCGAAAGCGCGTAAAGAGCACCAACATGTCGGCATCGGCGAGGGCCCCAAGACCGGGGATGTAACCGCGCTCATCGGGATCGATCTCGGCCGTGTCACGCTTCTGCGAAAAAAGCTGCGTGCAGCGAAAGCCGTGGCGCTGACTGAGGATCTTGGCCAGCTGGGGCAGGGCCTCCTCCGAGCGGTACTCCTCGTCGCCCGAGACCAAGACGATGTGCTTGCCTCGGCCGGGGCCCGTTCCACCGGGATAGACCACCCAGCGGGTGGGCTGGCCCTCTTTGACGGCCTGGGCCGCGAGAGAGGTCGAGAGTAACGGTGCGAGGAGGGCAACGGTCAAGAGGGCGGCCTGGGCGGAAATCAGCATGGCGGGGTGGGATGGGTGCCTGGAGAGGAGAGCGGAACAGCCGGGAGGGGCTTCAGATTGTACCCGCGGCGCATTGCCGGAAGCGTACCAGGTACTCTGCCGCTGCTCTGGCGTACCAGGTACGCCAGAGCAGCGGCAGAGTACCTGGTACGCTTCCGGCAATGCGCCCCTCACCCCCCTCCCTTGAGCTCCTCAGGAGAGCCACGCCATGCAGAAAAATCACCCGGCGCCAAGCACCGTCAAGCCTTCGGCGCGGACCGTCGCGATCCTCGTCACCCTCGACACCAAGGGCGCAGAGGCGGGCTACCTGCGCGAGCAAATCGAGGCCTTCGGCGGCCGGGTGCTCTTGATCGATGTGGGCGTGGTGGGCGCGCCCACCATTCCCGGCGATGTGAGCCGCGCCGAGGTCGCTGCCGCGGGAGGGACAACCCTCGATGAACTCTTGGAGAACCCCACCCGTCAAGCCGCTTCGCCGGTGATGAACGCCGGCGCCCTCAAGATCCTGCGCGAGCGCATCAGCCGGGGAGAGGTGCACGCGGTGCTCGGTATCGGCGGCACCCAGGGCACATCCAACCACACCCAGGTGATGGGGGGGCTCGACTTTGGCTTTCCCAAGCTGATGGTCTCCACCGTGGCTTCGGGGGACACCTCGGCCTTTGTGGGCATCAAGGACATCACCATGATGTTCTCGGTCAGCGACATCCTGGGCCTGAATCCCATCACGCGCAAGATCCTGGCCAACGCCGCCGGCGCTGCCCTGGGCATGGCCCGATGCGAAGTCGAATTGACGATTCCTGGCGGCGAGAAGCCCTTGATCGGCATGACCAACTTGGGCGTTCTAACCGCCGGCTGCATGCACGCGCTGGACCTATTCCACGAACGCGGCTTTGAGGTGATCGTGTTTCACGCCGTGGGCTCGGGAGGCCGAGCCATGGAACAGATGATGAAGGACGGTCTAATCGGCGCAGTCTTCGATTACGGACTGGGCGAGATCGCCGACGAGGTCTTCGATGGCCTACGCGCTGGAGGACCCGAGCGCCTTTCCGTGGCAGGCTCTCTGGGGCTGCCCCAGGTGTTGGTCCCCGGCGGCTTGGAACATGTGGGACTCCTGGTCGAGCCCAATACGGTGCCCGAGCGTTGGCGCGACCACCTGTACACATTTCACAATCCGATCATCCTGGCGCCGCGTCTCAACGCGGACGAGATGCGGCGGGTGGCACGCGAGATCATCGTACGCCTGGAACGGGCCGGCGGCACGGGCGTCTTCATGATGCCCTCACGGGGCACCAGTCGTTATGGCATCGAGGGCGGCGAGTTGCGTGACGCCGAGAGTGATGCGGCCTTCGCCGATGAGCTGCGCCGGGGTCTGCCCGCGGGCTACGAGTTCGTGGAAGTGGATGCGGGAGCGGAGGACGACGGCTTTGTGGAGCAGGCCGTGGAGTGTTTGATCGGCCTCATCGAAGGCCAGGCGAGTGAGACTTGAGCCCCGTGCCATGCGCAATGCCCTGGCAAGGTCTCTCGGTTTCTCCGTACGGCCTCTCCAGAAATAAAATGCGGGGGACGCCCACCAGCGCCCCCCGCAAGATGACTTGCGCCGCCATGAAACCTGGCTAGACCTTCAACGCAGGGTGGGCAACCCTGTTCCGAGCCCATCTCGGCAGCGAAGGCCCCGACCTCAGCGGTAGGCCGAAATACCCGTCAATTCGTGGCCAATGGCCAAGGTGTGGATGTCGTGGGTGCCTTCGTAAGTCACCACCGATTCCAAGTTGCACATGTGCCGGCCGACCCCGTATTCGAGGCTGATGCCATTGGCGCCCAACATGTCGCGGCCCACGCGACTGATCTCGAGGGCCTTCATGACATTGTTGCGCTTGGCCATGGACACCTGAACCGGGGTCATCTTGCCCGCATCCTTGAGTCTGCCGAGCCGCAAGGCGAGCAGTTGGCCGCAAGTGATGTCGGTGGCCATGTTGGCCAGTTTCTGCTGGGGAATCTGAAAACCGGCCAGGGGCTTGTCGAAGACGATGCGTTCGCCAGCGTACTCGAGAGCTTCATCGAAGACGGCCATGGCGGCACCCATCGCGCCCCAAGCGATGCCGTAGCGAGCCTGGGTCAAACATGAGAGCGGACCGCGCAGGCCCTTCGCACCGGGCAACATGGCGTCGAGGGGCAGATGCACCTCTTCGAGCACCAATTCCGAAGTCACCGAGGCGCGCAGGCTGAACTTGTGCTTCTGCTCGGGTGCGCTGAAGCCCGGGGTGTCGCAGGGCACGACGAAGCCGCGAATGGTGCCCTCGCACTGGGCCCAGACGATGGCCACTTGGCTCAAGCCACCGTTGGTGATCCACATCTTGCGCCCGTCGAGAACCCACTGATCACCATGGCGCACGGCGCGGCAGGTCATGCCACCGGGATTCGAGCCAGCGTCCGGCTCGGTCAGACCGAAACAACCGATGGCCTCGCCCGAGGCCAACTGAGGCAGCCAGAGATCCTTCTGCGCTTCGCTGCCGTACTCATGGATGGGCCACATGACCAGCGAGCCCTGTACGCTGACGAAGGAACGCAAGCCGGAGTCACCGCGCTCGAGCTCCTGGCAGATCAGGCCGTAGGAGACATTGTTGAGTCCGGCGCAGCCGTATTGCTCCGGCAGGTTCGAGCCGAACACCCCCAGCTCGGCCAGTTCGGGCACGAGATCCATGGGAAAAGTCCCGGCCTCGTAGTGCTCCATGATGACGGGCATGAAGCGCTCGGACACCCAGGAGCGCACGGTGTTACGCACCATTTGCTCTTCTTCGGAGAACTGGTCGTCGAGGTCGTAGAAATCAATCGCGCGGTAACCGGCCATATTGTCTCTGGGGTGGCGCCCGGGCGCCTGAAGAGGGGTTGATGCGAGCGACTGGCGCAGTAGTCTACCAGCCTGCGCCCGCAAGCTGTGCCCCAACCTCTTCTTATGACCGCGGCGGGTGCGACCAGAGGCCCGCCGGAACATGCTCAACCCCACTCCCTGCCGACTCTGCGGTTACGACGCTCCGGGGCCGTCATGCCCCCACTGCCAGCACGGTTCGAGCGATGACTCCCTGCAGGATCAACCCACGACCCAAATCGGGCGCATCCTCGACGGGCTGCAAGCGGTGCCGCGGGGGTTGTGGCTTCTGGTAACGACCCGCGGCGTAAAGCGTTTTCTAGTCCCGCCGGTGCTCTTGACCCTCCTGGCCTTCGGCGCACTGTTCACCTGGAGCCTGGGGCTGGTGGACATCCTCGTGGATGCAGCCACGGTGGACAATCTGGAGAGCATGGGTCTCGAGGAGGGTTACTTCAAGGCTGCTGTCACATGGCTCTTGGACAAGGGCGTGGCCACGCTGCTGGCCAAGATTAGCGGCGTGGTGCTGTGGCTTGTGGTCTCGTCGATCGTGGCCTTGTACGCCTTCTCAGTGGTCTACGAAGCTGTCGCCGGACCTTTCCTGGACGAGATCCAAGGACGCATCGAAACGAGCTGGTTTGGCATCAATCCCCGCGACGAGATCCAACGCCCCACGAGCATCCCGGTGGCTGATTGCATCAAGCTCTCGCTTCTGGGCGCCGTGCCGGCCCTGGGTTTTTTGGTCGCGGGTTTTGTTGTGAGCGGTCCCGTGGGTTGGATGCTGCCCTTCGGCGCGCCGCTCTGCTATCTGGCCCTGGGCCTCGCGAAAAAAGACTACGGACTGTGGCTTTGGTGGGTGGTGCGCATCGAGAGCCACACCCTCATGGTTTCGATCAAGGCCTCCCTGGTGGTGGTCTTTCTTTTGATCATCTTCCTGCCCCTGAAGTTCGTGCCCGTGGTGGGACTGCCGCTCTTCATGGCCGTGGCGGGTTTTGCCACGGCCATCACCCTGCTCGACATCCCCTTCTCGAGGCGCGAGTGGGCGCTCACAAAACGCCTGCAGTTTTTGGTGCACAACGCGGGGGCGGTCACGGCCTACGGTGGGGTGGCTGGCCTTCTGTTCGTGATTCCCATCTTGGGGCCCCTGATCATGGTGCCGGCGGCCTCGATCGGCGGGCTCTGGTTGGTGGTGCGCCTGGACAAGGACTCCCTGCGACCGCTGGAGACGCGGCGGCCTCAAACAAACGGGCAGGCCACGCCCAAGGTCTGAGCCGGGGCTTGCCTGGCCCCCTTTGCGTGTCATCCTAGGGCTCACCCATGTCCGTCCCCTCCATCACCCTCGGGCGAGTCGCAGCCGAGTTTCCAGAGCATGGAGAAGGACCGCGACTCAGCCTGGTGGCGCCGGTCTATGACGAAGAGGACAACTTGCGGCCCCTGGTGCTGAGCGTCCACGAAGCTCTGCAGGACCTCGGCACCTGGGAGCTGATCCTGGTGGACGACGGTAGCCGCGACGGTTCGGCAGCCTTGATCCGAGCCCTGGCCGAGGAGGACCAGCGCGTGGTGGGCGCCTTCTTCGAGCAAAACTGCGGCCAGACCGCGGCCATGGGTGTCGGTCTGCAACTCGCTCGCGGCGATATTATCGTGACCCTCGACGCTGACTTGCAGAACGATCCCGCGGACATCCCGGGCATGCTCGCCGTTCTCGCCGACCACGATGCCGTGGTGGGCTACCGCCAAAAGCGCAACGACAACTGGCTGCGGCGCATCTCCTCGCGCATCGCCAACCGCGTGCGCAACTGGATCAGCCGCGACTCGATCCGCGACACCGGTTGTTCGCTCAAACTCTTCCGCGCCGAAGCGATCCAGTCCCTACCGCTCTTCGAGGGCCTGCATCGGTTCTTCCCCACCCTTTTGCGCTACCACGGCTTCTCCGTGCTCGAGCACCCCGTGTCCCACAGGCCGCGAGTCGCCGGCGTTTCCAAGTACGGCGTCTTGAACCGCGCCTGGCGCGCCTTCAAGGATCTCTTGGCCGTGCGCTGGATGCACGGCCGAGTGATACGCGTGCCTCTGGTCGAGGTCAGCGCGCGGCCGCGACGATGAGTGAGATCGAGGTTCTTGGTTTCAGCCTGAGCCCCTTCGAAGTCCTCGGATGTGTGGGTCAGGCGCTGTTCTTCGGCCGCGTAGTGGTCCAATGGGGGGCCTCTGAACGAGCGGGGCGCAGCGCCAGCCCGGCACTCTTCTGGTGGCTTTCCCTGGTGGCCTCGGGGATTATGGCCGTGGTGGCGGTGGGCCTCGAAGCCTGGGTGCTCTTGCCTGGCTATTTGGTCAACGGCGCGACCTATGGCCGCAACCTGCGATTCGGGGGCAATCAGGACACGGGCCTGGGGCCCCTGCCCACGGCGCTCCTGGCCCTGACCGCCGGGGTACTGCTCCTCGCTTGGGGCCATGTGATGTCGCCGCCTGCCACTCAGGTGGCCCTGCCCTGGTTGATCGTGGGCCTCATCGGCCAGACCATCTGGAGCACCCGCTTCCTCTTCCAGTGGTGGCTCTCCGAGCGCGCCGGCCGGAGCCACTTCCCCATGGGCTTTTGGTGGCTTTCCCTCGTCGGCTCGCTCTTCAACCTGGGCTACACCATGCAGCTCGAAACACCAATCTTCTGGATCGGTTTCATCTTCGCCTGGTTCGTGCCCCTGCGCAATCTGATGCTCGAGTCCTCTCATCGCCGCCGCGCAGGCGGAAAACTGTAGCATGGCCCGGCCCACCCCCGCAGCCCCTCCTGGAACCATCCCGTGCCCAAATACCTCGTCACAAGCGCCTTGCCCTACGCCAACGGGCCGCTGCACTTTGGCCACATAGCCGGAGCCTACCTGCCAGCAGATGTCTATGTGCGACTGTTGCGCATGCAGGGAGAAGAAGTGCGCTACATCTGCGGCGCCGACGAGTACGGCGCGGCGATAACGATCAACGCCGAGAAGGAAGGCGTGGACTACGCCACCTATGTGGCCCGCTGGCGCGCGGAATTCCAACGCACCTTCAAGCGCTTCGGCATCGAGTTCGACATCTGGAGCGGCACCAGCGCATGCCCCCAGCACACCGAGATGGCCCAGAACATGTTCCGGCAACTCCATGAGAATGGCTATCTCTGCAAGCAGACAAGCGCCCAGTTGTACTGCGAGAAGGACGCCATGTTCCTGCCTGACCGCTATGTGCTGGGTACCTGCCCCAAGTGCGAACACACCGGCGCCCGTGGGGATGAGTGCCCAAGTTGCGGTGCTTGGCTGGACGCAACCAAACTCAAGAACCCTGCCTGCAAACAATGCGGCTCGCAGCCAAAATTGCGCGACACAACCCACTGGTACCTGGACCTGCCGAAGCTGCGTGATGACCACATTGGCGCCTGGTTCGAGAAGGGCGACTGGAAGGCCAATGTCCAGGCCTTCATCTCGCGCATGCTCGACGACCTACAGATGCGCCCGATCACCCGCGACATGAGTTGGGGCGTGCCCGTCCCCGCCGACCTCGCCGAGGGCGAAGAGGGCAAGGTGCTGTATGTCTGGTTCGACGCCCCCATCGGCTACATCTCCATGACCGCGGAGCTGGCCGCCCGGGAGGGCGATCCCGATGGCTGGAAAACATGGTGGTGCTTTGAGGACACGCGCTTGGTGCACTTCGTGGGCAAGGACAACATCCCCTTCCACGCCCTGGTTTTCCCGGCGATGTTGGCCGGAGCCGACCAGGACTTCATTCTGCCGTGGGCTGTCCCTGCCAACGAGTTCTACAACCTCCAGGGCGCCAAGTTCTCGACCTCGAGCCACTGGACCGTGCCCATGGAGGCTTTCTTCGAGACTTATGACGCCGAAGCGGCTCGTTTTCACCTGATCGCCTCCATGCCGGAAAACGCCGATTCGGAGTTTCGCTGGGAGGACTTTCAGGTCACGGTCAATGCCTCCTTGGCGGACACCGTGGGCAACCTGGCCACCCGTGTGCTGCGTTTCATCGACAAGCACTTCGAGGGCCAGGTGCCCGCCATCGACGCGGACACGGCCCGCGAATTGGACCGGGTGCTCCTTGAGGAGTGCGGTGCCATCGTCGATCCGGGCGCCTCAATCCGCGAGTTCCGCTTCCGGCGGGCTTCCGAGGAGTTCATCGCCAACGCAGCGGTGGCCAATGTCTTCGTGGACAAGCTCGCGCCCTGGGCCCTGCGCAAGAGCGATCCAGAGCGTGCCGCGGCGGTGCTCAATACCTGTTGCGAGTGGCTCTCCCTGGTGGCGCGCTGGATGGTGCCCTTCATGCCGGAGAAGGCTCAGACGCTATGGGCCATGGTGGGCCAGGAAAGCGCCGTTGCCCAAGAGCAGTGGCCCAGCCTGCCGCAAGCGGGCGCTTGGCGCCAACTGACCACTGGACAGCCCCTGGGCCATGTAGAGGGCCTCTTCGACAAGCTCGACGATGCCACCATCGCAGCTGAGATCGCAGCCCTGCAAGCCAGAGCCAGCGCCCAGGCGTAGAGGAAGGTCGGTGCCTCGGAGTTCCTCGAAGGCACCCGGCTTGGGCTAAAAAGAAGAACGCGGTGTCTCGGGGTTCCTCCGAGGCACCCGGCTTGGGTTAAAAAGAAGAACGCGGTGTCTCGGGGTTCCTCCGAGGCACCCGGCTTGGGTTAAAAAGAAGAACGCGGTGTCTCGGAGTTCCTCCGAGGCACCGCGTGTATCTGTGTGGGCTCGCTGCTGAGTATGTCAGACAGATTCGCGCAGGGCTTTCCCAACGCGGAATCCAACCCGACGACCGGCGCAGATCTGGATCGGTTCTCCAGTTTGGGGGTTGCGACCCACCCGCGCCTTGCGGGACTTGACTTCGAAGGTACCGAAGCCGCTCAGCGTCACCGAGTTTTCCTCGACCAGTCCCTTGCGAATACCCGCGAGCACGGTGTCAACGAGCGAAGCGGCTTGCAGACGGGATGTCTGCAGCTCTCCGGCGACGAAGGCGACCAGATGGCTCTTGTTCACGATGTGATCCTGGGCTCAATCGGGTCTAACGGCGACGTGTGGCCTTTTTCTTGGCCTTCTTGCGAGTGGTCTTCTTCTTGGCTTTCTTGCGAGTGGCCTTTTTCTTGGCCTTCTTGCGAGTTGCCTTCTTCTTGGCCTTCTTACGCGTGGTTTTGCGTTTAGCCTTCTTTCGAGTGGCCTTCTTTCGAGTGGCCTTCTTACGGGTTGCTTTCTTCGCCATGGAAGATTCTCCTTGAACGGGGTGTCCGAATTCGGCGGCGCCGGAATGAGCGCTAACGCCACGACATCAAGCGGTCTATCGGTGCTCGCCCAATGGAGCTTGCCCGTCTTCCTGCAACTTTCCCCTGCGGGAGAAGGCATTGAACGGCTGAAGACAGCAGCAATTCGCTCAGCCACTGATCTCCGAGGTAGCACTTTCCCGGGCCCTCAAAGGGGCCCGCGGGAGCCCTATTGAACGCCTCGGGTGTCGTTCAGAATATCCTCTAGAAAGCCGGCCCAACAGAACCCGTAATAGAGCGTAACTATCTGCCCACACTTATCTTAGGTCTCCCAAATGAAAGCGCGATGAGCCCACTTTCGAAGCCGTTATGGGCCTCCAATTACGGTCGCCGCGAAGATCATGGGCCCGTGCAGCTCGAGCTGAAATTGGCTCCTCCTCACGGGCCGATTGGAGCGAACTCAGCAGCTACCAAAAATGGGCCAAGCTCTACTCATCATTCCCAGATTGGGAACCCAGATGGGCTTCTGCAGCCTGCATGGTGGGGCTTTTTGACCTGGAATGAGCCTCGGGGAGCGCTGCTACCGGGCCCTCAAGCCCCGTCAGAGGGGCGTGCTTTGCAATATCCTGAGCGCCCCTCGAGGACTTATTGGGAACCCATCGCGTAGCCTTTTAGCTTCAAACCAGGATCTATGGTGACTGGCTAGGTTTTCCACATTCTTCCCACGGACATCGCGAGGCAAAAAAGTAGCCTGAACCGGGCGGTCCAGGCTTTGCTATCTAGGCGCGCCCGGGAAAGGGGGCCGGAGGAGGTCGAGGCTCAGGCGGGCTTCTTGATCTTGCCGCTCTTCAGGCAGCGGGTGCAGATTTTGACCCGGGTAGCCGCGCCGTTGACCAGGGCGCGTACGCGCTGGATGTTGGGCTTGAAGGTGCGTTTGGTGCGTTTGGTGATACGCAGGCCGACGCCGCCCTTCTTCTTGGGCAAGCCACGCCGGGCGATCGACCCGCCGGTCTTTGTGCCCTTGCCGCAAAACTCGCAAACTCGTGCCATGACTCGGAGACTCCTATTGACCCTGCGGACTCGTGTCCAGAGGTGCTGGCCGGTGGGCCACTGGGATGCTGAAAGGGAGAAGCGGGACTCGATTCCCGCAGGAAGCGCGAAGAGCCTAGCGCCCTCAGGGCCGGCGCGCAAGCCCCCCCCCACCCCAGGCTTCTGGCCCAATCTCTTTCTGGGGGGGGCCTCCAGCCCCATGATTCACCCCCCAAGAAGGGCCCCCGGGGGGCCAGGCGAGGATCCAGAGGGCCGCCAAGGGCCCTGAGGGCTCAGAAGAGCTCGTCCAGGGCAGCCGAGGCGCTGGTGGAAAAGTCCGCGGCCAGCTCCTCGGCCGGATCCCGGGACTCGGCCCGTAGAGCCATCTCGTCGAACAATTGCTTCAGCCGCTCCTGGCTCTCGCTGGCATAGAAGCGCACCAGCCCCAGGTTGCTGCGGTCATCGAAGATAGCGCCAAAAAGGGCCCGGTCGCCGATCGGCGAGATCTGAATGCTCTCGCGCTTACCTTGGTGAAAGAGCGAGTCGAACTCGTCTTCTCCCATGAGGCGCGCCATCTCACGAGTGGCCGCGAAGGACCCTGCGGCCAGAGCGGCTACTGCTTCTGCCGATTGACCGATGGATTCGCCGCGGCGAGTCACGAGGTGCCCGCTGCGATCGATGAGCAGAGCGCTGCGTGCGCCAGAGAGCTCGAGGAAGCCGTCGAGCTCTTGCTCGATGGCCGCGATGTCCTCGGTGTAGAAAACCAGCTGAGCCTGGCGCAGTTTTTCGTCAGAGACCATGGGTATTGCCTGTTTAGAAGAGCCAGAGCACAATGCTGCCAAGGGCGGCACCGAAGCCCACCGAGGCAGCCACGATCACGATCGTCATGAACACGCCCTTCTTCTTGTTGCGTCTCTTGGGCGTGGGTTGCGCTGGTTGAGAACGGGTAGGAAAAGACTTGTGGGAACTCGCTGGCCGGGGAGCCGCCGCAAGAGCCTCTCCGGGTTGGACCGCCATCGGGGAGCTGACTCTTTTTGGAGCCCGCACTTGCGGTTTGGCAGCCACGCTGAGACAGGCCTCGACCGGTGTCGGCAGGGACATGGCCGCGGGAGCTACCTGGGGTGCAGGTTTGGGAGCCGAGGGCTGTTGCAGCGCGAGGGCAGGCGCGGGAGCGGCAGCCGGCGGAGGTGCCGGCGTGTCTTGAATCAGTTGGAGTCCGAGAGCGGCTTCGGGCGCGGGTGCCACAGGTTCGGGTTCGGGAAGTGCAGACACGCTGGGCTCGGGCTCAGGCGCGCGAGCTGGTGGTGCGACCGCCGTGGGCTGCGAGGTGAGTTCGAGGGTCGGTTTCGGCGCAGGCGCTGGCTCGCAGGTCGCCACGGGCTCGGGCTTTGCAACGGGATCTGACTGGGCAACGGCCGCCGCAGCGGGCTGCTCCTGGCTGCTCCCGGATTGGTGGTGCAGGCTGTCGAGCACCGCTGCCGCCACGGCCTTCAGGGTCGGAAAGACCCCCTGGCCCGTATTCGCGATGGCTTCGAACGCGGGCACCCCGCGGGTGTTGAGTTGCTCTTCCAGTTCCGCGATCGAGAGGGCGCCGGGCACATCTCGCTTGTTGTACTGAATCACCATGGGCAGCTCGCCCGCAGCGCGGCCGTACTCGGCCAGGTTGGCTTCGAGGTCACGCATGGACTCGAGGTTCTCTTCCATCATGTTGGGCGATGAGTCGGCGATGAAGATCACACCGTCGACGCCTTGCAGCACTAGCTTGCGCGTGGATGAGTAGTAAACCTGCCCCGGCACGGTGTAGACCTGAAAGCAGGTGCGCATGCCCGCCACCATGCCCAGGTCGAGGGGCATGAAGTCAAAGAACAAGGTGCGATCGCCGTCGGTGCTGATGCTCGTCAGGTCGCCACGATTGGCTTCCGGGGCGCGCTGGTGGATGACCTCGAGGTTGGTGGTCTTGCCCGACATTCCCGGGCCGTAGTAGACGATCTTGGCGTTGACCTGCTTATCTGCAAAATTGATTTGAACCATAGCTCGAATATCGGATCGCTCAGGCGACCTCACTTTCGGTGGAGTTGTTCTCGGTGGAGTTGTTGGGCCCCGCGGAGGGGGCAGGAGCAGTTGTTTCTTGATCGATAGAGATCGTTGCGACCCCGGGAAATATCCCCGGGATCTCCTCGCTTGACTCAGCGGCGGGAACTTTCGGCTGGCTCTTGCTGCGCAAGGTGCGCTCCAGGCGACCTAGCACCGCAGCGGTGGGCAGGCGCAGCTCTTCAGCTGCCATGCCCGGGTCGAGCTCGACGGAGAGCACCATTCGTTCGCAAACCACGAGCACCAAGGTGCCCCGGGCGGCCCGCAACACCAGGCGCACGGGCACCGTCCAGCTCATGGGATCGAGGACCCGTTGCACCTCGGCCAGCCAACCGAGCGCGAGGCCAGCGAAGGCCTCGGAGTCGTCGGCCGAGTCATGCCAGGGCGTTCCCTGCGTGTTACTGCCAGCCGAGGATTCGGGGGTCAGACTAACGATGGGCATGCCATCGTGGGAGATCAAGAGCGCGCGGCGCACGCCGGGCACATGGGCCAGGGGTTCCAGGACTCGCTTCATGCTTGTGTCTCGTGGCCGTAGTTAAAGCCCGCGGCATCTGCGGCGGCCTGGTCGGCGAACCCGGCCAGGACGGCCAGATCCTCGAGGTGCTGGCTCGAAGGAAACTCGTCGGTCCAAAGAGCCGCCGCGCCAGCGCTGCTCGGTGAGATGCTGAGCACGCCGAAGTCGCCCTCCAGATTGATCTCAAGGGCTTGCCCCAGACCGAGACGGCGCGCCGCAGCACGACTTGTGGAGAGTAATTCGCGCACGCCGCGAGCCTGGCGCTCGGCAGTGGCCCCCTTGGGGCCTTGCACCAGGGCGGTGCTGCCACGCACGAAGAAGGCACCCTGCACTCGCTCCTCGGCAGCCAATTGCTTTAGCAGCGGACGCACACTGGCCGTGGGACTCTCACCCTCTCGTTGGTTGTCGTCGCCTTCGAACTGCCCCGTGCGCTCGACCTCGCGCAAGGCTGCGTCCAGGCTCCGAGTACTCCCAGCCAGGGCCGCAGCGGTGCGAAAGCGCGCCTCGAGACCGGGATCTCCGGGGTACAGTTCCAGGAGCCGGGCCAAGGCACGGCGAGCTTCGTTCCAGGCACCACAGCGCGTGTAGATAGAGAGCTGCAACCTGAGCGGCCGTGCATCCCCGCTGGCACGCGCCAGGCACTGGTCAGCGAGTTCGAGAGCTCGGCGCGCATCATCGCGTCGCCGGTCGCTGAAATAGCGTTCGGCGCGAGCACGGGCTTGATAGCAAAGCGCGTCGGCAGCTTGTGTAGCGCGAAACCACTCCGCGGCCACCTGTTCGGCGCGCGCCACGCATTTGGCGCGCAGGTGAATCTCGCACAATTCCTTCCAATAGGCTGTGCGCGGTCCGGCCTTCAGAAGCCGCTGCAAGTCTCGCACGCGGTCCTCGCGCTGGAGCGTCTCGGCACGGTCGCGCAGACGCAGCAGAGCGGCATCGGCGGGAAAAGCCACCAGACCCTCTTCGCAGACCTTGCGGACATCGCTCAGCTGAAGGCTGGCCGCATGGGCGCGGGCCAGGGCCGAGTAATTCTTGGCGCTCGGATCGGCGCTCAGGTTTTTTACGGCGGCGCGCACCTTGCCGCGCTTGAGGAGGGAGCCAAACATCACTTGCGCTGCTCCAGGAGTTCCTCGATGGCCACGATGTTGGCGCTGATACGACTGCGTCGATCCCAATCCAGAGCGCCCAGATCCAGGGAGCGCTCGAACTGGAACAACGCGTCGCCCAGCCTCACCTGGGTCACAGCGTCGAGACCCTTCAAGCGGGCAGACTCGGCCATGGCCTGGCGCTGGTAGGCGATCTTTTCCAGGCGCAGGTTGCGCTCACTTGCACTGTTGGCCAGCTTGTCAGCCTCGCGCTGCAAGTCGCGCCGTTCCCTGGTAACGGAGAACATCCCGAGCCAGAGCTGGTTCTTCGCCAACAACTGGTCGAGGCCTGCAAGGCGCTCGTTTAGTTCGTGGGCGCGTGGGGTGTCTGCCGTGGAGGAAGCCAGCGCCGGCAAGGCGCCGTACTGCTCGAAAATGCGCCACTCGCGTACGAACAAGAGCGAGATCACCGCCGAGACGGCCATCAGCACGCCCGCCAGGCGGTTGCGGCGCTGTTTGAGTTGGGTCTTTTCTACTTCCGCGAAGCGCAGGTCGCGGATCATGCGGGCCACATCACGACGAGTCTGGTCGTGGAGCAAGATCTCCTGGAGCCAGGCTATGGCCTCCATGGGATTGTCGGCCGCCACCTCTTCATCGGCCCGCAAGAGGCAACGCTCGATCAGCTCATCCACCTCGCCAAAGCGTCGAGCCATGCTCGAGAGATCCTGCTGGATCGAACGGTCGTTGGGCGCGTGCTGGGCCAGTAGCTCGAGGATGCTGCGAGCGCGCTCGTGTTCGCCACAGTTTTCCAGGAGAACACTCAACCGACGCCCCTCGGCAGCCAGGGAAACCTGGTAGAGACCGAGGATGTGGGGGTGGGCGAGGCCCAGGATCAAGAGCGCCTCGAGGCGTCTGACATCGGCCGGGTCTTCGCACAGGCTGTCCACCAGGGCACGCCCAAAAGCCAGGGCCGTGCGCTTGTCGAACTCGTCAGCTGCGCGCTCCATTTGCCCGCGCAGATCTTGCGCAGGCTGCCCCTCTTGCTGAGGGGCGGTCAGGGCGGTGACAACATCGTCCACCAGGAGCCGCTCTTCATTGACAGTCATACTTTGGTTCTCGATTCAGCGCCCTCTGGATGAGGAATGCGACGGGCTCCGAGGGGTACCTCGTCCATCTCCCCCAAGTCGTATCGGGTGCTGGTCGCCCAAATCTGAAGCAGACTGGAGGGATCCCTCCTGCCCCCCCCCACTCCTAGCCCGGCCGCCCAAGAAAACAGGCCCGCCCCTCGCATCGGAGGGCCGGGCCCGGCTAGCGCCTGGAGGTCCAGGCCTTTTCGATAGTTCCTAGATCATTGAAGGGCTACTCGGTCACATCCACCGGGGTGGCAAGCAACGCCGCGTTGCCAGCCAAGTCCGCCAGGCCAGGCAGGATGCTCAGCTCCTCGCCATTGCCCAGGGGCCCGGAGAGGACCACGCGCCAGACATTCTCGTCAACTTGAGGCAGCAGGCCGAGAACAACATGGCTGCTGCCGCCGGTCACTTGCCAATTGAACTGGTTGCCCACGAAGCCAGGAGCGAGTGCTTCACTGAAGAGCACATCCACCAGCAGACCGGTGGGATCGATGCGGTAATTGGTGAAGGCAGTGAGCGCGGTGGGAGGCGTGTTGTCTCCGCCGACCGTTCCTCCGAGAGAGAACGGAACCGGAATGACATTGCCGCTGTGATCCGACACATTCAAGACCGTGATGGTCACCGCCTGGTTGGTATCGAACTCGTCGCCAGGGGTCAGGAACAAGTTGGCCGAGAGGCCCAAGCTATTGTACCAGCCTCCGGCTCCACTCACCGACACCGGATTGGTGCCGTTGGTCACGGTGTAGTTTACGGCATCGAGGGCGGTCCAGGGGTCCACCGGCTCATTGAAGACGACGGTGATGTAGTCCCCGCCGGACCCGGCGACGGCCGTGCCGCGGGCCGAAACCAGGATCGGGTGGGCTTGGTCAGCCGCGAGCACGGTATCGAAGTTCACCATGGCTTGGTTGCCAGCAAGGTCGAGGATCTGGTAGTTCAGTGTCTGCCCACCGATCACAGTGCTTACAAAGGTCAGGCGCAGTACCGAAGGGCTGATGAGGGTGGCTTGAGTCGGGAACTCCGCCACGGGAGGACTGTCATGGGCCCAGTTCCAGCGGGTCGTGTCCTCGGCCGTAGTCGGGTCCAGGGGCTCGTCGGCAAACACCAGCATGGAATTGGAGACTGCGGGGTCCACGAGCACATTGCCCGCACCAATCAGGGGGGCTGTGATGTCCCCGCTGACCGCGATGCCAGCCTCAAGGCTGGGAACTGTCATGGCCACGCCCTGAGAGCTAGAGAGGCCATCCACCTGCAAGTCGTAGAGGCTGCTCGACTGCAAGGAAGGGGAGTTAGGGCTCTCGAAGGTGATGTCAACGGTGTCCACGCCATCGAACACAATCGTGGCGCCCGAGAAGTCGACGGGGTTGCCGCCCGTAGTGAGACCGTAGTGCGCCGGATCTTCGATGCCCCAGGGGTTCATGCCGCGGTCGAACACGACCTGAACCGTGTCGTTGCGCACTCCAGAAACCGCCACCAAGGAGCTACCGAGGGGCGCGAGCCCGGGCTCGAGGAGATCCTTCGCACCAAGGGGCAGGGCCAGGGCGGGAAAGGCGAAGTTGCCCACGAGGTCCGTGGCGCCCATCACATCGATGGTGTCTCCGGAGTTGAGCACGAAGCCGAACCCCAACTGGACACCCAGGCCGTCGTCGAGAACTGTGGCCGAAGTCGGCAGGCCGCGCAGGCTGCCCGTGTTGTCACGGACCATGTAGCGCGCGCCATCCGTATTACTGGCAGCGTCGTAGAGATCGTCCAGCAGGTCCATGTGTTCGCTGAAGTAGACCGTGGCCGTGGGCACTACCGGATCAAAGTCACTCAAGGCGCCATGAGCGTAGGGCCGAACCTCCTCGCCCGTCACGGTACCGGTCGCGGAACCCGCCGCGAGGGCATTGCCTGATATGTCGGTCATCGTGGTGAGCGTCACGGAATAGTCGTCCCCGCCCTTGAAGAATCCGTTGGCGGGATTCGAGAGGGTCAAGGTCGCCCGGCGGGTGACGTCGTTGTAGACGATGCTGGCTCCGGTGAGGTCGATGGGAGTGCCCAGCGGCGACTCGAGGCTCCAGTAGGAAGAGGTCTCCACGCCGCTGCCCACCATGTCCTCATTGAAGTGCACGAGGACGCTGTCGTTATTCGCGCCAGCGGGGGCGCTCGAACTGGAAGCGCTCAGGCCCGGTGCCGTGTTGTCGGTAGAGGTGATGACCTCTCCCGCGGCGATTGCCATGGTGTTGCCCGCAAGGTCGGTCTGGCCCGAAGCACCCAGGTTGAAGAGCCCCGGAACGGCCGGACCGCCGGTCAGGGTCAAGCGCACGATGCGCGGGGTGCCGAGCAGGGTGGCCGTACTTACAGTCAGGCTGCCCACGGTCCAGTTGCCGAGCACGCCAACGGCGGCACCGTCGAGGTCCTCGGAGAAGGTTATATCGAGAGTCTGGCCGCTGGGGTCCTGAACACGGTTTTGCAGCACTTCGAGGATCGTGGGCGCAAGGATGTCACCGGCCACGATTCCGTTGGTCACACCGCTGAAGAGCTCACCGTCGACCTCGAGCACACTGTTGCCCGTCAAGCTGAAGAGGTCGTCGTTCAGCATGTCGAAGTCAAGGTTGATGCGCAGGCTCTTGGCTGCAAAATCATAGCTCAGGGCTTGATCCAAAAGCACTCTCGCGATGCCATCGACTACCAGGGTCCAACTGGCCGCATTCTCTGCGGATGAAGGATCAAAGGCCTGGTCGAAGTCAGCCAGGATGTGATCGCCGAGGAGGTTGCTGACGGTGACGGCGTTCAGAGTGCTGAAGGCATTGGACGCCGGTGCAGGCTGGGTCACGATCTGGGCACCGGAGGCGGCCAAGTTGCCGTGGGTATCCATCATGTTGCTGAGGGTCACCTGGTCTACACCGGGGATGACCGGATTGACGAAGGTCACGCGCAGGAGGCCCGCGCTCGGCTGGCTGGCCGAGGTGGCGGTGTTCGAGGGCGCCTGAAAGTTGGAAGCCAAAACGCTGAAGGTCGAGTCCATGGCTTCGTCGAAGGTGAAGTCCACCGTGCGGCCGAACTCATCATCGCCGAGGTTTTGCACGACGCTGTCGAGCAGGGGAGCCGCGCTGTCGCCGCTGGCCGAACCGACCACGGGGCTCGTGGAGAGCGAAACATCGGCCACGCTGGTGAGCGCATCAGCCGCCAGGTTGAAGTTTGCGTGCAGCGATGCACTCGCTCCCAGGGTGATGTCCATGACTTGAGTCACGGGATCGAGGGCGAAGGTCGAACCAGCGAGGTCGAGTTGTGTGCTACTGATCGAAAGCGACCAGTTGGCCGGATCCTCGGCGTCGACTTCCACAACCCGCGGGCCGCTGAAGGTAACTTCGAGGGTGTCGCCACCGCTGGCCTGCATGTTGGCGGCGCTGATGGTAAAACTCGGCACGGAATTGTCGCTGGTGCCCACGCTCGAAATGCCGCCGGTGAAGCCACCGATGCCGCTGATCGACACCTGGTGCAGAGGGCTCACGCGCTGGTCCCAGACCACGGCGGCTGTGTTGCCCGTAGACGAGACGGAAAGCACCGTCTGGCCGCCGCTGGCGGAAAAGTTTGCCGCCAGAAGCGGGCCGGGCGCACGGGAGAAAATGATCGTGGTTGTTCGGCCGTCGGGGTCGAGCGTCAGATCCTGTACGGCGCTGGATACCTGCCCAGGTGCCTCACCGGCGCCGCTGGAGCAGCCGGAAATCCACAGGGTGAGTCCACAGAGAATAGGCCAATAGTTGTGTTTCCCGGAAATCATGGGGAGAGCCTCGTTGTTCATCAGGCGATTGCGGTTTCCGAGCGACCTCAGGGGGAGCGAAGGCTCGGGCATAAACAGTGGGTTGAGACGCTCCCCTGCTGGGGAGAGCCTCTGTGGGGGGGCATATCGGTCACCCCCCCGCCGCGCCTGAAGAAAAGTGCCCCAATCCGTGCAGCGCCTTTTAGGGCGCCTGCGCTGCGGCCCTCGCGGGGGGGGGCCGTGCGGGGCTCACGGGGCGGAGCGGGGCCCGCCTGGACTAGTGCAGCAAGAGATCCAGAGTGGTCTCGCTGAACACGATCTGGCCCGCCACGCGATTGGCCACCTGCAGGGCGTATTCCGCGCCGATCAAGGCCGAGGCGTTTGGGATCTGCAAGGAGAGTTGCGCTTCGCCCAGGAGGTTCGCAGGACGAGCGTAGACATGCAGGCTCGGGCCGCGCACCAGGGATAGGCTGCCGAGGGCGCCGGGAAGGGGCTGGGGCAACGGGCTCCGGGTGCCCACCAGGAAGAGGGCGACCTGGGCACCGGGTGTCCGCGAGGCGCTGGTCCAGGTGCTGCCCAGGCGCGGGGACGTCACGAAGGTCAAGTCCCGCTCGCCCGTGTCGTACATGCGCACCTCCCCCGTGGAGCCAAATTGGTTGGCGTGCAGATTCTTGGTGGCCAACGCGAGGCGCGTGCCAGAGCTGTCCAGATCCATGGCCATGACGCTGCCGGGGAGATCGATGGCCAGGACTTGGGTGGCGCTGGCGGTGTCGTACAAGATCGCTTCCGCATCACTGTCGCCCTTGCCCCAGGCAGCGAAGGCCACGCGACTGCCATCGTGGTTGAGCGCGATCACAGAGGGGTAGTTCTGCAAGCCGCCCGGCTGGCCGAGTTGAGTTGCGGAGAGCACCAAGGTGTGCCTGGGACCGGCGTAGATTTCGTGGCGCAAGTTGTCGCGGTCGGTGATTCTCCACCAGGCCACGGCCCAGGTCTCAGCACCGGGCGAGATGCCCACCTGGCCGGCGATTTCGTTGCTCGCACCCAGAACAGAGGCTGTTTCGGTGTAGCCGCCAGGCCCCTCCGCCATGATCCGTACAGCGCCGAAGCCACCCACCACGATGCGCGCGCCGGTGTTATCGAGGGCCAGGGAAGCTGGAATTTCCCCCATGGCTTGGTCGTGCAACAAGGTGCCGTCGGCGGCCAACACGACCAGTCGCAATCCCAAGAGCAGGGCAGTCCGTTCGCCGTCGGCCGAAAGCACCATCTCGTCGAGACCCGTGGCCGCGATGTCGCTGCGCACGAGCAAGCTGCCACTTTCACCATCGAGGCGGTCGATGCGCACCGAACCTGTCTGGCCGTTCCAGGCCGCCGCCACCACGGTCAGGCCGCTCTCACTGGTGGCCATGCGCGCCGGTCCGTTGGCGGCGAAGCCCAAGTCGTGGGTCCACATGGCTGTGAAGGGCGCACCGGCTGCTGATTGCAGCAGATCCCGGCGGCTGACTTCGGTGACGCGTTGAAAGATATCGGGCGCCTGGCGTTGGCCGAGGGCGTAGAGGTGCCGCGCACTCTGACCTACGGCCACGCTCAAGAGCTCGAAGCCCGGCGCGAAGTTCTCAAAACTCTCCGCTGGAGTTGCGACCCCTGAACCCGGCGAGTCATAGCAAAGCAGAGAATCGTTCCCCGACCCCGAGACCCAAACCAGGTTGTCCGAGGAGCCAAAGGCCACCGAACTGGGGATCCAAGGCGTCTGCAAGCTGGCACCCGCGGTCCAGCGCAGGCCGCTCTGAAAAGGCCCTCCTCCCTGTGCCGGCCCGGCCAAGAGGGCAGCGAGGGCGACACCGGCGAGAGCCACAGCCCGCAGGGGGCCTGGGAGGGAGTTAAACATTGCTTTTTGGGGCGCTGAGGGGATTGAAGCGCTACCACGAAGCCGAGTAGCCCTTCATCAAAGCCTACCCCCGAAAAGAGGTCCAGGCGCAGGTCTGCCCGAGGGCCAGGCCGACCCAGGGATTGGCTGCTTGGCCCCGCTGAGCCAATGCTCTACCCTGGCCCCCCGAAACAACACAGATCTCGGGGAGAGTTCCGCTGGGCGAGGACCCAGTGGACGCCGAAGGGGCAAGCCTTTAGAAGAGGTGAAACTCTCAGGCTCCAGGACCCAGATCTGATTCTCTCCTGAACGAGAGGCCACCCGCCGTGGCCACACAGAACAGGGGCGCCATCGTCGCACTGCGGCGTGCGCCCCTTTCCCTTTAATCTGCTGTCCGCCTTCCCCGCTCAGCTGGCATCGCCTGGCTGCGCCGGAAAGCGCAACTCCCTCCATGAAACAGACCCCGCTACACGATGTGCATGTCGCTCTCGGCGCCAAGATGGTCGAGTTCGGTGGCTGGCACATGCCCGTGTCCTACGCCTCGATCCTGGCCGAGGCGCGCTGCGTGCGAGAGCGGGCGGGGCTCTTCGACCTCGGGCACATGGGACGTATCTCTGTTACGGGCGCCGACTGCCTGGCCTACCTCGACTCGATCTGCACCAACTACATCGCCCGCATACCCTCGGGGTCTATCCGCTACACCCTAATCTGCAAGGAAGACGGCAACCCCATCGACGACCTCTTGGTCTACCGCGGCGACGATGAGGTCTACCTGGTGGTCAACGCGAGCAACACCGCCGCCGTACTCGAGTGGATGCAAGCGCGCACGGGGTCATTCGCCGTGACTCTGGACCACCGCACCGAGCGGGAAACCATGATCGCTCTGCAAGGCCCCCTGGCCTTGGAAATCCTGGGGGCCATGACGACGGACTGCGACCTCGCCAAGCTCGGCTACTACAAGTTCACCTTCGGCACGGTCTGCGGCCGCGAGAATACGCGTATCAGCCGCACGGGCTACACGGGCGAGAACGGCTTTGAGTTGTATTTTGAGAACGCCGAAGCCACCGACATCTGGCAAGCCCTGCTCGAAGCCGGCAGCGGCGCAGGGGTGCAACCCATCGGTTTGGGCGCCCGGGACACCCTGCGCCTGGAAGCGGGCATGCCACTCTTCGGCCACGAAATCGACGCAGAGCACAACCCCGTCGAAGCCGACCTGGGCTTTGCCTTGTCCTTCGCGGAAGAGAAGGGCGATTGGGTCGGCAAGCAGGCCCTGCTCGATGTGCGCGCCAAACCCCAACGGGCCTTGATCGGTTTCACCACCGCGGGCAAGCGCGTGCCGCGCCAGGGCTACAAGATCTTCCAGGGCGAGCGCGAAGTGGGTGAAGTCGCCAGCGGCGCCGTCTCCCCCACCCTCCACCAGAACATCGGCACGGCCTATTTGCCCCTGGATCTCGCCAACGAGGGCAACAAACTCGAAATGGACATCCGCGGCAAACGCCAGGGCGTGACCCTGCACAGCCTGCCCTTCTACTCGCGAACCCGTAAGTAATCCTGAGAACGAAGTAGCCGGCGCTCACTTCATTCCCCACCCCCCTACCCCAACGAGCACGAGTGCCAAAGGCACTCCGAATGACCATGCGACCCACAGACCGCCACTATCTTTCGAGTCACGAATGGATCAAGATCAGCGGAGACAACGCCGTGATCGGAATCACCGACTTTGCCGTCGAAGAACTCTCCAGCGGCAATGAGGGCGACCTCGTCTACTGCGACCTGCCCGAGGTCGGCCGCAACCTGGAAGAGAGCGAGACCTTCGGTGAAATCGAATCGGTCAAGGCCGTCTCGGACCTCAATACGCCCCTGCCCGGCGAGGTGGTCGAGATCAACTCGGCCATTGAGGACCACCTCGAAATTCTCTCCGACGATCCCTGGGATCGAGGTTGGCTGATCAAGATCCGACTCGCGGACAAGGACACCTCCAAGCTGCTGGATGCCGCCGCATACGAGGAAACCCTCGCCAGCCACAGCTAACTCAAAGCCGAAGCGCTGCGCCATGCCCTTCATCCAAAACACGCCTGACGACCAACGCGAGATGCTCGCGGCAGTGGGTGTCAAATCTCTGGACGAACTCTTCGAGGGAATCCCCGCCGAGTTGCGCCTGAAGGGCCCCCTGGCGGTGGCGGCGGGTATCTCCGAGGACAGCTTGTGGAAGGAACTCAAACAACTCGCGAGCTGGAACTCCTCCGGCGCCGGGGGATCGTTCCTTGGCGCGGGCATGTACCGCCACTACTACCCCCAGGTGGTGGACGCTTTGCAGGGCCGCCAGGAATTCGTCACGGCCTACACGCCCTACCAACCCGAAGCCGGCCAGGGCACGCTGACGGCCTTCTTTGAGTTCCAGACCATGATCGCCGAGTTGTGCGGCCTGGAGGTCGCCAACGCTTCCATGTACGACGGTTGCTCGGCAGCAGCGGAGGCCGTGATCATGGCCGCGAACCTGACCCGCAAGCGCCGGCGAGTGGTCGTCTCGCGGGGCGTACACCCCCACACCCGGCGCACCCTCAAGACCTATCTGGAATGGACCGGTCTGGAGTGCATCGAGGTGCCCCTTGGCGAAGACGGAAAAACAAAGTGGGCCGACCTCGTGGACGCAGACTGCTGCGCGCTCCTGGTGCAGAGTCCCAACACCCTGGGTGTCATCGAGGACACCAGCGCCGCGGCCAAGTTGGCCCGCGACGCTGGCGCGATTTCGATTCAGAGCGTCTACCCCATCTCCCTCGGGCTCTTGAAGAGTCCCGGCGAGGCCGGTTTTGACATTGCCGTGGGCGAGGGCCAATCCCTGGGCATTCCCACGGCCTGCGGAGGTCCGTCCTTTGGCCTCTTCGCCACGAAACAGTCCTTCGTGCGCAAGATGCCCGGGCGCATCGTGGGCCAGACCGAAGACAGCCAGGGCCGGCGCGGCTTCGCCCTGACCTTCCAGACCCGCGAGCAACACATCCGGCGCGCCAAGGCCACCAGTAACATCTGCACCAACAATGCCCTGATGGCCTTGCGCGGTGCGATCTACCTCGCCGCCGCCGGCGCCGAGGGCCTGCGCGAAGTCGCCAGCCATTCCCTCGCCAAGGCTCAGTACGCCGCGGTTGAAATCGAATCCCTCGGGGGTTTTTCCCTGCGCCACACCTCCGACGCGTGCTTCAACGAGTTCGTCGTGGACTGCCCGGTGCCAGCCGCAGAGGTCAACCGCGCCATCGACGCCGCCGGCATGATCGGCGGCTTCGAAATTGGTCGCTGGTATCCGGAACTCGGTCCCAAGGCCCTCTTGCTGGCCTTCACCGAGCTCTCCTCTCGCGATCAGATCCACTCCCTCCTGCGCGCCATGGATTCCTGCAAGTCTCGTATCCCCGTCGGCTGAGCCCGTCATGAACTGAGCCTGTCATGAACAAGGACCTCCTGCTCTTCGAAAAGAGTCGCCCTGGCCGCCGCACCCTGCGCCTGGGCGAACTCGATGTTCCCGCGGCGCGGCTCGATGCCCTGCCCGCTGGCTCCCTGCGTGAGACGCCCCCCAAGCTGCCTGAAATCGGCGAACTCGAACTCGTGCGCCACTTCGTGCGGCTCTCGAAGAAGAATGTCAGCATCGCTGACAGCTTCTACCCCCTGGGCTCGTGCACGATGAAGTACAACCCGCTCCTGAACGAGAGCGCCGCCGCCATCGAGGGCTTTCGCGACATTCACCCACTGCAAGACCCAGGCCGCCTGCAAGGTGCCCTGGCGATAATGAAGCGACTGGAAGAAACCCTGGCCGCCATCACCGGTCTGGAAGCAGTAACCCTGCACCCCGCCGCCGGCGCTCAAGGCGAACTCGCTGCACTCTTGGTAGCCCACAAGCACTTCGCCCGCATGGGCCAGTCTCAGCGCACCAAGGTCCTGATCCCCGACTCGGCCCACGGCACGAATCCGGCCTCGGCCAGCCTGGCCGGGCTCACGGCCCTCGAGGTCAAATCGGGTCCCGACGGCCTGGTGGACCTCGCGGATCTGGAATCCAAACTGGGCGCTGACACGGCGGTCTTCATGATCACCAACCCCTCGACCCTGGGTCTCTTCGAGACCAACATAGCGCGCATCTCGGAACTGGTCCACGCGGCCGGCGGGCTGGTCTACATGGATGGTGCCAACATGAATGCCATCATGGGCATCGCCCGGCCGGTCGACTTTGGCGTGGACATGATGCACCTCAATCTGCACAAGACTTTTTCGACGCCCCACGGCGGCGGTGGCCCCGGTGCCGGACCGATCTGTGTCACGGCCGAGCTCGAGCCCTACCTGCCCGCGCCGCGCATCGTCGAAAACGATTCGGGTCTGCACCTCGACTACGATATACCCCACTCGATCGGCATGCTGCGCGGCTTCGCCGGAAACTTCGGCGTGCTCTTGCGGGCTTATTGCTACCTGCGGCGCTTGGGCGCCGAGGGCATCCAGCGGGTGGCCGAGAACGCGGTGCTGAACGCCAACTACCTGCGGGTCAAGTTGCGTGATGCCTACCATGTGCCCTTCGACTCGATCTGCATGCACGAGTTCGTCTGCAACAACAGGAATCAGCGCGAACAGGGCGTGCACACCCTGGACATCGCCAAGCGCCTGATCGACATGGGCCACCACCCCATGACGATCTATTTCCCTCTGGTGGTCAACGAGGCCATGATGATCGAGCCCACCGAGACCGAGGCAAAGGAAACTCTCGACGCCTTCATCGAGGACATGCTGCAAGTGGCGCGGGAGGCTGAAGAAAACCCCGAACGCCTCCACGCGGCTCCCTGCACAACTCCCGTGGGGCGCCTCGACGAGGGGCGCGCGGTGCGCGAACCGATCCTCCGCTACAACTTTTCCGACTGACGGGACAAGGCCTCCGAGCGCGCTCCCGCGCGAAGCTCGGAGGCCGCCAGCCCAGCTCCGGCGCGACATGAACGACTGGCGCTTGATCACAACCTGGGGCTCACCGCCCTCCTTCAACATGGGCCTCGACGAGGCTCTCCTGGAGAACCTCGACGCGCCGCCGACCCTGCGCTTCTACTCGTGGGCCCCCGACACTCTCTCCCTGGGCTACTTCCAGCGCTACGAGGATGTGGCAGGACTCGAGCGCGCTGGCGCGGTGGTGCGGCGCCTGACCGGCGGCGGCGCGATCCACCATGTGCACGAATTGACCTTCTCCTTCTGCTGCGCCCTCGACGAGCCCCTCTACCGCGGCAAGCTGGCGGACTCCTATGTGCGCGTGCACGAGGCCATCGCCGGCACCCTCCAAAACCTGGGCCTGAACGCGCGCCTCCGCGGCGACAGCCCCCTGCGATCCGACTGCCCTGACACGGGCATGTGCTTTCACAAGTCCACGCCCCAGGACCTCGTCTGGGAAAATCGCAAGGGCGTGGGCTCGGCCCAGCGGCGGCGCAACGGCCGCGTCTTGCACCACGGCTCGATCAAGCTGAAGAGCTCGATCCTCGACACGAGAATCGCCACCCTGGAGAGCCTCAAGACCGAGATTGATGCCGCGCAGCTGGCCGCGCTCTTGTTGGACACCTTTCGCTCGCAGCTCGGCCTGAGTTTCGAGGTGGGCGTCCCCGATGTGCACGAACGCGCCATGGCCCGCGAGTTGGGCACGCGCTATCTCGACCCGGCCTTTCTCAGGCGTCGCTGATGGCGCTCAGGGCGCTGCAGAGTTCGGCGAAGTCCTTGGGCGCCGGCGCTTCAAAGGAGAGCCGTTCGCCGCTGCGCGGGTGGCTGAACTCCAAGGCGTGGGCGTGCAGCATCTGCCGCCGCGGGCTGGCAAGACCGCCGGGCAGGGCCATGGTCTGGCCGCGGTTTTGGCGGTAGGTGCGGTCGCCCAGGACGGGATGGCCGATGGAGAGCAGGTGCACGCGGATCTGATGGGTGCGGCCCGTGGCCGGCGACGCCGAAAGCAAACAGACACTCCCGTGGCGTTCGATGACTTCGTAATAGGTAGAGGCGCTGCGCCCACCGTCGGCCAGGTCCACCACAGCCACCTGCGCGGGGTGGCGCGGATCGCGGCCGAGGGGCGCCTCGATCCAATCGGAATCGAAGCGCGGATCGCCGTGGACCAGGGCACGATAGGTCTTCTTCACTTCGCGCTGTTTGAACTGGCGCATGAGTTCGGCCAAAGCTTCGGTGGTGCGGCCGAGGACGATCACGCCACTGGTCTCGCGGTCGAGGCGATGAACGATGCCCGGCCGGTCCTCGCCCTGAAGAGAGGGCATTTCGCCGAAGAGCACCCGGGCGTGCTCGGCCAGGCTGTTCTCGCCGCCGCGCTCGGTGCGATGGGTCAAGAGCCCAGCGGGCTTGATCAACACCACCACGTCCTCGTCCTCGTGGAGCACCTTGAGATCCTGGCGCGCCACGCGAGCCGAGGGCGCCGCCAATGGCGCGGGGAGTGCCACATCGAGGCGTGCGCCCTTTTGGACATGCTGGCCCGGCTTGCTGGCCAGCGCGCCGTCCACGCGCACCGCGCCGGACTTGACCAGAGCTTGCAGCCGCGAGCGCGACCAGCCCTTTACCAGGGCCACCAGGGCCGCATCGAGGCGTGAGCCGTCGAGATCAGCCTGGATTGTCCAACTGCGGGATTCTGCTGCATCTTCCATGGCCAAGCAGAATAGCGCCTCGGGGGCCAGGCTCAAGACTCTCGAGCTTTCAAGCGTCCCCCTGGATTGGTACAAGGGATTGCAGGAACCCAGCCCACCAGCCCGCCAGGCCACCATGAAGACTCTCCCTCCCAGTGTTCTGCTCGTCGATGACGAGCGCTCAACCATCGTACTGATGGGTGCGGTGCTTGAGACCCAGGGCTTCACCGTAACCCTGTGCCACACGGCCCACGAAGCCTGCTGCCTGCTCGACTCCCTCGAGTTCGATGCCGTGGTGACTGATGTGATCTTCGATGGCAGCTCCGAGGGCGAGAATGTCCTGGCGCGTTGCCGCGAGCAGCAGCCTGGCGCCGTAGTGGTTTTGATGACCGGCTTTCCTGAAGTGGATGCCGCGGTGGCCGCGATGAAGTGCGGCGCTACCGACTACCTACGCAAGCCCGTGGACGGCATCGTCCTGGCAGCCATGGTCCACAGGGCCCTGCGCGAGCGCAAGCTGAGCGCCAGTCGCGGCAAGTTGGCCTTCGCCGAGATGGTCGACATCATCTCTGGCATGGTGGCCAACACCATCGAACGGGTGGACCCCTACACCGCAGGACACGGCGAACGCACGCGCCGCTACAGCCGCATCCTGGGCCAGAAGTTCAACCTGGAACAAGCCACCCTGGAACGACTCGAGTTGGCCGCCATCGCCCACGACTACGGCAAGATATATCTCGACGACCTTGGCTTCTTGACCAAGAAGGGTCCCTTGACGCCCGAGGAGTATCGCGAGGTGCAGCGCCATCCCGAACTCGGTGCGCGCATGCTCGGCGATCACCCGCACCTCGAAAAAGTCTGCCAGTACATCGCCGAGCACCATGAGAAATGGGACGGCACGGGCTACCCAAAGCAGCTACATGACGAAGAGACATCCCTACCCGGGCGCATCCTGGGCGTGGTAGAAGTTTTCGACAGCCTCTCCACCAAGCGCTCGTACAAGGATGTCTGGGAGCTACCCAAGACCGTTCGGTTCTTCGAATCCCAGCGCAACCTGGCCTTCGCCCCGGAGCTCATCGATGTCTTCCTCGAGCTCCTCGAAGTTCACGGCGAGGAGTGGATGCAGGCTCCCGCGCGGGACCTCGAGGCTGCTGGGGTCGAAATGGAAAACTGAGCGCGCCCGGGGCGCAGCGGGCGTAACATTCTTGCCGCCCTCGACTAGAGGAGGGCCCCTGCCCCCGCTCAAGCTCGCCACAGCGCACCACTCACCTTCTCCATTCCCATGACCCGCTTCACCACCCCCCTGGGCGCCTTGGTCGGCTGCCTGCTCCTGTTCTCCGCCGCCGCTTCAGTCCCGGCCAAGGACGAGCTGCCGCCCCCCGGCCTGGTCCTCATCTCCGGAGGCCGCACCAAGGTCGGCACCGACCTCAAGGAGCTCAAGAAGCTGCTCGAGGACAACGCCCAGTTGCAGAAGAATGCCGGCGGCTTCCTGGCCGAGGTGCCCCAACACAAGGTCGCCGTGAGCGCCTTCTACTTGATGGCGACCGAGGTCACCAACGAGCAGTATCGAGAGTTCGTCATGGCCGACAAGGCCCGCCCGCCCCTGCTTTGGGGCGGCGAGGCCATCGACGCGGCACGCCAGGCCTTCCTCAAGACCGAAGGCGAAAAGCGCAAGAAAGCCAAGGAAGAAGGCAGCCAGGCGCCCGCGCGGGTCAAGTTCGAGGAGGCCGACTGGTGGCAGCAGAACTGGCAGGATGCCGAGTGGGAAATGCCGGAAAAAATGGCTCACATGCCCGTGGTCTACATCGACTACCAGGACGCGCGGCGCTATGCGCAGTGGGCCGGCCTGCGGATTCCCGACGAGAACGAGTTCGAGCGCGCAGCCCGCGGCGACTCGGACCGTATCTATCCCTGGGGCGACGAGTTCGTGGTAAAAAAACACGCCGCCACGCAGGAGATCAGCGGCGTTAGCGAAGTCTTCGCTGTAGGCTCGTTCCCCGCAGGCGCCACCCGTGAGGGCGTCATAGACCTTGCAGGTAATGCCTGGGAATGGACCAGTTCCCCTTACACAGCCTATCCCAAGTGGAAGCACAAGGAGTTCACTCTGGGCCGGGGTAGGTCCGAGAAGACCATCGATTCAATCCCTGCCTTCAGCCCAGACCGCCGAGTGGTCAAGAGTGGCTCGATTCAGAACAGCCGCTTCTTCGCGCGGGTGACGACCCGCGGCGGATTCGACCGTTTCCAGCGGGCCAGCGCCCTGAGCTTCCGTTGTGCGGCATCCACCAAGTTGGGCTACGACTTTGCCGTGTCGTCCCTGGCCGATATCCCCAACCAGGCCCGCCCCCAGACCGCGGAAGGCCCGGTGAACTACGACCCCAATCAGGTCATCGCCATGGATCGCTGGCAGACCGCCGAAAGCACCTGCGAGGTGCCGGGCTACGCGGTCATCAAGAGTTACGACTTCATCCTCTTCACCCCGGCAGAGTCGATCCCCACCACCGGGGTCTCGGACATCACCAAGGCGGCCAAGGACGACCAGGTGTTTCACCTCGGCTTCCTGGTAACGAGCCGTGACATCGTCGAGCCCGCTCTTCCTGCGGGAACCTACCTCGTGGCCTTGCGCGGAAAAGGCGAAGCACAAAAAGACGAAGAGGAAGAGAAGCCTGAAGGCGAGGACGGCGCAGCCCCAGTGGAGAAACCTGCTGACGATGTGCCCGCCGTCATCTCGGACCTCGCCGAGGCCCTCGAATTTGATCCCAGCGTGGCCAACTTCATCATGTACGACATGACCGGAGCGCCGGTCATTGCTATCCCGGTGGAGAATCTCAAGTACTCCAACCCGGCGCAGTCACAACTCGAGGTCGTCGAGCGCACGATCTTGGTCCCGGGCGCCACGGAAGATGACGACCCGATCGAGCTCAGTCAGACCTGGCTCGACATGAAACTCTTCGTCAAGGGCAAGTCGCGCAAGGGCATCAAGGCTACGCTCTCCCTGCGATTCGCCGAGGGATTGCTCGAAGGCAACTGGCGCTAGAAACCGGTCAGATTCTCCTCAAGCATGGCCAGCTCGAGTTCGAGTTCGGCCTGGCGCGCGCGATCGGCTGCAACAAGCTCGGGATCGGCGTTGTCCACGAAGCGCGGGTTACCGAGCTTCTTTTGGATACCGGAGAGTTGGCCGGCTTGCTTTTGTTGGCGCTTCACCATCACCTCCCTGAGAGCGCCCAGATCGGCGCCCTCGTCGAGGGGCACGAACACCTGCACCGTGCCGGCAACGGCCGAGACCGAGTTGGCCGGACGGACCAGGTTTGTGCCCACCTCGTAGGACTCGAGGCAGGCCATGGTGGAAACCGCCGTGGAGTGAGCTTCGAGGGCCCGAGCGTGGCGGGCGTTGCTGGTCGAAATAACGGCCTTGATGGGCTTGCGCTCGCCCATTTGGGTCAGGGAACGCACCTGGCGCACGGCGTGCACGGTGCGCTGGATCAGTTCCATGTCTTGATCGGCCTCCGCATCGCGCTCCAGACCCGCGCCATCGGGCCAGGCGCTGTTCATCAGCATCTCATCGGGCTTCTGACCCAGGGATTCGCAAAGGGCCCCCCAGAGGACTTCGGTCATGAAAGGCGTGAAGGGGTGCAACAAGGTCAGCACATCTCCCAGGACCCGCGCCAGGATCCCGCGCACAACCGGTCCGGTCTCGTCGTCGGCATTCACAAAGCGCGGCTTGGCCAACTCGAGGTACCAGTCGCAGAAGTCATTCCAGACGAACCTGTAGAGCCCCATGGCCGCGTCGTTCAGGCGCTGATCTTCGAGGGCCCTGGTCGTCTCCTCGATGGTGGCAGCCAGCGACGAGAGGATCCAGCGGTCCTCGAGGCGCAAGGCATCTGCCGAAGTACCCGGAATTCGCTCGCCCTCCAGATTCATCAACACAAAGCGCGCCGCATTCCAGACCTTGTTGCCAAAGCGATAACCCTGGTCGATCTTGTCCTCGGCGAAGCGCGTGTCCTGGCCCTCCTTGGTGAGCAGGATCAGGCTGTAGCGCGTGGCGTCGGCTCCAAACTTATCGATCAACTCGATGGGGTCGATGCCGTTGCCAGCCGACTTGGACATGCGCCGGCCCTTGCTGTCGAGGACCGTGGCGTGGATGTTGCAGACCTCGAAAGGGCAGCGCTCGCTCTCGGGTAGGTGGTCCATGAACTCGTAGCCCGCCATCACCATGCGCGCCACCCACAGGTAGATGATGTCGGGCCCGGTTGATAGGAACTGCGTGGGATAGAATTTCTCGAGTTGCTTGGTCTGATTGGGCCAGCCGATGGTGGCGAAGGGCCACAGCCAGGATGAGGCCCAGGTGTCGAGCACATCTGGGTCCTGAGCGACGATTTTCTTACCGGTCTGGGGGTGCTGGCTGCCGATCTCCAGGTCCTCAACCGAGGCCATTCCGACGCCGTCCTCGTCGTACCAGACGGGAATGCGGTGGCCCCACCACAACTGCCGGCTGATGCACCAGTCGTGCACATTTTCCAGCCACTGCAAGTAGATCCGGCTCCAGCGTTCGGGTTTGAACTTGAGAGCGCCGGTCTCCACGGCGCGAATCGCGGGCTGGGCCAGCTCTTCCATCTTGACAAACCACTGCTCGCTGACGAGAGGCTCGACGATGCTCTTCGAACGATCTGAAAGGGGCACCGTGTGCTGGATGTCCTCGATTTTGACGAGCAGATCAAGTTCCCCGAGTTGTGTGAGGATCTGCTTGCGCGCCGCCTCTCGGGAGAGCCCCTGGAAGGGCCCTGCTTCCTCATTCAGCGTGCCGTCCTCTTTGAGGATGACGATGGTGGGCAGGTTGTGGCGCAAGCCGCGCTCATAGTCTGCGGGGTCGTGACCGGGGGTGATCTTGACGGCGCCGCTGCCTTTTTCCGGTTCCACCGTGTCATCAGCCAGGATCGGGATCTCGCGGTCAAGGAAGGGCAGGACGCAGGAGCCGCCCACCAGTTCCTTGTAGCGCTCGTCGTCCGGGTGCACGGCGACTCCGGTATCGCCCAACATGGTCTCGGGCCGCGTGGTCGCCACGGTCAAGAATTCGCCAGCGTGGCCCGCCAGAGGATACTTGATGTACCAGAGCTTGCCTTTGCGCGAGACATTCTCGATCTCGTCATCGCTGATGGCCGTCTGCAACACGCAGTCCCAGTTCACCAGGCGCATGCCGCGGTAGACCAGTCCCTTTTCCCACAGTCGCACGAAGGCCACGCGCACGGCGTGGGAGAGATCCTCGTCCATGGTAAATTGCGTCGCGGACCAGTCGCACGAAGCCCCCAGACGACGCATCTGGCTCAGGATGCGCGCACCGTACTCCTCCTTCCATTTCCAGATCTCAGCCAGGAAGGCCTCGCGGCCCAGGTCCTCGCGGGTCTTGTTCTGTTCCTGATAGAGCCTCTTCTCCACCACCGCCTGGGTGGCGATGCCAGCGTGGTCGGTGCCCGGGACCCACAGGGTTTCGAAACCCTGGAGGCGCTTGTAGCGCACCATGATGTCCTGGACCGTGCCGTTCAGGGCATGGCCGATGTGCAGGGCACCGGTCACATTGGGCGGCGGCAGCATGACCGCGAAGGTGCGCCCGGCGCCGGTGGGATCGGGCTGGGGTTGGAACCCGCCGCTCTCTTCCCACGCCTGGTAGGTGGCCTGTTCGTGCTGGCTGGGTTGGTAGCGAGTGGGGAGTTCCATGGTGTGCTGAAGGGGCCTGGGCGCACCGTACTTCACAGGTCGCTCCGCTGCGCGTCAAGCGCGGGGCGGCTTCGCTGTGCCTGGAGGTCGCGCGCGGAGCGCTTGGCGGGGTGAGGATAGCGGGCTCACAAGCTCTGCTCGCGCCCGGCTGGCATCCAGGCAGGCATCGGCGGGCCGCGGGGATGACGATGCGTGCTGCGCTCTGCTCGTGGACTTCGGCCAACCCGAAGCGGGATCCCAACCCGCCGCCTCCAGCGCCAATTCGCCCAGGGCAAAGCGCGACAGGCGCACCGGTCCCGCGATGTGCCACAAACCCCGGGCTTCTCCCAGAGCCAGTTCCACCAGGGCCGCAGCGGCCTCGACCACATCGAGGGGCGTGCGGAACTCGTCCTGAAAGAGCCCCGGGGACTCCCCGCGCTCGAGGCTCGCCAGCAGGGAATCGGAAGCGCCCAAGCCCCGGCCCAGAGAATCGCCGAAGAGCAATGGCAGGCGCGCCACCACGGCTCTCGGATGAGCACCAAGCACAGCCAGCTCGCCGGCGCGCTTGGTCTCGCCGTAGACCCCGCGTGGTTGGGGCGGATCCTGCGGGCGAAAGCCGCCTGGCGGAGCGACGGCGTTGCCGAAGACGAGGTCGCTGGAGATGTGCACGAAGCGTAGGCCCCGGCGCGCGCAGCCGGCCGCCACGCGCTCCGGCAGGTCCTGGTTGAGGGCCCGCGCCTCTGCGGGGCGCGCCTCGCAATCCGCTCCCCGGGTCAGGCCGGCACACAAGATCACAGCCTGCAAACCGGGACGCTCGAGGAACTCTTCGAGCCCTCGGGTCTGGCTGGCCGACCAGGCCAAGCGTTCGCAGTGAGCCGCGCCCGCGGGAGGCCTCTTGCGCGAGGCGCAAACTGCTGGGACGCGCTGACTAGCGGCGCAAAGCACCTGGGCCCCCAGGAAACCTGATCCGCCAAGCACCATGAGCTCACCTGTGGCCATGTCCCGAGGAAAGCCCCTCGGGAACCAGGGGTCAAGCCCCAGGAACTGGAGGCGCCAGCAGCATGGGCTACAATCCGGGGCCCGCCATGGACCAGCAAGCCTCCTTCGCCCGCGCCCTCATCATCGCCAACCCGATCTCCGGGCAGGGTCAGGGCGCCGCCAAGGGCCGCGAACTGGCCGATGGACTGGCCAGGCGCGGCGTGACCTGCGAGCTCTTCCTGACCACCGGCCGGGGCGCTGCAAGTGAGGCGGCCCAGAATTTACCGGCAGATACGGATCTCGTCATCTCCGTGGGCGGTGATGGCACCCTGCGGGAAGTCCTGACCGGCTTGGGCCGGCGACCCACAGCGGGCGCGGGCGTTAGCATCGGCGTCTTGCCCATGGGCACGGGCAATGTCCTCGGTATCGACTTAAAGCTGTCGAGCGAAGTCGAGCCGGCCCTCGACAGCATGCTGGCCGGCAACGCCGTCGAGATGGATGTGGCCGATGTCAATGGACAGCTCTCGTTCCTGGTCATCGGCGTGGGCCCCGACGCCGAGGCAGTCAAATATGTGGACGAGCACCGCATCAACGGGCTGCTCTCCAAGTGGAGCTACCTGCCAGCCGCCGTGCACACCTTCTTCCGCTACCGCGCGCAACCGCTCTCGGTGGAACTCGATGGAGAACAACTAGAGGGCACCTACAGCCAGATAATGTGTAGCAACCTCATCCATTACGGGGGTGTGATCAAGCTAGCGCCTCAACGCAAGCTCGACGATGGCCTGTTCGAGGTCTTCCTCTTCCGCCGCGGCGACCGTCTGAGCCTCTTGCTCTACATACTGCGCCTGGTCTTCGAGTTGGTCCCCGGTGGTTCGATCAAAATGCGTCGAGCCCGCAAAATCAAAATCAGCGCCAAGGAGCCCGTCCTCTATCATGTGGATGGAGATCCCATGGGCGAAACGCCGGTGGAAATCCAGATCACCGGCGTCCGCTACCGCATGCTCGTTCCCACTCCGAACTAATCAGCACCATGCCCATCCCCACTGCGCGCTCCATCACCATTGGCAACCGCCAGTTCGGCTCCGACAAGATGTTCCTGATCGCTGGCCCCTGCGTCCTGGAACGCGAGGATCTGACCCTGGAAATCGCTGGCAGCCTGCGCGATATTTGTGCGGCGCGTGACATCCCGCTTATCTTCAAGGCCAGTTTCGACAAGGCCAATCGCAGTAGTCTCGATTCCGGTCGCGGGCCAGGGATGCAAACCGGCTTGACCTGGTTGGCCCGGGTGGGCGAGGAATTGGAGCTACCCCTGCTCACCGACGTGCACCTGCCCGAGCAGTGCGTGGCGGTGGCCGAGGTGGTGGATGTGTTGCAAATCCCGGCCTTCCTCTCGCGCCAGACGGACCTGTTGGTGGCCGCCGCCCGCTGTGGCAAGGCGGTCAACATCAAGAAAGGGCAGTTTCTGGCCCCCTGGGACATGCAGAACGCCGTGGCGAAGTGCATCGAGAGCGGCAATCCCAATGTGCTCGTCACCGAGCGAGGTAGTTCCTTTGGCTATGGACGCCTGGTGGTGGACATGACGGGCTTCGCCGAAATGGCGCGGCACTCCACGCCCGTGGTCTTCGACGCCACCCACGCGGTGCAGCAGCCCGGGGCCCTGGGCAAGACCACCGGCGGCGACCGCAGGAGCGTACCCCCCCTGGCCCGGGCCGCCGTGGCCACCGGAGCGGTGGACGGCCTCTTCTTCGAAGTCCACCCCGATCCCGACAGCTCGCCATCGGATGCGCCCAACATCCTGCACCTCGACTCCCTGGGGGAGCTCCTCGACGAGCTCCTGGCCGTACGCGCCGCTGTGGCGGGCTCGCGGGCCTGACCCGGGGCTCCTCCTGGGCGGGGGCACAGGCCCGCTCCCGTCCAAAAAGCAGCTTGCTACTGCTCGGCGATCCAAAAAAAACCGCGAATCCGGGGCCGCCCTGGGCTCGACTAGCCTCCGTAAGGTGTTGCTTTTCAAGGCCTTGCGGCGCCCGGAAAACGATTCCACCCCAAAGAGGGCGGCCCCCATTTGCTTCTTTGCAATTTCGAAGTATTCTCCCTCGCCTACTCGATGACACGACAAGGGCAAACCGGCGTTTTGGCCGGGACGCAAAGCCACGGGCCCCTTGGGCAGCCGAGCTACCGAAAGTTGTCGAATCCAGAAACGGATGTCATCCGAGGGGCACCTATCGGAGAACCCTCCCACGATGGTTCTAGGTTGCTTGGAGCCCGGAAGACCCCTTCCCCGCTCCCTCAAGCGCGCCCGCCGCGGTCTTTGGACCCCGGCGGCAGGCGCTGTCCTAGGGAACCGGCAAGGGGCGGGCTTTCCAGCGAACGCCACAAACGACAAATGCAACGAAGAACAGACATGCTCGTACTCGACAGGACGCCGCGCGCCAATTTGGTCCGCGTCCGTTTGGTGCAGCCGCTGAACTGGGCGGGTGGTGTTCGCCCCAATCACTGCGAGGATGCCAAGGAGATCGCCGGCTTGGTGAACTCGATCCTCAAAGGGAACTCGGCAAGGGATTGCCGGGGACTCCTAGGACCTCTGCTCAAGAACGCAGAGAGAGAGATAGGAGCCATGAATCACTCGACTGGGGTTGTGGGGACGAACCCAGACGGTGAGTGGAGGAGTTGCGTATCGGATGGATCCGTGGGGACAGATCCTTCAGAAACGCCTCTTGGTGGCCGAGCCCTTTTGGGCCTCGCCGTCGCGCGGATGGTTGTCACCTGACAGCCGGAGTGGGAACTGCGCGCCACTCGGTTCCAAGGCCGAGCAGCACCGAGATGGTGAGGGCATGGGACCGCGTCCCGTGCCCTCACCTGTTTTTATGCCGAGAGTCTGGTTGTGACCCCTCGCGAGGGAACAAGAGTTCAGTCGTCGGCGAGGTGCACGCCAAGGCGTTCCTGCATGCGCTCGATCAGGTGTGCGTGAATTTTGCACACGCGGGATTCCGAGAGCCCGGTCAGCTGTCCGATCTCGCGCATGGGTAAGGCTTCCCAGTAGCGCAGGTAGAGAATGCGAATCTCCTGCTCGGTGTGCTTCTGGGTGACCAAGGTCATGAGTTCCTGCCTGGTCAGATTGTCGCCGATGGCCTCGCAAGACTTGTCGGGTACGACCTCTAGAATCGGCGGGCCATCGTCGTCGTCCACGGGCATCGAACCGGTGGGTACGCCGGGCAGGCCAATGCCGAAAAACTTGCTGTACTCGTCGAGGGTCATGCCCATGGCCTCAGCCATTTCCTGGTCGTTGGGCTCTCCACCCAACTCTCCTCGCAGGCGCTCGAGGGTGCGTTTCTGGCGCTCGATACGGTGCCGCCAGGGCCGCGGTAGGTAATCCTGGGTGCGCAGCTCGTCCAGCAATGCGCCGCGCATGCGCAACTCGCAGTAGGTCTCGAAACGCACACCGCGATCCAGGTCAAAGCCGCTGATGGCGGACATCAAGCCGAAGTTGGCCGCCGTGATCAGGTCTCCGCGGTCGACACTGCGCGGCAGACGCACACCGAAACGCCGCGCCACGTCATTCACCAGGCCCTGGTAGGCTTCCACCAGGCCGTTGCGTGTCTCATCGCAGCGCTCGGCGCGATAGGCAGCCCAAAGGACATCCAGGAGAGCCTGGCGTTCTTTCAGGGCAGCGGAAGGCGGGGCCTTCGCGGCAGAAGCCTGGCGCTTGTCGGCGCCTTTTGGCTTGCTGGCCTTTGGATTGGTCCTGGTGGACTGCGTTTCGCTGGACTTCACTTTGATCGACGTCGAAACCGCTGCAACTGCCGGCATGCACAGCTCTTTTTGCTTCGTCGTGAGTGTCGTGGATACGAAAACGGGGCAACCAATCAAGCACGCGCCATCTCGGGCGAAAAAAACTCCTGCCGACTGCGGCGTGGCCAACATCACGCAGTGCGGGGTATTCGGCGGATGCCTCGCGTTGCGTGGTGTTATTTCCCTCGCGTGTTTGCCGTCGCACCAAGAGGAAAGGGTCAAAGTTTTTTCCTGTTTGTATGACAGAAAACGGTCTCGCGTCCCTGCGCACACCGAAATACAGCGCCTCACTCGCTGGCGTACTCGTGGGGCGCGTCGTCCCGGGGGTAGCCGAGAGAGTCCATTATGGTCGTTTCCGCGCGACGCATGGAGGCGCGGGCATCCTCGTCGTGGTCATCGTGACCGCACAAATGCAGGGTGCCATGGACCAGATACAGGGCCAACTCGCGCTGCAAGCTGACAGAGCGGCTGGCGGACACCTCGCGGGCTCGGTCCACGCTGATGTAGACCTCAAACTCAGCCCCTTCCTCGTCGGAGAGGTCGAAGGCCATGACATCGGTCCGCGACGGGTCGCCCAGGAAGCGTCCGTGCAGACCGGCCAGGGTCTCGTCGGAGACGAAGATGATGGCGAGCTGGCCGTCGGAGCGGCCACCGTGGGCCAAGGCGGCTTCCGCGGCCCGCCTGGCCTCTTCTGCGTTGAGGTCCGCAGGGACATCGAAACTCACCTCGATTCTCATCGGCGCCCTCCGAGCGCCTCGCGGCGCCCGTCGGCGGCCCGGCTCTCCTCTTCGGCCTGCACCGCTCTGCGCTCCTCGCTGGGCTGGGACAAGTCCAGGGGATTGGGCTTGCCCTTGGGATAGGTCGGCCGCTGGTGATAGATCGCTTGCAGCACCCGCAGGAAGGCTTCTTCAATCAAAGCCAGATCCGCCAGGGTGATCGGGCACTCGTCGAACTGGCGATCCAGCAAGCGTTGGTGCGCGACCTCGTGCACCATCTCGCGCAAGCGCGCTTGATTCGGTTCGGGCATCTGGCGACTGATGGCCTCGGCTGCGTCGGCGATCATGACGATGGCTGTCTCGATGCGCCGCGGCCGGGGGCCGCCGTAGCGGAAACTCTCCTCGCGCACATTCTCCTGCCCGCGCATTTTCTGCGCCGAGCGATAGAAGTACTCGATCAACGCCGTGCCGTGGTGCTCGGGCATGAAATTGAGAATGGCCTGGGGCAACTTGTAATAGCGCCCGAGCTCCACCCCGTCGCGCGGGTGAGCGGAGATGATCAACATGCTCATCTCAGGCGTCAGCGTTTTGTGCCGTTCGCGGGCGTCGGGTTCGTTTTCGGCGAAGTAGCCGGGCTTGTTCAGTTTGCCGATGTCGTGGTACAGCGCCCCCACACGAGCGAGGAGCGCGTTGCCCCCGACCGCTTCGGCGGCGGCCTCGGACAAGAGGCCGACGATGTAGGAGTGGTGGAAGGTGCCCGGTGCTTCAAGCAAGAGCTTGCGCAACAGAGGTTGCTCATGGGTGTTGCCCAACTCGAGCAAGCTGATGTCGGTGGTGACCGAGAAGACGCTCTCGATGGTGGGCAGCAGCCCGGTCACGAGCAGCCCCACGGTGAGCCCCTGCAAACCCAAGAGGAGCAGGGTCCAGAGTTCGGTCGTGCCCCCAGCAGAGCCCTCGCGCAGGAGCAGGAAGGTCCCGGCAGCGATGGCCTGGGAAAGCCCGGTCACAAGCCCCACGCGTACCAAGGTCGAGCGCCGGCGCACATGAGATGCCGTCAAGGCAGCCACGAGAGCCCCCAGGACGGAAACAGCGAGCCCCTCCACGGCGGCAACACTCCCGGTGCCGTGCAGGAATGTGTAGAGGGCCAGCAGCCCCGAGGCGAAGATCGTGCCCTCGATGGCCACCGAACGGCTCCAAACCAGGACCATCACCAAACTCACGAAGGAAAGCGGCAGGAAGGCGGCGTGCTCGAGCCCCACAAAAGCATCGAAGGCGCGCAGGGCAGCCAGGCTGAGCAGGACGCACACGGCCAGGGTCGCCACGCGCGCCAGGGAAAACAGAACCTCGCGGCGAAAGTCGTAGAGGTAGCGCAGGAACAGGATCAGGCCCACCGAGATCAGCATCACGAGGCCCAACCAGCCGCGCAACGCAAGTCCCGCGCCGCTGCCGATCAGAATGGCCGAGAGGCACACGGTGACCACGGCCAGGGTGACCTTCTCCGCGGCTTGAGGCAGGGGCGCGCTGCGCGGCCGGGACGAGATCGCTCGCGCCTTGGCGATCGAAACGCGCTTGAGTGGCGCGCGTCCTCCAACGCGCAAGAGACGCTTCCAGAAGGTCACTAGCCCTGGTCCTCCCGGGGCGCATTGGGCGGAGTCGTTTCGTAGGCGCGAATGACCTTGGCCACGAGATCGTGGCGCACCACATCCTTGACGCCGAATTCCACGATACCAACCTCCTCGTAGCTGCGCAGGCGCGCGACGGCGTCGTTCAAGCCGCTCTTGACTCGTGGGGCGAGGTCGTTCTGTGTGGGGTCGCCGGTGACCACCATGCGCGAACCCTCTCCCAGCCGCGTCAGAAACATCTTCATCTGTCCGACGCTGGTGTTCTGGGCCTCGTCGAGGATCACAAAACTCTCCGACAGGGTGCGACCGCGCATGTACGCCAGGGGCGCCATCTCGATCACGCCGGCATCCTCAAGGCGCGTGACATCCTCGAACTCGAGTAGCGTGGAGAGCGCATCGTAGATCGGCCGCACATAGGGGTTGAGCTTCTGCTGCAAATCGCCGGGCAGGAAGCCCAGGTTCTCGCCAGCCTCCACCACCGGCCGCGTGATGACGAGGCGCCGCACTTCCCCGCGTCGCAGAGCCTCCAACGCGGCAGCCACGGCCAGGAAGGTCTTGCCCGTGCCGGCTACGCCGCAACCGAAACAGAGATCGCACTTCTCGATTAGCTCGAGGTAACGCCGTTGCGACTCGCTGCGCGGTTCGACCGGGCGCAGGCGCAAGCCGCGGCTGGCCTTGGAGCTGTGGGTTCGCACGGGTGAAGCGCTGTGACCCTGGGAACGGCCGCTAATCCGGCGTTCCTCAGTAGGTCGCAGAGGATCGGAAGGGGGACCGAGAAGAATTTCCTCGATGGCCTTTAAATTGAGTTCGCGGCCCTTGCGAATTTTGCCCAGCAGATGGTCCACGCGCCGCTTGGACTCCTCCACATCTGCTTCTTCACCCTTGATGCGCAAGTTGCCATTGCGAGTGAAGAGCTCGATGTTGAGGGCCTGGCGGATCAGCTTGGCGAAGCGATCGTAGGGACCGAGGACCAGGACGGCTTCGTCCCGAGACTGCAAGGGAATAGTGATTTCGATCAAACTATGTAGGTCCGCATAGGTGCAAGGTTTGTACTTCCATGACTGATTGGTCTGGCCGAAGACGAGCGGTTTGTGAGGCAGACCTCTAGAGCATCGCCAAGGTTGGCGGTCCCTGTCAACGCGGAGGGCCATCTTGCTGCTCGCGAGGCCCCCGAGGGGCCCCAGCGGGCCTCTTTCCTGCCTGAACCTCTCCCGCGGGAATCTGCCGGGTCCGGCACCAAGTCTCAGGCGAAGATCCAGGGCCAGGTGCACAGGGCAGCGGGCACCGAGAAGAGCAGACTGTCCACGAGATCCAGGGCGCCCCCCGAGGGGCCGAACCAGGAGCCCGAGTCCTTGATCTTTGCGGCACGCTTGACGCGGCTCTCGAGCAAGTCGCCAGCCTGGGCCGCGATGTTGACCAGGGCTCCCGCCAAGAAGCCCAGCAAAATTCCCAGGACCGAGGTACCTCCGGGCAAGAGACCGCCAGCCACGCAGGCACCGCCGGCGAGGGTGCCGCCCACGAGGGAAGCCACGCAACCTGCCGTCGTCTTGTTGGGACTGATGTTGGGGAAGGGATGACTCTTGCCCATGGCACTGCCAAAGTAATAGCCCAGAATGTCGCCGATCTTCGAGAGGATCAGCAGGGCGCTGAGCCCTTTGGGGCCGAAGCCATCCCAGATGCTCCAGACAGCCGGCAGGGGAACACAGATCCAGAGGGCGGCAAAGACGAGCAGCGAGAGCCTCGCCCGCCTTGAAGCAAGGCCCAGCACGAGGGTCACCGCCAAGGCCAGGAACAGACTCAAGAGGGGTGCCCAGTCGGCGTCAAAGGCCCAGCAGCCAGGCAACTCATAGCCCCCGAAATAGGCCGCGGCGGGTGCGCTAGCTGCAACCAAGGCGAGGGCCAGGATCACTCCGTGGCCGGGCGCCGCGAGCTCTTGCATGCGGCTCCACTCAAAGACGCAAGCGCCGGCGAAGAGCAGGCTGACAACCCACACCACGAGTCCCCGCTCGCTATCAAAGGCCAGGGACAGGAACCCCACCATCAAGGCCATGAGACAGCTCCCCACCCAGGTTCGCTTCCAGATCTTGGCCGCCTTGAAACCCATTGGTTCAGATCGCTGCGTGTATCAAGCCGAGCGATCCTTGCCGGCTTTGGTGACTCCCATTGTCGCAGGCGAAGCTTCGGCCAAGAGACCGCCGTAGCGCCGTTCGCGAGTGGCGAAGGAACGCATGGCTTCGAGCAGGTGCTGCTTGCGGAACTCCGGCCAACACACATCGGTGACATACAGCTCGGAATAGGAGATCTGCCACAAGAGAAAGTTGGAGAGCCGCATCTCGCCTGCGGTGCGGATCAACAGGTCGGGGTCGGGGGTTTCGGGGTCGTAGAGATAGGCGCGCAGGCTCTCCTCGCAAATATCTTTGGGGTCGAGTTTGCCCACCTGGACATCGCACGCCAGGGCCCGGGTCGCGTCGGCAAGTTCGGTGCGCCCGCCATAGGAAAGGGCCAGGCGCAGGAGCATGCCCTTGTTGTTCAAGGTGAGCTCCTCGGTCTCTCGCAAGGTGCGCCGCGCACCGTCGGGCAGGTCGTCGATTCGGCCGATGCCGATCAGGCGCACGCCGTTCTCCATCAGGATGCCGCGCTCGGCGATCAAGAAACTCCGCAGGAGCCGCATGAGGTAACGCACCTCGACCCGCGGCCGCTGCCAGTTCTCCACGGAAAAGGCGTACAGGGTCAGGCTCTTGACTCCCATGCGTGCACACTCGGTCACGGTCTCGCGCACGGAGTTGACACCCTCGCGGTGGCCGAACACGCGCCGCATCCCGTGACCCTCGGCCCAACGCCCATTGCCATCCATGATGACAGCGATGTGCTCGGGGAAAGGACCCTGGAGGTCGGGGCGTTGGATGGGCTCGGCCATGGAGTCTGGTGTATCTCTTTGCCTACAGGCCGCGGGGTATGATTTGTTCGCGGCTGGGACCCACCGAAAGCATCGAGATGGGCCGTCCCACGATCTCCTCGATCCAGGTCACATAGCTCTGAGCTGCGGGCGGCAGGTCGGCGAACTCCCGCACGCCCGTTATGTCCTCGGTCCAGCCGGGGTGCGACTCGAAGATGGGGCTGAATCTCTCCAGGGGAGTGAACGCCGGGAAGTCCTCGAGGCGTTCGCCGTCGCAGTCGTAGGCCACGGCGGCACGCAGTTCGGGAAAACCGGACAAGACATCCAGATTGGTCATGACCAGGCTCTCGGCGCCGTTTAGCTCCAGGGCATAGCGCACGGCCACGGCATCGAACCAGCCGCAACGCCGGGGCCGCCCGGTGGTGGCGCCGTACTCGCAACCCGCTTCGCGGATGGCCTGGCCCTCGGCACCATGATCCTCGCTGGGAAAGGGCCCCTCGCCCACGCGAGTGCAGTAGGCCTTGGCAATGCCGATGGCGCGGTCGATGTTCTGGGCTGGAAAGGCCGCACCCGCGGGCACGCCGCCGGTGCCGGTGTTCGACGAAGTCACGAACGGATAGGTGCCATGATCGATGTCGAGCATCACGCCCTGGGCTCCCTCGAAGAGCACGCTCTTGCCCTCGTCGTAGGCCCGCCGCACCTCGGCGCCGGTGTCCCCCACGAAGGGCCGCAATTGGTCGCCGAGGCCCATATAGATGTCGAGCTGCGTGTCGAGATCGAGGGCTTCTTCGCCGTGGACTTTTTCGAAGAGCGCGTTTTTCTCGGCCAGGGCCGCTTGCAAGCGAGTGCGGCATCGATCGGCTTCGAGCAGGTCGCCGATGCGCAGACCCGTGCGAGCCGCCTTATCCGCGTAGCACGGCCCCATGCCCCGGCCGGTTGTGCCGATGCGCCCCTCGCCGAGCCAACGCTCGGCGAGCTGATCAGCGCGGCGGTGGTGCTGGAAGATGACATGGGCGCCCCTCGACAGGCGCAGGTTCTCGCCGGTGACTTGTACGCCGCGCTCGCAAAGACCCTGGATTTCCTCCATCAAGGCCAGGGGATCGACCGCCAAACCATTGCCGATCACATTCACGCGACCCTTGTGCAGTATCCCCGAGGGGATCAGGTGCAGCACATACTTCTCGCCGCCGACGATGACCGTGTGGCCAGCATTGGCGCCACCCTGGTAACGCACGACGAAGTCCACATCCCGGGACAACAGGTCGATAATCTTTCCCTTGCCTTCATCGCCCCATTGGGCACCGAAGACGCTTATAGAAGGCATGATTCGAGGGCTCTGTGCGTGGACGCTGGAGGGGTGAGGGATGATTCTCGCGCCTCATAGCGGGCGGGGCAAGCCCCAGCCCCCGTTCAAGGGGAAGATCGTTCCCTCAGCGGCCAAAGGCCCCGCCACCGGGGGTCCCGACCTCGACTTCGGCGCCGGCGGGCAGATCCAGGGTGCACTTGCCCGGAGCCCGGCTGTCGCGGGTCTTGCCAGGCAGCCGCACGCGCAGGCCACCCGCCCGGCCTCGGCCACCGCCCGCCAGTCCCCAGGGACCCAGTCGCGTGCGCTCGGCCACGAAGCCCACGCGCACGGGCACCAAGAAACGCAGCCGCCGCACGATGCCATCGCCGCCCCGGGCCCGGCCCCGCCCGCCGGATCCGCGGCGCACCGTGAAGCGCAGGACGCGCACGGGAAGTTCGCGCTCAAGGGCCTCGATGGGTGTGTTGCGCGTGTTGGTCATGTGGGTTTGAAGCGCGTGAGCCCCGGCTCCTGCCGGTCCGCCGCCGGCGCCGCCGGGCAAGGTCTCGTAATAGGCGAAGGCCTCGTCGCCCGGGCCATCGCCCCCGCCGAAGGACAGGTTGCTCATGGTCCCGGCGCTCGCGGCGGGAATGCGCTTTGGAAAGACCTGGGCCAGAGCGCCGGCCACAACATCGACGATGCGTTGGCTGGTCTCGACATTTCCGGCGGCCACTGGCGCGGGGTAGCTGGCGTCCACCAAGCTTCCTGGCCGGGTCAGGATCTCCACCTCGCGGGAGAGCCCGGCATTGGTGGGCGTGCCCGCGGGCAGGAGTTGGCGCAGGGAATAGACCACTGCCGCGATAGCAACAGCTCGAGGTGCGTTGATCGAACCGGGCTGCTGGTCAGAGCTGGCGCGAAAGTCGAAACAGAGTCGCCCGCCGCTCTTCGTGAGGGTCAGCCGGATCACTGCGCTGCGTTGCTTGCCGTGGGGCTCGAGACTGTCCTCGAAGGTCCAACTCCCGGCGGGCATCGAATCTGTGAGTTCGCGGGTGAGATTGCAGGTCCAGTCCATGAGTTGCGCGCCTCGGGCACGCAATTCGCTTTGGCCATACTCGCCGGCCATGGCCGTCAAGCGCAGGACGCCCACGCGCACCGCCGCCCACTGAGCCAGAAGGTCGCCCTCCCGTTCCCGGGGTACGCGCATGTTGGCGAGCAGGAGTCGCAGCACATCGCGGTCGAGTTCACCGTTCTTGATGAGCAACAGGGGCGGAATGCGCAGGCCCTCACCGTGGACATCGCGAGCAGGGGCCATGGAGCCGGGATGGGCGCCACCCACATCGGCGTGGTGGGCTCGGTTGGCCACAAAAAAGCTCGCCGCGGCCTGTGGCGCTCCGGTCCCCTCGTCCTTGAGAAAGACCGGCGCCACCAGGGTCAAGTCGGGCAGATGGGTGCCGCCTTCGAAGGGATCGTTGAGCAACACGGCGTCGCCGGGGCCCATGTCCACCCGCGCCCGGGCAGCAGCCACCGACATGGGCGCCGCGCCAAGGTGCACGGGCAGGTGCGCGGCCTGGCCGATCATCTGGCCATCGTCGTCGAAGAGCGCGCAGGAGTAATCCTGGCGCTCCTTGATGTTGACCGAGAAGGCCGAGCGCTTGAGCCTTTCGCCCATCTCCTCGGCCACTGCGGCGAAGAGGTGCTGAAAGACCTCCAGGCGAGAGCGGTCAGGGGCACCGGAGTCAGAACGCGCCATCAGTACTCGTCGGGATAGTCCTCGACCTCGAAGGGCGTGAAGTCGAGTTCTTCCCAGGGCACGATGAAGAGCACCTCGACACCGTCGTCGGTAGAGCGCCGCCAAACCACCACGCGCACGCAGCGCACCAGGGCTCCACCGGGCTCTTCTTCAGCGCGCGCGCGCTCCTCGGCGGTCATGGCCGAATCGGCGCCGTCATCGACCGAAGTATTGCGCCGGCCGGTGATGTAGATCGTGAAGACCTCGCTCTCGACCTCGACCAAGCTCATGACGGCGCTCTGCATGAGGGGATCGAGGTCCTCCCAGGAGCGCACATCGCTCAACTCGGTGGCCGAGTCGAATATCTGGCGCTCAATGAGTTCGTCACCGAACTCGTCGAAGGTAGGCTCGGGCTGTTTCTCGCTGAAGTCCTGTTCCTCTTCGAGGTTGCGGTACTCAATCACATCGTCCCAAAAGCGCGGGCGCACATCGCGGACGTCAAAGAGCCCCTTCAAGACCGCCGGCGGCGCGAGATTCACATTCACGCCGTAGCCCAGGGCCGGGCCGCTGCTCGAGCTTTCTTCGCCGCTCCCGGGCAGACCGGAACTTCCAGTGCCGGAAGCTGCCCCTGAATCTCCACTTGAGCCCTCGCCCAGGCCAGAGTTCCCGCCGGATTCGGAGTCCGCCAGGGCCTGGTTGAAGAAGTCTTCGGTGCCCCCAGCGCCGCTCGCGCTCTTTGTGGTGGAACTCGCCCCCGAGCTCGAACCGCCGCTGGGCGCGGAGCCTCCACCACCGCCAGCGCCGCTTTGGCCGCTGCCATTCTCGCTCGATGCCCCAGAATCACCAAACAGGGACGGTGAGGACCAGACCGTCAGGAACTGGTCGAGGGAGTGCACACGGGCGTCGTTGACATCGCGATAGGACCTGAAGTCGTGCTCCGCGAAGGCCTCGAGCACGAGAAAGTCGCGCAGGGAGAGGGGCATGAAGAGCTTGTCCCGATCCTCGTTGAAAGTCAGCAGCGCGGGCTCGGCGTAACCCGATCCGTGGCGCTCGGTCATGTGACTCTTCATCGCTTCGGCCATCTCCTGGGCCTCGCGCTGTGAGATGTCATCCTCGGTGCCTTCGCGGTAGAGGTCGATGATGCGCGCCACGCGCTGGAGCGCATCCTCGGCTTCTTCCTCATCCTCGTTCAGCATGTTGAGGATGTTGTACTTGGAGTTCTCGGCCTCGATCTGGATCAGCACCTCGATGCCGTTGATCTCGGTGCGCTGGCGCACAGCCCACTCGTCCCGGCGCGAGTCCACGGCCGCGGCCTCTTCGGCGCCCCCTTCTGCTCCCATGGCGCCAGCGGTGGCGTCCGCCATAGCACCGGCGGCGGGATCCTCACCGCCCTCCTCCTGACTGCTCTCGGCATCGTTCTTGAGCAGTTCGAAGATGTCGTACTGGGCCGAGCTGATGGCGCGATTGATCAGCGTCTGGCCCACATCGTTGCGACCTACGCGGGCATCGGTCATGGTGCCGATGCTGATCTGCATCACAATGGCGATCAGCACGAAGAGCACCAGGATCGAGAGCAGCAGCGCTGCGCCGCGGCGCTTGGGTGCAGCCGCGCGGGGACGGAGGAGCTTCATGGCTTCAGGGCATCAGGCTTCAGGGCATCAGGGATTCTTTCGAGAGGCGGACGAGTCCGCAGTAGGACGATTCTAGGCGCCATTTCCTCCCGCCTGCCCTGGATTCTGGGTCGTCTGGCCGCGAAGGTGCGGGGATAGCCCTCGGAAGGGGTCAGAAATCCTGGAGCAGGTCCGTGCCCTCGAGCACCCGCGGACGGATGAAGAACAGCAGGGTCGCCATCTCGGTGGATTCGAAAGTCGCCTTAAACAGGTGCCCGAGGAGCGGGAGATCCATCAAGAGCGGAATACCGCGCTCGTCCTCCACCGAGCGTTCGGTGATCAAGCCGCCCAAGATCACGGCCTGGCCGGGCTTGAGATAGACCAGGGTTTCGGCGTTGCGGGTGGCGAGGATGGGCGTGTCGACAAAGCCTGCCCCCGCCGAGCCTCCGCTCTGAAAGGTGATCGCGTTGCCGGTCTGCTGCGAGGCCTCGATGTCGATCTGCAAGGCGATGGTCCCAGTGCCCACCAACCGCGGAGTGACATACATACGCACACCCACATCCTGGTAGTCGATGGCCGTGGTGATGTTTCCAGTGGTGTTGATCGCGTTGATGCGCAGGTAGGGCAGCTTGGTGATGGCCTCGATCTTGGCCTTGACGCCATCGCGTACGGCCACCTTGGGGCGCGAGATGATGGAGACATTCTCGAAGGACGAGAGCGCCTCGAGCATGGCCGAGTAGGTCACGCCGTCGTGGATCGTGCCCAGGCCCGCCAGGAACTCTCCGCCCAACAGGTTGCCGGCGTTGTTCGGGAAGCTCCAATCCAGGGTGTTGACCAGGGTGTTCTGGGGAAAATCCACACCGATACCTGACACACCAATGTCGAGGGACTCGCGGGTGACCCACTCGACGATCTTGGCTTCGATTTCGATCTGCGGCGGTCCGGCAGCGAAGGTGTCGATGAAGAACTCGACCTCTTCGAGCAGCTCGGGACTGGCAGTCACGACGAGCCAGTCGCCGGCGGGGATGTCGGTGCCGGGAGCCGGACCGGGATTGCGCATGTTGGCGGATAGGAACTCGACATCGAAGCCTTCCTCGATTTCGAAACGCACGCGGTCGAAGGGCTGTGCCCCCTGCTCATCCCAGACGGGGAAGTCGCCGTACTTGAGCATGAAGTTGAGCACCTTGCGCGACATGTTGCTGCGCATGGGATAGGGCTTGGTAATCAGCCCGGTATCCTTGTGGACGCGAATGCGCTTGCCAAAGGTGGCGTAGGGATTGGGCGGCTGTGCGGGTGGTGCTGCGGGAGCCGCCTCGGGATGATCGGCCTCGGGATGATCGGCCTCGGGATGATCGGCCTCGGCGGCGATAGCTTTGGGCGGCTGAGTGCTCTCGAGGCGCGCGGCAGCGGCAGCCTCTTCGTACTCCTCCGGGGTATCGCCCATGTCGGGGGCGAACCCACCGAACGCATCCTCCATGGAATCCACCGGTCGCAGGGTGCCCTCGCGCAGGAGCTCCTGAAACATCTGGATGGTCAGGGCATCGCGATTGTCACGGCGACGCTTGGACTCGTCGGAGCGGCAACTCACGGCGAGAACCAGCAGAGCAGCGAGGAGGAGCAACATGCCACGGCCCCGCCAGGGCAGAGGCACTGGGTCCTTCGTGGTGGCCTTCATGGGCAGGTTGAACACTATTCTCCGCCCCGCCGCAAGACGAGGGTAGCCTGCGCTCCTGGGCTTGCGGCCCCTCGAGCCGGGGCGCGAGGGCCAGACTCAGGGATTGAGCTTAAGGCGCACAGCGGCGGTGATATCGGTCACCTTGACGCCGGTTTTGCTGCGAATCGCCTTCCAGACGCTGCAGTGGCCCTTATCGTTCATGACGGCCTGGGCGGCGCGGCGCACGCGGTCCTTGGCAGCCGAGACCAGGACCTGGCCCTGGGCGCTGTTCTTCTTGATGCCCTTGCGCTTGAGCTCCTTCATCTCCTTGGTGTCATCCATCAGGGATGCGTAGGAGACCTTGGCCGGATTGGTGATCTGCTGGGCGCTGGAGACACCGCTGACATGGTCGGCCTGCTTGACCTGCCAATCCGCGATATTGCCGATGCTGTAGTTAGCCTCAGCGAGAGCTTCTGATGCGGCTCCCGCTGTCCGGGTCAATGCAGTGGCGTCGGGCGCCATGGTGGCCGCCAGCAGGGCCACCATCGTCAAAATGCTCTTCATCGCTCGCCTCTCTTCGGAGCCTGCTCGGGACCCCACTCAGTTTGTGCCGTGGCTGCTTGCGCACCCATTCGATAGACGGACCCACTCGCGCCCGTGCCGTTTATCTCCTGCCACCATCCGAACTCATCCCGCTCCAGGCCGGTCCGTGGAACCTGCCATGGCTCCACAATACCCGCGATCGCCGAAAAAAGCCGCCCCTACGGGCAGAAATACCCAACCGATACACCCCGGGGGGGGCGTACGGCTCGTGATTCCTGTCACGGGCGTTCACTGCCAGCCTCGCATCTGCCAACCAAGAGTTGCCTCCCGGCGCGGCGGTCCGCGAAAACCAGTCTCCTGCCAGTAATCTTATCGGGCGTCGGTGGACGCTTCTCCACCCGATTCCTCCCCGCGCTGGCTCGACCGACGGCCACGGAACAACCTCGACGCAAGCAGGCGCAAATTTTCCCAAGCGCGAGACGAAAACGGGCCGCGTTCCCCGGAGAGAACGCGGCCCGCGTGAAGCACTCTTCTGCGTGAGAACAGTTTTCAGTCTCGGACGAGGGTCAGCTGGTGACCGTCTCCTTGGCTTGCTTGGCGGAGAGCTTGACCTTACCGCGGTCGTCAACATTGATGATGATGACCTCGATCTCCTCGCCCATGTTGATCACATCAGAGACCTGATCGACGAAGCCATCGGCCAACTCGGAGATGTGGCAGAGGCCCTCCACTCCGGGCAGGATCTCGATGAAGGCGCCGAAGTCGCGGATGCTCTTGACGGTGCCGGTGTAGCGTGAGCCGATCTTGGGTGTCTCGCACATGGCGTTGATGGCCGCGGCGCAAGCCTTGACCTTGGGGTTGTCCTGGCCGAAGACCTGGATGTGCCCGTCGTCGTCGAGGACCGAGATGCGCACCTGATACTGCTCCTGGAGGCCCTTGATGGTCTTGCCGCCGGGGCCAATCAGGAAGCCGATCTTCTCGCCGGGGATCTTCAAGGCCTCGAAGCGCGGGGCGTGCTCCGAGATGTCTGCGCTGGGCTGGGAGACGACCTCGAGCATCTTGCGCAGGATGTAGCGACGGCCTTCGGAGGCCTGCTTCAGAGCGCGCTCGAGCAGGGCCCTGCTAACGCTCTTGATCTTGATGTCCATCTGCAAGGCGGTGATGCCGATGCCCGAACCCGCGACCTTGAAGTCCATGTCACCGTTGTGGTCCTCGGAGCCCTGGATGTCGGAGAGCACGACCGTCTGGTCGCCTTCCTGCACAAGCCCCATGGCGATTCCCGCCACTGGCTGGGAGATCGGGACACCTGCCAGCATCAGCGACAGACAGCCGCCGCAGACGCTCGCCATCGAGGACGAGCCATTCGACTCGGTGATGTTGGAGACGATCCGCATGGTGTAGGGGAAAGCATCCTTGGCCGGCAGGACCGGCTCGAGGGCGCGCTCCGCCAACATGCCGTGGCCGATTTCGCGGCGGCCCGGGCCCATGATGCGGCGGGTCTCGCCGACGCTGTAGGGCGGAAAGTTGTAGTGCAGGTAGAAGTTCTTGCGGTACTCGCGCTCGATCCCGTCGATGATCTGCTCGTCGTCGGGGGTGCCGAGGGTCGCGCTCACCAGGGCCTGGGTCTCACCGCGGGTGAATAGCACCGAGCCGTGGTTGCGGGGCACGAAGTTCGGGTCGATGGTGATCTGGCGGATCTCATCGTGACTCCGACCGTCGGTACGCTTGCCTTCCAGGATGCACTCGCGCTCCACACTACCGGAGAGGTCGTGGTAGAAGCCCTTGAGCGCCTTGGTGGTCGCGGCAAGATCGTCGGCGGCAACACCAGCTGTCAATTCTTCGAGCATGCGTGTGCGCACCTCGCGAACGGCGGCGTCGCGGGCGTGCTTGCCCTCGGTGAAGATCACCGCCTTGACGGCGTCGTGGTAGGCGAAGACCTTGTCCTTCAGGACAGTGTCCAGGGTGGGCACGCTCCACTCCATGGTGGGCTTGCCGGCGAGGGCCTTGAATTCCTTGACCAGCGTGATGATCTCGCCGATCGTCTCTTCGGCCAACTCGAGGGCGTCGAGCATCTCGGCTTCGGTGAGTTCCTTGGCAGAAGCCTCAACCATGGCCAGACCATCTTCGTGGCCGGCCACGATCAGGTTCAACTTGGAGCTGGTGCGCAGGTCGTCGTCACTGGGGAAGGCAACCAGTTTGCCGTCGATCTGGCCGATGCGCACGGCACCCAAGGTGGCCTCGAACGGCATTCCGCTGATGGAGAGGGCCGCGAAGGCGGCGATCATCGAGATCACATCGGTGTTGTTCTCACCGTCGTACTGCATGGTGAAGCTCATCACCTGGACTTCTTGCTTGAAGCCAGCGCTGAAGAGCGGCCGGATGGTACGGTCGGTCAGGCGCATGGTGAGGATTTCCTTGGTGGTCGGACGACCCTCGCGCTTGAAGAAGCCGCCGGGAATCTTGCCCGCTGCTTCGGTTTTTTCGCGATAGTCCACCACCAGGGGGAAGAAGTCGATCTCCGGGCGGGCGCCGCCGCAACTGGCGGCGGCGAAGACCTGGCTGTCTCCAACCGAGGCGATCACTGCGCCATGGGCCTGACGAGCCATGTGACCCGTTTCGAGAACGATCTTGCGACCGGCGATGGTCGCTTCTACGCGCTTGTGTGTATCAAACATCTGTTTCTTGTTTCCTTTTCTTGTCGTTTGTCTTGTCTCTGAACTTCTCTGCCAGGGCCTTGGCCTTGCGGTAGCAGGGCCTTCGCCTGGCATGAGTCGTCATGCAAAAAAATCTTCGGCCGTCACTCGTGCTCAGGATCCATGTCCTGTTCATCTATGCGTTTGAGCTTTTTGTCCAAGCTCTTCTGGGTGACGGTGGGTTCCTAAAAAAACCGGGGGTACTCGAGAATTGGGGTCTGATTGTCCTCGGGCCCCAGGCGAACCAGTTGTTTATCCGGTTCACACGCCCTCGAGCGCAAAAGTGTGTGTTGGTCTAGTGACGCAGACCGAGCTTGGAGACGATCGTCTTGTAGCGCTCGGTAGACTTCCCGCGCAGGTAGCGCAGGAGGCGGCTGCGGCGGCCGACCATGGTGAGCAGCCCTCGCCGGGTGGCGAAGTCCTTCTTGTGGGACCGGAGGTGCTCGGTCAGGTTCGTGATGTGCTCGGTGAGCACGGCGATCTGGACTTCGGGTGATCCTGTGTCGCCCTCGCGGGCCCCGAATTCCTTGATGATTTCTGTCTTACGGTCAGCTGTGATGGCCATGGATTACCCTGTCAGCTGTCGCCTTCCTTGTAAGGAGGGCCGCTGAATGTGTCTGGCGTTTCTGGTACGACCCCCCAAAGGGAGTCGCCTCGACGGACTTGCCCGCACTCCAGGGCAGGGACCCCAGGGCCTGGGTGCGCCGGCCCCGCCCTGTGGGCGGAGGAGACCGGCTCGCATCGAGCGCGAATATTCTAGTCTCTCTGCCGCGCCTGTCCAGCTTGACCTAGCAGTTCACTGGGTGATGCCACACCAAGCGACGCTATTTAGAGGCGCTGGCGCTCCAGGTGGCCCACGGAGCCGTCCCAAATCAGCCAAAATACGGCCAAGGGCCGCCCCCGCGGGCTTTTTGTGGCTAGCGAGCTGTGGGAGTGCGCGCCGGCATGACCTTGAGCAACTCATCAGCCACCCGTGTGCAGCCTCGAGTGAAGGCCTCCACATGGGTGGGGAAGTGCTCGCGCTCATTGGAGAGGTCCAGCTTGCGGGACAACTTGCCGCCCCACAGCTCGGCGCCATTGGCGGCAATCATCCAGGCCTCCACCTCCACCTGCACTTCGCCGTGGGTGTCCCAACGGCTCATGTCCCATTCGCGCACGGTGACTTGCAGAACTGCGTCTTCCTGCAAAGCTCCCACGGTATAGGCCGCTTCCACGACTCGTCGGTCGACATAGTCGAGGGCCAGGGGGCTATAGCGGCGCTTGATGAGCGCGTTCTGGAAGGCGCTACGGAGCGCCGCGAGGGGGGCTGTGCAGCCAGGCGACTGGTCGTTCACCGGAGCCACCACCACATCCGCGGGCTGCACGCTCTCGAGACCGCCGCGATAGAGCTCCTGGACATGGCGCCCGGGAACCTGGGGCAGGCCCTGGCAGCCAGCGCCCAAGGCGGCTGCGATCAAGAGGCTGGGGAGGGAAAGATGGAAGAGGCGCGCAGAGCGGGAGTGGTTCATTGTGATTCGAACGGGTCGCAGGCAATCATGCAGCGGGCGTCCCGCAGCCTGGGGCAGCGAGAAGTCGTGGGCCCTGAGTATAGAAAAACCCCCAGCCCATGAAAAAGCCAGCCCGTTAAATAAGGCAGAGTCGGGAAAAATAGCGCCGCCCTGGGGGCCCTTTGGTGCCCTCAGGGGACTTGCTGCCAGATCGTGATCTGGCCGGTGAGGAACTGGTTGTGCTCGCGGCCGGGGTCGCTGAAGAGAAAGTCCGTGGGGTCATAATCGGGCCAGGCCCAGGCGCTGAGCACGGCGGTTATCGTGCCGTCCGCCAGGGCTATGCCGCCCTGGAGCTCGATGGGCGGCAGGAAGATCGTGGCGCTGCCCGACCCGGTGGGATCGGGCTGCCAGATGTGCCAGGAGCGGCCCAGGTCGTCCCGCAGGCTCACACGCACCAGGCCCTTCTCGTCAAGGGCTCCGTCGATCACATCGTCGAAGACCACCGGGTAGGACTTGCCCGTCACCGGGGCTACAGGGGCCGTAATCTGGGGGATGGTCAGGGGCTGCACCAAAGCGACCGCGCCGGAAAGCGGCTGGCGCACCCCCGTGCGGGCGCCTCCCAGGTCCACGAATTCGGCCCGCACAAAGCGCTCGTCGCGCATCAACCCGTCGCCCACCAGGGGCCCCGCCGCCCGCGCGAGAGCGCTGTAGGCCGCGCGCAGGTCGTAGTTGTCGCCGGGGATGTTCTCGTAAGCCTTGCCCATGCCCACGGTCATGGCGCCGACCAGACCCGTCGTCACCACATCCACCGTGACCAGCGGCGGTCCCACGAGGCTGGGGAAGGCCAGGGCGAAGCCGACAGGTTTTTCTAAAACGAGAGCAGGCACACCCAGGGGCACATCCGCGGGGTCGACACCGGCACCGGAGAGCAGCGGCCCCACGGCCAGGGTGAGATCATCGAAGCCCCCGGCCTGCACGGCGGGTCGGGGAAACCTGGCCTCAAAGGCTTGCAGGAACGAAGCCGCCGAGAATCCGCTGGGGTCGCTCTGGTTGGCGGGCTCCTTGGTGGCCAGGAAGGAAAGCGTGCCGGCGCGACCGGCCTGGATCACCTGGGGCGCGAAGCCGCAGAAGGTTTGATCGACCAGAGGATTGTAGAAGCAGTTGATGCCCTGGTAGGCAGCATCCTGGGGTGAGAATACCCGGCTATCGGCGGCCCATGTCGTGAGGAAACTGGAGTTCAGGTCTGTGCCTTCTGACAGAGCCGCAGGTCTCACCACCGCCGCCAGGTTGGCCGTGCTCTCAGAAGTCATGGGCACGCCGAGGCGGTCGGTGCGCACTCCCTGGAACGAAAAGAGGTCGTAGCCCACAGCTTCCACGGTCAGGAGAGTCTCGCCGGTGGGCGCGGACTGAATCGTCGCCGTGCCGCTCGCATCGGTCACCGCGGTCGGGAGCACAAGCGAAGTCAAGGCCCCCGCATCCACTTCGTGGCTATGGATCACGGCACCCTCAATGGCCGCAAGGGTCACGGAGTCATAGACCGTCACGGTCACATCGAAGCCACTGCCCGGCAACGGCAGCGCCGGTCCGCTGCTGCCGAGTTGGGTCCAGCGACCCGCGAAGACCGGCGATGGATTGAGAGCGCGGTCGTACACGACCAGATCAAAGTTGAGCGGCAACTCACTCGCCGCCACAGCGTCCAAACTCACCGCAGCCGCGATGAACTCGCCCGAACTGTCCAGGGCGGGCAGGGGCGGTAAGGCGCCGCCCACGGTGTTGTCCACGGGGCCGCCGGAGAGGTGAGCTGTAACTAGCGCCGTGCGCAGCACCTCATCGGCGCGTCCCATCACCACCAGATCGCGGGCATCCGTGCGGTAGTCGTTCTCGCCGGCCACCAATCCAGCGAGGGCGATGAAGGCCGGGGGATCGGTGTCGAGCAGGGCGTCCTGAATGCCGCCAGCTTCGGCGTCCACATCGAGGACTCGCAAGGGGCTCGTGGCGCCGTCGCGGGTCACGCTGAAGGCAAAGCCCAGGTCACCATCCAAAAAGCGCGCCGCATTGGATGAGTCCACAAGGTTCAACTGAGCCTCTTCCAGGAGCACACTGGAGGTTCCGGCGTCGAGATCAAAGCTGCGCGCCAGGGCCAGAATCACCCCCGGAAGCGGCGGCCCGCCCGGGTCATCAGGATCGGGGCCGGTGCTGCCGGGCAGGGTGCCGAACTCCCAGATGCTGAGCGTATCGCCAGCCAGGGCCGGTTCCTCCAAGTCGACTTGCAGCATGAGCGGCGCACTGCCGGTCAGGTTGGCGTTGCCGATGGCGTCCGAGGGGTCGCTCTGCAAGGAGGCTACAAGCGGCGCGGAGAAACTCATGGTCGTGAAGCTGTGACTGACCGGAGCCAGGGCTTCGTCGTCGGGAGTCGTGATGGCCGTGCCGCCAGCCGGCGAGAGTTCCACAGTGATCTCGGCGCCGGTGCCCAGGGAAACCGCCGCTCCAGTGGCGGGGTCCACGCTGCGCCAGGTCCAGACCCGCGGCTCCTGGGTGCTCGAAGGCTGACCGAACCCTCCGGTGTCGATGCTGAGCATCTGGGGGCTCGGGTTGAAGGCTGGCGGAACGCCGTCCACCAGCACACGCCAAGAGGTGGGCAGCACCGAGGTGGGATCGAGGAGGGTGTCGAAGATCGTGACGATTTCAGTCTGGGTGCCCTGGTTCGTGGACGAGTCCAGGGGCCAGGTCAAGAGCAGCTCGGGCACGCCATCGGACTCGGCCTCCACACTGAAACTGCCGGCCACGCCGTTGCTGGGACGCAGGGCCAGGGAACCTGTCAGGTCGCGCACGCTAGTGCCCTCGGACCACCGGATCTCATACGCAAGACCCGCCACGAGGGGCGGCGGGAAGAGCACCAACACGCGACCGTCCCCCACCAAACTGCTGGCCAGGGCAGCGGGTCCCGTGGGCAGGCCGCCAGCTTGGCTGAGTTCGAAGGCGCGCTCGATGGAGGCCGGTGAGATCGACTCGTTGAAAACGAGCACGATGGGCGTGGCGGCGCTGGCAGTTCCCTTGGGGAAGAACTCCACGACCTGCGGAGCGCCGGGTGCAATCCACTCGCCCTGCTCGGGAAAAGAGGCCGAGGTGGCCGCCGAACCCGCGCCTCCCACGCCGCCTGTGCAGCCAGCCGGGCCGAAGACGCAGGCGGGATTGTCGCAGCCCGCGAAGAGCGCCACGAAAAAGGCTCCGAGAACGGTGGCGGCCCGGGCCAGCAGGGTCGGATTGTGTCGGGGTAGGGTCATGGACGGGGCAACAGGCGGCGGGCAGGGCGAAGAAGCAGCTGGAGCGGTCTGGACGCCCGGGGGTGAAGAGTCTTCCCGGGCCTTGTGAAGGGCACCGGCCCTTCTCGGAAGATCCCTCGCCAGGGCCAGGGAGGGGCCTTGGCGGCGGGTCCCCCGGGCTGTGCTTCTCTATACTATATGTGTGACCCCACAGGATCCACGGGTCTACTTAGCATTGCGAGGAGTGTACCACCACCCGCCCCTCCGCCCTCCCCTGGGCCGCGCCACCCCATGCTCTTGGAACAGAAAAGGCCGCCCCGGATCTATAGCACCGTCGCCCAGCCCCTGTCCCCACCCCGAACCATGAACTTCGCTCTGAAGGCCATCGCCCCCGCCTTGCTCCTGGCCGCCTGCGCGGCCACGGAAACAGAACAGCCCGCTGCGCCCGCCGCCACACCCGAGCCGAGCCCCGCCGTGGAGACCGATCTCCTGCAACGAGCCCAGGCGGCTCTGGAGTCCGGCGACTTCGCGGCGGCGCGTGCGCTAACCACCACGCTGCTCCTCGAGTCGCACCTCGCAGAGGCGGTCGAAGCTCTGGCGGCCGAAGACTGGCCCGCGGCCTGGCCGCCCATCGCCGCGGCGCTTGCCCTGGCGCCGAGGAACCAGCGTGCCCGCGAACTGCGCCAAGACCTGGCCCGGGCAGTGGTCCCCACCAAACTAGCCGAAGCCCGCAAAGCTCTATACGCCGATGATCCCCGCGCGGCCATGCTGCCCCTCGACGACGCGGTGCGCTTGCTGCCAAAGAGCGAGCTTGTCCAGGTTCTGCGCGGCGAGTGCGCCCTGCGCATGGGTGTCGAAGACGGCAACCCGTTGATGTTCGCCGACGCGCGCACGGCCTTCCTGGCCGCGGCGCGCACTAACAAGGCCGACGCAGCCTGGCTCGGCGCGGCCCGTGCGGGTTGGCTCTCGTACTACGCCACCAACGATGCCAGAGAATTGTCGGAAGCTTTGGCCCACGCCGAGACCGGTATGCAGCGCCTGGGCAACGATTCGCCCTTCGCCGTTCACCAGAGCTTCGACCCCGAGCGCACCCACGCAGAGGTGAGCTTCACGGCCTACAGCGCCGCCAAGACCGGCGTGCTGCCCGGAGACAGAGCCGCCGCCCTGTTTGAAAAGACCCGCGGCGCCCTCGAAGGAATCGTGGGCCGCGACCCCACGGACCCCTGGGCCTGGAGCCAGTTGGCCAACCTCTTCCAGTGGGAAGAGCGCCTTGACGAGGCCCGCGACACCCTGGTGCGGGGCCTCGCCATTGCACCAGAGAGCTCGCAATTGCACGACGGCCTAGTGCGCGTGGCCAGCCAACTGGGAGGCTGGACAGCGGTGCGTGAAAGCTACGAAGCTTTCCACTCAAGCCACGCCGAACTGGCCATCGGCCTCTGGCACCTGGCACGCGCCACCTACGAGGAAGCTCTGGAAAAAATGCTCGCCCAAGCGAACGACCAGGGCGCCGGATTCAGCCTGGCCGAGTCGCGCTTTCGCGCCGCCCGCCTTCTGGAAACGAGCTACACCGACGCTTGCCTGGGCTATGAGATCATCTGCCGCAACGGCTTGGGTTGGAGCCATTACCACGCCGGTCAACTGGATGACGCCGCTCTTGCTTTCTTCTCCATGGAAGAACTCATGGACGGTGGCTTGCGTTGGGAGGTCAAGGACCAGCTCTGGTCCGGCCTCGACTCGCTCTCCTTTCTCGTGCGCATGCACAACGAGGCCTGGCTGAAGCCCGGTCCCAATCACGGCGAACGCTTCCCAGAACTCGTGCGCGCGGCGGAAATTTCCGATGCATTGTTCGCCTATGATGCGACGAACTCGGGCTATGCCAACAATGCGGGCTTCTTCAATCGAGATCTGGGGACGGACCTGGAACAACAGGGAGTGGAACTGCTGCTCACCGAGGACAGCGACCCAAGCCAAGCGGAAGCGCTATTCAAGCGAGCCGTCGAGCACATGGAACGCTCCTTCGCAGCCTACCAGGTGGCGGCACAACTGGCGCCGCAGGACGCGCGGCTTGTGAACGACTGCGGCCTGGTCCTGGCCTACTACCTGCAGCGCAATCCCGACCTGGCTGAGTCCTATTTCCAAGACGCCATCGCCGTGGGGTTGCCGCAACTCGAGGCGGGCATCGAGGACGAAGAGGCGCGCACCATGACCCGCGAGGCAGTGGGCGACGCCTACCAAAACCTGGGCGTCCTGGAGCTCACCCTGCGCGGAAACGCCACCAAAGCGGCCGCATGGTTCGAGAAGAGCCTGGGCTACGAGCGCTATCCGCGGGGCGCAGTGACCCAGTTCTTCCAACCCCTGTGCGCCAGAATCGCCGCCGGTAGCGTGGCTGTGGAGCAAGCTATCAAAGCACACTACTGGGCGGACCTCGAGCCCGAGACAGTGCTCAAGCGCCTGGAAGCCTTGGGCCAGTTGCGGGGAGCCTTGCAGCAATAGCCGCGACTCTTCGGCCCCTTCCTCCCCCGCCTCCCCATTTTTGCATTCCGATGATTTGTCCCCGCCTGATTCTCTTCCTCTCCTGCTCTGCGTCCCTGGCCCTCGCCGCTCCTGGCGCCCAGTCCACAGCTCCCCAGAACCAGAGCGCCGATGTAGTGCTGCTGGTGAAGCGTGGACGATCGCTGATGAAAGCCGGCCAAACCGATGCCGCCCTGGGCAGCCTGCGCCAAGCGGACGCTCGCGACCAGGGACGACTGCGCACGCGCCTGTGGTTGATCCGCGCCATGATCGAAGCCGAGTTCCTGAACGACGCTCTCGACATGACCGACCTCCTGGCGGGCGCCGGACACGAAGGCCCGGCGATGGATTACCTCTACGGCATGTCCTTCGCCTTCAAGGCCCGCAAGTACGTCCGCGAAGGTGTCAACCTGGGCACGGTGCGCATGCACTACGGAGATGCGGTCACTTTCTTGGAGAGCGCCACGAAAGCCGATCCCGATCGATTCGGTGATGCCTTCCTGTTTCTCGCCGACGCGGCCTGGAACACCCAGGACCTCCCTCGCGCTCGGGCTGCGGCGGAGTCAGCGCGCGGGAAAGAGCCGCGCAACATCCTGGCCACGCTGATGCTGGGCGAGGTGGCCTTTTCACAGTTCGTCGCCGCCCGCGGCAAACCCGACACCCAAGCAGCCGCCGATGGCCACTGGCAGGTAGCCCTCGATTCCTTCGAAGCCGCTACCCGCATGGCCACGCCTAGCTCCGCGGCCCTGGCGCGCGGCCACTCCAAGGCCGGCGATGCCCTGGTATGGAAGGGCGAGTTGGAACGCGCCAGCGGGCACTACGCAGCGGCCCTGGGCCACGACCCCGGAGCCCTGAACCTCGGCCAGGTGCTGAGCAGCCTGGGTGCGGACCTCTTCCTTGAGTGCCTTGAAAGCGGCGCCCAGAAGACGGCCAGCGGCGCGCGGGACGCCAGCCTGCGTTGGTGGCTGGGTTGGTCGCGCTTCACCCACCAAAGCTACCCCGAAGCCCAGGGAGCCTTCGAAGCGGCCTTCGCTCAGAACCCCTCGTTCACCAACTGTAAGTGGTATCTGGGACTGATCGCCTTCCACGGCCAGGAGTTCGAGACGGCAGCCGCCTTGATCGCCGAGAACTTTGACCTCTCCGCGGAGGATCTGGCCAGCTCGATCAATTCCAAGGCGGGCTTGCATGGCCCCATCGTCGAACACCTGATCGGCGTTTCCGCCAAGGCCGGCCGCAATCTCGTCGCGGGCAAACTGAGCGAAGCTTTGGCCGTCGCCGCGCCCGAGACTTCACGCTTTTGGAACAACGCGGGGCTCTTCTACCGCGACACGGGGGACTCGCGCAAGATCAGACGGAATGGGGATGAAGCCGCCAAGCAAGCCCGCTCCGCACTCTACGAGCGAGCCCTTTTGTGCTACGAAAAAGCCCTGGACCTCGAACCCGAGAATGCCAACTACCTCAACGACACCGCTGTCGTTTTGCACTACAACCTGAAGCGCGATCTCGAACGGGCCGGCGACCTGTATCAACGCAGCCTCGAGATGGCCGAGCGCGAACTCGCGCGTGACGACCTCGATCAAGAGACCGAGCGAGTCCTCAAAATCGCCCGGCGGGACTCGCTCGGCAACTTGAAGAAGCTCAAGCGCGAACTCGCCCGGGACGCAGAATAGGTCGCCTCCAGCCGCGCCGGCCCGCTTCAGGCCAGGCGTCGCCGGCGTTCGGGGCGAGACTCTTCGTCACCCTCGACCGGCGGGTCCGCCAGCTCGGATTTCAAGCGGCACATCGATTCGGAGACTCGCTGAAAGGCATCAACAATCTGCGGGTCGAAACTGGTGCCAGCGGCGTCCTCGATCCAGGCTGCGGCCTCCTCGTGGGACCAGGCTTCCTTGTAGGGCCGTGCGCTCGTCAGGGCGTCGTAGACATCGGCCAGGGACAGGATGCGAGCTGCGAGGGGAATCTCCTCGCCAGCGAGCCCTCCCGGATAGCCGCTGCCGTCCCAACGCTCATGGTGGCAGAGGGCGATCTGGCGCGCCATCTCGAGGGTCGGCTGAAGATCTGGATCGAGGATCAGGGCCTCGATGGCCTGGGCTCCCAGCACGGTGTGGCTGCGCATGACCTCCCACTCGTTGGGGGTCAGCCGGCCCGGCTTGAGCAGGAGCGCGTCGGCAATGGCGATCTTGCCGATGTCGTGCATGCGAGTACCGATGACTAGACTCTTCTGGAAGTCATCCGTGATCAGCGTTCGGAAAGACTCTTGCTCCGCGAGGCTAGAGGCCAGAAGTTCGGAGAAGCGGCTGACCCGTTCGAGGTGTGTGCCGGTCTCTCCATCGCGCTGTTCGGTCATGATAGCCAGACCCTGAATCATCTTGGCTTGGGCCGCCTCTTGTTGCTGTCGCCGGAACTCGTTGTGGACCGCCACGGCGGCCGTCGCGGCAACCGATGCAAGCGTGTTGGACTCGTCGGCTGTCAGCAACCCGGGACCTTCCGGATCCGTGCTTACGATGATCTCACCGATCTGGCCCTCACAGGAAATGATCGCCTCCGAGATCGAACTGCCAGCAGGCTCCAACCCAGAATCGGCTTCTATGGCCTGGCCTGCTAAATCCTCGATCCGCACCTGGACACAGCGACCCATCAGAAGATCGAGGGCTGCAGACGCCACCGCCTGAACAATTTCATCGAGGTCCTTGGCGCAGTTCAGGTCGAGGGCAAACTCCTGTAGCCGGTGCAACTGGCGGGCCTGGGACTCCACGAGTTGCTCGAGGCCGTTCTTGGCATCCGCGAGGGTGACGATCTTGGCGTTCAGCCGCAGCTCCGAGGCGCGCTGAGATGCGAGTTCGGCGTACTGGGCAAAACCGGAACGCATGGCGTCCAGGAGTTCGCGACGCGGGCAAGGCTTCTGGAGAAAACGGTACACGCCGCCCTCCACCATCGCGTTCAGGACGAGGTCCACCTCTGAATGGCCGCTGAGCATGATGCGCACGGTGTCGGGGTGACTTTTCGAAATCAGTCCCAGAAATCCGATGCCGGTCATCCCTGGTAGCTGCTGGTCGCAAAGTACGACACCAAACTCCACGCCGGGCTCGAGGTCTTCGAGGGCTTCCAGTCCTTCTTCGGCTGAGGCCACGGCGACGACAGCATAGTCGGGGCACAAACTCAAACGCAGACTCTCACGCATGAGGTCCAGGTCCTCGACGATGAGTATGCGTTTGCCTGCGCGGCTGTGGGGAATGGGGGCTTGCACGATAGATGATTGCTAGCAGGACCGGCTTGAACTCAGGCGCTCCGAGTCACAGAGCCATCCTTCACTATGTGCTTGTAGTTCGGAGCCCATCCCTCGGCAGCTTGAGGCAGGCCGATCAATCTGGAGCGAACATGAGCCCCGATTGGTGTTAGGCCCCGCGACTTGGGTGCATTTGCCGGGCACTGCGCGCTGCACCAGGCGAGCCGCCCTCAGGAAGCCCAATTCCTGCGGGCTAGTTCCTGCGGGCTAGTTCCGGAAACTCTGCACCGGTGCGGGTATGCGTCCACCGCGGGCGTACATCACGCGACAGCCAAAGCGTCCAGGATCCTGGACGATGGCGGTACCGAGCAACCCGCCCCACTCCACCGTTTCGCCGATCCCCTTGCCCGGTACGGGGATGATGCGCACAGCGGTGGTCTTGTTGTTGACCATGCCAATGGCCAACTCATCGGCCACGATGCCCGTGATCACATCTACCGTGGTGTCGCCGGGGACGGCGATCATGTCGAGGCCCACGGAGCAGACGCAGGTCATGGCCTCGAGTTTGGCGAGGGAGAGCGCGCCGTCGCGCACGGCGGCGATCATGCCCTCGTCTTCCGAGATCGGAATGAAGGCCCCTGACAAGCCCCCCACCGCCGAGGAAGCCATCAAGCCGCCCTTCTTGACGGCATCGGTCAAGAGCGCCAGGAGGGCGGTGGTGCCCGGGGCGCCGGTGCGGTCGACGCCCATCAGCTCGAGGATGTCCGAAACCGAATCGCCCACGGCCGGGGTGGGCGCCAGGGAAATGTCCACGATGCCAAAGGAAGTGCCCAGGCGCCGGGCAGCCTCGCGGCCCACGAGTTCACCCATGCGCGTGATTTTGAAGGCCGTGCGCTTGATCTCCGAAGCCACCTCCGAGAGATCCAGGTCGGGACCCAGGCGTTCGAGAGCCGAGCGCACCACACCCGGACCCGAAACCCCCACATTGAGCACCGTCTCGCCCTCGCCGATGCCCATGTGCGCGCCGGCCACAAAGGGATTGTCCTCGACCACATTGCAGAACGAGACCAGCTTGGCGCAACCGAGGCCGCCTTCCGAGCGGGTCAGCTCCGCGGTTTCGAGGACCAGCTCTGCAAAACGCCCGATGGCATCCATATTCAACCCCGCCCGTGTGCTGCCGAGGGACACCGAAGCACAGACATGCTCGGTGCTGGCCAAGGCGCCTGGAATCGAATCAAAAAGCGCCCGGTCGGCTGAGGTGAAACCCTTGTGCACATAGGCACTGAAGCCGCCGATGAAGTCCACACCGACCTCCTTGGCCGCCGCGTCGAGGGCCAAGGCCAGAGGCACCAGGTTGTCCGCGCCGCTCGGCCCCGCGATCCAGGCCAAGGGCGTGACAGCGATGCGCTTGTTGATAATGGGCACACCGAAATCGTTGGCGATTCCATCGGCGGTTTCCACCAGATGCCGCGCGTGATGCACGATCTTGGTGTAGACCTTCTCGCAAGTAGTCTCGAGGTCCGCATCGGCACAATCGAGGAGAGAAATGCCCAGGGTGGTGGTGCGGATGTCGAGGGTCTCGAGCGCCACCATGCGCACGGTCTCGAGGATTTCCTGATCGGTGAAGGGCATGGATCAGACCCGATGCATGTACTGAAAGACGCGCTCGTGCATGACCCGCACGACGAACTCGTCGCCGCCGAGACTTTCGAGCCGGTTCTTGAGGACCGAGAAGTCGAGCCCTTGGGGCATTTCCACCACCAGCAACATGTGGAAATAGTCCTCGACCATCTTCTGGGAGACATCGTTGATGTTGGCGCCGTCCTCGGCAAGGGCAGTGCATACTTCGGCCAGGACGCCGGCGCGGTTGCGGCCGACGCAGGTCACCACCATCTTGTCCCCTGCCTGGGCACCCTGGGCTCCGGCGCGCTCGTCCAGAACCTGTGGAGCATCCGGGCCGCGAAAGGGCGTGGGCTCGGCGTAATTGCCGCTGGCGGTGCGAATCGTCACGCCGCTCTGAGCCGCAACCTCGAGGGCTTGGGGCGTGACTACCGTGGCCGCGTCCACCAGAATCTCCTGACCTGCAGCCCGGCGAACATCCTCGGCGGTCAAAAAACGGCTACTCACAGACTCTGCTCCCCGCAGCCCTGGCCGCGCAAGCCGAACTCAGAAGGCTGTCGAATGGGATTTGTTTGCTTCAACCCTTGTGAGCTCCTTACAAATGCCGCACGAGGCCCGCGTGGGGCCGGGGGATGACGACTTCGCGGATCAGTTTGCCGACTTCGCGGGCGCTCAAGCCCGCGGCACTGACCCCCGAACGGACATCGCTGACCTCACCTGTCAGGGTGAAAAAGCTCTTGCCGCCCAGGCCGTTGGCCATGCGCAGTTCGAGCAGGTCCACGGTGGCCGCCTTGAGGGCGATGTCGGCGGCGGTAATGGCTGCGGCGACCGTACTGGTCTCGACAACTCCCAGGGCATCGAGGGTGCCGTTGATGCGCCCCTTGCGCTTGAGGCCGAAGAGCACCTGCTCGTGCACTTGCGGAATCAGAAGCTGGTCGACGAGATCGGCGCCAGCCACTTCGGCACCCCGGCACAACGCCGTGGCGAGGTTATCCACCGAGCCGGTGAAGAGCATCACGAATTTTCCTGGTTGCACGGGCTCGGCAAACATCATTTCGATCTGCGCCTGCCACAGGATGGCGTCGACGACTTCGATGCCACAGGCCACCGAATTGAGTTCCAAAAGGGCGATGGCTGCTTCGGGAGTGATGTCCTCGCGCAGGACGGGGTTGTAATCGTTTCGAGTCATCTCTTTGTCTCTTCAGAGCCCTCAGTATGTGCCTATTTTCGAGTCTTCCGCTGCGGTCTGTCCCACGCGGCGGCCGCCTTCGAGTTCCATGGAGTCCACGATAGCAACGATGGCGGTCTGAAAGCCGATGTCATGGCCGCGGCCGATAGCATGGCGCGCCGCGCGGCCATGGACCACCAACACGCGCTCGCCCAGGCGGGCGCCCTGGGTATCCACGGCCACCATGGTTTCGGCCGTCTGTTCCGTGCCGCTGGTGAAGGGCCGCACCACAAGCAGGGGCAGCCCGGTCAGGCTGGCTTCTTTCTGGGTGGCCCACAAGTTGCCGACGACGGTGCAGATGTGCATCAGGAAGTTCCTCGGCTCGTGGAGGCACGCCACGAAGCGGGTGCCTCGGGCACATCAAAGTCGTCGACGATGCCCACCACCGCGGCTTCGAGGGCGTAGTCGCCGTCTCCACCGCATGCCACCCGAGCTGCCTTGCCAAAAGCCACCAGCACGCACTCACCCGTGCCTGCGCCGATGGGGTCAAGGGCCACAACTGGCGTAACCACCGGCGCGCCCGGATCATCGAGACGGTCGAGAGCCTCGATCACGAGCAAGCGCACACCTTCGAGGTCGGCGTGCTTGCGAGTCGCCCAGACCTCGCCCACAACTCGCCCCATGAACATCAGCGCCCCTTCCCATGGGCGCGGCCCCGCATGGCGCCCAGGGTCAGGTCGATGCGCTCGCAGGCCTGCTCGATCTGGGCGTCGCTGCCAGCGAGTTGCAGACGCCCCACGGCGCCGTTGTTCTGCAAACTCACCAGGCGCACGACGGAGGCCTTTTCGGCTTCGTTGGCTGCGGCCAAGGCGTACACCGCTGGGCTGACTTCGAGGGTGTAGAGCGTGTCGCCGCCGAGCACCAACATTCCCGAGCGCGTGCGATTGATCAACATGGCCTGGGTGTCGTTGATGTGACGGATGACCGCGCGATTGAGCACTTGCGGCGCCAAACCACTGTCCTCGTCACAGCCGAGTTCCTCCAACATCAAGGCTCCCGCTTGGCGTACTTGGCCCTGGTCCGAACCGTGAACCTCAAGCGTGCCAAAGGAGCGCTCGCAAATCAGCGCTCCGGGCTGGACATCGCAGGCCTTCAAGGCCAGGTCGAGGAGCGAGTTGACCACAATTCCGGGCTTTACCTCAAGCCAGAAGGCGCTCTGACCGCTGACTGGGAAATAGCCGTCGGTGTTCGCCGCTATGGTGGCGGCGAACTGCGGTTGCAACTGATCGAGCATGACGGCACCCCGCAGCTCGGCTTGGATTGTGGTCGGATTCACAGCGACGGGCTAGCCAGCCCAAAGAGCCTATTCCGGAGCGCTGGGCAGGTAGTCTTCGAGATCGGCGGCGGGCCGCGGGATCACATGTTGACTGAGGAGTTCGCCAACGCGGCGCGCCGCGGAGGAACCGGCTTCGACGGCAGCTTTTACCGCGCCGACCTCGCCGCGCACCATCACAGTCACGAGTCCGCCGCCGGAGATTTCCTGGCCGATGAGGGTAACTTTGGCAGCCTTGCACATGGCGTCGGCGGCCTCGATCGAGCCCACCAGGCCGCGGGTTTCGATCATACCCAGAGCGATGTTTTTGGTCATGGTTTCTTGCGTGTGCCGTTGCCTGGCAGGTTGCCGGCGCGGCGGGATTTCTTGAGAAGTGGAGCTCTAGCCCGCTGAAAGGCGTCGAGTGGAGTCAGTTGGAAAAGTTCAAGCCGTGCAGGCGCCCGTAGTCACCGACTGGTGCGGGCAACCCTGACAGGGACCGAGGGGACAGCCGCTGCCGGCCTGGGTAAGAATATCTTCGATGTCCCGGCTGCTGAGCACATCGGGAGTTGTGGCCTGGCGCTCGACAGGACGCCGCCGGGGAGGCGCAGGACGCACGCGGGTGGCCGTGGCGGAAGCGCTGCCCGTAAAGGTAGGCGCGGACTTGGTGCCGGGACCAACTTTGGAGCGCATGGGGGCGGGCCCCGGGGAAGGCATCGGTTGTGCTGGCTTCGCTTGGGGCTCACGCAGCGTTTTCTTGCGCGGCTGGGGCGCGCCACTCTGCAACGGCGCCGGAGCGGGGCTAAGTTGCGCGGCGCGTCCGGCGCTGCTACAGGAAGCTGGACTGACCGTCGGGTTGCCACGCCAGGAATGGCTGGGGCCGTGCTCCTCAGATTGCGTGGCGCAAGCACCGGAAGCCAGAGCAGGGTCGCCAGAAAGTCCCGAACCGCGGGGCGCGCTCTCTCCACCGAGAGCAGCGGCGCGGGCGTGGTCCCGGACCTCGCTCTCTTTCCAGTCGGCTGCGGTGAACGCCACGCGCTTGATGTTGATCAGGTGCCGGGCGCTGATGTTGTCCGAAGTGATGTTGCCCGCTTGGGGTCCGCAGCCCAGGCTGACCGAAGGGTCGAGGTGGGTGCTGTAGCCCACGGCTCCCTGGGAGGTGGGTCCGTTGGCGATGATGCGATTGGCGGGTTTTTGCAGGAAGAACTCGTCAAGCACGCTGCGGTCTTCGGCGTGGATGCCCATGGTGTGGCCCAGGCCGCCGAACTTGAGGGTCTGCATGCAAACCTCGCAGCCTTCGAGCCAGCCGTCGACGCTGTGGAGCGAGAGCACGGGGCACAGAATCTCGATGGTCAGGGGCCAATCGCGGCCCACGCCGCCCTGGCGGGCGAGCAAGACGCTGGTGGACTCGGGCACGGAGAAACCTGCGGCGCGGGCTATTTTGACCGGGTCCTGGCCTACAACCTCGGGGTTCATCATGCCGCCGCGGTTGCAAAGCGCCGCAAGTAGCGCCGTTTGCTTGTCGTCGCACAAGTGAGCGCCGCGGGACTTCAATTCGCGCAGTAGTTCATCCTCGATGGGTCGATCCATCACCAGGGCCTGCTCGGAACAGCAGAAGGTGCCGTTGTCGAAACTTTGGCTGCGCACGATGGCACTGGCTGCGGCGGAAACCTCTGCCGAGCGGTCCACGAACACCGGCACATTGCCCGGACCCACGCCGTAGGCCGGCCGCCCCGAAGAGTAGGCCGCGTGTACGAGCCCCTCGCCGCCGGTGGCCAGGATGATTGCGGTCGTCTTCGACTTCATCAGAGCGCCGGTGGACTCGAGGGTCGGGTGCTCGAGGCTGATGACCAGATCCTCGGGCGCACCGCAGCGCCGAATGGCCTCGCGCATGATGTCCACGGTGGCGCCGATGCAACTCACTGCCCGCGGGTGCGGACTGAGCACCAAAGCGTTGCGACCCTTGACGCTGATCAGCGCCTTGAAGGCCGCGGTCGAAGTGGGGTTGGTGGTGGGCACGATGCCCACGATGACCCCCGACGGAGTGGCGACTTCCACGATCCCGCGCTCTTCATCGCGCCGGATCACGCCCACGGTGGCTTCGTCCTTGATCGCCGCCCAGGTGCCTTCGGATCCAAAGATGTTCTTCAGAATCTTGTAGTGCACGCGCCCGATGCCAGTCTCCTCCACGGCCTTGCGCGCGAGGTGCGCGGCCGAGTCGGAAACAGCCTGGGCCATGGCGGCGCAGACGCGGTCGATGTCCGCCTGGCTGTACTCGCGCACAGCCTGTGCTGCCCGCTTGGCCCGGGCCAGGGCATCACGCACCTCCTGTAAAGAGGCCAGGTCGGGATCGAGTTGCTGCAAGGGCCGGAGTCAGTCGGTCACTTGGAGCCAGCGGGTTGCTTTAGCTCGGGCAGGATCTGCCAGAGAGCATCGTGGGGCCGGGGGATGACATGCACGCTCTTCAGCTCGCCCACGCGGCGAGCGGCGGCGGCGCCGGCGTCGGTGGCGGCCTTGACGGCGCCGACTTCGCCGGCGACGAACATGGTCACCAGGCCGCCGGTTGCGCGCTGTTTGCCAAAAAGCTCCACCATGGCGGCCTTCACCATGGCGTCAGCGGCCTCGATTGCTCCAACGAGACCCTTGGTCTCGACCATGCCCAGGGCGACAGATTTCATGGGTGATTCGACTCGTGGTTCGGGGTTATGCGCCGTCTTGGCGCACGGGAAAGGACAGCGGGAGCTCTCTTGGGGCTTGTCTGCCCCGGAGCTTCCACATGTGAGGGGCACAGAGACCCACGGCCCGGAGTCTAAACCTCGCAGGGGGCTAATTCCACGCTCCCCGAGGCGTTTGGTCAGGAGCACCTACATTGAGCAGACTTAGAGGAGCAGATGATGCCCCCGCGCGGGAATTCCCTTAGAGCTCCAGAAACTCGAAGGCTTGGGGGCTGAAGCGCGCGCCGCTCGCAGGCGAGCGCAGGCAGCGCTTGAGCGCCAGGTCGAAGGCCAGTGGGTGTGCCCGATAGATCTCCGCCAGGGCTTCCCGATCGGCGGGAGAGATGAATCCCCCGGAAACGAGTTGGCCCAGGGAGATGGCCGCGTTGAGGGCCGGCAGGGGGTAGTCGCTGCCGTCCACCAGGCGCCCGTGCAGGTGGCCCGCGTCGAGCAGTTGCTCGAGGGCCGGCCCCACGCGGGTCATGAGAGTCAGGCCCGAAAGCTCGCCAAACAAGCGGCCTTCGTAGCGCTGCTCCGCCATCAGGCGCATGAAGAGGTCAAAGCTCGAGACCTGGCCGCGGGCCGGATTGTCTAGGTCAATGTTGCTACCGAGGCTGGCGCAGTGGGCCGCGATCACGCGCACGCCGCGGTTGAGGGGTCGGCGCAATCGCAGGGGATTGCCGAGTTCCTGGTCTTCGGCGGCTTCGATGGCCCGCTCTTCGCCCGTGTGGGTCAAGAGCAGCATGTCCCAAGCAGCCATCTCGTCGTAGAAGTCGTCACAGCGTGGCGAAGCGGGGTCGATGCCCATGGCGTTGGGCAACCACTTCAACATGCGCACACCCGCCCGGCCCCAGCGCGCGACTTCCGCACGAGCATCGGCGCGATAGGGATGCACGGAGATCACCGGCAGGTAGCGCTCGGGATTGCGCTCTGCCAGCTCCCAGATGTACTCGTTGGGCACATAGAATTCGGTGGCAGCGTGGTCGATGGCGCCATCTTCGGTGTAGTGCGCGTCAAAGGCCAGGAGAGCCAGGCGTACTCCGCGAGGAGTGGTCGCGGCCAATTCATCGAGGCGTGCCACGAACTCCTCATCGGCCCGTTCCAGATTCTTGACGCCAGCCGCCGAGAGGTACAACTGAAAGCGCACGAACTCCACCGGATGAGCCGGCGAACGCAGGTTCGGGTTCACGCGGCAGCCGCTGCCGCCCGTGCCAATGCCGGCGATGTGCACGTGACCGTCGATGCGCCGGGTCAGGTCGATGCCAGAGTAGGCTTGGTCCAAGAGCTCTTGCGCCCGGATTGAAAGGCCCGCGTGCCAGGCGGGAATCAGGGGTTGCCAGGCTCCGCCGAGGGCTCTCAGCAAGGACGGCCAGGCGAGCGCGAAAAGGCCCAGGGCCAAGAAACCAGAAAGCGCGGTCCAGCCGAGCCAACGCCACAATCTCGATCTCTTGGAGGTACTTGTCTGCATGCTTCTGAGTTCTCCGGCGCCTACTTCGAAGATAGAGTAAGGGACATGTCGCGCGAAGGAAGGATCGGGGCCTGGGCGGCGTTGGGCATCTCGTTGCTCGGAGCCGTGATCTACGGCGGCACCCTGCAGCACCCCTTCGTATTCGACGACCTGCTCTCGATCGTCGAGGCCGAGGAGATCGAGTCGCTCTGGCCCCCCGGTAGGGCCTTCGAGGCGCCCCCGGGCTCGGGTCAGAGCGGGCGACCCCTGGTGGCGCTTTCCTTGGCGCTGAACTATTGGCTGGCGGGTCGGGCAGTCCTGGGCTTCCACCTCGTCAACATCCTGGGACACATCGCAGCCGCTCTCGCCCTCCTTTGCGTGGCCCGGCGCTGCTTGGTGGCGACCGGCGAAGCCAGCGGCGCTGCGGCGACGGGACTGGCCTTCGCTATCGCCGCCGTGTGGGTCAGCCACCCGCTGCACAGCGACGCCATCGGCCACATCATCTACCGCAACGAGACGCTGATGGCCCTCTTCTATTTCTTGACCCTGTACGGTGCCCTGCGCGCTTTCGAGGGCGAAAAGAAATGGCTGATCCTCGCCCCGCTCGCCTGCCTGGCGTCCATGGCCTGCAAGGAAGTAGCGGTCTCCTTGCCCTTGATGGTGTTCGGCTTCGATGTCTTCTTCGGAGCCAAGAGCGCGCGGGCGGCCTTCGCAAAGCGCGGCGCTTTCTACGCAGCTTTGGCCTTCTCCTGGATCGGTCTGGCGTTTTTTGTCGCCAGCGGTGAGCGCGGCGACTCGGTGGGATTGGGACACGCCGATGTGGTCGGCGTGGCCGACTACCTACGCACGCAGATGATCGCCGTGCCGATTTACCTGCGCCTGACCTTTGTACCCTGGCCCCTGATTTTCGACTACCACGACGGCGTCGTTGTGCGTCATTGGCAGGAAGTTTGGTTACCCGGCGTACTGCTCATGAGCCTCTTGGGGCTTTGCATCCACAGCTGCTCGAAGCGCCGCGTGGCGGGATTTTTGGGCCTCGCGGTGGCGGTCATCCTGGCGCCGTCCTCGAGCCTTGTACCCCTCGCCGGCGAATTTATCGCCGAGCATCGCATGGTGCTGCCCCTGGCGCCGCTCCTGGCCCTGGTGGTGCTCTTCGCCAACCGACTCCTGCGTCCGTCTAAAGCGCGGGCACCCTGGTTGGCTCCGGCGCTTTTGGCTCTGGTGCTAGCAGGCTTGAGCGCCACGACCATCGCGCGCAACCGTGACTATCGAAGCGCCCTGGTGCTCTGGCAGGACACGACGAAAAAACGCCCGGCGAACTCGCGAGCCTGGAATCAATTGGGGCTGGCGCAACGAGATGAAGGCCAGGCGGCTGCCGCCGAAGCATCCTTTTCCGAGTCAATCCGCCTGGAGCCGCGGGTGGGTATGGCTCAGTTCAACCTGGGCAATCTGCTCGTGTCCCGGGGGATGGGGAAAACCGGGGTGTATTGGCTGCGCGAGGCACTCGAGCGCCGCCCGCGGGATGCCAGGGTGCTTTTTGGCCTCGGAACCGTACTTATCAACAACCACGAACCTGCCGCGGGAGTCCAGCATCTCGAACGGGCCATCGACTTGCAGCCCGGCTGGCTGCAAATCCGCGCGCGCCTGGCCTGGCTGCGGGCGACGCACCCCGAGGCCTCCTTGCGCCGCGGGGGCGAGGCCCTTCAAGCGGCCCACGAACTCCTGGCTCGGGGAGGCAAGCGGCCGCGCTTTCTCGATATCCTGGCGGCGGCCCAGGCCGAAGTGGGCGACTTTGCAAAAGCCCAGGCCAGCGCCAGCGAGGCCGCTCGCGTGGCCCGCTCGGAGGGCAAACAAACCCTGGCCCAACAGATCGACGCCCGCCAAGCGCTCTACGCCGCCGAGCAGCCCTTTCGCCAACCATGACCACAAACGCAAAAGACAAACCGTGGGGTGGCGCCAGCGTGTGGCTGGCGCTGCTGGTCATTTTTGGCGCGGGGCTCGCAGCGTATTCCAACAGCTTGAACGGCGAGTTTGTCTTCGACGATTTACACACCATCGTCGAGAGCCACCACATCCGCCAGCTCACGCCGCTCTCAATTTCCACCACCGGTGAAGCGGGCTCGACGGTGAGCGGCAGGCCGGTGGCGGCCTTTTCCCTGGCGCTAAATTACGCCCTCGGCGGCCTCGAAGTGCGCGGCTACCACATATTCAATGTGTTGGTGCACCTCTTCGCTGCCCTGGCGCTCTTTGGCCTGGTGCGAGTGACGCTGGAAGCTTGCGGCACGCCAGAGCTCAAGTGCGCTTCCGTGGGGCTGGCCTTCTTCTCGGCGCTCTTGTGGGTCCTGCACCCCCTGCAAACCGACGCCATCAACCATGTCTCATACCGCACCGAAACCCTGGTAGCCTGGTTTTATCTCGCTGCCATGTACGCCGCGGCGCGTGGTTTTGCGGCACAGGAGCGCGCCGGGCGCGACCCACGCTGGTGGTATGCCCTGGCCCTTCTGTGCAGCTTCCTGGCCATGGGCAGCAAGGAAACGGCGGCGGCCCTGCCGCTGTTCATCCTGCTCTTCGACCGGCAGTTCGGCGCCGGTTCGATCCGAGCCGCGCTAAATCAACGCAAACTCTTCTACGCGGGGCTGGTGGCGAGTTGGATCTGCCTCTCGCTGCTGGTTCTCTCTGGCAACCGCGGCGAGACCGTCAGCTTCGAGATCGAGGAGATCTCCAGCCTCGACTACCTGCGCACTCAGGCCCGAGGCTTGTGGTTGTACCTGCGCCTGGCTTTTTGGCCGCAGCCCCTCGTCTTTGACTACTTTGGGGTGGAGGTGGTGAAGAGTTGGAGCGCGGTCTGGCTCGAGAGCCTGGGCCTCGTGGCTCTTTTCGGCAGTTGCGTGTGGGGAGTCCGAAACCGGCGACCCTGGAGCCTGCCGGCGCTCATGATCTTCGCCGTGCTCGCGCCGAGTTCGAGCTTCATTCCGCTCACCGGCGAAGTCCTGGCCGAGCACCGCCTGGTGTTGCCCTTGGCTGCTGGCATTCCCCTCGCCCTGGCGTTTTTCTGGACGCACCTGCCGCAAAAAAAAGTGGCCCTGCCCCTGGGGCTCTCTTTGGCCCTGGCCGCGGGGCTCCTCACCTACCAACGCAACGAAGACTACCGCAGCGAAGAATCGATCTGGCGCGACACCGTGGAAAAGCGACCGAACAACGCCCGGGCCCTCAACAATCTCTTCAAGCCCCTGATCGGCCGAGGCGAGCTGGCCGAGGCCGAGCTGTTCCTGCGGCGCAGCCTGGAGCTGCGACCGGGGAGCGTGCGCGCCTGGAACAACCTGGGCGTATTGATGATCGCCAAGCAGGAGTGGCAAGCCGCCGAGTCGGCCTTTGCACGCAGCCTGGAGATTCGCCCGCGGCATGCCAAGACGCACTACAATTTGGGCCAGTACTACGCTTCCAAAAGTCGCTGGGCGGAGGCGCGGGCGAGCTATGAGGTGGTCAGCTTGGAGACGCCCGAAGCCGCCCGCGGCCACATCGGCCTGGGCCAGGCGCTCTTGCATCTCAAACAGCGGGGCGCGGCCATCGTGGCCCTCGAACGCGGACTGGCCCTGAAGCCCCAGGCTTTTGGAGCCATGCGCAACCTGGCCTGGATCCTCTCCACCGCCCCCGAGGACAACTTGCGCGATGGCCCCCGTGCCCTGCAATGGGCCCAGCGCCTGTGTGCCGGCACGCCGGCCCCCGGTCCCCAACTAGAAGAGGTCCTGGCTGTTGCCCTGGCGGCCAACGGACGCTTCGACGAGGCCCTCACGGTCTCCGAGCGCGCCGCCCAAAGCGCACAAGCCGGAGGGTTCCCACAAGTCGCGCGCCAAATCCGTCGCCGCGCACGACTCTTCGCCCGTGGAGAACCTTATCGTGAGTGATCTGACAATAGCATGATCGCCATGAAACGACTCTCGTACCACGGGCACCTCGCCTGGCTCTGCGGCCTTGGACTGTTCGCCTGCGGCGGTGACCTCCCAGGCCCCGAGGAGAATGACCTGGTGGTGATCCTCATCGTGGACACCCTGCGCCAAGATGCCCTGGGATGCTACGGACGGGAGAATGCGCGCACGCCGCGCATCGACGCTCTGGCTGCGGGAGGTACGCGTTTCGACCAGGCCATTTCGTCCTCGGGCTGGACCCTGCCCTCGGTGGCTTCGCTCCTGACCGGCACCTGGCCCGCGATGCACAAGGCCACGGGCAAGTCCACGCTCCTGACTCCCATCACCGGCGACCTGCCCGTGGCGGCCGAAGTTTTTGGCGAAGCCGGCTTCACCACCATCGGACTCGCCAACGCGGCCTTCCTCTCGCCGCTCCTGGGACTCGACCGAGGCTTCGATGTCTTCGACCACCGCCACGCCTACAACCGCGAAATCCGCCGGGCCGACGAGACCTTCGATACAGCCCTGGGCGAGATCGCGGCGCACTCCGGCGAGAAGATCTTCGCCCTGGTGCATGTCTTTGATGTGCACCTCGATTACGACCCGCCCCAGGGTTTTATCGAGCCCTTCGTGAACGGCCGCAGCGATCCGCCGCCGCCACTTTCCATGTTTCAGTGCATCGAGATGGGCCGCAAGGGCTTGGGGCCCTTGCCCGCGGACAAGCGCTATATGCGCGGCCTCTACCAGGGCGAGGTGGCCTTTGTGGACCGCGCCGTGGGGCGCTTTATCGATGGCCTGAAGGAACTCGGGCGCTGGTCCGATACAACCCTGGTGCTGATCTCGGACCACGGCGAGGAGTTTTGGGACCATGGCGGCTTTGAACACGGTCACACGCTCTTCGACGAATTGATCCGTGTGCCCTTGATCATGCACCTGCCCGGCGGCGAGGCCCGGCCCGGCCAGAGCATCGCGCAGAGCATCATCGACACCCAGGTGCGCTCGGTGGATGTCATGCCCACGCTCTTCGACATGTACAACATCGAAGCGCCGGGGAGCTTCGTGGGCGAGTCGCTGCTGCCCCTGATCGCCGGCAAGAGTCGCCCCGCGCCACCAGCTTTCAGCCAGAGCACGCTCTACGGAGCCGACAAACTCTCTTGGCGCGTCGATCCCTACCAGTTGATCTACGACCTCGCGCCGGATGCGGACCCGAAGTACGAGCTGTACAACTTTCGCACGGATCCCGAAACCATAAAGGACCTGGCCCTCGAGTTGCCCGAGGTGGGCGAAAACCTGCACCGCGATCTGGCGCGCTTCTACAACGACCTGAAAGCCCGCGCCAAGGGGATCAGGGTCCCCGAAGTCAAGAACATGAGCCCCTCAGATGTGAGCAAGTACCTTGAGAGCATCAAGGTACTGGGCTATTCCGGGCGCGAGGAAGACGAGTGACTCCAGGAGGCCAGCCCGCGCTGTGCGCCTACCTTGCGCCCGAGGGCTTCGAGGCCGAGTTGCGCGACGAATTGACTGCCAGCCTGGATTGCGCAAGAGGTCCCGAGTCAAAAATCGAGGAACACGGGCGGCTGATGATCGCGCCAGGGCCGCCGCGGGCTGTGGCCTGGGCGCAGAACATCTGGTGTGACGCTCGTCGCATCGAGATCGAGTCCATTGGCGAAGGTGCGCGGGCCCTTTGCGCCCTGCAACGCAACTGGGTGCTCCTGTCAACGGGCCACCACCGGCGCGCGGCGCTGATCGCCGAGAAATTGCCCCATGTCAGCGCCAAGCCATTGGAGTTCGGCGCGGCTCTGCCCAAGGCGCCCCTGGGTTCCTGGACCCTGCTCGACCCCAAGACTCTGCTCGCGGCGCCGTCGTGCACGAGCGCCTTTGCCCACGGCGCCGCGCAGTTCATCTGTGACCGCGAGTCGGCTCCCAGTCGCGCCTACTTGAAATTGTGGGAACAGATCACGCTCCTCGAACGCCGGCCCGCAGTCGGCGAGCGCGCCCTGGACCTCGGCAGCTCACCGGGCGGTTGGACTTGGGTGCTGGCGAAACTCGGTCTGCGCGTGACCAGCGTGGACAAGGCGCCCCTCGATGCGCGTATCGAGGCCATGGCTGGTGTCGAGTTCCGCTCCGCGAGCGCTTTCGCCCTCGACCCCGGCGAGATTGGCCCCCTCGACTGGCTCTTTTGCGACATCGCCTGCTACCCCGAGCGCCTATTGACCATGATCCGGCGCTGGATCCAGGCGGGCACCTGTCCGCGTTTCGTGTGCACCCTCAAGTTCCAGGGCGCCACGGACCACGCCACGGCCAGGGCCTTCGCGGCCATCCCCCACTCACGGCTCTTGCACCTCTATCACAACAAGCACGAGTTGACCTGGGTGCGGCTGCCAGCGGAAGAAACCCTGCCTCTCACGCCGCTCCATCAGTAGCGCCGGAAGGCGTCGCTATCGAGGGAGGGTTCCTGGTTGGCCGAGAGGCCCACGGCCAGACCCAAAGCCAAGAGGCTCACAAGCAGCGATGAGCCCCCGGTGGAAATCAAGGGCAAGGTCAAACCGGTCATGGGCAAGAGACCGAGGTTCACGGCCACATGCACGAAGACATGGGCCGCGAAGTAGATCGCCACGCCGCCCACCACCAACCTGACGAAGCGATCACGCACCTCGGCCGCGCCCGCCATCAAGAGCAACACCAAGAGACCAAAGAGCAGGAGCACGGCAACGCCGCCCACAAAACCGGACTCCTCCGCGATCACGGCAAAGACCGAATCCGACTCACGCTCGGGCAGGATGCCCGTCTCGTTGGCGATGCCCTGACCCAGACCCGTGCCAAACAAGCCCCCGTTCCCAGGCGCCAGGCGCGCATGGTAGGCGTGGAAACCAGGGCCCTGCTTGCCGTCGATCAGCGCCGGGGCGGCGATCGACTCGTACCATGTGTCGATGCGTTCGAGTTGGTAGTCCTTGACGCCGATCTGCCCCTGCCAGGCGCCGAGCCCCAAGCCCGCGCCCACGAGCAGTATGGAAACCAGAAGAGTGCCCCGCGCTCCGGCCAGGTAACACATACCCAGGGCCACCGGCACCATGGTCATGGCGGTGCCGAGGTCCGGCTGCAAGGTCACCAAGGCCATGGGCAAGGCCAAGCAGAGGCCCGGCGCCAGCCACTCGCTCGCGCGGGCCAGGCGCCGGCGGTGCAGGACCCGGGCCAGAACCAGGATCAAGGCCAGCTTGGCGAACTCCGAGGGTTGCACATCGAAAACGGGCGTCTCGATCCAGCGCCGCGCGTTGTTGCGTTCGTCACCGAAGAGGGCCACAGCCACCAAGAGCGCGATGCTCGCAGCGTAAAGAGCCCAGGCGTGACGGCGCAGCCAACTCGGCCGCGCCAGGAGACCCAGGACGAGACCGGGGCTGGCCACCATGAGCTTCTTCACATGCGAACCGAAGCGGATCCCCGCGCGGTTCTGCAACTCGTCGGCAAGGGCCATCTCATACAAGAACAAGAGCCCCACGCCAACGAGCATCAAGCCCACAAGGAGGGTGTGCCAGCCCATGTCGTGCCAACGCACCCACGCTGCTCGGGAGGCTCCGCGGCCATAGGCGTGGGTCACGGGCCCGCGCATCAAGTTGCGCAAGCTCATCGTGCGGGCTCCCGAACGAGGGCCTGAACGCTGGGACTCTTCAAAAACTGCCCGGCCACATAGACCGCCGAGTGGCTCGCACCGACGCCGATGTCGTGTAGGTAAACAACCACGACAAAGCGCGGACGCGCGGCCGGGAAAAAGCCCATGAACCAGGTGTGCTTGCGCATCTCGGGCGAACCGCCTCGGGGGATGTTGAGTTGCGCCCGAAAGCTGTTCGACATGGGTGAGGTGTCGGCGCTGCCGGTCTTGCCCGCCAACTCGAAACCGAGCTCGTCAGGCGCCAGCCCGCGGCCCGAGGCGCTGCCCACGGCGACCACCGCGCGCATGCCGCGGCGCACGCTTTCCAGGGAGGCGGGCGAGAGGTTCAGGGGCTCGAAGCTGGCAGGCACCGGCTGGTTTCCAATGGCACGCACCAAACGCATGGCCGGCAAGCGCCCGCTGGCGAGCCCGGCCACGGCCCGCGCCACCTGCACCGGCGTGGCCTCGAGCACTTGCAGGCCGTTGCCCGCGAGGTGCAGGTCGCGGGCCGTGAAGCCTCGGGAGTTGGTAAAACTCGGGATGCGCGTGTCCTCGTGGAAACCGCGGCCATCCCAGGCATCGGTCACACCCGTGGGCCGGTCGAAGCCAAACATGTGCGCCATCTCCATGAAGGTCTGCTTATCACCGTACAACTCACCGACCTGGGCGAAATAGGCGTTGCAAGAACGCTCAAGGGCGCGCTGCAAGCCAATTCCCCCGTGGCCCCAGCGCGCACCGCAGGCCACCGAACCCCAACCTGCGCTGTTTTCCTCCGGGCGCACGGCGCAGGCGAACAGGCTCTCTTCGCTCAACCCCAAGCGGTCGAGGGCGAAGGCTGCCACGAAGGGCTTGAAGATCGAACCCATGGGCTGGAAACGCCGCCTGTGGAAGCAGCGGTCGTAGGCAAAACGCCGTTCGCCGTCACGCACACCATCGGCCGCGTGGGGGCGTTTGGGACCCGAAGCCGCCGCCAGGATCTCGCCCTCCACCGTGGCCAGGACGATGGCACCCACCGGATTTTCAAACCACTGCTCATCGCGCCAGGTTTCGTCGGCTGGCAGTATTGGCTGTTCGATGACTTGTTGGGCCGCTGCTTGCAAGTCCATGTCCAGGGTCAATTGCACATCGAGGCCGTCGATCTTCTGCTTGTAGAGCGAGACGCGTTCGGCTTCCGCGCGTTCCTGTAGGCCGATGCCCTCGATGAAACCGTGCACCCCGCGCAGAGCCGAATCGCACAGGCCTTCGATGCCGCTGGTGCCGTGCAGTTCGTCATTGAGGTAGATTTGCGCCACGAGTGCCTCGACCTGCACGCGGTCGGCGGCGCTGCGTACGCGCTGGTGCATGATGCTCGCGAGACTGCTGCGACCGCCCTCCTGACCAATCAGTTCGGCCAGGGAAGAGTGCCGCACCGTACCCACGAGGTCGCGGGCCACGGCCTCACCTTCAGCATCGAGGGCCAACTTCATGCGCTGGGTGCGGGGCAGGATGGAGAAGCCCGCGTAGTCGCTCTGAAAACGGATCAAGAGGTTGACCACTGCTTCGCCAGGACTGCTGTGCAGTTCCTCTGGACGGCTGCTGCGGTCGCGGATGGCGTAGTCGGCGCGTTTGCGCGCGAGTTTGAGTCTCCAGGCAGCTAGCTCGCGAGGTCCGGCACCATCCAATTCGCCGCGGCCTGCAAGGGATCCTTGCAACGCGGTCCGCAGGCGCGCTTCGAACTGAGCCCGCCAGAGTTCGGCGACCCAGGTGAGGAGTTCCTCTTCGTCACGATAGTCGGGGCGCTGCAGGGGCTGCCCTTGGGAGCCCTGAGATCCCCGGCGCCAGACCAAAAGATTTTGCACCCGCAGGGCAGCTTGGACCCCATCAGCCGGCGGGCGCCAGGGCTTGATCTCGGCGCCGCGCCAATCGAGATTCGCCGCGCCCAATCTTCCGATGGCCACCTGCGCCGCGAACTCCATGGGCAGCAAGCTGGCCGGCACAGCATCGCTACCGTCAAGACCCGCGCGCAGACGGGGGTCCTGCGAAGGCACGCTGATGCCAGCGGCGGCGCTGTCGAGAGTGACCCCTTCGAAGAGGTCGTCGAGTTCAGAAAAGGCCAGGGGCAGCCCTCGCTCGCGCCAATCGGCGGCTGCCAGGAATAGGGCATGGCGTTCGCGTTCGCTCTCTGGCCGCCGAGCGAAGAGCGCCGAGAGTTCCCCCACCAGGGCCTCAAGGGGCAGCACACCGGCCTTGCTCCTCAAGTCGGCGCGGATCAGAGCCGCGGGCACATGGAAGCTGCGCCAATTGGAGAGCCACACCCGGCGCGTCTCGCGGGCCCAGTCGTCGAGCCGCGGGAGATCCCAGCCCACGCGAGCCGCCAGCCACTCGAGGTCGATCGCGGACAACAACAGATTCGGATCGAGACGGCCCGGGTGAAAGCCCGTACTGCGCCGAAACAGGTCCACGGCGATGGCATCCTCAACGCCTCTGCGCTTGCGCTCGAGGGCTTCGATCAGAACCCGAAAGCTCATGCTCGACGAAGACGATAGCCCGCCGTCGCGCCCCACCACTTCCAACTCGCGGGCCAATTGCTCCAATCGGCCCAGGCAGGTGTCAAAGCGCCGTGCGAGCAGGGCGCGCTTGTGGGTCGGGCTCAGCTCCTGGACCTCGGCAGCGAGTTGCAACCAGGAAAGTTGGCGGGCCTCGGCTTGCTTGAGGCGCTTGAGCAAGGCGCGCCACTCGGCGCGGCTGAGGTCGAGCAGGCCGTGGATGTAAAAGCGCAGGTCGCCGGCGCGCGACCGGCGTCGGGCTTTGGGGGCAGCCTCGGCGGGTAGATCGAAGCCGGCCAGGGAGAGGGCCTCCCCTGCTTCGAAACGGTCGAGCTCCACGGGGGTCGATTCGACTAGCTCGAAGGCCCAGATCTCTAGGTGCAAGGCAGCCTGTTCGAGGCTCACGCTGTGATTGGAGAGGGCGCTCCGGGCGTGGGCCACCTGGCCCAAGGGATGCTCGCGGCGAAAATCGCGATAGATGAACTGGATCGAAGAGGCTTCCGAATCCTCCACGAAGATCGTGCCCTGGCGGTCGCTGATCGAGCCCCGCAGGTAGGGCACATGGCTCGCGCTGCGCACGAGGTTGGCTGCCTCGCGGGCCCAGATCTCGTGCTCCTCGATCTGTACCTGCCAGAGGCGGGCGATGAGCAGGACCAAGGCACAACCCAGGACCACAATCAACGGACCAAACCGACGGCCGGCTACCACGGTCCATGCCTCCGCAAGGGCGTCAAGCCGGGCAAACGAATCGCCCAGCCGCCCAGAGCCAGGGCGCACAGGCCACTGCTGAATGCCAGGAGCAGGAGCGCGTCGAGTTGCGGCAATGCACCGCCTTCCCGGGCCAGGTGCACGAGTGCCAACCAGGCGGCGAGACCCATGGCCCCAGCGGCCGCCAAAAATGCCCGCCAGTAGGGATTGAAAACCTCGATCCAGTTGCGCAGCAAGAGTGTCAACCAGGCGAGGGCCAGGAGCCCGCTGAGGATGGCGACGCCTGGGTCGACGGAGAAGCTCTTGCGTGCCAGGGCCGCCACCAGGGCCAAGAGGAAAATGTCGCTCTTGCGCACCACACCAAGCAACCCGACGAAGAGCACCAGGGAGAGATCAGGTGTGGCTAGACCGAAAAAGTCGCTCTGCCCCATCCAGTTCTGGGCCGCATGGATCCAGGCGAACCAAACCACGAGCAGGATCCAGGCCAGGGTACGGGGAGGACGGGTCATGGGCCGCCTGTCCCCGGGCGAGTCGCACCGGATGCGGCGTGGCCGCGCCAGACGAACAGCTCCTCTAGTTGGAGCACCCGCGGATCCTGCTCCACCAGGATTTCGTGCACGCCGCGACTGCTGGGCAAGATCGCTTCGCCGATGATCAGTCCGCGGGGCACGCCAGCCTCGCCCGAGCCGGTAAAGAGTTGGGCGCGAATCGGAGCTCCCGCTCCGATTTCCACCCGCGCGGTCCAGCGAAAGCGCAGGCGACCATCGCTGCGCCGACGGCCGAGAGCCACCAACTCGCCCAGGGGGCGCGGTACAGAGTCGCCCTCTAGTTGGGCCAAGGCAACCAAGCGGAGCCCCGGGTCGCCCAGACCCAAAAGATCGGCGCTGGCCCAGGAGACCTCGCCCACGCGGCCCACGAAGTGTGCGCCAAAGGCTACGGCCCGTCCGGGCAGAACGCCGCCAGAGCGCCCGCCACTCAAACGCCGTCCCTCGCGAGTCGCCGACAAGACGCCACCGGTCAAGGCCTTGACGCGCACCCAACTCGAGTCCACGAAGGTGTCGAGTTCGAGGAGTCGACTCGCCGTGGCGGCCGGGTCCAGAGGAGTCAGCACGACGACCTGGAACAAGCCACTTTGAAAATCAAGCTCGGGGGTGATGCGCGTCAACTCGCCGCCGCCCTTGAGGGCCAAGGTTTCCATCTGGCCCAGGGAATATCCCGTGGCGAGCCTCGAGTAGAGTTCGCCGTAGGCTTCGATCTCGCGTACGAGCACAGCACCGGCGGTCCGGGCGCGGCTCGACCGCGGCCGGTGCAGGGCGAGATGCAATTCGTGGTTCTTGCCTTCGGGTTCGGGGGTCAAGCCCCCCACCACCAGGGCCTGGCCGCGTTTGCGCTCCAAGTCCTCGGGCGCGAAGACCTCCGCGCCCACGAAGAAGCCCTTGCCGGTGACAAGCTCCACATGGATCAAGGCAGCATCGTGGGAGTCGAGGTCGGCGATGCGACCCACGAACTCGTCGCCACAAACCACGGGCTGGCCCACGGCCAGACCGGCGCGGGTCGCCACGCGCACAGCGATGGAATCGAGACGCCCCCGACTGCGGCGGATGACCTCGCCGTGAACCAAGCGCCTCCCCGCACGGAGTTCTTCTGTCGGCAAGGCGGCGCGTTGTTCGGCGGCGAGCAATTCGAGGGCCTGTCCGCGGCCCGCAGCCGCGCGGGCGAAGAGATCTTCCTCGGCGGCGCGCACTTCGCGGCTTCCCAACCAGCCCAAGGGCGCCACCACTTCGGCAATCCATCGCGTGGGTAGGAAGAAGACCTCAAGGCCGCGCTCCAGGGGCGCGAGCGGGTGCAGCGAGAGCCCCGCGCACACGAGCAGCAAGAGGGAATAGAGGGTGCGGCGCCGGGAGAGGACCTCGTTGAGGCGTGTCACTGCTCTGCCTCAGAATTCCGGCCGGAAACGACCGGTTTGTAAAGTAGGTCTCATCCTGTCCGGGTCAAGGCGCAACGGAACCACCACAGTTGAACGCTACCTGGAATGTTGTGCCACGCAGAGCCGGGCTGGGGGAGGACTGCACCCTCAGCAGGCAGGGTTGGGCTCAAGCGTCCTCTTCCGCGGTCAGCACGCGCGAGAAGACCTCGAGGTTGTCGAGGAAGATGGAAGTGCCTCGGGCCACGGCGCTGAGGGGTTCATCGGCCACCCGCGCGGGCACTCCGAGCTGTTCGGTGACAGCGAGGGCGATGCCGTACAGAAGCGCGCCGCCGCCCACCAAGGTCACACCCGAATCGCACAGGTCAGCGCTGATTTCTGGCGGGGCCTCTTCGAGGATCCCGCGTATTGCCTCGCAGATTTCCTGCACGGGGTAGCTGAGGGCCTCGCGAACCTCGATCGAGGTGACGGTTGTGCGCCGCGGCAGGCCAGTGATGTAGTCCCGTCCCTTGACCTCCATCGAGAGCTCCTGGTCCATCTCGGAAGCGCTGCCGATGGTCAGCTTGACGCGCTCGGCTGTCTGCTCGCCGATGAGCAGGTTGTGCTGTCGTCGCAAGTGGTTGATGATCGCTTCGTCCATGTCATCGCCAGCCTTGCGCAAACTGGTGGCGACCACTCCGCCAGCGAGAGAGAGCACGGCGATCTCGGTTGTGCCACCGCCGATGTCCACGATCAGGGAGCCGCGGGGTTCGGTCACGGGCAAGCCCACGCCAATGCCGGCCGCCATGGGCTCGTCGATCAGGTAGACCTTGCGCGCACCAGCGCGCTCGGCGGAGTGAATCACCGCTCGGCGTTCCACGGGAGTGATGCCCACGGGTACCGCGATGACCACCCGGGGTTTCACCCAGTGGCGATCTTCGTGAACCTTCTTGATGAAGTAGCGCAACATCTTCTCGGTCACATCGAAGTCGGCGATCACGCCGTGCTTCAAAGGCCGCACGGCCTCGATGGCGCCGGGCGTCTTGCCCAACATGGCCTTGGCCGTGTTGCCCACAGCCATGCCGTCGAGCAGAACTTCGCCGGTGTCCTTGTTGACCGCCACCACGCTCGGTTCATTGAGGATGATGCCCCGACCCCTGACACTGACCAGGGTGTTGGCTGTCCCAAGGTCGATCCCCATGTCCACGGAGAATCGACCCAGGACCCATTCAAAGGGCTTCAAAAGATTGGCAGGCATGCGTTCGTTGGCACCGCAGAAAAAGGAATGAGGTCAGGGAGGGAACGCGCTGCGCTCCACGGTCTCCCGTGAGAGTCCTGGCGGTGCTTGTTGCGTTGAAGTTTAGCGGTCGCGAGGCGCCGTTCAAGCCCGATAAATTCGCCTGCTATTCGCCGGGTGTGCCCGAAGATCCTCCCAAGGCTCCCACCATTGAAAGGAAGTCGCTTTTTGTGGCCGGGCCTCGCCAAGGGTTCCTGGGAGGGCTCCGGGGGAAATAGGATGATTCATTTCCCCCGGCGCTGCTCGGGGCTGCTACGCCATGGAGCCGATTGGCCCGCGCCTTCCGGAATGAAGGCGCGGGCCAATCGCTGCCCGGGAAGCCCCGGAGCCCCACAAAACCAAGGGGGGGGCCTACTTGATGAAGAACATGCCCGTGCCGTAGTGCTGGCCCAGGCAGTAGTCCACCATCATGAAGGCCGCCAGGAGCAGGATGCTGGTGATGATGGGGATGCCGTCATCGATGCCAAGGCCGCCGCCTTCGTCTTCGATGATCTCGACCTCGGCCACCGGGACCTTGGACTTCTTGGATTTTGCCTGGCGCCCTCCGCGGGAGGAATCAGCGCCTTTGCGTGAACGACTGCTTGCCATGTTTGTGCTCCTTTTCGGCCTAGAGACGGGTGGTAGCGCGGTCGCCTTGCTGGATCGACTGTCCGTTGACGGTGGTCAGGATCAAGGCTGTGCACATCTTGTCGCGCACATTCTCGACCCGCACTTCGCCCTTGTACTCGGAACCGTTGAAGATCTGGAAGGTGTAGCCGCGGGTGACGCCGCTATCCTTGCCCACATTGATGGCCACCAGGCCCGGCTGGATGTCGTAGTTGGCCTGAAGCACCGAGCCATTGATCAGCTTCTGGGCCAGGATGTCGTCGATGTTGGCGCCGGTCACATCGATGACCGTGGCCAAGTGGGTGTCGAGTTCGGAGATGCGCCCGTTGAGCGCCACGATCTCAGACTGCATATCGGAGATCTGGTTGCCGAGGGCCGCGTTCTGAGCCTCGAGGTCGCCGGCCTTGGTGGTGGCGTCTTCGGCGCTGGAGAGGGCATCGTCGCGCTCGCCTTCGGCACCATGCTGGGCCGAGACGGCCTGGTCCTTGGCGGACTCGAGGCTGGTGATGTGTGACTCGAAATCGGAGATGGTCGAGGCGTTCTTGTCGTTGGTCGCGGCCAGGCCAGCGTTGGAGCCCTGGAGACTGGCGTTCTCCTGGCTCGCACGACGCTCGGCGTCCACCGCCGAATCGCGCTCGGCTCGGAAGCGGTCAGCATCCGAGGTCTTGTTGTCCAGCTGGGCCTGGAGTTCGCTGAGCTCCGAGTCGAGGGCGGCCTTCTCGATGGCAGCTGCCGCTTGGGCGTCTTCGAGCTGCTGCTTGTACTGGTGGCTGGTGGCCAGGTTGTTCGCAGCCCATGACAGGAAGAGGGCGGCGAGAATCAGGTTCAAGACAATGAAGATGCGTCCAATGGGGCTCATGGGAGTGCGCTAGAGAGAGGTGAGGGGAATCCTACAAGGACCGGTTCCACAGCCTCGGGAGAGGGCTGCAGAGATTGGAGGTCGCTGGGCGTCCGGTCGGTGGAAGATGTGTGCAGGGGAGGGAGAGGAGACGGCCTTGCCCACCCCCATGATTGGGGATTGGGGCGGAGCCGTCACCAAACGGGGGCCAATGCCTTGCTGCCAATCCATGTAAACCCTTGAGGAAAAAGGGGTTACGGCAGCGGGCCAGGTGGGTAAGAGATCGAGGGCGTGAGTATAGGAAGCACAGCCCCGGGGGTCAAGCTTTGGTCAGGCTTCAGGGCCAGCCTGGGCTCCCGTCCCTCGCGGGCTTCGGGGCGCAGACGCCTCACCCTGCCCGTACTCCTCTGGCTCCCGGCGGTAACGCCCGAGGATGCCACAAACCACCAGACCCAGGAGTGGCAGGAGAGTTCCCAGGGGTAGAAGCCAGGGCTGCAGGACCACAAAGGGCGTGGCATGGGCCGCGGCAGCCTCCCTGGGCACGGGCAGGTCCACCATCAGGGCGCCCTTGACGCAGCGATCGCGCCCCCCCACCCGCAAGCGCGCGAGTTCCCGACCAGCGGGCCCGTAGACCGCGCTCACCCCGCTATTGGCGACCCGCACCAGGGTGCGCCCGGTGGAAAGGGCCAGGATCCGGGAGAAGGCCAACATCTGATCCAACTCCTGGCTGCGCTCGTACCAGGCCTCATTCGACACCACCAGGTGAAAATCCAGGGGCCCCCGGCGCAGGGGCCCGGCGTAGGGATCGGCGTAGGCGTTGTCGAAGCAGAGCGAGAGCCCAAAGTCCCAGGCCGCCCCGTCCGCACCGGGTAGGCGCAGACTCGAGGTCTCTTCGGCGGCCAGGCGGTCGGGGACATAATTCGCCAGGGCATGGATCATGTCGCGCACGACCTCGAAACGCTCGAGTCCCACCATGGTCTCGCCGCCCGGCGCGAGGTGCACCTTGGTGCCGAGGCCCACGCGCGCGCCGCCCGGCGCCCACAGGCCAGCCCCCACCATGCCGCGCAGACGACCTTCGTGGGCCACGAGCACATCGAGCCCGGCCACGAAGAAGGTCTCGGGCCCAAGGACCTGGGCCGCGCCAGGTGGAGCCCCGGGAACTCCGCCCAGGAGTTCCCCGACGATCATGGCCTCGCGCTGGCGCAGTTCCAAAACGGTGCGGCGCTTCTGCGCGGCGTCGAGGTCTTTCCAAACATGCCATGGATCGAGATCGAGCTTGCCCACCTCATCCTCAAGGCCCGCTTCCATCCACGAGCAGAACAGCATGGACTCGCCCCAGGCCACGAGGTCGGGCTCGCGCCCGCCTGCCGCGCGGTTTTGTTCCAGAGCCTCGGCTGTCAGGGCAAAGGACTCGCGCAGGAGTTGATCGGGATCGCCGGTGAGTTGTTTGCGCTTCTGTTCGAAGGCGGGCTGCACCAACAAGAGCCGCGGCCCAATCTCCGTCTCAGGCGGCCGCACCACCAGGGCCAAAATTAGCGCCGAACAGAGGGGCACGCCCACACCGGCGAGGCTGGCCCCCGAGACCCGCTGCCCCACGGCGCGCGCGCGCCACAGGTCGGCCAAGAAACCCGCCACGGCCGCCAACACAAAACCCAGGCCCAGGTCGCCCCAGACCCGTGCGCTACCCGCCAAGGTCGGCCAGTCGCCGGCGTAATGCCCCAATCTCAACCACGACAAGCCCAGGGGCGTCTTGGTCCAGGTCAGGAGGGCCTCAAAGCCGGTCCAGCACAGGGCCGTCGCCAGCGACAACGGCAGGCGCTGCGCCAGGCGCCAGAGTAACGCACCGGGGTACATGGCCCAGACTCCGTAGGCCACGAAGACAAAGGGCATGGCGGCCCAGAACACCAGGGCCATCCAGGTCGTCTGGGCACTGAAGCAGAGGGCGCCGAGGAGCCACTCGATGCGCGCCTTGTACGGCCCGGGCCGACTGGCGGTGAGGGCCCAAAAGACCAAACCCAAGGCGCCCAGGGGCGAGCCCGCGCCGGAGAGCATCCCCGGTCCCGCGAGGACATAGATCGAGTAGCCAAGGGCCAACCAAAAAAAGCGCGGGCGCGCGGCGAGCTCAGCGCGGCCGAGAAGAGAGGAGAGCAACATCTATGCGAGCGGCCGGTAGCGCACCAAGTCGCCCACTTCGCAGTGTTCGTCCGGCCCTAACACCAGGAGGGCGTTGGCGCGGGAGATGCCCACGATGTCTGCTGAGCTCTTCCAGCGCACGAGTTGCAGCTCGCTCGCGCCCTCTTCGGTCATGGTGAGCAGGGCAGGAATGTTCTGCTGACGAGCGTTGGGCCGGGTCGCGCCAGCTTTCCAACGGGCCACGCAGAGGGGCGGCTGCCAAGCCTCGGTGCTTTCGCCGCCGAGTTTGCGCAAAGCCGGTGCCACGAAGACCTCGTGGCCCACGAGGCACGAGACCGGATTGCCGGGCAAGCCAAAAACCAAACGCTGATCCATGCGGCCGAACCAAATTGGCTTGCCGGGTTTGATGGCGACCTTGTGGAAGACCTGTTCGATGCCGCAGGCCTCGAGAGCCTCGGCCACGAGATCGTACTTGCCCATGGAAACGCCGCCGGTGGTGATCAGCACATCGACGCTCTCGAGCAGGTCGCCGAAGGATGCGGCGAGATCGCTCTTTGAATCCCGTACCACACCGGAGAAGACGACTTCGGCGCCGGCAGCCCGCGCCAGAGCGGCGAGGTGCAAGGTGTTGCCCTCGCGGATCTGGCCCGGACCGGGCACCTCGCTGGGCGCCACGAGTTCGTCGCCGGTGGTCACGATGGCCACCCGCGGTCGGCGCTGGAGCGGCACGGGTTCGCAGCCCACCGAAGCGAGGACCGAGAGGCAGGCCGCGCGCAGCCGACTGCCACGGGCCAGGACCAAATCGCCAGCGGCCAGGTCTTCCCCACGCTCGCAGATGTGCTGGCGCGGGCCGGGGCTGTCGCTGAGGAAGACGAACTCGCCTTGACAGCGAGTCTTCTCCACCATCACCACGGCGTCGAGGTCAGCGGGCAATTCGCCACCGGTGTAGATCGCCACGCACTCTCCGGGGGCCACCGGATCCGTAAAGGGCACGCCGGCGCGGGCCTCGCCCACCTGGCGAAGACGCACCTCGCTCTGCGGGGGGCGCGCCGCGAAATCCTCGGCGTGTACGGCAAATCCGTCCATGGCCGACTTGGCGAAGGGCGGCAGGTCGAGGTCCCCATGGACATCCTCGGCCAGAACCCGCCCGAGGGCTTGGGCCAGGGGCTGGTTCTCGCGGCCGAGATCACCGACCACGCTGTCGAGAATGATGGAAACAGCGTCTTCTGGGCTCCGCATGGCTTTACTCTAACCGCTTGCCCCCCCCCAGTGCTGCGACTCTTCTGCCATGCAATTCTTCGCCGTCTCCCCCTTGACCCTCTGCTTGCCCCTGCTAACCCTTGCCCTTGGCGCCTGCAACCCGAGCATCGAGGAGCCCGAAGTGGCCACCATGTCCGGAGCCCTGACCCGCATGCGCAGCACCCGGGTGCGAGTGCAGCCGGCAATTCGGCGCGAGATGGTGCGCACCCTGGAAACCACCTGTGTGGTCGAGTCCGAACACCACATCGTGATCCACCCGCGGGCCACGGGCGAGTTGGTCGAGTTGCTGGCCGAGGAAGGTGACAGGGTCGAAAACGGTGCGCTCCTGGCAGTGCTCGACCAGCGCGATGCCAAGGCCCAGTTGGCCGAAGCACAAATTGCCCTCAGAGAAGCCCAGGACGCCGCCGCCAAGGGCGAGATTGTGCGCCGCGAAGCCGAGGGTGCCATCACCAAGGCGCGCCTCTCCTTCAAGCAAGCCGGGCGGGACTTCACGCGCAACGAAACAGCCCAACTGATCTCGGCTCAGGACCTCGAACAACTCGAACTCACCCGCGACACCGCCCAGGCCGAGTTGACGACCATGATCCTCGCCAGGGACCGGGCCGAGATCGAGGGCCGGGCCGCGGCCACTTCGGTGGAGCGCGCGGAGCTGACCGCCCTGCGCGCCGAGGTCAGCCTCTCCCACACCGAATTGCGCGCGCCCTTCGCCGGGGTCATCGCTCAGCGTCAGTGCCAACTGGGCTCGCAGCTCTCGCCCAGCGACGCAGCTTTCACCCTGACCGACCTCTCGGACCTGCGCACAGTCTTCTACAGACCCCAACGCGAACTGGCCCTCTTCAGCGGCTTGGGCACGGCCCGCGCCGGTGACGGTTCGCCGCAGGCAGGCCTGGAGAACATCCTTGTCACAGCGGAGTCCGAAGCCTTGCCGGGCCACAGCTTTGGGGGACGCATCGAGCGCATCAGCCCCGGCATCGACGCCACCTCGGGTTCCTTCCGGGTCACCGTGCGCCTCGAACCCGAAAGTGACGGCTTGCGCCTTCTGCCGGGCATGCTGTTGCGCCTGCGTCTGGTGGTCGAGCGCCATCCCGATTCCCTGGTGGTGTCCAAACGCGCCCTCAAGCGCGAAGGCGAGACCACCATCCTGTTCGTCGCCCGCGATGACAAGGCCGTGCGCATCGAGGTGCTAGAGCGCTTCTCCGATGACGACGAAGTCGAGGTTCAGGTCATGGGCGAGGGCACCCTAAGCGAGGGCGATCTGGTGATCGTGGTGGGCAACCGCGACCTCGAGGATCAGCTGTCGATTCAGATCGTGGATGCGGCGGCGAGCCGCGACGCACGCTAAGAAGAAAAGATGAGCACCCGCCCCCCGGCCGCCGCAGAGTCGTCTGCGCCGCACGCCTTTGATTTTGTAACGCGCCGCCCGGTGGCCATCAGCATGCTGATGGTGGCCGTGGCCATGTTCGGCCTGGTTTCCCTGCAAAAACTGCCCATGGATCTCCTGCCGGAGATCAGCTACCCAACCCTGACCGTTCGCACGGCCTGGGAGGGCGCGGCACCCGAAGACATCGAGGATCGCATCAGCGTGCGCATCCAGGAAACCCTGGCGACGCTGCAAGGCCTGGTGCGCACGAGCTCGGTGAGCCGCGCCGGCTATTCCGATGTAGTGCTCGAGTACGAATGGGGCACCGACATGACATTCGCCTTGCAGGATGTGCGCGACAAGCTCGACCAATTGTTCCTGCCCGCGAACGCCGGGCGGCCCCTGATCCTGCGCTACGACCCGAACCTCGACCCCATCCTGCGCCTGGGTGTGACCGACGTTAAGGGTGCCGCGGACTTGCGCGGACGCATCCACCTGCGTTGGCTGGCCGAGAAAAAGATCAAGCGCGAACTCGAGTCCCTGCCCGGTGTGGCGGCGGTCATCGTGCGCGGCGGCCTGCAGGAGGAGATCCGCGTGCGGGTCGACCCCTTCAAACTCAACGCTCACTCCATCGATCCCTCGGAGGTCGCAGCGCGACTCAAGGCCGAAAACCTGAACGCTTCGGGCGGCATGCTGCGAGATGGCTCCAGCGACTATCTCGTGCGCACCCTGAACGAGTTTCAGAGCCTGCAGGAGATCGAAGAGCTGCCCCTGGTGCAACGCGGCGAGACCATCATCCGTGTAGGCGATGTGGCCCGAGTGGAGCGCACCCACAAGAAACGCGAGGTCATCACGCGTATGAATGGGGCCGAGGCTGTGGAGGTGGCCATCTATCGCGAGGCTGGCGCGAACATCGTCGAGGTGGCCGATCTCGTCAAGGCACGCATATTCGGCACCGATAAACAAAAGAAACACACCCAGGAACTGGCCGCGAAGATAGCCCTGGGCGAAGAGCAGCGCGGCAGTCGTTGGGCCGACCGCAGCCTGGAGGAGTTCCTCGACTGGCGCCTGCGCCGCGAAGCCAACCTGGAACTGCTCTCGGATCAGTCCACCTTCATCCGCGCGGCCATCAACGATGTCAAGCAGGCGGCCTTCCTCGGCGCGCTCTTCGCCGTGGCGGTCATGTGGCTCTTCCTGCGGCGCTTCACCACCACATTCATCGTGGCGCTCTCGATCCCGATCTCGGTCATCGTGACCTTCGCGCCCATGTTCCTGCTCGATGTCTCCCTCAACATCATGTCCCTTGGCGGCTTGGCCCTGGGCGTGGGCATGTTGGTGGACAACGCCATCGTTGTGCTCGAATCCATCACGCGCTGTCGCGAAGAGGGCGACTCCCTTGGCGTGGCTGCAGTGCGCGGCGTGAGCGAAGTCTCCGGGGCCATCATCGCATCGACCCTGACCACCGTGGCGGTCTTCGCGCCCATCGTCTTCGTGCATGGCATCGCCGGCCAGATCTTTGGTGATCAGGCGGTCACCGTGGTCTCTTCGCTGATCGCCTCACTCTTGGTGGCGATTCTGTTCATTCCCATGTTGGCCTCGCGCAGCTGGCTGACGGGTGAGTTTGCGGCCGCCCTATCCGTCTCAAGGCCGGCGCGCCCGCTCGAGGGACTCCAGTGGGGCTGGGGCAGCGTGGTCGCTTCGCTGCTGACCCTGGTGGGTCGCTTGTTGCTCAGGCTCTTCGGCCTCTTGGTGGTGCTGGCCGGCGGCCTGGGCTGGTTGGCGGCGCGCCTCTCGACGGCAGTCTTGTGGCCCTTTCGGCGCGCCTTCGACAGTCTTTGGCAAGGCGTCGAGAGGACCTACGATCCACTTCTGCGCAAGGCCCTCGCCCATCCGACGTGGGTACTCTTGGCCGTGAGCGCCCTGGGCTACAGCGCCTGGTTGCAAGTCCCCAAGTTGGGCGTCGAGCTTCTGGGCGAGATTCGCCAGGGCGAGTTCACCGCCCATGTGGGTTTGGGCGTGGAGAGCCCCCTCGAAAACACCGAAGCCGTACTCTTGGGCCTCGACCGTGATATCCGCGCCCTCGATGGCGTCGAGATCACAGCGCTCACCGTGGGCGTCGAAGCCGACACCCTGACCCGCAAGATCGAGGGCGAAAACACTGCTCGCCTGGGAGTGCGCCTGGCCCCGGAGGCCCGTAACTTCGAAGGCGAGGAGCGCGTGCTGGCGGAAGTCCGAGCGCTCTTCGACAAACACCCGGAAGTTCGCACCCTGGAGATCACGCGGCCGACGCCCTTCGCCCTGGCTGCGCCGGTGGCGGTGGAAATCCGCGGCCACAACCTCGACGACCTCGAACAGGTGGCCGCCGATGTCGAGGCGCGCCTTGAGGGCATCGAGGCGCTCTTCGACATCCAGAGCACCCAACGCCCCGGTCACCCCGAAGCGCGGGTGGTCTTCGACCGCGAAAAGACGCTCGAGTTCGGCCTCGACCTGGCAGCGGTGTCCAACCTCGTGCGCGATCAACTCCTGGGCAATGTGGCCACGCGCTTCGTCGAAGGCGAGGAGCGCATCGACATCCGGGTCCTGGGCGATGAACTGCTCCTGGCGACCCTCGATGATGTGCTGGAGCTCAAGATCAATCCCTCGGCGCTAACTCCCCTACCGCTCAACGCCGTGGCGCGGGTCGAACTCGTGCGCGGGCCCGCCGAGATCCGGCGCATCGGCAACAGCCGCGCGGTGGTGCTCAGCGCCGAGAGCGTGGGCCTCGACCTGCAAACCGTCAATCGCCGCATCACGAGCGCCCTGGCTGACCTAGAAAACCCCGACGAGGTATTCGTCGAACTCGGCGGCCAGAAACGCGAACTCGACGAGGGCCAGGCCAGCATGCGCTTCGCCCTCTTGCTGGCCATGTTCCTGGTCTACGTGGTCATGGCCAGTCAGTTCGAGTCGCTGATCCAGCCCCTCATTATCATGCTCACCGTACCCCTCGCGGGGGTCGGCGTGGTCTTCGCCCTGGCGCTGCTTTCGATCCCGCTCTCGGTGGTGGTTTTTATCGGCCTGATCCTCCTGGCGGGCATCGTGGTCAACAACGCCATCGTCTTGGTGGACCGCATCAACAAGAAACGCGCGGCCGGACTGGACTTGCTCGAGGCCATCCTCGAAGCCGGCCACGCGCGCCTGCGCCCTATCTTTATGACGACGCTCACCACGGCCCTGGGACTCCTGCCCCTGACCGGTTGGCTGGCCGGGATGCCCATCCTGGGCGAGCTGGGTTCGGGTGAGGGTTCAGAGATCCGCGCACCCATGGCGATCACGGTCATCGCGGGCCTCCTGAGCTCCACGCTCTTGACCTTGATCGTGATCCCGGTGGTCTATTCCCTGGTCATGGGGCTCTTTGAGAGTCCCCGCCAAAGCGAGGAGCAGGCGGCATGATCTCGCCCAAGAGTAGCGGTTTCCTGGGCGCCTCCGTGGGGCGCCCGGTGACGCTGCTTGTGACCCTGGCGGCGCTGCTGGTCATCGGAGTCATCGCCTACCAGCGCATCCCGCTCGAGATGATGCCCGCGGGCATCCAAAACAACGGGCTGCAGATCTTCATCTCGCACCCCGGCTCCAGCGCCGAGGAAAACGAGGCCAAGGTCGTGCGTGTGATCGAAGAGAGGATCCGCACACTTTCCGGTATCGACGATATCTATTCGAGCTCCCGCGAAGACGGAGCCTCGATGGAGATCATCTACGACCGCGGGGTGGACATGAAGTTGGCCAAGGCCGAGTTGCGCGACTCGTTGGAACGCGCGCGCGCGCTCCTGCCGGACTCGGTGGACCGTGTTTTGGTCTGGTCCTGGGACAACTCCGCCTTGCCGTTGATGTGGCTGGCAGTCTTGCACTCCGAAAACACCGAACGCGCCGACTACTTGGTGGACACCATCGTGCAGCGCAAGATCGAGTCCGTCGATGGCGTCAGCAAGGTGGAGATTTTTGGCATGCTGGACGATTCGGTGCGGGTGCTGCTCGACGAGGAGTCGATCAAGGCCGCCAGCCTCGACATCGGCGCTCTCATTCGGCGGCTCTCCTCGGACAACTTCGCCAAACCCCTGGGTGAAGTGCAGGATGGCGGGCAACGGATTCTTCTGCGCTCGGACATGCGCTTCAAGACCGTCGAGGAGGTTGCGGCCTACCCCATTGGCAGGGGCCTCACCATCGCCGATGTGGGTCGGGTGAAAAAGGTCAAAACCGTGCGCGATCGGCTCTCGCGCATCGACGGACGCTTCGCCTACTTCGGTCAGATCGGCAAGGAAAGCAACGCCAATGTGGTCGAGACTGCGCGGCGCGTGGAGGCCATGCTCGAGGAGCTCGAAGCCGACCCGCGCATCGGCGGAGAGCTCGATTTCCTGGTCCTCTTCAGCCAGAGCGACTTCATCGAAGCCTCCCTCGATCAACTGCGCTCCACGGCCCTCTGGGGCGGCACCCTGGCGGCCTTGGTGCTGCTCGTGTTTTTGCGCCGCGTGCGAGTCACCCTCTGCGTGGCCCTCTCGATCCCCATCTCGTCGCTGCTGTCCTTGACCTGGGTCTACTTCTCCGGCGGCACGTTCAACATCCTGACCATGACCGGCATCACTCTGGCCATCGGCATGTTGGTGGACAATGCCGTGGTGGTTATCGAAAACATCGCGCGCCTGGGCAGCCTGGGCCGCACGCCCCGGGAGGCCGCCGTGGAGGGCGTGCGCGATGTGGGCCTGGCGATTTTCCTGGCCACGCTGACCACAGTGGTGGTCTTCCTGCCCATGATCTTCATGACCTCCAATCCGGTCGTGCGCATCATGTTCGGTGCCCTGGGCCTGCCCTTCTGCGTCTCCTTGCTCTTTAGCTTGGTGGTCGCCCTCGTGTTTCTGCCGGCGGTGGCGGCGCGCATCATCGGGCCACGAGCCGCCTGGGTCGAGAGCATCGCAAAGCAGCTGGCAATCCCCGCCCAGATCCCTGTACGGCTCGTGCAGTCACTCCTGGCCCTCGGCGCGCGCGCGGCAAGAATTCTGGCCACGGTGCTGCACCGCCTTGAGCGTTTGCTCCTGGCCGTCCTGGTCCCCGCGCGTTGGTTGCTCGCGCTGGCGCTGCTGGGTTTCGCCATCCGGAAGGCGGTGCTGTTCCGGGCAGAGACCCGCGAATTCCAAGCCCTCTTCGGCCCGGGCATGTTGCCGCAGTCAGCGGCGCAGGGCGTGGAACTGACGGCTTGGGTCTGGGTCATCTCTGGAGTGCTCGGCGCGTTGCTGCTCTTCTTCGGAGTCAAGAGCTGGAGCCGCCGACCGCGCCAGTTCGGCAGACAGCCAATCGCAAGCCCCAGACCGCGCTCTGCTTCCTTCATCGATCTGGCGGTGCAATCGAACCGCAGCCTGCTCTCCTGGAGCATGCAGCACCGTCTCCTGGCCAGCTTTCTGGCCGGCTTGGCCTTCCTGTCGGTGCTGATCCCCTCCAGCAACCTGACCATCACTTCCTTCGGCGAAGATGAGAACCGCGGACGCATCGATGTGCGCGTGGGGCTCGAGGACAACTTCACCCTGGGCGAAGCCAGCTCCGAGTTGGCCAGGTACGAGCGCGTCCTCGATGAGCACAAGGCCGAACTCGGTTTCAAGCATGTCTCCACACGCTTCGACTCCCGCGGCGGGCAGTTCAGCATTTACTGGGACGAGTCCCAGTCCCCCGAGCGCATGAAACAGATCCGCCGCCAGCTGAAGAATATCTGGCCCAAGCTGGCGGGCCACGAGGTCGCCTTCTACGGCGAGGAGAACATCGACACGCGCAACAAGAGCATCGTCAACTTTCAGGTCCTGGGGCCCGATTCCGAGGTCCTGGCCAAACTGGGTGAAAAGGCTCTCGACAAGCTCAAGGGCGTGCCTGGGCTCTCGGGGCTCTCATCACCGTTGCAGGACGCTCCGCAGCAGGTGCATGTGCGCATGGATGTGGAGCAGTCCTGGCAGATGGGTGTCACGGCGGACATCGCCTTGCAAAACATCGCCTGGGCCCTGCGCGGTTTTCAGTTGCCGCGCTTTCACGAACCCGGCCGCGAGTTGCCCTTCATCATCGAGTACGACGAGGAAGAGGTGGCCGGCCTGCACACCCTGCGCGATCTCGGCATCTACACCGAGACGGGCGCGGTCGCCCTGGCGTCCTTCGCGCGCTTCGAGTTCCGACCCGGGCCACGGGTCATCCGGCGCCACAACGGTCAGATATCCCACAACATCCAGGGTCATGTGGACGACCCCAATCGCCAGCGCGAGATTTCCGACGCAGGTTACGCGGCCCTACGCGAGATCGAATTGCCCCGGGGCTTCAGCCTGGGTGATGAGTCCTCGGTGGCCTTCAAGCAGTCGCGCGAGATCAAGGAGATGCTCACGGCCCTATCCCTTTCCGGGGTGCTGGTGTTTCTGTTGATGGCGGTCCTGTTCGAGTCCCTGACCCTGCCGTTTGTGGTCATGTGCACCACGGTGCCCTTCGCCATGGCTGGCGCTCTTTGGACATTCTACATCACCGGCACGCCCATGGATTCGGTGGGTTGGATCGGGCTGATCATCCTGATCGGCGTGGTGGTTAACAACGGCATCGTGCTCGTCGATCGCATCCGCCGCCTGCACATCGATGAGGGCCTCAATCGGCGCAGCGCGGTGCTTGAGGGCGGCGCGAGCCGGGTGCGCCCGATCCTGATGACAGCCATGACCACGGTCTTCGGCCTCCTACCCATGGCCCTCTCGGAACCGCCCGCCGAGGGCATCGACTACCGCGCCCTGGCCACCTGCATCGGCGGCGGACTGGCCTTCAGCACTTTCTTCACCCTCTGGGTAGTGCCCCTCGCCTACACCCTGGTGGATGACTTGCTGGCGGCTGTGAGCGGCCGCCTGGAGTACACGCTGCAACGCCTGGCCCGGCGATGGGCCTGACGGCAAAAGCCAAGCGGGCCGTTTGAGTTGAATTGTGGTGCTTGTTCAGCCTTCATCCGGGCTAGAATCTGGGGCCTCGAGCGCGCCCTAGACGCCGCTCAGCCCCTCCCCACCGATCTCTCTCAGCGTCATGGCCCTCGACCCCGCAGCGGAAATACGGGAACGCGTCCACCGAGACGGAGGCTGTATTGCCTTCGCCGTGTCGACCTTTCACCGCGACTTGACCTGGGCCATGCTCGAGTCGGCCCGCGCGGAGTTGAGGCTAGCTGGACTTGACGATCAGGACATGCCGGTCGCCTGGGTGCCCGGAGCGGTCGAGTTGCCCCTGGTGGCGCGACGGCTCGCGGAAGACACGGATGTCGAGGCCGTGATCTGCATCGGCCTGGTGCTCAAAGGTGAGACATCCCACGATGTGCATGTGGCCGGAGGTGCCATGCGCGGCATTAGTCAGGTTTCCCTCGAGACCGACAAGCCGATCCTCTTCGGCGTCCTGACCTGCAACACCCTGGAACAAGCCCGAGCCCGCGCCCTGCCGGTGGCTGATGGTGGCGAACAGGACAAGGGCCGCGAGCTGGCGCGCGCGGCGCTCATGACCCTCGCCACCCTCGACGAAATCGACTCAAAGGCCGAGACCCGCCCGTGAAGAAACGCACCCGAGCCCGAGAACTGGCCCTACAGTTCCTCTACCAGGCCGATCTGATCAAGAGCGGACCGAATCAGATCGATGATTTCCTGCGTGAAGAAGAACGGGTGGCTGAAACTCGCCGTTTTGCCCAACGACTGATCGTGGGTACCCTCGAAAAGAAGGAAGAAATCGACGCCGTCATCCAGGCCGTGGCGCAGAACTGGACCATCGCCCGCATGGCCGTGGTGGACCGCAATGTCCTGCGCCTGGCCACCCACGAGCTCCTGCACTGCCCGGACATCCCACCCAAGGTGGCCGTCAACGAGGCCATCGAGATGGGCAAGCGCTTCTCGACGCAAAACTCTGGCGCCTTTATCAACGGTATCCTCGACCGCATCATGAACAGGCAGAAGGAAGCGGCCAAGGCGACCGAGCCCGAGGAATCCGACTCGGCAGAGAAGCCCCAGGACGACACGGCTCCCCGCGAGTAATTATGGGGCTCCTCGACAGGCTCAGGCAGCGCCTGACCCGCACGCGCTCAATACTTTCAGACGGCATCTCTGCGATCTTTCGCGGCGGTCGCAAGATTGACGCGTCCTTGCTCGACGAGCTCGAAGAGTTGCTCTACACATCGGACCTCGGCCCGGCCGCAACGCCCATCGTGGCCGAGCTCGCCCGGCTGCACAAGCGTGGCGACATCAACGGCGAAGAGGATGTGCGTGACACCCTGCGCGAGATTCTCTTGAGCAAGCTCGACCAGACACCCAGTGAGTTCGATTTCTCTTCAACGCCCATGGTGATTCTGATCGTGGGCGTCAACGGATCGGGCAAGACCACCACCATCGCCAAACTCTGCCAGCGTTTCGCCGACCAGGGAAAATCGGTCATCGTGGGAGCCGCGGACACCTTCCGCGCCGCCGCCGCCGACCAGCTCGAGGTCTGGGCTGAACGCACAGGCGCGGACATCGTGCGCAGCCACAAGGATGGTGCTGATCCCGCGGCGATCGCCTTTGACACCGTCGAAGCCGCCGTGTCACGGGGCAAGGATGTGGCCATCATCGACACCGCAGGTCGGCTGCACACCCAGAAGAACCTGATGGCGGAACTCGAAAAAATTCGCCGCGTGGTCGGTCGTCGGGTCGCCAACGCGCCCCAAGAAACATGGCTGGTGATCGACGCCACCAACGGCCAGAATGCGATCAGTCAAGCGCGCGAGTTCACATCCTCGGTGGAGGTCACGGGCCTCTTGATCGCCAAACTCGACGGCACGGCGAGGGGCGGCGCCTTGTTCGGCATCAAGGAAGCGTTGGGACTGCCCGTGCGCTTCGTTGGCACCGGCGAAAGCGTCGAACTGCTCGAAGAATTCGAGCCCGGGGCCTTCGTCGATGCCATCCTGGGAAGAATCGAGTGACCCCATTCGTCCCCGTGGACCATGGCGAGTAACATCACGAACAGAGCGCCGCTCGGAGACAAGTGGCTAGCCCTGGCGGCGCTCCTGCCAGCGGTGCTCCTGGCTTCGCCGGTGGCCAACCCCATCGCTGGCGACTTCGCAACGGGCGAGTTCAGCGCCAGCGGTTTCGCCCTGCTGGCCAGCTTACCCGCGGCCTTCTTGGTGGCTCTGAAGCGAGTGGCACCGGTGCGCGGGCTGCTGCTCTTTCTGTGCGCCTGGATTGCTCTCGCGGCACTTCCCGGCGGCAGCGACAGTCTGGCCCGCGAGCGCACCTGGATGGTGTTCGCCACGGGTGCGGTCCTGGCCCTGGCTGGCGGCGGCCTCGGAGCGGGCGGGCGCACCTGGCTCGTGCGCGGCCTGATGATCGCGAGCGCCCTGTTCCTCGGGCGAGCCGTGATCGCAGGCGACCCTGGCGGAGTCCTGGGCAACTCGGGCGAGTTGTCGGCGGCGGCCCTGCCCGGCTCCTTGTGCGGCCTGCTGCTGTGGGTGCGCTGCAAGAGCGCCTGGCGCTGGTTGGGCCTCGCCGTCCTGGTGCTGCTCGTGGTCCACGCCAGCTCCGCGCCGGTTCTGACTTCGCTGGTGGCCCTCTTCGTGGTGGCCACCGTGGCCTGGATGCAGAGTGCGAAGAGCGCGATAAGATCCGAAGCGCGAATCAAGTTGGCGCTGGTGGTGGCGCTCGCCTTGTGCGCCTTCGGTTGGGTGCGTTATGCGCCACTCTCGAGTCCTGGGTCCGAGTTGGCGGCGATCCCAGAAACTCAGCCTGCGGAGCTGCAATCTCCACAGAACGCGGCCTTCGGCGGTGTCGAGGTGCGCCGCCGCATCTTTTTCGCCACCCTGGACCTCGTGGCCGACGCGCCCTTGCGCGGCGTGGGCGCGGGACAGTTCGCCGCCGCCTTCCCGGCTTATCGCGACCCGCGGGAACTTGAGCTCTCGAACCTGGAAGGACGACTGGAGGGCTTGACCGAGGTCGAGCACCCGCACAACGACTGGATCTTGCCCTTCGCCGAGGGCGGCTTGGCGGTGGGCTTCGCCTGGGCGGGTTTCCTGAGCCTGGTCTTGCTGGCGGCCGTGCGCGGCCTGGCCGCGGCGCAAGCGAGCGACGCGGCCCTGGCCGCCGGTTCCCTGGCAGTCCTCGTGAGTGCCCTCGCGGGCTCGCCGCTTTTCCACAATCCCGCTGCCCAGGTTGCGGCCATGGTGCTCTTCGGCGCGCTGCTCTCCATGGGCCAGGGACCCGCGCCGCGCCGCGGCCGGCGACTCGTGGGCGCCAGCGCATGCGTGGTGCTCGTGCTCACCATCCCCGGCGCCTGGTCCATGTGGCGCATGGGCCGCGCCTTGAGAGACATCACGCTCACCACGAGTGTCACGGCAAAGAGTCTGGCCCTCGATGAGGCCCTGCGCGCCGCGCCCGACTCGGTAGAGGCCCTGTCGCTGAAGGCGCGCCTCTCACAGAGCCGCGGTGATGACCTGGCCGCCAGCCTTGCCCTCTGGGAGCGCGTCCTGGACTTGCGGCCCCTGCGCTTCGAGGCCTTGATGAACAGCGGACAGATCCTGGCGCAAAGAGGCGACCTGGTCATGGCCTGGGAACGCTTCGAAGCCGCGACGCTTCTCGATCCGCGTCACCCCGGGCTCATGCGCAATCGCCTCGCCGGCGCCGCCGACCGCGGCCGGATCGCCGAGGCCCTGGCCGAGCTCGACGCTCTGGAGGCTGGCGGTCATGGCGATCCGCTCTGGCTTTTTAACCTTGCCTGCGACCTCGTGTTGCGCGGCCAGGACCGCGAAGGCCTGGTACTCATGGCCCGCACCGACGAGCGGCTCAAGGACCTCAGCGCTGAACAATGTTGGGAACTCGACGCCAAGTACCGCCTCGGCGGCAGCCACATCGCCGCCGACGCGTTCAAGGCCCTGGCCCATGTGTTGTGGGGCCGCGATCAGGCGCGAGCTGGCGACTGGGATGACGCCCGTCGTTCCTACCGTCAAAATCTGCGCATCACCCGCGAACGCGTTCCGCCCCAGGGGCCGACCCGTCTGCGCATGGAGATGGCCGCCGTCCTGTGGCGCTCGCGGATGCCCGAAGACGCCCAACAACTCCTCGCTGGGCTCACCCCGCGCCCCGTCGACTGGCTGGCCCTACCGCCCTGGGCGGGCGAGGCCCTCCTGGAAATGAAGTTCGCCGGGGCGGGCGAATAGGGCTCGGAGCTGGCTAGAGGTTGATGCGCAAGCCCAGGAGCAGGGAGTTGCCCGGGGCAGCATCCTCGCTCGTAACCCACTCCGCGGCCGTATAGATGCCTATGCGCTGGGTGGTGCGCCACAGGATCTCAGCGCGCATCCAACCCAGGTCCTGGATGCCGCTAAAGCTGTCAAGGTCCCATCCGTGGGTGTACCGCAGTTCCAGCTCGAACAAGCCAGCCGCGGAAGCGCCACGCAGACCAAGACTGACCTTGGGTCCATCGAAGTTTTCAACTGAGCCAGCGTCGGTCGAGTTCACATGCAAGTAGCCCACATCGAAGAAGTAGTCAAAGTCGCGGCCCAGACTCCCGTGGGTTCCCAAGGCGATACCCGCCTGTGTGATAGTGAGATCAAGATTCGAAGATCGCGCGTGGGAGACATCACCGAGTAGGTAGAGGTCATGGCCAAGGCTGTACATGCCTCGGAACTCGGAGAGCTCGACGTCGTTGGCGACATCAAGATCCAAAACGCCACCGCCCACTTGAGCCCAGTCGTAGCTCATGGGATCCACTCCATCCAAACCCTCTCGGCCTGCTTGGGCACCGGAAACCAGAAGCAAGAAAAGGGCGGCGATCTTGAACTTTCGGGAGAGGAAGGAGTGGCGCATGGAGGGAGACCTTTTGAGTGGCGGGCTTGCGAGCGGCGTGGCGAGAAGGGCGAGGAAGAGCGCTCAGGAACATGGTCAAGAGCCCTCGCAACCCTCTTCGGAATCTCTAGCCACCAACTTGATCGGCAGCCTGATACGCTTCGCCCTAATTGCAACTCCCTATGTCTGGCGCGCCCGAGACTGGACCCGAGGAGCTAGCCCGCTAGTCTGAGGCCATGCCCAACAATCATCACGGTTCCAGAACTTGGCTCCCCGGATTCATCCTGCTTCTTTTCTCCACGGTCCTCGCGGCCCAGGAGAGTCAGCGGACGAACATCGTCTTGGTGTTGGCGGACGACCTGGGGTACGGGGAATTGGGGTGCTACGGCAGCGACAAGATTCGCACTCCCAACATCGACCGCCTGGCGCGCGAAGGGGTGTGTTTTAGCCAGCACTACTCGGGCAGCCCAGTCTGTGCTCCGGCGCGCTGCGTGTTGCTCACCGGCAAACATACCGGCCACGCTGTTGTGCGCGATAACTGGGAGAACGGTGGTTGGGAAGAGGGCGCCCCCGAAGGTCAGTACCCCTTCCCCGAAGGCACCGTCACGATTGCCAGCTTGCTGCAAGATGCGGGCTACGCCACCGGAGCCTTCGGCAAGTGGGGTAGCGGCGGCCCAGCAAGCAGCGGGCACCCGCTGCGCCAGGGATTTGACCGTTTCGTGGGCTCACTCTGCCAACGCCAGGCGCACAACTACTACCCCACGCACCTGTGGAGCGATGACGAGCGGGTGGACCTCGCGGGCAACGACTTCTTCAAGTCCCACCAAAAGCTCAGCGCACCCTTGGAGAATGAAGACCTCTACTACGAGCGCTTTGCCCGGAGGAGCTACGCCACCGATCACTTCATCGAAGGTGCCCTCGAATTCCTGCGCGCACAACGGGACGAGGCCTTCTTTTTGTACTACTCCAGTCCCATCCCCCACGCAGCCCTTCAAGTGCCGCGGCGCGAAGTCGAAGCCTATCGCGACGCCTTTCCCGAGACGCCCTATCTCGGGAACAAGGGCTACTTGCCCCACCCCACGCCGCGGGCGGCCTACGCGGCGATGGTCTCCCGTCTCGACCGGGAAGTGGGTCGCATCCTCGACGAACTTGACGCTCTGGGTTTGGCGAAGAACACCGTAGTGCTGTTCACCAGCGACAACGGACCGACTTTCAATGGCGGCAGCGACTCGAAGTTCTTCGATAGCGCGCCGGGCATGCGCGGTTTGAAGTGCAGCGTGTACGAAGGCGGCCTGCGGATTCCCTTGGTGGTGCGCTGGCCCGGGAAGGTGGCGGCGGGGACCTGGACCGAACACCTCTCGGGCTTTCAGGACATGCTGCCGACCCTGGCCGAAATCGCTGGCCTCGATCTTGACGGCGTAGCCTTGCAACTCGATGGCCTGAGCTTTGTGCCGACCCTGGGTGGTGCCGAGGAAGTGGCCGAACACGAATGCCTCTACTGGGAATACGCAGGCCAGCAGGCTCTGCGCGCTGGAAACTGGAAGGGCGTGCGCAAGCGCTTGCGCAAGGGCGACCTGAGTCTGGAGCTCTACAACCTCGCAGACGATCCCGGCGAACAAAACGATGTCGCCGGCGAACACCCAAACATCGTGGCCCGCCTCGAAGCGCTCCTCGCCCGGGAACACAGCCCCTCCGAGGCCTTCCCCCTGCCAGCGGTGGACTAAGCAGGTAGTCAGTCGAAGCGTACCGAGGGACAGGGTGCCAGCCTCTACCCTGACTCGCTCTCGGTGTTTCAGTGTCAGGTCCTTCAACATCAGAAGAACCCTTCAATCCCAGGAGAGGGATGACCTGAATAGAGCGCCAGTGTCAGACGGAACCCGGCTCGAAGAGGGTGCGTCTCAAAACGCGAGCAGCGACAGCTGGCCTGTGCGCGGTGCGATTCCGACTCTCCCGAGTATTCATGTCCTCATCGCGGCTCGCACGAGCCTGCGAGCAGCGCCGTCAGCTGTCGCGCTCACATTCCCCCGAGAACAAGTAGGGCCCCCTACGTTCAGGGGCATGGCTGAGGCATAGGCCCACGCTGGACGGAATTGCGGGCCTTTGAGGGGCGGCCTGCCCCCCCCGGCTCCCTATCCTCCGGGTTCCCCGTGCCCATGTCCCAGCTCCGAGAAATCCAATTGCCCATCGAGGGCATGACCTGCGCCACCTGCGCCGGACGCATCGAAAAAGTCGTGGGCTCCCTGAAGGTGGTCAAGAAGGTGAGCTGCAACCTCGCCAGCGAGCGGCTGGCGGTGAGTTTTTCCGGCCCCCGGGAAGGGGTGCTCGAGATCGTGTCCGCGGTAGAGAGCGCGGGCTTCAGCGTGCCTCCGGCAAGCGCCCGCATCGCAGTCCAGGGCATGACCTGCGCCACCTGCGCGGGGCGCATCGAAAGGGTCCTTTGCAAACTGCCCGGCGTGCTATCGGCCCAGGTCAACCTGGCCACTGAAATCGCCAGCGTGGCCTTCTCCCCCGCCGCCCTGGAGTTCAGCGACCTCACACGAGCCATCGAAGCCGCGGGCTTCGGCGCCACGGCGGCCAGGCACGCCGGCAGCGATGAGGAGTTGGCGGCGCAACGCTTGGCGCAACGCGAACTCGCAACCCTGAGCCTGGCCCTCGCGCTGACCGCGCCCCTGGTGGCGCCCATGGCACTCATGCTGCTGGGCATCGAGTGGTCCCTGGCCGGTCCCGTGCAACTGCTCCTCGCTTCCGTGGTGCAGTTCGGCCTTGGGGCGCGCTTCTACCGCGGCGCCTGGAGTGCATTGCGAGCCTTCACCGGCAACATGGATCTTCTGGTCGCTCTGGGCACCAGCGCGGCCTTCGGCTTGAGCGTGTACCAACTGAGTGTTGGCCACGGAGAACTCTACTTCGAGGCTTCGGCCTCGGTCATCACCCTGGTGCTCTTCGGAAAGAACATGGAGCGCCGTGCCAAGGGCGCAACCTGTGCCGCCATTCGCGCCCTGATGGAACTGCAACCCGACACGGCGCGCATCCAACGCGGAGCGGAGTGGGTGGAAGTCGCCGCCGCAGCGGTGCAGCGCGGCATGCTCATCCAGGTGCGCCCCGGCGAACGCATTCCCCTCGACGGTCAGGTACTGAAGGGCAGCAGCGCCGTGGATCACTCCCTGCTCACGGGCGAAAGCCTGCCCGTGCGCCGCGAAGTGGGCGACAGCGTCACGGGCGGAGCGCTGAACGGCGAAGGACTCCTGACCATCGAAGTCACCCGCGTGGGTGCCGACTTGACCCTCTCGCGCATCATCACCATGGTGGAAGACGCCCAGGCGGGCAAGGCCCCCATCCAACGCACGGTGGACCGCGTCTCAGCGATCTTCGTGCCGGTGGTGACCGCCACGGCCCTGGCGACATGGCTCTTCTGGCTCGCCAGCGGTGCCAGCACCGATCAGGCGGTGTTGGCGGCGGTGGCTGTGTTGGTCATCGCCTGCCCCTGCGCCCTGGGACTGGCCACGCCCACGGCGCTCATGGTGGGCACCGGTCGAGCCGCGCGCGAGGGCATTCTGATCCGCGATGCCGAAGCCCTCAGCCGCGCCCACGCCGTGGACACGGTGGTCTTCGACAAGACCGGCACCTTGACCCGCGGCCAACCCGAGGTACAGAAAATCCTGGAGAAGGACGGCGACGAAGATGGCCTGCTGGCCTTGGCGGCGACGGCCCAGGCGGGTAGCGAGCATCCTTTGGGCAAGGCTATCGTGCGCGCTGCCGAAGGTCGCGGCCTCGCCTGCGCCGGCCTCGATGAGTTTCAAGCCGTGGCCGGGCTGGGTCTCGAAGCGCGCATCGAAGGCCGCCTGGTGCAAATCGGCAGCGCACGCTACCTCTCGCGTTTGGATCTCGATCCAGGCGAACTGGCTGCGCCCGCCGCGGCCTTGGAAGCCGCGGGGCAGACCCTGGTGTGGGTCGCGGAAGAAGGTCGCGTGCGAGGGTGCCTGGCCCTCACCGATGAGTTGCGCGCTAGCTCCAAGGCGGCGGTGGCCAATCTCAAGACCGCGGGCATCTCGGTCATCTTGCTCAGTGGCGACCTCGAGGCCGCTGCCCGGCGCGTGGGCCAAGCGCTGGGTATCGAAAGAGTCATCGCCGAAGTGCTGCCGGGCGACAAGGCAGAAGAAATCGAAAAGCTGCGTGCCGCGGGCCGCACCGTCGCCATGGTGGGAGACGGAGTGAACGACGCTCCGGCCCTGGCCGCCGCGGATGTGGGCTTCGCCATGTCGAGCGGCGCCGATGTGGCCATGGCCACCGCCGACGTGACCCTCATGCGACCCGATCCGCTCCTGGTCCAGGACGCCATCAGCGTCTCCCAAGCCACCACCAGGAAGATCCGCCAGAATCTGTTCTGGGCCTTCCTCTACAATACCCTCGGCATCCCCCTCGCCGCCGCCGGGCTCCTGAGTCCTGTCTTCGCCGGCGCGGCCATGGCGCTCTCGAGCGTCAGCGTAGTGACCAACTCCCTCAGCTTGCGACGCTGGCGTCCCAGCACGAATCCTCGGCTCCAAAAAAACCAACGACCCTTGTAAGGACCATTGAAAACCGCCAACTACAAGGTCAACGGCATGACCTGCGAGGGCTGCGTGGCCTCGATCACCAAGGCACTCGAGATGGCTCTCGCTGAAGCCACCGTCGAGGTGCAACTCGAAGGCGGGCAGATCCGCGTCTTTGGCGACCACGAGGCGGCCCTGGTGGCCGAGACGGTGCGGGCAGCCGGCTTTGATTTCGGCGGTGCCCAGGCAGGCTGAGGGGCGCAAGCGCTGAGGGCGCAACACGCGGCCGGCATCGTGAACACGCGCCCGACTCCAAGTCGAGTTCCCCAGCGGGGCCTTGGGCAGAATGGAGTCCAAGCACCGACTTGGTGGTCGCAGGAGCCGTATTCTCTGCGTAGGGGCCCCCACAGGCAACACAGCTGTGCCCCCTGGCCTCAATTCTCCTGGAGGAGGAAAACCTCGGGCCACGCGGTGCGTAGTCTTTACTGTGCCCCCCTTGCCTCCCCCCTGAGCCAGCCCAACGCCATGAGCCAAGACCAAGGAACCTCCCAACCCACCACGGCCACCGAGACCATCCTCGTCATCGAGGACGAGTTGAGTTTGGCCGCCGGCATCCGCGACGCTTTGGAGCACGCGGGTTACACGGTTTCCATGGTGCACGACGGCGAAGCCGGCCTGGCAGCCATCCGCCAGGGCAAGTTTGACCTGGTGGTGCTCGATTTGATGTTGCCGGGGATCTGTGGCCTCGAGCTATTGAAAAGCCTGCGCGCCGAGCGCCACGATGTGCGCGTGGTGATCCTGACCGCCCTGGGCGACGAAGCCGATGTGCTGCGAGGGCTGGAAGCCGGCGCCGACGACTACATGCGCAAGCCCTTCTCGCCTGCCATCCTGGTGGCCCGTGTCTCGGCCCAGTTCCGGCGCCGCGACCTGGACAGCAGCCTGCCCGATCACCTCAAATTGACAGGTGAGATCGAGGTGGACCTCGAGCGCCTGGAAGTTCACCGTGGAGACGAGGTTGTGCTCTTGACGCCCCGCGAAGGCGATATACTGCGCTACCTCATCGAACACCGCGACCGCGTGGTGACGCGTGACGACCTCCTGGTCGATGTCTGGCATTACACGAACGGCAAAGTAGAAACGCGCACGGTCGACATTCACATCGTCGGCCTGAGGCGCAAGATCGAGCCCGATCCCAGTCAGCCCACGCTCATCCAGACGGTGCGCGGAAAGGGCTACCGTTGGCACGACTGACCACACGACGAACGGCACTGGCGCTCTACTCGCTGCTCCTGGTAGTACCCACCCTGGTTTTGGGTGGGCTGCTCTGGTTTCAACTGGCTGGCGACCACCGCGCCGAACGGCAGCAGGTTCCGGCACTGGCAAGCACAGCAGCGCGGCGCATGCAGGACGGTTTGACTGCGCGCTTTGATGAACTACTCGCCCGGGAAAACGAGCGCTCGTTCATGGTCTACCGTGATTTTGTCTACCCCGAGGATCTGGTCGGCTCCGATGTCGCTTTTCTGCCCTCGCCACTTACGCGTGGCCTGCCTCCCGAGGGCATCCTGAGCTGGTTCAGCTTCGATATCAGCCAGGGAATCGGAGCCGAGTTCTCGATCTTCGCCGGCGAGCACAAGCAGCTCCCTGACTCGAAGACCCTGGCGAACAAGCTCAAGCGCTCGGTGCAGGAACTCATCGTCCACGATGTGCAGGAAGGCTTTCAAAAGCGCATCACGCGCTATGGCGGCTTGCACATCTCAAGCGTGCCGCTCTCCCTGGCGGTGATCAACTTCAGCCACGAGCGCGACCACAGTTGCTTGCGGGCCCAGTTACCTTCCTTGCGGCGCCTTGACGACGAGGCTGTGGATGTGCACCGCTACAGTTTTCATGTGCGCTTCTACCGGGGAGCCGATGGCACGCCGCGAGTCGTGGCCACGCGGGTCATCTTGATCGACAAGGTCGAACTCCTGCGCGGCATGCCAACCTGCTACTCAAATCTGGCCGAGGGCGCGTTGATCCACCAGGGATTCTTCATCGACCCCGAGTGGCTTTTCGGCGCGCTGCCCGAGGAAGTGGCGAAACAGTCCCTGCGCCAACCCGAGGCCTTTCACCCGCAGGGCGCGGCCTTGGTGGAGAGCGGCGAGACCCTGGTACATACGCTCTATCCGGTTGAATTGCTCGAAATCGAGGTGGAGCGGCCGCGCGATGCAGAATACGGTCGCTTTCAGATCAGTCTCAGCAGCGCAGCCCTGCGAGCGAGGCAGGCCAGCCAGAACTGGCGCCTGGTGGCGGTGGCCTGCATGTTGCTGCTCTCCCTTGCCACGGGCATGGTGTTGCTTTTGCGCTCGGTCGCCGTAGAACTCGAGCAGGCGCGCCGCACCGAAGACTTCGTGGCGGCGGTCACCCATGAGTTGCGCACGCCCATCGCCACCATTCGGCTGCACGGTGAGATGCTGAGAGACGGTTGGGTGACCACGGACAACAAGCGCGACGAGTACCACGGGCGCATCGTGGATGAGACCCAGCGCCTCGAAGCCATGGTTGAACGGGTGCTGGAAAAGAGCCGGCTTTCCTCGTCTCCTCCGAATCCGGAGCCCGGGGACCTGAATGAAGTGTTACGCGTTCTTATGAGCGAGGAGATCGCGGCTCGCGATGGCGTGCAACTCGAACTCGCCGAGGGTCTGGGTGCGGTCCTGATGAACCGCGATGGCCTGCGCTCGATCGTGACCAATCTCCTCGAAAACGCTCGCAAGTATGGCTCCCGCGAGGACGGCCCGAGAGAGGCCACGCTCCTCTGTACCTGCACACGGGACGGCCAGCCCTGCCTCGAAGTGCTCGACCGCGGACCGGGGATTCCCGACCGCGACAAGCAGCGCATCTTCGAGGCCTTCTTCCGCCGCAGCGATGCCACGACCCGGGGCGAGCGCGGCACGGGCCTCGGGCTACACCTCGTGAAGATCCAGGCCCAGGCCATGGACGGTGACGCCCAGGTCCTGGACCGCCCGGGCGGCGGCAGCATCTTCCGCGTGACCCTGCGCCGGGCCGACACCGCCAAGAGCTGAGGGAGCGCTCTCAAGGCCGCTCAAGAGTTCGCAGTAAGAGCCGAATACGCGCTCTTGTGTGCCCGTTCTCCTGGTGAGGGTGTAGGCTCCATTCGTGCCGCGCGGGCGGTTCCATGCCTATGAACATCGTCGTCCTCGGTGCCGGTCTGGCAGGCCTTGCAGGCGCGCACGAGCTACTCGTGCGCGGCCATCGGGTGACCGTGCTCGAAGAGGCCACACGGGTTGGAGGTCTCGCCACCAGTTGGCGCATGGGCCCCTACTGGCTCGACCTGGGACCCCACCGCATCCACACGCAGAACGCCGAGCTGGAAGCGCACATTTATGAGATCCTCGGCGGTGATCTCGTGCGCCGCGAACGCAGCTCGCGCATCTTCTTGCGCGGCCGCTACTTCGACTACCCGCTGCAATTCTCCAATGTCATCGCCAACCTGGGTCCAGGTCTCCTGGCGCGGGCATTGGGCGACTACGCAGTTGCCCGCCTGCGCGAGCGCTTGCGGCCAACTCCCGATGCGCACTTCGAAGCCTGGGTAAAAAAGCGCTTTGGACGCACGCTCTACGAGCTCTTTTTCGAGGCCTACACCACCAAAGCGTGGGGCATGCCCTGCACCGAGATCAGCGCCGACTGGGCCGCCCAACGCATCAGTCAGGCCAATCTCTGGGACACGATTCTGAAGACCCTGCGCCCGCCCCAGGCTGGCGAGGTCCGTTCCCTGGTGAGCGAGTTCATTTACCCTGCCCACGGTGGAATTGGCCAACTGGCTAGATGTTACGCGGAGAAAATCGAAGCGGCCGGCGGAGAGATTCGGCTGGCGACACCCATGACGAGCATCGAACGCAAGGGCGCGCGCGTGCGACGGGTGCACTTTGCCGCTCCCGACGGCCAGGGGTCTCTCGAACCCGATGCCATGCTGAACACGGCGCCCCTGGGCGCCCTCGCCCGCGCTCTTGGCCCCCAAGTTCCGGCCGATGTCCAGAGCGCAGCGCGCGGCCTTGAACATGTGGCCATCCTGTTCGTCTACCTGGAAGTCGAGCGGCCCACGGTATCCGCGGACCACTGGATCTACCTGCCCGAAAAACACATCCGTGTGCACCGCATTTCGGAGTTCAAGAACTTCTCGGACACCACCGCCCCCGGAGCTTCCACGGCCCTTTGCTGCGAGATCACCTGCCGCGTGGGAGACGCCACCTGGAACCTCTCTGCCCTGGAAGCTGGGCAGATCGCCATGACCGATCTGGAACGCTGCGGTCTGCTGCAAGCGGGCGAAGCGCGCCTCCTCGATGTGGCCCGCGCTCCTCGAGCTTACCCGGTCTACGACCTCGACTACCGCCCGCGCCTGGCCAGCCTGCGCACCTATATCGCGGGCATCCCAAACCTCGTGACCACAGGACGCCAGGGGCTCTTTCGCTACAACAACATGGATCACTCCATCGCCATGGGACGCCAGGCGGCCAAGCGGTTGGACCAGGCCGGTAGCGCAACGGAACTCGAACCGGAGAGCCAACCCTTGCCGGCATGAACGCCACGGCCCCGGGTTGGCTAGAAGTGGACTGCGCCCTGTGCGGAGGCAGCAAGGCCAGCACGCGCTTTGCTGCGGGCATCCAGAGAGTCGTGGACTGTGATGGTTGCGGGCTGGTTTACATCACGCCGCGCAGGAATGCCGAGACTCTCTTGCGCGAGGTTTACGATGGCAGCTACTGGCGTTCGCCGGCGGCCCGCGAGCGCGGCTACACGGACTACCTGGGCCAGGCCGAGTCCATGCGCAAGAGCTTTCGACGTCGCTGGAGAACTCTGGCAGGGCGCTTTCCAAAGCGCGCCACGGGCCGTCCTTACCGAGCCCTCGATGTGGGCTGCGCGGCGGGCTACTTCCTCGATGTACTCGTGGAACAGGGTTTCCTCGTGCGCGGCCTCGAACCCTCGCAGGCCATGGCCATGGAGGCCCGCAGGCGCCATGGAGAGGACGCCATCGGGGTCGGCACCCTTGAGCAACTGCCGCCTGGCGAGGAGTTCGACCTGATTTCGCTCTGGGATGTCCTCGAGCACCTGCCCGACCCCGTCGAAGCCCTCAGTCGGGCCCGGGAAAGATTGGCGCCTGGGGGTACACTCGTCTTGGAAACCCAGAATGTGGCCTCGCCCCTGGCGCGCCTCCTTGGCAGGCGCTGGCACCACTACAAACACGCCGAGCACCTCGTGCACTTCAACCCCAACACCCTGGGCCAGGCCTGCGAGCGGGCCGGCCTGGAGATCATCCAGATGAGCTCGCGCAACGCGGGCAAGTTTGTGGACGGCGCCTTCCTCGTAGAGCGCTCGGCACGGCTGTGGCGCGGCTTGCCGTCCTTGCTTGCGCCCCTCGGGCGTTTGGGAACGGGCTATATCAACCTGGGCGACGAATTGATCGTGGTGGCGGAGGCCCGCCGATGAATCAGACGGCCTTCGACCAGTTTGAAGAGCTCGAGGAACACCACTGGTGGTTCCGAGGTCGGCGCACGGTCTACCTGGACTTGTTGCGCAGCGTCCTCGGCGGGCAGCGGCCTGAGCGGGTGCTCGACATCGGCGCCGGTGTGGGAGGTTTCCTGCAAGCCCTCGAGACCGTCGGCGATGAAGTGCACTACACCGAACTCTGCAAGCGCGCGATCAACCGCTGTAGCGAACGAAGCTCAGCCCGCGGCTTGCAAGCCGATGCCCTGCACCTGCCCTACGCCGAAATGAGCTTTGACCTCGTCTGCCTCTTCGATGTCCTCGAACACATCGAGGATCACGAAGGGGCCCTGCGCGAAGTCGCGCGAGTGCTCAACCCAGGCGGCGTGGCGATCCTCAGCGTGCCCGCTCACCCTTGGATGTGGAGCGAAAACGATTCCATCGCGGAGCATATGCGGCGCTACACGCGGCGCGGTCTGCTGGAAGTCATCGACTGGGCGCAACTCTCCGTGGAGCGATGCACCTTTGCCAACGCCGCGCTATTCCCGGCCATCGTGGGATATGTCTTGGCGGGCAAGGCCGCCCGACTCCTGAGAATCACACGCGGCAATGCCACTAATCTCAGCCTCTCCCTGCCCCACAGCCTGGACCAGCTCTGCTATCGGGTCTTTGCAGCGGAGTCGGGGCTCATGCGCCACCTGGATCTGCCCCTGGGGCACTCACTCTGCGCCGTGGTGCGCCGGCGCGATGTCTTGATGACGCCCATCCTGAAGCGAGACACCAAGAGCACCCCCTCCGTCGTCGCCGTTGGCGCCTCCTGAACTTCTAGAAGGACAGACTCAGCCCGGCGCGCAGGTAGAAGGGAGATTCGCTCTCGGCCTCGGTACGCAGGCCGCTCTGGCCGTCAGTGAAGGACAGTTCGCGCCACAACAGTGTGCCCACCTCGAGGCTAAACTTCATGCCCTCGCGGGGCTGCCATCCAAGGCTGGCGCCCAGACGAATCTCCTCGTCGTGCAAGGCTCCGCCGTGGAGCGATCCCTCGTCGTTCAAACGGTACTGACGGAAGTCGTAGGCGAGGGTGGCGCCCAGGGTCCAGTCCTCGCTGGCACGCCAGTCGAGGTTGACCTCGGCCGCTTCGGTCACAAGCCGCAAAGAGTCGCTGATCTGCCAGTCGAATCCGATGTAGGGCAAAACCCAGGCCGAATCCTCGAAGCGCGACTGGCCGGCGATGCCGGCTAGCAGCGCGAACTCGTCAGCGGCGCGGTAACGCAGGGCGATGGCGGCACCGACATAGACCGAGTCCGCGGGCGAAACGAGGTCCTCCCCCGCCAGGCCAAATTGGGCTCCTCCGTAGCACGAGAGGCGCTCCGAGGCCTCGACCAAGAAGCGCGCGCTGAAGCTCGTGTCATACACATCGTTGAGAGGATCGGTCACGCCAGCCAGAGGCGAAGGCCCACCGCCGAAGTCGTAGAAGGAAGCTTCGGTTCCCAGGGCAAAGGCAAAGCTGGCGGCGCCCGGGGAATACTGGCCAAAGGCCGCCTTCCAGCCACCGCGTTGAGTGGACAGTTCGCCAGGAGCATCGCTAAAGCGCGCAGCATCCAGGACGAGGGCGTGAAAGTCCACATCGAGGAAGTGGCGCTTGAGCCTGAGGTCGAGACCGGACCCTTGGAGTTCGGACGCCGTTGTGGGGGTGGTGAGGGGCGCGCTGAAGTCGAGGTCGAAGGCGGCTTCCACGGGACGGTCCAGCTGGGGATCGCTCTCCAGCAGGGGCCGATCCACGCTGCCCCACAATCGGGCCACTTCGGGCAGGGGCCGCAGGGTGGCCTGGGCCCGTGTTGCGGGCACAAGGGTGGCGGCAAAAAGCGCGATAGAGATCGCGCGCAAGGAGTGATCTTGGCGCATGGGCGGTGATAGAGGCACCCGAGAAGGGCCTCCATGCGAAGCCTATCCCCGGATTTCGGTGGGCGCGGCGGCCAAGCACAAAAAGCCGCTGGCGCTCCCTCGCGGAGGGAGCGCCAGCGGCTCGCGGCTCATCCTTCAGGCGCCCTCAGTTGGCCGGCTCGTCGTTGTCGGATTCCCAGGACTTCAGGTAGAGGCTGAACTCGGCCTTGATCCACTTTGGATTCTCGTAGGTGTTCTGGAAAAACGCCATCTCCGCAGTGCGCCCGAGTTGCATCTTCATCATCGCCAGCTCGCCCGGATCCATCATGGAGAGCTCAGGATCGCGCTTGCCCCCCACGCGTACAAGGAAGCTGAGCTTGCCGTCACGGGTGCCTGACGGCACGGGTAGGGTGCCCTCTTCGAGGGTGTAGAACTGGGTGCTGTTTTGCAGGAAGTTGTCCGCCTCGCTGTTCTTCGAAGGGTCATCGCCGGGACGCGAGTAGCGAGTCTTGAATCCGCGCTCGACGAGGGTGTAGCCCGCAGCAGTCACGGCGCTCTTGAAGGCCTCGAGGTCCGTGCTGGCCGCTCGCGGGGCATCCTTCACATCACCGTCCTCGGGAGCAACCTCAAACTCCGCACGCAGACTGACGAGACTTTCCACGGCCAGCTCTGCGCGGCGTTCCTCCGCCCAGCTGTCGGCCACTCGGTCGCGGACCTCGGAGAAGGGCGGCAGGCTGGCGGCGAACTTCTCCACGACCTGAGCGATCACGAAGGCCCCTTCTTCCACAGTCACGCGGGTGGCCAGGCGCCCCTCGGGCAAGCCCCCTGTGCTCTGTGCCAGGAAGTTGCCGGACCACGGTTCCTCGCCCTCGGCCCAGTCCGCGGAGGTGCGTGGATCGACCGCGGCAAAGGTGAGTCCCAGGGCGATGGCCTCGGTCTGGAGGTCCACGACTTCGCCCTCGTCCAAGCGCGTCTGCATGTCACTGAGCCAGTCAACCAGGGAGTTGTAGATCGGTGCCTCGCGCTGGGCGAGGCTGGTCACATCCTCGTAGGCGAGGAAGCGCTCGGCGTCCTGCTCTTCTTCAGCGCCGCCGTCCTCAGGAGTCGGACGCAAGAAGCGCACATAGCTGAAGCTGTTGTAGTAGTTGAGGGCCATCTCCTCGGCATCCTCGTCCTCGGGGCGGGGATAGGCCTCCATGAGGGCCTGCATGGGCGCGCTGGAGCTCGTGTCAAGCCAGGCCAGGTCAGCACTCCAACTGGGGGAAGTATTGTAGCCAGCCTTCTCGAAGGGAGACAATCCATCGAACCAGTCCTCAAGAGCCTCGTCGCCGGGGAGGCTAGCGCGCGCGGCTTCGCTGAAGTCCTCGTTGGTCAGCTCGACGTACTGAAAGTTGTACTCTTGGTTGTTCTTGCTCCACGCATCCGCGATTTCGGTGGGTGCCAGCGCGCTGACTCCACTGGCGAGCAACTGCGTGTAGCGTTGCGCCGTGCGGCCGCGGCGCAAGAGGGCCTCGAATGCCAGGGGCGTCAGGTCGCGGCGACTCGCGATGTAACCCTTGTAGGTCTCGGCATCGCCAAAGGCCGTCAAGATCAGCTCCTCGAGGTCATCGGTGGCCGCCGAAACTCCGCTGAAGTGGGCCATGTCCTCGGTAATCAAGAAACGCGCGGTGGCATCGTTGTCGCCGGGATCGATGCCGGCCATGCCCAGGATCGGGTACATGATCTCGAGGGTCGCGAAGGCGCGCTTCTCCTGAAAGAATTCGGCCGTGTTCAGGGTGCGCTTTTGACCGTCGGGCAGGGTCCAGGACATGAAGACGGCGTCCCCACCCTCGCTGCCCCCGGAGAGGGCGCTCATCATGGGCCCGGTGATCGAGAAGACCAGCAACAGGAAGACCACGAGCACGAAACTCAGGATGAAGCGCAGCCGGCTGGTTCCCTTGGGAACCTCGACCAGATGGGCCTCGGTGGGGTGCTGTTCGGTTTCCTTGGCCTGCTGCTTCTCGTGAGAATGCTTCTCGGCCAGATGCTTGGCGTGTTTCTGCTCTCGGTTCTTGGACATGAAATCGCGCTGGCTGCCTGTGGTGGTGGCGGGCTGTCAGGAAAGGGACGCCGTCAGGAAAGTCGTCAGGAAATGGTGAAGAAGGCGCTCCAAGCATGCGGTAGAACCGAAGGGGGCTTGGAGGCACCAGATTCGCGAGGTAAGTGTACGGCGGCTTGCACAGAAGGTGCAAGCGGTGAGGGCTTTGGAGCTATTCCTTCAGGAGTTCGCCATCTCGGGGCAAGTCGCCCAGGCCACCGAGGCCGAAGCGATCCAGGAATTCCTTGGTGGTGCCGTATTGCAGGGGGTGCCCGGGCACATCGGCCCTGCCCGTGACCCGCGCCAGTCCTCGGTCGACGAGATTGCGGAGCATGGCTCCACATTGAACTCCACGAATGGATTCAATCTCGGCCTTGGTCACGGGCTGACGGTAGGCCACGACGGAAAGGGTCTCCAGGCCTGCCGGTGAGAGGCGCTCGGCCTTGCGGGCCTTGACCAGCTGGGCCACCACGGCGTCCATCTCGGAAACGGTGAGAAAACGCCAGCTGCCCGCGATTTCCCGCAGTTCGAGGGGCAGCCCGGCGCCGCTCAAGCGCTCGGAAATGGCGGCCAGAGCTGCGTTGACTCGGGCGAGCCGCGGGCCGTCGAGAAGACGGGCCAGGCGGCTGGCACTGAGGGGTTCGGGGGAGGCGAAGACCAGGGCGAAGACGGCGCGCTCGAGTTCCTCATCGGAGAGGGCATCGCCGCTCCCGGGTTCGGGCTCGGCGGCGGGTTCGGGTTCGGCGGATTGGTCTTCGCTGGGCTGGTCAAAAGGGGCTTCGCCGCCAGGCGCACCAGGCTCCAAGGTCGCATGGGGGTCCTTGAGGGCGACGGGGGCCTCGCCTGCAAGCTCGGGAGTGTCGATCTTCATGGGGCCGAAGATGGCGCAGCGGGGCTCTCGATGCAAGCTCCTTGGCGACCGGGAGCCCCCCGTTCGAGCAGGTCCAGCAGGGGCCCAAAGTCCACGGGGTGCAGCAGGGTCATCTCGGCCTTCCACATCCAATACTCGGGGTCCTCGATGGGCTGGCTGGTCAAACTGGCCTCGATGCTCTCTCCCGTCGCGTCCCAGAGGCCCAAAAGGGCCTGATGGTGGGTATCCAGGCCCAAGACCATCCAACGCCCGGACTCGAAAATCGGCCCACCCACCGCGCCTGCCGCGAGGCTGAAGGCGAGGCGCGAGAGGGCGGATTCGTTGCGCAGGATCGGGGGCACGCGGCCGCCGTACTTGCCACTGAGATCGAGGCTTAGTTCCGCGGCCAGGGGGCCAAAGGGCTCGCCGGCGGCGAGGCGTTCCAGCGCGGTCTCCGCTTCGGAGCGTTTTTCCACCACGATCACCCGCGCCTCCGCCCAGGGCTGGGAGTAGATGAACGAGCGCACCACGCGCTCGGCGAGGAGCCGCCGGCGCACATCCTCCCGGAGCCGTTCGCGGTAGGGCACGGGGTCGAGCCCCAAGCCGCTCGCGATCCACTCGTCCAGTTCCATCCCCGGCTGGCTGAGTTGTAACTCGGCTTGCATGTCATCGAGGGCGATTCTGTACTCGCTGGCGAGCAAGTCAGGAGGAAGCGCGAGCCCCAGGCGCTCGGCTTCTATCTGAACCAGGCGCGCGGAGACCAGGCGCTCGAGGAGCTCCCGCACGCCTTGACTGTCGACATGCATCCAGGCCCCGAACAGCTCGGTCATGTAGATGGCCTCGCCGTCGATGGTGGCCACGGTTAAAAACGCGGGTTCGGTGCGCCCGACTACCTGGTCGAAGAGCGCCTCCCGGGCAGCCTTGCGCGGCAACTCTTCCGAGGCCGCGCGTCGGGGCACTGCCGAATCCGGCGTGGCGCATGCAGCCCCGAGCACCAGCAGGGCAAGGGGCAGGAATCTCATATTCGAAGATGCAGCCATGGTCAACGGTAGCGGATTCGGCGCACGCGCCCGATACCGTGGCAAGCCCCGCAAGTCACCAGGCGTAGGCCAGAGGAGGCCCCTGCGCGTGCAGAACCGGTGTAAATCACTTGGTGCGCTCCGGTGCCGGCACATTCCGAGCAGTTGCGCAGCTCTGGCTTGGAGCGCACATCGAGGTGCCCGGCGTTTTCGGCGTAGTAGGCGATGAGCCAGTAGCGGCGGGCTGACGACGAGAGGGTCTTCCAGAAGTTCGCCACCTCCTCTTCGTCCTCCTCAGAGTTGCTGTTGCGCTTCTGCATCTGCTGGTTGCGCATGAAGCGGTTGATCTTCTCTTCCAGATCAGCGCGCTCGCGGTCGCGGGCCGATTCAGGCTCCTTCTTCTGGACTTCGGCGGTGCCGCCCTTGAGCGCATCGTCTTCCCCCAAGAGCCAGGTGCCCAGGCCGTAGGAAGCTGGCTTCCAGCGGCCGCGCTTGCGCTCGATGAAGAACTGGCGCACCTGGTCTTCCTCGATGGAGGGCCAGATGCGGCGCATTTCCAGGGTCACATTCAGCACGATCTCCTCGCCAAAAAGCTCGCCCACATAGGTCAGAGATTCCTGGTAGGTCTTCTCGCGGGCCGCCTTTGCCGCCAGGCGTCCCATCCAAGCGAACCAACGCGTGGCTACCTTCTTGCGGGTGTAGGCCTCGCGCACACGGATCACGCGCTTCTCCAACTTTATACGATCGGCGAGCAGCGGACTGTCGGGGAAGAGACCGTCGAAGGCTTCTAGATCGAGCAGGGCCTGTGCGTAGTTCTTGCGGCGGGACAGGTGATCGACATGGGCGAGATAGTCCACCTGTTCCTGGGAGTCCACCTTGGCCTGGACCCGCGCAATCTTGACAGCGAGGGCTTTCGGGTCCCCATCAGAATCGAGTTCCTGGCTCGCCAGGTAGTGCTGCAGCGCGTGGGGAAAGTCGAAGATGCGCTCGCAGTATTCGGCCAGGAGTCGCTGGGACTCGGCGCTCTTGCCATCGCTGCGCAGAAACTCATCGGCATAGAGCTCTCCGCGGGTGTAGATGTCGAGGGCTGGCACTCTGACTCCGGCAACATGGCTGCGGATGCGCTGCTTGGGGATCGCCAGGGTCAGGCCGCCAGACTTGAACAAGACTGCATCTTGGGTGCGACCCTGCACTCGGCCGATGACTTCCTGGCCGTCCACCAACACGATCAACTCAGCCGACATCATGACCTCATCCCCACCCAGGTCCACATAGCCAAAGCGCATGCGCAGCTCGAGGTCCTGGGCTGGGTCGAGAAAGTTCCAGGGCAAAGTCACCTGGCCGCCGGTGTCCAGCCGCGTGAAGATCAAGGCTTCGGCTGTGTGGTCCACGATGGATCCCCATTGGATACGACCGCCGCGCAGGCGAATCATGGTCACTTCGGGAGCGGGCTCTGCGGCAACGCCTGCGTCTTGCGCGTAGAGGCCACCAGCCGGGGCAGTCAAGCCGCAGACCGCGGCAGTCAAGCCGCAGGCCAGGGCCAGCGTTCGTTTCAGGACTTGCATACTTCTCATCATTCGCATTTTACAGTTATTCATGGCGCACACTATGTGCCACCGGGAGAGTTGTCTTTGTCACTGGCCTTGTGAAATCCGCCCGAGCGCTCGACGAATTCACGACGCAGTCGCTCGCCAAAGGAAATTTCGCGCAGGCGCAAGAGCTGTATCTTCTTCGAACGCCGCACTCCCGCGGCCTTCCACGAGAGTTCCACATCGACGCGGTATTCATCCGCGCGGTCCGGGTTGCCCACGGCGCTGGCGCTGTAGATCACGCCGGGAGCGCCAGGCACGTTGCGATTCTCGAGGCTCTTCGGCAACCCCACGATGCCGTTCTCGAAGGGAAATAAATGGCGGTCAATGTCAGCCGTCACCGCCTCTAGGGCAGAGGCCGCTGTGGTGCGCAACTGTGCCTGACGCACAGTCGCGGCTCCAAAGGTCAGAAAGCCCAGGATCGCGGTGGCTCCAAAGACCAGAATCCCCATGGCCAAGACCACCTCGATGATGGTGAAGCCTGATCGCGCAACGCCGGAAACGGCTGCCTTGTGGAGTCTGAAGTGCGCGTTCATGAATAGAGAGAATAGGGCTAGAAGTTCCAGTCCTCACGGTAGAGTTCGACGGAGACCTCGCGCACGAGGGTCAACCCCCAGTGTACCAGGGCCTTGGCGTCGTGGATCATGGCCTGGGTTCCGCGCTGGGCGCGCTTCACCGTGACTCGATCGCCGCGCACGCCGCGCAGTTCCATCCACTCGCCGTCGAGCTTGATGAAGGTCCCCTCGGGGGGACAGAGTCGGCCATCATCGACCTCAAAAGTCGCATCGTCGAGTTCCATGCGGGCCAATGTGTGGGTACGCCGCCGGCGATCGATGGCGCGCTCGAATTCAAACTCCAGCCTTACCCGGCGCGGTAGCAAAGCTTGGTCCTTGACTCGCGGCATGCCCGTGCCGGGCTCGTTCCAGGTGTGCTGGTTCGGATCAGGCCGCTCGCTGTTCCAACTGTCCCATGATGTCGCGGCGTCGGCGAGGTTGGGTCCCAGAACCCAGCCGTCGTGGACGATGGATGTCTGGGTGGCGAAAAGTGGTTGGAACCACAGGAGCCCGGCTGTGACTTCGTCGAGGCGTGCAGTATCAGGCGCGCCGCCCGGGGAAATGAAGTTGCTATGAAAGAGAGAATCCTCGCGAACTTCGGGCACAGGTTGCGCCCCGCGGTAGATGAGGCCCTCGGCCCTCGCATCGGGGTCCTTCAGATCCATGGAGCGAATCACCCAGGCCACCTCGATCAGGGCTCCGCTGGCCTCGGCAGGATCTTCGGAGCCCGCCTGCATCCTTGCAATCTCGGCCGCCGAGGCACGCCGCACCAGGCGCAGTCGAGGCCAGTGAGTTTCCTTGAGCCCGTCACCGTCGGTGTCGAAGCTAGCCCACTCAACCAACAGGTCGCCCCGCTCGCCTGACTCCAGGCTGCGCAAATCACGGGCCAGGAGTTCGGACACCACACTGGCCTGTTCGCCCAGGTTGCGGCGCGTTTCGCTCTTGCGCCATAGATTCAGCGAGCCCTCGATCAAGCCAAAGACTGCCACCATCAGGAGCGTCATCAAGCCAGCGGCGAGGACAAGTTCAATCAGGGTAAAGCCGCTACGGCGATCCCGGGCCCCGCGCACGAGCGCGCTGTGCAATCGCAGGCTCATCATCGACCCACACTCGAAAGGGTCAAGGCCGGTGCCACGAACGAAGCGGCGAAGGCGCGCAGGCGGGGTGCAGTGCGCCAGCCGTGGGCCAGGCCGTGGTCGAAGTCAAAGGCGCCATCCCCGTAGTCGACGAACACGCGCCACTCGATGCGGTCGCTCTGACGGCCGATGGGCAGGGCGCCATCGCGCATGGATCCCGCATAGAACAAGTCCAATCCTTCCGTCTCATCGGGATCGGCATCCCAGGCTGCCACAGGATCGCTGCGCATCAAGACGCCCAGGCGCACACCGGCCAGACCGACCTGCTCGTCCTCAAAATAGAACTCCTGCCAAAAGGCCGCTGGTTGAGACAGGCCAAACCTGAAATAGGAGAGCTCTGGGCCATCGGCCCGTTCGCTCCAACGATCCCAGTAGCGCGCAGGGAACAGAATTACAGGCTCTCCAGCGCCGTGCACCGCAGGCTGGCTGCCGTAGCGACCGCGGAAAATCCCAGCAGCCTTGTTGTCCATGAACCCCGGCTCCTCGGAACCGGCGGGCATCTCCAGGGATCCGCTGCCCAAACGCGTGTAGTGGATCAACTCGCGGCCAATGAGCACGGTTCCCTCGGGGGGAAAACCATTCGTGTCAACCAACGGCAAGGCATCGGCTGTGGCGCTGATGCCGGAAGAGAGGATACCGACGCGATGGCCCGCCAGGAAATTGATCGGCGTGCCCGGATCGTAGTTCCCCGGCAAGTTCCCCGGCAAGCTGCCCAGAAGCCCGCGACCGCTCACGGCGATGGTGATTTCGCCTTTGGTTGTGTCAAGGTCCTCGTAGGCCAGAATCTCGTCGCCCATGCGCAAGAGCCCCACGGGCTCGAGATCCGCAAGAGACAAACGCGTGGAGCCTATATTGCCGAAAGGGATGCGCCATGTGCCCGGCAGTACATGCAGCACGGGGTCGCCATCGTAGAAGGCTTCGGCGAGCACCAACTGAGGAGCTTGCATCGACTCGGGATCCTGCAAGGGGGTCTGCATGCCGAGCTTGGTGGCACCGAAGACCACCTCGTCGATGAGCGCGGAGGGAATCTGACCTGAAGCGGACAGGCTTCCGCCGAGTTGCACAGCATTGATGTTGCGCGGCCGCTCACCCGAGGGAAAGCGTGTCACGCGGGCAATGGCGCGGGTGTCGATGATGTTCGCCTGCCCCGTGGTGTCCACGGATCCCGCAACCACGGGCGCGGGCGCGCCAGCGTTCAGGGCGAAGTAGATCACATCCTGATCTGCGCCCACATTTGTATAGGCAGTGATCTCGCCGTTTGATTCAGCGCGCACAAAGCCGGGCACCATCTGCCAACCGTGGTAGACGATCTGAGGGCTCGGTTGATGGCTGCGCAACACGGTCACGGGCCAACCGATGTGGCTGAAATCCGAGCCCATGAAGAAGACGGGGTCGTGCTTGCCGGGGCGCCCGCCGTCCACGCCGTGATTCTGGGCACGGAAGACTGGCAGAACGAGAGTGCCGGCAGCGTGGTCATGGGGGAAGGTGCCCATGACCCCGCGGTGTTGAAAGACCTCGCGCACGGCACGGGTGATGGGCAGGTCCTCGTCTTCGGCCACGCCGAGGAGAGCCATCCAGGTGGGTCCGGGAGCCAGGCCCTGCATGGCCGAAACGCTAGAGGAAGTCGCAGGCGGACCTGCACCGGGGTCGAATGCAAAGCCGGGTGGACCACCGCCGCCGCCACCGCCGCCGCCGCCAGGCTGCGAAGGATCGTCGGGGTCGATCTCGGGACGCGCCCCCGTGACGATGAGTGTAGCGGCATCGAGGGCGATCGGATCATCGCGAACGAGCTGCCCGCCAGCCTCGACGGCGGTGTTGTAGCAGACCCATTCGGTCAACTCGCCGGCAATCAGTTCGGTCAGTTGGGCAAATTGCGGAAGCGCGAGCGTGCCCGAGGGAAAGGTCCCTGCTGCGCCGGGCGCGGGAATCGAAATCGGCATGACGAATAGACGCGCCTCCAAGATCTCCTGGACCGGGCCGCCCGCGATGTTGGCATCCCAGTGCACGATGAACTGCCTCCGGCCGCCCCCGTTCGCAGAAACGGCTTCCGTCAAGAGGGGCAATTCGGGCAGCGCGTCCCCCCAACTGGCAATTTGCAGGACATTGCCGCTCCAGCCGCTGTAGCGCACGACCTCCCAACCACCCACAGGTTCACCGATGGGATCGCCGCCCACGCCGACCTGCATCAGGACCGCATAGCCACCGCCGCGGTTGAAAGCCTCCATCAAGCCTTCCGGAGCACCCTGGGCGTTGTCCGGGTCCTCGGCCGAAACAAGTTCAAGACCTGTGACCTCGGTTTGCCCGGGCACGATGCCCGTGCCCAGGGGGATCAAACCGAAAAGACCGTTGGCGTTGATTTGGTCGCCCAAGGGCGACGAGCCCCCAAGGGCGGTCACCGTGGCCACCCGGAAACTACCCAGGCCACTCGGCAGGGCTGACTGTCCCGCACTGACATCCGCCGCAAGGGGCGCCGCAAAGCCGTAGAGTTCCACCGGCGCACCGACGGGATGGTTAAAGGCTGTGGTAGCGATGTTCAAGGGCAGTGGGATCTCGCCGCCACTCCAACGCACGCGAGCATTGCGCCCGCCGAAGCCCGCATCCGCCCCGCTGGCTTGGTGGCTGGCCTCGAGCGCTCCCACGCTGCGCTGGTACTCGATCAACTCGTTGCCGATGCGAACCACGCCGCGCTCCGGAAAGCCCTCGGTGGAAACCACGTCCAGAGTTGTGCTGACTTCGTCGATCTGACTCTTGAGCCGCGTCAAGCCCGGAGTGCGAACACCATGAGTGAACCCATTGACCAATAACGACATCTGGCTGGGCCGTGTGCCGCGCACATCCACATGGATGTGGCTCCAAACATCGATGGGCAGGCCGGGATCCTCCCCGGTCGCCAGGCTGTAGCGCACCTCGGCAACCTCGCGGAAAGCCGGCGTGCCCAGATGGTCGCCGCCGCCGTCGAGAACGCGCAAGACGAGTTCACCAGCCTCGAACAGGATCGAGAGGCGGTCCGCCTCGCCCGAGCTGCCACTCACATCGAGCAGCACCGCGTCGGCATGGGAACGCGGCTTAAGCCACAACTCGAAATTCATGCCGCGCATCAAGCCGGTCCCGATGCCCCACTGCACGATCTCGTGGTCGGGTGGGTAGTTCACGACTTGATCGGGCAAGTAGCGCCCTTCGGCGTCGCGCGTCTCGTGGTCGAAGTGCAACACTCGACCGGCGAGGTTTGGGTCGGCGCTATCGTCAATGCGCATGGGCATGAGTTGCACCCAGCCCTTGGTATCGGGCTCGCGGTCGGCGAAGACATGTTCGGGGCTGGGCGCATCGCTGCCGTCGGCGAGCTTGATGTCAACCACGCCGGGCAGGTAAACCTGGCCCTCATAGGTGCCCAAGTGGGCCCAGATGCGTGTGGGCGGAGTCGACTTGGCAGGGTCGTGGCGACTGGTCGCGTTGGGGCCGGTCAACCAGTAGGGCGCTTCGCGCTCGAGGCGCAGGGCTGTGTCGAAATCCTCCTGGCGCACCCAGGCGTGAAACAACTCCTCCTGGGGCACGACCACCTCCGTTCGCTCACGCTCGTTCGCAAAACGCTCGATCCCGCTCGGCGCATTGATCGTGGTGCGCAGGGAGAGGTTGTAGACATCCAGCGTCGTAAAGCTGAACGGCATGGTCGAGAATTCCAGAACGACATCGTTGGCGTTGAGAGCATTGCTGTAGATCGCCAGGGCATCAAAGGGATCGATTATGCGAACCGCCCCTGCCGCCAGCACATCCGGCACGACGGGAGCATCGCCAGGCAGCTTTTCGATCCCCGCTGCCGGCAACACCACGAATCGCATGAAGTCCTCGAGACCTTCGAAGGGCCGCGACTCCACGATCAGGGCGGCCAGCGCCGCCGCTTCATTGCCGGTCACACGCTGATTCCGACCGCTGAGCTTGAGATTTTCGAGCAACACCACCAGAACCTCCACCGGGGCGGTGTTGATGTTGACCGGGCGCCGAGCGAGGGAACGCACCTCGGCCCTGTAGGGCAAGTAGTCACTCGATAGACCACGGTCGAGAATCAAGGTGCCGCTACGGTTGACGGCCTGGACCACAGCCAGTTCAACGGTCTTCCCGTCGTTGATCTGGATCGTGCTGCCGGAGTTGAACCAGCGCGAGCTATCCACGCGCACATGCCCGGTGAGTTCGCGGGTGGCGCCCGAAACCATGCGCGCAGCGCGCTGCCAGCGCGGCCCCGCAGCCACGCCGCCGAAAACCGTACCAAGGCGCCGCAGGCGGGCCAGATTCTCGGCGCCGATGCCGTCTTCAGCCAGGGCGAAGGCATCAGCCTCGGCGAGCCGCTCGACGGAGTCGAATTCGCGCAGGTCTCCCTCGAACAGGCGCCACTCGACCAGGGCGAATGCGCGCTGGTCGAGCACATTCTTGCCTACACCGTGGTCGCCGGCCGGGCGCGGCCCGGGCAAGGGGTTGTCGTCGATGTCATATTGCACCCCGAGGCCACGCTCGAGATCCATGAGCAGGTTGCCCTCGATCTTCCCGTAGTGAATCAGCTCGCCGCCGATCCAGATAAACCCCTCGGGGTCAAATCCAGCAGTCGAGGCTACAGGAATCTCGTCGTCCTTCTCCGCCACCGGACGCACCAGCCTGGTAACCGCACCCATCATCGTCGCCAGGAGTCCTGGCGGCGCCGAGTTGAGGTCGATGAGCCCGGCCACATCCCGAGCATCCACATCCCACATGGCGCCAGAGATATCGCGGGGGTCCAGGAAGCCCTCGGGAAAGTGGTTGTTGACCTCGACCTCGTCCAGGGAATCGAAGTAGGGCGTCGGGTCTGTTGAGAAGTGCGATTCGGAGAGCATCGCGCGGCTGTGGATCAGAGCGCTCTCGAGGGCCAGCTCCGACTCGGCGCGGCTGAAGATCTGCTGGCTCGACTGATCGGCGTTGCGCGCCGTGAGCAGGAAGGGTGTGCACAACATCAAGAGCGCGGCGAGCACCAGGATCACGGTAATCAAGGCCATGCCTGAACGGCTCTGGTGGCGTTGGAGTCGCTGCATCACTCCACCGTCCCGTACATATTCACGCGCACCACCTCGCGGCGACCGTCCTCGAACTCGACCTCGAGTTCGACCGGCTGCTTGTGACTGAAGCGATCCAGCCCGCCGCCCGCGCGGAAAAGGATCTCACCCGGAGTGCCTTTCGGGAAGCTCACACCCAGAGGTAAGAAGACCTCGTCCTGGGCCCCCACGGCGCTAATCACGAGGTTGTCCACGAGACCCGACCAAGGCCGCTGACCGCCACCCAGGACCATCGAGCCCTTGACCGGCAATACCTCGCCCTCTTCCAACAAGAAGGCCACTTCGACCCCAGCCACCAGGGCCGCAAAGCGCGTGCGGTCATAGGTGACAAGCACGCGGTTCCATTGGTCCGCCCGGAGCACACCAGCGGGCGTCGCCAGCCGAGCATCGCCAGCGCTGACTTCCTTGCCGGTCTCCTCATCGAAGCGCTGGGTACTCACGGTCACGACCAGGCCCCGCTGGCGAGTCACCTCGATTTTCACCGAACGGTCAAGTCGCAACACGGTCCCGCCCTGCGCGCCTGTGGGGAGCAACATGATCTGGATTTGAAAACCACCCTGCAAATCGAAGGCCGGATCGGTATGCACCGGAACGATGTAGCTTCCGTCGGGCACACCACTATCAAGCTCGAGGGCCTTGCCCAGAAAGCCGCCCGCGACGAAGTCAGCGCCGCTGAGTTCCCCATCGAGCCCCAGAGCGCCCTTGGGCGGTTCCTTCTCGAAGTGCCAGGTGCCCACCACCGCCAAACCCTCGGCGGCGATGCGGCCAGTTTCGATGTCGAGACGCACCCGCGCGGGAGCCTGACGCGCCATGGCCCACTGATTGGCCGAGCGCAGACTGCTGCGCACGAGCCCCGTGGCGCCATAGGTGCCGTAGTCGAGGGAAGCGATGACCCCCAGCCCCGTTCCGAGTAGCAGCGCCATGAGCCCCATCACCATCAGGAGCTCGATTAGGGTCATACCACGGGTGCCGGGGTGCTTCATCAAGATCAGCCGTCCCCGCGTTCGAAGTTGCTCAGGTCATCCTTGGTGCCAAACACGCCGTCCTGCCCGGCGGAGATCAGCTGGAAGGTGCGCGAGCGAAAGTAGTTGCCGGTCTTGGGATTGGTGTAGGCCCTAATTGTCGACTCTGCCCAATCGGCGCTCTCCTCGTCGATGGTGATGTAGAGGTCCTCGCGGCCGTAATCTCGACGGTGGAAGTACGCGATTGGATTTTGCCAGGCGTCGACCAACTCGAACAGGTCGCGGTTGGCATGGGTGGTCAACGACTGCTTCGAGCGATCCCCGTCCGTGTTGTCGAGCTTGTCCTCAGAGAGCGAAACGCCCCCCCACTTGGGCGACCAGAGGGTCACGCATAAGATTTCGATGCCGGCGTTTTTCTTGTTCGGCTGGGCGCCCCATTTGCTGTCCCACTCAGACGGGGGATAGTCTCCATGTTCGTGTTCGTACTCGGCAACGGCCAGGCTGATTTCATTCAAGTAGGTCGCCGTCAGGCGTGCCTTGGCCGATTCGCCGAGCCCCCCCAATCGAAAGGCCAGGAAGACCACCAGGATCGAGAGGATGACCATCACGGCCAGCATTTCGAGCAGGGTGAAACCGCTGCGCTGGGAGTGGGCTCTGGTTCGTCTCATGCAGCTCGTCCTCTACTTGCGGTCGCGCCTGACGACTTCCACATCGTCGACTTCCAGGTGCACGGTGTGTCCGGGATCGCCCTCGGCGAAGATGCCCACCTGGACTTCCCGCGAGGTCGCTCCGAGGGCCGGCATGGGCATGGAATCGACGATGGGCACTCCATTGACCAGGATGCGAATCGCGGTCTTGGCCGATGTCCCGTAGCGTTCGAGGCGCAGGGTGATTTCCTCGTCGTCGGGCCAACTCAACACCCGCGAATCGATGTAGGGCTGCCCTTCCTGGCCGCGGCGCATGGAGCGATACTGAATCGTGCCGTCGATGTTACGCGAGAGCACGACCTCGGCCGAAATCTTGCTGGCACCCCGGCTCGAGCTACGCCGTTCGAGGGCCAGGAAGATCCCGACGCGCGACTTTGCCCGCGAGTGGACTCTCAACTTGGCCTCGAAAGAAACCAGGTCGCCAGAGTTGTAGCCGCGACGCAGCCTGGTACGGCCGCTGCGGGTGAAGCTGCCCTCGAAGAGGACCTTGCCATCGCGCATGAAGATCTCGGGGCCGACCTCTTCGTCGCGCCCCCAGCCGTTGCGCAACTCCTGGCGCTCCATGGTATCGGTCCAGACGACTTTCTCGTTGTGCTCGCCAATACGATCGATCTGGTCCAGGGCGTAAACGCGGTAGGGATCCTCCTCGGAGAGGTGCCGGCGAGAGTCCTCGAACTCGCGGAAGCGAGTCATGGCCTCGATTGCATCGCCGCTGGCGTAGGAGCACCAAGCGCGGCCGCAACCAGCCACGGGGTGCAACCCATCGAGACGCAAGGCCTCGTCAAAGTGATCCTCGGCGGCATCAGCATGGCCGGAGAAAACGGCACCCAAGCCGCGCAGGGCGTGCACGCCGGCCTGGGAGTTGTCCAGGGAGAGCGAGCGTCCGAAGTACAGCTCAGCCGACTCAAAGTCGCCTGAAGAGAGTTCCAACAGGCCCAGGGCAGCAAGCACATCGGGCATAGCGAGTTCCGTATCGAGGGCCTTGGTGAAGGCAGCCCGAGCGCCGTCGACATCGTCGCGCTGAGCCAAGAGGCGGCCGCGCTGGAAGAGTGTGTAGGCGTCGCCCGGTTCGTTGAGCTCGGCCAGATCGATGTACTCGAGAGCTTCTTCGGCGTGGCCCGTGCGCTCGGCCAAGTACGAGAGCGCACGCCAAGCGAGAGCGGCGCGCAGAGGATCGCTTTGTAGAGCCAGGTCGAGGGCCTGCTTGGCCGCTTGGGCATCACCGGACTGCATCGAGGCCAAGCCGCGAGCCAGCAGCAGCTCGAAGCCGGCGCCTTCGCTCTCGAGTTCACCCGTGGCAGCGTCGTTGCTCTCCGTGCCGCGCAGGTAGGCCATATTTACCAGCCCAGCCAGGGCTCGCTGAAAGCTGGAATCGGCTTGCAGCGCGCGACCGTAGAGGCGCTCGGCCTCGTCCAGTTGGCCCAGGCCGCAGAGGGCGTTGGCAAGATCGGTACGCATCTCGGCCCGAACGCCCTGGTACTCGGCCTCGCTAGGTTCAAAGCGGTTGGCCGCGATGAGGTGCTCGGCGGCTTCCGCGAAGCGTTCCTGGTCCAAGAGAAAGCGCCCGTAACGCCACTGCACTTCCCACTCGCTGCGGCCATAACTCAGCGCCGCCCTGAAGTGCTCTTCAGCCCGTGAGGTCATGCGAAAGCGCTGTTCAAGGGCGGCCATGGAAGCCAGCGCCAGGGGGTGGTTGGCGAAGCGGCCCTGCAAGAGGTTGGCATAGATCGTGAAGGCCTCTTCAAACTCGAAGCGCCACTCATGGCAAAGCGCCAGCCGCAACAGAGGCTGGGGATCATCGGGGTCGAGAGGAACGGCCTTGGTGTACATCCTGGCAGCCATCTCGAGGGCCACGGGCGTTTCGTCCGCTTGGGCGAAGCACCAGTCGGCAAAGGCCATCAAGTTGAGATACTGCCCCCCCGAGACCTGACCCGCGAAGCGCAGGCTGCGAAACTCAACCTCGTTCTCGGTGGTTTGGGCGAACTCGAAGCTCTGCACCCGCTCGCGGGCAAACAGAATCGGCTCCTGGCCAGGCCAGCGCTCGAGACCCGTGGCGGGGTCGAACTCGAGGAACAGAATGCCCTCATCCCCGCGCATTTCGAGCTTGAAGCGGTCCGCATTGCGAATCTGGCCGAAGTGCAACTGACCGATATTGATCGAATCGTAGGTGCGCTTGTACCCGGCGATGCGCTCCAGGCGTTCCTCGGGGGAGAGGGGTGAATCATCATCGAGATCACCGACGGCAAACTCTCCAGCTTCCTCGCTGTCAAGGGCTTCAGTTTCCTCGAAGAGGCCTGGGAACGGATCGAAGTCCAGGTCGCCACGCAGGAGTTCGCCGAAGAGCCGGGCAGAGGGACCCGGAGCTGGCGAGGGGCGCAGGGATTCGAGAGCCAAAAGAGGCGGCGCCACAAACGCCAGAGCCGGCAAGGGCCGCGTGTCCTGGGGCGGCGAAAAGAGCGCCCGCTCGAGGGATCCGGTGAGCCGTTCGCGCGGTAACGCAAGGTCCAGACGCGGAGCGGGATGGGACTCGAAATCGGGCGCGGCGGCGGTCCGCGGTCGGCGTGTGCGGCTCGAGCTGTTGAGCGACCCATAGGTCATGTAGCCAAGCAGCAGGACGCTGCCGATCAAGACGATCTGTTGTTGACGCAGAGCCATGGTCGTTAGACATCCTCCGCTAGGTCAGCGAGTGAAAGGCGCGGCGCCAGGAAGGTGATCTCGAGCTTGGCCTCATCGGACTTGAGGCGCTCGGGGACCATGATCAGGCTATCAATAATGATCGCAGCGCCCCGGTCTGGTGACTGGGTGGCGGCGATCATGCGCAGGATCGGTCCAGACGAGCCGGTCATTTTCATCTTGATTTTGGTCCGCTCCACCATCCCAACCCCCTTGCGCCCACGCAGCCCGGGATCGATCCGGATGTCGATCTTCTCAACTCGCGAGACACCTTCGTCTATGGCGAAGTTCAGCACGCGCTCGATCAGGTCCAGCGCCTCGAGGTGTCGCACGAGTTCATCGTCACGGGTGGGCGCCAAGGCGGGCAGGCCCAGGTCGGGCACGATGCGCACATTCCTGCGGTTCGCGCGGCGCAGGAGATCCTCGCGAACCGCCGTACCCCGGCTGAAGTACTGGTTGCCAGCCGAACCGCCGGCAGGGTTGAGGGCGAACTCGTCGCGAGGTTCGAAGCGGACTCGTCCTGCAAGTTGCGCCACGACCTGTTCGAGAGCCGTGTTCTCTTGCCGCGCACGGGTCAGGTCGCGGGGCTGAAAGCGTGCCGTGCGAAAGTCGCGGCCCTGCTTGACGAGCTGTCGGCGACCGCTGGCAAGATCATCGCCCAGGGTCGAACTGATAACCTTCTCACCGATAGCAAAGATCAGCAGGCCGGCTATCACGGTCAGGCAGAAGCGCTTGTTCTCCTGCCAGTAGTCGTTGAAGTCCATGGCTCAGCGGCCCTCCTCTGCGTCTTGGTCCACATCATCTAGCTCTGGTTGCGTCACCGCCAAGAGGCTCAAGTCCAATTCAAAGCGACTGCCATCGGCATTGGGCGCAGCCTTCATCTTGATGCCGTCGAGGTTGTCGCGCAGAGACGCGAGAAAACCCTCGTAGAGGCTAGCCATGGAGCGCGTGCCCTGGCGAGCGCGGCCCGCCAGGCGCAGGATCGGTCGTTCTACCGTCCGGTGGATGCTCAACTCCTCGTCGAAGCTCCAACTGCTCTCCATGTTGGAGATCCAGAATTCCTCGGGCATGCGCTGATCGAGCACCTCGAGCACGCGCACCAACTGTTCGCCGCTACCGAGCAGGCCCTGGAGCTCAAGGGCCGTAGCCTCGAGCAGGGCGTTGCGCTCGATCAACTCGACGGTGGCAGCATCGGTTTTCTTGGCGCGCTTGACATCGCGGGTGAGCTTCGACACTTGTTGTTCCACCAGTTGGAGTTCTCGGGAGGTGCTCCAGGCGTCGTAGCCCAAAAAAAGAATCCCGAGCAAGGCGGAAGCCACGAGGAAAGCTGTGCCGCTCCAAAAGTCACGCCTCTGGCGCAGGCCCTCGGGCAGGATCTCGATCGAATAGGCATCGGGGTCCGATGCCATGGTGGCCAATCCCAAGGCAACCACCGCCTCGAGTTTGTACTCCTCGAGATTGTCAGCGGCCTCGGGCTCGAGGTTGCTGGTGTCAAGCACGCGCACGCAATCAAACAGCTCGGTGGGTACGCCCATGGCATTCTCGAGCCACTGCGGCAGTCCGGTCAAAGCCGCGCCGCCGCCACACAGGACCACGCGGTCGATCTTGAGCCCACCAATCTTCAGCTGGCTCTTGCAGAACATCACCGTGGACTGGAGCAAGCTTTGCAACTGGCCAGCGGCACCGGCGATGGCACGACTGGCCTTTTCCTGGTTGGGATTCTCAAAGCGCGCACCGGGGGCGAGCGTGGCGTACTTGAGTTTGACTTCTTCGGCCCGCGGCACCGAGATATTGAACTGTTGGGCAATGGCCTGATCGAAAAGCAGCGAGCCCCCCGACAGGTTGCGGGCAAACAAAAGATCGGGCCCGCGGGCGATGACCACATCGATGTTCTCACGGCCAATGTTGGCGATCATCACCGTGTCGCCCTCGATCACGCCGTAGCGCATCCAGGCGTTGTAGAGCCCCAGCGCAGCCGGGGCGAAGGCCTCCAATTTGCAGCCCATACCGGCGAGTCCCGCCAAGTGTTCGTCAAGCAGGCTGTCCTTGGCCATCGCCAGGACGACAACATCCTCGCCCTCGATCTCCGGCAACTCGGGCAGCAGGTTAAAGTCAGAGGCCACGGCCGAATCGGATTGACCGCCGATGTCCTCGACTTCAAAGCGCATCAACTTGCGCAACTGCCAATCGGGCACCCGCGGCACACGCACATAGCGCAGGTTGACCTCGCGGCCAGTCAGACCGACTCGCGCGGGTGTCAGCGTGAATCCCGGTGCAAGGGCGCCCCAGCCATCTTCAATACTGCTGGCCTCTGGGGCTTCGATCTCAAAGCCCGAGACATGAAAGGTGCCGCCCTTGAACTGGCCCTTGATTGCGACGGCGGTGGCCGTACCAACATCGATTCCTGTGGATGTGCGCGCCATGAGTTGTTGGGATCTAGTTCCCCACTCCGAATTCCGTGTTCAGGTAAGCGCGCACCTCGCCCGCGAGGTGCGCGGATTCAGTGGCTTCGAGGACGGTTAGGATCGACTGCAAGCGAGCCACCTCATCGCGGTCCAAATCGCTCTCCAAGCCTTGCAGGGCGGCTTCGACCTCCGCGCTGAGTGCGTCGGCCTGAGCCTCGACTTCGCTGCCGGCGTAGCGCTGGGCCACGGCGCCAGCCTGGTCACGACATTGGCGGAACAGGTCCAGGAGGCGAAAGAACTTGGCTCGTTCGAACGCCTCGGCCACGGTGGCGAGTTCTGCCAGGCCAGTCTGCACCAGGCGCCCGCGTACTTCGCGAGCCTCGGCCATGAGTTGCACATCGAAGGGCTGCTCAAGGAGCAAACGCTCCCAGGCGGCCAGGCAGTCTCCCAGGCGCCCATCTTTCTCGGCTTTGCGCGCGCTGTGGGCCAGGTTGCCGGCTTCGGCGCGATTGGCGTTGAAGTCGAGTTGCAGCAGCACCCGAGTAGCCGCCGCGCCGCGAATTTCCACCCGCACGCCCTGGCCTTCGGGGCGTCCGCTGATCTCCACCGGCGCGCTGAAGTGCAGGGCGCAGAGATCCTTGCCGCGGGCCAGGATCAGGCTGGTGGCGCTTTGTCGTTCGAATTGAAGCGCGTGGTCCACCAGGCCACCGACTCCCAAACTGGCGAGCCCTTGGCGTAAGGCCTCGGGGCAGATACGGAGGCTGAGGCCCCCTGTAGCGCCGCTAAAGTTGAGGGCCAGGCCGCCACTTTCGGAGGACTGGCTCAATCCTGCGGGATGGGCCGGGTCCTCGGCCACGCCGTGCAGGCCAATGAAGAGCGGCTTGCTGATCTTGAACAGAGTGGCGGTGCTGGCGGGCTGACCCATGAGCCAGAGGGTGAATTCGCCTACCTTCGCCGTTGGCGTGGCGCCTGCGCGTTGGGCCACCAGGCTGAGGTCGTCGACATCCACCGTACCGCCTTCGGTTGCTGAAGCGGCGCCCTCCACCACGACTCGCGCCGAGCGCACGCCGGGGGGCACGGGAGCTTCGAGTTCCACCGGGCGGTGCCCGCTGGCGAGGGTCACGGTCTCGCTCCAGGCCATCAAGCCGCCGGGCTGTTCTTCGGAGTTCGAGGCGATCGGCAAGAACTCGACACCCACGCGCCCGGCTCCGCCGTCCTGCACGCGCAGGCTCGCGGCGAGTTGCAAGATGCGGCCGGGAGTCACGGTCACGGAATCACTCTCAAGTCGTGCGCGCTCGCCGGGTTCGAGGGACGAGCGCAGGCCATCGCGGCCCGTGAAGCGTGCGTTGCCGCTTTGGGCGAAGTCGGCCCCGCCCAGGGCAACGATGGTCCAGTTGGAGCTGAGCTGATCACCCTCGAAGTCCCCGCCCGCAATCAAATTGCCGGCGACCTTAGGGGGTGCTGTCACCCGGCGTCCAATCCCAGCGCTGCCGCCGAGGAAAAAGAAGGCCGCGGCGCCGCCCACGCCCGCCAGGAGCGCCAGGCCCACGAGCAGGCCGGCCTTCGAGCGCTCGCCGCTGCGGGCGAGGACCTCGGCGCTGATCTCCAGGGCGCCTTCATCAGGGGTGACGGGGGCTTCCAGTCCGGCCTCGAAGAAGATCGCCTCGACCTTGCCGAAGGCGATCTCGTCCCCACTGGCGAGTTGCCGCAGGGTGATCTTCTGGCCGCCGACGCGAGTGCCATTGGTGCTGCCCAGGTCGCGCAGGGTGACGCTCTGGCCCTCGATGACGAATTCGGCATGCTGGCCGGAGACGGAGCTGTCGTCCACCAGCAAGGTGTTGCCAGGCCGCCGGCCCACGGTGGTGCGGGGTTCGGCGAGGGGGACGGTCTCTCCCTCGCGCCCACCGGAGGCGAAGCGCAGTGCGTAGCGATCTGTCATGCGGAGGGGGGGGCTCTCAGGGCGCGCTGGAATGGGGATCCCAGGGGCTGTCTGACGGGAGAGCGGGGTGAATACGGACGGGGAGCGGGACCAAGGTGGAATAGCGGGGGGTGGCTGGCGCCTCCCTTGTCCCCTCTCTATCTACTTCAATCTCTGTCCCTATTCGATGGCGGGCTCTGGGTCGGCCCGCGCCTAGTATGCCAATCTCTCTCTATGCCGGGCCCCCTCCGAAGTAACCCTCCGAGACCCTCTGGGCATCGGGGAGCCTCGCAGCCAGGCACCGAGAGGTCATGGTAGCGCCGCCGGGGCCGCTCTTACAGCCTGGATCCGCGGAGTATCGGCCCCTTGATTGGGCTCAGTCCAGGGCTCAGGAGCCGCCCAGGATGCCGCCGGCCATGGCGAAGAACTGGGCGAAGGCCGGCCCCAGGGTCACGATGAAGATGCCGGGCAGAAAGCAGATGACCAGGGGAAAGACCAGCTTGACGGGCAGGGCCTGGGCCTGGATCAGGGCGCGCTCACGGCGCCGCGAGCGCAAATCCACGGCCTGGGTGCGCAGCACCGCCGAGAATCCCGCCCCCACCTGCTCGGCCTGAATCATGGCCGAGCAAAAAACCGTCATGGAGCTGACCTCTGAGCGGCGCGCCAGACGGCGAAAGCAGCTCACCCGAGATACCCCCGCCAGGCTTTCTAGTTGAAACTGCTCGAGTTCCTCGACCAATGGAGAGGACTCCGACTCGTGGTCGAGAATCTTGGCGAAGGAGGAATCGAAACCCAGGCCCGACTCGCTCATGGTGGCCAAGAGCTCGAGGATGATTGGCAATTCGTTGTCGATGGAGCGCACGCGTTTCTGGCGCTTGTCGCGGACATATCGCACGGGCGCCAAGGCGAGCACCACGAACAACACCCAGGGCAGCAAGGTCACCAGGGTACCCAGCATCGATCCCATCGCCGCCGAACTCTCTCCGGCGCGGCGCACCAGGGGCGCCAAGGGGTCTCCAAAGTGCAGCGCCATGGCCATGGCGAGTCCCGCAGCGAGGCACAGGGCCGATGTCAGCAGAAAGGCCGAAGCCGAGCCAGGTGCTCGAAAACCTGCGCGAGCGAGCCAGGCTTCGAGGAAGGGCGCTGTTCTTTCGTCCTCGCTGCCCGGGGGAGCCTCGTCGGCGCTGGCGAAGATCCGCTCGCGGGCGATGCGCGCCTGGCTGCGCCGGGTAAAGACAAAATACAGGACGGCCATGCAGGCGATCCAAAGCAGCAGGGTGATGAAGATCTTCATGGGAAGCGACGCGGATCAGTGGTGGATGCGGATCAAACGACCCATCCAGAAGATGCCCACGGCCTGCATGAAGACCGCCGCAGCCAGCAAGTCCATGCCCATCGATGAGTCGAGAAAGGCCTCAATCCGCCCGGGATTGGCCTGCCAGGTGACGAAACCGATGGCGTAGGTAATGAACAGAATGCCGAACACCGAGGCCTGGGCTTGGGTGGTTTCGGATCGGATGCGGCGCTTGATGTCGATGCGGTCGCGCACCGAACGCCCCACGGTGGTGAGGGTCGGCGCCAGGCTGCCACCGGTTTCCTCGTGCACGGCCAGAGCGAAGGTAAACAGCCGGAAACTCTCCAGGGGCACGCGACTGGCGAGGTTTTCGAGGGCGACTTGGGGCGTCTCCCCCAATCGGATCGAACCCACCAGGTCCCTCAGGTGACTCTGCAAGGGCTCGCGCACTTCGCGGGCAGCCGTGTCGAGGGCATCTAGGCTGCTTGCGCCGGCGTACAACGAAGCCACGATGAGGTCGATGGAGTCGGTCAGTTGTTCCTCGAGCTTGGCCACCCGGCGCTGGGTCCGGCTGCCGCGTAGGAGGCTCGAGAGCACCAGGAGCGCGAGGCCAATCGAGGCAGCCAGAGGCAAGGGCGCGCCCAGCCCCGCGTACAGGGTGAGACCGGTGACCCCAGCCAGGACGGGACCCAGCCAGGCATGCCGCGGTTGCAAGCCGTCGGGTGTCTCCTCGAACTCGGCCCGCTCGTCGGGAATGAAGGGTTCCGCCAGGCGGTCGAGGGTCACCCCGTGCAGGCGGTGACGCATGTAGTAATACCAGGCCGCGCAGCCAGCGCCGACAGCGACTCCCCCACCAACGAGAGCTTCAGACATTGGGGTACGCCTGCTGCTTGTGGAACAGCTCAAGGGGGAAATCAGCACCCTGCTCGCGGGCATTCATGGTCAGACGCGGCACGATGCCGGTGGCTTCAAAGTGGCCCGTGACGCGGCCCCCCTTGAGGCCTGTGCGAACGAAACGGAAGAGTTCCTGCAAGAGAGGCGTGTTGCCCTCCATGCCTGCGATTTCCGAGACGGTCTCGATGCGCCGCACGCCATCTTCGAAACGCCGCACCTGCACCAGGATATGTAGCGCCGAAGAGATCTGCTCGCGGATCGCCCGCGAGGGCAAGTCCAAGCCGCTCATCAAGACCATGGTCTCGAGGCGAGCCAGGGCGTCGCGGGCAGAGTTGGCGTGAATGGTGGAAACGCCGCCATCGTGGCCTGTGTTGAGGGCTTGCAGCATGTCGAGGGCCTCGGCGCCGCGTACTTCGCCCACGATGATGCGGTCGGGGCGCATGCGCAAGGAGTTAGTAACGAGGTCCCGCGCGCTGACCGCGCCCTTTTCCTCGATGTTCGGGGGCCGCGTCTCCAGGCGCACCACATGATCCTGATCGAGAATCAACTCCGCGGTATCTTCGATGGTGACGATGCGCTCTGTGTTCGGGATGGCCTCGCACAGGGCGCCGAGCAGAGTCGACTTGCCCGCGCCGGTGCCTCCCGAGATGAGGATATTCTTGCGCAAGCGCACCACCAGTTCGAGGAAGTGCAACATCTCTGGCGACCACATCCCCAGACGCAGAAGATCCTCACGGCGCAGGCGCTGGCGCCCGAAGCGTCGAATCGAGAGCGTGGGTCCATCGAGGGAGATGGGCTGAACGGTAGCATTGACGCGACTGCCATCGGCCAGGCGCAAGTCCACCATGGGTGCCGAGGTGTCAATGCGGCGGCCAACGCGCGCGGCGATGCGCTCAATCACCCGCAGGATGTGGGCGTTGTCACGGAATCGGACATCGGTGCGCTCCAGGATGCCAAAACGCTCGACATAGACGCGCTCCGGGGCATTAACCAGGATGTCGGTCACCGCCGGATCGGCCATCAACGGAGCCAGGGGGCCCACGCCCAGTGTTTCTTCCAGGAGCTCGTCGGCCAACTGTAGGCGTTCGGATTCGTTGAGGGCGAGGTCCTCGCCGGCGAGGGTCTCCTCCACAAATTCGCGTACTGCGACCTCGACTTCTTCCTCGCTAGCACCGAGCAATTCTCTCTCGCCGATGTCATCGAGCAGGCGCTCGTGCAGCCGGCCCTTGATGGTCAGGTAGTCCGCTGCGCCGTGGACCTGCTCGGGCTCGGGGGTACGCCCGTGGTTGTCAGCGCGCGGAGTGGCCGGGCGCAGTCTGTCAGCGGCGGCGGTGGTGAGCGCCGCGCGAAACTGCTTGCGCGTTTCGTGTTGACGGCTCCCTTCGTCGGCCGGCAGCCCCGCGGCAGGGATGGAGTCCATCATGACCGAGGTCCTGGGACGGCCATGGCCTGGTGCGCCGCCGGCGCGCGCTGGCCGGGGCCCGGCGTGGCTTCGATTTCGCGCACAACGCCTGCCAGCACCTTGCCGAAACCAAAGCGCTTGCCACAGCTCGCGGCGTAGGGTTTGCCGGTGTTGAGGGCAGTGATGAGTTTCTTTTGGAAGGGGAACACATGCTGAATATCGCGACCCAACCGATCGACGACATCCTGAGCCTTGAGGCCGCCGGAGACCCGCGGGAAGTTGTAGTTGAGCACGATGCGCTGACGCGCCTCGGCCACACCCACCTTCTTGAGCACATCGAGGAAGTGGGCCGTGCCCACAACGCTCGGAACGGTGGCGTGAAAAACCACGAAAACCAGATCCGACAGGTCCAGGGCGGCCATGATCACGCTGTCGAGCATGGGGTAGGTGTCGATGATCACGAACTTGTATGTGCGGCGCGCCAGGGTGATGATGCGCGAGAGGCCTTCGTCATCCACATGCGAAGCCTCCACGGCATCAGGCGGCGCGGCGAGCACATGCAGCCCGTAAGGGCTGGGCGCGGCGATCTGGCGGATGAGCGTCTCATCCAGGCGGTGGCTCTCCTGGATGGCATCCACGATGGTCGTCTTGGGCGAGATGTCGAGCATCATGGCGGCCACTCCCAATTGCAAGGAGGTGTCCACAAGCAGCACATCGTCGGGGTAGTCTTGAGCCAGGGCCACGGCGCTGCTGACCGAAATCGAGGACTTTCCCGCCCCTCCCTTGTTGCTGACGAAGGAGATCACCCGCCCCAGCTCGCGCTGCTCCCGGGGCGCTGCGCCGAGGACGCGATCGAAGAGTTGTTGCAGCTCCACGGTGGATAGCGGTCGGCGCAGGCAATCAGTCACGCCCGCGCGCATGGCGTCGATCACGACGCTGCTTTCCTCGACGCCGGCGTCAAAGTCCTCGGGCCGAAAGATGGCCACGACGGTGGACTCGGGGGTCACGATGGCTGCTTCTTCGGCGAAGCGGATCAGCTCGCTCGAGTCGTGGCGCACTTCGAAGCAAATCACCTCGGGGCGTCGATTGCGTGCGATCTCAAGACCCTGCCGCTGCTCGAGGGCGAGGTGCACGACGGGGCTCCACTTCTTGGCGCCCCGCAGAGCCGCGTTGAATTCATCGCGGAGCATGGGGTCGGTGCCAACTATCAGGACTTGGGGATTCTTCATGGTGTATGGATTCGAGGCGAGTCCGGGCTAGCGAACGAGAATGGGTGCTTGCACCAGGTTTGGCGTGGTCTTGAGGGTGGCGAGGATCTCCGCCCAAAGATCCTCGGGAAGGTCCCAAGCGTGCTGACCGTCGAATACGGCGCTGGCGTTGCGTGGAGCGATGAAAGGTTGTTCGGGGGCCTGGGGCGGCTTGCGGCGCGTCAACTTGACCTGGCCGTACTCGTCGCCGGTGCCTTCATCGGAGAAGATCCCCAGGTACTCAGAAGACACGCGTACGAAGCCCGCCACATACCACTGGAAGCCCTGCCCGGGAACATGCTTGAAGTACAACAAGGGCGCAAAGCCATCCTCCTCATCCCAAAAGTCCGGGGACAGGTAGTCGATTGCGCTTGTGGTGTAGGGGATGATCCTGTCCCCCACACGGTGCTCGATGCGCAAGATCGGCAACCCCAAGCGTTGGCTATCGTTGTTGATATCGACCAACTCCAAGGGCGCTCCCCCGACGCCCCCGAAGTCCTGAATCTTGACTGTCACGAACTCAAAATCCGGGTCCGCAGGGTCAGGAACCCAAGGAGCGAGCAGGCCGTCCCAAAGGAAACTAATGACTCCAAAGGGCGCCACGCCAACAGCCCATTCAGGGCCCCACTCCGGATGCGGCGCTCCTACGCGCAAGGCCGGGCTGGCCGCGGCGATGGCGGTGGCGTGCAGGGGCAGGCCGTGGTGGCGCAGGGAATAGCCCGCCTCTGGATCTTCACCCTTGAAGGGCGAGCCCGCGCCGAAGGTGATCGGCAAGGTCCAGCCCGTGGAGCTGATGTGGTCCTGGCTGTCGAGGGGCGAGAGCGGGTCGTAGCCATGGGGTTGGGTACGCCGCGCACGCACGAGTACTGCCGAGGCGAAGGGCGCGTCGGAGGGCGCGGCGGCGGAAAAATCCACGCGGCCATAATCCGGCCCCTGCACATGGGATGGGTTGCCGTCGGCGCCCAGAATGCCTCCGGGCGAGTGGCCGCTGAAGCCGCCGGAGACGATGTCCCCGTGGAGCTCGTTTCTCGCCACGGGCAAGGGGCCAGGTTCGTAGTTCAATTCGAGCTCGGGCACCGAGCGGTCGGGTTCGGTCTCGATGCGGTTGTACAGGGGCACCTCGCCCTGGCCGAGGGTGACCTCGAGATTCACGGCTCCAAAGGCGGAATCCTCAGGCGTCATGCCCGCGCCCAGGTTTTCCGCGAAGGGCAAGCTGAAGTACTGCTTGTTGCGCTGGCGACGTTGAAAATCGCGGATCGCCGGTTCGGAGAGTTCGGCGGGCGTGGTGCCAAAGTCGCGTTCGCGAAGGATCTCGAGGGCTGTGGCTTCCACGGCGTCCTGCATACGCTCGCGACTCAATCGCACGAGACCCAGTTCGATCACCACGGCCACCGTGCCCAGAACGACGAGGATCACCATGGCCACCATGAGCAGCACCGTGCCGCTCTTGGAGGATGCGCCAGGCGCCGGGAAGGCAGTGCGCAAGCCGTGTGTGGTCCTGGAATTCACGGTCGCTTTCGGGTTCCTAGTGAACGACCCTGCGGGTGGTGTCCACGGTGCTGACGCGGCCCTGGATCACTTCGATCTCGGCCACGCCTTCGGTCACCCAGATGAATTGCTGACTCGGGTCGAACTCGGGCTGCTCGATGCGTTCAGGGTCGTCTCCGGGGACACGGGCACGGGCCACGCAGTCGATATTCAGATCGTCGTGGATTGCATCCTTGGTCAACTGGATGTCGTCACCGTGGAGTGCTACGGCTGTCAATTTCTGCTTGCCTGTACCGACACCGGTTTCAATCACCATGCCGTACTGCGCCAGGATCCTGCGCTCCTCGGGGGCCTTGGTCGTGGCGAGCTTGAGCCGTTCCTCGGGGGTCACATGGCCGCGAGCTTCGAGGCTTTCCCGGGCGGACTTGGCAAGATCCTCATCCGCCGCGAAGGTGGTCAAGAGATCAAAGCGGCTGAGGTAGCTGAGGTGTTTGAGTCCGGGCACACGGGATTCATCAAGCCAGACGAGGTGCATGCCAGGGGGCACGAGGCCCTGATGTCCGGCGGCGGAGCCCAGGGGAAGAAAATCGCTGGACTTGAGGGGTTCGCCGCTGGCCTTGAGGGTCGCCACTACCCGTCCGCGAAAGTTCTGGAAGGTCTTTTCGGTGATGAAGTCACTGCGCGCGATTGTTTCCAGAGCCATGGGACTCTCGTTGAACCAACGCTCCTTCTGGCTCCACACATGGTCCTTGCCAAAGGTGGTGCCGGGCTTCAGGGGCCGATTTGTGAAAAGCACGAGCTCAGCAGGCGAGTAGGTCCGCGCGTTCTCCGCAGCCTGGCTCTCGAAGGTGATGATGCCCAGGGAATTGAGGGTCAGCACAGCCCCCAGGAGCCCGAAGAGTCCCAACACAGCCATGAGCATGGGGTTGGACTTGGGCGCGGATCTGCGTGTGTGGGTTCTACTCATGATTCGGATTCCAAGGTTTGTCCGGAGCGCCAAAACGGGTGCCCGGTTGTTTGCGTCAGGCCCCTCAAGGGCCAAAGATCACTTCTCTGCGTTGGATTGCCTGGACGGAGATCAGTCTTCGGAAGGGCCGTGCGAGCTGTTCACCAGGGGCGATCAGGGTGTAGTGGGCACCGAGTCCGTACCTGCCCGCGTTGGGTCCGATGCCCGTGTCGCCGTCGACCTCAAGGGTGTAGCCCCCCGGCGTGGAGCCCTCTTGCTGGACATTGGCGTCAGATGCGAGGGCCTTTGCGTAGGGCCCGGTGGGCTCGGGCTGGCTGCTGTCGAAGGCCGACATGGACACAGCCTGGTAGGGGTAGTTCAGGCGCAAACTCACGACCCCGCGCAGATCGCTTGGGGAGTTGATGGGGAAGTGGCTCGGGTCGCCCTCGGCGGCCTTGACCTCCTCCACCACGCGCCGTAGGGACACGCGCTCGGCATCACCCTGATTGTCGTAGTAGTCCCGTTCGAGGATATAGGGAATCAGGACGGTGTACTCGCCGTCGGGCCGTTTGACCACGGCACCGGGATAACGGAAGAGGGGCACATCCGCGCCACCAATCTTCACCTCGTCGAAGAACATCAAGGGCCGCAACATCTGATTGACGATGGGCAGCCCCGCGAAGTGGGCGCTGATTTCTTCGGGGGTCGAGAGCCCGGCGGTCAGTTCGATCACCAGGTGCTGCTCGTCGTAGATCCGGCTGCGCACATAGGCGCTGCCGGAGCAGTTGTCATAGAGCACGCCCTCAAAGGAGCAGGTGCCCTCGATCGGAGCTCGAGCGAGTTCCTTGGCCATCAAGCTCGCGGCCCCTTGCAGGGTCTGAGCGGCCATGGATGCGCGACTCCAGTCGAGCAGGACCACGGTCAACAGATAGAGCACAAACGAGACCATGGCAAACTCCACCAAGACACTCCCCCGGCGGCGCCCGGAGGCGCGCGTCGAGGTCGTGTGATGGCTTTGCGGGATGGAGTGCATCATCCAGAGTCGGCTAGTGGGGTCCTATCTACTACGGGGCGGTGCCAGAATCGGAGTCCTGAGCTGCGTCGCCGACGCCATCGCCGTAGACGGCGTCCAAGGTGCGGGTGGGATCGAAGTCAAGCGTGATGACATCACCCTCCTTCTTGGTCTTGAACAGCTGAGCACTGCGGATCGGCCCGGCACTCTCTTCGTCGGCACCCGGCATGGTGGCCGCGATCACGGCGAACAGGTCATTGGTCTTGTGCCCGAGGAGGGACACGGCGACGCCGGTGGTCATGGCAACGCCGGCCACGAGCAGGCCGTACTCGACCAGGGCGGCACCGCGCTTCCTAACTTGGGTTTGTTTCTTGAAAATCTTCATTGGATATTTCCTCAGACGGTGAGGACGCAAAGGGTTTGGGGGCGAGATGCGAGCACGCGCGCTCCAGTGGTGGAGCCGGCGCCGAACCTCGTCGCACCGCCGTCCCCGTGGACGACAGCTCGGGGCCGTCGCTTCGCCGTCGAAGCACTCCCCGGACCGCGCCCGGAATGGGCGCGGCATCTGGTGTCAGGCATTTCCTTCGGAAGGCCCGGAACGCGACTCGCGCGCCCAGCAAGTTGGGTCGAAAGAGTCGTCATCTGATCGTCTCTCCGGCCTGCGCACGCAGGCCTCGCCAACGCGAGGTCGCAGCAGCACAGTCTGGTTTGGCCTGCATGACGGCCTCGTAGGCCTGTAACGCTTCGGCGACATGGCCGGCGGCCTCCTCGATCAGGCCGCGGTTGAAGGCCACGCGCCAGGCGGGTGCGCCGAGCCGTTCCGCCATGGCGAGGCTCGCACGGGCCTCCACGAGGTTGCCCTCGAGATAGGCGCTGGCCGAGAGGGCTTCCTGGAGCCCTGCGTGATCGGGGGTGTAGCGGATTTGCTGAGTCAGGACCCGGCGCGACGCCGGCAGGTTGCCTTCGCCGATGGCCATACGGCTGCGCAGGATGCCCGCCTCGGGGTGGCGCGGTTCGTGCTCGAAGAGCAGATCGAGATAGCCCGAAGCGCGGCCGCGGGTGCCCTTCTTGAAGGCCAGGGCAGCCAGGGCGAAGAGCGTAGGCGTGTGGGTCGGGTACTCGAGGTGCAGTTGACGCAGGTCACGCAACGTACCATCGGCATCGACGAGTTCGGCGCCAAGGCGCGAGCGTTCCTTCTCGCTGCGATACTGATGACGGCCCTCGAGGTGCTCGCGCATGAGCACGCCCAGACGCTCGTCGGGGCCCTGGCCTTCGTGGCGATGGCCTGGGAAGGGTGTGGTGCAAGCTCCCAGGAAGAGGAGACTCATCAGCACGAGGCGCTGCTGGGTGCGGGAACTGTTCATGCGTCACCTCCTGCGGCGGCGGTGTCTGATTCGGAGTTCGCGGCATCGTTCTCGGAGTCTGGCTGTTGCTCCTTTCCCGCCCGCGCCGCCTGTCCACGGTGGCGAGTGGCGCGGTCCATCACCCTGGGCCCTTTGGGCAGAGCGCGGCCCATGAGTTCAGCGAGGCTCGGGTACTCCCACAAGGCCGCGTCCGGCAGAGGATCGCGCTGGATCGTGGGCCGGATCAGGATCACGACCTGCAAGTCATCGTCGGCGTAATTCAGTCCCTGGAACAGGAGCCCCACCAGGGGAAGCTTGCTCAGCCAGGGCGTTTTCTGGTCGGTGTCGCTGCGCGAATTCTGGGATAGCCCGCCCACGAGCAAGGTCTGACCGTCGAGTAGCCGCGCGCTGGTTTTCAAGAGCCGGCTCTCAAAGGCGAAGGTACTCTGGCTCTTGCCTGTGGCCTCCACCAGGAGTTGGGTCAAGAGCGCATCGGGAGTCGAAACCTCTGGAGCGAAGTCGATGGTGATGTAGTCATCCTTGCCGACGAGGGGACGAATGGCGAGGTTGACGCCGAACTCGATGAAGCTCGTCGAACTGAACACGCCTTCGATGCCCACCTGGGTGCCAAAGGCCTGGTCCACCGGGATGCGACCGCCAACCTCGAAGATGGCAACCTCGCCCGACAGCACCGATAGCGAGGGGTTCGCCAGGCTGCGCGCGATGCCTTCGGATTCGAGCATGGAGAGGGTCCAGTCGATGGCAAAGTTCGAACCGCTAATCTGCAATTGGTTGCTGGCGATGCCGCCCAGGAAACCGAAGACATTCTGCACTTCCCCGCTGCCCCCCGAGCCCACGCTGCTGGCTCCGCCGCCCTGCAAGATACTGGCGGCGCCCGCGGGCTGCAGGCCGCCCTGGTTGAAGTCGGAGTTGATGATGCCGAGATCGGACTGGTAACTCAGGAGCTTGGTGCGATTGACCTCGTAGAGGCGAATGTCCACTCGCACCTGGGGCAGGTCCGTGACCTCGATGAAAGACATGATGCGTCCGCCGGCGAGTTCGATAGCCGAAGCCCGGGCGATGTTGGCCTGCACATCGTTCTTGAGCCCGCCTCTCAGCCCGCCGCCCTGACCACCGCCGGAGCCACCCGATCCTCCACCGCGGCCGAAGCCCTGGAGCAGGTTGTTGGATCCGCTGTCATCGCTCTTGCCGAACAGGGCTCCGGCCTCGTCGGCGATGACCTTGATGTCGTCACCGATGGCCAAGTTGCCGCCCTCGAACACGCGCGTAATGCCCGTGACGCCGTCGGTCAAGCTGACATCCTCGCCCTTCACATTGCCGACAAAAACCTTGTAGGCCAGACTGAGCACCCGCGACAGAGCCACCTGGTCGCGGACCTCGCCTTCGAGTACCAGGATGTCGACTGAGTCGTCGGGTAGTGGGCCTTTTTGAATGCGCCTGATGCGCACTTCCTCACCGCCCACCGAGCTGATCGCGTCCAGGAAGAGTTCCTCGGAACTCTGTAGCGCGCCGAATTCGGGCAGACCTTCGATGCGGATCAGGTTGATCACCGCTCCTGTTCCGCCTCCGCGGGAAGTTCCCGCGGCATTGGACGATTGGGCATCCTCCACCAGGCGCGCAGCGTCGCCCACGAGAAGTTCGCCTGAGGGACTTGTGGCTCCCAGCCAGGACTCAGCGATGTCTTCGGCACGACGGGAATAGATTGCCTTCGGCACGCTGCCGAGGAGCACCCAGGCTTCTCGATCGGGTGCCTTCTGCACGCGAATCCCAGGGTGGATGTCGGCCAGGACCGATTGGAGAAGAGTCAGGTCCTCGGTCACGGTGACCTCGATCTGTTCGATCTCGCCGTCCTGGTACCAGACCAAGACGGATGTGTGGCCGGGGGTGCCAGCGAGCATCAGGACCTCGCGGGTGGAGAGGGTCTCCACATGTTCAAGGATCTGGGGCGCCCCCGATGCGATGCGTTCAATGTCCCGCTCGAAAACCAACCGCAGGTGTGTGTGCTGAGCCAGGCTGCGCTCTTCGCCCTTGAGAATGGCACTGCGAGGAGAGGTGGTCGAGGGCTGGAGGACGGCCGCAGGCAGGATCGGCCGGGCGCCTTGAGCCGGGTCTGGAGCGCTGCTCTTCCAGGCGGCCAGAGACAGGCTCGAAAGGGTCACGGCGAACAGGGCGCAGGTGATCCAGCGCCCCACGCCTGGCCGACCGATGAGCCAGCGGGAACTCTGCTCCAACCAGGCGTTGGGGCGGCCTTGATCCGCGCAAGCAGAGGCCGCGGCAAAGAGTTCAGTCGTCGGCGGTGAGGGGGCTTGCGAAAGGTCTGCGCGCTGGTGATTCATCACAGGTGTCGGGGAGCGGGGAAGGCAGCCACGGCGCGAACCGCGGAGCACGCAATTGAAAATGGATGCCAAAAGCTGATGCCTCGGACCTTGTCATCGCAAAGCACGCAGTCCTCGAGACCCGGATGCCCGGCGCGCCCCGGAGAAACCGGGACGGCGAGGCGCTTGGAGGGGCCAAGGGGGCGATCTGCGAAACGGCGAGGGCAGAGAGGATTCATTGGATTTGCGAGCGCTCGAAAGATTCGGAGCGCAGGGCGTGGAACAGGCCCCCAAGGACACCGGACAGGGGCGCCATTGAAAAACCGTCCAAGCTGGGTTCCAAATGGTGCTTCCGAGGGTTTCGCCCCGGCCGGGTGCAGAAAAGGGCCTGTTTTTTCTGAGTGTCTCGCCCGTGCGCCCAGCCCCAGTGCCCAGCCCCGCACGACCCCCAAGTCGAGCAAGCCCATCAGACACGCCACAAGAAAAGAGGACCGTCGAAACCCCGCCCTGGCGTCCCCCCCTCCGAGGCCACCGGGCCGGTCTCACCCGGTCCTCTTCGTTCTATTTTGTTCCTCGCGGGCCCCCACTGGGGGCTCACAAGTCCATACGCTCGCGCAGGGAAGTGTGCTCGCCGTGGCCGACGACCACATGGTCGAGGAGTGGGATGCCCATGAGCTTGCCCGCTTCGGACAAGCGGCGGGTGACTTCGAAGTCCTCGGCCGAGGGTTCCGAATCCCCTGAAGGGTGGTTGTGCGCCACGATGATGGCGGCCGCCCGTTCGCGAATCGCCACGCCGAAGATCTCCCGCGGATGCACCAGGGACATGGTCAAGGTGCCCTCGGAGACCCGCTGGCAGGCAGTCATGCGATGGCGACCATCCAGAGAGAGAACGAAGAGCGTTTCACGCTCGAGGCCACGCATCTTGGGCGCCAGAAAGCGATACACGCCCCCGGGCGTACGTACGCAGTCATGGGCCGCCCAGCAGATTTCCTCCAGGCGCCGGCCAATCTCGAAGACCATGGCCAGGCGCTCTCCCTTGGATTCCGACATGCCGGTCGCGTGGGCGATGTGAGCCGCGCCGAAGCGGGAGAGGTGCAAGCAGCGAGCGGCCAATGCATCCCCCTCGCCGAGCCTGCCGGCCTCACTGTCGGTCAGGTCCAGAACCTTGCGAACCAGCTCATGAAGGGGGCGTTCATCACCCGCGCAGGCGAGTAGCATGGTTCGGCGCGGCAAGGGCGACAAATCCTCCAGGGTCATGGGCAAACGGGCCAGGTGCAACATTTGGCTTGAGGGATGGCATGGGTTGAAGGGCGGGCGGAGCCTGGAAGGCAGCTAGCCCGGACTATTCATGCAAATGCCCACAAAACCTCGCAACGCACCGCCAGGAAACGAGTTGTTGTTTTTGGAGCCCGTTTGCACGAATCATCCGGGCTAGCGCAATACAGACGCCCCAGTCCTGGGGGCCGTAACGCCCAAAGAGCCAGGGTTTCTCTCGATGCAGCGCCTAAGCGGGCCTGGCTCGATCCAACGGAGGAACCGGCCCCGGCGCCGCGCTCGTCATGCCGTGCCCTTCCGCTCGTTGTTTATAGGGATAAGACCCTATTGGCCCTGATCAGCGCGGGTGAATTCGCTCGGCCAGTACGGACAATCGGCTCTATCTCGGGGCATGGATTCCCGACATCGGTCCAGAATCATGAGGTTCTTCATTTGCCCAGAAAAACCTGGTTCGATTTCGGCCAGGAATCGGTTAATCCTTCTGCCGGAGGAGATACAGCCCTGTCGGTGGAGATAGAGCCCCTGTTCAACCCTCTGCCTCATTCACTTCTCTCGCCCTTGTTAGAGACCCTGGCGGAGACAAGCAGCAAGCCTGCGCCGTCCCCTTCAAAAGAAAACCACAAGCTCGCCAAGAAGTCGGGCCCGAACCCGTAACACCCTACCGAAGAACAAGCAGGGAGCATCCAGTTCTGGAAGCCCCTGCTGACACTAAGGAGACATGACACGATGACTCTAATCCTCGGAGCTACCCTCCTCTGCACATTCTGGCTGGTCGAAGCCGGAGTCTTTCTCTTTTCGTACAGGCGTCATTCCCGCTCCTAGGCGGGAGTGGAGTTTGTTTCTCTCTTCCGATGGAGTGAGGGCGGGTGATTTATCCACCGCTCGCTTCGGCCGAGCCTGGCTCGGCCATCGTTCGGAGCCAAGTGTGAGCTAGGCCTCGAGCGAGCCCTGGACGCGTGCCGATGGCGGCGCTGCGACGGGGTCAGAACTGGGGATCTATTTGGAGAGCAACCGGACTCGGGACCGGTTGCTCTCTTTTCTTACCCCCTCGCTCAGTCGGCGCCAGCGAAGTCGATGACCCTCTCGAACCGCTAGCCCAGCCTATTCATGAGTAAGTGCATGAATCGTTCCAAATAGGGTTCCTGGCGGTGCTTGGGCACGAATAGCCCAACCTAGAGGCCAGCCTGGAAGTCCTGCAGAACCGTGTCCAGATTCACCCCGATGCGCTGGGCGAAGGTCTCGGAGGAGGCCACACCCAGGCGGCAGCCCTCGATCATGCGCAGCAGCACGCCAGCGCCGTACCAGCGGTCGATGTAGGCCACGAAGGCCAAGGCCTGGGCGTAACCGCGGGCGATCTCGGCCGGATCGGTCCAGGCGCTGAGGGTCCCGTGCAGCTTCTCCAGGGGAAAGAGCGGCTGGGTCGCGAGGAGCTTGCGGGCCCTCGCCACGGCCGCGCTACGACTCCTTGGTGTTTCATGCTCGCACCACTGAGCGAGCCCCTCATTGAGCCAGGCGGGCAACGCCCGCCCTCCGGCGGAGCGCAGGAAGGCGTGCACCAGTTCGTGGCGCAGGACGAGCACCAGGCTCTCTCGCTCGCGCCGAAAGTCCACCACGGGGATGCGCACCACGCCATCGTAGACGCCGCTGGCCCAGTGGCCGACCCCGGTAAGTTCGGCGAACTCGCTGCGCCCGTAGAGCACCACGCGGATCTTGTGGTTGCCCACGCGCACGGGATCGTGGTTGAGCCACAGAGCGAACTCGGCGTAGGCCTCCTCGAGGGCAGTGGTCAAGATCGTGTGGCCGTTGTTCAGAATGTCCACCCGAGCGCCATCGTAGGAGAGGCGAAAGTGAGCGGTCTCGTCGGTCCAGAAACCGTCTTCAGCTGCGGCGAGTTTTTTCCAGCGCGCCAGCAGCTGGCGCAGGTCGTCCCGTCCGGGACTGAGTAGAAGTGCGCGCTCCAGAAGTTCGATAGGTAGCCCGAGTTCAGCTGTGGCCTCGTAGATCTCGCGCGCCATACGCGCCAGGGCCTCGGCCAGGTTGCCGGCGAAGATTGCCTCCCCCGGTTCGGCAGCGTGACACTCCTCGAAGAGCTCGATGGCCTCTTCAAAGCGGCCCGCTTGCAGGGCCTCGATGGCGCGTGAGTTCACCTCGGTCCAGCGCCCACCAGCATCCTCGGGAGCTTCGAGGACAGTCTCGGGAAACACCCCGCCCTCGCCGCTGGGCGCCTGTGTGTGAATCTCGCGAACCTGACTGTCAGGCTCGCCTGAACTCTCCTGCCGAGGGCTCTGGCCCCCTGGCGGTCCTCCAAGAACCGACCACAGGAGCAGCAACACCAGCATGAGGCCCACGAGTGGGCTCATCCATCGGCCGAGGGCACTCACGACAGCTGGCCCTTGTTGGCAGACCCTCTGGAGCTGGGCTCCTCACGCCTATCGATCACGCCCACACCACGCATGGAGAGCAAGCTCGGAAAGCGCGCGTAGCCCCCGGGATAGCTATTGCGAGCCTCGATCTCGCGCACGCGGCCGAGAAACTGCTCGTGCAACTCTTCGAGCGCCGCGCTTGTGCGCTCGTCACAATAGTAGGTGCGACAACCGAGGGGGCGGCCTTCACGAGCCGTGCAAACGCCCGCCACATGGTAGGGACAGCGACCGGGAGCTTCGGGCGCGGGGGCCTTGGGGTGTAGGGCAACGGTGTAGTCGGTCTCGAGCAGGGTGGCGAAGAGTTCGTGGCCGGCATCCTCGAAGCGACAGCAGAGTCCGCTGCGCACGCACGAGGGTTGCAGCTTCTCGAGGGCCTGGTCCAGTTCGCCGTAGAGCACCGCCAACTCAGCAAAGGCCGCCGCGCGAGTTGCGGGAGGACCCAGGGGACGGATCCCCGGACAGGTTGCACGGGCCGACTCGAAAGCCGCGCGGCCCTCTAGAATCGCGGGCCAGAAGGGAAACTCGCGGCAGTGCGCTGGCCGCGAGGGATAGACCTTGCACTCAGCCGTCCCCTCGAGCAGGACGCAGGCGCCGCCTTCCCCGCCGCGCTCGCGCAGGGAGAGCCGCATGCGTTTTGCTCGGGGGTCCGCCACCATGCGCAAATGCTGAGCTGTGAAGGCCTCGGGAGTCAAGTCCAGCTCACCTGCTAGCGCCGCGATCTCGTGTTCCTCGATCCACACAAAGCCCGCGCCGCCCGAACAGCAACGACCGCTGCGCTGGCACTCAAACTGGAACGGTTGAACGCCCTCGCTGCCTGCTTCCGGGGCTCTGGAACTCATCGGCTCCCATCCGATTTCCCACGCGAGCGCGGGCGCGATTTGCGCCTGTGCCCGTAATCGAGGCCCGCAAAGCCCTCAAGCTTGCCGCCGATGTCCTCCACCAGCTCGGGCCAGGACTGATAGCGCTCCTGCTTGTCCTTGGCCATCATCTTCGACAGGAAATAGTTCAGATGCGGTGTGAAGTTGCGCCCCTTGAGTTCGGGAGATGAGAGCGAGTCCATGATCTGCATGCGCAGCACCTCGCGGTCGTCGGAACTCTCGAAGGGCAAGCGCCCCACCACGAGTTGGAAGAGGGTCACACCCAAGCTGTAGATGTCGCTGCGCAGATCCGCTTCCGCCCCACCGCGCGCCTGTTCGGGCGAGAGGTAGGCCACGGTACCCACGGCGGAGTCCTCGGATGCGGCGGCGGAGTGCTCCCGAGCTGCGAAGCCCAGGTCGATCAGTTTGATGCGGCCCTCATGGGAGAGCATGATGTTGCCCGGCTTGACATCGCGGTGGATGACGCCCTCCTCATGGAGGTAACGCAGCACCTCGGAGACATCGAGCACCACCCGCAGGGCGGCCGCTTCCTCGAGTGCAGCTCCATCGTCCAGAATCTCGAGCAGGGTCTTGCCCTCGATCAACTCCATGCGCGAGAAGAATGTCTCGCCGCTCTTCGCCACTCCCTTTCCGCCCACCAGGCCCGAGTGCTTGAGACCCTCAAGCAGTTGAGCTTCCTTGATGAAGGACTTGCGCGTCGGAGCGTGCAGGGTGCTCTTGCGATTGAGGACCTTGAGGGCGAGCTGCTGTTGGGAGCGCTTGTCGCGGGCCCGGAAGACATCAGCGGTACCGCCGGTGCCCAGGCGTCCAAGAATCTCGTAGCCGGGGATCTCCGGAGTCTCGAAGGCTCCCGTGCGACGCATGCGCTCCACCCACTCAGACTCGTGTCCCGACTCGATCAGAAGTTCATCGAGTTCCTCGCCGGCCTGCAGGCGCTGGGCCATCTGCTTGGCTGGCTGCTCCTCGATGTGGCCGCAATGCACCAGGCGTACGAGGAGTTGGAGATCGGTGGGCTGGGTCATGGGTGAGTGGATTCAGGTCGGGTCTATTATGGGTCTACAAGAAGGCGGGCCTACAAGACGGGACTGAGCCCTGCCCCATGAAGGCCGGACATCTAGCCCGGATAACTCATGCAGGCCTCAACTCCTTGCATATTGGCGCCCAGGAGTATGCCGGTTGACGCCGGAGAGGGCCTCTGCGGTCATTTCTGTCCGGGCTGAAGCGTTTTTTTCAGGCTGGAGCGGCCTTTCTCCAAAAGGTCTCCGGTGCGGGTCAAGTATGGCCTTTCCATGTTCCGAAATGACCAGTCCTGAAGGTAAGTCCGAAAGGACTGCTTTGGCGGGCTATCCCCCCGGGGCCCCACCCCACCCGCCACCCCTCTATTCCTGTATCTCGCGCCCTCGCTTTCCCCCCGTGACCCAGAACCAAAGCCCCAGCGTCCACCGCTACTTCGAGCCCGCGGACTCCTTTGTGGAGATCCGCCTGGTCGATCCGCAAAGCGTGGAATACGGCGCCCCTCAGAGCCTGGATCGGCGCGGCTACCGGCGCTTTGTGATCCAGACTTGTATGCCGCAATTCGACCTCGAGGTCACCCGCGACATCGAGCAGTTGTTTCCCGAGGACCCACTGCTCGCAGAAGACCTCCTGTACACCATGTGCATCGAGGCCAACCCCGCCCTCGACATCCACAAGGTCGAACTGCGCGACCCCCTGACCCTCGACCTGGGCCAGGCTCTGGCGGAGGAGGAGCGCAAGAGCCCCAAGTCGAAACAGACCAAATCCGATCTCGTGAAAGTGGCGCGCACCCTCAGGAGCCGCCTGGGCCGGCGTATTCATGGCCAGGCCGACGCCATCGGGAATCTCTGCAGCGCCGTCGAAAAGGCCGCCGCGGGACTCGCCCCGCCGGAGAGACCTCTCGGGTGCTTCCTGTTCGTCGGCGGCACGGGCACAGGCAAGACCGAACTGGCGCGGCGCCTGGCCAAGGAACTAGCTGGAGATTGCAGCGCGAGTTCAACCAGCGACAACCTGATTCGCATCGATTGCAGCGAGTACGCCCTGGCCCACGACTACAGCAAGCTAATCGGTTCGCCGCCGGGCTATGTGGGCCATGACGAGGGCGGGCAACTGACCCGCAGACTGGCCGAACGGCCGGGCGCCGTGGTGCTCTTTGACGAGATCGAAAAGGCCCACCCGCGCATGCACAACCTCCTCTTGCAGGTCCTGGAAGACGGCGCACTGACCGATGGCCGCGGCAACCAGGTCAGCTTTGAGGAGCACTTCATCATCCTGACCTCGAACGCGGGCTCGATGGACATCCGCAACGCATCGCGCAATCTGGGCTTTCACCGTGGTGGACAACTCGGCTGCGAAACGCTGGAAGAACTCACTATCGAGGCCCTGGAACGCCAATTCAGCCCCGAGTTTCTCGGCCGCCTTGACAGCATCGTGCACTTTAGCGACCTGGACAAGAGTTCCGCGCGTTCCATCGCTGCCGACCAACTGACCGGCCTGGCAATTCGAGCCCGACGCCGGGGTCTGCGAGTCTCGTTCACCGCGGCCGTGGCTCGCTGGGTGGTCGAGCGCGGATTCACCCCGGCTCTCGGCGCCCGCGAACTGCGCCATGTAATCCAGCGCGAGGTCGAACCGTCCCTGGCGCAACTCGTACTTTCGGGAGAAGTCGAGGATCAGGACCTGATCCGCGCCCGCATCCGCGGCGGGAAGCTCGAGTTCAGCGTGGAAAGGTAGCCCAGCCTCATCTTGGGTTTCCAGGCATCGGCAACTACCCTGACACCGAGGGCAGGCCACCTGGGAGACCGAGTCCCCGGGATCGGCCCCTGGGCCTGACCTCAAAAAAAGGCACCAACCTCCAGAAAAAGACACAGCCTTGTCGGGGAAGGCCCTGACAAGGCTGTGATCTTGATGCTCCCCGGCGCAGCGAAAACTGTCCACTGTGCACTCGGATGTCGTGGCACGAGTTGGGGAGAAAAAGTGTTATAGCTTTCCTTCGGTCGTCTTGAAGTTTTTTTGTAGCGCTTTCTGACCACGATTTCGTTCCGGTGCAAGTCATGCCCTCGACCAGCTTGAAACAAGTTGCGTAGTAACAGGGCTGCAGCGGCCGAAGGAATCGTGGACCAAACCGCACGCTGATCCGCGCACAAGGCGCATAGATGACGCAACAGCGCTGCAATTCAATGCGCACAAGGCTCGACTTCTAGCCCGGGGTTCGTGCGGCCAGGTGCGGTCATTCCCAGTTTCGGGGGATGAGCGCGGTTTTCCACCCTCAGTACACCGTCAGGGGCACCCAGAGCACCCAGAGGGGTCCAGAAAAGAGGCTCAGGATGTCTTCCAGATCCTTATGCGCAGCAAGTTCGCCCCGACTCTTGGGCCTGACCTCGGAAGCGGTGGTGCAAGCAGTCCCCAACGGCTCTTCTCACCTCAAGGAGGTTTCAGATGACACGCGTCGTGGCGCATTGCCTTTGTCGATCCATCGAACTGCTAGTCGGTGTAGCGGTTCTTCAGATCGCCCTCGTGATCGAGACTTGGATGGTTCTATGAATCGCCAGCCAAGCGAACCAAGTACTGCCCCCCCCGCGGCAGGCCCCTCGCCACAGGAGCCTGCCGCGGTTTTTTTTGGAGCTGCCCGCGGGTTGCAGCGGCTCTCAGGGTCTTGATCCTCCGCTACCCAGGGGCGACCCTGCCCTGCCATGCCCAGCGAAGCCACACAAGAACTACGCACCATCCGGCGCCTGGCCACACCTGTGGTGACGACGCAGCTGGGCATGATGATGCTCGGAGTGGTGGACATGCTGATGCTCGGCCACTTCAGCACCGAGGCCCTCTCGAGTGCAGCCTTGGCGCGGGTCTGGATCATGGGCACCTTCATCGTGGTCCAGGGTCTTTTGCTCGGGCTGGATCCTTTCTTCAGCCAGGCCCATGGCCGCCGCGACACCCACGCCCTGGGATTGGCCTTGCAGCGCGGGGCGCTGCTCGCCCTGCTCTTGAGCCTGCCCCTCTCGATCTGTTGGATGTGGACCGGGGGCTTTCTGTCCCTAACCGGCGCCGAAGCCGACCTCGTCCTCCAGGGAGGGGCCTACGGCATGGCGCGGGTGGCGGGCGTGCCGGCCTTCCTGCTCTTCGTCGTATTGCGCGGTTGGCTCCAGGGGCGCGGCATGATGCAGCCCGCCATGTGGTGCATCCTGGGCGCGAACCTGGTGAACATCGTGGCCAATTGGGCCCTCGTGTTCGGGCACCTCGGGTTTCCCGCCCTGGGCGTGCGCGGCGCCGGTCTCGCGACCTCCCTGACCCAGTGGGGCAGCCTCTTGACCCTGGCCACCATCGTCTGGGTGTACCGTTTGGACCGCGGCGGTTGGACGGGCTTCTGCCGCGAGGCCCTGGGCGGACTGGGCCCGATCTTGAAGCAGGGCCTGCCCATCGGCATGCACCTCGGCATCGAAGTCTGGGCTTTTCAGATCGCCACCCTGATGGCTACGCCCTTCGGCACCGAAGCCATCGCAAGTCACGCCATCGTTCTCAACTTGGCTTCGATCTCGTTCATGGTACCCCTGGGCATTTCCATCGCCGTGTCAGCGCGGGTGGGCCACTTGATTGGCGAGGGCCGCCGGGCACGGGCCCAGACCTCAGCTCAAGTGGCCATGGCCATGGGCGTGGTAGTCATGATCTTCTTCGCGGGCGTGCTCTTTTTCCTCCGTGAACGGCTCCCCGTGCTCTACAACGCCAACCCCCGCGTGCTGGCCCTGACGGCGACCCTGCTGCCCATCGCCGCGGCCTTCCAGCTCTTCGACGGATTGCAAGTCGTGGCCGCCGGCGTCCTGCGCGGCATGGGTCGCACAGCCATCCTGCCGATTCTGCATTTCGTGAGCTTCTACGGCCTGGGACTGCCCGTGGCCTGGTGGCTGGCTTTCCGCCGCGGCATGGGTGTCGAAGGGGTTTGGTGGGGACTCGGCCTGGGCCTGGCGGTCGTGTCCGCCGCGCTCCTCATCTGGCTCCTACGCCGCGGTCCCGGCAGCCACCACTTCGCTGACCACACGCCGCTCTAACCTGGAATTTTCATGCAAACGCCCAATTCTTGACGCGGGCATCATCCTGTCTGGCTGTGCGTTGCGCCCAAGCCCATATAGCGTTTAACTGCTGCGATCTCGTCGCGCCTTGATCCAGGCAGGATGAAGCTCACCTCGCAAAGCGCTTGTTTTCAGGGGAGACCTCTAGCTTACCGCCTCCAACGCGTCAGCCATGTCGCTCATGATGTCGCCCGGGCTTTCGAGGCCGATCGAGAGGCGCACATGGCGGCCGGCTTCCTCGCCGTAGACCGAGTGGGTCATGCTGGCGGGCATTTCGATCAGGGTCTTGGTGTGTCCCAGGCTCACGGCGAGAGTCAGGGAGTAGGCGTACCGGGCGATGTAGTTGACGAACTTTTCGGGGTCTACCTGAGCAGAATCGAGGGCAAAATAGATCATGTTGCCCGGAGCAAAATCGCCATCGAAGTCACGCAGCTGTTTCTGGGCCAGGTCGTACTGGGGGAAATCCTCGAGCCCCGGGTAGGTGACGCTCTCCACTGCCGCTTGCTCGGTGAGCCAACGGGCGACCTTGCCCGCCGTGTACTGCTGGCGCTTGATACGCAGGGCCAGGGTGGGCAGCCCGTAGACCAGGATGGCCCAGGCGCCCTTGGCGTTCAGGATGGCTCCGAAGTCCTTGCGGTACAGGAGTAGGCGGCCGATAAATTCCTTGGGGCAGATCACCGCGCCACCCAACTCGGTGCCAAAGCCCCCCAGGTTCTTGGTCAGGCTGTGCACCACGATGTCTGCGCCGTGTTCCAAGGGCCGTTGGCCGAAGGGCGTGGCGAAGGTGTTGTCGATGACGGTCAGGAGCCGGCGCTCGGGGGGACGCTTGGCGTTGATCTCGCTGCAGAACTCGGCCACCGCTTCGATGTCCACCAACTCGAGGGTCGGGTTGACCGGCGACTCGAAGTACAGAACGCGGGTCTTCTCCGTGACGGCATCGGCGAGGGCGGTGAGGTCGTTGAGATTCGTCCGCTCGACCTCGATTCCCATGGAGGGGTACCAGTTGGTGAACAGGGAGTGTGTGCAGCCGTAGAGCGTCGGATGAGCCACCATGGCGTCTCCGGGGACCAGAATCGAGCTCAGGATGCCACTGATGGCCGCCATGCCCGAAGCGAAGGTGGCGCAACATTCACCGCCTTCCACATCGGCCAGCTCGCCTTCGAGGATCGAGCGCGTGGGCTCGTCGAGGCGATCGTAGATGTAGACCGGAGTCTCGCCGAAGTCGCTCACCGGCCCGCCGAACTCGGTAAAACCGCGGGCGCCGCGGCGCGCGCTGTCGAGACGGTAGGTGGTGGACGAAGACAGCGGCGGCGTGACATGGTGAGAAAAATCCCACTTGGCCGAGTGCTCGGGACCGTGGACGAGGCGAGTGGTGGGCTTGTACTTCTTCTTGGGCGCCATGCTATGGAGGCTCCTGTAGTGCTCGGTTCCGAGTTGGGTTGTGGATGGATTGCAGGTCTTTGGCAGCCGGCAACTACCCTGAGACATCGGGAAAGAGGCAGCCATCATAGGTCTCTTCGGAGCGCTTTCCAGCCATCCCAGGGATGGGCCAGCTCAGCGGGAGGCGCAGCGCGCCCCTGCCGCGGAGGGATGCCAAATTCAGGGTCAATACCCGATTCGAATACCCAGCAGGGCAGCATATAGATACTGCATGGGCAGTATGCAACAGCGACCGATCCGCACACCTGAGGCGCTCCCGGGAAGGCCGCATCGGCACCAAACGAAGTCGATTCTAGGTCGCGATCAGCGACGGGCCCGCCCCCTGGTCTGGCTCGTGGAAGATAATGACCTGGTGCAAGCCTCCCTCTGCGCCATTCTGGAATCGGCGGGCTACCCGGTGCGCTGCTACGCAAATGGGGAAGCCGCCCTGGCCGAATTCACCCGGGTCAGGGCACCTGACCTCCTGGTGACCGATGTGCACCTGCCTGGCTTCTCGGGCCTCGAATTGGCCAAGAAACTCACAGGCACCTGCCCGGGGCTGGGCATCGTGGTGATCTCGGGGCGCTTGCGCGACGTCGCGCCCCACGCGAATCACCTGCCAGGGGGGGTCCGGTTCCTGACCAAGCCCTTCTCGGCCCAAACGCTGCTCCAGTGCCTGGAGCAACTCAGCGCCCCGTCCAGGTAGCAGCGCGGGAAGCGGCGAGCCCGCGGGCCCTCGAGGCCGTATCCTCTGGACCATGCGAGCCGCCGCCCGGCCGCCCCAGAGCCTTGCTGCGTCCCACCTTCTCATCGACACTCCTCGCGCTCCTCTGCGGGCTTGCGCTGGCAGCCTGGGCCGACGGCCAGACTGCCCCGCCCAGGGCTGCCGCTTCAGCGGGAGTGGCCGCCAGCCTGGGCGAGACCACGGTCAGTTTCGAGGAACTCGATGCCTTGATCCTCGGCCGCCACGCGCTCTCACCCACGGGTCGTGAGACCATGCTGTTCCTGTTGAATTTGCGGGTGGTGGAGTCGATCGCCCGCGAGCTGGGTGTTAGCGCCGATTCCAAAGAGGTCGCCGCCATGTTGGCCGAGGTCGAAGCCGGTCTGATCACCTCAGGTGAAGCGCGCAGCCTGGACGAGTACCTCATGGCCGAGGGTATCGAGCGAGCCGAGTTCGAACGCAGCCTGAAGAGCTCTGTCTTGCAGCGCGAACTCACCCGACGAGCCCTGGGAATCCCCGCCGGCGGTCCCGTCAGCGGCGAACAGCAGGAAGTCTGGCTCTCTGCACAGATCGGAGAGCGGGGCCTCGTCGAACACGACGCGCCCTGGAATGACGGTCTGGTTTTGGCCTGCGCCGATGTGAGCCTGAGCCGCGATGAGTTCCTGGTCTACCTGCGCAAGCGCGTGGACAGAGAGAGTCTACGGGAAGGACTCGTGGAGCTCCTGCGAGTGAAGAACATGCGGGCGCGCATGCCCGACCTGACCGACGGCGCCTTTCTGCGCGCCGTGGACGAAGAGATCCTGGGCCGGCGCAACGCGGTCCTCGCCGACCCCGCCTACCAGGGTATCCCCTACGAACAACTGCTCGCCTCCCAGGGCATCATCTTCTCCCTCTGGGCCCAAGATCCGTCAGTGCAAGAGGGCGCCCTGGCGCGCACCTGGGTCGAGCGCAAGTACACGCCCGAATCCTTGCGGCTGGTCTATGAGGACGAGCGCGAACTGTTCGACTCGATCTACGGCGAAGCGGTCGAGACCTGGGTCCTGTTCCTGCGGGCCACTGAGCGCGGCAACGAGTTGCTGCGCGACTTCAACGCTGCCGAGAGAATCCTGAGCCAAGTGCTCGCCAATACCAGCACGAAAGCGGGCTTCATGCAGCGCGTGCAGTTGCTCTCCGAGGACAAGGGGTCCAGGAACAAGGAAGGTCTCCTGGGCTGGATCACCCGCCCTGCCTCGCCCAGCCCCACGCGCGAGGCGATCTTCGAAGCCCTCGACTCGGGCGCTTTCAAGCCCAATGCTCCTGGGGACTCCCCCACCCGCCTGCTTGGCCCGGTGCGCACAGAGAGCGGCGTTTTGCTACTCTGGCTGGGTCGTCGCCGACCGGCCCCGGCATGGTCCTCCATGGTGGTGCATGTCGCCCGCGAACTGCGCCAACGCTTCCGGGACACTGCCCTCGACGCGCGCGCTGTAGTGACCTTTTTCGACGCCCCCTAACCCCAGCTTTCTCGATGTTGATCGGACGAGTCGTCGGCAGCGTGGTCGCCACGCAAAAGGACGAAAAACTAACCAACCGCAAGTTCCTCCTGGTGCAGGTTCACAACCCCCAGAACGAACCCACGAGCCAGTATGTGGTGGCTGTGGATTCGGTGGGCGCGGGCCCCGAAGACATGGTCATGTACGCCACCGGTTCCTCCGCGCGCCAGACCGAGCTTACCGATGGTCGACCCTGCGATGCCGTGGTCATGGCCGTGGTGGACTCGTGGGATCTGGGCGGCGAGAACATCTACGAGAAGTGGGCCTAGAATCCATGTACCTCGCACGGGTTATTGGGCGCGTGGTGGCGACGCACGCCTATCCCGGACTCGATGGAGTCGCCTTGCAATGGCTGCAACCTCTGGACGAGAACGGCAGCGCCATGGGCCAGCCCCTGGTGGCCTGCGCCTCGATTTCCAGCGGCCCCGGCGACCTGGTGCACTTCGTGGACGGCCGCGAAGCCGCCATGACCTGCCCCGAGACCTTCGTGCCAGTGGATGCAAGCATCTGCGGTTTCGTCGAAGCCGCCCATTCCCTGGGCCGCGACCTCGCGGCGGAAGGAGCCTGATGTTCCTCGCCGATGTCCTGGGCACGGTGGTCTCGCCGGTGCAGATTCCCTGGCTCGACGGTGGCACCCTCTTGCTCCTGCGTCCGGTGCTGCCCGATGGCACGCCCACGGGCAAGACCCGCATCGCCCTCGACCGCGCCCAGGCTGGCGTTGGCGACCGCGTGCTGGTGCTCGACGAGGGCAACGGCGGCCGCCAGATTCTGGGCGATGCCAGCGCGGCGGTAAAGACCATCATCGTGGCCGTGGTGGATTATGTGGAGCAGCACGGCCAGCTCGCCTACGACCACCAACACCCAACTCCCCTGGCTCCGCTCAAGTGAAGCACCCATGACGGCCCTCGAAGACCTCGCCGAGCGCAATGGTTGGAGCGCAGAGGAAGCGCGCTTGCGCAACGGCATTTGCGAAATTGGCAAGCTTTGCTACCAACGCGGCCTGATCTCCGCGGTGGATGGCAACCTGTCCTGCCGCATGTCCGACGACACGCTGATCATCACCGCCGCGGGCTCGATGAAGGGCTTTCTACAGCCCGAACAACTGGCCCGAGTCGACCTCGACGGCCGCGTGCTAACGGAGGGCGCCAAGTGCTCCTCCGAAACGAACCTGCACACCGTTTGCTACCAGGAGCGCCCGGAGATCCGCGCCGTCTTGCACTGCCACCCGCCGCACGCCGTGGCCTTGACGGTGGCCGAGATCGACATGCAGATGCCGGTCATCCCCGAGATGATCGTCACCATCGGCGGCATCCCCACCACGCCCTTCGCCACGCCGGGCACCAGCGAATTGGGCGAGTCCATCCGCGATGTGGTGCGCTGTTCCGATGCCCTGGTCATGCGCAACCACGGCTCGGTGTGTGTGGGTTCCAACCTGCTCGACGCCTTCAAGAAACTCGACATGATCGAGCACACGGCCAAGATCCTCTGGCTGGCCCACACGGCCCGCGGCGGCTTGACGCCCCTCAGCGACGAAGCCGTGGCCAAGTTGCTCGCCACCCGCGACATGCTGGGTGTGACCGGCCTGAACACCTTGCAAAACCGCTGCGGGATGTAAGGCGGCGCGTGGCATTCAGGAACGCGCCATGCGTCCCGTGGCCAACATGAGTTCCGCCAGGAGCAACGAGCCTCCGGCGGCGCCGCGCATGGTGTTGTGCGAGAGGGTGGTGAACTGCCAGTTGTAGGGACCGGTCTGGCGCAAGCGACCGATGTGGATCGCCATGGGGTCGCTGCTCTCGAGTTCCCGGCGCGGCTGCGGGGCATCGGGGTCCTCGTGGAAGAGGATCACGGGGTCGGGAGCGCCGGGCAGTTCAAGTTCCTGGGGCGCACCGCAATACTCACGCCAGGCGCGGATCAACTCCTGGGCCTCGACGGCCTCGAGTAGCTCCAGGGAGACGCAGAGGGTGTGACCGTCGGCCACCGGCACGCGGTTGCACTGGGCCGAGATGGCCAGGTCGGCGGGCTTCACGATCTGGCCCACGAGGTGTCCCAGAATTTTGTGGGTTTCGCTCTCGAGTTTGGCTTCCTCGCCGGCGATGTGCGGCACCACATTGGCGAGCAAATCCAGGCTCCGGGCTGTGGCTGCGCCGGCGCCCGAAAGGGCCTGCAGGCTGACCACGTGGACGCTTTCCAAACCAAAGGCATGCTTGAGGGGCGCCAGAGCCAGAACCAGGCCAATGGTCGAACAATTGGGGTTGGTGGCGATGGCCCCAGACCAGTCGGCTTGGGTCTCGAGGAGTTCGAGGTGCTCGGGGTTGACCTCCGGCACCACCAAGGGCACGCGCGGATCCATGCGCCAGGAACTGGCGCATGAGACCACGGTCTTGCCGGCTCGCGCCAGGGCTTCCTCGGTGTCGCGGGCGATGTCGGCGGCCAGAGCGCTGAAGACCAGGGGCGCTTCGATCGCGCTCGTCGGGGGCTGCAACTCAAGGGCCGCGATCTCTGGCGGCAGCGACCCCGGCGGTAACCGGTCGGCGGCTTGGGCGAGTGATTGTCCCGCCGAGGTGAGAGAGGCCTGGACCTCGCGCAGCTCGAACCAGGGGTGGTCCGCTAGGAGCCCCACGAGCCTCTGCCCCACCGCGCCGGTGGCTCCGAGCACGCACGCGGAAAGGCGCTCGGCGTAGTCTGTGTCGGGAGTGGTCACGCTACGGGGGAAACGAATCCGGCGGGCTTGACGGCCAGAATCGAGCAGTCGACACGGTCGAGCATACGCTCGGCGGTCGAACCGATCAGAAGCCCAGCGATTCCCCCGCGGGAGATCGTGCCCATCACGAGAAGATCGGGGTCGAGGTGCGTCACGGCTTCCTGGATGATCCGCGCCGGAGATCCCTTGGCGGTGTGGATCTCCACCTTGGCCGCGGGATCGTGCTCACTCAAGCTGCTGTTGATGTGCTCGATAGAGGCGCGCTTGATGGACTCCAGGGCCTCCTCATGCTCGGCCTCGGCCATCCGCGAGGAGGCCATCTGCAAGGCGAAGGGTAGCTGCCAGGCGTGCACCGCGTGCAACTCAGCAGCGCGGCATCCAGCCACCCAACTAGCTGCTGCCAGGGCCTGATCGCCCACTTCGCCCAGATCCGTGGCGCACAGCACCAGGCGGTGGTTGAGATCGTGCTCGGGCTTGACCGCCCAAACCGCCGTGGGACACTTACGCAGGAGCTTGACCGCCACACTGCCGATCAAGCGGCCGTCATCGGGCGATTCGTTGCGCTTGCCCACGATCACGAGGTCCGCCTCTGTTGCGATCGCCTTGCGGCAAAGGCCGAGCCAGGGGCGGTCGGTACTGGTTGAAACCAACGCCAAAATGCCAGCGCGGGTGGCTTCGTTCAGGGCCTCTCTCAAGGCTCGCCGGTCCAGCGCCAAGAGCCTCTCGTCGGCCTCGCGAGCGCGCTCGGATTCGTCGCCCGAGAATTCTTCGTCATAAACCGAGTGCTCAAAAACAATGGAAGCCCGCCCGCCCTCGGCCACCTTCAAGGCCTCTTGCAGGGCCTTCTGACTGCCCAGGGTCAGGTTCTCGCTCTTCGAATCGAGGTCGAGCCCAACGACGATCATTTTGAAGCCATCCATGGTGTGTAAACGCTCCCCTCAGACCGTGCGCGGAGCCGACTGGGAGGCTTGTTCGATCTCCGCCCGCCGGGACTCGTAGCCTGCTCGGCCCATGAGGGCGTAGGCGGCCACCTTGCCCGCTTCGACTCCGGGCTGGTCGAAGGCATCCACCGAGTAAAGCTCGCCCATGACCGCCACCGCAAGTTCCATCAAGAACAGGTACTGCCCCACGCTGTGGGCATCGACCCGCGGAAAGGTGAGGGTGCAATTCGGTCGGCCCGCTTCGGTCAGGGCAATGCGCGTTCCATCCCGTTCGGCCGCGAACAGATCGGCCAACTTGCGGCCGCCGAGGTAGCTGGTGCCCTCGAGTTCCGGGTAGCCCATCGGAATCGGCACGACATGGTCGCAAGCCTCCACGGCGAGCAGGGTGAACCACTTGTCGAAGGGACCTTCCACATATAACTGCACCTGGGAGTGCTGGTCGGTGACTCCCACGGCGCGCACCGGCGTGGGGCCAGCGAAGACTTCGGCGCCCTTGCGGTCATGGCGCTTGCCGATGGACTCGGCCAGCAGTTGGGCGTACCAGTCGCCGAGATTCTTGCAGCGGTCGCTGTACGAAAAAGTAACCGCCACGGGCTTGGAGCACGAAGACTGCATGAGCCACTGCAAGACGGCGTAGGTCATGGCCGGATTCTCCGTGAGCAGCGAGGTCTCGCAGCGCTGGTCCATGTCCTGGGCGCCGCTCAAGAGTTGGCGCGCATCGATGCCAACGAGGGCCGAGGGCAAGAGCCCCACTGGCGAGAGCACGCTGAAGCGACCGCCCACTCCATCGGGCACCACGAAGGACTCGTAGCCCTCGCGGCCGACTATTTCGCGCAGGATGCCTTGTTCCACATCGGTGGTGACCACGATGTGTTCGCGGTGACCCTCTGGGCCGAGTTTCTCCACCAGCAAGTCGCGGAAGATCAAGAACTGGCTCATGGTCTCGGCCGTGCCGCCCGACTTCGAGATCACATTGAAGAGAGTCTTGGAAACATCGAAATGCTCGATCCACTCACCGAGGAGGTCGGGGTCGACATTGTCGAGCACATACAGGCGCGGCAAGCCGCCGGGGGGATGTTCGTTGTGGTAGGGACTGTTGAGGGCTGTGTGTAGAGCCGTATTGCCCAGGGCCGAGCCGCCGATGCCGAGAACCACGACATTCTCGAAGCGGCCAGCGACCCGCGCGCTGTAGCGCAAGATCTCCTCCAGGACATCCTCGGCGTAGGGCAACGCCAGCCAGCGCAAGTCCTCGTCACGGCGCGCGCGCACAGCGGCCAGGGCTTTCGCGGCGGGGCCGGCCAATGCCTCGAACTCGGCTTCGCTGATACCGTGCTCGTCGCCGATCACGGAAGCCATCAAGTTGGTGTAGTCGAGTTGTATGCGGTCCATGGCGGTCTCTTGTGCCTGTTAAGGGATTGGGGGGGATGTTGAGGGCCGATAGGAAAATGGCCGAGCCCGCGATCAGCTGCGGCGCACCCGCATGATGAGCCAAACGAGTTGCATGAGCCCGGCGATGGCGGCCGCTGCGTAGGTCATGGCGGCGGCTCCCAGGACGCGCTTGACGCCGTCCTCTTCCGCCTGGGTGCTGACAATGCCGGTCTCCGCCAGGACTGCCTTGGCGCGCCTCGAAGCATCTATTTCAACGGGCAGGGTCACGAACTGGAACAAGACAACCATGCCGAACAACAAAACGGCGGCCTTCATCAACATTTCACCGAGGGGCGCCCCACCCAGCATGGCGCCCACGATGAAGGGCAGGAACCAAAGGCGGTTGCCGATGTTGGCAGCCGGTACCAGGGCCGAACGAAAACCCAGGGCCGGGTACTGGGCCACATCCTGAATGGCATGACCCGCTTCGTGGGCAGCCACCGCGATGGACGAAATCGATCGACCGTCGTAAACCTCGGGCGAGAGGTTGAGGGTCTTGCTGCGGGGGTCGTAGTGATCGGAGAGAAAGCCCTGGTGGCGCAAAATGGTGATGTCGTGGACACCGCCCGCGCGGCACACGCGCTGGGCCGCTTCCGCGCCGGACACTCCAGAGAGCACGGCGACCTTGGAGTACTTGTGGAAGGCACTCTTCACCCGCGCCTGGGCGACGAGAGACAGTACGGCTCCCACCACCGTGACGAGCAGGTACACCGGGTCGAGCATGAACAGGAACATGGTAATCGAAGGGTCGAGGTCGGGGGATTAGAAGAGTCCCTGGATGCAACCCTCTGCATCCAGGTCGATTTGTTTGTAAGCCGGTTTGCGGCCCAGTCCAGGCATGGTCATGATGTTCCCGGCTTGAGCCACGACGAAGCCCGCACCAGCGGCCAAGTGCACCTGGTGCACGGGGAAGACGAAGCCACCGGGACGGCCTTTGAACTGCGGGTCGTGGGACAGACTGTACTGGGTCTTGGCCATGCAAACCGGCAGAGCACCGAAGCCAGCGCTCTCAATGCGCGCCAGGCTGTTCAAGGCGCTGGCGGAGAACTCCACCGAGCCCGCACCGTAGATCTCCCTGGCCAGGGTCGCGATCTTCACCTGCAAGGGGGCTTCGAGTTCGTACAGGAAGCGAAAATCGGCCTCACCAGACTCGCAGGCCGAGTCCACGGCCCGGGCCAGATCCTCGCCCCCGGCGCCACCACGGGCGTGCAATTCGCTCACCACGGCGTCCCGCGCGCCTGCGGCCAGGGCGCGTTTCCGGACACATTCGAGTTCAGTTTCGGTGTCGCTGCTGAAACGATTGATGGCCACCACCACCGGCAAACCAAAGCTCAAGAGGTTCTCGATCTGGGCTTCGAGGTTGCTACAGCCCGCCTCCAAGGCCTCGATATTCTCCTGGCAAAGCCCTGCGGGCAGAGGCTTGCCCTGTTTTAGGGGGAACAAGCCGGAATGCGATTTGAGAGCGCGCACGGTCGCCACCAATACGGCGCAGTCGGGGCGCATGCCGCTGATGCGGCACTTGATGTTAAAGAACTTCTCCGCGCCCATGTCCGCGCCAAAGCCAGCCTCGGTCACGACGAAGTCGAAGTAGCGCGAGGCCACGCGGTCGGCGATGATCGACGAGTTGCCGTGGGCGATGTTGGCGAAGGGCCCGGTGTGCACAAGGGCCAGGGTGTTCTCGGTCGTTTGCATCAGGGTCGGATTGATCGCGTCCTTGAGCAACACCGCCATGGCTCCCGCGACCTCGAGGGCCTCCGCGGTCACGCCTTTGCCCTCGAAGTTCTCGCCGATCACAATGTCGCCCAGGCGTCGGCGCATGTCGCCCAGATCTTGGGCCAGTCCCAGGATGGCCATGACCTCCGAAGCCGCGGTGATGTCAAAACCGGAGTCGCGCGGGATACCGTTCTTGGGTCCCCCTAGCCCCACGCGCACCTCACGCAGGGAGCGGTCGTTGATGTCGATCACGCGCCGCCAGGAGATGCTCTCGGGATTGATGCCCAGGGGGTTGTCGAGGAGCACGCTGGTGTCGATGGCCGCTGCCAGCAGGTTGTTGGCGGCGCTGATGGCGTGGAAGTCACCGGTCAGGTGCAAGTTGAAGTCTTCCATGGGCACCACCTGGCTGTGGCCGCCGCCCGCCGCACCGCCCTTGATGCCAAAGACCGGGCCCATGGAGGGCTGGCGAATCGTGCAGGCCGCCGTGCGTCCGATGCGTTCGAGAGCCATGGCCAGGCCGATGGTATGCACGGTCTTACCCTCGCCCGCCGGGGTGGGAGTGATGGCGGTCACCAGCACATAATGCGAAGGCCCTGGGCGCGCCGGGCCCTCGGCCAGGCGGTGGTCCACCTTGGCCTTGTGGGGGCCAAAGCTCGAAAGGGCGTCAGTGGGGATTCCCACCCGCTCTGCGAGGGTGGAGATGGGCTCGAGGGACGCCTCGCGGGCGATTTCCAGATCGGAGAGCATGTGAGGCAGGGTCGGGGCCGGAGAGGGAACCCGAAGAGTGCGAAAGGAGGCTCTCCACAATCAAGAGGCAGCCCGCGAGACCCGTCTCTCGGGGGCCCGGAGAGGGCCCCGAGGGCTCTACCTGTCCCTAGCCGAGCGCTCTACCTGTCTCTAGCTGAGGGCTCGACAGTCAGTAGACAACGAATTCCCCTCGCAACCCTCGCGCAAGGGTTATGCTGACGGGGTGCAGCTTGGTGTAGCGAGTGCCCATTGAAACGGTTTTTTTGTGGCTCTGCGCCAGCATCAAGCGATCAGGCTTGGAAGAACGCCACGAGAGCACACGCACTCCATCCCAAAATGAGCACCGCCAACGGACTCCTCAAGATCGGCGCCTTCGCCAAGTTAGTCAACACCAACCTGCGTACCCTGCGCTACTACGAGGAGTTGGGCCTCCTGGCCCCTGCTGAGCGCAGCGAGGGCGGCTTCCGCTACTACCGCCCCACCGACGTCAACCGCGTGCGCCTGATCTGGCAACTGCAAAAGCTCGGCCTGCCCCTCGAACAAATTGCTGAACTGCTCGGCAATTACCGCTCCGAAGCTCCCCGGCCTGTCCTCATGCAGCGCGTGCGCAAAGCCCTCGCGAGGCACGACGATTTGCTCAAGGAACGGATCCGGTCCTTGCGCACGCAACGCTCCGAAGTGGCCGCCTCCATCGAGAAACTCGGCAGCTGCGAGCATTGCCGCCAAACTCCCAACGCCGACAACAATTACTGCGAGCCCTGCGTGGAAACAGGCGATTCCTTGCCGGATTCGCTCAGCGCCCTGTTCTAGGGATTCGGGTTCTAGGGATTCAGGTGCCTCCCACTTTGAGGAAGGCGCGATAGAGACTGTGGGTTGATGCATACTTCTGGGTCGGTACTGGCCCCAGGGGCTGCTTGTCCAGTACGCTGTCAGATCCCCTCCTTGCCGATGTCCCCGAACTCCACAACCTACACCACCCGCGTCGCCGGCATCTGGAACACTCGACACATCATCGAGGATTCCGAGGGCGTGATTGGCCAACTCGTCACGAGCCGCAATGCCTGGGGCATGGTGACGGGGGCGCGCTACTTGCCCCAGGAGGGCGAGGTGCTCGAATTCCGCCGCGATCCCGGCATTTTGCGCAGCCAGTTCTCGCTCTGGACCGAGGACGGTGAATGGCTGGCGGCGGCCCTGCGTTGGGGCTTCGCGCAGCGCGTGGTGAACCTCTCCACGGGTTCCAAACCCATGCGCCTGGTGCCCCTCCCGGGCTTCAGCCGTGGTTGGCGCCTGTTGGCTCCCAAGACCGGCGAAATGGCCCGTATCACCCAAGATCTCGTGGGTCGCGGCTGTCGCGTGGAGGTCTTCCGGCGGATGGACTTCGAAGTGGTCCTGTTCGCCTACTTCCTGGGCTCCCAACTGCTCATGGAGTCCATCTGGCCCGGCCCCGAGGCGGAGAGGTCCGCGGCAGCGCTGGCTGGCAGTAGATAGAAGCGGCGCCAAAGCATGATTTTGGGGGAAGTTGCCTCCCGGTGAGGCGTCCATGGCCGGCGCGGGAGTGTACCCCCTGGTTGCCTCCAGCTCCCTTCTCTGTAAGCCGATCTATCCCATCCGCGCTGCCTTTCAGCACTGCCATTCAGCAGAGAGAGCCTATCCTGTCCCGGCTCTCGGAGGGCCGCGCCCTCCGCCCTCGATCCCCACCCACGGCGCCCCTCTCCAGCATTCGGGCCCCCACCCCACCCACGACCCATGAAACCGCTTGCCGTTCTTAGCATCGTCGCCATCGCCATTGTTGGCCTGTTCCTGGCCCTCAACATCCTTGGAAAGGACACCGATGGCCGAGGCGGCGCCCTCGAACAATCGACCGAGGTCGATGAGACCGCCATCGGCCCGGCGCCCGACCTCACCAGTAGCCCTGCGGCAGAACGCGAAATCGCCAAGTTGCCCACGGCTGACTCGCGCAGCGACACCACGCCCAATGGCGATGGCACGCGCTGGAACAACACCCTCTCCGGCGTGGTGATGAACATCAAGCAACAGCGCATTGGAGGCGCGCAGATCACCTTGACCCGCGCCGCCGCGGCCAGCCGAATCTTCGCCAACGAAGCCATCGACCGCTCGCGCGATGTGACCGTCTTCGCCGACGAGAATGGCGAGTACCACTTTGTCAACATGGAGCCCTACAACTACTACATGGTGGAAGCCGAGGCCGAGGGCTACAGCAGGGGCGCAGTGGACAGCATCACCGTGGGCAACACCGGCGACTTCGAGGCCACCCCCATCCAACTGACCCTGGGTGCACTGCTCTTCGGCACGGTGCGCGATGTGGGCGGCAACATGGTGCCCGGTGCGCAGTTGATCCTCTCGGACCAGTACCATCGTCCGGGCATGGAGATCACGCCCAACATGATGCTCACCACCAGCGACAATTCGGGCTACTTCGAATTCCAGAGCGTTCCCACTGGCAACCACACCCTGACCATCGAAGCCGAGGGCTATGGCAATATGAGCTTCGGCGGCTTGGTCTTCCGCGGCACCGACCCGGTGGAACGCAATGTGATCCTCGAAATTGCCGAGATGATCTCGGGCCGCGTGATCGGCAAGACCGGCGAATCGGTCGAGGGCGCGGAAGTCTTGGCCATGAGCTACACCAACAGCAGTCGCGCCTGCCGCGACATGGTCCTGACCGACTCCGATGGCGCCTTCACCCTCGACTCTCTCTCGCCGGGCCAGTACACGCTCGCCGTGCGCGCCGTGGGCTATCGGCCTGGTCACGAATCGCGGGTCAAGACCGGCGCTTCGGGGCTCTTGATCCAACTCTCCCCGCAAGCCACTATCATCGGCCGCGTGCTCGCGAACGGCGAATCGGCCACCAACTTCAAGGTGCGCCTGCGGCAAACCTACGAGAACAACCCCGCCACAAGCGCAGTCGGTGATGAGATCGCCTTCGAAAACAGCGATGGTTCATTCATGCTCGACAGCGTCCAGCCCGGCACCTATGTGGTCCAGGCCATCGCCGAGGGTTACGCCCCAAGCTACTCCGATGGCTTCCGAGTGGGCATGGGCATGCCGGTCAAGGGCGTGATCGTACACCTCACCCGCGGCGGCGCTCTGGTGGGCCGTGTGCTCAACGCGCAAGGCAAGACAATTTCGAGACCCACAATCTCCACCCATGACAACACCTGGGCCAACACGATCTTCGACCAGGCCCTCGGCGACCAGTTCCCCACCAACGCCACCTCGAAGAAAAGGACCGGCACCCCCGACGGCAAGTTCAAGTTGGACGGCCTCAAGGGCGGCGCTTACCAGGTGCGCATCCGCGCACCAGACTACTGCGAGCTGATTCTGCAGGACATCTTGGTTCAGGACGGCCAAGACACCGACCTCGATGTGGTGACCCTGATCAAGGGCGGCACGGTCACCGGCCAGGTGCTTGATTCCACCGGCAAACCGATCCCCGGCGCCAAGGTCAACCTGCGCCCCGATGGACGCACCGACGGCTTGCCGCGCAACTACCGCAGCACAACAGGCACCAATGGCCGCTACCGCATCGCCGGCATTTATCCCGGTGCCTACTTGCTCAGCGCCATGCGCGGCGGCCGTGCCAACGATTTCCTCGGAGACCTGGCCCACGCCCAGGACACCACCCAACGGGTGAGCGTCTCCGACGAGCAGACCCTCAAGTTCGACCTCAAGGTCAACAACTGACCGACGGCACCGGCGTGCCTTTCGACAGCCAAACTGAGTCCCAGGCGCTCAGCGAGGAAGACTGGAGCCGGGAGCTGGAGACGCTCCTCGGCTATGCGGTCGAGGTGCGCTTTGGTCGCTCGCGGACGGCTCCGGTGCAGCTCCTGCCTGCGAAGGGGGGCGAGCTCCTGCGCAGGCCTGCCTTGCGCCGCGGCTGGATCATCCGCCTACACGAGGTCTTCGCCCATGCGCCACAAGCCGCGCGGGCAGACCTTGCCGCCTGGATCCGTGTCGGTCGCCGCGCTCGGCGAGCATCGGCGGCCCTGGATGCCTGGCTCGCGAACGCCCTGGCCAGCCTGCCCGAAAAGCCCTGCAAGAAGGCCCGCATCGAGCCCCAAGGCGAATTCCACGACCTCTCCGTCTTCTGCGAGGAACTCCTGAGCAGCCACTTTCGAGCGGACTTCGAATCTCTCCGGCCGCCGCCGGTGACCTGGGGCCGGCGGGGCAAGAGTCGCACCCGGGGCCGCTTGCACCTCGGCTCCTTCAGCCTGCGGACGGGCATCGTGCGCGTGCACAGTGTGCTCGACCAAGAGGCCGTCCCCGAGTGGCTCGTGCGCTATGTCTTGTTCCACGAACTTCTGCACGCCGCGATCTCCGATGATCCCGACTCCGCGGGCCGCCAGCGACACCACGGCCCACGCTTCAAGGCCCGCGAACGCGCCTACGCCGATTACGCCCGCGCCGTGGCCTGGGAACGGCTGAACCTCGCCCGCCTGATCCGCTCCGCGCGCAACGCACAGCCCATGGTCGTCTTGCGGGGCTGAGGCGCGACTCTACGCGGGAGTTGAATCAGTCGCGGACGACCCGGGCGGGGCGCAGACCCAGCAGGGTGTCGGAGTAGGTCACGGCGTTGACGCTGCGCATGGCGCAGCGCGAGAGGTCAGCAGCGCCATTGAAACTGCCGCCGCGGTTGATGCGCCACCCGGGGCCCCCAGGTGTGTTCTCTGGATCGAGGACCGGGCTGCGGCCGTAGAAGTCACCGTCGAAGCTGTCCAGGCACCACTCCCACACGTTGCCGTGCACCCCATGCAGTCCAAAGGGATTGGCCGAGAACTGGTCAACGGGCGCGTGGGCCACGAAGCCATCATCAAACTCCGGCCAGGCCTGGATGCCTGGCCAGGTGGCACCGGCCCGGGTCGCTGCCTTGTCCGCGATGTTGGCTGCGTTGAAGGTGAGCAGCGACTCCTGATCGCTACCGGTCCACCAAACCGTGCGCCCTCCGCCCCGCGCGCCGTACTCCCAGCGCGCCTCGCTCGGCAAAAGCAACCCAAACCTCGCCAGCAGGACTTGGCTGGCACGCCAGCTCACCTGCTCCACGGGATGGGTCAAGTCGTGCTGATAATCCAGAAAGCCCGCAGATGGATCGAAGCCGCTGGGGTTCTCGCCCGCCAGGCGCAACCACTGGCCCTGGGTCATCTCGTACTTCGCGAGGAAAAAGGCCGACAGCTCGACCTCGTGGACCGGGCTCTCATCTTCGCTGGCGGACTTGTCATAGTTCCCCTCCAGGGGATTCTGCGCCTGCGCACCCATCCAGAACTTTCCGCCGGGCAACAGCACGAACACCAGGCCCGAGTCCTCCTTCAGGACGAGCTGGCCATCTTCGCCGCGCAGGGGTTCCGCCCCCGAGAACACATCCCAGAACTCCCACAGCTCGGATGCCGGGTCCGGGCCAAGCGGCACTAGCCCCATCTGCACACCGAAGTCGAGTCCCGGATACGCCGCGTGAATCTCCGGCAGGGCTCGTGCCCAACGCGGCGCGAATTCTCCATCCGCCGCGAAGCCGTTGCGCAAGCCCTCCGCTGCGGCCAACCGGCGCACCACACTCCAACCGTGCTCCACACTCACACCGTCTTCCACCAAGAGCCCCGTGCCCGGTGCCCTGAGTGACTCGATTCGGCCGATGAGCACGTCCAAGGTGTTGTGCCACCATCGGGTCCGGGCTCGGTCTGGCCGGTCTTCGGGGAAAGACCAATCGCGACGCTCAGTGACTGTTCGCTGCAACTCCAAAGCCCGTGCTTCGAACGCCTCGACCGCCGCTGCAGCGCTGGCCAATCCCTCGCTGCTCGAAGCCGCCTCGACGGCTTTCCGCAGGACCTGGTCATTGTGAGCCGCCCTTTCGGCCGCGCCTGCCGATGACAATTCCACCGCAGCCAAACTCGCCTCCAGAGCCGCCTCGTCGTCGCCTAGCGCCAGGTAACCCCAGGCAACCGTGTCCATGATCCAGACCACCTCTTCGTCCCCGGCCAGCTCCGATCCCGCCAGGGCCAGGGCCAGCCCCAAAGCCTCCTGGCCGAAGCCTTCACGGTCCTGCTTGACGAAATTCCAAGCCGCACTGTTCAGTCCGGTCACACCCGAGGGGTAGTCGCTCCAAACGATCTCCGGGAGCTCCGGCCGCGGGGCTCCCCGGCGCACTGCCAGGGCGCTGCGCTTCGCACGCAACTCAGCCTCCAAAAGAGTCAGCTCCTCATAATCAGGATGGGATTCGCGCTGGCGTTGCTTCTGCTCCTCCGTCTGGGGCGTGGCCAGGGCCCGCAGCGCGTCGCGGCTGGCCACGAGGGTCGGGAGTTTTTCGGTCAACCCGGTCGCGCGGGAGATCCAGTCCGCCATGGCGCCGATCTTGCTCGGGTGCAGATGCCACAGATCGTCGGCCTCATCCAGAAGATCCTCGTAGTCCTGCAAGAGCGAGAGCTGCAGCACCTCGTCGGCGCGTTTCTTCTCGGCTTCGGCATTGGCTCGTGCCTCGGCCTCGTTCGTAAGAGCGAGCCGGGCGCTCGATTCGGCCTCGGCTGTTTTGGCCTCCAGCGCGCCTTGCGACTTCGCCAACCCGACCCCCAGCATCGAAATCGCCACGAAGGCCACCGAGGCCACGCTACCCGCCACAGTCTTCGTCGGGTTGCGCCGCATCCACTTCCCGAGGCGCAACAAAGCTCCCGTGGGCTTGGCCAATATCGGCTCGTCTGCCAGGTGCCGCCGCAAGTCCGCGGCAAACTCCGCCATGCTCCCGTAGCGTCTTCTCGGGCTCTTCTCCATGGCCTTGGCGCAGATCACCGACAAATCCATGGGCACCCGCGAGCGCACTGCGCGGGGCGGCGGTGGGTCCTCGTTCATCACCTTGTGGGCCACCTGCTCGGCCGTGTCACCCTCGAAGGGCCTGACCAGGGTCAACATTTCGTACAGCACCACGCCCAGGCTGAAGATGTCCGTGCGGTGATCGACTCCCGCGCGTGAAGCCGCGAATTGTTCGGGGCTCATGTAGGCGTAGGTGCCAGCCAATTCGCCGATGACCGACAGTTGTTTTTCGTCGAGGAGTTTCGCCAGGCCGAAGTCCGAAACTTTCGGCTTCTCTGCCTTTGTCACCAGGATGTTCGCGGGCTTGAGGTCGCGGTGGATCACCCCGGCTGAGTGCGCGGCTTCCAGGGCGTCAGCGAGCTCGGCTGTGAAACGGGCCACATGCAGGTAGTGATCCGCCTCCAGCCTGCCTGCCTCTCGAAAGGCATCGAGGGAGTGCCGCAGGTTGCAATTCTCGTCCACCAATTCCATGGCGATCCAGTGCAGCCCCCCGGTCACGCCAGTGCCGTACACCGACACGATGCCCTCATGGGCCAGCCGTCCTCCGGCACGCGCCTCGCGGGCGAAGAAGTCCAGCCCACGACTGTCCAGCCTTTCAGGCAGAAGCAGCTTGATCGCCACCAAGCGTTCCAGGGAAAGCTGCTGCGCCTCCCAGACCTCACCCATACCCCCGCGGGCAATGCGCCGCGTCAGAGAATAGTCCCCCAGGATCTTGCCCTCGAACACCTCCCAGGGTCCCTGGAACTCAGGGCTCTTGCCCCGCGCACGAAAGATCCCGCCCCCTTCCGATGGGCTCTGATAGAAGGCCTGCCAACGCTCGTGCAAGCGGCGCAGCTCGCTGGCATGGTCGGGATGCACCTTCAGGAGCGCCTCGAATGCTGCCGGCTCATCACCAGCGGCGATGTACTCGTCAAAGAGCCCCTCGGCTGGGGTTTTGGCGTCGAGATTGAAGGCGAGGTCGGAGGAGTCGAGCATGGAACTCTCCCCAGTCTAGCAACGCTCCCCCCTCCGGCGAAATCGCCTTTGCTTGCGGGCGGGTAAGGGGCTAAAGGCAGGGATTGGCCTGGGGAGGATTGGCCTTGAGAGACAGTCAAGCTGTGAATTCTTCTGTTCTTGAGCCAGTCAAGGTGCGATTGGAACTGGCTCGGCCTGTTCATGCCCAAGCACCTGAACCACCCCAAACGGGCGGCTTCACCGCCCTCTTGGCCACTGGCGGCTCCCTCTTGGCAAATCGAGAACCGGTGCGATTGACCCGAAGCAGACCGCCAGGAGCCAAGTCGGAACGATTCATGTACTAATTCATGAATAGTCCGAGCTAGACTGTGCTCGTACTGTTCTCAAGAGGCATGGGACTTCGCATCCCGTTGCCATAAAAGAAACGCATAGCAACACGGGAGAGTGAGCCATGCTTGACGACGATCGGCCAGAAGATGGCAAGGATGACCGGCCAGCGGATGGCGACGACAGCCGGGAAGGCAACCGGCCAAGGAAAGGTGACGACGAACGGACTGAGGTCCTGCTCCACAGAGCCCGACAGGGTTCCAGGGAAGCCCAACTGATGGTGTTCCACAAGATGTGGCACTACCTCCTCCAGCGCACCCGCGCGAGTCGCACTTGGTCCACCCTGAAGCTCCACATGGAGCCCGAGGACGCGGTTCAGGGCTTGTCCCTGCAACTCTTCCGTCTCAACTCCCTGGAGAGTTTTGAAGACCGCGGCGAGGGATCCCTGCGTGCCTGGCTGCAGTGCTGCCTGGAGCACCACCTGGTCGGCCTGGTGCGCACGATCAACACCAAACGCCGCGGTGGCGGCGTGTCCACAGTCTCGATCCAAGACGGCGACTCCACCACACCCGGCGCCATCCTGCCCAGCTCCGACCCCGGCGCCCCTATTCTGGCCGGCTTCGCCGAATGGGCTCAACGCTGCCGCGAGACCCTGCAACACCGTGAATACGAAGTCTGGAGTCTACGGATCGATGGCAGCCTCAAGTACGATGAGATTGGCAAGCGCCTTGGCCTCAGCCATGACGCCGCCCGCAGCCTCTACCGCCGCGCCAAGAAACGCCTGAGCGACTCGGGACTCCTGGCGGATTTGGAATAGGGGCTTGGGCGGGCCCGGTGGGGCCCGAGCTAGCGCCCCCCTATTCCCCTGCCCCAGCCTGCTCCACGGTCCACTCGGAGAGGGAACGGGCGAGGCGGTCGAGGGCTCGGCCTGTGGCGGCGGCGAGGGCGCTGGGCTGGAGCGATTTTAGCGGCTCTTCTTCGTGGAAGCGGCGGCGCAGGTCGCTGCCTTGCCCGGGTCTAAAGGTGGCGACAACTTCGACCCTTGCCAGGCCGCCATGGCTGAGGGCACCTTCGAGAATGACGAATCGCACCGAGAGCAAGTGTGCTGAGGATGTGATGGAAACGCGAAAACCGTTTTGGGAGAAGAGCAGGTCGCGCAGTCGCTCCTCGAGGGTGTGCGCGGGATGCACGGCCCAGGAGTTCTCGGGGTCGGGGGCGACCTCGGTGGCGCTCAGGCGCCAGAGCATGGATTCAGAAGTCACCGCCGAGCTTTGCGAGAACTCCAGGCGCAGAGGTTGGGTGCCCGGTTGGATGTGACTTGCGAGGGGCGGCAACGGAGCTGTGAAGTAGTGCTCGTCGGGCGGGGCGCTCTGGGAGAGACAACCCACGAGAGAAGAACAGAAGAGCAAAACGGCGCTACGGGAGATGTTCATGGTCAACGACGGAAGGGCAGGGGCTGGGGGCTGCGGCCGTGGAGAATGGAGCCGGGATCGCGGGCCAGGAGGTTGGTGAGGTTTTCCAGGGAAACCAAGGTCGCTTGCAAGTGCACCAGCGAAGCACGCATCTCGCGCACGAGGGCAGTCAGCTCGACGCCGCTGCCCCGGAACCCCTCCCCCGCGCCGCGCAAGGAATCCATGGCGCCAGTGAAGTCGGCGTCCTCGACGGAAGCCCCCATGCTTTCGAAACTCGCGGCGATGCGCTCGGCTTGACCGGGTGAGCCGGGCTCGCCGGCCAAGCCCGCCGCCAGGCGACCGATGTCAACGATGGCGAGTTCCAGAGCGGCGCTGGTTTGTGAATGCGCGTCCACGAGGGGCGCCGTGCGCAGGGCCGCCATCAAGTCGCGCGCTTCCTTGAGGGTGGCCTGGAGTTGGCTCATGGAGCTGGCCAGGTCAAGGTCGAGGATGACCCTGTCGAAGCGGCTCAGGATCTCGCCCGGCAAGTCGGTGAGTCCCGGCTGGCCATCGGTGCCGCTCAGTACGCCCCGCAAGCCCTCCTCGAGACTCTTGAAGGTCGACTGGGTGGTGGGAATCGTCTCCCAGGGCGTGGGGAAGGTGTAGGTCCGGCGCGGCGGAGGGGGGTCGAAGACATCGATCTGAATGAAGGAGACCGAGGTCAAGGCAGAGGTCACCAGTTGCGCGCGCAGGTCGTCCGAAACAAAACGGTGAGCGGGTGCGCCGCGCTCCAATTCCTCCGGCGCAATACCAAAATTCTCCAGGCGTTCGACGAACAAGCCAGCGAGTACTTCGATGTTGCGGCGATCGGGGGCAGGCATGATCTCGTCCACGCTGCCAATGGACACGCCTCGAAACTTCACCGGTGAGCCGATCTCGAGGCCGTTGACGGTCTCGTCGAAGTAGAAGTAGGCTGGCGTGGTCCGTTGTTGCAGTTGGCTGATCCCGAGCCACATCAAGATGCCCACCAGCAGGCCGCAGCCGAGGGTGACAAAGAGGCCCAGTTTCCAGCGGTTGGTATTGGTTACAGACAATTTTCACTCACTCCTGGCTGGGGAGGCGTTTTGGGCAGGCGGTTGAAGAAAGCGTGCGCGGTGGGGTCCTGGCTCTCATCGCGCAAGCTCGTGGGCGAGCCCCTGGCAATGATGCCCCTTGCTTGTTTGTCGAGCATGATGCAATCGTCGGCAATGGAGAAGATGCTGGCCAGTTCGTGAGTTACGAGCACAGTGGTGACACCCAGGTCGTCACGCAGGCAGCAGAGGAGGTCGTCCAACTCCACCGCCGTCGAAGGGTCGAGCCCCGCAGAGGGCTCGTCCAGGAACAAGAGCGAGGGCTCCATGGCCAGGGCGCGGGCAATGCCGGCGCGCTTCTGCATCCCTCCGGAGACTTCGTTGGGCAAGTGGTTCTCAAAGCCAGCCAGCCCCACCAAGCGCAGGCGCGCCGAGGCCACGGCCTCTATGGCGCTCTCGGCGAGGGTCGTCCAGCGCACGAGCGGCAGGGACACATTCTCGAGCAGAGTCATGGAACCGAACAGGGCTCCACCCTGAAAGCTAACCCCGTAGGGCGGAAAACCGCGGTCCAGGTCGGGTGTCCCGAACCCAGTGATGTCGATCTCGCCGGCGAGGGGTTCCTGGATGCCTATCAGGTTCTCCAGGAGGGTCGTCTTGCCGCAGCCGCTGCCGCCCAGTATCGCGAAGATGCTGCCGCGCCGGATCTCAAAATTGAGCCCATCGAGAATCGCAAGGCCTCCGTAGCCAACGGAGAGGTCGCGAATGCAGATGGCTGAGAGGGTCATGAGTTAGATCCCAAACAGGTTGAAGGTCACGGTAAATAGCGCGTCGATCACTACCAGTGAGAAGAGGATCACCACCACCGCCGAAGTCGTGGCGCTGCCCACTCCTGCAGCACCGCCGCGGGTGGCGAGACCCCGCTGGCAGGAGATCAAGGTGATGGTCACGGCGAAGACCACGCTCTTCAGAAGGCCCCCCATCACATCCAACATCCCCACCGCGCCGTGCAGTTGATTGAAATAGGCCGTGGTGGTGATGCCCAGATCTTGAACGGCGACGATCAAGCCCCCGAGGATGCCCACAACCATGGCGGCGATGGTCAAGAGCGGCACCACCGCGACGGTGGCTAAGAGCCGCGGGAAAACCAAGAATCGGTAGGGGTCCATGCCCAGGGTGCGCAAGGCGTCTATCTCTTGGTTGACACGCATGCTGCCGAGTTCGGCGGCGTAGGCCGCTCCCGAGCGGCCGGCCACCACGATGGCTGTCATCAAGGGCGCGAGCTCGCGCACCATGGACAGACCCACGAGGTTGGCCACGAACACATTTGCGCCAAAGCGTTGCAACTGGTAGGCGGCTTGCAGACCGATGATCAAGCCGATCAAGAAGTTGATCAGGAGCACGATGGGTACGCCGTCCGCCCCGGCGCGCTCCATCAGGTTAGGCACGGCGCGCAGGTTGACCGAACCGCGCTCGCGGCCGGCACGCATGAGCGCAACGCAGAGGTCGCCCATGAAGGAGAGCACATCGCGCAAGGACGCAACGATGTCGCGGGTGGCTCGACCGATCTCGTCGAAAAGCCCTGGCTCGCGCTGCCGCGCGGGAGCGCATTCACCGGGGCTGTCGCAGGAGTAGAGCGCGAGCATCCTGTGCACCTCAGCCCTGGCGCCCACCAGTTCCAGGGCGCCGCCGCGGCTCTCGGCTTCGGCGACCAGAGCTTGCAAGAGGGCTGCGGAGGCACCGTCGAGACTCTCGAGGCCCGACAGGTCGAGGGCGCGCTTGGCGCCCAGGCCTGCCTGCAATTGCCGCCAGAGATCCGCAGCACCTTCGAGATGGCAGTGCCCACGAAGCTCCAGGGCGGCGGAATCGCGGCCAGAGGCTCGCGTCAGCTCAAAAGTCGGGGCGCTCACGGCCCGGGCAGACTACACCCATTGCGCGGGCGATGCTCCCCTCTGTTGGGCGCGCCCGGGCTCCTTTTCAGGAGTTGGAGACGCCGCCCGTGTGCTGCACCTGGTCACCGCCGGTGAGGCAGGTCCCGAGGACATTGCCGCCAAGGGTTTCGAGCTGATTATAGGTCTGTTCCACAAGGCTGCGCGCGGTAAAGCCCATGCGCACAACCAGGAGGGTGCCATCGGCCAGGGCGCCGATCATGCTCGCATCACTGATCGAAAGGGCGTCGGGCGTGTCGATCAACACGTAGGAGAAGCGCTGCTTGAGAGTGTTCAGGACGACTCGCGTGCGGTCGGAACCGAGCAGCTTGGAGGGGTTTTCGGGCAGGCTACCGGCTCCCATGAGCGCCAAGCCGTCCACGCAGGTGGGACGCAGGGCGGCGTCGAGGGAACAGCCTCCGCGCAACACATCGGCAAAGCCCTGGTGCTGAGCCTGGCCCATGTAGTGCTCCAGGGACGGATTGTGCAGGTTGGCGTCCACCAGCAGGATTTCCTTGCCGGGCAGCTCGGCCATGGCGATGGCGAGATTGACCGCCGCCACCGACTTGCCTTCGCCGGCGATGGCGCTGGTGATCGCCAGAGTGCGCGGCGCTCCATCGGGGTTGAGGGCCGTGATCGAGTTGCGCAGGCTGCGGAACTGCTCGGCAACCTGTCCGCGCGGGTCGGAGATCATACGGATCTCCTCGGCCACGATGGTTGAATCTCGACCGCTCTCCGGCTGTGCAGGAGTCAGATTCAATTCAGGGCTGGGGGTGGGATTGGCGGCGGGTTCAGACATGTTTGAAACAGGGAGCGGATGGGCGAGCCTGTAGGTGGTCTCCCAGCCTTTTCGGACACTATAGGGGAACGGATCAAGCCCAATCCGGATGAGAGTGACTCACAAGTCCATTTTCGGGGCCATGGTTGGGACCAAGCTCGGGCCACGGGACCGGGGCCAGGCAGGACATCATGGGAAAAATAGGGGCCTGGGAGCCTCTCAAGGCAGTTTTGCGGGGATTTCGCGCTCAAACAGGTCGATTCTGAGGGCCACCGCTGGCACCCGGCTGGGCCACCGCTCTGGACTCAGAAGGCTCTGCAAGGGGTGGTTCTTGGCGGAGATGGCCCGCCAAACCAGGGCCATGAAGGCCTGCGCCTCGCTATCACGGCGCCGAGCCCGAAGCTCAAAAACCGCGAAATCGAGGCCCCGAGCCAGGGCCTCGCGGGCCTCTGGAGCCAGGGGCGGAGCGGCGAGATACTCCAGGAGATCGGCTCGGGCTTCGGCACCCGACTCCGAGGCCGCCAAGGCCCCGAGCAAGGCATAATCGAGGGTCGAGAGCTCGGCCTTCGCACTCAATCCCTCAAAGGCCGCAGCCTGCCCTGGCGCGTCGAGGCCACCGGCAAGTAGGGCCAGCTCGGATAGGCGCACCCGGGCCACGGGTTCGAGTTGTTCCAGGGCCGAGCGCACGGCGCGCTGCAACTCGCTGCGACCTTCGCTGCGCCGCCAACGCACCATGGCGCGGATCCAGGACTCGCTGGTCGGCCCCGCCAGGTCGGCCAGAGGTTCGCTGGCGCTAGCGCTCTGCATCAAGATGCGCACCAGGCCGTCGTGATCGCCGCGGCGCAAACTCCAGTGGGCGGCGAACGCTCGCTGCGCCACGCCGCCCGGCGAGGCCGCGCCATCCAGTTCAACGCCGTCCAGGTCAACGCCGAGGGCGTCGAAGATCTCGATCAATTCCCCGCCCAGTCCGCGCTCGAGGGCCCAGGTCACGAGTTCTCGGGCACCTTCCACTCCCACAGCCGCCTCGGGCAGACGCGGCGCAGCCACCAAGGCGCGCAGAGCCTGCATGCGCAGTGCGGCAGGCACGCGACGGTCCTGCCCCACGACCTCGAGCAACTGACGCTGCACATCGCCGCGCCCCGAACGGCGGCCTTCGAGAATCCACAGGCGCAACCAACGCGACGAGGCGGAGAGCGCGTGCCAGCCCGTGAAGAGGTCCAGACTGCGGTCGTCGCCGCCCAGGGACATGGCTGCTGTGGAGGCCAGGGCGCGGCCGATGCGCTGGGCCTGGGCGCGCCCCGCGCCTCCGGGCGCCAGGGCGGCATCGGCTCGCGCGAGAAGCCCACGCAAGGCCTCACGGTCCTTGAAGACCAAGCTCACACGCCCCAGGGGCGCGGCCAGCAAGAGTCCCTCCAAAGCCGCTGCATCCCCGTGTTTGAGCCAACGCTCCTCGAGCCAATCGAGAGCCGCGGGCCAGGCGCTGGCGGCCAGGGCGCGGGCCGCGTCGGCGGCGGAGGGCGCGCCAGCTTCCACGGCGCGGCACCAACGCAAAAGCCTCTGAGCGCCGCTCTCGCTGCGCGCTCCACCGCGCAAGGTGATCAGGATCCAGGCGCCTGCACCGGGCTCCTCCCCCGAAAAATCGCCCACGCCCGCGTAGCTCAAGCCGGCGCTGCGGGTCAAGCTGGTGAGTTGTGCAAGCAACCCGCCGCGCAAACCCTGACTGACCACCGGCTCCCCCGCCGCCACCGGCGCCAAGACCAAGGGCAGGCCGCCCATGTGCCAACGCGCCAGCCGCTCGAAGGCCTCGCGAGCGGCTTCGCTCCGAGGAGCGTCGATGGTTTCGCGCGCGGCGCCTCGTGCCAAGTGTGCGTTGATGCGCACCCGCGACGCCGGCCGCTCCCTGGCTTGAGGACACCAGTCAGCCACGAGTTCCAAAAAAGCGCGCTCGCCCAGGTCTGCGAGTATATCATTGTCTTCGCCGCACAAGAGCACGGCCAGCCCCAGGTGCGCCCCGTCGGAAGCGAGGGCATCCACCAGGCGCCGGCCAGCCTCGGCATCGGCCTCGCGGGTCTTTGCAGCGAGCAGCGCATAGTCGCTGGTCTTGAGGTGCGCGGCCAGCCAGCGCTGGGCCGCGGCCCGCTCGGGAGCGCTACCTGCTCTCAGCCGCTCCAGGGCTCCGCGCAAGCTGACCTCGTCTTCGGGAGCCACCCCCAGCGCGCCAGGAAGGCCGCTGTTGAGGGCCGGCAGCAAGAACAGGAGCAGGCTGAGAAAGAGGGGCTTGGCGAGCATGGTGAGATCAGTCTAAGAGCCTGCCCAGGCCAATTCACACCTCCACGCCAGGCGAGCAGGGATTCGCCATCCGTGGCGCGTGCTCGTGGGCTATGCTCTCTCCGAGCCACCCCACCACCGCCCATGTTCAAGAGTCTTCTGATCGCCAATCGCGGCGAAGTCGCCGCCCGCGTCGCGCGCACCGCCCGCAAGCTCGGCGTGCGCACGGTCTGCGTCGCTTCCAGCGCCGACCTCGGTGCGAGTTGGCTGGAGGCCATGGACGAGGTCGTCTGTGTGGGCCCAGCGGCGGCCCGCGATTCCTACCTCGACGGGCGCAGCATCGTGCAAGCCGCCCTGCAAACCGGTTGCGCCGCCGTCCATCCTGGCTGGGGCTTCTTGGCCGAGAACTCGTGCTTCGCAGCCCTCTGCGCGCAACACAGCCTCGCCTTCGTGGGGCCTGGCCCGGGCACCATGGAAAAATTGGGACTCAAGATCCCCGCCAAGCGCGCCATGGCCGCCGCGGGCCTAGACGGTATCCCCGGCAGCCTGGGGCTCCTCACCGATCTCGACGAAGCCAAAACCGTTGCCGAACGCATCGGCTACCCCGTGATCCTCAAGGCCGACGCGGGTGGCGGCGGTCGCGGCATGCGGCGCGCCTTCGCCGCCGACGAACTCGAAGACGCCTGGCAGCAAGCCAGCGCCGAGGCCCAGGCTGCCTTCGCGAGCGGCGCCCTGTATATGGAGAGCTACATCACCAGCGGCCGCCACATCGAAGTGCAGATTCTGTGCGACGCCTACGGCCGCGGCATCCACCTCGGCGACCGCGAGTGCTCGATCCAACGCAACCATCAAAAACTGATCGAGGAATCGCCCAGCCCCGCCCTGACGGCCAAGGCGCGCGAAGAACTCGGTCTCAAGGCGGCAGCCGCGGCGACCTCGATCGGTTACTGCGGCGCGGGCACGGTGGAGTTCTTGCTGACGCCTGGCGGCGAGCTCTTCTTCATGGAGATGAACGCACGCTTGCAAGTCGAGCACCCAGTGACCGAGATGCAGACCGGCGTCGATCTTGTCGAACAGCAGCTCAAGATCGCCGCCAACGAAGCCCTCGGCTTACGCCAACAGGATGTGGTCCAGCGCGGCGCCACCATCGAATGCCGGATCAATGCGGAGGATCCCGGCTGTGATTTCCGGCCCACGCCGGGAACCTTGAGCACTTTTGAACTACCCAACGCGGTCCCCGGGACTCTGCGAGTGGAGACACACCTGTGCGAGGGCGACGAGATCTCCCCGCACTACGACTCGCTCCTGGCGAAGATCCTGGCCCACGGCGACACCCGCGCCGAGGCTATCGAAACCATGCTGGACGCCCTGCGCTCCACCCGCATCGAAGGCGTGTCCACTACAATCGCGCTGCACCTCGCCGTCCTCGAAAGCCCCGAGTTTCGTTCCGGCAAATACGACACCGCATCCATCCCCGGCTGGGCCCTCAGCGAGCCCCGCGCCTGATACCACCCCGCGACCATGGCCAAGGTGCCCCTCACCAGCATCGGACACGCGCGCGACGCGCTGATCGATTCCAAGACCTTCGACAAGAACCGCACGGCCCTGCACGAGCGCCACGAACTGCTCGAAGAACGCCGCGACGCGGTTCACCAGGGCTGGGGTGAAAAGTACCGCGAACGGGTGCACGAGAAGGGGAAACTCACCGCCCGCGAACGCATCGACTTCTTGAAGGACCCAGGCACAGAGTTGCGCGAGGTCGGCACCTTCGTCAACTACGGTCGAAAGTTCGGCAAACTGTCCTCACCCGCCGCGGGAGTGGTGACAGCCTTCACGCGCATCGAAGGCCGCTGGACCATGGTGATCGCCAACGACAACACCGTGGCCTCGGGCTCGTGGTGGCCGCTGACTTCGGAGAAGATCCAGCGCGCCCAGGAGATGGCCTTGCGCCTGCACCTCGCCGTGGTCTACCTCGTCGATTGCTCTGGCCTGTTCCTGCCCGAACAGTCGCGCTCTTTCCCCGGTCGCACGGGCGCGGGTCACATCTTCAAGAAGAACAGCGATCTGGCCGCGGCAGGCGTGCCGCAGATCGCCGGCGTGTTTGGCGACTGCATCGCAGGCGGGGGCTACATGCCCTTGATCTCCGACCGCGTTTACATGACCGAACAGGCCTACATGGTGATCGCCGGGGCGGCGCTGATCAAAGGCGCCAAGAGCCAGAACCTTTCGAGCCTGCTGATCGGCGGTCCCGAAGTGCATGTGCACCAATCGGGCTGCGCCGATGTGCGCGTGCCCGACGATGAAACCGCCCTGGTGCAGATCCGCGCCGAAGTGGGACGACTGGCCTCTCCCTGCACTGAGTTTTACCGCCACGGCGCCGACCCCGGCGAACCGTTCTACGCCGCGCGTGAACTCGAGGGACTCTTTCCAGCCGACCACCGCATGACCTACGAAGCCGAAGAGGTCCTGGCGCGCTTGGTGGACCGCAGCCTCTTCTGGGAGATCCTCGAAAACCGCGGGCGCGAAATGATGGTGGGCATCGGCCGCGTCCAGGGACTCTACATGGGTTTTGTGATCAACCGCCAGGGCATCATCCCCGACCCCGAACACCACGATGGCAAGAAAGCCGCGGGCATCCTCTACAAGGAAGGTATCGCCAAGGTGGCCGCCTTCAGCCGGGCCTGCAACGACGACGGGATCCCGATCATCTGGTTGCAGGACATTTCGGGCTTTGACATCGGCGTCGAAGCCGAGAAGTTGGGGCTCCTGGGTTATGGCTCGAGCCTGATCTACACCAACAGCTCGAACCAGACCCCTATGTTCACGATCCTCTTGCGCAAGGCTTCGGGCGCTGGCTACTACGCCATGGCTGGGCATCCGTACGAACCGGTGCTGCAGATCTCGACTCCGCTCACGCGGCAATCGGTGATGGAAGGCCGCACCCTCGCCATCGCGGCCTTCAACACCAAGCTCGATGACGATTTTTGCATCGCCACCGACGATCCGGAAGAGCGGGCGGAGATCGAACAGGGCATGCGCGCCACCGAGGAACGCATCGAGGGCGACATGGACCCCTACAAATCCGCGGCACAAATGGACACCGATGAAATCGTGGGGCTTGACGAGCTGCGCGACTGGGTCGAACTCTTCGCTGAAACCAGCTATCAGGCAAACGGCTACCGGCGCACCAAGAACCCGCGCATCTGGTCCCTGCACGACCTGGCTGCCCTGACCGAGCCCAGGGGCTGAGGAGCGGCAAGAATCATGCAAACAACCATCGACCTGATCCTCGAACGCGATGGTGAGATCATGCGACTCCTGTCGCCTGGAGTGGGCGCCTTCACCTGTGCAGTACCCCGGGGCGGGCTGCTCGGGGGTGGCCAGGCAGCTGGCGTCCTGATCATCTGCGGCAGGCCGATCCACTTGTGCGTGCCGCCGGGCGTAGCGGGCCGAGTCAAGGGTGGGCGTCCAGAGAAGATCCATGCTCCGGTGGGCTATGGCAGCCTGCTCTACGAGCTGGTGGGCATCGAATCCGGCGATGACGCGAACCTGGAGATGGAAGCCCGCGCGGCGAGCGATGGGCTGTATCTCCTGGCGCCCCAGACCGGACGCTTCTACCAACGCCCCGGTCCCGACGAAGAGGCCTTCCTGAAAGCGGGCGACGAAGTGCGCGAAGGCACTTCCCTGGGCCTGATCGAGGTCATGAAGACTTTTGCTCTGGTGAGCTACCATCCCGGCGAAGGCCTGCCCGCGCAAACGCGCTTCAAGGCCTTCATTGCAGGCGACGGCGCCGAAGTGAGCTTTGGCGAGCCCTTGATCGAGTTCGAGGACCAAAAAACTCCGTGAAAGTCCTCATCACCGGCGCAACGGGCTTCATCGGCAGCTTTCTCACAGGGCTTCTCGTGGCCCGCGGCGATCGGGTCAGCATCGTCTCCCGCGATCCCGAGCATGTGCGCAATGCCCGCTCGAACTGCACCGTGGTGGGCTGGCTGCCGGACCTCTCGGGCTACGATGCCGTGGTCAACTTGGCCGGTGAGTCGCTCTTTGGCAAGCGCTGGAGCCCGGAGCAACGAGCCTTGATCCACGACAGCCGCCAATCGGCCACGGAACGATTGGTCGCGGCCCTCAAGGAAGCAAGCCCGCGACCCCCGGTCCTGGTTAGCGCCTCGGCAGTCGGCATTTACGGCGACCGCAAAGACGAGGTCCTGGGTGAGTCGGATGCCCTCGGCAGTGATTTTCTAGCCCAGGTCTGCAGGGACTGGGAAGCAGCCGCCCTGGCGGCGGAAGAGTTCGGCGTGCGCACAACCCTGGTGCGCATCGGCGTGGTTCTGGGCCACGGCGGCGCTCTCGAAAAGATGCTGCCGCCCTTCAAGTCTGGCCTGGGTGGGCCCATTGGCTCCGGGCGCCAATGGCTGAGCTGGATTCACATCCGCGACCTCTGCCGGTTGATCCTGCGGGCGGTCGACGACGATTCCATGCGCGGCGCCTACAACGGCTGCGCCCCCACGCCGGTGACTTCCCGTGAGTTCGCCCGCTGCCTGGGCCGCGCGCTGCACCGCCCGGCCTTCATTCCCGCGCCGGCTTTCATGTTGAAGTTGGTTCTGGGCGATGTCGCCCAACTCTTGACCGACAGCCAGCGTTGTTCGGCAGAGCGCGTCTTGGCGACGGGCTTTGAATTCGAGTTTGGCGAGCTGGAACCCGCTCTCTGCAAACTTCTTCGCTAACCATGGCGGTCGTCTCCATCGGAACCGATCTGGTGCCCATCGAGCGCCTCGGCCAGGCCATCGAGCGCCGCGGCCAAGCCCTGCTCGACCGTCTTTTTGGCGCCGCTGAACAGGACTACTGCGAAGCGCGCCCCCAGCGCCTGACCCACTACGCGGGCCGTTTCGCAGTCAAGGAAGCGGTGATGAAGGTGCTCGGCACGGGCTGGGGCCAGGGCGTGCGTTGGGTGGACATCGAAGTCGCGCGCCAAGACGATTCGGCGCCCGAGTTGCTGCTTCACGGAGAGAGCGCGCGCATCGCCAAAGCCGCCGGCATTCGCAAGATCCACATCACCATCAGCCACGCTGGCGGCTTGGCCCTGGCTTTTGCCGTGGCCGAGGATTGACCGGCCAACTCGCCCCGCAACCCATGAGACTCACCCGCATACAGAAGGCCGAGCGCATCCAGACCTTGCTCGACACCTACCACCCCGAGGTGCCCGTACCCCTCGACCACAGCGACCCCTTCACGCTCCTCGTGGCGGTGCTGCTCTCGGCCCAAACCACCGATGTGCGCGTCAACCTGGTAACACCGGCGCTCTTCGAGCAGGCTTCGACGCCGGCGGACATGGCGCGCCTCTCGGTGGACGAGATCCTGGAGTGCATCCGCACCTGCGGCCTGGCGCCCTCCAAGGCCAAGAACATCCGAGCCTTGAGCGAGCTGCTGGTGGCCGAGTACGACGAAGAGGTGCCCCAGACTTTTGTGGATCTCGAACGCCTACCGGGAGTGGGTCACAAGACCGCCAGCGTGGTCATGGCCCACGCCTTCGGCCAACCCGCTTTTCCCGTGGACACACACATCCACCGCCTCGCCGCGCGCTGGGGCCTTTCCGATGGCAGCACCGTGGAGCGAACCGAGGCCGATCTGAAGAAACTGTTCGCAGCCGAGGACTGGAACAACCTGCATTTGCAGATCATCTACTTTGGACGGGAACACTGCCCCGCGCGGGGTCACAACCTCGAGCAATGCCCGATTTGCTCCTGGGCCGCCACGGGCAAGCGTATCCTGGCCGAGAAGACGAAGAACGCACCCAAGCGCCCCAGAAAGGCCCCAAAATCACAACAGCGGAGCCCCCGACATGGATGACACCACCTTCCTGAAACTCGCCGACGCCTGCCTGGAGCGCATCGCCACCTGGCTCGAGGATTTCGACCCCGACGAGCTCGATTTCACCCCCAGCGACGGGGTCATCACCCTTGAATTCGCAGACGGCAAGCGCTTTGTCCTCAATCGCCAGACGGCAGCCTCGCAAATGTGGTTTGCCGCCGGCGCCCGGGCCTGGCACTTCGACTGGGACGCCCAGGCCAAGACCTGGGTGGGCGACAAGGTGGGCGTGGAACTCTGCGCATGCATCGCCGAAGCCGTGACCGAAAAGCTCGGGCGCGAAGTGCGCATGGCATGAGCCGCCTGACCGGCTTGGGCTACTCCCTGATCCCTTCCTTCGAAGCCAGGGGCCCGCGCACGCGCACCCGGGGCGTCTTGGCCCTGCCCCTCACGCCGCCCGCCGGCAGCGGCCTCGAGCAGTCCCCCGTGGAGTACCCGGTGCACGCCCTGTGGCGCAAGGACACCCCCGAGAACCCCCTCCTCGACGCCCTGCTCGAGGCCGCCCCCAGGGCCCAAAAGGGGCCCGAAACCGGCTCGACCCACAATCTGTAGTAGTCCGTGACGCGACCCCCCCCATGGGTTAGGGTGCCTGGCCTCACGCCCCTCCTCTGATTTTGCTCCCTCAAGGGTTCCATGACCACTCCCCACCGCATCTACCTCGTTGGAGCCCATTCCACCGGCAAGACCACCCTGGCGCGCTGGGTTCGGGACGCCTACGGCCTGCCCATGATCTCCGAGGTGGCCCGGGGAGTGCTGGCAGAAATGGAGGCCCGGCTCGACAGCCTGCGCACGGATGTGGCCCTGGTGAACCGCTACCAGCGCGAGGTCTTCGAGCGTCAGATCGCTGCCGAGGCCGCCCAACCCGCTAGCTTCGTCTCGGACCGGGCCTTCTGCAACCTGGCCTACGCCGCCCAGCACTCCACGATCCTGGGCGAGATCACCCGCGAATCGGAGTTGCGCAACTACATGGACAGCGTGCGTGGAGGATTGGTCTTCTACCTACGGCCCCACCGCGAACTTCTGGCCGAGGACGGCGTGCGAGCGGGCGTGGGATGGGAAGAGGTTCTGCGCATCGACGGCATGGTCAAGCTGCTCTTGGAGATGTTCGCGGTGCCCTACATCCCGGTCGAGTCCCTACCCATGCAGGAGCGCATTCGCTTGATGGAGCGCGTTCTCGATCTAGCCGGCCTGCAACGGGTGAAAACCCCGTTGGACCACATCCTCGTGCCACAACCCGATCCGCCGTGCACGGCCAACGGTACGCGCGACTCGGCCATCGCAAACTGTTAGTTCCAGCCGAGTTCCGGCGGCATCGCTGCCAGGCTCACGCCTTCGGCCCCAAGACTGCGCACGGCACGCTGCCAGGTGCTCTCTTGGTCGTAGGCAAAGACTAGCTCCGAGTCCATTTCCACCGGCAGCCAGGAACCGCCTCTGAGTTCCATCTCGAGCTGGCCGGCTCCCCAGCCGGCATAGCCCAAGACGAAGCGGCATCGATCGGTGATTTGGCGGGCATCGAGACCCTCCATGAACTCGGCGATCTCGGCCAGATCAGCCCCAAGAAAAAGCCCCTTGGCCAGGGAATGGCTGGCATTATCTAGCTCGGGGATGCGGTGCAGGATCTGCAAGGTGTCCGTGCCCACCGGTCCTCCCCACCAAACGGGCAGATCCAAGCGGCCAAAGACCGGGTGCTCGGGCAAGAGCCTGTCGATGGTCAAGGAGGATTGCTTGTTGACCACCAACCCATAGGCCCCCTCGTCGGCGTGCTCACACATGATCGAGATGGAGTGCATGAAGTTCGGATCACGCAAATCCGGCGCCGAGGCCAGGATCGTTCCGGAAGCAACTTGCAGCTGGCAGGTCATGGTCTTGTTGTAACCTAACCCTCTGAGTCCGCAAGTCCCGGTTGGGGACCTGCCCATTCAAGGCTCAAGACGCACTCTACATGCGGTGTGTGGGGGAAGAGATCCACCGCTTGCACGCGCCGCAACGCATAGCCCCCCTCGATGAGTTGGGCGATGTCGCTGGCTCCATTGTGCAGATTGCACGAAACATAGATCAGGCGCCGCGGCGCTAATTCGAGCAGTTTGGCGGGCACCTTGGGATGCAGCCCAGAGCGCGGCGGATCCACAACGACCACATCAGGCCGGGGCAATTCAGGTGCCCCCCCCAGGGCTCGATCCAACTCGACAAGCACATCACCTTCGAAGAATCGCACCCCTTCGACTCCGTTTGCCGCGGCACTGCGGCGGGCATCGGCCACGGCGGCGGGAACTTCCTCGAAGGCCAACACCTCGCGGGCCGCAGCCGCCAGGAGCAAGGCGATAGTGCCTGCGCCGGAGTAGAGGTCGTAGACGATTTCCTCGCCTGTGGGAGCCGCTTCTTCGACCACCATGCGGAACAGGATCTCGGCCTGTCTGGTGTTGATCTGAAAGAACGACCCCGCCGAGATGCGAAAGTGCAGCCCCAGGAGTTGCTCCTCGATGTAGCCCGAGCCAAAGATCACGCGTTCGCTCTCACCCCGTGCCACCGAGGCCACGCCGGTGTTGATGGCGTGCACCAGGGTAGTGATGCAGGGCTGGGCCGCCAGGAGCGCCTTGGCATAGGTCAAGACAAGCTCGGGGGTTTCCTCGGAGGTCACCAGCACCACCATGATCTCGCCGGTGTAAACGCCGTGGCGCAAGACCAGGTGCCGGAGACAACCGGTATGGTTGCGCACACTCCAGGGCGCCAGGCCCAGCTCGCGGGCCAGGCGGCCAGCGCTCTGCAAGATCGCCTCGCCGCCAGGAAACAGGATGCGGCATTCGGAGAGGGCCAGTGCCTTGTCGAAGCGCCCAGGCGCATGCAACCCCAGGGCAAAGTCAGCCGGCGCGCCCGGCGGTTCGTCCGCTTCGATCCAACGCCGGTTGCTGAAGCTGAACTCCATCTTGTTGCGGTAGGCCCAGGGGTTCTCGCAACCGATGACCGCTTCCACCGACGCCAGGCCAAGGACTCCAGCGGCGCCGAGGGCATCGGTCACGAGCCGGTGCTTCTGCACGAGTTGTTCCTCGTAGGAGCATTCTTGAAAGGAGCAGCCGCCGCAGGAGTTGTGGTGCGAGCAGGGAGCCTCGCGGTGCGCTGGTCCGGCCTCGATGAGCTCCAAGCCCCGAATCTCGAGCAGGGACCGACGGCGACGGATGACCGTGCCGCGCCAACGGTCACGGGGCGCCCCGCCGCGCATGCGCACGCTCCATTCTCCGGTGCTGCCCCTGGACCAGCCGCGGCGGTCGAATCCAACAAGCGAAAACTCGAACTCGTCGCCATGACGCGGCTTGCGTTGGGTTCCCGCTTTGGATGGCTCGGGAGAGGCGGGCTTGGCCGAGGGCGCAGGCATGCGGCAGGCCCGTGAGATTTCATGGCGGTGTGCAGCGAAGGCCCGGTAGACCCCGTCAAAAATCTGTCGCAAGCCGGGCAGCCGAGTCAGGACATGCATGGGCATGGCCCACCAGATGCACCCCATGACATGGCGATAGACATCTGCACCAGAGATCAACTCACCGTTCGCAAGCAGTAGCCGCAGGTCGGAGGCAATTTCCTCCGGCGGCGGCGCCTCGGCCGTCAAGGCCATGCGCTCGACCACCCAATCGCTCTGGAGCGGCGCAAAGCCCAGGCCCTGGCGAGCAAGAGTCGGCCCCCAGAAAGGCACCCAACGGCTGCACACTCCACAAGATGCGTCGTAGAGCACCCAGCCTTGGGCGTCACGATCCATTTCGGGGGGCTGCGGTTGCTTTGCCATGGCACCAGGGTAGCCCCTGGTGGCGCGGGGTTCGCCGCAGTTTTGGAGCGACCTCCTAAGCGCCGCAGACCACTACTGCCGGAGAGCTTTTGATAGCCTGAAACGATGCTTCTCGTCCTCTCGATCTCCCTGGCCCTCGGCCTGGGATCCGCGCAGACCCCCGAGCCCGCCAGGCAGACCGCCGAACAGACCCTGGCGCGGATTCGCGAACGCGGAGACCGTGCGGCTTCGCAATTGTTCTTCGAACTCGCCGCGAAGCGCGACGCCGAAGCCTTCGCCAACCTGCGCGAGGCCCTCGAATTCGTCGCCGACGAGAGCCTGGCCGTGGCGGCTTTCGGCGCCGCGGCGCTCTTCAAGGGCAGCAGCCTCGAGCAAGGTGTGGGAGACTGGTTAGCCAAGCGGACATTCAAAGCCCGCCTCCCAGCGCACCAACTCGGCGCCTCGTCCGCCCTGGCCTATTTCTGGTCGAGCCATTCCGCAGCCCTGGAAAGGGTGCTCAAGAACCACCCCCGCGCCGACTGCCGCGCCCTGGCCCTCGCGCCCCTCGTGCCTGGCCTCGTGGCTCGGGGCAATCGCCACGCCTGCCTCTTGATTTTCGAGAATGCGGCGCTCGAAAACGACTCCGATCGCCGCGTCCTGCTCACGGCTTTGGGCACATTCAAGACATCCACTGTGCGCGAAGCCCTGGTGCGCAAGCTGCGCAGCGATTCCCTCTCCGAGGTGCGCAAGCTGGTGCTCCTCGAGTACTTCAGGGAGAGCGATGACGCTGGCGTGCTCAAGGCCATCGAACGGCGCCTGGGCGATCCCGCCGAAGAGGTGCGATTGGTTGCCATGGAAGTACTCGGCCGTCAACAGGATGGCCAGGCCCTGCGCCGCTTGAATCGCGCCGCCGCAGGCGCCAACGAGGAATTCATCGTGCGCGCCATCAGCGCCCTGGCCTCGCGCAGGGAAGGGGCCAGCGACTGGATCGGCGAGCTCTACGGGTTCTGCCACGCCCAAAGCACCGCCGTGCGTCTGGGCGCGGCGCGGGCCCTGGGGCACTTGCCCACCCAGGATGCCCTGACTCTTCTGCACCGCTTGTTGCGCGACCGCGAGAGCTCTGTGCAGCTCGCGGCCCTCGAGGAAATTGGCGCCAAGCGCCAGTTGTCTTCGATTCCAAAGCTAATCGGAGCCCTGGCCGACAACGGTGGCCTGGTGCAAGCCGAGGTCGCACTCTGGCTGCGGCTCATGACGGGCCAGGACCACGGCACCTCGTCCACGCGCTGGCGTGCCTGGTTCGAAGCCGAGGCGTCCAACTTCCAGATGCCCTCCCTGACCGTGGCCGAGGCGAGCGAAAACCAACGCCGCCAACGCCAAAACGCCGGAGGCGAGATGCGGACGGCTTCCTTCTACGGGCTCAGGATCCAGAGTAACCGGGTCACCTTCGTGCTCGATGTCTCGGGTTCCATGGACGACCCCGCCGGCGGCCGCGGGACGAGTTCAAGAAAGCGCAGAAGTACACGCCTGGATGTGGCCAAGACCGAATTGCGCGGTGCCCTGCGCCAACTACTCGACGGTGTGCAGTTCAATGTGATCACCTTTGCGAGTGAAGCCCAGGCATCCCTGCCGCGACTGACTAAACTCAACCGCAAGACGCGCTTGAAGGCCCTGGCCGAGATCGATACCTGGCGCGCTGGCGGGGGCACGGCCATTTACGACGCGCTGCTGCGCGCCCTGGAAGACAGTCGCACCGACACGATCTATCTTCTTACCGACGGCGAGCCCACGGTTGGTCGAGTCATCGATCCAGCGGAGATCCGACGCATCATCGGGAAGCTCTGTCGGAAGCGCGATGTGAGAATCCACGGCGTGGCCATCGGTCGCGAGTCGCAGCTCTTGAAGAACCTGGCTCGGGACAGCGGCGGCCAATATGTGGAGATTCTCTAGTCGGTTTCCTCTAGCTCGCCGTAGAGAAAGCTCTTCCAGTTCTGCTCCCACCAGTCGCGCCAACGCTGGGAGGCGGCGCGGCGTTCGGCGCGGGGGCCACGGGGATCGAAAAGTTCCTGGCGCTCGCAAATGGCGCGTAGGGCGCTGACCGCGGCCTCGCGCACACCCACATCATCGTCATCGAGGGCTGCTACCAGGGACTGCACCGCCGAGCGCGCACCGAGGCTTTCGAGGGTGCGCGCTGCCTGGGTACGGATGTGGGCGTCGGAATCATCGAGCAGGAGCACCACCACGGCAGCCTCACCGCTGTTGCGGGCCGATTCAACGCGAAAGAGTCCCTCCAAGCGCTTGAGGGGATCGGAGTCCTTGAGGAGCGCGCTGAGTTCAGTTTCGCTGGTTGTTTCTGTTGCGCGCGGCACGGCGACGGGCGCGCTCCCGCCCCCATCGACGAGGTCATAGACCCGCGATTGCAGGAACAGGATTTGCTGTTCGAGTTCGCCCACGCGTGCCATAGTGTCGCCGGCGGTGATGAGCGGGCCAGCCCCGAGCTGCGATCGCTCCTCCTGCGCTCCGTCTTCGCGGGGCGCCTCATCCAGCAAGGCAGTTCTAACCTCGACCAGTTGTTGCTCCAGGCGCTCAAGGCGCTCGAGCTCGCTGCTGAGCACTTCGTCGGCCACGCGGCCTGCCTCGCTGATCATGAAGCGCCGCGTACCGAGTTGTTGTGTTTCGATGGCCTGCAACTTCTCTCTGGACCGGCTCTGCTCCTCGCGCAGTTCCCGCTCCACCGAATTGATGCGCACCAGGAGGGCCACAACCGCCACCAGGGTCAAACTGATCGCTGCCACGCTCAAGGCCGCCGCCACACTGCCGGCTAGCGAGGGCCCACGCCGAGCGGGACGCTGCTCGCGACCGGGAGCGGTGCTCGCACTTTCGCCTGGGCTACTCGTCGGAGCAGGCGAGCTACTCTGTAGCGCATTCGTCGCCGCCATGGCGCCATTGCAGACCTCGCAAACCACCCGCTCCCCCGCCAGGGAGGCCCGGCCGGTCTCGATGTCGGCCTCGGGCACGGCGGCTTGGCAGAGGTCGCAGAAGTAGAGTTCCATGGCACGCCCATGGTAACGCGGCGACCGCTATCCCACAGCCTCAGAGGCCCGCCCGGCGCACGCACCTGGCCAGCCACGCGGCTTGGACGCTGGAGCCGGCGCTGAAAGCGACCAAGGAGACCCAGATTCCGGGCCAGTGGCCCAGAGCTTCGCCAGCCCACAAAAACAGGATGGTGATGACCAGGAACAGGGCCACGGACTCGGTTACGCCACGGGTCTGGTGGCTATGGACCAAGAGACCCTGGTAAAAACTGTGGTAAACAGTCATCGCCGGTAGCAAGAGCCCCAGCCAGAGACTCGTGCCCGCCAGGCTGGTCAGTTCCTCGCTCAGACCCACCACGCGACCGAACCAAAAGTCCGCCAGGGGCGTGGCGGCCACGAGCGCCAAGAGGGCGACGCACGCCAAGGCCAGCATCCAGGTGAAACGGCCCAATACGCGCCGTGCATCGGGCTCTCCGGCGTGGCGCACCACAACTTCATTGAAGGCGATGCCAACCGATCGCAGGACAAAGATCAAGCCGAAGGCCACGGGCCAGGCGGCCAGGGAGTTGAGCGATTGGGGCATGCGACTCATGGCCGCGCTTCCCATGGGTTGCGCCGTCAAGTTCAAGAGCGGCGTCAGGGCCAGGGGAATGTAGAAGGCCAGGAGTCGGCGCAAGTCGAGGGGTGCCGCGCCGGGTAAGGGCACGCCGAGGTCGCTGGCCACCACCGGCGCCACCACTCGGCGTACAAACAGCATCTCCACCGTCACTCCACCGGTCAGGGCCGCGCAGGCCACGGCGCAACCGATCCAACCGGATTGAAAGCCCACGAACAACAGGCTCATGGTGGCCACGAAACGCACCAGGGTGGCGATGCCCACGGCGCGCGAGTGCCCACTCCTGATCAGAACACCCTGGTGAAAACGGCGATCGGAAATCATCACTGTCCAAGGAGTCATGATGCGCATCCCGAGCCGTGCGGGCTCGATGATCTCCGACGGCGGATCGATCAAGCCCACCACGAGGAGATCAAAGAGCGGCGTGAAAGCCACTAGGGCGTGTATCCCCGAGAGCAATAGGCCCGAACCCACCGCGAAGCGCCGCAGTCGTTCGAAAGAGTCGCGGTCGCGGGAGAGGGCCGTGGAGGCGGCCAGCATCATGATGATCGGCGCCTCGATCAGTAGCGACACGGGAAAAACGATGCCACCAAAGGCGGCCAGGTTTTGTTCCGGGTCGGCCAGGCGCGCGATGATGGCCGAGAGCATGGGCAACTCGACTCCCATCAAGAGCCACGACGCGGCCAGAGGCCACCAAGTGCCGAGCACACGCCGCTGCGTCAATCGTGCCGCAGAAGAACCAGCAGGGCTCATGAGGGACCGCGCACGCGCCCGGCAGGCCGCACATCCATGGCCGCCTGGGGGTGGGCTGTGTAGCCGCCGTCATTGACCGGCAGCGGACAGCCCGCGCGCACCAGAGCGGTGTAGACACCGAGACAAACCACATTGGCGAGATTCAGGCTGCGCACGCCGGGCTGGATCGGAATGTAGACGCGCTGCGCCCCGTGTTCGTCGAGGAGCGCTGCGGGCAGTCCGTCTCCTTCGCTGCCAAACAGCAGCACCGAATCCTCGTCGAACTCAGTCTCGAATAGCGAAGTACCCCCGCGTGCGCTAAAAAGTCTCAGGCGCTGGGCCAGGGGCCGCTCGCTGGTGGCACTCAAGAACTCTGCCGCCGCGTGCCAGTTCTCGTGCACCACTAGCTCAACCTGCGGCCAGTAATCGAGACCGGCGCGCTTGAGGTAGCGGTCCTCGAGGGAAAACCCCAGGGGCTCCACGAGGTGTAGACGCAGGCCCGTGGCAGCGGTCAAACGCGCGGCGCAACCGGTGTTGTGCGGGATCTGGGGGTAGACGAGGACGACTTCCATGACTCTGGGCCGGATGAGTGTAACGGCGCGGAGCCTCGATATGGCGTACCCTGACGCGATGATCCCGATCCAGTTAGTCCTCGCATCGCTCCTCGCCGCTCCGCAAGCGGCACCCCTCGAAGTGAACTACCGCGTACAGCTCGCCGAACCCGGAGCTGCGCGTCTGGAACTGACCCTGGATATTGATGACCTGCCCTACTACAGCGGGCCCTTGATGCTGGCCATGGGCCGTGGCTTCTCCCTGGCGCGGCTCGAAGGGCCGGCTCTCTTGCGCCAGCCGCAGGCAAAAAGTGGCGCGGGGGAAGACCTGCGCCTGATGTCGCCGCGGCCCTTCGTCTGGCTGGCGGTGCGCCCCGAGGACGGCCAGCTCAATGTCACCTGGAGCGTGCCGAGCAACCTGCGCGGACGGTCCGAGGTGCTGGCGGTGGGCGACAGCTACGAGTGGCCCTTCATGGCCAAGGACCACGGTCTGCTCCACACGGCCAGTCTACTCATGATTCCCGTGGGGCCCAAACTCCGCCCGCGGGTCGAAATCGACCTGCCGGAGGGTTGGCAGGTCGCGAGTTCCTGGCCGCGGGATGACGAGGGCTTTCTGTGGCCGCCTTCCCGCGCGGCCCTCGGCAACGACTACCTGGCGATCGGCAACTGGTCGCGACGCGAGTTCCGAAACGAACGCATCACCGTGACCGTGGTGGCGCCAGTGGAGCACGAGGATTGGTTGGAGCCGGCCCTCGGCGTGATCGAACGCCTCGTGCCGGCTGAACTCGAGGTCTTTGGCGTCACCCCGGCGGCGAGTTTTCTCTTCGTGTTGGAAAGCACGCCAGCCGGCGACCTGGCGGGCTCGGCCAAATCGACTTCCCTGGTGCTAGCCATGCCCGCCGGACTCAAGGGCGGCGCTCTGACCGACAGCCTGACGCGCCTCGTAGCCCACGAGTTTTTTCACACCTGGGAGCAATCGCGCTTCGCCTCACCGCCCGAGTTGCGCTGGTTTCAGGAGGGCTTTTGCGATTACTACGCCTACCTCATCTCGGCGCGCCTTGAGCTGCTCAGCTGGACGGACTTCACCAGTCGTCTGGCGGACTGCCTCGAGCTCTGGACAAGCATCAGCGCCACCTCCGAGATGACCCTCGAATCCGCCGGGAATCTGGAGCTCTTCAGCACAAGCCGGCGCGCCAGGGATCTCGTCTACGGCGGTGGGATGGCCCTGGCGGCCCTCACCGATCGCCGCATTCGCGCAGCGCAACCGGGCGCCAGCCTGGATGAATTCATGCGCGCCCTCTACAACAATCCTCGTTGGGGGGATCCTCGTTCGAATCCGGGAAAAAGGAGCCCCACGCCCGACGACTTCGAGGCCACCCTGGCGCGTTTTGTGGGTGCGGAAAGTGCTGCCGAGTTGTTGGCTCTCAGCCGCATGCGGGAGACCCCAAAACTGGTGCAGCTCTTTCGCGACGCTGGCGCTGACATCGCCAGCGAAGAGCACGCCGCAAAGCCGCACCTGGACGCGACCCTGAAGGGCACCACCGTGACGAAAATCGAGCAGGGAGGTCTCGCCCAGAAACTCGGTCTCCTGGTCGGCGACGAACTGCTGGTGGTCAACGGATCGCCTTGCGATTCGCGGGAACAGATCGAGAGGCTCACGCTCCAGCCCAGTGAGGGTCGCATGCAGTGTTCGCTCAAGCGCGGGGGACAGACACTCGAACTGACCCTAGAAATCGCCAAGCGCGTTATTTTTCTTGTGGATCCGCGCCCCTGGAAGCAGCACCAAGCCAGCCCCGCCGCGCAGCCCCCGGCCCAAGACTGATCGGCGCCGCCCAAAGCGCTACTGTCTCCTCAACAATGCACACAGATCCGATCCTCGTGACCTCGGCGGTAGCCGTGGTGGCTGGCATCATCAGCCAGGCGATTGCCCGACGCCTGCGCCTGCCAGCCATCCTGCCGCTTCTGCTCAGCGGCATGCTCCTCGGCCCCAGCGTCCTGGGCGTGATCGATCCCGCCTCCCTGGGAGAGGGCTTGCGCGTGCTGATCGGTTTCGCGGTGGCGATCATCCTCTTCGAGGGCGGGCTCTCACTCAAAGCCGACTCGTTCCGCAACGCTGGCGCCACGATCCGCAACCTGGTCACCTTTGGCGCCCTCTTGACCTGGGGAGTCTCAGCCCTCATTGCCCGTTGGCTCTTCCCGGAACTCGGCTGGGGACTCTCGCTCCTGTTTGGTTCGCTGATCATCGTCACCGGACCCACGGTCATCCAACCGCTGCTCGCCAGCGTCAGGCCGCGGCAACGGGTCAGCGATGTGTTACGCGGCGAAGCGATCCTGGTGGATCCGGTGGGAGCGCTCTACGCCGTGCTTGTACTCGAGTACCTCGTCGAAGCCGAGTCGATCGGCAAGGGCGCCGTCTTTGGCGAGTTCGGGCTGCGCCTCGCTCTCGGTGGTGGATTGGGTCTGCTCGCGGCGGGCTTCTTGTACCTCTTGATGAAACGCCGCAGTGTTCTGGCACGCGACCTGCACAACCTCGCCGTGGTGGCCATCGCCATCGGCGCCTACGCCCTCTCGGAACTCTTGATTTCCGAATCCGGCGTCCTGACCGTGACCATCGCGGGCTTCATCCTGGGTTGGCTGCACCCGCCTGGCATCGAAAAGGTAGAGGAGTTCAAGAGCCAGCTGACCACCATGATGGTCTCGATCATTTTCGTCCTGCTCTCGGCCAATGTGGCCCTCGCAGGCCTCGTCGGTCTCGGTTGGAACGGCCTCTGGCTCGTGCTGGCTGTGATCTTCATCGTGCGCCCCCTGGTGATCTTCGTCTCTACCCTGGGCGGCGATCTGACCCTGGCCGAGCGCCTCTTCCTGGCCTGGATCGCACCGCGGGGCATCATCGCAGCGGCGGTCTCGTCACTCTTTGCCCTGATCCTGTCCCAGGGCGGCGAACCTCTGGGCGAGTTAGTCCTGTACCTCGTTTTTGCCGTGGTTGTGGGCACGGTCCTCGTGCAAGCGCCCACAGCGCGCTGGGTGGCGGCGAGACTCGGCGTACTCGAAGGTGACCGCAACGGTTTCCTGTTCGTGGGTGGGAACACCATCGCCCGCGCTCTGGCCCGCGCCCTGGACCGCGCCGGTTACGCGGTGCAAATCGTCGACCGCAGCCAATGGCAGGTGGATCGCGCTCGAGCCGAAGGTCTCCATGCCCGCTGCGCCGACGCCCTCGATCCCTTGGAGATAGAGAACTTCGATCTCTTCGGCATCGGTCACCTCTGCGCCGCGACGCCCAGCGACGGCGTCAATCGTCTGGCGGTGCAACTCTATGCCCGGGAGTTTGGCCGCGAGAATGTGCGTGCCATCAAGTTGGAGAGTTCACCCCCCGATGATTTGAGCGCGGGCGACCCCATGTATGCCTTTGGTTCGAGGCTCGTCTGGGAGGACTTCCTGGAGCGCCTGAATGCCGGTCAGGAGATCAGGAGCGCGGAGGTCGACGAGGACCTGGCCGTTGACGAGATCGGCCGCCTGTTGCCAGGCGCCGTAGCCCTTTTGGCCATCGACGAACATGAGAGGGTGCGCTTTCTTGAAGACGACGACCCACTCACCGTAGGCGAGAAGCTGTTCTATCTCACGCCGGGGTCAGACGTCGAATCGACGGGTGACTCACCTTGACCCCACGCCGCCGATTTAGCTCCCTGCGAGCGAAGCCGCACGGAGACGGTTCGAGGGCGCACCGCGAGTCGCCGCTGGTTATTTAGTATCGGGGGTTCGGCCTCTGGTACGGGCCTTGCTGCCCGTAATCCTCGGACCGTGCTCTTCGCCTGGCTCCGATGGAAACTCTCTCCGATCAATCCCCTCCGATTCAAGCCAAACCAGTCTTGGCAAGCCGCGTCCATTGCGCGAGGATGTCCGGCGAGCCCGGCGTCTCACCGCGATTCGAAACGAAGGACAATCACGATGGTTATTCAGCGACTCTTCCCCGCCCTCGCGGCAGTGACCCTGGTCTGTGTTCTGTGCGCGCCCGCCCACGCATTCCAATCTCCCAATAGCGCGCCCGAGGCGGGCCAAGAGAGCACAGCCAAGCCCTCGGCCCGCCGTCTCCTGCACCTCGCCCGCGGTGGTGTCTTGCGGTGTGTGGCCCGCGAGCGCGACGGCGGCTGGGAAGTGCAGGGAAGCGGCGGCTGGACCGCACTCCCCGCAGACGCCGTGACCCGCGCTCCCCGAGAGTCGCAGGTCCTGCGCGAAGCCGCACGCCGCGAACGAGCCCTCAAACCCAAGCACGATCCGGCGCAACGAATAGACCTCGCTCGATGGATGGTGACCGAAGGCCTGGTCTCCGAAGCCCTCGGAGCCATCGATGCCGTCCTCGACGATCGGCCCCACTACCCGGCGGCCCTTGCGCTGCTCACTTCCTCGCGCTTTCTTGGCGTGCCTTCCCTCCAAGTTCCCGGCGACCAAATCCCCGCCGCGCAAGAAGCCCTCATGCGCTGGGCTGCCCAGGCCCCCATCGCCGCCCGCGAGTTGGCCCTGGTGGAATTAGCGCGCATCGAGGACCATGAACAACTGCACGCGGACCTGCTCGGCGCGCTTTGCGCCTTCTCCTTGCGCCGTCGGGTCTTTGCCGCCCAGGCCATCGGGCGCCTGTTCCCCGGCCAGGACGCCAAGCGTCTCCTCCAGCACGCTCTGCTCGACACCAGCGCTGCTGTGCGCAGGAGCGCCGCCCAGGCCCTGAGCAATTCCCACGACACCTCCCTGATCGCGCCGGTGGTGCGCGCCCTCGGCAGCCAGAACCCCCGAGTGCGGGTGCAGTCCGCCGAGGCCCTGGGATTCATGGGCTATCCCGCTGCTGTCGAACCGCTCATGGCCTACCTGACTCTCCCCGCCCAAACCTCGGCCGAACATCGCATGCCCCACAGCTACATCTTCGTCGGCCGCCAAAGCGCCTATATCCAGGACTTCGATGTCGAGGTCGCGACCTTCCAGGCCGTGGCCGACCCACAGGTCAACATCCTCTTGGAAGGCAGCGTGCTCGAAGCCGGCATCCAGAGCTCCGGCCAGTACTCAAACGGCGCCGGAGCCAGCGCCGCCCGCAGCTCCCTGTCACGGCTCACCGGCGCCCATCCCGGCCACACCAAGGCCGCCTGGCAGCGCTGGTGGAAGGCGCATCGAGAGGACTGGCGCGCCGAGCAGAGGCTGAAGTGATTGGCGGCGCGTGAGGCCGCAGCGGGCTGCATGGGCAAGAAAGCGCCACCTCTCACTTCCGCCTGGGTTCGCTCTCCCACCAAGCGCGAGGACCCTCGGCTTCGATGCCGCGCCAAACCTTGAAGAACTCCTGCTTCATATCGGCCAGCTTTTTGGGCATGGATTGGGCCAGGTCGTTCTGCTCCTGCCTGTCCTCCTGGATCTTGTAGAGTTGGAATTTCTCGAAGCGGCGGCCCGCGACGATCTTCCAGTCGCCCAGGCGCTTGGCGGCGTGGCTGCCAGGGGGAGAGACATGCTTGCGCCAGAACATGGGGATGGGACGCTCTGGATCCTCGCCACGAAAGGCGGGGAGCATACTCACGCCGTCAATGGTGAGATTGCCAGGGAGCGGGACGCCGATGATGTCGAGTACGGTGGCGAAGATGTCCGAGCCGATGACCGGGACCTCGCTCATGGGAAACAGGTACAGGGTCTAGCCGGTGGGAAGTGGTGGCTGGGCAGTGACAAAGTACCTGGTACTAATCAGTCAATCAGAACCCGAGCGACCGTGTCGGAATAGCTGCGCTGGGGGATCTCCGGTACGCCGCCGCGGTGCCCCACGCCGTCTTGCACGACTTCCAATAGGCCGCCCGCTGCAAACTGGGCAGGGTCATCGATGACGGGGGCGGTGGCGACCAGGAAGTCGGCCCGCTGCCCGGGGGCCAGGGTGCCGGTGTCGTCTTGGCCGATTTCTTCGGCGGCCAGACCGGTCATGCCGTGCCAGGCGCGCAGGGGGCTTAAGCCGTCGCCGATCAAGTGGGTCAGCTCAAGCCAGTTGCGGCCGTGCATGGGGGCCAGGACGGCGTCGGTGCCGGCCAGGATGCGCAGGCCACCCTGGCGAGCGAAGTCCACGGCGCGGGAATGCACCTCCGCGGCGCGCTTGGCCTTGTCGCGCACGAAGTCGGACAGGCCGGGAGAATCGGGCAGGGTGTTCAAGACCCAGGAGGTGGGCGTCACCGTGCAGCCGCGCTTGTCGGCCATCTCAACCATCGCCTCGTCCATGAATGAAATGTGCTGGATGTCGTGTACGCCGTTTTCAATCGCCAGCCTGATGCCAGCAAGGGAATGGGCGTGGGCGGCGACCTTCAAACCACGCGCCTCGGCCTCCTCGCAAATGGCGCGAATCTCCTCGGCGCTGAAGTCCTGGTGTTCGAGATGATCCGAGGGCGAAGCAACTCCGGGAGAAGTGCAGAGCTTGATCAAGTCCGCACCACAGGCAGCAATCTCACGCACGCGCTTGCGGCACTCCCAGGGACCGTCGACGATGCTCGAAGGCCTGCCAGGTACAGGCGGCCAGAGCTTCGACAGGGCTGCGTGACAACGATCGGGACCGCGGAAGTCCGCGTGCCCGCCGGTGGTGGACAGCATGCAGATCGCGATCCTGAGCCGCGGCCCGATGAAGATGCCCTCATCCACCAGGTTCTTGAGGGCGTGGGTCGCGCCGCCGATGTCCCGCGCCGTGGTGACACCGCCGTCAACCAGGGTCGTGTAGAGCACCTTCTCGATGTGCGCCAACCCCATGGGCCCATTCACAATTTCCATGGCCTCACCAGTGATGCCGGTGACCGTCACATGGGCATGACAATCGATCAGCCCCGGCACGACAGTCCACTGCGATGCATCGACAAGACTCAACTTCTCGCCCCCGCGCAGATGAGGATCATGGGGACCAATCTTCGCGATAAGCCCCCCATCGATGTGCAGGTCGACTCCCCGGTACAGAGAGGATTCTTCGGCGCTCGACCCGTCGTAAAGATGCGCAATGTTAGAGAGCACGATCATGGCATCAGAGATCGTGCCCAAAGATGGGCATGGGCGGAAGAGAATAAGCTGTCGTGCGCGATCCCGGAGTCAGCGCGGCCGAGACCAGCGAGAAGCCACAGATTGGACCCTGCTGCGCAGGATCCACGGGCCCCCGCGCGTTGCTGGCCCGGGTGACAGGTTAGGGGAGCCGGCGCCGGCGATTGCGCGAACTCGCTGGCGCTGTCATGCTTGGTGGCATGAATGAGCAAGGACTGACGGGGCTCGCGTGTGTGTTCGCGGTTCTCAGTTCGCTTTCGTTCCAGGGGGCGGACGAGGGGCTACGGTGGGTGGCCTTGCATGACTTGACGGTGGAGGGACAGGGGTGGGATGACTTGGAGTCGCCCTTTGATCGGTTGCCTGCGCGAGCCAAGGGGTTGGTGCGGGATGTGGTTTGGGAACTGTCCCAGGATTCGGCGGGGATCTGTGCGCGCTTCCGTACCAATGCCACCGAACTGCACTGTCGCTGGGGGCTGCGCTCGGCGGAGCTCGCCATGGCGCACATGCCCGCCACGGGAGTCAGCGGTGTGGACCTCTTTGTGCGCGACGGGGACGGCGGGTGGCGCTGGTTGGCCTGTCCCCAGCCGGTCGAACAAGAAATGGAGGCCCGCTTGATCGATGACCTCGACCCAGGGATGCGCGAGTACATGCTGTACCTGCCCCTGTACAACGGTGTCAGCCATTGCGAAATCGGCGTGCCTGCGGGAGCTGAACTGATTGCGGGCGAGGAACGGCCCGAGGGATGGCGGCAGCCTATTCTCTTCTACGGAACCTCGATCACCCAGGGCGCCTGCGCCTCGCGGCCTGGAGCCTGTCATACGGCGCTCATCGGACGGCGCTTCGATCGCCCGGTGATCAACCTGGGACTGTCGGGTAATGGAACCATGGAAACCAGCGTGGGAGGGTTTTTGTGTGAGCTCGATCCCGCGGTCTTCGTGATCGATTGCCTACCCAACATGAACGGGGAGATGGTCAGCGAACGACTCGAGCCCCTGGTGCTGCAACTGCGCAAGGCCAGACCGATGACGCCGATCCTCCTTGTGGAGGACCGCACCTACGGGAATGCCTTCTTGCGCAGCGAGTATCGCGCGCTCCACGCAACCAATCGCCGAGCCCTGCGCACGGGGCTGGACCGCTTGCGCGAACAGGGCGTCGAGGGCTTGACTCTGGTGGCGGGCGCGGATCTTCTGGTCAATGGCGACACCGTCGATGGTTCACACCCATCCGACCTGGGCTTCGCGCGCCAGGCCAAGATATTGGGCGCTGCCCTGGAGCCTCTGCTGTACCCTCGGGCGAAAGAAGCGGAGGGGCGCTGAATCGTGCAAGGGAGAGGCCGCTTCTCCCAATAAGACTTCGGTGGGCGCACCCCACCCGTGGCAAGCAAGCCCCGGGCGCTCGCCAGACGAAGGACCCACCACATACAAGCCATGGAATGCATCGACTCAAGCGACCGAGGCCATGTGGCCCTGGCCCACATCTCGGGGCTAGCCGGCTATCTGGTGCCCCTCGGAGGCGTGATCGCTCCGGTTGTGATGATGGTTCTCGCGGAACAGAACTCGCAAGCCAAACGCGCCGCCAAACAGGCCCTGGCCCTCAATGTCTTCGTCTTCCTCTTGAGCGCGCTGCTGGTGCTCTCCGCCCTGACCATCGTCATGATTCCCGTGGCCATCGTCATGGGCAGCCTGCTGGGCCTCTGCGCCGTGGGCCTACCTATCTATGGCCTCGTCCAGGCCCTGAGCGGACACTTCTGCCGCTACCCCTTCGTGGGGTCGTTCGCGGACTGAGAGCCTCAAAAAAAACCACGCACAGGGGTTCGTGTTTTGTTAGGGTTCTGGCCATGGGCACCTCCAACCCCCACCTCGACCGGCACCGCGAGGAGGGGCCGCGACGGATTCTGCACCTCGATGTGGATGCCTTTCTGGCTGCGGTGGAGTGCGCCCTGCACCCAAAGTTGCGGGGGCGGCCCTTGGTCATCGGGGGGCTGGCCCACGAGCGCAATCTGGTCATGTCGTCGTCGTACGAAGCGCGGGCCTTTGGCGTGCGCTCCGGATTGCTCCTCGCCGAAGCCCAGCGCCTGTGCCCCACGGCAATCTTTCGCCGCGGGGACTCCCAGGCCGCGGCGCGCCTGGGCCATCACATGGCCCAGGTCGTCATGCGCTTCACACCGCAAGTACAAGTCACCTCCTGCGACGATTTCTTGGCCGATGTCAGCGGCAGCACGCGACTCTTCGGCGCGGCCTTCGAGATCGCACAACGGATCCGGGCCGCGGTCTGGAACGAGGTCGAGTTGCCCATCACGGTGGGCATCGGCAGCAACATCACTATCGCACGCTTGGCGGGCAAGCTGGCCAAGCCCGGCGGGGTGGCGGAAATCTGGCCCGGCTACGAAGCCACCTTCCTGCGTGGCCTGCCCGTCGAACACCTACCAGGAGTCGGCTACCGCACGCGGCGACTTCTCGAACGCTTTGCCATCCGCACCGCCGGCGACCTGCGCAGCGTCTCGCGCGAGGTGCTCTTCGCCTCCTTCGGCCAACTGGGCTTGGTGCTGCACGACCGCGCGGGCGGCCTCGACGAGCGGCGCGTCGAGCCCACCTGGATCGCAAATAGAGAAGGACTGCTCGTGCGACGCGCGCCCAAGTCCATACGCCGCGACGGCACCTTCGAACCCGAAGAGAGCTCGCGCCGGCGGGTGGAAGCCATGTTGGCCTATTTGGTAGACCGCGCCATGAGCAAACTGCGCAGCGCTGGCCTGCAAGTCGTCAGCCTGGCCGTGAACATTCGCTATGTCGATACGCGCCCGCCGTCCCTGCGACGGGCGCAACGGGCCGCCGCTCCTGCGGAACGCGCCGCCGCGGCCTCCGAAAACGCCACACGCCGCGTGAGCCGCAGCCTCGACGGCGCCAGCGACTCCACCGACCGCGTGGCGGCCGAAGCCCGCGCCATGTTGCGCTCGCTGCCGCGGCGGCGTGCCCTGGTCAAACGGGTGGGGATCGAATTGACCCGCCTGCGGCCGGCGGCAGGCTGGCAAGGCACCCTCTTCAGCCAACCCGCGGCCGACCGCGCGGCCGATTCCGCGGGGGGCGCCGCGGGCTCCCACGCCGACCGACAGCGGCAACTCGACGATGTGCTGGACGGTCTGCGCGAACGCATCGGCTTTGGCCGCGTGCTGCGCGGCTCGAGTCTGCCACTCTGTGAAACCCACGAACTCAAAGCAGAGGGTTTTAGACTGCGCACGCCCTCACTCAATCAGTAAAGGTCCGTTCAGCCGCCCAACTGGTCGGCGAAGACCCTGCGGATCTCCTCGGAGAAGCAGACAAAGGAAACCTCGAGATCATCGCCTGCGCTCGCCAAGGAAGCGGCCACCGCGGCCAGACTGACCTTGGCGGCGAGTTCGGGTGGGTAGCCGAAGACGCCGCAACTGATCGCCGGGAAGGCCACCGAATGGGCTCCGGCGTCGCGCACCAGGGCCAGGGCCCGCCGGTGAGTGCCGGCCAAGAGTTCCGCTTCGCCCGCAGCGCCGCCGTTCCAGATGGGACCGACGCAGTGCACCACGAAACGCGCTGGAAGCTCAAAGGCGGCGGTCAGGACCGCGTCGCCGGTGGCGCAACCACCGATGGCGAGGCACTCGCGCAGGAGACCCGGCCCCGCCGCGCGGTGCAAGGCGCCGTCGACTCCCCCACCACCCCTCAAATCAGAATTGGCGGCGTTGACAATCACATCCGCGGCGAACTGTGTGAGATCTCCGAGATGAACGCTGATCGGCATGGAGGGAAAGAGAGCCCGGTCAGGGCAGCCAGCGAATTTCCAGACCGTTGGAGAGGTTGAAGGTGCTGCCGCAGGGCGAGTTCTGGGCGTCACGGTACCACAGTTGGTAGCGGCGCAAGTCGCCGGGCTGGACCGCGCCACGCTGAGCGAGGTTGACCTGGGATTCGAGTGCGCCACGTCCATCCGAATCGAGCACTTCGAGGCGCACCAAGGCCGTGCCGGTGCAACGCAAGCCGTCGCCGAAGACCTGACCTGAGCCACCGTTTAGAGCCCGCTCCCCCTGGAAGAAGAGTCCCGTGCGGTGACGGGGAAGTTGGCTGCCGTGCAACTTGAGATCGCCCGCGACGATGGAAGCCGAACCGCTGGCGGAAAGCCTGGCCCCCTGGCCGGTGCTGTTCGCGCAACCCGCGCCCAAAGCGCCGGGGTTGGCGCAGGGAGCCTGCAAGGAGGAGTCGCAAGAACAGTAGACCCTGGCCGGAGAAGGGCAGTAGCTGTAGACAACCTCGAGTTCGAGCCGGGCTTCCGCCAGGTTCCACTGGTTGAGGCCTGCGCTCGGAGTGATGGTGAAGCTGGACTGGGCCATGGTGTCAAATTGCACCTGCCCAGGCCCGATCCAGGCCACGAGGTCAAAGCCGGAAAGTTGCAGCGATGAACCCTGGCGCTGGGTGTCAGAGCTGTAGACAAAGTGATCCTCCCCGCTGACGCAATTCCCTGAGGAAGGCGCGCCAAAGGTCACTCCCGGAGTCGCGCAGTCGTCCATGCCGTCCGCGGCCCCGAGAGGCAAGCCACCCGCGGTGGGCCAATACTGACTCATGACCTGCAAGGCAGCCACGCCAGTGAGGCGAGGCTGATTGCCCGCACGAGGCAGGGCCAGGCCGAGGAATGTGAAGGAAATATCAGCTAGTGGGCAGTTGGGGGCGAGGTTGTCCAGGCAACCGCTGACGGCGAAGCGTCCTGAAAGGCGGAGATCCACCGACTGCAACTCGCCCAGGGCGGGATCGAACTTCTCCACCACAATGGGGAGCAGAGATGCCCCGCCAGTGCCCCAGTTCAAAGGACGCAAAGTGCAATCTGAAGGTGCGCAGACAACCTGCATGGGGGTCAGCTGGGGCACATCACCCGAGCAGCTTTGGGGAACGGTGCCGTGGGCGGGAAGCAGCAACACCGAGCCCGCGACGAGAGCACCGCTGGCGCAGCGCAGGGTGGGTTGAACAGCCCGCCAGAGGGCGAGGCGAGTGACGAGGCAAGTCCACTTTCGTGAGATCATGTGCAAGGGTCCTTGGAGCGAGGAAGCTGGAGCAATGACTACTGGAGCAACGACGAATCGAGGAAGTCCTGCCTCCGCTGCGAGCCCAACGGTACCGATGCCAAATGAATTGGCCCGTGAGCGACAAGCCAGTCAAGAAAGGCGACGAGGCGGCGGATCTACCCCTCTACTCCGGAGTCGTCCAGAGTAGTCCGGTAGTACTCCTTGAGTACTACCTAGCACTCCGTAGCCTGGCCCCGCCGCGAGTGGTAATTACAGTGCGCAGAGGCCTTCTTCCTGTGAATCAGGAGGCAAGTTGGTAGGTTTTCCCGTTCCTGGGTCGCCCTGCCCGCGCCTATCGCCCCTTCCCCGCTCCCATGATTCGCTTTGCCTTGCGCAACCCCTACCTCGTGGTGGTGGGCGCGCTGACTCTGTTTGTGCTCGGGTTCTTCTCGCTGCAGAGGATCCCCGCCGATCTCTTGCCGGTCTTCCGCACCCCCGCGGTGCAGATCGTGACCCTCTACCCCGGCATGCCGCCGGAGGTCGTCGAACGCGACATCATGAGCCGCCTGCAACGCTGGACCGGGCAATCGGTGGGCATCGCCCACCAGGAAGCCAAGGCCATGTTGGGCGTCTGCATCGTCAAGGACTTCTTCCGCGAGGACATCGACGACGCCACCGCTATGAGCCAGGTCACCTCCCTGGCCATGTCGGACATGTTCTACCTGCCGCCGGGCACCCTGCCCCCCATGGTGATGCCCTTCGACCCCACCGCTTCGGTGCCCCTGTGCCTCCTGGCGGTGTCCTCGGAGACCATGAGCGAGAAGGAACTCTACGATGTGGCCTATTACGAGATGCGCAACCGCCTGCAAGCCATCCGCGGGGTGGTGGCGCCAGCGGTCTACGGCGGGGTCCTGCGGCGCATCCTGGCCTATGTCGACCGCGACAAACTCGAAGCGCGCAACCTCTCGCCGCTCTCGGTGGTTCAAGCCCTCGAAGCCTCCAATCCCTTCGTGCCCACGGGCTCGGCCAAGATGGGCGACCTCGACTACCTGGTGCTCTCCAACGCCATGGTCGAACGCGTCGAGGAGCTGGCCGACATTCCCATCAGCAGGGAAGACGGCACGCCGATTTTCCTCTCCGACATCGGCGAGCCCAGGGACTCGCACCAGATTCAGTCCAACATCGTGCGCATCAATGGCCGACGGCAGGTCTACATTCCGATCTATCGCCAACCGGGCGCCAACACCCTCGACATCGTCGATGAGGTCAAGGCCAAGAGCGCGCGCATCCTGGAACGCATCCGCGAGTTCGATCCCAAAGCCGCCGACCTGCGCATGGATGTGGTCATGGATCAATCCAAGGTCGTGCGCGGCACCCTCAATTCACTCTCGATCTCGGGCGCCATCGGCGCCTTCCTGGTGGCTCTCGTGGTGCTCCTGTTCCTCGGCAGCATGCGCCATACCTTGATCGTTCTGGTGGCCCTGCCGCTTGCCTGCATGGGGGCCTTCATCGGCCTCTTCTTCACTGGCGACAGCTTGAACTCCATGACACTGGGCGGCCTGTCCCTGGCCATCGGCATCCTGGTGGACCAATCGATCGTCGTCACCGAGAACATCACGCGCCACATGGGGCTCGGCAAGACGCGCCTGCGAGCCGCCCTCGACGGCACCCAAGAAGTGGCTCTGCCGGTCTTCGTCTCGACCCTGACCTTCGTGGTGGTGTTCTTTCCCGTCGTCTTCCTCTCGGGCATGGCGCGCTTTCTATTCACGCCCCTGGCGCTGGCAGTGACCTTTGCCACGGTGACATCGCTCTTCGTGGCCCTGACCGTCATTCCCGCTCTCTCGGCGCGCTTCATGCCCACCGAGGTGCGACCCGAAGGCCCCATCTTCCGGCGCGTCTCCGAGGCGTACCGTTCCTTGGTGCGAGTCTGCTTCAAGGCCAAGTTCCTCGTTGCCGGTTCAGCGCTTCTCGCCGCGGGTGGCGCCGTCTGGGGGCTCGGCCAACTGGGCACCGAACTCTTCCCGCGGGTGGATGCCGGTCAGTTCACGATTCTCATGCGTGCGCCGGTGGGCACACGCCTCGAAAAGACCGAGGAGTTGGTGGCCGAGGTGGAACAGTTGGTGCAGAAAATCGTCGGTGAGGCAGACCCCGGCGATTTGGTCGCCGGCTCTGACTTGGCGCTCCTGATCTCCAACATCGGCGTGCTCTACGACTGGCCAGCGGCCTACACGCCCAACACTGGGCCCATGGACGCCTTCGTGCAGTGCCAGTTGAAGGATGAGCGCGAACAAACCTCGCAGGAATGGGCCTCCATCCTGCGCAAACGACTCACAGCCGAATTCCCCGATGTCCAGTTTTCCATCGACACCGGCGGCATGCTGACCGCGGCCCTCAACCAGGGCCTACCGGCGCCCATCGACATCCAGATCCAGGGCTCGGACCTTGCCATCTCCCACGAGATCGCCGAGGCCATCGTGAGTGAAGTGCGCGAGATCCCCGGCGCCGTAGATGTGCGCGTAGATCAGCCCCTCGAGTACCCCGCGGTGATGATCGATGTGGACCGCATCAAGGCCGCCGAGGTGGGACTGACCCAGGAAGAGGTGATCAAGAATGTGGTCACCGCCATCAACTCCTCGGTCAACTTCAACCCCAGCTTCTGGATCGACCCCAACAACGGCAACCACTACCTGATCGGTGCCCAGTACCCTGAGGATGACATCCAGGACTTCAACACCCTGCTCGAGATCCCCATCGTCGGTGCGGCCACCAGCCAGCCTGTGCTGCTTGGGAATGTGGCCCAGCTCTCGCGCACCACATCCCCCGCCGTGGTGCGTCACATCAACATCACGCGCACCGTCGATGTCTACGCCAATGTCGAGGGCCGCGACCTCGGCGGGCTGGCAGAAGCCATCGAGGAGCGTCTGGCGACTTCGCCCTCGTTCCAGAAGCTGATGGATAAGTACGGTGGCCGCGGCTATCGCTACGCGGTTCGCGGCGAAGTGCAGAGCATGAACGAATCGTTCGAGCAATTCGGCACGGGTCTCGTCGTGGCGGCGCTGCTCGTGTTCCTGGTGTTGGTGGCCCAGTTGCGCTCGTTCCTCCTGCCCATCGTGATTTTCCTGGCAGTGCCCATGGGTTTGATCGGAGTGGTTAGCCTGCTCTGGATAACCGGCACACACCTTTCGATCCCTTCCTTCATGGGCCTGATCCTGATGGTTGGTTTGGTGGTTGAGTACTCGATCCTGCTGGTGGACTACGCCGCCCGGCGGCAACGCGCAGGCGTCGATCTTGAGAGCGCGGTGCTTGAAGCGGCGCGCCACCGCCTGCGTCCGCTCTTGATGGCTTCCTTGACCACGGTCCTGGCGCTGCTGCCCATGGCCATTGGTTTTGGCGTCGGAGGCGAGGGCAACCTGCCCCTGGCGCGAGCCATCATCGGTGCCGTCCTTGGCGGCACCTTCCTGACCCTATTCGTCGTCCCCGCCCTTTACGGAATCCTCGGTCGCTACATCCAGACCGAAGAGAGCCACGAACTCGACGGGGCTCACTAGCCCTGGTTACCCATGAACATCAAGCGCTCAACCATGAACCGTTCTCTGCTCCTCTCGAGCCTGTGCCTGGCCCTCTTTTGGGCCTCCGCCGAGGGTGCCGTCAGCGCCCAGCAAGGCCCTCGCGCCGTGCATGTGACCCAGGCTCACAGGAGCAACATCGACCGCACGGCCAAGTTGGTGGGCACCGTCTTGCCCTGGCAGGAGACGACCCTGCGGGCACGGGTCACGGGCTATGTCCACAGGCTCGAGGCCTTCGAGGGCGACCGCATCCCCGCGGGTAGCCGGCTGTTGAGCTTGGCTCTGCCGGGCTTGCAAGCCGCGGAAGACACCAGCACTGCGCGCCTGGCCGAAGCCCAGGCCCAGGTTGCCGCACGGACCGGCGACATCCAGTCAGCCCACGCCGATGTGATCGACGCCCAGGCCGCGAGGAGCGTGGCGACGGCGCGGGTGGGCGTGGCGCAAGCCGCCACGCTCCTCGCGGAGACCGAAGCCAGCCTGGCCCTCGTGGTCTACGAGCGACAAGTGGGGCTCTACGAAGCCAAGGCCGCCACCCTCGAAGAGGTCGAAGCCGCAGGGGGCCTCTTCGAGCGCGCCCAGGCGGAACTCATCGCCGCCCAGGCCGATGCGACCATGGTGCAGGCGCAACTCGAAGCCTCCGCAGCCCGGATCACCGCCGCCGAGGCCCGCGTCGAGGCGGCCCGGGCCCAGATCACCGCCGCCGAAGCCGCCGTGCTCTCGGCCAGGGCCGCGGTGAGATTCGCCAGCGCGCAACTCGCTTTCGGAGAGCTGCGCGCGCCCTACGACGAGACCCTGATCACGGCGCGCCTGGTGGATGTGGGAGCCCTGGCGCGAGCTGAAGTGACGGACCTCCTGATGCTCATGGATGTCAGCCGAGTCAGGCTTCAGATCCACATTCCCGAACGCCTCTCGCGCAGCGTGACCGAGGGCACGCGGGTCCAAATCAGCCTGGATGGCGAGGGCCAGGAACAGTTCCAAGCCACAGTCTCGCGGGTAGCCGGTGCCTTGGCCTTGAAATCGCGCACCATGCGCGCCGAGGTAGACCTGGACAACGCTGACGGCACCTGGATGCCAGGATCGTACATCGGGGTGCGCTTGTCCACCGAGACCATCAGAGACGCCCTGCTGCTTCCGGGTTCGGCGATTCACACCGATCGCAAGCAGAACTTCGTGCTGGTGGTCAAGAGCGACGGCAGCGTGGCGCGAGTCCATGTGAAGCTCGGTATCGACGACGGCCAGATTGTTCAAATCGAAAGCGGACTGACCGGCGAGGAAGATGTGATTATGTATCTCGTGGCGGGACTGCGCGAAGGCGATACGGTCCGCGCCGTGCAGGGGGAAAGGCCTTGAAGGCCGCGCTGCTTTTCCTTTCTTGCGCCGTTTTGACGGCCTGCAACGCCGCGCCCTCGCCGCCGCGCCTGGCGAACGCCGCGGATTGGATCCGGGAGCGCGAAGCGGGCTTTGATCGCGCCCTGGTTGGCGAGACCGAGGGCCTGCCGCGGGCGCCAGCGGAGTTGAGCGCGACCCTCGCAACGGGCCAGCGCGAGATCACCCTCGTCGAGGTGGTACAGCTCGTGGAAGCCCAGGGCCTGGACCTGCAAATCGCCCGGGAGCGGCTAGCGGCGGCCGAAGCCGAAGAGGACATCGCCCACGCCGCCTGGTGGCCGCACTTGAGCGTGGGCGCGTCGCTCTACCGCAATGACGGTCAGGTTCAGGCCACAAACGGCGACTTCCTGGAGGTGGACAAGCGCAGCGCCTGGGCTGGTGGCGAGGCGCGCTTGGAATTCGATCTTGGCGCGGCCATCTACGGCACTCGCGCGGCCAGCCGCCGAACCGAAGCCAAGGCCCACGAAGCCCAAGGCGCCGCCGACGACGCGGTGACCTTGGCGGCCCTCTACTATTTCGACTTGGTGGAGAGCTTTGCCCGTCTCGGCCTCGCCGCTGAAGCCCGCCTGGAGGCCGCTTCCCTGGTGGCCCTCGAACAAGCGCGCCTAAAGGCAGGTTCCGGCCTGGCCGCCAGCCTGGCCCGGGCCCAGGCCCACGAGGCTGCGGTGGCAAGCGCCGCAATCCGCGCGCGAGTGGGTGTCGAGCGCGCCTCGGCGAGGCTCGTCGAATTGCTGCAACTTTCGCCCGGGGACTCCCTGACACCTGGAGCCAGCGCTTTGGCGGCCCTCGATTTGGTAGCCGGCGCGTGGCAACCCGAGGCTGGCCAAGCCAGCGGTCTGCTCCTGGAGCTGGCCCTCTGGGCGCGGCCCGAGTTGCGCGCCGCTGAATCGCGACTGGCAGCCAGCGAAGCCGAAGAGGCGCGCGCTGACTTCGCCTGGATCCTGCCGGAGTTTATGGTCGCCGCCCGTGTAGGTAGCCTCGGACAGGACTACAACGACGCCGATTCGCAAAATGTCTACACCGCGGCCCTGCGCTGGGACCTCGGCGCCAAACTTCTTGGCGAACGCAACCTGGGACGCTCGCATCGCCGCCAGGCGCAGCTCGAGCACGCGCTCGTCAAGGGGCAAGTGCAGCGCGAAGTCCGCATCGCGGCCGCCGAGTACGGTGCCGCACAGCTCGCCATCGCCGCCAGCGAGCGGGAAGTCGAAGCCGCCACCCTGGCCCGAGATCTGGCCCGCGAACGCCACGAACACGGCGCCGCGCTCTTCGTCGAAGTACTCGACAGCCAGATGCAGTTCCTGCGCGCCCACCTCGCCCGCGTGGCCGCCCTGGCCGACTTCAACCGCGCTCAATTCTCCCTGCTGCGCGCCAGCGGCCTGTGGTCCACCTCCGCGGAACGGCGTTAGCTCAGCCTGGCTTCGCTTCGAGGAGGCCCGAGTATCTCGCTGAGCTTGAGGGCCAGGTCGCGGCGGACGAAGGGCTTTTGGATGAAGTGGGCACTGAGGTAGGGCTCACCCGGAAGCGAATCTTCAGGGGGCGCGTAGCCTGACATGAAGACGCACTTGAGTTCGGGCCAGCGGTCGAGGAGATGGCGTGCCAGGGCCGAGCCGCTCATATGCGGCATGACAACATCGGTCAAGAGCAGATCAATGGGCTCCTGGCGCAGGGCGGCGCGCTCGAGGGCCTCCGCGGGAGCGCCAGCCGCCGTGACCTGGTAGCCCAGGCCCTCCAGGATGCCGCAGCTCGACTTGAGAACCTCGGGCTCATCATCCACCACGAGGATCGAGGCGTGGCCTCCAGGCACGTGCCACATGTAGCGCCGTTCGTGGCGGTCGGGTGCTTCACCCTCGTGGCGCGGAAAGAAAAGGCTGAAGGTCGTGCCTCGGCCCACCTCGCTCTGGACCTCTATGTAGCCCTGGTTCTGCTTGACGATGCCGTACACCGACGCGAGACCAAGCCCCGTGCCCTCGGCGGGACCCTTGCTGGTGAAGAAGGGCTCGAAGGCTTTGCTGCGGGTGGCCTTGTCCATGCCGCAGCCGTCGTCGCTCGCCGCACAAACTCATCCGAAGTGGAGGTGTTTACAGCTCTTCGCTACTGAGTTCGCTGAGAAAAAATGTGTGGCAACACGCGCTTGTTACCCGCCCTACTGGTCGAATAAATCGCCCAACAACTTTTCGCTCGCGAGTAGGTCAGCGATCAGTTTCGCGATGATCGCGCTGCCTCTCTCGGAGGGGTGGTCGACATCGATGAATAGATCGCGCGGCCTGAGCTCATGCTCGCGTATGTGGCTGGTGAGAGCCGGCAGTAGATCAAGATAGGGAATCCCGCGTCCGCTACAGAATTTTGCCAGGACGCGCTGAGGAGCGTCCAGGCGGGTGGGGTCCTGGAACTGAAAAGTGAAGGGAAAGGCCACCAGCACCAGGGGCAAATCGTTCTCAGCACAAAGCGTTGCCAGGAGGTCGAGGTTCAAAAGGGTCGCGTTCCAGGCTTTGCGAACCCGCGGGGCGTTGGGCTTGTGCGCCAGCTCCTCCACCGAAACGAGTTCGCGCTTGAGGGCCGCCACGCCGGGGGAAGAACCGTGGCGCAGCCGCTTTCCGACGCGCTTGAGAGCCGCCCAGATCGCCATGTTGTGGGCCAGGTAGTCGTCGAGCGAATAGTAGGACTGGCTCAACTGCCAACCCTCGCCCGCGCCGCCATAACGGGCCAGCTCGAACTTCTCGGTGACATCGTTGAGCACAAAACCCACCACCACCACATCGGGCTCGAAGGCCAGGCCCGCCGTGCGCAGGTAGGCCTCGTACTGCCACGGCGAATAGCCGCCGACTCCGGCGTTGATGGTCTCCACCGCAAGGCCCGCACGCTCTTCGAGCAAGTCCTCGACCCTGTGCGGAAAGGCCTCGCGATAACTCGGCAGGTTGTAGCCAAAGGTGACCGAGTCACCGAGGTAGAGGATGCGCAGGGTGTCCGGGGCGCGCTCGCGGGCGAGGGCCGGTCCGCGCAGGCCATGCTCGTTGATTTCCACCTCGACCTCGCCCCAGTGGCCGCTGGCCCCCGGCCGCAGCTTCCAGCCGAGGTCGGGATCTTTGATGAAGATGGTCGTGGACTTGGGACCCAGGCGATCTGTGGTGAAGGGCCGCAGGGCCAACTCGAGGATCGTCAAGGGCAGGGCCAAGAGGATGGCCAGGAGCAGCAGCTTCAAGGCGCGGGGCCGCCCGAAACTGCGCCGCAAGCGCTCTTGCAACGCCGTGGGATGCACGACTTCGGCCAACAGCCAGGCCATGAGCCCCAGGAGAACGAAGGTCTTCTGGGTCGCCCAAACGCCCCGCGCCGTGATCGGGTCCAGGGGCGGATTGGGATCCACGAGGCCCAGGCTGTAGCGGTTAAAAAGCAGCGCCATGAGCACCAGGACCAAGGCGCTGCCCCGCAGCAGCTTGCCAGCCAGGCGGCCGCTCTGCTGGGGCTCTTGGCGGTCCCCGGCCGTCATCGGAGGGGCCGCTCCCTGCGGCCCTGCGAACCCAGGGCGCGGTGCGCTCCGGGGAGGGCGCGGGGGGGCAAGACGGGGGCACGCATGGGAGTGGGAGAGTAGTGCATGGCGCCTCCAAATTGCGAAGAGTCTGGGCAGCAGGGGCTCGGGGCAAGATTTTTCCGCCTCCCATCTGACGGCCTGCCAAGGACTTGGGTCCGCAGCGGGGAGGGACCGACGAGGCTTTCCTGGACATGTATTAGGGTTTTGTTAGGCTTCCTCTGGAGTCACCCCGAGCCCCCGTGCGACTCGCCGCCATGCGCCCACCATCGGCGAGCGCCCAGGGGCCGGGGCCTCCTCTTGGGTGGGCGCAATCCAAGCCACGGCAATCCAAGCCACAATAAATCCGGGCCAGGCTACGGTCCCGGGAGGTCCCTCTTGTATGTGCCCCTGCGTGTTCACGGTTGTCACTCCTTGCTCACCGGCGTCGATACGCCGGCCGTCCTGCTCGAACGGGCGGACACCCTGGAACTCGGCGCCCTGGCCCTGACCGACCTCGACAGCACGGCGGGCTGGATCGACTTCATACGCTCAGCCCACGCCAAGAGCGTGCGCACGATCCTGGGGGCCGAACTGTCGGATCCGCGCTGCACCCAAGCGAACGACGAACACGCCGGCCGAATCATCGCCCTGGTGCAGAACGAGCGCGGCGCAGCCAACTTGAACAAGCTCGTCTCCGCCCGCCAACTCGGCCGCGACCCCGGTCGCTGGGGCGAGCGCCTGGGCACGCCGGAGGACAATTTTGATCTCGCCCAGAGCGCAGTGGAGTTCCAGGAGGGGCTGATCTACCTCGTCGACCACCCGCGCCTCTTGCTGGCCTTGATGGGGCGCGTGCCCCCCGACCAAGTCCTGGCGGCCATCGCGCCCGCGGGTTTGCGCCGGGCCGCTAGCGCCGACCGCTGGCGGCCCGGCAGCTCGCGCAATACGCACCTCGCCCACGGCTCCTCGGCGGCCCCTCGCAAGGCAGCTCCAGCCCTGGAACCGGATCCCTCCCGCGAGCCCTCCAAGACCCCGCCGCCGGCCCACGCGCTGGCGGCTGACGAAATGCTCGCCGCCGCCCGCGCCACGGGCTTCGGTATCCTGGCCGTGCCCGATGTCTACTACGCTGGCCCCGGTGGCGCAGTGGACCACCGCCTGCGGGTGGCCATCGGTCGCAACGCCCTGCTCGAAGACCTGCCCGAGGAATGGTTGGCCGAAGGCAGCGCCCATCTCCCCAGTGCCCGCGAGGTCTGCGCGCTCTACGCCGACCTCGACGACTTTCCCGGCGCTTGGCAGGCTCAGCCACCGCCGGGGGTGCCCGCCATGGTGGCGCGCACCCTCGAAGTCGCTGCGCGTTGCGACTACACCCCACCCCTGGACCGCGTGCTGTTTCCCCGGGTCGAATTGCAAAGCGACGAGAGTGCCTACTCGCAACTCTCCATTCTCGCCTTTGAAGGCGCCCAGCGCCGCTTTTCCCCCCTGCGGCCCGAGGTTCTGCGGCGTCTCGACTACGAACTTTCCACCATCGAGCAACTCGGCTTCGCCGACTACTTCCTCCTGGTAAACAAGATCGCCGAGTACGCCCGCGAACAAAAGATCCCCTGCGTGGGCCGCGGCTCGGCAGCCGATAGCCTGGTGGCCTACTGCCTGGGCCTCACCGACGCGGACCCTTTTCGCTATCAGTTGATCTTCGAGCGTTTCCTCAACCCCGCGCGCAGCGACCGTCCCGACATCGACCTCGACTTCTGCTATCGCCGGCGCGATGAAGTCATTCACCATGTGTACGAACTCTTCGGAGCGGAACGCACGGCGATGATCTCGACCTTGAACTGCTTTGGGCTGCGGGCGGCCTTTCGCGAAACCGCCCTGGTCCACGGCATTCCGCCGGCCCTCGTGAATCGCTGGTCGAAGGTCCTGCCCCACTACGCGCCTAGCGAGGCCGCAACCCTCTTCGATGGCGCCTCCACCGTGGCGGAAAGCACGCATGAGTTTGGCGCCGACGCGCAACCCATCGAACGGGCCCTGCGCTCGACGCCCGAAGCCCAGGGTTTTCCCTACCACGATCCGCGTTGGCAGCGCGTGCTTGAGCAGGCCGGCGACCTGCTCGGGATGCCGCGGCACTTTGGTCTACACCCCGGAGGCGTGGTGGTGGCGCCCGGTCCGATCACCGACTTCGTCGCCTGCCGGCGGGCCGCCAAGGGCCTGGTGGTGACCGAGTTCGACAAGCGCGGCGTCGAGGCTGTGGGCCTGGTCAAGATGGACCTGCTCGGCAACCGCGCCCTGACCGTGATCGACGATTGCCTGCGCGCCCTGGACGACGAAGGCATCAAGATCGACCTCGAGTGCCTGACGGGCGACGACCCCGCCACCGGCGACACCCTGGCCGAGGGTCGCTCCCTGGCCTGTTTCCAGGTCGAGTCGCCAGGTATGCGCAACCTGTTGCAGCAAACTGGCGCGCGGGACATGGACGCGGTCATCCAGGCCGTGGCCCTGATCCGCCCCGGGCCGTCGAGTTCGGGGCTGAAGGAAGCCTATGTGCGGCGCTTCCGCGGCCTCGAAGCCCCCACGCCACCCCACCCGCGGCTGAGCGAGACCCTGGGCGACACCCTGGGCATCATGCTCTACCAGGAAGATGTCATGCGCGTGGCCCAGACCCTGGCCGGTATGGATCTGGCCGAGGCCGATCTCCTGCGGCGGGCCCTGCAAAAGCGTCAGACCCAGGAACTGGAACCCCTGGCCCAACGCTTTCGCACGGGCTGCACGGACCAGGGCATCTCTGGCGATGACGCCGAGCGCGTCTGGGAACTCATCGCCAACTTCGCATCCTTCGGGTTCTGCAAAGCCCACGCGGTGACCTACGGCCGCATCGCCTACCGGGCGGTGTGGCTCAAGACGCACCACCCGGCGGCCTACATGGTGTCCTTCCTGAACAGCCATACCGGCTACTACAAGCCGCGCGTGTACATCGAGGAAGCACGCCGCCTGGGCGTGGTGATCCTGCCGCCGGATGTGAACCAGAGCGCGAGCGAAGTCACCCTCGAGCGCCTGCAAACCGGCGGGCAGTCCCCACGCAAGGCCGCCGCCCTGCGGCTGGGGCTGGGTGCGATCAAAGGGCTCTCGCAGAACCTGCTCGAACGCCTGTCGCTGACGCGCCGGGAACGCGGGCCCTTCCTGTCCTTGCCCGATTTTCTGGAACGCAGCGGCGCCCACATCGACGAGGCCCGACACCTGATCCAGTGTGGCGCACTCGACGCCTTCGACCACACGCGGCCCGAACTCCTGTGGCGCCTGCACCTGATCGCCGGCCCCGGCCGGCGGGCGCCGCGGGCCCTGACCCACGGCGGCAGCCAGGGCCTCGACCTCGGGCAGTTGGCCGCCTGCCGGGCCACTCCGAGCCAGCGGGCGGACGAGGCCCTGGCCGCAGCCCGCGCCGGCAGCCGCGGCTGGCACGCCGGGCTGGGTCTGGGGGACGCGCAACTCGCGCCGGGCAGCAGCGCCGCCCTGTTCCCCGAGCCCCCGACCCCGGCCCTGGTGCTGCCGGGGCTGCCCGACCTCACCCGTCGCGAGCGCGGCGAGCTGGAATACGAGCTGATGGGCCTGACGGTTCACGACCACCCCACGGCGATCTTTCCGGCCCCCGCGGAGGGTCGCTGCGGTGCTGCGGGACAGCCCCCGGGCCCGCCGCGGCCCACGCCCTGTGCCGAGCTGCGTCACTTCGAAGGCGGCCGCATAACCCTCCGCGGCTGGCTCGCCGCAAGCCGCCGGGTGCCCACCGCCGACGGCAAGTGGATGCGCTTCTTGACCCTCGAAGATGAGAGCGGCCTGGCCGAAGTGGTGCTCTTCCCCGACATCTACCGGCGCTGCGGCCGACTGCTGGCCGAGTTTGGCCCCCTGTGCATCACCGGCACGGTCCAGAACCAGCTCGGTGCCTGCACCCTGGAAGCCGAGCGCATCTGGTGAGGGAACCGCCGCCCCCACAGGATTGTGCCTTGGACGCCGGGGCTGCTACCGTGGCTCCAGCTGCAGCCCGGCCTTCCCGTTCAGCCCCGAGCTTCTGCCCACCCATGCCCTACTACGACTCCTGCGACGAGCTCGACTTCCGCATCGAGGACCTGGGCCCTCTGCCGGACTTCGACATGCTGTGGATGGCCGACCCCAGGGACTATCAGATCAGCTACGCGATCAACCCCCACATGCGCGGCCCCGAGGGAAACCTGCACCAGGTGGACCGCGAGCGGGCGCGCAGCCAGTGGTTGGCCCTGCGCCGTGTTTTCGAGGCGCGCGGCTTGCAGGTGGAGGTGATCCCGCCCCTGGACGGCCACCCCGACCTGGTCTTCTGCGCCAATCCGGGTCTGCCCCTGCCAGCGGCCGCCAGCGGCGCAGGCAACCTGTGGCTGCCCAGCCGCATGGCCAGCCCCCAGCGCCAGGGCGAGGTCGATCACCTGGCGAGCTTCGCCTCGTCCCGGGGCTGGACCGTTGCGCCCCTCGACGGCCCGGCACGATGCCTCGAAGGCACCGGCGACGGCCTCTGGCATCCCCGGCGGCAATTGTTGTGGGGCGGCGTGGGACCGCGCACCGACGGGGCAGCCTGGGAGGAACTCAGCCGGCGCTACGGCTTGCGCGTCGTGCGCCTGGAGCTGGTCGACCCGGATTTCTATCACCTGGACACCTGCCTGGCGCTTTTGGACGAGAAAACCTGCCTCTGGTACCCCGGCGCCTTCAGCGAGGATGGCCGCGAGCTAATCCGGCGCTTGGTGGCGAAGCGTATCGAAGTCGATGAAGTCGAGGCGCGAAAGGGCTTCGCGTGCAATGTCTTCGCAAGCCATGCCTTCGCGGGGGAGGCCTTGGCAAGCGATGGGCCAGCCCCCCCTGCGGAGCAACGGGTTGTGGTGATCGAGGAGGGTTGCGCCAGAGTCGGAGAGGCCCTCCGCCAGGCGAACTGGAGGGTTCAGGAGGTGCAGACCTCGGAATTCAAGAAATCAGGCGGCTCGGTGTTCTGCATGAAGCTGGCTCTGCCGCATGACTGAAGAAGAAACGCGTCAGGAGCCGTCGTCGCCAGCTTCGGCCATGCCGCTGTCACCGCGCCCGGTGCTCTCGATATTCGGATCCTTGGTGCCGTCGGCTAGCCGGCCATAGCGCAGGGAGACATTTTGCCGGCCCATCTCGGCCAGGCGCCCACGCTCCTTGCGCAGTTTCAGGTTGTGAGCCTTGGAAACCACGCTCTTCACCGAGCGATTGAGCATCTGCGCGATCTCGAGGTTGGAGTGGGTGCCGTAGATATCCTTGAGGCGGGCGATCTCCTCGGAGGACCAACGCGGCATGCTCGTGGTCGCAGAGCCGGCGAGCTTGCGCACGAAAGCCTTGTCCTTGGCCAGGCAGAGCTCGGCGGCTTTCGCGGTGATCGCCTCCAGGCTGCGGCCGAAGATGCGGGCGATGTTCTCGTCGGTGCGGGTGCCGTAGAAACTCTTGAGATTGACGAGCTCGCTCTGCGTCCATTCGCCGTCAGAATGAACGCGGCCCAGATCAGCGATCTGGGCCTGTATATCAGCAAGGGTGCGTCCGAGGATGCGGGCGATGATCTCCTCTTGAGCAACGCCTACATAGCGCTTGAGATTATCGATCTCCTCGGCTGTCCAGGGGCCTCGGGCCTGTTTGGACTCAGCGAGGGGATCGGAGGGAAAGAGGGTCTTGGCCATCCGCCGCACACTGGATACGGGTCTCCCTAGCTCCTTTGCAATGGTCTCATTGCTCTTAAGACCATAGAGCTCTTTCAGCCGAGCCACTTCCGCCAGGGACCATCGTCCCCGGCGAGGGCGATCGGATTGATCACTTCCCCATCTGGATCCGCGCACTCTCCTTCTCCTCCTTATTTCTCCTGGGGCCCAGTGTAGCGACCTGTGGCCACTTTGGGTCTTCTTACTTTGGCTCTTCTTGGAGTTTCTGAGGGGAGCGGAAGGGGCCTTCCAGGGGTCCGAAACAGGGAAGTGGCCAGAGGCGAGGTCGGCCCGATTCGTGGGGAATCCTAGTTTTCCCCTGCCCCAGCCCGGTTCAGCTCAGGGCTCCGAGACACCTGAAGCGGTCTGGTCACCCGCCTGGCGGGCGTGCAGACGCACCCGCAGGTCCTCCAAAAGTTTTCGCACGGCATCCCCCGAGGTTGCCTCTGAAGCCTCGGCGGCGAGTGTTTGAACTTCCTCGAGGGTCGTGCTGCGGATGGCGTACTTCACCTGGCTGAGGAAGTTGGGCGCCACCGAGACCGACGAGAAGCCCATGCCGAGAAGCATCAGGGCCGTGGCGTAGTCCCCGGCCATCTCTCCACAGACCGAGGAGGGAGTGTCCGCCTGGCGAGCGCAGTCCGCAGCCCAACACAGGGCCCAAAGCACCGCCGGGTGGTAGGGATCGTAGAGATCCGACACCCATGGGTTGTCGCGGTCAGCGGCGAGCAGGTACTGCACGAGGTCGTTGGTGCCGACGCTGATGAAGTCCACCTCCTTGAGGATCCGAGGCAGGGTCAAGAGCGCTGCCGGGACCTCCACCATGATTCCCGTGGGCAAGTCCTGGGCTACTTCGTAGCCGTGGTCGAGGAGCTGGCTGCGAACCTCCGAGAAGATCCGGTGCACGGCCTGGACCTCCTCGCAGGAGGTCACCATGGGCAGCATCAGGCGCACCGGCCCGTGGGCACTGGCGCGCAGGGCTGCCCGCAGCTGGACGCGCAGGAGATCGGCCCAGTGCAATTGCACGCGCAAACCGCGCCAGCCCAGGGCCGGATTAACCTCCTTGGGCGTCTGAAAGTAGGGCAACTGCTTGTCACCGCCAATATCAAGGGTACGGATCGTCACGGGACGGCCGGCGAAGTGCTCCACGACCCGGCGATAGAGACGGTACTGCTCCTCCTCCGAGGGGAACTGGGCGCGCTCCATGTACATGAACTCGGTGCGCAATAGCCCTACGCCATCGGTGTGATCCACAGCAAAATGGCCCAGATCGAGGTCGCGCACGCTCTCGATGTTGACCTCGACGGCGAAGCGGGTGCCGTCCTGGGTCTTGGCCGGCAAGGCGGCGTGTTGGACCAAGGCGTCGCGCTTGGCAACATGACGGGTGTGACGGCTGAGAAAGTGGTCCACCTCCTCCTGGCCCGGATCGAGCTGGATCGTGCCCGCGTCGCCATCGACGATCATGCGCAGGCCCTGTTCGAGGCGCGAGAGCAGGTTGGGCACCCCCACCACACAGGGAAAGCCAAAGGAACGCGCCAGGACGGCGCCGTGGGAGAATCTCCCGCCACGCTCGGTGACGATGGCCTGCACCCTCGATCGATCGAGATAAGTCACGACAAAGGGCGTCAGCTCCTCGGCCGCCAGAACAACTTGTTCGTCGCTGGAGACGAAGGCGTCGTGATCTCTCTTCATCAATTCCCTGATCACCAAGCGCCAGGGATCGGAGATGTCGGCCCCGTAGCTGCGCACGCTGTTGCCCTCCAACCGGCTCATGGTGGCCTCGAGGTGCTCGATCAGGTGCTGCACGCAGGCTTCGGCGTTCAACCGTTCCTCGCGGATTCGCAGGCGTACTCGGTCGAGGGCGCCGGGGTCCTGCAAGATCATGCGGTGCACCGAGAAGATCTCGGCCTCCTGGCTGGAGGAGCTCTTGGCCACCTTCAGACGCTGCTTTTCCAGAAGATTGCTGACCCGTTCGAGGGCCTGCTGGAGGCGCTCGAGCTCGGACTCAACCTCCTCGCCGCGGATCGACCAGGTGGGAATCACATCGGGGGTCGCCTGCACTACATGGGCAGGCGCCATGGCCAGGCCAGGCGCCACGGGGACGCCGCTGATTGTCCTCACTCGGGGCATCGTGAGCCTCCTGGGGGCTGTGGACCAGAGGGCGGCCTGGGTGTCAGACCGCGCTGCCCCAGGCTAGCGCCTTGCGGTCCAACTGAGAAGCCTGCGCCTGCCAGGGCCCCCGCTGTGAGAGCAGTTGTCGGCCGTGGGGGCCCATTTGCCGGATTGCCTCAAGCTCGTGCTGTTCAGGTTCCGAAGCGCTGCCAAGGGAGGGCGCCCGCGGGCGGGGCTCTGGTGAATGTGAGATCTCGATGGGGCAAGGGATCGCTAGAGGCACGGGTAACAAGGCAACGGAGTACGCATGCAGATGAAGGGCGCGAAGAACAATGGGCAGCAGGCCAAAGGAGTGAAGCGAAAAAGAGAAGGAAGAGGTGGCCCCTGGGCCGCGCTGCTCGCTGTAGGAGGAGCCTTGTCGCTGGCCGTGGCCTGTGCCTTGGCTCTGGCTGGTGAAAGTGGCGCTGAAGCGGCCTGGATAGCGCGCCGCGTCGGGGACCTGGGCCTCGCCAGCGGGGACTTCCTGGTTCTTTCCGCACTGGGCTTGAGCCTGGCCGCTGTATGCGCTGCGTTTCAGGGTGCGCGGGCTGCGAGCGCCAGGATTGAAAAGCTCCTGGGCGAACTCGCTGGCGTGGCCCAGGGTGTGGCGGTCTTGGAAGTGCGCGCCAGTCGCCTGCAACTCGGCCTGAGTACGGCACACGAAGCTCTCGATGCGCTCCTGCGCGACAATCGTCAGTCATCCGAGAAGGGCCCGGCGGAGCTGCACGACGAAGCGACCTATCGCCTGGCCGCGAGCATGGATCAACTCGGCCGTCGTATCGAAGACCAACTGAGTGACCAGAAGCACGCCCTGAGCGAGGATCTCTGCGGCCTCTCCGGCTCGGTGCTAGCGGCGCGAGAGCAACTCGACGCTCTGTTGGCGAGCCCGCTTGAGCAGGAACCAGCGCACGCCGGCACGGATCACCTCTCGCCCGCGAGTACCAGCGATGCCGACGAACGCAAACTGGACTCGTCGGCACAACTTCCCGATCCACTGCCCTACGAGCACTTCGAAGTGGAAGTGGAAGTGGAGTTCGAAGATCCCAATCAAGACGGAGAGGCCGGCGCCAATGAACCAGCCATCGATCCCGCGCAGTTCGACTGGGGAGCGCCGCCGGACCCGCCCGCAGAATCAGCTCTGGAGAAAGATTCTCCTGAGTCCCTCGATTCTGGCCTGGGGCTACTCGATGAGCTTGATGACGAGGGCGCGCCCATCGAGGACAGCGCTCTGGACCCCTTGCGGCGACTCCTCACCGAGGAGCTTCTGCAAGAAGCCCTGGCGAACGCTCGCCGGCGGCTCCTGGACTAACCGCGAACCAACCGCAGCCCGAGGCCTACTCGTCTTCCTTGAAGAAGTCCGCGAATGGGTTTGCGGCTGCCTTCTTCGACTCTTCGTTGAGGCGCGTCAGGTCCGAGCGTTGGAAACGATCGCCCTCATCCTGATGGCGATCTCCACGGCCGCGGGCGCCAGCGCCGCCACCACCGCGGCCACCGCCACCGCCGCCACGACCTCGGCCGCCTGAGCCCGAGCCACCCAAGCCATCGCGCCGCGATTGGGCAGCACGAAGATTGGGATTGGTCGCCGGGCGCTCGTCGCGCTGGCGGCCCGCTCCGCGGCCGCGGCTAGCGCCAGCGCTGCGACCGCCGGGCCGGGGACGGTGCTCACGCACTTCGCGGGGCACATTCTTGAGCGACAGAGTCAGCCGCGGGCCCGAGCCGTCGATGATGCGCGCTCGCACCATCTGCCCCACGCTCAACAACTCGCGCGCATCGCGCACATAGTGGCTGGAGACCTCGGAGATGTGAACCAGGGCATCCTGGGCCAGACCGATATCGATGAACGCACCGAAACTGGTTACATTCGACACGAGCCCCTCGACCACGCGGTCACGCACCAGCCGCGCGCGATCGGTCTCGGCTTCGAGGAGCTGAGGCACATGCAGGCGAAAGCGCGGATCGCGACCAGGATGGGACAGTTCGCGCATGAGATCACGCCAGGTGTCGCCATCGACATCGAAATCGCTGCGCTTGAGCCCCTTGGTGATTCCCATGCGGCCAAGGCCGTCTTCCATGGTGCTGCCCACGGCCTCGATCAACTGCCGCGCGAGTACATACTGCTCGGGGTGCAGGTTGGATCGGTCCAGAGCTTCGCAAGAGCCTTGCACGCGCAGGAACCCCACCGAACTTGCCCATTGGGCCTCGGTCAAAATGCCTTCGTCGCGCAACTCGGTGCGGCTTTCGATGGGTTTCTTCTCGCGCTGCTCGATGATCTTGGCGGCCGCCGCGGCGTCGAGGCCGGGCAGCGCGGCGAGGAAGCGCGCCGGGGCGCGATTCACATCGCAACCCACATGGGCAGCACACGACTCGACTGTCTCGGTAAAGCAGCGGCGCACATTGGCCTTGCTCACGAGTCCCTGCTCGGAACCGAGAGATAAGTGCCGCGGCTCGACCTTGATCAGCTCGTTCATCGGGTCCTGCAAGCGCCGCGCGAGGCTGACGGCCATACGCTGGCTGATAGAGAGACCGACCAGTTCCTTGCGCGCCCCTTCCGAGTTGGCGTAGCTGGAGAGCCCGGCGTCACTCACCAGGAAGACGAACAGACCGAATTCGCTGGCTGTGAAGGCACTGCGCAACTTGGTTAGGGCCGCCCGACTGCTCTTGCCACTCGAGACCGCTGCAGCTTCGGGGCCCAGGGAGCCGAGGGCTGCGTTCAGTTCCGCGCCGAGAGCGGCAGCGTCTTTTTCGCCCACTTCGATGCGCAACTCTTCGGTGGAGATGACGGTTCCCGACGAATCGACGGCGCTCAGGATCCAATCACCCTTGGCGTTGACATCGATGCCCACGACCTTGCTGCGCCGAGCGAGGACGGGGGTCAGGAGGATCTGTCGCAGGTGTTGGGATAGGAAGCGCAAGGCTTCGGCGTCGGCGCGTTCCTTGAGTTCGAGGCGCACATCCTCCTCGATCATGGGCAGCAAGCGGCGGTCGAGCGCCCGTGCGCAAACTTCAGCCACAACACCCTCGACACCAGGCTCGAGGTGCCGGCCAAGGCAATCGGCCACGCGCTTGAGAGCCTGGCCGCGGTCCACCGAGATGCGCGTGGTGAGGATGCGGTCCTTCTGCGCCTGGCGGATGGACAGTAGCCGGTTGCCCTGGATCTGGCGCATGGGCCGGTTGATTTTGAGCAGGCCCTTGTGTCGGCCGGCCTTCTTGTCATCGACCAGAGCACGCACCGTGAGCACGCCGTGCTTGCGCATCATCTGCCGCAGTTGGCCGCGCAAGCGGGGGTTGCGGCCCAGGCGCGCAGAGAGCACGCGCATGGCACCGGCCAGGGCTTCGCTTTCGTTGTGAATGCCGCGATCGGGGGAGACGAACTGGACGCACAAGCGCGCCAGCTCGGGGGTCAGGATGGTCTCTTTGGAGGCGGGAGCGGTGGGCTTGTGAGCTTTGGCTTTGGCTTTGGCTTTGGGCTCGGGCTCCTCGGCCTTCGCTTCGGGCTCGGCGGCCTTCGCTTCGGGCTCGGCGGCCTTCGCTTCTGGTTCGGCAGCCTTCGCTTCGGGCTCGGCGGCCTTCGCTTCTGGTTCGGCAGCCTTCGCTTCGGGCTCGGCGGCCTTCGCCTCTGGTTCGGCAGCCTTCGCTTCGGGCTCGGCGGCCTTCGTCTCCACCGCTTCGATTTCTTCAGCCTTGACCTCTTCAGCCTCAGGCGCTTCACCCTCGGCCTTCTCGGCCTTGGGCTCCTCTGCCGGGCGCTGCTCCCGGGGCACCTGCTTGATGATCAGGTCCGCGAGGCCGTCGAGGCCGCGGTCCATGGCCAATTGAACTTCGGGTTCCGGCCGGCGATGAGGCAGGAACAGGTCTTCGACCTCGAAGCGATCCGTGCAGGCCTTGATCTGCTCCAGAGCCTTGGCGGGAGTCTCGGGCTCTTTTTCCATGAGCCGCAGAATGGTCCCCTTGCGGCGCTCGAGTTCTTCGAGTTGTCCGCGCGCCCGGTCAAGGCGTCGGATCAGGCTCTCGGAGAGCGCACCAACCTGGTTGCGGCGGTAGCGGCCGATGAAGGGCGCGGTCAGACCCGCATCGATCATCTCGAGGGCTCCGCGCACACTCTCCACGCTCGTTTTGAATTCGCGGGCCAGGGTCTCCAGTATCGGAATTGTCGTCACGGTCATCATCTCCGGCGCATGCCGAAGCCAGGGGTTGCTGCGCAGGAAACGGGTCCCGGCGCTCATCCACGCTCGGAACCGATGGGTTCTTCGCGCTCAGGTTTGAAAGTGGCTGCGCACGGGCGGCCAGGGGCACGCAAGTGTCAGCTGCGGAATCGTCTTTCCACGCGGGGAAGAGTGTAGCTGCGCATTGTATGGGGGGAGCTAAGCGCCCGGAATCATGGCGGTACTCTACACCTATAGTTGTACCTCAGATAGCCACGATCTGAGCCAAGGCCTTGCCAAACCGCATTCCCGAGCTCTCATCGAGGGCTGTGACCACATGGCCGGAGACTTCAACCTGGCGGCCAGAGTAGCTGGCACCCGCCTGGCGCGCCGCATCGCTGCAGCTGCTGGAGCCGGTGACGCGGACGCCCTTGAGTACCCCGGCGGCCGCCAAGGCCCCCAGGCCATTGCCGTAGGAAGCAATCAGCTTGCCCGCCAGAGAGGCCGCCTTGACCAGGCGCAGGACATCGGCGTCGCTCGCCAACTCGTCGCTCTCGCCGCCGCAGATCAAGAGCCCCGAGTAGTTCTCCATACTCTGACCGGCAAGTCTTTCGTCCACCATGAACCCGTCCTGAAGCCGGCCCATGACCTCTTCGTCGTACTGGCTCGACACCGAGCGCGTTCCCACATGCACATTGGCGAGGGAAGAGCGCGCAAAGCGCAGGGCCTGTTCACCAAAACCCGTGGCCGGAACGATGACCAAGACACAACTGAGGTAGGTCTGGATGACGAGGCCGTCCTCGTCGAGGGCATCGCTGGCTGGGGTCTCTTCTTCGGCGGAAGCCATGGCTGATTGAGATGTGGTTCTTGAGCCCTTGGCTCGGATTACGCAGGCAACTCGAAAACAGAGATTCGATGTTCTTCGGCCAAGAGCCCGGCTCCCTGGCAGACCTTCCAGTCCACCCGTTCGTCCAGACCCGGAATGGTCCAGTCACCCAAGGCCCGACCGCTCAAGAGATCACGCACCTCGAGCAGGGCGCCGTTGACGATGTAGAGTTTCTGGCTGTCGGCTGTGATGCTGACCTCCGGCAGATCTTCGGAGAGTTTCGACGAGGATCCCGTCTGGGTCGAGAGCACATTGAACCAACGGGTTTGCGCGCCGCCGATGTCGTCGAGGCTCAGGCCGAGCAGAGTCAGGTTGTCGACCACCAAGTCGCCGTCGTCGTCGCTGATCAGGCTGGTCATTAGTTGTACGGCCAGCTCGCTGGAGAGGGCTGCCTGCACATCGGCGGTCAAGAGCGCCAGGTGATCGCCATCCACGGCCAGGCCATGGATCACGGGCAGGACCGGCGGCAGCAAGGTGCCGAGGTATTCGCCGGAACAGGCGTCCAGGGCCAGGATGCCTTTCATCGAGTCCTCCTTGTCGCCGTAGACCACGAGTACGCGGTCACCCGAGCGGCCCACGAGGTGGTAGCGCTGGCCTTCCTCGGCAAAGCTCCAGAGCTCGGTCATCTCACCGCTAGAGATGGCAAAGACGCGGCTCGCGTTGGCGCAGACGCAAAGGTCGCCAAAGACCTGTGCCTCGTCGAAAGACCCGATGCCCTCGACGCCGATCAGCTTTCCGGTGGCGGATTCCATGCGCACGATGCGCTGTCCCTGAGAGCTGGGGCCCACGACAATCACATCGTTACCCTCGCCAAAACCAGCACCGAAACCCCGGCCATAACCTACCTCGCAGGGCGAATGCCAGAGCACCTCGCCCGTGGAGCGATCGAGGGCTCCAAGCTTGCCAGGGATCACTTCGTCGACCCACATCCCCCCCGCGGGGGCGTCATAACCGTGAACCAAAATCGGCCCGCTCTCCGAGAAGGAGATGCCGTCGATTTCTGATTCGAGGTCGAGGGACCAGCGTCTACGAGCAGTGGAAGTCATGACCCCCCCGATTCTAGTCCCAATGAGCAATGGGATCCACCGTCGATGCGGGTCACTCGTCTTCGCCCGCGAGCACCTTCTCCTGCATGGACTTGGGCAGGTCGCGATACTCAAGGAATTCCATGGAGAAAGCGCCCCGGCCCTGGGTCGCGCCCCGTAGGGCGGAGGAGTAGGCAAACATCTCGGCGATGGGCACGATCGAGCGCACCACGCGCAAGTCGCCCTGACTGTCCACCTCGCTCACCTCGCCACGGCGGGAATTGAGGTCCCCCACCACAGAACCGAGGTACTGCTCGGGAACCCGCACTTCGACGCTCATGTAGGGTTCAAGGAGGGTGATGTTGCCCTCCATGGCCTGGCGGTAGGCCAGCATGCCCGCGTTGTGGAAGGCCATTTCGCTCGAGTCCACATCGTGGGCCTTGCCGTCGTAAAGCGACGCACGGACATTCACGAAGGGGTAGCCTGTACGGCCGCCCGAGTCGAAGACTGCCCTGATGCCAGCGTGCACGGAGTTGATGTACTCGCGCGGCACGGTTCCACCCTTGACCTCGTCGACGAATTCGAGGTCGTTGTCCTTGGTGACCACGGGCTCGAAGCGCACACAAGCCACAGCGAACTGACCGCGACCACCGGATTGGCGCACATAGCGGGCCTCGGTTTCGAGGGCACGCCGCAAACGCTGCTTGTAGGCCACTTTCGGGCGACCGGTGACGACTTCGATCTTGAACTCGGACTTGAGGCGGTTGATCACGACTTCGAGGTGCAGCTCGCCCATGCCGCTGATGATCAGCTGGCCCGTGGCTTCAAGGGTTTGAGCCTTGAAGGTCGGATCCTCGCGCATGACCTTGCCGATGGCTTCGGACAATTTGTCGCGGTCGCCGTTCGACTTGGGCTCAACGGCAACCGAGATGACGGAGTCGGGGAAGGTGATCTTCTCCAGCGCAATAGGGTTATCGGGATCACAGAGGGTGTCCCCGGTGATCGTGTTCTTCAGGCCGATGACAGCGGCGATCTCGCCAGCAATCTGCTGGTCGACCATTTCGCGCTTGCTCGCGTGGACTTTCATCAGGCGGCTGATGCGCTCTTGCTTGCCGGTGCGCGGGTTCAGAAGACGGTCGCCTCTCTTGAGGATGCCCGAATAAACGCGCACGAAGGTCAGGTCGCCAGTGGGTTCGGCGATGGTCTTGAAGGCCATGACCGAGACGGGTTCTTTGCTGTCGGCCTTGCGGGTGATTCTGATCGACTCATCATCGATCGCAGAGCCCTCCACCGGGGGCACGTCCAGAGGACTCGGCATCAGGTCGATGACCGCATCGAGCATGAAGCGCACGCCCTTGTGCTTGAGGGCCGAACCTGCCAGCACCGGGGTGATCGCCATTTGCAGCGTTCCGCTGCGCAGGGCGCGGTAGATCATTTCTTCGGAGATGGGCTCGTCCTCGAGGAACAGGTCCAGAAGCTCGTCATCGAACTCGGCGATGCTATCGAGCATGTTGTGGCGGTGAAACTCAACTTTGTCAGCGATGTCGGCGGGGATGTCGGACTCTTCGTAGGTGCGCCCCTCGCTGCCATCGAGGAAGGTCAGGAGCTTCATGCGCACGAGGTCGACCACGCCGGAGAATTCCTTCTCGGCGCCCACGGGATACTGCACGGGCACGGGGTTGGCGCCCAGGCGCTGCACGATCGAGGCCACAGCGGCATCGAAATCCGCACCCACGCGGTCCATCTTGTTGATGAAGCAAATGCGCGGCACGCGATAGCGGTCCGCCTGGCGCCAAACCGTTTCAGACTGAGCCTCGACTCCGCTGACCGCATCAAAGACGGCCACAGCGCCGTCGAGCACCCGCAATGAGCGCTCCACCTCGGCCGTGAAGTCCACATGGCCGGGGGTGTCGATGATGTTGATCGAATAGCCGTTCCACTCGCAACTGGTAGCCGCCGAAGCAATGGTGATCCCGCGCTTCTGCTCCTCTTCGAGGTAGTCCATGGTGGCCGCGCCATCGTGAACCTCCCCGGTCTTGTGAATCTTCTGGGTCAGGAAGAGGATGCGCTCGGTCACCGTGGTCTTGCCGGCATCAATGTGGGCCATGATGCCGATGTTGCGGTGGTTCTGGAGCCCCTTACCGGTGGGGGTTGTGCGGGGGGATTCTGATTTGACGGCGGAAGTCATGTCGGGACCTCGTATGAGGTAGCCCCTTTGGGAGAATTGGGGCTTCTGGGGACTGTGGGACGGAATGCGGAGCCAAAAGGGGCTTTCCGCAGGGCGCGCGAAATGCTCGTCCGTGGTCACGGACGCACGAAGCAGAGTCTCAGGCTAGAAGAACGGCACCTGCAAGGCTATTCCCGTAGGATGTTCCTTTTTGGGCGCCCTTGGGCAGGATTCCCAAGGAGAACAAGCGAACGCAGGAGTTTCGGTCAAGAGCGCCTGGATGCGTACGCAATTCAAGCGAAAAATACTACTCGCCCGTCCTCTCGGCGTCAAGGTGCCGACCCCGCTGAATCGTCTCATTGATGGCCTCTTGGGGCTTGGCAACCCGAATTGGAGCCCCAGCCGCCCCCAGGCGCCTTTCCATGACCTCAATGGCTTCGGGATTCTCGTCCACCAGGACCGCCGACCGCCCGTTGCGCCAGGCGGCCTCGCCCGTGGTTCCGCTGCCGGCGAAGAAGTCCAGCACCCGAGCACCGGGGTCCGAGTGGACGCGCACGATGCGCTCCAGGATCGCAATGGGTTTCTGGGTTGGATAGCCCGTGCGCTCCTTGCCGGTGGGACTCACGATCGTCTTCCACCAGACATCGGTGGGCGTCTTGCCCCGGCGAGCTTTTTCGGGCCCCACGAGTTTGGGCGCCATGTAGGGCACGCGGTCGATGGCCTCATAGTTGTAGATGTAATCGTCAGGATCCCGGGCGTACCACAGGATTACATCGTGTTTGGGCGACCAGCGACGGCGCGAACGGCCGCCGTAATCGTAGGCCCACACGATTTCGTTCATGAAGCATTCACGGCCCAGGACCTCGTCAAGCATGACCTTGACATAGTGGGACTCGCGCGGATCGATGTGCACAAACAGGCTAGCGCTGGAGGTCAACAGCAATACGGCGGCCTCGAAACGCTCGCGCAGGAAGCCCAGGTAGTTCCCATGGGTATCGCCGTAGGATCTTTCGTCCAGGAGCGTCGAGCGGTAGGACTGACCGCCAAAGCCAACCTGATCGCCACTCTGCCCCTCGACTCGTCGAGACTTGCGCCGGCGCAGGCGCTGGCGGCGCCCGGTATTGAAGGGCGGGTCGACATAGATCAGGTCAAAGCTCGCAGGGGGCTGCTCGCGGAGCCAGGCGAGGTTCTCGGCCTGGACGATCTCAAGCAGGGGACTGTGGATCTCGGACGCGAACACCTCGAGCTGCTCCTGCTTTGAGGGAGTTTGGTGAATGGCGCTTTTTTTGGGCTTCGGCACTGGGTTCTGAGCGGCACTGGGTTCTCTGCAACAGGCATCCTCAACTGTAGGGCTCCTCGCACCCTATTGCACGGTAGCTGCCACGGGGTACGCAGCCTCCTACGCAATCGCCTCGGCAGGAGGCTTGGCTTTGGAGGCCCGCCAACCGATCATCCCTGCATGGCTAAGAGCCCCCCCTCCGAACCCCACCTGCGGCAAGCGATTCTCCTCTCCCTCGAAGGTGTGCAAGCCGGCCTCGGCGGCCCCTTTGGAGCGCTGATCACCCGCGACGGCGAGCCCATTGCCAGGGGCCAGAACCAGGTCACTTCGTCCAACGATCCCACTGCCCACGCCGAGATCGTCGCCATCCGTGCAGCCTCGAAGAAGCTGGGCAGCTTTGACCTCTCGGGTTGCGAGATCTTCTCTTCCTGCGAGCCCTGTCCCATGTGCATGGCCGCCATCCTGTGGGCGCACCTCGACGGCTTGACCTTTGCCGCCACTCGCGCCGACGCCGCCGCTGCCGGCTTCGACGACGAGGAACTCTACCGTCAGTTGGCCCTCGCTCCGGCCGAGCGCGACCTGCCAACGCGATCGGCTCTGCGCACCGAAGCCCTCACGGCCTTCGACGCCTGGCGGCAGAAGCCCGACAAGACGACTTACTGATTCTGGGCGCTTGTTCTTACGGGCGGGTGGGCTCGGACAGGGTCCAGTGCTCCCAAGGAGCGATTCGGCGACCGCCTGAGTAGCGGCCGCGGGAACGCAGGGCTCCGTTTTCGTAGCGCAGGGTCCAGAGGCCGGCGCGCTCGCCCGCTTCGTACTGCCCCTCTTCGCGCAAATTGCCGTCGGGCCACCAGAAGACCCAGGCTCCCGTTCGCTGCCCGCGCAGGGCCGGCCCGCGGGCGGAAAGTTGGCCGTTTTCGTGCCAGAACTTCATCTCCATGGCCTCGGAGGACTCCTGGAAACTGCACTCCGAGCGCATCTGCCCGTTCGCGTACCAGCGCCGCAGAACCCCTTCGGGCTCGCCGTACTCAAAGCGGCCCTCGGAGAGCTTGCCGCCGGTGGCGTACCAATGCAGGTCAGGACCGTGCTTTAGCTGACGGCCATCGGCGTAGACCAGCACACTCCAACTGCGGACAATTTCCCCCGAACGCGGATCCTTGCGCTTCAACCGGCGCAGGATGGGCTCGGCTTCGGGCAAGACCGGGCGCGGGGGCGCACTCTCGCAAGCTACGAGAAAAATCGCAGCAAGAAGGACGAGGACGAGCTTCATGGCCGCAAGAGGATCGCGCGGTGCACGAGTTGGAAGGTCGCCTGGGTCCAGCCGCGGTACTGGGGTCGAAAGCCAAAGAGGTGAATGCTGCCCTCGCCATGGCTAGCGCGCACCCAGGCGCCGTGGCCCTCAATCACCTCGGGCGCCTGGATCCAGCCCGACATGAGCAGCCGCGAGGGGGCGTAACGCAGGAGGAACTCCTCGTTCGCTGCGGCGTCTTCACGGCCAGCCTCTTCGCGCTCAGCCTCGGTCATCTTGCGGAAGGCGCTGGACCCTGAAAAGAACACGGGGAGGGATGCGGGCAAGCCGACTGTTTGCGCAACGCTCGTTGGAATCGTGCGCAGGACACTCCCGGGGCACGAAAACTCCCCCGCCTCGGAGCCGCGGGCCACATCCACCAGAGGCAATTCGAAAAGGTCGATGGCCCAGGCGCTCGAAGATCCCAAGCAGATCAAGGTTCCACCTGCGCGCACGAATTCCTCGATCGCCACGGCGCCCTCGGCGCCCAGCCCGCGGGCGTACTGCTCGGGGACCGTCCCCGGCGCTCGGCCCAAGTCGAGGCCCGCGGCCGAGATGCTGGGGATGACCAAAACATCCAGAAAATCCGCCACGGCGGCGGCGCGCAGCATCTCGTTGCGCACCGTGGTGTAAGGCACCTCTTGAGTGTCAAAGACATAGCGCATCCAGCCCTCGTCCATGGATCCGCGCCAGGGCGAATAGAGCCCGATGCGCGGCAAGGTCTGCATGCTGGTGGCGGCTGAGTCCTCGGCAGAGTCGCCTCTCTGCACGAGGCCGGCGTCTTCGCCCGCGAGAACCAGGGAGAAGGTCTTGCCTGCGGCAAGTCCCTTGTAGATTTGGGTCCAGGTCGCGCTGTCCAGGGAACTCAAGCGATCGTGGCGGCCGACGAGGCGCTCATCGCCAGCGAAACCCGCGCAAGCCGTGTCCACATCGAGGGCGGGACGCATCTCGCCCTGGGGCACTTCCATGGTCTCCACCCGCCCCACGCCCAGAAGAAACGGCAAGGTCCAACCGGCCACATCGTAGGGCGGGTCGCCTTCGGGATAGCGCTGGACCTCGAATAGGTCCTTCACATGGGAACCGTAGGGCTGGTCGCGGCGAATCACGATCGACGCCGCGGGCCAGGTGCGGCCGTCGGCGGCGAGGGGGCCCTGGCTCACGGACAACTCGACTCCGCCTTGCAAGAGCACGCTCACCAGCCGCCGCACGGCTGTGGGGTCGCGATTGTCGCTCGGAATCACCCAGGCGCGGGGAGCGCTCTGGCCCTTGCCACCAATCGCGCGGCGGGCCACATCCGAGGCGTTGCGCAACCAGAAGGCACGCTCGCGGGAGAGGCTGCCGAGGAGCGAGCGACCGAACTCCATCTCGTAATCGATGATGTCCGAGAGGCGCCACCAACCGCCGGGCCAAGGCTCGGGAAAGCGATTGGAAGGCGCATAGCCGTCCAGCCCCCGGGGAGCGCGTAGGCTGGAGCGGGGCTTGAAAATGGGCGTGGCCAGCCGCGCGGAGGCGGCCTCGGTCAAGAGACCGATGATGTTGTGGCGCACGGGCACATTGCGATTTCCGCCATTCCACCACATGTCGTAAGAGACGCCAGTGGAAACCCCCGACAGCCCCGCACGGGTCAGGTCGAGCAGGGCGCGGCTGCCCAGGCTGTCAATCCCTGCGATGATGCTCGAGTCGAGATTAGGATTGAGCGGATCGCGAAAGGGCGGCACAAAGAATCGCTCGGCCGAGGAACCCTGCTGGTGCACATCCCAATAGACCTGGGGAAACCAGCGCTTGTACAGGAGCTCGGTGACGATGCGTGTCTCGCTCTGGGTCAACATGAACCAGTCGCGATTGTTGTCGTGGCCCGCGTAGTACTGGTAGAGCTTAAGCAAGTCGGCGGCCTCGTAGGGCGTGCCCACGGTCTCGCGGTACCAATCGGTCACATGGTCGAGACCGTCGGGGTTGAGGCTGGGAGCGAGCAAAACCACGCACTCTTCCCGGGCGCTCTTCCAGGGTTCCTCATCCGAGGTGGCCAGGGTGTAGGCGAATCCCATGGCGAACTGCGAGCCAGCGCACTCGGTGGCGTGCATGGAACAGGACACGAACAAGAACAACTTGCCGCCGGCCACGGCGGCGTTGATCTCGGCCTCGCTCTTGCCCCTGGGATCGGCCAGGGTGCGGCTGTGCTGGCGCAACTCCGCGAGGCGCGCGAGGTTCTCGGGCGAGGAGATCGAGGCCAGGAGAAACTCGCGGCCCTCGGTGGTTGTGCCCACGCGCTCCACCAAGACCCGTGGGCTCTGACTCGCGAGACCTCGGAAATAGGCCCGTACTTCGTCCCAATCCACCAACTCGAAATCCGCACCGAGGGGCCGGCCGAGGTGCTGGTCGGGGGAAGTGACCTGGGCCTCGGACGCCGGTGTGTCGCCCAGGGGCCCAAAAAAAGGAACCGAGCATCCGATGAGCAAGCAGAACGAGGGGATCGAGATCATGGCGCGCATGGAAGGGGTTTCAGGGGTCGGCGGCCACGATCCTACTCGAAGCGGCGAAGGCCCTGTTGCTAGGGTTCCGTGCAAGCCCCGGGGGCGCAGCATCGGGGGGTCCTCACGAGAACTTACGGGGAAGCTCAAGAGCTGGGCTACCCGATTCCGATAGCAGCAATCAGAGCCCGGGGTGCCACGCACTGGTGCCCGCGCAGGGCAGGGCCGGGCACTGAACGCAAGCCCCGAAGCGCAGGACAATTGACAGCGAGCCCTGAAGCGCAGGACAATTGACAGCGAGCCCTGAAACGGGAGCTCAAGCGAGAGGCCAGAATCAACAAACACCAAGCGAGAATCATGAATACAGATTATTGCCGCTACGGCACTCTCCTTACCCTGACAGCCGCTGCCCTCGCCCTCGCTGGCTGCGGAGGTGGCACGGGCACCGGCGGTGTTACGGGCAGCGCCTCCGGTGCTGGGAACATCCTGGTTAAGGATGCTCCGGTGACCGGGCTGCTCTCCTTCACTGTCACCATCGACGAGCTGCGCTTGGTGGACAGCACCTTGGTGCCTTCGGCCAACCTGCTCGTGACTCCAGTGCCCGTGGAGTTCCTCGGGCTCCAGACTCAGAGCGCCTGGCTAACCAACTCGCCCTTTCCCGCCGGCACCTATGGTGGCGCCCAGGTGGTCTTCGATCCCGCCTCCATCAAGGCCCGGGCCAAGGACGGCAGCGTGGTCCCGGTAACGGTGGGCCCAGGCGACGAAGTGCTCGGAGTTAGCTTTGATACGAACCTCCAAGTCAGCGGATCGACGGACTTCAGCCGCGTTTTGATCGACCTGGACCTCACCGAATCTCTCTCCGGCAGTGTTCTCACGAGCTTGGTCTTCGAGCCTTCTGGGAGTGTGAATATCGCCGGCACCGACGAGCCCATCGACGAGGTGCGCGGCATCGTGGGTTCCTTCTCGGAGACCCAAGGCCAGGTGGTCATCGACGCCTTCGTGGACGATGACATGGCCGTGGCCCTGGGCAAACTGACCATCACCGTGCCCCCGGGAATCCCGCTCATGCGTGAAGACGGTGCTCTGTACCTCACATCTGTCGGCTTCTTCAGCGACCTGGTTGCGAACTCCACCCTGCTCGAAGTCCACGGAACCCTGGGCACCGATGGCCGCATCACTGCGGATGCCATCGAAGTGGAGGACTCGGCCCAGGATGTGGTCAAGCTCGAAGGCATCGTGGCAAACACCAGCGCCGGCATGTTTGACTTCCGGCTGGTGGAAATCGAACGGGGCGCCGCGCTCGCCGAACCCGTGCTGGCAAGCCTGGGCGACCCCTTGACCATCGAGATCTCCCACGATGGTTCGACGGACTTCTTTCACGAAGACGGCACGCCAGCCACCGGTGGCGACCTTCGGATCGGCCAGGGCATCAAGATCTACCTCTCGACCTTCGCTTCCGAGCCCTTTCCCGCCAATCGCATCCGCATCAACTTCCCGCCGGCCTCCGAGGGCGTCATCGTCGATGTCGCTGGCTTGCCGGGATCCATCGAGGTCAACATCAACGCGGACGAACCCCTGGTCACTTCAGGATTGGTCACCGCCGCAACCAATGTGATCGTGGATCTTTCCACTGCCGAGATATTCCTCAATTCCAAGGGCAAGCCAACCCTCGCGGCGTCGAGCCTGCTGGTGGGTCTTGAGATTCAAGTCGAAGGCAACTTCGACTCGGGGACCACCACCGTCACCGCGGGCAAACTGAAGACCCGAGCGGGCCGTCTGCGGGGCGACATCACCGCGGCCAACTCGGGTGGATTTTCCGTCGCCTTGACGGACTTCAAGGACCCCTTTGGCAACAGCGTGGACATAGCCGGGCCCTACACGGTGCTGGTCGATCCGGGCGCCGAGTTCAAGGGCGATGAAGCCACCTCGGTCGGCGGCGTGGCCAGCCTCTTTAGCAACCTTGGCATGGGCGAAGTACTCACCGTGCGTCTCAAAGGCATTGGCACGGCCAATCCCAACGAGATTCTCGCCTACGAGATCGAGGTGCGGGTGGAATAGAGCGGCCAAACAGCCCGCTACAAATCTACGGCCAGAGAACGCCCGCCGGTTCTCTGGCACAAGTCACCCCAGCGCCGGGCCAAACCCGGCGGGGTGTCCACCAAGACCGCGTCATAGGCGATGTGGCGCCAACGGGCGGCCTGTTCCAGGAGCGGCACGATCAGCTCCATGTTCCAACGCCGGCCGCCGGTGGGCGCGCCGTCGGTGAAGATAAGGACGCGGTCCACGGCGGGATCTTCGAGGGCCAGCAGCACGGCGTCGAAGACATTGCCGCTGCCGCGCATCTTGGCAGCTTCGAAGTCCGCCATGGCGGCCTTGATGTTACGCGGCGTGGCGCGCACCAACTCCGGACGCCAGGGATGCGGTTCCTTGGTGTAGGGGATCAGATTGAACCAGGTCGCCTCGGTCAAGCGCGGCAAGCTCTCGCGCATGAGTTTGTCCACTTGCAGCTTGCGCGCCGGACGGCCCTCGCGCTCGTACCAGAGCGAGCCCGAGAAATCGATCAGGATCGCCAGGCGATCCGATTCGAGAGGCAGGCCGGCGAGAGCCGCGGTGGTCACGGACTCGGTGGTGGCACCGCCGCGCCGGGGCACGAAGCCGGCGGATTGCCCCTGGACCCAAAGGCGCCAAGGCCGCGGATCGGCGCGGTATTTCATGCCCGACAGGTCCTGCAGGATCTCGAGCGCGCGGGCCGCGAGGCGCGTGCGCTCTTCGCTTTCGAGACGCTCGATCACCAATGAAAACGCCGCGAGATTGCCGATCTCGCCCAGGCCATCGAGGGCCACGGCGCGCACGCTGGAGGATTCGTCCGCCAAGAGTCGGCGACAGGCGCCGAGGGCTGCTTGCTCCTCCCCCAACAACGACACCTCGAGAGCCGCGGCGCGCAACAGCGGATCGCGGTCGCCTTCGAACTTGCGAGCCAGGCCGAGGGCCGCATCGAGGTCCATTCGAGCCAGGGTGCAGAGGGCCTGGGCACGCACCCGCGCCGCGCCCCGGCGCGTGACGAGGCGCTTGACCTCGCGCCCGCAGCGGGCCACATCCCCCACCAGGCGTTGGTCGACGGCGAGCCGTTCAAGGGACCACAGCAGCATCTCGCTCAACTGGTCGTCGCGCACGCCCACGGCCTTGACGAGATCCTCAGCGGGCACCTCGAGGGTCATGCGCCCAAAGGTCTCGGCCACCCGCCAGCGCCGCCATTCATCTTTCGAGCGCAAGCCCTCGCGGCCCAGGAGACCGCGCAGGAGCTTCGCTTCATCCAGATCAGCCAGGCGCAGCTGAGCCTCGTCGGCCACCTGGCCCTTTTCATCATCGAGGGCGCCGAGCACCAACTCCCAGGCCTTGCGCCCCCCCAGCTCCGCCAATTGCCGCACTGCCCGGCGTCGTTTGGCGGCGTCCTTGTCCTGCAGCTGCTCGGCGAGGTCGGCGAGCTTGGGCTGGGCATCCTCGCCTTCGGAAAACTCGGCGCCGAGGACCGGAGCGAGAACGGCGAGTCCCGCGAGAGTGGCGGCGGCCAGGAATCGGGGAGTGCGAGTCGTCATTGTGCCAGGGGTTTTGTGCATGCAAAGAGGACGGCAGTCCCCCACCCAGGTCACGCAAGCATGAGAAAAAAATGCCCGGAAGATCCTCCTCCGCTGCGGCCCTCAGCCTTTCGCCAATCGAAAACTCGCCAGAAGCTCCAACCAATCGCGCCCCTCGAGGCGGCTCTCCAGCGCACTCTCCTGCTCCAGGGAAAAACCCTTTCCAAGAGCCACGAGCAACTCGCAAATCCCGTAACCGAAGGGCGGCCCGCCGGTCTCCATGGGCTTGTCGGCGGGAAAGACCAGAGCCTCCAAGCGTCCGCCAGGCACCAGATTGCGGCGCACCATGGCACCCCAACTCGCGCGCTGGGCGGGGTCGATGGCGCAGAAGAAGGTGTGCTCCCAGATCAAGTCGAAGCCCTCACCTGTGAACTCCAGGGCATCGGCGGCCACGAAGGTGCCACCGAAAGGAGCCAGAGCGCGGGAGGCATCGACCGCAAGATCCTCTACAAAGTCCACCGCCGTCACGCTCCATCCGGCCCTGGCCAGGACCACAGCGTCATGGCCGCGACCCGCGCCGGGCACCAAGGCTCGGGCACCAGCGCGGGGCGGCGCCATGACACCACTCTCGATGCGCGCCACGAGTTCCGGGTGCGCGCTGCCGCGATCCCAGGGAGTGTTGTGGGCGTCGTAGCGCGCCAGCCAGTCGGCGGCCGTCTTGAGCTCGCTCAATCGTCCGAGCCGGAGGTCGCCGAGGTCATGACGTTGCGGCTCTTGCTGGCCTCGGTCGCTCTCGAGCCCGTCTTGTGACCGGGGTCGACGAAGGTGCGCACGGTGGCCTTGCGGCGAGTGATTTTCTTCTCGATACGATCCACGACGCTGAAGGCCCGGGCCTCGAACTTGCCCGCTCCGGAGAGGTAGCTGCCATTGGCCAGGCGACGGCCAGCGCGTCGTTCCCACCAACCGCGCTTGCCGCGAGCCAGGCCGTAGTCGAGGGTCACATAGTGCTGGTACATCTTGCGCGCCTCGGCCACATTGGGCGGGATCTTGCCCGGCCAGGTTTCTTCGAGGTGGTACTCGCCGATGGAACCCCACTCGTCGATTTCCCCCGGTGGGTTGTAGCCCAACTCAATGGCCTGATCCCACATGACCGTACCCGGGATCGGGCGGTAAGGCCAAACCGTGGGGCGGGCCTGGGGCGCGGCCACATGCAAGCGCCGGCACTGGTCGATGGTCTTGAGCATCGAATCGCCCTCTTCATGGGGATAGCCCACGATGTAAGTCACCGAGGCGCAGATGTTGCGCTTGTCCATTTCAACTGCGGCGTCGATGTTGTCGTCACCTTTGATGGGCTTGCCGATCTTGTCCATCATCTCATCGGTGCCTGCCTCGGCACCGATCTCGGCGATGTAGAGCCCCGAGGCCGCCAACTTGTCGAGGGTGTCTTCCGAGTAGTGCAGGATCGAATGGGTTTCGAGGAAGGCGTTGTACTCGAAGGTCAAGCCGAGCTTGAGCTTGGCCTCGGCGAATTCCTTGACGCGGTTTTCCTGAACGCCCCAGTTGGCGTCGTGAAAGCGCACCACATCGAACTTCCAGCGGTCGTGCAAGCCGGCCAGGTCGTCCATCATGCGGTCGGCAGGCATGGCCTTCCAGCGCCTGTCGGTGACAAGCGGCGAGCAGCAGAATGTGCAGGGTTCGGGACAGCCGTAGCTCGAAAAATAGGTGATGCCAAAGTATGGGCTGCGGTTCGAGCCAGTGGACTCGGGGCTCGGCATGCGCAAGACATCGCCGGCCGACTGCGCGCGCAGTTGGTGTTCACGATAGGGCTCGATGTCGATCAAGTGCCAGGGCATGGGCGCGATTTCGTCCCAGCCCACGACGGTGCGTTTTGCGGTGTGGACCACCTCGCCAGCGCGCATGAGCGCCAGCCCCGGCACGGAATCGAGGGGTTCGCCGGCGTCGATGGCCTTGACCACATCCCGGAAGGTCAACTCGCCTTGAGCCAGGATCACGGCTGAATACATGCCGGTCCCCAGTTGCAAGTCAGGTCGAACCGAAGCGAACCAACCGCCGATCACCATGGGCAAATCGCTGTGCCGCCCGCGCACCGCTCGCGACATCCGCAGGCCATCGGTGATCATGTAGCCGAGAATGCCGGTGGTTCCGTACAGCATGGCCCCCTCACAAGCGGCCAGAACTCGCTTCTGGGCTTCGGCCTCGCTGTAGAGGCTGCCGTCGATGATCTCGACCTCGTAACCGTCCTGCAGAGGAAAGGCTGCGATGGTGATCATCTCCAGGGGCAAGAGGTCCTTGGCAGAGGGCAGGCCCAGGCTCTGGTCCACCTGTTGGGGCTGGTAGAGGACGATCTTCTTTTTGTGGGAGATCATGAGGGGACGAGTGGGGTCCTGTGCCGCGGCCAGAGGATTTTGGGAAGATGAGTGTGCGGCCTCGCAGAGTACGCTGTTGGGCAAGTGTACTCGATAATTCCTGCCCCGGTAACGGGCCAAGCAGGAGCAAGCGTGGTTCTATTCGGGCTGAGTTCTATTCGGACTGAGAGGTCGCCATGGGGGCAGCGGGTCGATGATCGGAGCCACTGCCCGGTGAACGTAAGTTAGCCGGTTCCGCCGTGGCGCTGGGCTTGGCCGTGAGTTCGACGGGGGCCGAGGAGGGGAGCCGGCAACGACCCTGACACCAGGGGATGACGGCAGAATCCGACCGGTTCGTATGACCCAAGGCAGGTCGCCAGGCCACGAGAGAGGATAAAAGGTGACTGTTTGCGAAGTTTGTTGACTCTGTTTATTTATCTGCCTCCGAGTCGCGTGGGCGTACAAAATGTTCAGCCCTATGGCTCCAAGCCCTCGGCATCCCATGACCAATGACGGCGCTCTGATTGAAATCAAACAGTTCAAGCCACTCTTGGTGGGAGGCCTGCGCATGGGCGGTGCCTACTCCGATTGCGGAAAGGCTTTTCGCAAGCTGGGGCGCCGACTCGGGCGGCACATGGAGGGCAAAGTCATGATGCTCTGCTATGACGATGAGTTTCGCCAGCGCGACGCGGACTTTGAGCCCTGCATGCCCCTCAAGCGCAGGCCGCCCAACGACGCCCACGAGGCCCACGGCATCGAGGTCCGTGAACTACCCGGGGGAACCTGCCTCTCCATGCTGCACCATGGCCCCTATGAGGACCTCAGTCCCTCCTACGAGCGACTGCGTGAGCACGCGCGTCAGCAGGGGCTGGAGGTGCTGCTCCCGAGCCGAGAGATCTATCACAAGGGTCCTGGGATTCTCTTCAAGGGCAACCCAAAGAAATATGTGACGGAACTACAATTTCCGATTCGTTCATCCTCTTGACCACTCCGACTTTGAACTCAAGCAGGTAGAACATTCTCGCTTGCGGCCTGCTGCTTGGTTGCGCTCGAGTGCCCTCGCTCACAATTCCAGCAGCCGACTCGACCACCGTCGGGGCTACACCCGTGTGTCCGGTCCTGCCTACGACTGATGAGTGCATCCAGCGCAGCGCGCTGCATGGATTGCTGCGGAATTGACTCAGTGCGCGCAGCCGTTCGGAGTGCTCATCGCGGCAAACGAGGACATGCCTATTGAATTTGTGGCGCTCGCTGCGCGGGTCCTTGCAGAGCTCCTCGATCTGGGCATGGAATGGGGTCTCCGATGATCAGCAAGTCCGGGCCAAGGGACAAGCGCTCGAAGATGCCCCGGCGGGAGCAGGCGTGCCTCACAAGGCGCTCGTTTTCAGCCGGAACAGCCGGCACCCTGGCGGCGCCTTTTCAACTTCTGAATCCCGGGGCGGGACAACAAGAGCGAGGCGCGAGTCTATTCGCCCTGGAGGGTCGCCACGGGGATCATGCCCCGCGCCGCGACCATGCGTGCGGCTTCCAGGAGGGCGTGCTGAAGGCCCTCATGGCGGGCGATGCCCTGGCCCGCGATGTCGAAGGCTGTGCCGTGAGCCGGACTCAGGCGTAAGTAAGGCAACCCCAAGATGACGGTCAAGCCGCGATCTCTGCCCAAGAGCTTGACGGGAATGAAAGCCTGGTCGTGGTAGAGCGCCAAAACGCCGTCGAAGGCGCCGCCTGCGGCCTGGGCAAAGACCACATCGGCGGACACAGGCCCGTGCACATCCAAGCCCAGGGCGCGGGCTTTCCGTAGCGCCGGCTCGAGCACTTCGTGCTCCTCATGGCCCAAGGTGCCGGCCTCCCCCGCGTGGGGATTGAGCCCGGCCAAGGCCAGCCGCGGATGTTCGAAGCCCAGGGCGCGGAGCCCTGCGTGCAAGATTTCGAGGTGACGCAGAACGCGCGGCCCGCTGACCAGGGCCAGGGCATCGGCCAAAGGCAAGTGGCGCGACAGGAGCAAGACGCGCAGGTCACCGGCGATGGCCAGCATTTGGTGATCGGTGACATCGCACCAGCGGCCCAGCAACTCGGTCTGGCCCTCGATGTTTTCGCCGGCGAGGCGCAGGGCATGCTTGCACACCGGCGCTGTGACCAGGGCATCCACGAAACCAGCCAGGGCCAAACGGTGGCCCAGGTGCAGCGCGGCCAGGGCTGCGCGACCGGCGCTCTCTTGGGCGCGCCCCATGTCCCAGGCTGCGGGGGCTGCACTCGACAACCAGACCTGTCCGCCGTCCGGAAGTTCCTCGTGCAGGTTCGCCGCGCCACTCCACTCGATGCCAGGGATGGAAGCGGGCCGCAGGGACGCCGGACCGATGACGATGATACGCGCCGCGCGGGTCACGGACTCCTCGCGCAGAGCGGCCAGGCTGACCTCCGGGCCGATGCCGGAGGGATCGCCCAGGGTCAGGGCCAGGAGCGCTGTGTTTGTGCCGCTCAACTCGAAGGCTCCTCGCTGACCTCACTCGCGGAAGGCTCGGGAGTCAACCAGAGGTAGATCTGGTGCGCGAGTTGAATGACTTCCTCGCGGGTGATCCGGCCCTGACTGATGGATCCCTCCAGGGCCGCCTGACAATCTTTGACCAGGTCCTGCCCGGAAAGGGGCTCCTCCCCGGGAAGACAGCCCGCTCCATCGAGTTCGCTGCGCAACAGCTCAATCATGTTCTCGCGCATGTGACTCACAGCTCTGGCGTCCAGGGCGGCCATGAGCGCCTTGGCATCCATGTCGCACCCATGGGCCAAGGCGATGACTTCGTCCATCTTGCTGCTCTTGCGAGCCATGCTTGTTTCGAGCAGTTGCTCCTCTGTGAGCCGCGGCGCGCGACCTCGGCGCCAAAGGGAGAGCGCGCTCTCGGCCACCTCGACGCGGGCCTTGAAGCGCGCACGCTGGGGCTCATCCCAGGGCGTGAAATCGCTGCGGCCAAGGAAGGCGCCTACGGCGCCCACGCTCGAGTGTCGCGTCTCCAGCATCGCATGGGCCTCCTCCAAGCGATCACTGTAGAGGTACAGAATGTGCAGAGCACCGCCGGGGGCGAAACCATCCAGGCGCGGCAAGCCACCCAGGAGTGCGGCGTACTCGACGAAACTCAAATCTCCGGGCGGCGGCACGGCTGTGAGGGGTGTGAGCTCGAGCGAGTCACCAGCCAGGGCGCGCAACTTCTCCCGCTCCCGGCCCAGGTCATGCACCACGGGTTGCACTTCGCTTCCAGCCAAGGCGCGAATCCACTCCTCTTCTTCACGGGGCTCGGCGGTAAAATAGAAGACCTGTCGGCCTCCCTCAATCAGCTTGCCCACGCAAGCGGTGATTGCGGCGAAGCGCACGGGGTCCGAGGTCAAGAGGGCCTCATCCAGAAAAAAGGGCAGAGGTTCGCCGGTTTCGATGGTCTCGGCGTAGGCCAGACGAAGGGCGATCATGAGTTGGGTGCGCGTGCCGCTGGAAAGCTGTCCGGGGGTCAAGCGGCGCTTGCTGGCATTCTCGAGCACGAGCAAGTCCTCACCATCGAAGTTCTCCAGGTCGTACTTGTCCTTGGTGAACTCGCCGAAGTGCTCGCCAGCGCGGCGCAGAACCTCGGGACGGCCGTGGCGACGGTGCAGGCGCTTGAGCTCGCTGATCAAGGCTCGCGTGGCCTCTCCGGCAAGGGCGCGCCCGCGAGCATCCTCGAGCTGGTCACGGGCTTCTCTTTGTTTGAGTTCGGCCTCGAGCAGCTTGGTGTCCGTGCCCTGGGCCTCGACCTCCCACTCGATGCGCGACAACTCTTTCTGGAGCTCCGCGGCGCGCTGATCGGAAGCCTCGGCGTCTGCGAGGCGAGCCGCGAGGCTTGACTCGTCGAGTTCCAAGAGCTCTGGGCGAGCCTTCCAGCTCTCTTCGATGTTCGCAACAGACCGTTCCAGACGACGGGCCTCTTCACGGCGCTTGAAGTGCTCGGCGAACCGCGGTTCGAGGGCCAGGGTCGAACCCGTCTGGTCTGCTGCGAGGTTGTGGGAATCAAGAAACTCCTGGCGCCCTGCCCGAGCCTCGTCCAGGCGCGCACGACAGCCAGCCAGGCGCTCTCGGCTCTTCGCGAGAGCGGTACTCAGGGGTTCGAAGTTGCGGGCTCGCGAGCTGAATTGTTCCAGCCGGATCACCGCCAGGTCAGGGCTGCCCGCCCGGCCCGCGCCCAGAGCTTCCAGAGAATCTTCGAGATCCTGGTACTGCTTCTCGCAGTCCGCTTCGAAGCCCTCGAATTCCTCGCGCGCACCGCGGAACTCGGCCGCGTGACCAAGGGCCGCGAGCAGTTGTTGGCCTTGGAGCTCCTGCCCCGCTTCGACGCCCAGCCGCCGACGCAGACCGCTGGCTTGCTCTTCCAATTCCCGGGCCTCGTCCTCGTTTTGCTTCAGCTCAACACGCTTGACTTTGGCAAAACTCCTGAGCTGATCGGCCAGGCCGAACTTGGCACTCTCTTCGAGCAGCTCTTGGAGCTCTCGGCATGGTTTCGATGACAAGCTGGAGCCGGGCGCAGCGCCTGCGCTGGAGCGAATGCGGTACGCGGCAAGGAGAGCGGCCACCAGAGCCAGGATCGGCAGGCCCCACCACGAGGGAGCCACCTCGCGGCCCGCGCCAGCCAGCACCATAAAGATCGTGATGGCCGCCGCCGCCAGGGCCAGGAGCGCCATCAAGGGCGCTGCGAAAGAGCCCGCGCCGCCGGGGGACAGGGAGCGCTCCAGGAGCGACTCGACCTTGTGCCAAGGATCGCGCTTTGGAGCTTGTTCTTCTATCGCCGTTTGCCTCAGTACTGTTTCCAGGGCCTTGCGTCGCTTGCGATTCTCAGCAATGCGCGTCAAAAGACTCTGGGCCGCATCGATTTCCGCCGAGGCCCACGAATTGCCGATCGGCAGCACGGCGCCATCCTCCGACTGGCCCTTTAGGCGCCGAAGTTCACTCTGCTTGAGAGGCAGGGTCTGCTCCAAATTTTTGAGAGTAGTCGCCTGAGCGGTAGCGAGTTCCAGCCGTTCGTTGTCCACGCCATCGGCAGGCAGGGCCAATTCGCCGAGGTCCAAGCTGGCCTTGTGTTCTTCTTCCCGCGCCTTCTGGGCTTCATCGTCCGCGCGAGCGTGCTGGTTCTCGAGTTTCTTGAGCTCTTGAAACTCCGCCGCAAAGCCAAACCGAGTAAGCCGCGGATCATCGTCGGCGAGTTGGTACTCCAACTCGGCTAGCTGCGCCTGATCGCGCAGACGGGCCTGCAAGGCTTCGAGGGCAGGGCGGTTGGCGCCCTTCTGGCGCTCTTCCTTCAAGGCGATTTCGCGACCCTTGATGCTCTCTTCCGAAACGAGCAGCTCCCGCGCCTGCTCCTCCAAGCTGGCGACCTTGATCTTGGCATCGTTCAAGAGGTTCCTTGCGTTGTAGGCCTTGGAAGCCTCGTGCCTGCGCGCCTCTTTTCCCACGGGCTCCAAGTCGTACTGGCCGCTCATCTCCAGGCGCAGCTTGCGGGTGATCTCCTGCTCGGTCTCGCCCAGGCGCATGAGGTCCTCGAGACCGAGGTAGAAGCAATCGCGAAAACGCGCTTCGGGCAGGTTCGGGCGCTCGCCCTTCGCCGAATGCCATTGCGCCGGCCGCTGGCCTTCACGGGTCACATCCCAGGCTCCGTCGCCGAACTCGAAGCAAGCGGCGACATGCATGCTTTCGCAGGACACCTCATCCCAGAGTACGGCGCTGGCGGCCCGCGAGAGGGTTGACTTGCCGATGCCGTTGGGGCCGATGACGAGGTTGAGTCCAGCTCCGCAGGCGCTGACCCCCAGGCCATCGGCGACTCCCGGAGCGCGCAAGAGCTGGATGCTGCGCCACTTCATGTGAGCTGCTCCGCGGCGGGCTCAGGAAGGGCTTTGGATGTCGGCGATTGGGCGGCGAGTTCCTCAAAGGCGCGGCGGGCCGCCCCCACCAGTTCGGCGCGGGCGTCCGCGGAGGTGATCGCACGCCGGTTCAGGCCCGCGAAGTTCTTGTGGTTGGCTTCGGCGTGCATGGCCTGGCGCGTGCGCTCGATAAAGTCCTCGAGGTCAGGGTCCTCGCGGTCAGAGCTCTCGCCCTCCAGGCCGCAGAGGATCTGCGCCAGAACGGCCAGGGGATCCGACCCGTGGCTGATGGCTTCGATGTTCCAGTCAGGCCGAGCCTCGTCGATGAACTTGCGGTCCACGAAGTATGTGCACGTGTCGAAGGTCGGTCGGAAATCGGTGTGGGCCTTGGCCATGACCTCCGCGCGGATGTCGTGGGATACCTTGGTGCTGCCCACGAGGCGTGGACGCAAGCCCACGACGCGAGCGCTGCAACCCTCTTGAGAGCGCTTTTTATCTAAGTGGAGCAACTCATCCCAAAGGCGCTCTTCGAGGCCCTCGGCCGTCTGCACGCCCTCGAGGTTGATTTCCAACTCTTCCCAGCGCAGGGGACTGCGGGGCAGGTGCTCCAGGGTCAAGCTTCCGCTTTCGATGGTTCCCAGCCAAGGTCCGCGGGGGCCGGGCTCACTCGGATCGTTGCCCGCGAGGCACCCGAGATAGCCGATGGGTTGCGCGCCTTTGAATTCGCTGGGTTTGTGGATGTGACCCAAGAGCCAGGCCTTGCACGGCACGGCTTCGAGCCGTGGCCGTGCGAGAGGCGCGTAGAGGCTGACCTGGGCGTCGAGATCGCCGTGGATCAAACCGATGGTGGGCACCCTGGCGCCATCGGCGAACTCACCGCGGCTGAACTCAGGATGCAGTTTCGCCAGAGGGTCGTAGCGCACTTCCCGAGTGGGAAAGGACCAACCCAGGATGCGCAACACCGGCTGGCCCTCGACCTCGATCAAGGTGGTCTGCCACTCTCCGCCCTGGCCGAGCAGGGTCAATCCGGGCAGCCTTTTGGCGAGTCGCGGCAAGACCCTGGTGTCGTGGTTGCCCGCCACGGCGACGACGGCGATGCCCTCGTCAATCAACGCGGCCACGCCTTTTTCGAGGGGACCGCAGGCCGCCAAAAAACCGTCGTCGGAATCCACCAGATCGCCGGCGAGAAGAACCGCCGCGACCTTGAGCTGGCGCGCTTCCTGAACCGCGGCGGCCCAGGCCGCGGAAGCTGCAAGGCTAGAGCGCTTGAGCCCGGTCTCCCGCAACACCTCCTCAGGCACGCGCCCCGGCTCGCGGCCGAGGTGCATGTCGCCAACGCACAGGATTCGAACAGCCACCACGGACCTCTCAGCCGAGGGCCTTGGAGGCCTTCTCGAAGACATCCTTGGAGAGTTCATCGGTGGCTAGAATCTCCTTCAGGCTGGCCTTGAGCATATTCTGACGAGAGCTGTCCAGGCGGCGCCAGGCGAGCAGGGGATCGATCAGGCGCGAGGCCACTTGAGGGTTGATGGCGTCCATTTTGACCACGCAGCGAGTCAGGAAACGGTAGCCGCTGCCGTCCGCCGCATGGAAGGCAGCGGGATTGAAGTGGGCAAAGGCGCTGATCACCGAGCGCGCGCGGTTGGGGTTCTTGAAGGTGAAGTCCGGGTGCTCGAGGAGCTTCTGCACGCGCTCGAGCACATCGGGCAGATCGGCCCGGGCCTGCATGGAGAACCACTTGTTGAGCACCAAGGAGTTGGACTTCCAGCGCTCGTAGAAGGCGCTCAAGGCTTCGTCGCGCTCGCTGCCCTGGGTGCTGCACAAGAGCGCGAGTGCGGCACCCGCATCGGTCATGTTGTCGGCGGAGTGGAATTGGGCCAGGCAGCGGGCACTGATCTCGCTCTCCTCTAGTTCCATCAGGTAGCCCAGGCTCACGGCGGCCAAGCTGCGCCGGCCCACGCTCTCGCTGTCGAGGCTGTATTTGCCCTGGCTGCGATTCTTTTCGTAGAGCTCCAACCACTCGTCGCGGAAGGCGCGGGCGAGTTGCGCGCGGGCGGCCTTGCGCGTGGCGTGTACGGCGACAGGGTCGGCGACCTCCATGCGATCTGCCAGCCAGGCTTCGCCGGGCAAGCAGAGGGCCATGGCCTGCATGGTGCAGTCGAGGGAAGTGTCGCTGAGTGTCGCACCGAAGGCCTCGAGGTAGGCCGGCGGCAGTTCCCAGGACTCGCCGCGGGCTTGAACGCGAAGGCCCTCGAGCAGGAGCTGGGTGCCAAATTCCTGGCCAGCATCCCAGCGACTGAAGGGGTCCGCGTCGTGGGCCATCAGGAAGGCGTACTCGGCGTTCGAGCGCTCGATCTCGAGCACCACCGGGGCGCTGAAGTTGCGCAGGATCGAAGCCACGGGCGCTGACTCGATGCCAACGAAGGTAAAGCTCCCTTGCGCTTCGAACAATTCGAGCAGGCGCGTGTCGCCTTGCGTCGGCTGGTTTTCGCCCTCGAGTTGCAGGGCGAGCGAAGTCCCGTCGGGTCCGAGCAACCCCACGGCGATGGGGATGTGGAAGGGCTGCTTGTGCGCCATGTCCGGAGTGGCGGGACAGGACTGACTGAACTCGATCGTAAAGGTCTTTGCCGCGGCGTCATGGCTGGTCTTGACGGCGAGACGCGGCGTACCGGCTTGAGAGTACCAGCGTTCGAAGGGCTCGAGGTCAAACGAGTTGGCATCGGCCATGGCGGCGCGGAAATCATCGCAGGTCACTGCCCCCCCATCGTGGCGCTCGAAGTACAAGTCCATGCCGGCCCTAAAACCCTTGGCGCCCAACAGGGTGTGATACATGCGAATAACCTCGGCGCCCTTCTCGTACACCGTGGAGGTGTAGAAGTTGTTCATCTCGATGTAGGACTCGGGCCGGATCGGGTGGGCCATGGGTCCAGCGTCCTCGGCGAACTGATAGCCGCGCAGGGAGGTCACATCCTCGATGCGTTGCACCGGGAGTGAATGCATATCGCCCGTGAACTGTTGGTCGCGGAAAACAGTCAAACCCTCTTTCAGGGTTAGCTGGAACCAATCGCGGCAGGTCACGCGGTTCCCCGTCCAGTTGTGGAAGTACTCGTGGGCGATGACGCCCTCGATACGATCGAAGTCGGCGTCGGTGGCGGTGGCGGGCAGAGCCAAAACGCAGGAGGAGTTGAAGATGTTCAGCCCCTTGTTCTCCATGGCGCCCATGTTGAAGTCATCCACGGCCACGATCATGAACTGGTCGAGGTCGTACTCGAGGCCAAAGACATCCTCGTCCCATTGCATGGACTTCTTCAAGGAGCGCATGGCGTGATCGCACTTGTCGGCGTCCTTCTTCTCGACATAGATCTCAAGGGCCACATCACGGCCTGAACAGGTGCGGTAGCTGTCGCGGATGCACTCGAGTTGGCCGGCCACGAGGGCAAAAAGGTAGCTGGGCTTCTTGAAGGGATCTTCCCAACGCGCCCAATGCCGTCCGCCTTCGAGGTCCCCGCCTTCTAGGTAATTGCCGTTGGAGAGCAAGACCGGGTTGCGCGCCTTGTCGGCCTCCATGTAGGTCCTGAACTTCGCCATCACATCGGGACGGTCGAGGTACCAGGTGATGCGCCGAAAGCCCTCCGCTTCGCACTGGGTGCAAAAATTCGGTCCGGCCTTGTAGAGCCCTGAAAGCGCGGTGTTGGCCCGGGGATTGATCACGACCTCGGTGCGCAAGCTGAACTCGGCCGGAAGGTTGTAGATCGTCAGGGTATCATCGGTCACCCTGAAGCGATCCGCATCAAGGCGCTCGCCGTCGAGTTCGACCCAAGAGAGTTCGAGCTCCTCTCCGTCGAGCACCAGCGGCAAATCCCCGTTCGTGACTTGCGGATTGCGGCGCATGGCAAGCGTCGAACGCACTCGCGTACTCTCGTCTTCGAGGAAGAACTCGAGTTCAACCGTATCGGTCAGGTAGGGCGGCAGGGAGTAGTCCTTGCGATAGTTGACCTTGGGGGTCGCTTGTGTGGCAGTAGTAGACATACTGGACGGGTGCACTCGGGGTTGCGAAGGGTGAACCCAGAGGATAACGCCCGGCCAGAGGAGCGCATCATGCGGAGCGAGATACTTCGCTCCAGAGCGAAGTACGCAGGTCCTCTAGCAGCGAAGGCGTGGCGTCTCCCTGCTACTCGCCCAACGATCGGTTGAGGCGATAGAGCCAGGAGAGGATCTCCGCCACGGCTTCGAAAAGCTCAGCTGGTATTTCCTCGCCGAGATCGCAGGCCGACAGCAGGGTCACGAGGTCGGCATCCTCGCGCACGGGCACGCCAGTAGCCTCGGCGACGGCGAGGATCTGGCGAGCGAGTTCGCCCGCGCCCGATGCCACCACCGTGGGGGCGCTGGCCGATGCGTCGTCGTAACAGAGGGCAATCGCCCGGGTGGGAGCGCCTGCGCGCTGCTCGTGAGGGTCGGGCAGAGCGCCCTGGACGGGTTCCTGCGGGCTCATCCGTTGAGGTCACACAGGTGGTTATCTTGCAGCCAACGGATGTCCTGGTGTAGGGCATCGCAGCGGACTTCTTCCTCTTGGCAGAGAACCACGCTCACGCGCACTTCGCGGGCACCCTTCGAGAGCTGCTGTGAGAGTTCCTCCAAGGCGGCTTCGAGGGTCTTCTGGATCTCGGGCCGGGTGACCGAAAGGCGCAGGGCCAGGAAGTCCTCGCGCACACCAAGCTCGGCGCGTAGGGGGCCGAGGCGTGAAAAATCCACGGAAAGGGTCAGCCGTTGGAGTTCGTGCTCGCCCCGCTCGGCATCGCCCTCGTGAGCCTCGGAGTCGCGGTAGAAGAGCTGGGCCGTGGCGAAACCGTCGCCGTCGGGGACCGGCAGAGAGAGCTGCCAGCCCTCGACGAATTCCTTGCGCGCCAGGTTGAAGAGTTGCTCAGCCTCGAGGCCGCGCAGGGTGCGCTGGAGCGCATCGCGGGCAGCACCCGGTGCGAGATCGGCGAGACCGGCGAGGAGCTTCCCCTTGAGGTTGTTTTGGAGCAGGCGCACGGTGGCCTCTTTTTGAAAGGCTGCCAGCAGAGCCTGGCCGAGCTTGCTGGGTGGATCGCCGCCGAGGAGTTGGCTCAAAGCGCCGGGCAGGGCGGCCAAGAGGGCCTGACGGGCGGGGCTGTCGGGCAGTCCGCCGAAGAGGCCGGCAAGCTGGCGGGCGAAGCTCCGGGAAAGGGAAGCTGAGGACGCGCCGGGCTGGGAACTGCCGAGGAGTTGGACCAAGAGGCCCTCGGTCAGGCGTCGCAACTGCCCCATGGCTTGCTTGTCGAGTGTCGCTCCGGCGGAGGCCAGGGCCGCTTGCAAGACGCCCAGGAGCTTGGCGGCGAATTCGCGCGCGAGGGCCAGGGACCGGGTCTCGGTTCCAGCGCTCGCCAGTTGGGCCAGGATGGCCTCGTGGTCGAGCCCCGCCCGGCTGAGCAACTCACTCAATTCCGCGCCATTCGAACCGGGCACGAAGATGTGCTCGCCCAGACTCTTCATCAGGCGCTGGAGCTTGCCGCCGGGATCGCCACCCTGCTCGATGGCGCCGCGCAGGGCCGCGCCAAGGTCCTTGAGCAACTCGCCCACGGGACGGTCGTCGCCCACGGCGCCGCGCAGGGCCACAACCAAACTCGACTCCTTCCCACCGTGCTGGCCCAAGACCCTGAGTCGGGTGCCTTCGGCCGTGTGTTCCACCCGCGCCAGAAAACGCTCGCCGGGCATCAACTCCACCTGCGATTGCGCCGGCACGCGGTGGCGACCCAGGCCGATCAGGAGGCCCTTGCCGCCCAGGGTCTGCAAGACCTCCCCCGCCACCGTGCGGCCTTCACGCAAAACGGCCGTCAGGTTGGCGTCGAGGGCCATCACCGGTCGCACGGTTTGAGAGACTCCAGACTGGATCGAGAGGGGTTCCATGGAAAGAGCCGCAGCGCGAGCGCGGGCCATGGGGGGACGCAGCGCACCGGGCACCCCGGTTATCGGTACCGCAGAGGACTGCATGAGCGCGACGGAGGGCCTAACCCCAAAAGGGGCCGGAAACGGCCCTGTAGAGGGCCTCCGGGGCTGCCTGGCCGCATTACGACATCCTTTTCGAGGAACCTTTCTTGGGACTCGGTACCCACTTTGGGGCCCTCCCAGGTCAGGCGAGGGGCTGCCCCGCGGGTCATCCCGCAGGGCAGAGCAAAAACTCCTCGGCAGGTGGGGCCCGGAGGGACGCCAGGACCCTGGCCTGGGGCCCGCACCAGGGCTCTGCGTGCTATTCTCGCACGCGCTCTTGGCCAGAGACGGACAGGGGCCGCTCGCCGGACAGGCACCCATGCAGACCCCCCGCCCTCTTCTCGCCCTGGCCCTCTTGGGCGCGCTTGCCTGCTCCTGCTCCAGCGATTCCCGAGGTCCCGCGCGGCCGCCTCATGTGCTGCTGGTGAGCATCGACACCCTGCGCGCCGACCACCTCTCGTGCCACGGATACTCGCGACCCACGAGTCCGCGCCTGGACGCCCTGGCCGCTAGCGGTGCGCGCTTCGAGCGCACCTTCGCGAGCAGCTCGTGGACCCTGCCGAGCCACATGACGATCTTCACCGGCTTGCCGGTGAGCGGCCACGGGATCTGTGACGATCGACTCTGGACGCGCAGCGATGAAGCGGGTGAGGCCTTGGCGGTGCCCCTCACGGGAACTTTTCTGCCCGAGGTCCTGGGGGCGGCGGGCTATGCCTGCGGCGGTTTCTACACCTGGAAGTATCTCGAACCGCGCTTTGGTTTTGGTGCGGGCTTCGATGTCTACGAACGACTCGGCCACACGTTCTACTCCTGGCCGCCGGTGGCCGAGAAGTTCGAGGCCTTGCGCGCAGCGGGCGACACGGAAGGGCTGAAAGCGCTGGCCGCACAGTACCCCGACCTGTTCGACGCCACACACCAAAGTTCGCCGGAAACCATCGAGCGCGCCCTGGAGTGGATCGACTCCACCCTTGACGAGAACCCTGATGTACCTCTGTTCACCTTCGTGCACCTCTTCGATGTTCACGATCCCTATACGCCGCCGGCGCCCTACAACACGCTCTTCGATCCCGATTACACGGGCGCTATCAACGGCAAGAATGTGACCTCGGCCGACTCGCCCGTGCAACGGGACATGGATCCCCGGGACCTGGAGCACTTGATCGCCCTCTACGACGGCGGCATCGCGTGGGTGGATTCGCAAGTCGGCAGACTTCTCGACGAGTTGGATGAGCGCGGCATCCTGGAGGACACCCTGGTCATGGTCACCTCGGACCACGGCGAGGAGTTCTTTGAACACGGCGGCAAGACTCACCGCGGGGCGCTCTATGTCGAGAGCGTGCATGTGCCCTGGATCGTCGCCTGGCCGGGACACATCGAAGGAGGCCTGGAGATCGGCGGCGCGAGTGGGTTGGTCGATCTGGCCCCCACGATCTACGGTCTCCTGGGACTACGCGCGCCGGCTGGCAGCCTGGGTCGCGACCTCGGTCCGGTTCTGCGTGGCGAGGCGCAGATTGCTCCCGCGATCGTGCTATCTGAACTCTTGCTGTTCGACGGCGAGGGCCCGCCGCGGCGCCGGGTGGGCCTCTTGAGCGAGGAGGAACACATCCTGCTCGGCGCTCGGGGCGACGAGCCCTGGCAAGGGGCGCGCTTTGCCCTAGATAGCGATCCCGGCGAACAGTCGGCGACGGTGGCCTTTCGCCTCGAAGAAGAAGTCGCCGCGGGAGTGCGCGATACGCTTGCGAAGCAGCGCGCCGCCCTGGCCGAGAGTCGCGCGCTCTCCGCAACACGCCCAGCGGGAGGCTGGGGCCCCCTCTCGGCGAGAGAGTTGGCCGAGCTGGCGGCCGTGGGCTATGCCGGCCCGGCGCCCATCCAGGAATCGGGCGCACCCCGCGGAGGCTGGCGCGCCTGTTTCGACGGTTGCTGCTGGTAGGAACCCTCAAGAAGGCCTGAGGGCGGTTCTCTGGCACACTTGAACGCGCCCTGTGAATTGCCCGCAGTTCCCCTGTCCCGCTGGGTCGGAGGCATCTCTTTAGGGGTTAGCTCTGCACTGCTATGGGCACTAGCCCGCAGCTACTAACTGGTCGTGAGATTCCCAACTCCGACCCCGAACACGGCACCTCACAGCGAGCCCAATTTCCCATGCAAGCCATCAGATCCACCATCCTTGTGGTCCTTTTTTCCCTTTCGGCCCAGGCCAACGACTGGTCAGTCACTGCGACGGATTCCATCCAGGCCGCCATCCAAGCCGCCAGCAGCGGCGATCGCATCCTGATCGATCCGGGGACCTACCACGAAGTCCTCGACTTGCAGGGCAAGCGTCTGGAACTGATCGGCCTGGGCGGGGCCACCACCACCACGGTCAACGGCACGGGTCTTGGCAATTGTGTTGTGCTGGCCGATGGGGTGGCGAGCGGCACGCGCCTGCATGGGCTGACCCTTACCGGTGGTGCCGGGCGGCCCTTCCCTTCGAGCTTTGGCTTCGACTACTACGGCGGTGCCGTCTGGGCGGGAGGCGGCGCCCAACTCGAAATCTCCGATTGCATCCTGAGCAACAACGCTTGGGGCACCGGCACCTTCGCCGGTGGCATCTATTCGGGGGGTGCGCGCACCCATGTGGCCGTGCGGCGCACGCGGATCTCGAACAACCGCGCCTGGGCCAGCGGGGGTGCCACCCTGTGCGACTATTCGGCCACGATGCTCCTCGAGCAGTGCACCGTGTACGGCAATTCCTCGGACAACTTCTTCGGCCACCAAGGCGGTATCTCCATGGCCAACGCGGGCCAGGTATGGGTGACTCACTCGGTGGTCTGGGGCAATGAGGGCAACCAGATCGGCGCCTTTGGTCCGCCCTACAACCAGGGCACGGCGGCGCTGGTGGATTACTGCACAGTCCAGGGTGGTTATTCCGGCGCGGGTAACCTCATCGGTGACCCGCTCTTCGCCAATCCTGCGGCGGGCGACTTTGCCCTGCTCTCGGGGTCGCCTTGCATCGACGCCGGCGACGGAGCCTTCCCTCTCGATTGCGATGGCACCCTGGCCGACCTTGGTGCTTCGTTGCCGGTCTGCCCGGACTGCAACGGTAACGGCCTGGGAGATGACCTGGATATCGTTAACGGTTCGCCGGACTGCGACGCCAACTCCATCCCCGATGAATGCGACCCGGACACCAACACCAATGGCATCCCCGACGCCTGCGAGTGCCTGGTGGAATACTTCTGTTCAGCGAATGTGAACAGCAGTGGCGTGGCAGCCTCGATCGGCGCTGCGGGCCTGCCCAGCGTCTCCCAGAACACCTTCACCATCTCGGCCGCGGGCCTCGCCCCCGGCCAGCCCGGGGTGTTTTACTTCGGCTTCGCCAAGCACGATCCGCCCCTCGTCTTCGGTGAGGGCTTGCGCTGTGTGGCGGGTGCGATCCAGCGCCTCGACCCAGCCCTACAGATCCCCGCGTCGGCCATGGTCAGCCTGCCCTTCGACTTCAGCCAGGCTGCAGCCTTCCCCTTCACCCAGGGCCAAACGGCGTTCTTCCAGTTCTGGTACCGCGATCCCGATCCCAGCGGCAGCGGATGGAACCTCACTGATGGTCTGTCGGTGACCTTCTGCCCCTGATTCGCGTTGGTCACAGACTTGGTTTAGGAACAGCGCGCGATACCGGAGAGGCTGGGTTGGTGGTCGGGGCGGTGCGCCAGGGCGCGGCGGTACCAATCCAGGGCCGCGGCGGTTTTTTGGAGCATTTCGTGCATGACGCCCAAGTTGAAGGCGGGGGCCCAAGTCGAGGCGCAGAGCGCACTCTCGCCGCCCTCGGGATCGGCGCCCTCTAGCAAGAGGCAGGCGCGAAAGCCCGCTTCGGCCTCAGCCAAGCGGCCGGTGTCCATCCACAAAAGGGCCTGGGCGAAGAGCATGTCGGGGCGCTCTTTGAAACGAGGCACGAGGGGTACGAGCAGAGCCAGGGCCTCTTCCGAGCGGCCCAGGGCACGCAGGGAATAGGCGGCGGTCTCGAACAAGAGCGCCACGAAGGGCGTCCGCTCACCGTCCAGCAATTCAATCGAACGGAAAAGAGCCTGCCAGGCCGCAGTGTGATCCTCGGCCACGAACTCGGTGCGCCCGAGCTGGTACCAGAGGTAAGCATCCAGGGGCGCCTCTTCCAGGGCGCGAGTCACCAGGGCGCGATTGCGCTCGAGCTTGCGCCGTGAGACCAGAGCCTCGTGGGTGTAGCCGTGGTGCAGGGCCGCCACGCCGGTGTCCAGACGCTCGGGCTCCGCGGCGGAGTGGACCAGTTGCTCGTGCACGCGACCCGCGAAACGCAACTCGTCGCAGCGCGGGAAGAAGCGCGAGATGTGCGTGCTGCTGCCCGCGCTGCCGCCGGCCACCTCGATGTTCTTGATGCGCACCCGGCCAATGGCGGCGGGATGGGCCTGGGCGAATTCCAGGAGGGCCGCGCGCGCGCCGTCCGGGATCAGAAACTCGTCGGCGTCGAGCACGAGCACCCAATCGCCGCTGGCGATCTTCAGGCAAGCGTTGCGCGCGGCGGAAAAATCATCGCACCATTCGAAACTCGTCGCCCGCGCACCTAGCTCGCGAGCAAGGGCGAGGGTGCCGTCGGTCGAGCCCGTGTCCACGATGCACAACTCGTCCACCACGCCCTGCAGGGGCTCCAAGCAACGGGCGAGGGTGTCGGCCTCGTCACGCACAATCATGCACAGGGAGATACGCATCTAGGCTCCCATCGACCGGGGACGGCGAGAGCCTGAGACCCCCTCCCCGGAGGCGCCCAGAACAAGGAAAGGCCGCGTCCCGTTTCGGGGCCGCGGCCTTGGAAGGCCCCCGGAGGAGCCTCTTGGCTGGTCAGGTCCTAACGCCCGGAGCGGGTCACATCTTGGGCGAGGGAGATCATGCTGCCGTGTTGCTCGACCTCGAGGGCCGTGCGCGAGCCCTTACCGTCAGCGGTGAAAACCTGAACCCGATGGAGGAGGCCGAGGGCCATGAGCCCCGAAAAGGGTAGAGCGAAGCCATCACCGGACTGCATCTGAGTTGTGGAGTGAACGCGCTCGTTGCAGACAATGCCCGCACCGAAGACCGTGCTGCTCATTCCCAGGGCCAAGCCGAACTCGACGCCTTCCACAGAAAGCAGCGAGGTGTCAAAAGCCACCCCTACATCGCCGTGAAAGGTGATGCGCAAGTCGCCCATGCCAGCCCGGCTGGTGGGGACGAACTCGTAGGTGGTGTAGCTGTGCTCGGAAAAGGCGCTGGCTTCAGCCGAGAAGATGCTGCGCAAAAGCTCGGGACCCGGACCTTGTATGTAGAAGGACGGCGGCTCTTCGAGCAGCAAGCCCAAGAGAAGCGTGTCCCGAGAAGGATCGCCCATGGACGGCAGACTGCCGATGACCTCATCGTCAGTAGCCCAGTCGTTGTCGCCATTAGAGCCACTGCGATCGTTGGTCCCGCCAGCATCGGCGTTTCCAATGAGAGTGCCCATGGCCGCCACGAAACAAAGGGCAGCGCCAGCGCAGGCGAGGCCCAGAGCTGTAAGCGTCGAGCGTTCGTGTGTGGTCGTGTCTTTCATGATTGAGTTCCTCATGCATCGCCTCCGAAAGAATCGCCTCCGAAGGTCTCGCCTCCGAAAGAATCGCCTCCCCCTTGACTGCTCCCGGCAGTGAACAGTGTCGAACATCTTTCCAAAAGTTGCTCCGCGAATCCCGGAACCGACTCGATGGCCTGTTGCAGTAGCGGCGCCTTCGCGAAGTACTCAGCCACTTCGGCGATTCGCTTGGGATGGCGCTCGAGCAGGGTTTCAAACGCATCCAGCGAGCGGTTCACCTGACCCAACATGGCGTAGGTCTTGCCCAGGTTGAAACGCGCTCCAAAGAACCGGTCGTCCGAGTCCGCCAGGCCCGAAATCGTCACCCAGCGGTAGCAAACCAGGGCACGGCGGTAACTCTTCTGGTTCACATAGAGGCGGCCGAGCTGCATGGCGGCGTGGCCGCGGTTGGCCTCGTTGACGGCCGAGTTGAAGATTCGACGGTACTCGTCGGCAGCGTCAAGGGTGCGGCCCTCGTGGGCCTGCAGGAAGGCCCGATAGAGTCGTGCCTCTTCGTGCTCGGGATCGGCGGAAATGGCCTCGTCGAGCAAGCGGCGGCCCTTTTCGAGGGGGCTCTCGATGCGCTCGAGGCGCCCGTTGAGCATGTGACGCGCGTGCTGCCAGTCGACGCCGCCAGCGCGCCCCTTGCCGTTCAACATCACGCCGTCGACGAATCCGCGGCCGGTGTTCTTGGTTTGCATCAGGGGCACGGGCTTCTCGAAGATGCGCATGCGGAAGCCAGGATCGATGGCTGCCAGGACATAGGCCTTGCCGAGTTGATAGAAGACCGTGGCGAGGCGATGAACGAGGTCGATGGCCTCGGCTTCCGCCTCCAGGGAGTCGGGCACGAGCCCGTTGTAGAAGGGTCCGCCGCCGGTGATCATGGCCACCCGAGCGAAAAGCCGGTTGGGATCCACAGTATCGCGGTGCAGATCCACCTGGCTTCGCAGAGCGCCGAAGAAACCGCGGCAGCCCTCGCACTCCTCGATGTGCAGCATTGCGCGCGCGGCGCGCTTCTCGTCGAGCTCGCCGTCGAGCATGCACGAGAGGTCCTTCTGAAAGTTCGAATGCGACTCGGGTTCAACGAGCCAGTTGGCCATATCCATCAGTTCCCCTCCTCGACCAGATCGGTCTCAGTCCCGCGGAGTGCAATCTCCTGGGAGTGGGTTTGAAGTGTGCGGCCGGGCGAGAGGTCGCCACGGGCAGCCACATCCTTCTTGAAGCTCCGGGGGTCGCGCGCAGGTCGGCAGTCCGGGGCAAGACCATCGAACACACGGCGCATGGAGCGGTGGATCTTGCGCCGTGCGCGGAAGATCACCATCTTGAGATTCTCCAGCTTGATCTCGAGTTCCGCCGCCGCAGCGCGGTAGCTGTACTCCTCAACTTCGACGAGATAGAGCGCACGGCGCTCGCGGTCGGAGAGCATGGAGTAGAACTTCAAGTAGAGCTGAAGGTAGGTCAGGTAGACGCGGCCACACTCGACACGGCTCTCGGCCTCGATGGCGCCGCTGAGGGGGCTCGAATCTCTGGGCTCGGGCTGCTCGGGGATATCCTCGAAGGCAACCTCGGCACGGCCGCCGCGATTGTTGCAGCGCAGGTGTTTCAAGACCGTGTTGCGCACGATCATCGCCGACCAGACGCGGAAGGCATCTTCACGGGTCGAGTCGAAACGGTGCGGGTAGCGGTAGATATTGAAGAAGACTTCTTGCAGCACATCGCGCGCATCGGCCTTGCTCGAGTAGCGGCGCAGTCGCCCGGCGACTTGCACCAGCAGGTGGTCGCCGTTCAGCTCGTACAGGAGGCCAAAGCAGGCCCGGCTGCGGTCGTGCTTGAAGACCTCCATCAGCCGTGTCGAAAGGGCGTCGCGCAGGTTCTCCGGAGTCCGCTCGGTCTCGGCCAGCAGGTCCTGCATGCGTTTCAGCTCGCGTGCTCCGATCTCACCCCTGTGTTCGGCCAGGCGCTCCGCCAGGCGCGCCGCAGCTTCCGCTGTGTCGAGAGCCACTCCGGCGCCGTAGGGATCGGTCAGGTGCATCAAGAGGCGTTTGGCGCTGGGTGGGCAGGACGGGGGACTGTGGGAAGCAAGAGAGCCGGAGAGATCAGGCGCTGGGCAGCATCCCTGGGCCACCCATGCCGTTAGACGGCTGGGAGCGGGTAGGGGACTTCATTTCTGGTTCTATGAGGGCAAGGGGGTACTGGTTACGCTTTGGGTTTCACAATAGGGACAGATAGACCCGAGCAAAGTAACTCCAAATCCCGCAATTCCTTGCTGTGGACAACCTTAGTCGATTTGGGCTTTTCCTGGAACCCGGAAAGCCCCGCATTCGTCAAGCCCGCCTCTCGCCAAGCCTGCCCCGATGAACGATGACCCTGCCCCGATGATCGATAACCCTGCCCCGATGAGCGATTGGGGCCCCACCCTGTTCGGAGCCCTCCCGGGGTATCCCACGCCCCCCCGACCATGAATAGGCGCGACCTGGCCCTGGAAATCGCCACTGAACTGGGTTTTGACCTCGTGGGCGTGGCCCCCCTGACACCTCCGCCAGCCGCCAGCCGCTTTGAAGAGTGGCTTGGGAAGGGCCATCACGGCTCCATGGCCTACCTGGAGGCCTTCAGGGAACGCATCGTCGACCCCCAGAAGGTGCTCTCCGGCGGCCGCAGCCTGCTGGTGGTGGGCCTGGGGCACTCGCGGCCCCAGGTGGACCTCGAAACCCAAGCCGGCCCGGCCCGGGTGGCCCGCTACGCCGGGGGGCGCGACTACCACAACCTCCTGGGCAAGCGCCTGAAGAAGCTCGCCCGGCGCCTCGAGGCCGAGGGCTTCGCCGGGCCTTGGAGGCAAATCGTCGACGCGGGCCCCCTACTCGAGCGCTCCCACGCCCAGGTGGCCGGCCTGGGCTTCGAATCCAAGGCCGCCAACCTCCTGGCCCCCACCCTGGGCCCTTGGTTCTTCCTGGGCGAATTGCTCCTGGGGGAAGAGCTCGAACCTACCGGCGGTCCCGCGCCAGGCAGCTGCGGCACCTGCCGGGCCTGCATCGACGCCTGCCCCACCGAAGCCCTCCTAGAGCCCGGGGTGCTCGACGCCCGGCGCTGCATCAGCTATTTGACCATCGAGCACCGGGGCCCGGTGGATCCCGACCTGCGGTCGGACCTGGGGCCCTGGGTCTTCGGCTGCGATGTGTGCTCGGAAGTCTGCCCCCACGGCGCCCACGCACCAGACCTCAGCGAGCGCTTCGGAAAGCCGTCCGCTCTGGCGGACAGCACGGGCCTCGTCGAGAGCTGGCTGGCGCCGGAGTACAATCCCAAAGCTGAGCTTCGCGGCTCGCCCTTGCAGCGTCCGCGGCGCGAGGGCCTGGCGCGCAATGCCGCCCTGTTTTATGGCAACCAGCCCGCCGATGCTGCCCAGCCACTTTTGGAGCGCGCCCTGGAGGACGGGTCGCCGGTGGTGCGCGAGGCTGCGGCCTGGGCCCTGTGCCGGAGCTATGCCGGCGCAGGCACTCGGCTCCTGGTGGAGCGGGCTCATGCCCGCGAAACCGACCCCGAGGCGCGGGCAGCTCTGGAGCGGGATCTGGCGGGATCCTGAGGACCCACGAGCCGTTTGGGCTCGGTGTCGAGAACTTTCGACAGCCCCGCCTAGTGTCCAAGTGTCGCAACACAGAAGGCTAGCCAGGTGGGAGGCTTACCCCTAACCCACTGTGTCACAAGCCTTTGCGATGGCATGGCATACTGACAACATCCGCACCTCTAGGAACGCTCATTGCCCCAGGAAGCTCCAGGGGGCCCTCGGCCCGAGCCAAGTGTCGAGAATCAGCAACACTTGGCTCGGCCTCGCAAACATCGCTTGCAGGCTATTGCAATATCCTAAGTTCCTGCCGCCACAGGACTTGGGAGTATTCGCCAAGGGGCTCGCGGCACATGGCACTGCCCTTGCTCTGGGGTGCCTCGTTGGCGAGCCGAGCCATCCACCTCAAGAGCACCACTCAAGGAACAACACCATGGAAAATCCCGACAGAAGCTTCTATTCAGACCACAAGTTCTGCGCGGACTGCAACAAGTACGTCAGCTACCTGATGAGCCTCGACAACAGCTACTGCGTCGAGTGCGGAGGCGCGGTGCGGCTCTTCTCGAAAGCCGACTGGGAGAGCTTCCAGACCGAACTGAACGAGCGCCGCGCCAAGGGCGGACGCCCCGGCAAGCGCAACCAGCGCGGCAAGGAGTCCGCCTGAAGATTCACTGAGACCCGTCGAGCGCGTGCCGGATTGGCATCCATTCACCGTGGCGCGCCCTCGTCAAACCCCGCGACCCCTGACTCTTGGGTTGCAGCCGCGGCTCACCCCTGCGGATCCCTTTGCAGCGCCCGTGGCCCTCTTTCGAGAGTCCCGGGCGTTGCGCCCTTGCAGCCCGAGGTGCTGCGCAGCTCAGCGTTGGGCCTTGAGCCGTGCGACCTGTTCTTCCGCGGCGACCTGCTTGATGCGATCGCGGCGCCCTGCGTGGTAACGCGCCAGGCGTTGCCAGACGGCGAGGGAATCTCCCGCCAGGGTCCAGAGGGCCTCGGCGCAGGCCACGGCTCCCGGATCGTCCCCCATCCAGAGCGCCAGGTCCAGGGCTTGTAAGCGCAAGTCCACATCCTGGGGTGCCGTCTGAATCCAACGCACCATCCAATGGCGTGCGCGCACGCCATTTCCGGCGCGGCGATTCAAGGCGACCAGCTCGGCGTAGACCGCAGGCTGCCGCGGGTCGTACAGGAGCCGGGCTTCGGCGGCGCGCAGCTCCTGGGCGATGAGAGAGAGTTCATCGAATCGTTTGCGAGCCCCATCGCCCTCTTCGTTCTGGCCCAGGTCGTAGTGGATCTGGCTCAGCAGAAACCAGGCCCGCGGCTCGAAAGGATCGAGGTCGCGCCCGCGCTGGGCGGCCTTCAAGGCCTCAGGCGCGCGCTCCTCATCGAACAGGATCTGGGCTATCCAGGTCTGGGCATTGGCGTGTCTGGGATCGAGCTTGAGCACCCGCGCCAGGGTGGTGAGAGCCGCGCTCGTCTGACCCAAGCGCATCTCCGCCAGGCCCTTGCCACGCAAGGCCTCGACGCTTTCGGGGCGCTGTGCCAACACGAGGGCGTAGTGTGCGAGAGCTTTTTCATAGTCACCCAGGGTGTAGTAGCAATGCCCCAGGGCCCGGGTGTCCACGACGCGCCCGGGCACCACGGCGAGGTAGCGCTCCAAGGCCACCGCCGCGTCGCCGTAGCGGCGCAGGCGAAAATAGATGATGCCCGCCTGGTGCAAGGCGCTGGGGTAGTCGGGCGCTGCTTCGAGGAGCACGAAAAGCACTTCGAGGGCCCGCGGCAAGTCGCCCGCGCCGCTGGCGGCGACCACCTGCTGCACCAACGCAGCCAACTCCGGCGGCGGCTGATCCTCGGCCTTCCAGTCGCGCCAGGCACCCGGTTGACTGGCTGGCCACTCTGTGGGCTGCCGTTCGAGGACCGAGGGCGGCAAGGCCTCGGTCTCGTCGGCTTGAGCGGGCTGAAGGGCTTGCCCGCTTGAGGCGGTAGCGGCGAGCAGGAACGCCGCCAAGAAGTTGACACGCCTCATTCCCCGGCCTCCCAGATCACCAGGCGCTGGTCGAGGGCAGGAGCTTCAATGCGCTGCACGCGCCCCGAAGGCCAGCGCACGACCAGAGCCTGCAACTCCTCCAGGGTGCCCAAGCCAAAGTGCAACCAAGCCGCGCAACCCGCCTGATAACCCGCGCTGGTGCGCATCTCGGCGAACTGTGCGCCACCTGGAGATTCCAGGGCAACTCGGGCGCCCACGCCGAAGCGATTGCCACCGCGGCCCTTGAGGCGCACCTCTAGCCAATGATTTTGCGGTCCGTGGGGGGCCTGGTTTTCGAGCATCAAGACCGCGCCGTCGAGTTGGATCAGGGCCAGATCGAGGTCGCCGTCCTCGTCCCAGTCGGCCGCCAGGAGAGCCCGCGAAACCCCGGCACCATGGCCGCTCAAGGGCTCCTCGGTGAACCTGCCCGTGCCATCGTTGCGAAAGAACTGATCCTCCTGGGCATAGCTCGTATCGGTGCCGGCACGGTCGGCTTGGGGGTAGACATGGCCATTGGCCACCACCAAATCGAGGTCGCCGTCGAGGTCGAAGTCAGCCAGGGCCGTGCCCCAACCCAGACGCCCGATGCTCACACCTCCGAGCCGCGACACATCGGCGCGCTCGCGAAAACCCGTGGCCCGCGACGAGCGGTAGAAGGCATTGCGCTCGCCGGAGAAGTTGGTCACGAACAGGTCCTCGCGGCCGTCACCGTCCACATCGGCGCAGGCGATACCCATGCCGGCCTGTTCCTTGCCGTTAGCATCGTGACTCACGCCGCGGCGCATGCCCACCTCCTTGAAATGACCGTCACCGGTGTTTTCCCAGAGGTGGTTGGGCATGGAATCGTTGGAGATATACAGATCGCTGTCGCCGTCCCCATCGTAATCCAGGCTCACCACTCCCAGGCCGAAACAAGCGGCTTCGGGGTGAAAGCCGATCTCGATGCTGACATCACGAAAGGTGCCGTCGCCCGCTCCGCGCAGGATTTGATCGTGGACGGGAATCATGCCTTCGGGACCGCACATGACATCAAAGCCTTTCCAGGTGCAGCCGCCGCCGGGCCCGCGCAATTCGTCGAGGTGAAAGCCGAGGTAGTTCACCACGGCGATGTCGAGGTGGCCGTCGCCGTCGTAGTCGAACAGGCAGGCGCTGGTGCTCCAGCGCTCGCCGTCGAGGCCCGAGGGTTTCAATTCGCCGTCCGCGCCCAGCACTCCAAGGCTGGCATCGACAAAGCCCCGGCCGCCGTCATTCAGGTACAAGCGGTTGCGTCCCCACTCGGTCAGGAACAGATCGGGAAAACCGTCGCCATTCAGATCGCCGGCGCAGCCCGCCATGGCCCAGCGGCCACCGCTCATGGCCCAGGCCTTGCCCGCCGCGGCGAAGCCCCCGGCGCCGTCGCCCAGGAACAAGCGCGTGGGCCGCCCGGCCCGGCCCGCCCGGGCGCCCTCCATGTCGGAGCCGTCCACCACCACCAAGTCGAGGTGACCATCGCCGTCAAAATCCTCGGCCACCAAACCGCCCCCGTTGACCTCCAGGATAAAATCCTTGGCCGGGCTGCCACAGCGCGTGACCACGATCTCGCCGCCCACCTCGAGTTCGCGGGCTACAAACTGCGCGCCACCTTCAGGGCCAGCGACCAGCGACAGGAGCAGGCCGAGCATCAGATCGCCCTCCATTGAGGAGGCGCCCGGCGGGAGCCCTCGCTCGGGAAGCCGTCAACGCCATCGTAGGTCGCGGTATTCATCGCGGCAAGGTAACCCCGCCACCCTCAACGAGCGACCCCCAAGCGCTGCGCAGCTCAGTTCCAGCTGATTTCGACCCCGTTGGAGAGGTTGAAGCCATTCAAGCAGGGACTGAAAACCGGATCGCGGTACCACCACTGATAGCGCTTGGTGGCGCCAGCGCTCACGCCTCCCGCTGACGAGATGTTGACCGTGGTTGCGGCGCTACCGGCGCCATCGGCCATGCGGATTTGCAGTCGGAAGACATTGCCTCCGGCGCAGCGCAGGCCGTCGCCAAAGGTCACCCCGCTGCCAGCGGCCACGGCGTTGTCGCCCTGGAAAAAGAGGCCCGGTTGGCCCGGAACCGAATCGGCCACGGAGAGGATCACGCTATCGCTGGCCACGCTGGCCTGGCCTTCGGCGGATAAGAGGACTCCAGCCGCGCTGTTGCTGTTGGAACAACCGTGGCCAGGAGAACCACCGTTGTTGCAGGGACAGGCCGTGCCCGAGCTATCGCCAAAGCAGAAGGCCGAACCCACGCTGGCACCCTTGGTGATCATGTGGCCGTCGGTGACGCGCAGATTGCCTGCCCAGTCGCTGAAGACCAGTTCAAAGTGCACTTCGGTCGCTTGGGCCGCGGCGTTGCCCGAAAGGGCAAAGCGGTACAGCCCGCTGCCCGAGTGGCTACCCACGACCGAGTCGGCGCTGCCGGTGACCGTCACGCTGCCGGAAAAACCGCCGGGCGAGCTGGTGTAGTTGTAGGTTCCAGGTCGCACGAAGGAGTGCTCGAAACTCTGGCCGTTTGCCATGGCGCCCGAGTCGTAGGTCCAGGGCGCGCTGCTGCTAGTCACCGAGCGCGTGGCGCCAGAGTTGTTCTGCCAGGTCACGCGGGTGCCCGCGGCCACGACCAGGTTGGCAGGGCTGAAGCTGCCGCCCAGGATCGAGACTTGAGGCTGGGTGGGAGCCTGGTTGACCACGAAGAAGGCCTCGGCGCTGCACCAGTTGACGCCGTCATCGATGACCTGATCCTGGATCTTGCCGTGGGCCAGCCAAGGGCCGAGGGTGCTGTCGATGCCGTCAGGCAAGTTGAGAGCCATGATTTCGGGCGCGAGGGTGTCGGCGCCGCCGGTGTTCAGGTAGAGCTTGTTAGCCCACTGGGCTGCGTTGGACTCGCCTTGGGCGGTGATGAAGTCATAGTCGCCATCGTTGTCCAGGTCGGCAAAGGTGCAGTCCAGGGTGGAATCTGAAACCGTCTGAATCGAACCGTGGGCGCCGGTGAACGACAGCCCGCCGTCGTTGCGCCAGATGCGCTCCTTGCTGCCCAAGGAGCCCACAAAGGCATCGAGGTCGCCATCATTGTCGTAATCGCAGAGAGCGATCTCATTGTCATCCTGGGCCACGCTCAAGGGCGAGAGCGCTGTGAAAGTCAGGTTGGTCCCGCCGCTATCGGCAAAGTTGTTGCGCACCGGACCTTCGCTGAACCCCGAAAGCGAGACCATGAAGGTGTCGATGTCGCCATCGCCGTCGAGGTCGCCCACTTCGGCTTCGTAGCAACTGGTGCTGCCATTGGGCAGGAGCGTGGAGGCATTGGTGAAGCCCGCGGAGCCGTCATTGAGCATGAGATAGTGGTTGCCACCACCGTTGCTGCCCCGACAGTAGCCCACAAAATCCAGGTCCCAGTCGCCATCCACATCCACAAGCTGCACATCCATCTGGGCGCGCTTGGTGGCGGGATTCCAACTCGCGCCGGTTTGTTCGGTGAACTGGCCGGCGCCGTTGTTCAGGTAGAGCTTGGCCTGGCTACCCGACCCGCCGAGAAAGCTCGAGCCCACATGGCAGATGACCAAATCGAGATCGCCGTCGTCGTCGAGGTCGCCGAATTGCGCGCCAGCGGAACTCAGAATCGTCGTCAGTCCACGGGTCGCACTCTCCTCATCAAAAAAGCCCGGACTCGCCGCGCCGCGATTGATGTAGAGGAACGGTGTCTCGTTCAGGAAAGCGTTGGCGAAGAGCGCATCGGTGTAGCCATCGCCGTCGACATCACCGGTAGCCACGCCCTTGGCATTCGAAAGGTGAGTGCCCAGGCGCGCGACACTCTCATCGGCGAAGGACATGCTTCCGGTTTCGATCAGGCGGTTGATCAAGAGCACGCTCTGGCGCTTGGTGCCGGGCCCGGTGAAGCCCTCGCCCTCGCCGAAGAAGATGTCGATATCGCCATCGTTGTCGACATCGGCAGCCTCCACGCCCTCGGTCCAACGCGGCGTACCGGGCAGGGCTCCGCTCTGGTACTGAAACTGTTGGGCCAGGGCAGATCCGGAGCAGACAAGCAGGGCTGTGGCCAGGGCCGGGCCACGGTTGGAGAGCATCAACATTGGGGGAAATCTTCGGGAAAGGGTGGCGACGAGCGCGGCACGCGCTCCAAGGCGCGCAGTACCCATTCAATAATAGTGTACTCGCCGGATTCGGGGGGGGGGCATTCCTGGATGGCTCTCGTACGGCTTTTGCAGCGTCGTGCGGAGGACGAAGATATGCTCTGCCTGGGCCCAGGAACGCCCGTCGCCTCACCATTTCCACCGCAGCCATGACTCCCTCCCAAAATGAATCCCTCGATGTCCTCGATTCCGTGCGCAGTCGCTACGGCGAGGGGGCCCGGAGTCAAGTACCGGAACTCTGTTGCCCGGTGGACTACGATGCCAGTCTGCTCGAGGTCCTGCCGCCGGAAATCATCGAGCGCGACTACGGCTGCGGCGATCCGAGCCGTTTCGTACGCCCGGGCGAAGTCGTGCTCGACCTCGGTTCGGGGGCGGGCAAGATCTGTTTCATGGCCAGCCAACTCGTGGGCGCCGAGGGTCGCGTGATCGGCATCGACACCACGCAAGAAATGCTGGCCTTGTCCCGCGCACACCGCGAGCCCATCGGTGCGCGCATCGGCTGGGTCAACACCGAATTCCGCCACGGCCTGATCCAGGACCTGGCCTTGGACCGCGACCGCCTGGACCTCTGGTTGGCGGAGCATCCGATCTGCTCCAGCGCCGACCTCGAAGCCCTGCGCGCAGAAGAGCAGCGCCTACGCCGCGAAGAGCCCCTGGTGGCCGACAATTCCATCGACCTGGTGCTCTCCAACTGCGTGCTCAATCTCGTGGACTCGAACGAAAAGGGGCGCATGTTCGCCGAGATCCATCGTGTGCTCAAGCCTGGCGGGCGCTGCGCCATCAGCGACATCGTCAGCGACGAGGACGTGCCCCTCGAGATGCAGAACGATCCCGAATTGTGGAGCGGCTGCATCTCCGGCGCCATGCGTGAAGACCGTTTCCTCGAAGCCTTCGCCGAGGCAGGCCTGCATGGCATCAAGATCGTCGAACTCGCCAGCGAGCCCTGGGCCGTGGTGCAGTCCGTCGAGTTCCGTTCCATGACAGTCTGCGCCTGGAAGGATAGCTCGGGCGAGCACCTCGACCAGCTTGACGCGCTGATCTACAAGGGCCCTTGGCAGGAAGTCCGCGACGAGTCGGGCCAGGTTCTCAAGCGCGGCGAACGCACGGCGGTTTCGAGGCACACCTTTGAGCGCCTGGGCCGCGAGCCCTACGCAGCCCAAATCCACCCGGTCCCGCCCCTCACTGCCGTATCCGCCGACGACGCCCAGCCCCGCTCCTGCTGCGCGCCCACAAGGCGCGATCCCAAGGAGACCAAGGCCGGCGCCCAGCGCCCAGACCACGCGCCGGGCAGCGGCGGCAGTTGCTGTTGAGCGCCCACGACCCCGCTGAACTCCGCGCCTGCTTGCAAGACGCGGAACTCTTCCTGGTGTTTACCCCCGAGCTCGCTTGTGAGCGCGAACCCCTTGCGCTTCTCGAAATGCTCCTTTCCGAGGTGGACATCATCGAGGTGCGGCCCAAGGCGCCAGCCAAGGCCGCAAGCGCCACCATCGCCAGCGATCCCGCCGCCGAAGCCCGTGCCACCTTCGACTGGACCCGCGCCGTCCTCGATCTTCTCAAAAGCCACCCCGACGCGCCCCCGGTGCTTTGCAACGACCGCGTCGATGTGGCCCTGGCTCTCAAGCACGAGGGCTGCGCCGGCGTGCATCTGGGCATGAGCGACCTGCCGCCGGCCGAGGCCCGCGCCCTGCTCGGGCCCGACCCCCTCATCGGTCTTTCGACCCACGACCTCGCCCAAGTGCTGCGCGCCACCGAGGAGCCCGTGGACTACCTGGGCTTCGGCCCGGTCTTTCCCTCGCGCACCAAGGGCTACTCGCAGGGTCTGGGCCCCGAGGCGGCCTGGATCGCCAGCGAAGGTGCGTGCCTGCCCCTCTTTCCCATCGGCGGTATTCGCGTCGAAAACGCGATGGAACTCGGAGCCTGCCGCCGCGCCGCCGTGGGCTCCGCACTCCTCGCGAGCCCCGACCCCCCCGCCGCCGCCCGCCGCTTACGAGCAGGCTTGCGTGGGGGGCGCTAGCAGGCTGACGGACTCCAAGGAGGACTGCATCGGTCCATCCGGTGGAGAAGCTCTACGGCACCAAACCCGCCCTGACTTTGTCGAACGGGCACTGCACCCGATGCGAGAACTGCGTCGCGGTGTGTACCGACTCGACCCCCATGGCCCCGGCGGTGAACGCCGGCCAGCCATCGAACGAATTCGGTCCCTCACTCTGTAGCGGAAGCCTCTGTGATGGCGACGAAGCAGGAGCCCAAGCTCCCCATGCTCGTCAAACGAACCGCTCCGCTACCGGGCTACAACAATAACTGAGCATCGCCGTAGCTGAAAAAGCGATAGCGTTCGGCGATGGCGTGGCGGTAGAGGTCGAGGATCGGGTCACGGCCGATGAAGGCGGCGACGAGCATCAGGAGGGTGCTGCCGGGGAGATGGAAGTTGGTCAAGAGGCCATCCACGGCTCGGAATTTGTAGCCGGGGGTGATGAAGATGCTGGTGGATGAACTTTGGGGAGTCAGACTGCCGTCGGGCGCGGCGCAGGATTCGAGCACGCGCACCGTCGTCGTGCCCACCGCAACCACGCGACCCTTGCGTCGACGACAAGCGGCGATGTCGGCCACGGCGCGGGCGCCGAGATGAAATCGCTCGGAGTGCATCTGGTGGTCGATGATGTTCTCAACGGTCACCGGGCGAAAAGTGCCCGGGCCCACATGCAAGGTGACGGAGGTGCGCTCGATGCCGCGCTGAGCGAGCCGGTCGAGGAGGGCCGGGCTGAAGTGCAGGCCCGCTGTGGGCGCCGCCACGGCGCCAGGCACCGCTGCAAAGACCGTCTGGTAGCGTTCGCGGTCCTCGGCCTGGATGAGCGCTGTGGGATCGGCGCGCTCGATGTAGGGCGGCAGGGGCATCTGGCCGTGAGCTTCGAGCAAGGCACGAGTCTCGAGGTCGGGCTGGTCACGGGAGCCGAGGGAAACCTCCCATACGGGCAGGGGCCGGCCAGCTTCGTCCAAGGGACGCTCTTCCAGGGTCACCTCGAGAGCGCCCTCGGCACAGGTGATGACCTCGTGGGGTTTGAGCTTCTTGGCGGGCTTGACGAGAGCCGTCCAGCGGCCAGCGGCTGTGGGCTCGATGAACAGAAACTCGACGCGGCCGCCCCTCGAACGCCGGCCTACGAGACGCGCCGGCAGCACGCGGGTGTCATTGAACACGAGCAGGTCGCCGGGAACGAGTAGGTCGGCCAGAGCAAAGATGTGGCTGTCCTGGCGGCGACCGCTCTTCGAATCGAAACTCAACAGGCGCGCAGCCTCGCGCTCGGGCGCGGGGTGCTGGGCGATGAGTTCCGCGGGCAGATCGTACTGAAAGTCGGAGAGCTTCATGAAGCGCGGGGATGAGTCCGGGCGCGGACCCTTTCAAAGCAGAGCAGAGCGGCGAAGGGCAGGCCGATCAAGGCGGCGCTCAAGGGCGAGACCTGCCACACCCCCGCGGTCTTCCAGGCCGCGAGAGAGAGGTAAGCCGTGGGCATGGCACAGACCAGCCAAACCCAACTGAGCCGCGGGCACAAGGCGATGAAGGGCACGATCCAGGTCACATACCAGGGATGCAGGGTGGGGCTCAGGATCAGAAAGGCGCCCAACAGGAAACCTGTGGCGCGCACGCTGTCGAAACCCCGGCGCCAGGCCCAAGCGCCCGCGACCAGCCAGGCACAGCCGAGAAGACCGCGGGTCACCAGCCGCGAATCGAGCCAACTGCCGTCGCGCTCAAACAGCAACTCCACCACGGGTTCGAGATGTCGCTGCACCAGGCTGCCGCTCTCCCAACGCAGTCCGTACTCGCCCAGCCCGCTGAAAAAACCTCCGCCGCCCATGAGCAGGAAGGGCACGAAGCTCAAGGCACAAAGCCCCAACACCAAGGGCACTCGCCGCAGCCTGCCACGGGCCACAAAAGGCAAGGCGCAGAGGGGTAGAAACTTGACCACCACGGCTCCGGCGAGGAACAGCGTGGCAAGCCCCGCGCGCCAGCTTCCGGCGGCCGGCGCAAAGAGGGCCAGGGCTGCCATCAAGCACAGGATCCCCAAACTGTCGAAGTGCCCCGAGCCCGCGAACTCGAGGGTCACCAGGGGACACCAACCCCACCCAAGGGCCAGGCCCAGGGGCAAGCGCCTCTGGCGCAGGAGCAACGCCAAGGGCCACAGGACGCAGAGATCGACGCAGGCGAAGAAGGCGCGCAGGAGCATGATCGCGTCGAGCTCTAAAGAGCGCGCCAAGCCCACCACGGCGGCCAAGGCGAACTGAGTCAGGGGTGGGTAGGCGGCGCTGATCTCGGGATGGTTGACCTTGGCGTACAAATCTGGCGCGAGCGCTCGCGCCGCGGCCAGTTCAGGCGCAGCGGGAGCGGCGGCGTAAGGACTCGTGCCTTCGAGCACCCGCGCGCCCTCCCAGGCGTAGCGATAGATGTCGTCGGAGAGGTCCGGGAAGGAACTCAAGGCCACGATCCGCAAGACCAGCGCCCCCAAGACCACCAACTTGAAACTCACGAGCTCCCGGCGCGCGAGCCCCAAGGCCGCGCCCCAGGCGAGACCGGCCACGACGAGCCAGGACACGAGCAGCGACGGGCGCTGCCACAGGGGCGGCTGGCGGGCGACCTCGATAGCCGCCAAGAGAATCAGCGCAAAGGCAACCAGAATGGCCCAGCGCGCACGGCCCGGCGTCACGGACAGAACGGAACGGAGAGGCCATTGGAGAGGTTGAAGCCCGTCCCCCCCGCCGCTGGATCGCGGTACCAATACTGAAAGTTCCAGGTGGACCCGGCGTGGATCTGGCCGGCCCCTGCGCCCGCGGGTGACTGGGTCATGTCGACGAAACGGCTGAGGTCGCCAAAGATGTCACTCTGTTGCGCCGGGCTGAAACGAAAGGTGCCCGAGGCACCGCCGCCGACACAACGGAAGCCATCGCCGAAGGGCACCTGCACCTGGGTCGAGCCGTAGTAGAAGATGCCGAACTGGCTCGGCGCGGAGCTCTGCACGCCGATGCTGAAGTTGTTCTGCGCCACGCTCTGCGATCCTGTCCACAAGAGGATCGCGCCGCTACCGAAGGAATTCGGAGACAGGACGCAATAGGTCGAGGTCTGCGGACAGCCCACGGGCAGGATGAAATCCACAATCACCGGCCGATGGTCCGAGGCGACGGTCGTGGTCGCCGCGGGATTCGGAAAGCCCGCCACCGCGGGCGGCAGCAGACTGCCGGGCACCGCGTTGCTGCTGAAGACGAATTGCAGCCGCGGGCTGCAGATGCTGTCCTGCCAGGCGAAATAGTCGAACTTGACCGAGCCGAGGGTGGCCACGCTGCCATTGAAGGCGTCCTGCGCGTTGTCGAGAGCCATGTCAGAACGGTCGCGATCGGTGCCGTCGCTACCGCCGGTCAGCTCGGCCCGGGCCAACCACTCGGCGGGGCCCTTGGTGCCGTTGGAGGACTCGTCCTCGTTCCAGTCGCCGCCCAGGATCACCGGCGTATCGGCGGGCAGGATCGAAGTCATCTGGGGGTTGTCCGAAATGCGTCCGGCTGGATCGGGCGAGCCGGTGCCCGCGCCGTTCAGGCCGTAGTCGATGAAATAGGCCACATTTTGGGCGGCCTCGATGCGTTGGTCATGGCTACTCGACTGGCTGCCGGCTTTCAGGTGCGCGTTGGCCACCACCAAATCGCCAAGGTAGGTGCCATTCGGCAGGTCGATCTCGACGAACTGCACACCGCGCAGTCCGCCGTCACCGCCCGGCGCGTAGGCATCGGAATTGATGTTCGGGATGTCGCTCAAGGTGGTCTTGCCGTCGCCGTTCAGGTCCGCAAAGGGAAAGCGGGACAGAATCACATTGCGGTTGAAGTTGTCGGTGTTGCTGGTCACATAGACAAACGGCAGCGAATAGCCGGGCGCGTACTTGGCCACATAGGCCGTGACGCTGCCGCCGTTCCAACTATCGGTGCCGCCATTCACAAAACGGTCCATGACCGAGGACAAGGTCGAGACGGAATCAACGCTGCCGCCGGTGCCGTTGCCCGAGTTGTCGCCACACTCCTGCAACAGGAGCACATCGGGCTCAAAGGCCGCGACGATACGCGCCAGGGCGCTCCAGTTGTTCTGGCCCTCGATCTTGGCGTTGGTCGAACACAAGCCGTCCTGCACATTCCAGGTCATCAGGCGCACATCGACGGAGTCCTGCTTGCCCCACTGGCCGGCGGAGGGGTTCCATTGAGCCTGGAGCGGAAGCGAGAAGAGCACAGCGAAAACAAGGCTGGCGAGCAGCCTGCGGCTGCTGGATTGGGGGCCGAACGCCTCTACGGGGCGGGCCAATAAGCGAAAACTGAAGGGCATGGCAGTTCTTGGGATCACAGGCTCTGCTTGGGATTGCGCCCATCCATCCTACGGCATGGCCCACATAAGGGGCCCATCTCTCCTCTATTCAGCGCCGCCAGGCCAGGGGTTCGCAGGCCAGGCTCTCTGCGTCGATCGCCGCATCGTTCAAACGACTGACCAGGGTGTCGGGGTCCCAGCCGAGATAAAGCGCGGCGCGGGATTTGTTGAAGTTGTTGCCGCCCTTGAAGGTACTGCGCACCGCGGCCACGAGATCCCAGCGCCGGGGATGTCGCGAGGGGATCTTGTTCTTCAACTTAACCTTGTAGCTCTTGGCCACATCGCGAACACCATCGACATCGATTTCGCCTCCTCCATGGGAGAGCACCAACTTGAACACGAAGCTCTCGAGATCGCGCACAGAGGTGCCCCAATCCTGACGCCAGAGCAAGGCCAGAGCCTCGTCTGTGAAGCTGGGCACACTGCAGCCCTCTTCGAGGGCAAAACGCCGGGACAGGAAACCGATCCAGCCCACAATCTCCTCGCGCCGATCGGCGAGGGAAGGTATGTGGAGTTGCAAGCGGTCGAGCCGTGCGGCGAGGTCCGAACGCAAGAGACCCTGTTCCGTGGCATCGGCGGCGGAGAGGTTACTGGTGACATAGAGAGGTCGTTTGCCGCGGTTGCCTTCGAGGGCAGCCAGTAGAACGCCCTGGGATTCGGGGTCCATGTTCGAGAGTCCCTCGATCAAGAGACCGCGGTCGCCGCCCTGGGCCAGCTTGGCCGCCAGCCGCTCGGGGGCGCCGCCGTGGGCGCCCTCCACGGCTACATCCAGAACCTCCAGGGGCTCGCTGGACGCGGATTTCAGGCGCTGAATCCAGCGCGCGATGATGGTCTTGCCGCTGCCCGTGGGACCGCTCAAGAGCACCGGCGATTTTGAGGCACTGGCTCTGCGCACTTCGCTGGCGAATTCCTCGAAGCCCATGGACGTGGGATCGAAGTAGAGGTCGTGACCGTGTTGATGGTGGTGCCAGGCGCGCAGCGCCGCGAATTCAAGGGCCAGGGCGAAGTGCTCGGCCGCCTCGCAGTAGGCGTTGAAGTCGTGACTCACGAAATCGTTGCGGCGGCACGATTCCACCGCCAAGAGCCCCAGGCACTCGCCGCTGGCGAGGATCGGCAAGACGACGCCAGAGCGGGCACTCTTGTCCATGCAGAGGCCCTCGTCGGCATCGCTGAATTGCACAACGCCGCCGGTGGCAAGCGCCCGTTCCAGGGCCCGCGCTCCGCCCCATTCGGGGACCTCAGGCCGTTCTCGGCCCCCACCGCTGGCGGCGGATTCCAGTTGCGAGCCCTGGATGCGAAAGCCCCACCAACGGCGGCGCGCGCTGTCCAAGCCGAGGGTCTCCACCAAGGCCTCGAAGACTTCCGCGAGGAAGGGTTGCTCGTCCCGGCCGACGCGCTGGGCCAGACGCTCTTCGGCGTCAACGCGATTCCAACCGTCGACCGATGGCCGGCACTCGCTCACCACGCTCGCGGTTTCCGGATCCATGGCGGCCATTTGCGCGAAACGACCGCGGCGCAGGACGGCCGGGCGCCAGGCGGCGGCAAAACGCATGAGCTGCGCGGTCGAGGGCAAGAGATGGTGTTCGCACTCCAGGTGCAGCCAACCGGCGACCTCCTGCTCGTGGTCGAGCACGGGCACCAGGGCCCGCGCCAGGCTGCGTGGGTCGAGGGAACCTCGCAGGGACTCGCCGTGGGAGATGCAGGGCAGCGCGGTGAGCACCAGTTCGTGCTCGGGCAAGGAAGGCACGGCGCAAGCGTTTTCCCTTTCGATAAGCCAGCCCTCGACTCCGTGGCGCAAGCCGGTAGCGATATCCACGAGTAGGGGCTCGGCGCTGCGCCCGGGACCGAAGGCGAAGACGGCCAGCACCGCCGCGCCCAGGTCCCCGCGCGAAGTGGGCTTCTCGGGCAGGGCACGTGTCCCCCGCCGCAGGGCGCCCGTGGAGTCCTCGCGGCCAGGCAGCCAGCGCAGGGCCTCGGGCCAACTCGCACGCAGGTCCACCAGGGCTTCAGGCAGGACCGCCGACCAGGGCTCTAGCCCCGCCGCGGTCTCTTGCGCGCCTTCCAGGTTGCCCATGATGACCTGGCCCCAGGCCTCGAGTTGGCGCAGGCGCTCGTCGCCTGCGACGAGCGCCTGGTGGTCCTGAAGCAGAATTTGGGCTTCGCGGGCGGAACCGGCGTCAAACAGCGACTCCACCAGGCCCGCCAGGAGCAGGGTGCGCTCGTGGAGCCTGGACGAGAGCGGCTCGACCTTGTCGAGGCGCGCGCGGAAGGCCTCCACGCCCATGGCCGCGCCGCCGCAGCTAAGTTCCAGGCGAGCTCGCCACAACTCGAGCTGTGCCGGTTCCGCGCCCCAGCGGAAGAGCGCTTCGAGCAGCCGTGCGGCCACGGCGAGGGAGCTCTCGTCGGGTTCGGGCACCCCGGGCAGGGGCGGACCTTCTTCGCGCAGAGCTTCGAGGGCGCGCCAGGCTTCGGCAGCTGAGCGCTCGCTCTGGCCAAACCACGCAAAGCTCGTACCCCCTAGATGCGAGGCGAGGTGCAAGCGCAATAGGTCTTCCAATGCGGCGCAGGCCTGGGCCGAACCGCTGCGCTCGAGCTCCTCCCGTGCGAGATCGAGATCCGCATCGCCGTTTCCCGTGGCATGGGCGCTCAAGGCTTTGACGAACTGCATCACGCGCACGGCATCGGATTCTGCTTGCCCTCCCTCTGGCACCAACCACTCGAAGACCCGCTCTCCACCGGCGTCCTCTTCCTTATCTATCATGCACCTGCTCCCGCGGTTTCTTCTGGAGCGTAGGCGCCCTGCTCGTCGTAACTGAGGAACGGCTCATCGCTCCACAGGGCCACCTCGGAGGCCTGAAGCAAACTCTCGCTGAGTTCTTGGTCAGCGAGTGCGCGGCGGGCCAAGAATTCGCGCCAGAGGTAGCCTTCGCGGGCTGCGCCCAGGGGCGTCTTGCCGCGCCAAGTTGCGCTCAACGCGCGCCAGGCCATTTCGCGACTGGCATCCTCTCCATGCTCGACGGCGAGCACCCACGCGGCCAGAGCCGCCCGCGGGCTTGGCCGCAAAGCCAGAGAGCGTTCGTGGGCGGCCAAGGCCTGCGCCCATGCGCCACGCCGTTCGAGGGCGGTGGCGCGGGCTTCATGCAAGCTCGCGCGGATGCGCAGGGGTAATTCACAACGCAAGAGATCGTTGGCGGCTTCGAGCACGGAGGCATCCCGGCCTTCCGCCATGGAAGCGAGCACAACGGCGAAACGGCTGCGCCAGCTCGGATCGAGGCGCTGGGCTGCCTGGGCGAGATCCATCTCGCGGGGCCAGCCGGAGCACTCGACGAGGCAGCAAACCATCAGATCGCCGTCCACCGCCAGGCCATCCATGAGGGCACGGTCAAATTCTGCGGCGGCGGCCTTGGCCCACTCTTCATGGCAGGGCGCCTGGGTGCCGAAGTCCGACAGGGAACGGCCTTCGAGGCTGCGCCACAGGACGAGATCCAGGGCACCGCGCAGGAGATCGGCCTGGGCGCGCTGGTGGGCTGCAATCAGGACCTCTTCGGCCTGGGGCTCAATCTCGGCGGGAGACGCATTGCGCCCGCGCTTGACGCGCTCTTCGCGGCGGGTGAGCAGGCGCTCGGAAAGAGCCTGCAGGCGCTCGGGGGAGATCCACAGCCGAGCCGCCTGGGCTCGCTGCGCCAGGTCCTTCAGGATCTGGTCCAGGGCTTCGCTGCGCTCCAGGGAAGCTAGAGGGTCGCTGGGAAGAGAACTCATGGCTTGCTGTTTGCGCTCGAGAGCGCTCCTGTCTGGGTGAAGTCGAGAAAAACCTGTAGGCCGCGGCGCGCATCACAGGCCAGGTCCGAGGCACAACGGCCACTCGCGAGGGCCCACTCATCGAGGGAGCGGCCATCGAGGACCAGGTAAAAGAAGGCCGTCCGTGAGTTGAGCGGCAGGGCGTTGAAGTTGACGCTGGCCCGGGCCATGTTGACTGCCGACAGCCCCAGGGGGCGAGCCAGGTCGGCCCAGGCTGCGGACGAGCGCTCTGCTTCGGCGTCGGCGGGGCCGGCGTCGAGGACATCATCGATGGCCCTTTCGACCCGTTGCTTGAGCCAGGCGTCGAAGGCCTGCTGCGCGCGGTAGCGGCAGCCGTCCCGGGCGCAGTGCGCCAGAGCCACGAGATAGACGCGCTCGGCGTCCATGAGTAGGTGACGAATTCGCAAGCGTGCGCTGACGAGGTTCCGCAATTTGAGGGGGTCGCCGAGGGTCAGCCGCGCGAGCACGGTGCGCGGTGAGCCCAGAAGAAGGGCCCTGGGATTCGAGCGCCGGCTCGGCTCCAGGACAGGGGACCCAGCCTGGACGCCCCTCTGATCGGTCTCTCTAACGGCCTCGGAGGGCCCAGCGAGGGCTTCCAGCGAGGAGGGGCTGCTACTACTCCTGAGCTTCATGGGTTTCCTGAGCTTCATGGATTCGTGAGCTTCATGGTTGGCTGAAGAATGTGGGACGCCAACGGGGGGGGGTGGACCTGGCTGGCTCTTGATCTGGCTAGTTGTTCATGCGCAGGCTAGTGGCCCGGTGAAGTGGTGACATGAGAAGGTACAGGTAGGTCCCGGGCTCTGTGAAAAAAGCTCACCCCTTCTGGACCGAAAAACCCGCCTCATGCCTACTGTTGCACCCTTCGTGTAGGAACTCCACCCTATTCGCGCTCTGATCGGGGCAACAAACAGTTCACCTCGCGTCCATGCCCACCTAGCTTTTCCCCACTTTACTCACTCACATGGCCAGGTAAAAACCTGGGTGATCCTGGAGCTGAGGCACCCTAGCAGGCCGCCTGGGCAACCTGCTAGGATCCCTCTCCTCTCGCGCGCGTTGCGCCTAGGCTCCCCATTCCCCGGCCCCAGGAGGCCCTGTGACCAAGACTCTCGAAGGCAAGACCGGCATCATTCTGGGGGTCGCGAACAAGCGCTCCATTGCCTGGGGCTGCGCCCGCGCCCTGTCGCGCGAAGGTATGCGCCTGTGTTTCACCTACATGGGTGAGCGCATGGAGGAGAAGGTGCGCGAGCTGGCCGAGGAGTGCGAAGGCTCCATCGTATTCCCTTGTGATGTTACCGAGCCCGAGACCATCGACGCGGTCTTCTCCCAGGTCAAGGAGGAGTTCGGCTTCCTCGATACCGTGGTCCACGGCGTGGCTTTCGCCCGTCGCGAAGAGTTACAAGGCGACTTCTATCACACCACCAAGGAGGGCTACATGATCGCCCACGAGGTCTCTGCCTACAGCCTGACCGCGGTCACCCGCCGCGCTCTACCTTTGATGGAAGGCCGCGCGGGATCAATCGTGACCCTGAGCTACATCGGTGGTGAGCGCGTGGTGGCCAACTACAATGTCATGGGCATCGCCAAGGCAGCTCTCGAGGCTTCGGTGCGTTACCTCGCCGCCGACCTCGGCCCCCGCAGCATCCGGGTCAATGCCATCAGCGCCGGCCCGATCCGCACCCTCTCGGCCTCCGGCGTCCAGGGCTTCAGCAAGTTGCTCGACCACATCGCCGCCAAGTCCCCCCTACGGCGCAATATCACCGCCGAAGAAGTCGGCGATGCCTGCCTTTTCCTCTGCGGCCCCCACAGCACTGGCATCACCGGCACGACCCTCTATGTCGACGCCGGCTTCCACATCATGGGAGTCTGAGCGGCAGGGCCTGCGCGGCTGTGGTTCAAGGTCAGGCCTCGGGGCGCCGTCACCCTCGGCCACTATGGCTTCCTGGGGCAAAGTTCGCGATTCACGGCCCGCTTGTGCCCTCGGCTACGCCAACGAGTCGTGAGACCGGGCTAAATGTGGGAGTGCCCCGGCGCGCTTGAGTTTGAGTTCTTGGCTCTGCGCCACCAGGTCGCCGCGAGGCAACCCACGAGGACCACTGTACACGCGAGTTCGAGGGGGCCGGGGGCCATGGAGTGTTCCTCGGCGAGGCGGGCCGAGGGTGCGATGCGGAGGGCGGCGTAGATGGCATTGAGCGCCAAGCCGCAAATCAAAGTCACCAGGGCCAGAAGAGCGATGTGCAACACCACCGTGCGCTTGCCGAGGTAGGTGGCCATGACCGTTAGGGTGGCCAGGTTGGTGGCCGGGCCGGCGAGTAGGAAAACCAGGGCAGCGCCGGGACTGAGACCCTTGAGAATCAGGCTGGCGGCGATGGGCGTGGAAGCGGAAGCGCAGACATAGACAGGAATGCCGATGGCCAGCATGACCAAGAGTCCCGAGTGGCCGCCGAGGAGACCCTCGGAAAGGGCATCGGGGGGCACGAGGGCCGAGATCAGGCCCGACAGCACAAGACCCAGGAGCAAGGCTCCGGCGAGGTCATCGAACATGTCCACGAAGGCGAAGCGCATGGCACGAGAGAGCCAATGGCCCGGCTTGGAAACGGGCGCGGCTCCCTTGGATGAGTCCTCACTCCCAGCACACGAATCGGTGCTGGCCTCGCCTCCGCGGCCAGCTTGAGGGTCATCATCGTGGCCGCTCTTCACCAGCCAGTTGACACCCAAACCACAGAACACGGCCGAGAGTACCGAAGCCACGGGCCGCGCGATGGTCAGCACGGGGTCCATTAGGCCCCAGGTCACGGCCACCGAGTCCACACCGGTTTCGGGGGTGGCCACGAGAAAGGCGCTGGTGGCGCCCTTGCTGGCGCCGCCGCGGCGCAGGGAAGCTGCCACCGGCAACACCGAACAAGAACACAGGGGCAAGGGCGCGCCGAGCACCGAGGCAATACCCACCGAGCGCGCCGTGTCTCCCGCGAGGAAGCGACTCAGCCAAGACGGCGCGAGCCACTCGGAGAGCAGACCGGCGATGACAAAACCGAAGAGCAGGTAGGGCGCCATGGCGAGCAGCACGCTCCAACTTCCAAGGGCCCAATCCACCACCAGGAGCGGTTCCCCCGCGGCCTCGAGCTCGTGGGGAAAGAGGGCCGTGGATGCAATGCCCAAAAGGAGAGCCACGAGACGCGGCGTGCGCTTCTCCAGGTGGTGAAAAACCTCGGGCAGAAGATCGCAGGCGGCGATGTAGAGGAAGGTCCCGCAAGCCAGCCCCATGAGCAACTTGGCCTGACCTTGCTCACCGATGAGCAGGTGCTCGCCAAACAAGAAACCCAGGGGCGTCACCAGGGAGAAGGAACCGACGAGGAGCCAGAACCGGCTGCGGCTCGCGCCCGAGAGTTGCAAGACGCTGGTGAGCGAGAAGGACTCAGTGATCTTGTGCCACAGGATGGGCAGGAGCACCAAAGCCTTGATGTCCAAGGCGGAAAGACCCAGGCCGGCGGTGAAAGCGTGCACGCACAAGCCGATGTAGGCCGGCAGCCAAACCACCTCGTGGGGATCGACGCCACCGCGCTCATCAGTGCCGCGCAGCCAAACCTTTTCCAGGAGGAACAGCCCCAAGAAGCCCCCCAGAGCGGCCAACCAGGGCCCGGATTCGCCGTGACCCTCGTCGGCCGCGGCGACATGGGCCAGCTCGGGCAGAAGATGCAGGAAGACCGTGCCCAGGAAGATGCCGGCGGAGACCGCGATAAAGAGATGCAACCCACGGTCACTCCAACGCCGCGCCAGGGGCGGCAGAGCGCCGAGCAGGGTGGCGACAAAGATCGCAGCCAGAATGGCGAAGGTCGAAAGTTCCAAGGCGCTCAGAAGCTCCAGCCCAGAGTCAGGGCAACATCGTGGTCTCCGCGTACCTCGTCGGCCGCCGGTTCGCTGTCCCAGCGCAGGTGCCAGGAAAAGAGAGCGTACCAATCCTGCTTGAGTTCATAGCGCAAACTGCTCTCCAAGCGACTGAGCGTATCGTCCAGGGATTCGAAGCTGGCAAAGTGCTCGAGGTGCTGTTCGACCGAAAGCCTGTCAAGGGGGTTCCAAATCCAGTTGACAGCCAGGCGCCCGCTGAGCGAATCCGAAGCTTCCCGGGCGGCGAAGTCCTCGTAGAACCAACCGGCACCCAGCTCAGCCGAAAGGGACAGGGTCTCGTCCTCCCTGAATTGGTAGCCGTAGCCCACGCCGCTAGTCAATCGCAAGTCGAGCTGGGACTTGAAGTCGCGTTCGCCACTGGCGCCCACGAGCAGGTACTCACGGGCGTCGAGGAAGAGGTCGTATTGCATGGAGCCGCCGTAGTGCCGCTCGCTGACCGCCAGCTCGCCGTCGCTCTGGCGCTGGGTGTCGTAGCGCCAGAAAGCCGCGCCGCGCAAGCGATCGTGCTCGCGCCGCAATCCCAAATTGCCATCGAGACGAAAGTTGCGCGTTGAGTCGTTGCCTGAACGCAGGCTGGCGCCACCGTCGAAGCCGCCCTCCCAGCGCGGCCACTCGCCCTCAAGTTCATCGGGCGGCACATCGCGCAAGACTCGCTGGGCCACGGTCTTGAGGGCTTCATCCTCGCTGGAGCCAACAGCAGCGCCCATGGCGCAAACGGTTAGAAGGGGCAAGAGCGGCATCATGGCGTGGCTTGGCCTAACTCGTCAGGCGTTGTGCAGATACACATCCCGCTTGGGATAGGGAATCTCGATTCCCTCAACGGTCAAGCGCTTGTAGATCGCCGTGTTCAAGGCGTCCAACGCGAGGCCCTTGAGCGATGGATCCTGGACCCAGAGCATCAACTCGAAATTAAGTCCTGAATCCGCCATCGCTCGAAAACGAACGCGCGGTGCGGGCTCGTCCAGCGCCAAAGGCTCGGCTCGAGCGATCTCGTTCAGGATCTCGCGCAGAGCATCGATGTCGCTACCGTAGGCCACCGACACCGGCAACCGGATACGCATGCTCGGGGACTTGCCGCTGCTCTGATTGGTGATGCGCCCGCCGCCGATGACCGAGTTGGGAATGGTGATCTCTACATCGTCGCGGGTCATCAAGCGCGTGGAGCGCAGGCCAATATTCACAACGCGGCCGCGGTCGCCGGTATCGAGCACGATGTAGTCCCCCACCCGAAAGGGCGCGTCGGCGATGACGAAGACTCCGGCAAATAGATTCGAAAGAGTGTCCTGAGCCGCGAAACCGATGGCGAGCCCCACCACACCGGCCGAGGCCAGCCAACCAGTCATGTTCGCACCCCAGATACTAATCAAACACCAGGTGCTCAGTGCCAGGATGATGACCTTGGCCAGGTTGCTGAAGAGCGGAAAGGTGCGCGGCTCGATGATATGCAGGACGCTATCGTGTTCGCTCACTCCACGCAGCAGACTGTTCGACGCGCGCAAGACAAAGACAGTCCAAACCAGAGCGATCACGGACCAAACCAAGCGCGTGACAAAGCTCGTCGTGGCAGCACCGGGTTCGAGGAAAGCCAGTGCCACCAGAACACCAAAGAAGACCACGGTCTGGATCACGGGCCGGTGCAAGAGCTCGATCAAGCGGTCGTCGAAGAGCGTGCTGGTGCGCCCGGCGAGAGCCTTGAGGGTCTGGCCCAGGATCAAATCGGCCAGCTTGGCCACGATGACCGAGGCCACAAGCGCCGCGGCGGCCAACACCCAGGCATTGCCCGAGAGGGGCTCCAACAAGGCCCGGGCACGGTCGATGCCGGGGCTGGCGAACCTCCCGGACTCAGCCTGGGAGGCTGCTTCGCCAGCCGCCTGTATCCAGCTCAGGGGCAGGACCATGGTCAAAGGTGTCATCACGCCGCCGATGATGGGGGCCCGGGGAATCGAAATCCAGCGCCTTCGCGAGCCGAATGACGGGCCCTGCCGCCGAATGAAGCCCGAAGGGTGACCTCAGGGCTTGCCTTGAGCGGGAGGATGCATAGAATCTTCGGCCTCATCTTCACGGCTAGTGCCCCCAGACCGTACCTCAGGTCTCTTCCCAGGGTGCCGCCCTGGAGCCCAGCTCGACGCCCCAGCGCCCCCTCCAAAGCGACCCGCCATGATCGAGATTCGCAACCTCACCAAGCACTTCGGAAATCTAACCGCCGTCAAGGATGTCAGCTTCAGCGCCCGCAAGGGCGAGGTGCTGGGATTCCTGGGCCCCAACGGCGCCGGCAAGTCCACCACCATGAAGATGGTCACGGGTTTTTTGACCCCCAGCTCGGGGACCGCCATGGTGGACGGCTTCGATGTGCAGAAAGACCCCCTGCAGGTCAAGTCGCGCATCGGCTACCTGCCCGAGGGCGCTCCGCTCTACGGCGACATGACGCCTCTTTCCATGCTGAAATTCGTGGCTGAGGTGCGCGGCATCCCCGCCGGTGAGCGCAACGGGCGCATTGCGGATGTCGTGGGCAAGGTGCACATAGAAGGAGTCCTGGATCAACGCATCGACACCCTCTCGAAGGGTTTCAAGCGCCGGGTGGGATTGGCCCAGGCTCTGGTCCACGACCCGGAGGTCCTGATCCTCGACGAGCCCACCGACGGCCTCGACCCCAACCAAAAGCACGATGTACGCCAGCTCATCCGTGAGATGGCGCAGGAAAAATGCATCGTGCTTTCGACCCACATCCTCGAAGAGGTCCCCGCGGTCTGCACCCGGGCGATTCTGATCGCGGACGGCGCGTTGAAGTTCGATGGCACGCCCCTCGAGATGCAACTCATGTCGCGCCGCCACAATGCCGTGGCACTCACCGTGCGCGCTGGCGGTGGCCACGACATCGCGGCCTTGAGCCGGATCGAAGGCGTCGACGCGGTCGATCAAGTCGACGCAGCCAATGGCTTCGAGAGCTTCCTCCTGTACCCGAAAGACGATGTGGCGATCCTGGCACCCTTGAGCCGTGTGGCCCACGAAAACAACTGGGAAGTCGAACACCTCTCCGTGGAGAAGGGACGCCTGGACGAGGTCTTCCGCCAAATCACCAGCACCGGCGCCTGAGCCGCAAGCCCGCGAGAACATGAGAAACACAATCACGATCTTCAAGCGCGAGTTGAAGAGCTATTTCGCCACCCCGGTGGCGTATGTCTTCATCATCGCCTTCCTGTTCCTGGCCGGGGGCTTCACCTTCTATCTCGGCAACTTCTACACCGGCACCGAGCAGGATCAGGCCACCTTGCAGAGCTTCTTTGGCTTTCACCCCTGGCTCTACCTGTTCCTTCTGCCGGCGATCTCCATGCGCCTGTGGTCGGAGGAGCGTCGCGTGGGCACGATCGAACTCCTGATGACCCTGCCCATCACGACCATGCAAGCCGTTATGGGCAAGTTCCTGGCGGCCTGGTTCTTCGCTGGCATCGTCCTGAGCTTGACTCTGCCCTTCTGGTTCACGGTCAACTACCTGGGCGAGCCCGACAACGGCGTGATCCTGGCGGGCTTCATAGGCAGCTTCTTGATGTCCGGCGCCTACCTGGCCATCGGTTCCTTCTTCTCGGCGGTGACTCGCAACCAAATCATCGCCTTCGTCACAAGCATCGTGGCCTGCCTGCTGTTCATCCTGGCGGGTTTTCCCCTGGTGACCGATGCGGTCTCGGGCTGGGCGCCCGCCAGTGTGTTGGACACGGTGCGCTCGTTTAGCTTCCTGACTCACTTCAACAACATCACGCGCGGGTTGATCGACCTGCGCGACCTGATCTTCTTCGGCACCTTGATGGCCTGCTTCCTGCTCGCCAATGTGCTCGTCATCGATGTCAAGAAAGCCGACTGAGACCAAAGAGACATGCATAAGAACTCCACATCGCTCATCGGACTGGTCGCCCTGGCGGCCATGTTCTTCGCCATCAACCTCATCAGCGGCACCCTGTTCAAATCGGCGCGCCTGGATCTGACCGATGCCAAGCTGTTCACCCTGTCCCAGGGCACGAAGAACATCTTGGCCAAGATCGAGGACCCGGTCACCCTGCGCCTCTTCTACTCGAAGAAACTAGCTGCCGAGAAGGCGCCTGGGCTCGAACGCTATGCCCAGCGCGTGACCGAATTGCTCGACGAGTACGAAGCCCACTCTGCGGGCAAGCTCAAGATCATCCGCATCGACCCCCAGCCCTTCTCCGAGGAGGAGGACAAGGCGGTCGAGTTTGGTATGCAAGGCATGCCGGTGAACACCGCGGGTGAAAAGGTCTACTTTGGCCTCGCTGGCACGAACACCACCGACGAGGAGGAGCGCATCCCCTTTATCGAACTGCCCCGCGAGAACTTTCTCGAATACGACTTCTCGAAACTCGTTTACAGCCTGGCCTTCCCAAAGAAGAGTCGCGTGGGGCTTCTCAGCAGTCTGCCCCTGGGCGGCTCGCCAGCCAACCCCATGACCGGCCAACCGGCCGCACCGCCCTGGTTTTTCGTGGACCAACTGCGCAGCGCCTTTGATGTGCTGGACATCGAACGGCGCGCCACCGAGCTACCCGCGGACGTCGATTTGTTGGTCTTGGTGCATCCCAAGGAACTCGCCCCCGATCTGCTCTTCGATATCGACCAGTTCGTCCTGGGCGGAGGCAAACTCCTGGCCTTCCTCGATCCGCACTGCGAAAGCGATACAGAGGGCATCAATCCCCAGGATCAGATGTCGGCCTTCAGCGCCAACCGCACCTCGGACATCGGCCCTCTCAGCGCCGCCTGGGGTTTTGAACTCGTGGCCGAAAAGCTCGCCGGCGACCGGCGGAACGCAGAGCGCGTGGCCATGGACGGCGGCGATTCGCCCTACCCTATCTGGTTGAACCTGCCGGGCGAGAACTTCGACAGCGATGATCCCGTCACGGCTGAGCTAAAGAAGATCCGCATGGCGACGGCGGGCGTGTTGAACGCCATGACAGGCGCCAGCACCGAATTCCAGCCCTTGATCTGGACCAGCAGCGACTCCATGGAAGTGGACCGCATGAAGGTTGTCATGGGCCACTCGCCCCAGACCGTGCAGGCCATCCTGGATGATTTTCTGCCCATCGGCGGCAACCTGACCCTGGCGGCGCGCATCGGAGGCACGGCCTCGAGCGCCTATCCCGACGGTCCGCCCGAGCCCGTGGTGGCCGAAGGCGCCGCAGCCCCGCCGATGCGCATTGCGCCCGAAGGCGGATGGCTCAGCGAGGGCCCGGTGCAACTCATCGTGGTGGCCGACGCCGACATGCTGGGCGACCGCTGGTGGGTGCGCATCTCGAACTTCCTTGGCCAGCGTATCGCCCAACCCAATGCCAACAACTCCGACCTCGTGATCAACGCCCTCGACAACTTGAGCGGAAACGAGGACTTGATCAGCCTGCGCAGCCGCGAAGGCTTCGAGCGGCCCTTCACCCGTGTGGAGAAGATGCGCGACGAGGCCGACGAACGCTTCCGCGCAGAAGAAAGTGAGCTGCAGGCCAAGATGGATGAAGCCCAGGCCAAGATCGATGCTTTGCAAAAGGACCAGGAGGGTGCGGTGGGATCTTTGATCCTGTCCCCCGAGGTGCGCGCTGAGATCGAAAATTACCGCGAACAGCAGAACGACACTCGCAAGAAGCTGCGCGATGTGAAGCACTCGCTCACCAAGGACATCGACTCCCTGGGCGCGACGTTGAAGCTGGTGCACATCATCATGATTCCCATGGGCATCGGCATCCTGGCCCTAGCCTTCGCCGCAGCCCGCATGAACCGCAAGAGGAACTGACCCGTGAATCCCAAGCGACTCCTGATTCTGTGCCTGGCCACCGCGCTGCTCGTCCTGGCTGGCCTGTTCCTGTACGACGCCGGCGCGCCCCCCAGTGAGACCGAGGTTGAGGGTCAAATGGTCTTCGCCGAGCTCATGAAGCAGGTCAACGATGTCAGCGAACTGGTCATCGTCACCAGCGAGGGCGAGTTCACCGTGCGCAGTGTGGAAGGCACCTGGGGCCTGATGGAGAGCGCTGGCTACCCCGTCTTGCGCGACAAGGTGCGAGACACCCTGCTCAGTCTGGCAAACCTTGAAAAGGTCGAGCGCAAGACCTCCAACCCGGCCCTCTTCGAGAAGCTTGGCGTGCAACCGGTGGCCGACAACGGGGCTGCGGAGACGCCCTCGGCCAGCGTCACGGCCAAGACCGCAGATGGCCAGATCCTGGCCGCGCTGATCGTGGGCAAGGCCCGCGCAACCGGCGGCGGATCGACATTCTACGCCCGCCGACCGGCAGAACCCGAATCCTGGCTGGTGCGGGGCAAGCGTCCGCCTCTTTTCCAGGAGGGCAGCGAATGGCTCGACAAGAGTATTCTCGAGGTCAAGCGTGATGTGGTCCGCGCCGCGCGCACGACCCACGCCGACGGCGAAATCGTCTCCATCGCCAAGCTCGACTCGGAGACCAATTACACCGTGCTCGGTAGGCCCGCCGATCGCGAACTCAGCTACGCCTCGGTCGCCGGCGGCATCGCCGGCTCGATGCAATACCTGAACTTCGAGGCGGTCAAGCCCATCGAGGACTTCAAGGCTCCGGAGACGGCTCTGGCCGTGACCAGCCTCTGGACCCGGGACGGAGTGCGCATGACCGTCGAGATTTTCGAGCCCGAACCAGAGACCATCTGGGCCGTGTTCCACGCCGACTTCGACCTCGCAGGCGGGCCCGAACTGCCGGCTGCGGTGGGTCCCGATCCCGCCGCCCTGGATGCCACGGCCACAGCCACAGCGCGCCCCGAAGCCGAGGTGCGTGCCGAAATCCTTGAACTCAACGCGCGCCTTGACAAGTGGGCCTACAAACTGCCCCAGTACTCCAAGACCAACTTCACCAAGCGCCTCGAAGAGCTGCTCAAGCCCTTGCCCGAAGAGAGCGCTTCGGAACCCGCACCTCCCGGCGATGGCGGCGCCGCCCTCGACCTCCTCGAAGGCCCCGCGCCGGAAGTCGAGGAAGCGAAAGAGCTGGATGAGCCCGTGCCTGTGCCCGATGTGCCTGTGCTAGAGGACGCTGTGCTAGAGGAGCCTGTGCCCGATGTGCCTGTGCTAGAGGACGCTGTGCTCGAGGAGCCTGTGCTCGAGGAGCCTGTGCTCGAGGAGCCTGTGCTCGACACCGACGCGCCTAAGGACAGTCCCAACTAGAGACACCCATGCCCGCGGCGCCCCTGGCCAGGTACGCCTTCAAGAGCTTTCCTTCTTGAAGATCATCAAGTGGTTGAAGCCGCGCAGGTAAAAGTTGCCCTCAGCGGCGGCCTTGTGAAAGCGCGGCGCATCGAGCTTGCGGTTGCCGCGGGTCACGGCGACATGTTCGATAGGCCGAAAGCGACCCTCAAGCGAAACCATGAAGCGCGCGCCGATGGGCACAAAGCCTCTCTTTTTCTTGAAACTGTCCCCCACCAGGATCGCCATGTAGCGCCGATCGCGCAGCACGCGGTCGGCCTCGTCGAAGACCCGTTCCATGGCCTCGAAGTACTCCTTCTCCATGGCGTCCAATTTGCCCAGACAGCCCGGCGAGTCCGAGTACTCGATGTGGTTGGAGTAGGGTGGATCCATGAAAACAAAGTCGGCCGAAGCGTCATCCAGGGGCATCTCGCGAGCATCGGCCGTCTCGATATCCTCGCGCGCCGGCGCCACATCAAAGCCGCGCGCCTCACGCTTGAGCGAACGCGCCACATCCAGGGTCGTGCCGCTCCCACAGAAGGGATCCACCACAAGATCTCCCTCGCGGGTGTAGCGCTCGATCAGATTCCAAATCACCCAGGCAGGCGTACGCCCTTCATAGCCTGGATTCCCCATAGGTCCGTCCGAGTACTGCTGGGACGGGTAGTACCACAGGGTTGTTGTCTGAAGCTTCAGCGCCGGTTTCTGCATGTGCGCAGTCTACAGGCCCGTTCGCTATCATGGCGAACATGCCCCCCCGCGACATCTCCTCGGAAGCTCAAGAGTTAACGGGCAAGCTCCAAGCAGCGACAACATCGTGCTCCAGAACTTCAACTGGTTCAGAAGGGCAGAAGAGTTTCGGAAATATGACAGAGGGATGTCACAGGACTGCTCCGCCTGCTTCACGACGACCTCGAACGGTCCTATCCTGAATGAACGGGCAGGGCGCATGGATCTTGGTGGCCTCCTCAAGTCAGCCTGGGGAAACTTGCCCTGCCTATTCATGCCCGAGCGCACGCATCGGCAGGGCTTTGGAATGTTGATGAGGGAACCTGTCTCGATTGCGGTGGAAGGCCTGGCGCTCGATGAGGTGGCTGGGAATTGGGATTGGCCGGAGGGAGAGTTTGGGAATGCGGCCTGCTTGTTGGCCCACGGAGCCGGGGCTTCGATGGAGTCGGAGTTCATGGCCCGGGTCGCCGAGGCACTCGCCAAGGCGGGCGTGCCGGTGCTGCGCTTTCGCTACGCCTATGCGGAACGCGCAGCAAGGGCAGGGCGACGGCGACCGCCGGATCGCCGAGCCGCGCTCGAAAGCGTGCACCTCGCCGCCTTGAAGGCCCTGCGCGAGCGCCTACCCGATAAGCAGGTCCTGCTCGCCGGCAAATCCATGGGCGGACGCATGGCCAGCCTGCTCGCCGCCGAGGGCACACCTTGCGCGGGCCTGGTCTTTCTGGGCTATCCCCTGCACCCCGCCGGCCAGCCCCAAAAGTTGCGCAGCGAGCACTTCGCCGCTTGCCTGCAACCGGCGCTCTTCTTGCAAGGCGACCGCGACCGCCTGTGCGACCTCAAACTTCTGCGGCCAGCCCTCGAGTTGTACGGCGGCAGCGCACGACTCGAAGTGATCGAGGGCGCGGACCACGGGTTCGAGATCCTCAAGCGCTCGGGGCTGGACCGGGACGAGGTCCGCGCCGACTTGGTGCGAAGAATCCTGGCCTGGATGGCCGTCAGCCTGGCCCCGGGTGCTGTTCGCTAAACGGCGTGCAACTGGAGCGTCGGCACATCGCCGGGGAGGCTCGGCTGCTCCTGATGGCGGGGACAGATCTCGCGCCCAGCGTGCTCGTGTTCGACAGCCTGCGCGGGTAGAGGCTGGACGCTGAGACTCTCGATGTATTCCTTGACCGTGATGGCCGTGCCTGCGAGGAGCAGCACGACGATGGAGGAGAGTCTGATCAGGGACATGTGTGCCTCGAGGGAAGGGACCGAGAGCGAGGAGGGGCGCAGAGCCGAGGAAAGGTCCTGAGCTGCGCTTGTGCTCATACGATGCCTGTACGCAATCGCGACCGAAAGGATTCGGAAAATCTCGAAGGAGCTGCTGCCCTTGCCCCACTCTGAGCCCGTTATTTTGAGCCCGCTATTCGGAGTCTGCTGTCCCGAAACTTCTAAGAGGAGCCCGCATAGTCGAGCAGGGCGTCGAACTGGGTCTGAAAAGCGTGACTGCCGCCGGTTAGAGGCGCTTTGAAAAAGCAAGCGAGGTGCGCCAGGGCGCCAACTTCGCCGCGGGCCGCGGACAGGGTGCAGAGTCGCGCCAAATCCAACACGAGGGGCGCCGCCAGGGCTGAATCACTGCCCTGCCAGGTAAATTGCAAACTCATCTCGGCCCCCAAGAAACCCTCAAAATGCACGAAATCCCAGGCCGTCTTCCAGTCCGAGAGCGAGGGCACGAAATCGATGGACACATGCGAGTGCATGTCCGGGTCCTCGAGGATCGAACGCAGAGCCTCGTCCTTGTTGCGCAGCTTGCTAATGCGGTGTGAGGGATCGTGCAGAATCTCACCGTCGCGATTGCCGAGCATGTTGTAGCCCTGCCAGGCACGCACCTTCAGGGCGCGGGCGCGGAACATGGGCGCCAGAACAGTCTTGAGCAGGGTCTCGCCGGTCTTGCCGTCGGAGCCAGCGTGGGGTGTCCCGCGCTCTTCGGCCAGGGCCCGAAGAGCGGCGCTGGACGAACCGCGGCTGGGTGTGAAGTTGACATAGCTGAAGCCCGCATCGAGGGCCGAGTAGGCGTAGATAATGGAAGCCGGCTGGGACCGTTCGGCGTCGAGAGCGGCTTCGAAGTCGGCCAAGTCATCCCATTCATCGCGATCCTCGTACCAGGCCTCGGTACTGGCAAGGTTGACCACCACCAGATGCTCGAGACCGTGCTCAACCACGAAACCCCGCAAGTCTGCCTGAATGCGCTCGATTTGTTCGCGGGGTGATGCGCTGCCCAGTTCGGCCGAGCGCGGATCGAGATCGGCGAATCCCACATCGGGACCGTCGAGCAAACCGGGGGCGATGTTGGCGTCGAAAGCCGCGGCGCGGGCTGCGCTCATCTCCACCAAGTCCGGCGGCAAGACCTGCGAGCGCACCAGCTCGGCAGCTGAGTTGGTCAAGCTGCGCGTGCACACATCATGACCGCCCAGGACCAAATTCTCGAGGGGCACCAAAGGCAAGGACGCGAGGGGTTCGGTCTCGGTCACCAGACCCACGGGCCCGATGCGTCCTTCGACAATGCCCGACAAGCCGTAGGCCACGCAGGTCGAGATGGAACCTCGCGCTCCAATAAGCCAAAGGCCGACGGGTTGGGTGGTACGACTCTGTCTCGACATACAGGTGGGGTGAGGAAGAGGCGTTGGTCTTTGGGGAGTTCGAGAAGGCCAGCGCCGCTGCGCTAGCGACGGGTGCCGGCCAGGCGTCGGGTTTCGACCCAGCGGGCAACGATGCCGTCGTAGGCTGCGGGCCAGGCCGGGCCGGAGAGGACGCCAGCGGAACGGCCGTCAGCACCGGGGGACAGGCTGCCGGTTCTCGGGGGAGGTTGGGAGCCCCCCATTGTGCCGCCCGCGCCCGCCGCTGGCACCTCCCTTCCCTGGCTTGCGCCAGGAGAGCCCATCGCGCCGCCCTTTGGCTCTGGGCCTGCGTGAACAAGTGCCTCTGATTCCAGGGCCATCAGGGCCGAATCGAGGGTCCGGGCGGCCTCTTGGAGCTGGTCCAAGAGGGCCGAATCCCCCGGCGCCAGGGCCTCCAGAGCGCTCAAGCGCTGTTGCAGATCCCGCAGCTCCTCGATGCCCTGCCCCTCCCCTTGCGGCTCGGTGGCGAGCTGCGCCGCAGTCCGGGCCAGGTCGGCGAGTTCCGCGAGCTGCTCCTCGAGAAAGGCCTCGCTGCCCTCGAGGGTGGCCCCCGGCTCGGCGCCCAGAAAGCCCTCCAGATCTTCCTCAAGGCGCAGGGTCAAGCGTTGCCAGTCCGCGGGGCCGCCGGGCTCGCCACGCACCTCCTCGAGGGCCAGGAACAAGAGGCCAGCGGCCAGGAAAGGCAGGGCCATGATGGGCAGACTGGCCGGCAGGATGGCTGCCAACATGCCGCGCGCCGAGCGGCGCGCGGCCACCTCGCGGCCGAGCAGGCTGCACAGGGAATCCTCGGCCCCGCGGCCTTCGAGTTCCCAGGCCGTGAACAGCGCGCCCCCCTCGCCCAGCCCCTCGTCGATGTCGCGCGCCACCGATGCTGTGGCGCGCCGATGTTCTTGCTGCCAGGTGCCGCCCGCCAAGAGTGCGCACAGCCCCGCCGCCTGCCAGGTGCCCACCGCTGCCAGGTCGGCGCCCGCCAAGACCCCCGCCGCCAGGGCCAAACACAAACAGGCAATCCCCACGGCCCCGCTCTCCACGAGTCGCACGGCCGCCAAACTGCGCGCGGCAATAGCCACGCGGCTCACTATGACCTCACGCTTGGGGACCTGAAGACTCACCTGTCGAGGGTGCCTTCCATCGCAGCCTTTAGGCTGTCCTCTATGTCTCGCGGCAAGGAGCGCAGGCGCGACTTGCTGAAGATCAAGCGCACACGAGAACCCTGGGGCGGAATCAGCGAGGCGTTCGGCAACCAGATGGTCTGCTCCACGCAAGCCTCCAGCGAAGCGGTGAAGAGCGTGTTTCCGGCTCGAAAGTAGGAGATGTTGATCAGGTTGCCCTCCAACTCAGCGGCCAGGGTCAGGGCACCGTCGCCGTCCTGCACCATCCTCGAACCAAGGTAGATCCAGGCGTGGCGCTGCATGGCGCGCTCGCTCTTGAGGTTCTGGATCAAGTCCTCCAGGCGATAGAAATAGACCTCGTCCTTTTCGGTCCAGGCCACATAGGGCAGGAAGCCGTCGCCGGTGGGCGCGAGCACCGTGTGGGTCGGCGCGCCGCCGCGCACCTCTTCGGAAGTGGGCTGCGGGTCGCGGGGCAGCCAGCGCACATTCTCACCGGACTGGGCGCCCAGGGTCACGAAGGCCGTGTTGAGCACCGTGGCGTTGACGGAGGTGGCGAAGAGGCTCTCGTGGGCGGCGCCGTGGGCGGCCACCAGCACATACTCGAGCAGGTCCTGGCGCACGCAAACCGTGCCCGGCAGGCTCAGCCATCCTTGCCGCAAATCGAGGGTCAGGCCTTCCTGCATGAAAGCCGCGCGCAGGGCCGCGGCGGCGGGAGCCAGCGGCTCGGGAACCTGCGGTTCAGGAGCCTGGGTCGCTTGGGGTTCGCCGCCCAGGGCCAGGGGCCAGAGGGCCAGGCAGAACAGCAGGGATGCGGATTGCTTCATCTTGGGATGTTTCATCTTGAGCTCTGAATCAGTCCAGGGTCAACCCCCCCAACGCTGCGCGGCGGCGCCTGGTTCAGGCGCTTCGGGGCGAATTGCCCGGCCTCAAAAAAAGTCAGCCGATGAGGCCTTCTCGCGTCACGCCCAGGGTATCGAGGTCGTCCTTGACCAGGCCGTAGATGGCTTCGGCGTGGCGCTGGATTTCGTACTGGGCGTCGGGTTTCAAGCGCTGTTCGAGGAAGTGCAGGACGCCCTGCAACGACACGGTCCAATAGGCCTGGGTGTAGAGATTTTGGGGCAGGCACATGCGGGCGATCTCCTTGGCCACCCCGCGATCGATGCGTTCCTGATAGCGCACGAAACTGGCCTCGCACTCGGCGATGATCGCGGCTCGCTCGCCGGCGTGGTCGAAATCGTTCGGCAAAGCCACCGAGGCTTGCTTGTTGCCGTGGGGTGGGTTCGAGCGCAAGACCTGCGGCACATAGAACTCCGGCGTCCACTGCACATAACGCCCCGAGACCTCGTTCCACGAACAGCCCTTGTCGGTATCGAACATGACATCGAAGACTTCCAGGCTGACCGATTGGCCATCGACTTCGTACTCGCGCCAACCGCTGCCCACCTGGTACTTGAAGGCCTGGCGAAAGACGAACAGCGGGCTCTTCCAATGGAAGGTGTAGAACGAGTGACGGAAGGGCGATGTGTGCCCGTGCTGCCAGAGGAAAGAAACCAATCCGCGGTCTTTCTCTTCGTCGAAGGCATCCCGCGATTTCTCGTAGGAGATGCGCGCGCTGTTGACAATTTTTTGGGCGTGGTCGACCTGCATGCGATCGACGAGGGCGATGAAGCCTACGCCGTCGTCGAGGCACTCGACGGCATGCTCCGGCATGGTCAGTTCGGTGAGGCTCATGGACACCAAGTTACCCTATCTCTCTTCGTCGCCGTAGCTGTCTCCCGGAGGAGTCCCAAGAGCGCGCTCGAGGGCGCGTTGCACGGGCCGCGCGCGGTGCGAATAGGTGGCCATGCGGCGGGCAGCGCTGGCCTGGCGGCGGGCCGCTTCGAGGTCGCCCGCGGCGAGAGCCAGCCAGGCGCGAGCCTGGGCTGCCGTGGCGCGCAACCAGGCCGTGGGCGCACGGCCGGCCCGCGCATCCAGGGGACCCAGCACGCTGCGCATGGCCCCGGAGCTGATGCGGCCTGTGCGCCACTCCTCGAGCACACAGTTGGCCCAGCCCTCCACCTCGCGCCAATCGCCCGCCACCAGGGCCAGCTCGAGGAGCCGCACCCGGGCCCCGAGAATGAGGGTCTTTTGGGCCTTGGTCGGGCCCTCACCCAACAGCCCCACAAGGCCCGCGTGAACCATCTCGCGCACGAGCCCCCGGGGTCCCAGCTCTTCGTGGCCAGCGCCGCTCGCGACCTCGGCCAATTCCAACAAGAGCCGCGCGTCCCAGGACTCCCAACCCACGGGCAGGATTTCGCCCAAGCGCCCGAAGAGAGCCGCGGCCTGGGCCACGCCGAGGACATCGCTGTAGAGGAAAGCAGGGTTGGCGAGGGCCTCGCCCCGGAATCGTCGGCGCAGCTCTTGCGCGGCACGCTCCCGCGGCGCGGCGCACCACAACTCGGCCAACTCGTGCGAAAGCCTACCCGTACTGCGCAGTTGGATGCGAGCGATGGCGGGCAGGAGTTCGTCGCGCAGGTAGGGCGCGTGGGGATCCGACTGGAGCGCGCTCCAAAGCAGCGCCCCCGTCTCGCCGTCACCTTTGGCGCCCAGGCGCTCGATGGCGGCCCGGCGTTGGTCGAGGTTGGAACAAAAGAGCGCCACGCGTTCCAAGGGATGGCGCACTTCTTCGGGGCTGCCCGCACGCCCCAAGGCATCGAGGGCCACCACCGCTTCGGCCGCGCTGGCTCCATCCGCCAGGGCGACCGTGAGCAGCAACGCGCGCGACTCCTCACCCCCTAGCTTCGCGGCGCATTCCAGGATTCGCAGGCGCAGGGCTTCGTCGCAGGTGGCGTAGCTCGCGAGCAGCAACGCGCGCCGCGCCTGGTCTCCAAGCGCGCCCGATACCAGCGCGATTTCGATCCGCGTGCGGCGCGCGAGAGGTTGATTGGCAAAGAGCTGCGCCAATTCCTCGCCGCCAGCGTGGGTCTTCGCGAGGGAGCTCACCAGGGTCTTGGTTAGCTCGCGGCCGAGGCCGTCGACCCGCAAGAGCAGCGCCCGTGAGGCTTGCAGGTCGCGGTGTTCGCCCACCTGCGTCCAGGCCTTCAAGAGCCACAGGGCGCGGGTCTCGGCCTCGCGCCAGGGACCGCGTTGCCGTTTTTCGGCGGGAACAGCCTCGGGCACCTCGCCCGCTTCGAGCAGATCGAGTTCGTGCCTGAGCCAACCGTGCAGCTGGCCGGCGAGTTCGCTGTCCTGAACGCAGGCCGAGAGCAATTCGGGCACCGAAACCACGCGCCCCGCCCCGGATGTCCAGAGTTCGGCAAGGGCTGCGCGCCAGGCGGCACTGCGAGGCACGCCGCGGCGAAAATCGCGCAGGAGTTCAAGGCGCCGGTCGAGTGTGGCGCGACTCCAAGCATCCAGAACAGCCGCGTTGACGGCAGGCAGGTCGCCGAGCTCACCCTCGCTCGTACCCACCAGGGCCACCAACGCGGCGCGTCGCAGTGCTTCCTCTTCCGCTTCCAAAGCGCGGGCCAAAATCCGCGCCGCGCCGGGGTCGCCGTGCTGCCACCAGGTGTCGGCGGCGCAAGTTGTCACCGCGGCGCGCAGTTCGAGGGGTAGATCGGCTGCCAACCAAACCTCCAGGGCATCGGCATCGAGGCTTGCGGGTGCGCCGCGCAAGCCCTCCCAAAACTCAAGCGCCAATCGTCTACCCATGCGAAGTTTGGACGCCGGTCCAAAGCCGTGCGCGGCGAGATCGCTCACCCAGGCGCCCTGGCCAGAACCTGTGACTGCTGCCAATACGCCAGCGAGGCAATGGTCCGCATCCTCGGTCGCGCCCCGCTCCTCGCAAGCGAGGGCGAGTTCGAAGAGGCTCGCGCAGGAGGCCCATGAAAATCGCGCTGCGGCTTCCACGAGCTGCTCACGTACTTCTCCCTCCGATGGGCTGCCTGGAGGGTCGCAACGCACAAGCCAGAGTGCTACCAGGGGCGAAGGTTCGCCGTCCCGAGACAGTGGCCCCCAAAGGGAACTGAGGGCGGCGAGGTAATACGCCCGCTGTACCGTGCTCTGGGAGTTGCGCAAGTGATCCGCGAGGCGCAGGCGAGCTGCTTCGTTGCCGACGCGCACCACACCTCGCGCAGCGCGGGCGAAATCATCAAAACTCAAGTCATCAATTCTCAAGGCCGATGGATCGCTTCGGCCGAGCTCGCCGAGAGAGCCAGACCCCGGCGCCACAAGCCAGGCCGAAAGCGCTTCCCTGGCCACGAGTTTGTCTGCGTCGTCCATGAGCAGCGACAACTCGGCGCTGGAGTCGCCAGGTGCCCGGGCCAGGGCGCGGGCGTACTGCCGGCGCACTTCGGCGAGGTGGTCAGTGGCGAGGCTCTGGGCCTTGGCGGGCAAGGCCAGGGAAAAGCGCGCGCAAACCGCCAGGGCGGTGGCGCGCACATTGGGTTGGGGATCGTCGAGGAACTCGATTACGAAATCGAGTTCGCCGGGCTCCAGGGCTCCCGGCCTGGCCCGAGCCAGCGCTTCGAGGGCCGCGTGGCGCAGGGTCCAGTCGCTGCTATCGAGGGCAGCCCGGAACTCGGGCTCCGCGAGGCTCGGTCGCAGGGCCCAGGCGCGCAGGCGTTGTTCGCGCAAGAGCCCGTCCGCGCCGGTCTGCGCCGCCGCGGCCGTGAGCAGCGCGCTCGCGAAAACCAGCGCCAGGGCCAGGCGGCAGGAGTTCACCGCCCGGGTTCGTGGGCCAGTTGTTGTTGGGCCTCGGCCAGATGGCTGATGATGGCGCTGGCGGTCAGCGCTCGTTGGCCAAGTTTGGCAGCGGCCAGGTCTCCAGCCAATCCGTGGGTGTGCACCGCGCTGCAAGCAGCGTCAAAGAAAGTCCAATCGGCGCTGCCGAACAGCACCACGCTGGCGAGGTAGGCACCCAGAATGCCGCACAGGGTGTCGCCCGAACCTGCGCTGGCCATGCCCGGGTTGCCGGTTTGGGAAACAAAGACCTGTTCTCCGTCGGTGACCACGGTGTGATAACCCTTGAGGATGCAGAGTCCGCCGGCGGCATGGGCGATGGCCTTGGCGCACTCGATGCGTCCTTCGTCCGAGGTGGCGATCGCCGCAACCCCCATCAGCCGCGCGGCTTCGCCGGGGTGCGGAGTGAGCACCATTTGGCCCGCAAAGCCAGCCAACACTTCGGGCATGTCGCCGATCACATTCAAGCCGTCGGCGTCGAGGACCAGGGGCCCCGAAAAACTAGTTGTAACCAAACGGCGCACCAGCTCATCCGTGCGCCCGCCCTGGCCGAGACCCGGCCCCACCACGCGCACATGATCCTTCCTGCCCTCGATTTGGGTAGGCAGGCGGCCGGCGATCAGATCTTTCGAGCGCGAGAGGTCGAGGTAGACCGCTTCGGGCACGGCGGGGCAAACGGCGTGGATCAAGTTCTTGTCGAATACAGCGAGCTGCACGAGTCCGATTCCCGCCTGCAAGGCAGCGCGCAGGATCAGAACAGCGGCGCCGGGCATGGTCTCTGATCCTGCGATGCACAGCATGCGCCCGGCATCGCCCTTGTGGGCAGCTATGGGCAGGGGCGGCGGTGTCTTGGGTTTAGCTGCGCTCAATGTCACTCTGCTCTCCGGCTGGCATCAGACCGTGGCCACATCTATCTTGCCCACTTCCAGGCCAGCCCAGTTGCGCAACGGGCCTGGGGACCACTCCTGCAAGGCCTCATACTCGTCGGGCTTCAGAAGTTCAAAGCGTTGCAAGAGGTGCATGATGAGCGCGTGCAGGCCGCGGCCGCGGCCGTCGTCCATCTTGATCGCGAGGGCTTTTCCGCCGCCGCGTACTCCAATGACATAGATGGCTTCGGCGCCGATTTTGGGGAACAGTCGGCCGCCGGTGATCCGTGCCAGGTCGCTACAAATGCGTTGGTGCCGGCCGCCGATCAGATTCGGGTGAGCGGCCACGGCGTCGAGCATGCGTGTGCAGGCTGCGCGTCGTTCTTCTCCGAGTCCTTCGGGGTTCGCGAGGCGCGCGAAGGCAATGGCCAGGTTCTTCAGGGGAAAGCGAAAGGTCGGTGCGCTGCAGCCGTCGATGGCGAGGCTGATCTGATCTTTCTCAAGACCTGTCATTTCCTGCATCGCCACGCGCACGAGCTGCTGCGGCTGCGCTTCGGGGTCGAGGTACTCAGAGGGAGCCACGCCCAGATGCCGCGTCAGGGCCAGGAAGCCCGCGTGTTTGCCCGAGCAGTTGTTGAAGAGCGCAGTGGGTTTTTCTCCCGCTTGTTCCATAGCCCGTCGGCGTTCGGGATCGCTGGGAGCCTGCGCGCCGCAATGCAGGGCGTCGACTCCAAGGTCCAGGCGCGCGAGAATGCGCTCCACAATGTTCGTGTGACATTCTTCGGCGTTGTGCGAGGCCAGGGCCAGGGCCAGATCCTTTGCGTCATAGCCGTAGTGGTCGGCCGCGCCGGTTTCCAGTAAGGGCAGGGCTTGCAGGGCTTTGGTGGCCGAGCGCATATAGTAGGGCGCTGACGGATCGCCCCCGCAATCGAGCACGCTGCCAGCGGTATCGCAAAGGGCCCACGCACCGCGGTGCACGGACTCGGTCCGGTCAGCGCGCGAGACGCGCACGAGGATCGGATTGTCGGGGTAGGGGTCGTGGCTGGCCATGGTTCAGGGGGAGTTCAGGACTGGGTCAGGATTGTAGCCCCAGGCCGCCCTTCGCGTACCTCTATAGGCCCCCTCTCGAACCCGAGATTGCCCTCAATTCTCCCCAACTGCGGGGCTCGGATCTCCCGAGGCCCCGGTCCATGTCCTACACTCCCCTCCATGCCCTCTCGCCCCCCTCTCTTCGCGGTCACCACGCGCAACAGTTGGCTGATCCCTCCGGCGCTCCTTTGTGCCGCTCTGATCGGCTTGCTGATCGTCTTTCAGGGTCCGGTGCACCTCTTCGGTCTGTTCTTCGGTTTGATCTTTGGGCTGGGGGTCCTGTGGTTCTTGATCTCCGTGATCTTCCCCGGCCGCGCGGACCTCACTTGCCCTGAATGTCAGGCTGAAACCCTCGAGCGTCTCTCCCCCACCAGTGCCTTGGGTCTCCGTTGCAGCGCCTGCGACTTCACCGATCCCGACCATTCCTCGTGGATGATCGCCGAGCTCGAAGGCCTGCCCCTCGAGCCTCTGGTCTTCGCCGACGCCGAGACCCCTTCCTCCAACCCGCCCGCCTGACATGGATCAACCCGAAGCCCCGACCATGATCGAGATGGAGCTTGGCCGTCTGGTCTTGCGCGACCAGTCCTTGGACCTACCGCAGTATGTCTACCTGCGCGAAAAGAACGGTCAGCGTAGTTTCCCGATCATGATCGGCTATCCCGAAGCGGCCGAGATCCAGCGAGTGGTCATGGGTGTCGCCACCGAGCGTCCCATGACCCATCAGCTTCTCTTCGACGCCATCGATGCCCTTGGCGCCCGTCTTGCTCGGGTGGACATCTGTGACCTCGCGAGCAACACCTTCTACGCCCAGCTCACCCTCGAAGATGGCTCGGGCGCCACCCTCGCCACCCTCGACGCCCGCCCCTCCGACTCCATCGCCCTGGCCCAACGCGCCCACTGCCCCCTCTTCGTCAGCGAACCCATCCTCGAAGCCAGCCGCACCGACGACTCCCCCGATGTCCTCGACGGGGAGCTGGATTGACTGAAACGTACCAGGTACTTCGCCGCTGCTCATGCGTACCAGGTACGCATGAGCAGCGGCGAAGTACCTGGTACGTTTCAGTCAATTGGCGCGGCGCCCCCGGCCCGGATCTGCTCCTCGATTTGACCCAGGCGACGGCGCAGGCTGTCGGCCTCTGCGCGTAGGCCAACAGAGGTCGCCTCCAAGGCCCGCTTCAAGATCGATCGTGGCGTCCCTCGGCCCCGACAGCCTGCTAGCCCAGGAACGGAAAAACCGCCTCGGGCAGTGCGTCGCCTGTGTTGAGCGCGAGGTCAGGATAGGGCGGCGAGGTAACTCCGGGGCGTTTGTGGAAGCGCACATCCTCGCCCAGCCAACGCCAAGCGATGGCCCGGCGCGGGCCTTCGAGGGGCGCGGCGCTGGTGGCGTGCAGGGTGTTGAAGTGAAACAGCACCGCGTCTCCCGGTTGAGTGGCCCACGAGAGGATCTCGAACTCGTCGGATCTTGCGTCGATGTCCGGGACGGATGCGTAGTCGGCGGAAGGGTAGTCGTAGTCGCGCCCATCCAGAAACTTGCGCGGGAAGTAAGTCGTACCGTTGGCATGCGAACCAGCGACAAATTTCACGGCGTTCTGCGACGGAATCTGATCGAGGGCAATCCAGATGCTGGCCGTCTTCTGGCCCTGTACGCAGTAGTAGGAGATATCGTGGTGCCAGGGCGTGGCCTGGGCGGTGCCCGCGCTCTTCATGACGAGGTGTTCGTGAAAGAGGCGTGCCCGCGATTGCATGGCCTGCGCAGCGATCGCGGCGCAGGGAGATTCCAGCGCAAATTTCTTGTAGCCTGGAATGCGCTCCCAATTGCAATAGTCGTCAAAGAAGCGCCCCTCTCCATCCGACACGCTGTCGGTGCAGAAGGGCCCAGGACTGCGCAGGTTCTCCTCCACGCCCTCACGCAGGATATCCACCCAATCGGTAAACAGCCCCGGCAAAGGCAGCACGCCCCGGGCTCGAAAAACAGCCACCTCTTCGGCGCTCAGGGAGGGAAGTTGGGCCATGGGTTGCAGAAGCGTACCAGAAGCGTACCAGGTACTCTGCCACTCCGCCAGCAGGGAGGATCCGCGTACAGTCGGCCCCGGCAGGCTGTGCGTGGCACACCGACCCGGGAGCCTTACCGGCAGAGGCCTCCCTTCACCCTCGCACCAAAAAACAACGCGCCTGTGGGTTGGCTCCCCCGCTACCGTTATGCTCCACCTCGAACGGAGGCGTGGCAGAGCGGCTGAATGCACCGGTTTTGAAAACCGGCAAGGTGCAAGCCTTCGGGGGTTCGAATCCTCCCGCCTCCGCCAATTACTGGTCGCCGTACTGAACGCGTAGTGCTTGCAGTTGGCGCTTGAGCCGGGCCAGAAGGTCAATTGAGCCAGGGTCTTCCGCGATGCTCTGGAGTTCCTGGGGGTCGGCGGCGAGGTCGAAGAGTTCCCACTCGTCAGTGAGTGGAAAACAGAGGAGCTTGTGGCCCTGGGTGCGCAGGCCGAAGTGGGGCGCCACACGGTGGGGCTCCGGGAACTCGTAGTAGCGGTAGTAGATGGCCTCGCGCCAGTCAGAGGGATCGGCGCCGCGCATGAGGGGCACGAGGCTCGCGCCCTGCATGTCAGCGGGGGCTTGGACTCCGGCGAGGTCGAGGAAAGTCTGGGCGAAGTCGATGTTCTGCACGAGGTGCATATCGCTGGAACCGGGGGCGATGACGGCTGGCCAACGCACGATGAAGGGCATGCGCAAGGCCTCCTCGTACATCCAACGCTTGTCGTACCAGCCGTGGTCGCCGAGGAAAAAACCCTGGTCGGAGGAGTAGATCACCACGGTGTTCCGCGCCAGACCCGACTCGTCAAGATAGTCGAGGACGCGACCGAGCTGGGTGTCCACCGCCGCCACGCAACGCAGGTAATCCTTGATGTAACGCTGGTACTGCCAACGGACAAGTTCCACGCCTTCGAGTTCGGCCGCGAGAAAGGCGGCGTTCTTCGGGTCATAAGCGGCGTCCCAACGGGCGCGCTGGGCAACGGTGAGATTCTTGGGAGGGGTGAGCTTGAGGTCGAAGGCCGAGAGGTGCCGGGCCACCGTCATCTCCTGCTCTGCAGCGGGACTGGCGCGGCCAGACCAATCGTCGAAAAGCGTCTCGGGCTCGGGAATCGGACCCCCATCAAAGAGCGACAACTCGTCGGGACCCGGCTGCCAGTTGCGGTGCGGCGCCTTGTGCTGGTACATCAAGAGAAACGGGCGCTGAGGATCGCGATCCTCACGCAAGTACTCGAGAGCCAAATCGGTAAGCACCTGGGTGGTGTAGCCCTCGTAATGGGTCACGCCAGCGGCGCTCTTGATGCCCGGGTTGTAGTAGGGACCCTGACCCTGAAGAACCTGCCAGTGGTCAAAACCCGTGGGCTCGCTCTTCAGGTGCCACTTGCCCACGATGGCCGTTTGATAACCCGCTCCACGGAGGAGCTTGGGAAATGTCGTCTGATTGCCGTCAAAAACAGAAGCGTTGCCGATGAAACCATTGGCGTGGCTGTGCTTGCCCGTCAGGATCGTGGCGCGGCTCGGGCCGCAGAGGGAATTGGCGCAGAAACAATTGTCAAAACGCATACCCTCGGCCGCCAAGCGGTCGATGTTGGGCGTCTTGTTGATCCGCGAAGCGTAAGCGCCGATGGCGTGGGCCGCATGGTCGTCGCTGAAGACGAACAGGATGTTAGGACGCGAAACAACGAGAGGCGCCGCACTTTCCGTCTGCACGGATCCGTGACAGGCCGCCAGGAGGGCAAGCCCAATCCAACGGCCGCTTACGCATCTCAAGGCTGGAAAGGCACGCTCAAGGCGTTGGAGAGGTTGAAGTTGCTGCCGCCAGCGGCGGGATCGCGGAACCAGAACTGAAAATTCCAGTTGGTGCCAGGTTGCAGGTTCGCGCTATGCGGCGCGAGGGTGTTGTTGAGGTCGAACGCAGCCACGCCACCAGGCGACGAGATCACCACCGACGGACTCAAACGAGTCACCGTGCCGCCCACGCAACGAAAACCCTCGCCGAAGGGCGTTTGGATCTGATTTGGGCCGTAATAGAAGAGGCCGGGCTGGCCGGGAGGTGCGCCCGAAGCGGTGATGTCGAAGTTGTTGAAGAAGATCGAGCTGGTGCCCGTGTAGCCGATCTGACTGCCCACGGCATTGGCCGAGTTGGGCGAAGTCGAGCAGTACTCCACCGGCAAGACCGGCGTCGTCAAGACCTCAATCGGGCCCGACCAGACCAGGGTCTCGGTTGAGAGGCCGAACTTGTCGGTAAGCTGGGGCAGGCCACCGTTGCGAGCCCCCACCCAAAAGCGATAGGTGTGATCCACGACAGGCGTGAAGGCCAAGTCGCCAAAGGGGCCGATGGTGACCGAGTTCCCACTGACAGGTTGGTCGGCAAAAATCGTTGCGCTCCAGGTCACATCATAGAGGGTCACGACATAGCCGCTGATGCCCGAGTCCTCGTCAATGGCGGCGGGCCACTGGAACTCGAGGGTGTCGTCGTCGTCCGTGGTGCTGGGGCCGCCGTTGTCGATGGACACGGGAGGACCCGAAAAAATGGGGCCATCGTTGTCGGAAAACCAGACTGTGTATGTGAGCGCAAAGTTTCCTCGGTCGCCGATGCCCTCGACATCGCTGCCGCAGACCGTGTCGATGGGCGTGTCTGCGTAGTAGGGCGAGAGGTTGTTGTTGTTCTCCGCAACACTCAGGAACGAGGTAGCGTAAACCCAGTGGTCGCCCAGGGAATCGTTGGCATCGAAGTCGTCGTCCCAGTAGCCGAAGTAGATCCAGGCACCCTGATTGCGTCCCAGAATCTTGGAGATTTCGGGGTCGGGAATGTCCCAGCCGCCGCATCCGGTGTTCTGACCACAATGGTCAGCAACCACGCCGTCGATGGTGTTCTCGTTGCCGTCGTCACCGCAGCCATTGGCGCAGGCGTTAAAGACCGTGCCCGAACTCTCGTCAAAAATCGCCAGGCGGTAGAAACGATCGGGATCGCCGGCACCAAAAGGGCGCTGGTCGTCCACCCAACAACCTCCATCGATGAAGGTGGGTTGGAAGTGAACACGCACATCGGGGAGCGCGGGCATCACGAGCAGAGTCAGAGCGATGTTGAGCATGGTTGGTTTCCTTGAGGCGGAAGTCCGGGGACTGGGGCGGGGGGCCGAGCCGACGCTCGGGCTGCCATTCCAGCCTAGGCGAGAGGACCCGTCACCGAAAGAGGGCCTGGCGGCAATCCGGCTCAGCCCACCTTTGAGATGCGCTCAGGACGTAGGCGCCCGCCCTCGTCAAAGGCGGAACGCACGGCGAAAAGCACGCAACCCGTGGTCCCAGCGGCGGTCACACCGGCGATCAGGAACATCACCAGGATCTGATAACGCGCCGCCAGCGACGGATCGCTGCCGCCCAGGATCTGGCCGGTCATCATGCCGGGAATGGTCACGAGGCCCACCACGCTCATGGCGTTGAGGATCGGAATCAAGCCTGCGCGGATGGCTTCGGAGGCTGTGGGGCGCGCGGCCTCCCAGGGCGTGGCGCCGGCGGCCAACCAGACCTCGACCTCGCCGCGGCCTTCGTCGAACTTCAAGAGACAACGGTCGAGCCCCAAGCTGATGCCAGTCAAGCCGTTGCCAAGCACCATCCCTAGTAGCGGAATCAAGTAGCGCGGCTGCCACCACGGATCGGGACGGAGCACGACCAGGGTGGCAAGCAAGATGCTTACGCCCGAAGCGAGCATCAGCGACAGAAAAGCGTGGCCGTACACACCGCGGTAACGACGTCCGGCGCGCCGCACGGCTTCGCGGGCCGCCATCAGGAGCATCAAGCTGCCGATCCCCACCACGAGCAGGGGCTCTTGTGCGTCAAAGACAAACACGAGCACCACGCCCAAGAGGGAGAGCTGCACCACGGTGCGCACCCCCGCCCACAAGAGGCGCGAGCCGAGGCCCAGTCCCAACCACACCGAGACCGCACCGTTGGCTAAAAGCAAGAGCGCCGCGCAGCCGAGTTCGAGGGCTGAAAGGTCGAGGGGGCCGGAATCAGGCATCGGAAAGGTCAAGGATACTAGTGGCACGCCGCGCAGCCTGCTCGGGATGGTGGGTGACCCAGACGCAGGTCTCAGCCGCCAAACTCTCCTCCACGCGCTCGAGCGCATCGGGATCGAGGGCGGCGGTGGGTTCGTCGAGCAACAAGACCCGCGGTCGCCGGGCCAGGAGCGTCGCCAAGAGGGCGCGCTGTCGCTCGCCCACCGAAAGCGTGCGCCAAGTTTGATCCCAGGCCGTCTGCGCCAAGCCCCATCCCGCCGCCAAGGTGCGCGGATCGTCGCCGCTGCGTTGACGCTGGGCGTGCAGGTGCAAGAGCTGCGCCGCGAACTCAGCGGGGGTGCCCGCGAGGATTGGCGCCTGTTGCGGGATGTACAAGACCTCGGCGCGCCAGGCCTGGGGGCCCCACTCCTGTGGGCTGCGACCGTCGAGAGACAACTCGCCGGCTTCGAGGGGATCGAGGCCCGCCAGTTGCCGCAAGAAAAGCGTCTTGCCAGCGCCCGAAGCTCCGCGCACGCAAAGAACCTGGCCCTCGGCAACCTCAAAGTCGAGGTCCGCGAAAAGGGTGCGCCCCCCCACGGTTCGTTGCAGCCCGCGCCCCGCGAAGGTCATTTCTCGGACTCCAAGGCGCTGAGCGCTTGGCCGTGGCCTTCCTCGCCCAATTTGATCAAGCCCGCGAGGAGCGAGCGACGGGCCACGCTGTGGAGCTCGCGAGGAGTGTCGCTGTAGACCACGGCAAGAAGTTCGTCGAGGGTCGCAAGCCCCCGCTCCAACCCCAGCCGCAATTGCGCTTCGCGCTCGGCGCGGTGCTCGATGTACTGCCCGAGCAAATCGTCGCCAAAAATGTGCGCCGGCCCGTGAGCTGGATAGAGGGTGCCGATCTTCTGGTCCTTCAGGTAGCGCAGGGATGCCATGTAAGTGGCCATGTGACCTTCGGGAGGATCGATCACGATGGTCGAGAGGGTCGAGACCATATCGCCCACGATGGCGGCGCGGTAACGGTTCTCGATGAAGACGAGATGGCCGGGGGCATGGCCCGGGGTGTGGTGCACCGCCAGCCGCCAACCGCCCCGACCATCGGGCGAGTGTCCGAGGTCGAGTTCGTCGCCGTGATTCAAGACCACTCCGTCCTGCGCGCCCAAGAATTCCAGGCGTCGGAGGGTTTCGGGATGGGCCATGACGGCAAGTCCAAAGCGCCGCGCCGTGGCCTCCACTGCGCCGATGTGGTCGGCGTGGTGGTGCGTCAGTAGTAGGCCCAAAAATTTCCGGCCGGCTGCGATCCAACGCCCCATGGTCTCGAACAAGCGCTCCTGTTCGTGGGGATCGGTCGTGGCTGGATCCACGAGGTAGACCCGTTCCTCGCCCACGAAGATCGCATTGGTGGTCAGAGCGGGCGGCAGGGTGTCGGTGAGGAGCGGCGCCAGCATCAGGCCGGGACTGAAACGCGCGCGGTGCAGTTGGCCGCCGGCCACCGCGGCACCGGCCTCTTTCGCGCGGCGGTGAAAATCCTCGAGATCACCCGAGCGCAGCATCCCGAGCAGGTACAGGACCGGCGGCGCCACGGGCAGCTCGCCTCGACGCCAGGCGCTCACGAGGTCCTCGGGGCGAAAGAAGCGCCCGTCCACCAACTCGCCCCGTTCGATAACGGGCTCCTGGCCCAGCGGCAGGTGCAAATGAAAAAACGGAGTGGTGTGACGCACCGCGGCAAAGAGCGGCGTCTGGAACTGGCAGATCAGCCGCAGGTCCCCTACCGCTCGGTCCACGGCGCCAGCGAGATCCCACCAGCGCGAGCCCTGCGCATCGGAACTGAGCAACTCCGCGCGTAACTCGGCCCGCCGTTTTGGAGCCACGGCGGCAGCCAGGCTGCCGGCGAGAATGCCTGTCTCTTCGAACAATTCGCGAAGAGCCGAGCGGGCGCTGATCTCAAGCTTGATCTCCGTCTCCCCGCGCCGGTCGAGACCCTCCACGACGCCGCCGGGCAGGGCCCAGAACCCGCCAAAGAACCGCAACTCCGGCGCCCGCTCCACCAAGAAAACCTCGAGCTCCACACCCTCCCCACGGGTCAGGAGCACGGCGGATGAGTGGCGCATCTTGGGCAAAATCATGGGTAGATGTCCGACCGAAATCCATCGGTCTGTAGGACAGGCCTCATCCTGCCAGGATCAGAGCGCAGAAGCAGGGGCAGAAGTAAGACCACGCTAGTTGAACGCACTTGGGGCAGTGGTGCAACCGAGAGCCAAGCCCTATGAGGCCAGTCTCACAGACCGGTGGTTCTTGGGCCAAATCTCCTCGCGTCTGGCCATCCTCTCCCACGATGGAAACGCCGCCAGGTAGGGTAGGCTCTGGATCCCCATGCGAATCCTCGTCACCGGCGCCGCTGGCTTTCTCGGTGCCCATGTGGTGCACCAGCTCCTCGAAGAGGGGCATGAGGTGCGCGCCATGGTGCGCGCCGGCCAGCGGCGCAATCACATCCGCAAGGTGGGGGCCGAGTTGGTGGAGGGCGACCTCTTGGATTCCGCAACAGTGGAGCAAGCCTGCGCCGGAATGGATGGCCTGGTGAACTGCGCGGCGCGGATCGGTTACTGGTCGCGGCAGAACAAGCTCATGACGCGGGTCAATGTGGATGCGGTCACCGGACTCTTGCGGGCCGCTCACGCTGCGGGGCTACAACGCATCGTGCATGTGTCCTCGGCGGGCGCGGTGGGCGTGACGCGCAGGGGCGAAGTGCTCGACGAAGAAGCAGCTTGGAGCCTGGAAAGCAGGCGAGTCCACTACACCCTCACCAAACGGCGCGGTGAAGAACGGTCCCTGGCGGCAGCTTGGGGGGGTATGCCCGTGGTGGTGGTCAACCCCTCGACGATGTTCGGTCCGCGCCTGGACGGCTTGCCGCCCTCGCCCCTGGTGCTGGGCATCGAACGCGGCCGCTTGCCCTGGGTCCCTCCCGGCGGTGTGTCGGTGACCGATGTGGTCGATGTGGCTCGGGGCGTGGTGGCTGCCCTCGAACGCGGCCGCAGCGGCGAGCGCTACCTGCTTTCGGGTCACAATGTCACCTGGCAACAGCTCTTCGAATCAATCGCCAAAATCACCGGCGGAAGCAGCCCAAACATGGTGCTGACGCTGGAAGGCCTGGCGCGCAAACTCTTCAAGAGTCGCGTGAAGAACGCCCTGCGCCTGGCGCGCTTTCCCGAAACCCCCGAGGTGCTGCGCTCCTACGGCACCTACGGCTGGTACTCCTCGGAAAAGGCCGGAAGCGAACTCGACTACAGCGTGCGGCCACTCAACGATGTGATTCGCCACACCCTCGGTCCACGACTCTGAGAGTCGAGCTACTAGCGTGTGTCGATCCAGGCGTGAAAGGCGCGGTCGAGGGTCGTGGGTGTCCAGTCCCAGAGATATTTGAGCTGCTCGCGTTGCAAGCCCCGAAGGTCCGAGCCGTCGGGATAACCCTCGGCGTCAAGGTTTCCCTTGATCGCGCCCAGGAAGGCGGCGAATTTTTTGGGGTGCTTGTCGATGAGAAAACGCACCAGGCCGTAGGCCGTGACATGGTCGTCCTGAGTGAGTGCGCCGAAGGCTTGGATGTGCAGCAACTTGGCGAAGGAAGTCAGCTTGCCGCGGCGGCGCAGGCGCGCGATTTCCTTGTCCCAGTCGGCGGGACCCTTGTTGTCCGGCAGGGACCCCTCCTCACCATCGAGGGTGTGAAACTCGGAATCAATCTCGTGCTCCATGGCGTGGGCCAAGCCCTCGTCGAGCCAGATCGGCGGGTCGAAGGAAAAGTGCTTGTAGGCGCACAGGAAAAGGTGCGAGAGGTTGTGAACCGTGTGCGGGTAGAGGTTTTTGTCGTAGCGGATGTCCGGGTCCGCAGCGGGGATCGAAACGAACATCTTGTGCAGCCCGGGAAAGTGCCAACGCAGGGAGTCGGTCACCGCCACACCCATGTGGTCGCTGGTGAACAATTTGTGGGTCGCGCGGTTGACATGGATCAGGACCTCGAACTTGTCCTTCTCCCCCAGAAAACGGCCGTTACCCATATAGGGCCCATCGTTTTGGCGCGCGGCGGGAAAGTCGGCGTCGCTGACGCCCAGGAGGTCCTGAAAGCGCGCATAGAACTTCTCGCCGCGCCAGGCCATGAGGTGCAGGCGCAGGTAGGGATCGAGCCTCTTGATCCTTTTTGGGATCTCGGGAAACAACTCGCGCAGTGCGTCCAGCTCGGCCGCCAGGCGTTTCTTGTCGCGGGCCTTGACCGCTTCCGAGGCCAGAGACGAACCCCAACGCAAATGCTCGGACTCGAGGAACAGCCAGTCGGAAACCGCCAGGCTGTTTGCCAGGGCCTCGCTGCCACCTGCGGGGCCGATGTCCACCGGGCCGTGGGAGACGAGACCAGCGCGGGCCAAGAGCTCGGGGTCGTTCTGACAATAGGGACACACCTTGGCCTTGGCTCCACGCTGCTCGGCGGCGGCAGCGGCGAGTAGCCCTAGCGTCAAAGTAAAAATAGTTTTCGCGTGCCGGTGCATGGAACCCGTGAACTCAGGGCGGCGGAGCCAGGAAACGCTGGCAGGAATCGGCCAACTCCTCGAGGGCCGCGGCACGGGAGCCGATCAAGGCCAGGGCACCGGGCAGCTTGCGCCAGTTGGAGTCGAAGACATCGATTTCGGTCACGCTGCGTCCGCCCATGCGCACGCGAAAGATGCCCTCTTCGGTCAAGAGCCCCACATGCTCCCAGCCAGAAACGACGCGCTGGCGTGTGGCGAGGGGCGCGAAGAGGTTTTGGCCCAGGCACCACTCGCCACGCAGGGCGGGATCGGCACCCAGGATCTCGAGCAGGGTCGGGGCCAAGTCGATGTGCGAAGTGGGCCGGTGCTCGACGCCCGGCAGCATCCCTCCACCCAGGATGAAGAACGGCACCTCGGTCTGCTCGGGGGTGAAGTTGCTCGTGTGCCCCCAAAAGCCATTCTCCTGAAACTCCTCGCCGTGGTCGCCGGTGACGATCACGAGGGTTGAATCGAGTTCGCCGGCTACGCGCAAGCTCTCGATGATATTCGCCGCCACTCCATCCACGAAGTGCAGGGCGTTGCGGTAACGATTGAACACGCGCAAGGCCAACTCGCTGGAGTGGTTGTTGGCGAGCTCCATGTAATCGAGGGTCTTGGCCGCCGGCTGAAAGGGCCCTGCGCCCGGCGAGGAGTAGGGCTGGTGGGCGGAATCGAGGAGCACGAATTTGAAGAAGGGCGCGGGGTTGGACTGCTCAGCGCGGCGCTCAAGATCGAGGCGAAAGAGGCGCGCCACCTCGAGGTCGCGGGCAAAAACGGCCTCAAAGGGATGGTCGTCAAAGACCGTCTCGGAGCAACCCACCCAGGCCGTGTCGCGGAACTCGGGAAAGTTCATCGAGGCCGTGGAGTAAACCGCGCGCTCGTAGCCCGCCTGTTCGAGAACATCGAGCAAAACCGGCGAACGGCGCTCTCTGAGGGCCGAAAACCAGTAGCAGCCATGGAGCCCGTAGAGCATGGAGAACACGCCGAAGCGAGTGCCGTTGCCGGCGCTGATATGGTCCTCGAAACGGCGCCCTTCACGGGAGAGGGCCAGGAGTTTCGGGGTCACATCGCCATTCAGGTGATCGCCGCGCCAGGAATCCACCACCAAGATGACCACATTCGGTCGCGGGCCATCGGGATCGAGGCTCGGCCAGGTGCGCGGGTAAGCCAGGGGCTCGCCCTTGGGGCGAAAATCCACGGCTCGGGTTCCCAGAACTTCGCGGGCCAATTTTTCTGGTAACAGTTCCGCTACGCCCAGGCGCGAATAGCCCGGCAGGATCTCCGCGGCGTTCGCCACCTCACGGTCGCCCTCCCAGTCCGCGGCAGCGAAGAGCGTGCGCTCGACTCCGACCACCAGCAACAGCACCACGGCCCAAATCGCTCCGGGACGCATGAGCCAGCGGGGCCGCGTTAGCAACCAACCAGAAAGTTCCTCCGGCACGGAGCGGCCCAGGGCGCGGCGGTACATGAAACGCCAAACGAGGAATTCCGCGATAGTGGAGAGCAGGAGCACGATGAGTACTGTCCACCACACTTGGCCTTCGAGGTGCACGGCGTCCTCGGAGCCCTGGGTCAAGGCCACATTGAAGACGGCGGTGCTGAAGAAGTGGTAACGCAAGAGCCCGAAGACCACGGTGTCCACCTTGACCATGGCCAGGAAAACCGCCCCCACCGCAGCTTGGGCGAGGCCCTGCCATTCGGGCCGCCCAAGACTGCGCAGGCTCAACCAGAACAAGGCGGCGGGCACCAGGGCCAGGGTGGCCACGCTGGAAGCCAAGCCGAAGCCCACAAAAACCCAGGCCCGCAGGGAGAGTTCGTCGGGCAGATAGCGCAGGTAGGCGGTGCCGATGGCGATGCCCAGGGCCACATTCACCAGCCACAGATTGAGAGCGGCGTGCTGGCGGGCGTAGCCCTCTGTAGGCGAGATCGGTTTCTCGGAAATGGAGTGCATGGCTCCCCTACGGTAGCAGGGCTCTTTCTCCCCCGGCGCCCGAATCCCCCGTGGGGGCTGACCAGACGCGAGATGTGCCAGAATCTGTCTGAAGTCGGTGGCCCAGGTGGGTACGATTCGCCGCCCAGAACATGCGGAGAGGTGGCTGAGTGGCTGAAAGCGCCAGATTGCTAATCTGGTGTCTCCTTTATTGGGGACCGCGGGTTCAAATCCCGCCCTCTCCGCCATTCCACCCGAGGCCCAATGCCATTCCGCCCGAGGCCCATAAACAGAAGCACCGGAGATGAGCGCCTTGAGCATCCCTCAGAAACGACTCTCCCTGGCTGTGCTGGCCCTGGCCCTGGCCCTGGCGGCCTGTCGTGCCCAGCGGCATCTGCTTTTCGAAACCGATCCGCCTGGGGCGAGCGTGCGCCTCGACGATGAGGTCGTGGGCCAGACGCCCCTGGACTTTTTATTCCAGCACTACGGCAAGCGCCAGTTGACGGTCTACCGCGAGGGCTTTCGCACCCACTCCAGCGAGATCAACATTCGCCCGCCGTGGTTCAGTCGCTTTCCCCTCGACTTCATCAGCGAGGTGATCCTGCCCTTCGGCTGGCGCGATGTGCATCGCTTTGAGATCGTGCTCGAAGCCGAAACCGGCCGCGGCACCGAAAGCGACCTGGCAGCCGTTTTGAAACGCGCCGAGAGCCTGCGCCGCGCTGGCCCAGGCGGCCCCCAAGAACCCGACGCCGCCCTCCCGGCCGACGAGGCGCCCGCGGCCCCGCAGCCATGACACGGCCGATGCGCGACCTCGAAGGGCGTGCCATAACGGTCATGGGCCTGGGGCTTTTTGGCGGCGGTGCAGCGGTGGCGCGCTTTTGCGCTCGCCGTGGAGCACGGGTGACTGTGACCGATCTACGCCCGCAAGAAGTCCTGGCGCCGACCCTTGCAAGCCTCGCGGGACACGACTTCAACCTGGCCCTGGGAGGCCACCGCGAATCTGACTTTCAGAGCGCGGACTTGGTCGTCGTCAACCCCGCCGTGCCTCTATCGAGCCCCTTCCTGGCCCTCGCAAGGACCGCCAAGGTGCCTCTAACCAGCGAAACAGCGCTGTTTCTAGAAAATACGCCGGCGACCGTCGTAGCCATCACCGGCACCGAGGGCAAGAGCTCCACGACCCATTTTCTCGGCCAACTGCTGGCCACCGCCAGCGACGGGCGGCGCGTCTTCCAGGGCGGCAACATCGGACATTCGTTGCTCGACGACCTGGACGAGATGACCGGCGCTGATGTGTGCGCTCTGGAATTGTCGAGTTATCAACTCGAAGGCTTGTCAGAGCACCTGCTCCTCGAACGCGCCGACTCGCCCATCGCCGCAGCGCTCATCACCAACCTGCGTTGCGATCACCTGGAACGCCACAAGAGTCGCGCCGCCTACATCCAGGCCAAGTTGCGCCTGTGCGAATGGGTTGCGCCCGGTGGCAGCTTGTTCCTGCCCGCTGGTGAATGGCCTGGTGAAACCAACGTAGCGCCGGATGTGCGCCTGGTGCGCCACGGCGGAGAAGGTTGGCGAACCGCCGGAGAAGGCTACGACTTCGACGGCAAACAACTCGCGCCGCCGGACTGGGATGAGTCGTGGGTGGGTTTCCAACAGGAGAACATCCATCTGGCGCTTTGCGCGGCGCACCTCATGGGCGCGCCCAAGCAGCGCCTCGCCAGCGCTCTCGCAGAGCTCAAGGGCCTCCCCCATCGCCTCGAATGGGTAGGTCAGATCGATGGGCGGCGGGTCTTCGACAACGCCGTCTCCACCACCCCCGACTCGACCGAATCGGCCCTTTGCGCCCTGGCCGAAGAGACCGGCCTGATTGTGGGCGGCGAGGTCAAGGACCTCGATCTCGCGCCCCTGCTCGCCACGGCCAGGGCCCGTCGGGCGCGGGTGGTGATCTTCGGCGCGGCGCGCAAGGCTTGGACGGCGCGCTTCTTGGCTCAGGGCCTCGCAGTGCGCACAGCCGCCGGTCCCAAAGAGGCCTTGGCCTTGGCCCTCGACCTCGGCGGCAGCGATCTGCTCTTCTCGCCGGCCTGCGCGAGCTTCGACGCCTATGCAAACTTCAAGGCGCGGGCCGAGGACTTTCTGGACGCCGCCCGCGCCGCGGGGCTCGCGCCCCGGGAGTCCGTCTGCCCATGAGCCTCGGCCTCGACCATTCTCAACTCGCGCCCCTCCTCGGGCGGCTCTCGCCGTATCTCTTGCGGCAACTCACGCGGGCGGGAGAAAGCGCCCTCGAGTTGCACGCCGATGAGGTCGGACTCGAACACTATTTTTGGATGCTCACGCGCGACGATGACAGCGCGCTCTTCGCCGCCATCGACCAGGCCTTTGCCGACACCGACACGGTCATCGCCGATGTACTCAGCTTGTGCAGCGGTATCCTGGTGACGACCCAGGGTGGCGCTCTGCCCATCTCAACGGGAGGCGTGCGCGCCGCCACGGCTGCCGGCGAAATGGCACGCGAGATGGCCCTCGAAAAAACTAGCTGCGCCTGTCTCCTCCTTGCGGCCCACGACGAGTTGGCCCCAGACCTGCAACGGGATCTCGCCGCAGCGGGCCTCGACCTCTCCGCGGTGCGCGCTGCCCTCGTTCCGGGCTCCGCTGCTCACGAGCGGGGCGGTCATCTCTTCAAGCACTTCTCGATTGACGCGCGCCAAGCCGTGGTCCTGGCGGCGCAGGCGGCGACGCTCTCGGGCGAGAAGTCGGTGGGTCCGGCGCGACTCCTGGCCGCTGCCCTGGCCGCCGACGGGGATCTCGCCGGGCGCGCCGGGCTCTCGGCCAAGGGAGCCCGGAGCACCATCGGGGACCGGGCCCACGACCCCAGTCCGCCGCCGCCCAGGGTCCTCGGCCCCGATCAGGGGCTCCTGGCCTTCCTGGGCAGCCTCGAGCCGGGAGCCACGAGCCTGGACCTCGCGCACCAGCTCCTCTGCACCCCCGAAACCGAGCTGGCCCAGGTCTTCGTGCGACAAAAAATCACCCCCGCACTACTTATGCGGGCCCGTGTGGCCTATGACGACCCCAGCGAGTGACTCACACGCCTAGCTCCCCAGCTACCTTGATCTGCCAGAACTGCCACAAGAACCCGGCCACCGTCACAGTGGTCGAGATTCAGCCCACCAGCGAGAAACAGCCTGACCCGGTCTTCCGCGAAGAGCAGTTGTGCGAGATCTGCGCCCAGGCCAAGAACCTGCCCCACGCTCCGGCGCCGCACAAAGCCCTCGGCAACATCTGGCAGCTCCTCCAGACCTCGGGGCAGGCAGTCAGCGAGGCGGAGAACATCACCTGTCCTGACTGCGGCATGACCCGCGAGGAGTTCCGTCAAACCGGCCGCGTGGGTTGCCCGGCCGACTACGACCTCTTCGCCGATGATGTAGCCACCCTCCTCGAGCGCGTCCACGGCGCCGCCGAACACGCCGGTCGCCTGCCCGGCGTCAGCCCCGAGGCGCTCTCGCGCCTGGAATCTGCCCTCGAACTAAAGAAACGCCTGCGCGTCGCCATCGACGACGAAGCCTACGAAAACGCCGCGCGCATCCGCGACGAGTTGCGGGAGATGGAACAGTAGAGCGGTGCGAGGAGTTCCGCTGCCTACAGGCCCTCGATAGCATCGTCGAGAAGTTCGTGCCAGATGTCGGCGCTGCCCCTATGGAATCCACACAGGCCGTGGACGGAGAAGGTGCTGGCGCTGCACAGGCGGCATTTTCCCCATGCCTGTCATCAGCTCCGGCCCCGCCGACCGCATGAGATTGGAGAAGCTCTACGCCAACCCGCCCACGGGCTTCCCCGCCGCCTCCACACTCTCGGGCCAGATCCGGCACTTCCAAGGCTGGTTCCGGGACGCGCCGGGCCTCAGCGGACACTTCAACTTGAGCGACGCCATCACCGTTACCTTTTGGAGGTAGAGGCGGGACCTACGCCAGAACTTGTGGCGGAGGGGTCCGCTCCTCTGACGGCCAGACGGCGAATCGATGGAGACAACCCTGGACCCCGGGAGGTGAGAGCGTTGTAGTCTGCTCACTCATCCGCCGCGAGAAGCGGCGGATGAGTAAGCACATGCAAGATCTGAAGTCTGAAGAAGGAACTCGGGCCCGTGATGCTGTGGGGGCTCGGGGTGGGGTATGTCATTTCGGGGATGTACTTCGGCTGGAACCTGGGGCTGCTGGAAGGGGGGCCCTACGGCATGGCCCTGGCCACGGTCATGGTCACCGTCATGTATGTGGCCTTCACCCTGAGCTACTCTGAACTGGCCTGCGCGATTCCCAAGGCGGGCGGCGTGTTTGTCTACGCCGATCGGGCTCTGGGGCCGGGACTGGGATTCCTGGGAGGCACGGCGCAGATCGTAGAATTCGTCTTCGCGCCACCCGCCATCGCGGCCGCCATCGGCGCCTACCTGAACATCAAGTTCCCCGGCGTGGACACCCTGGTCTTTGCGGTGGCGGCCTATGGGCTCTTCACCGGAATGAATATGTGGGGCGTCAAGCTCTCTGCCATCTTCGAGTTGGTGATCACCGTCCTGGCGGTCATTGAACTGCTCATTTTTGCCGGCGTGACCGGGCCGCAGTTCTCTCTGGAAGCCTTCACCACAAACCCCCTGCCCAACGGCTGGGGGGGTGCCTTCGCCGCGATTCCATTCGCCATCTGGTTCTACCTCGCCATCGAAGGCGTGGCCAATGTGGCCGAAGAAACCCACAACCCACAACGCAACATCAGCATCGGCTTCGGCTCCGCCATGGGAACCCTGGTCTGCCTGGCCTGCTTGACCTTCTTCTCGGCCGTGGGAGTCAATGGCTGGGAAACAGTCGTCTTTGAAGCCGGCTCCCAGGAAACCTCGGACTCGCCCCTGCCCCTGGCCATGGCCCATGTCGTCGGCCGAGACAGTTTCATGTTTGGCTTGCTGATCAATGTGGGCCTCCTGGGCCTCGTCGCGTCCTTTCACGGCATCATCCTGGTGGCCGGACGCGCGACCTTCGAGTTCGGGCGGGTGGGCTACGCGCCGCGCTTCTTGGGCAAGACCCTGCGACACAGAAAAACGCCCGCCGCAGCCCTGTTGCTGAACATGGTGGTGGGGTTCGTCGCGCTGCTGAGCGGACGCACCGGGGAGATCATCACCATGGCAGTCTTCGGCGCCTTGACCCTCTACATCGTCGCCATGGCCGCGCTGTTCGCCCTGCGCAAGCGAGAGCCGCACCTCCTGCGGCCCTACCGCGTGCCGGGCTATCCCCTCATCCCGGCCCTGGCCCTCTGCCTGGCCGTGGTGTGCCTGGTGGCCCTCACTTACCACAACCCGCGAATCGCCCTGGTCTACGGCGGAATCCTGGCTCTGGCCTTTGGCTGGTTCTACTTGGCTATTCCCAAGCAGCTGCGCCAAGGCCAACACACCTTCGGCGAGGACTGATTCCGGCGGGCAACCCGGCGCCAGCGCTCCAGGGGCATCCAGGCCAGACTAAATCACCCGTCAAGCGGCGCGCCCACGATGCGAGCGAGCTCCGCTGTGGACAGGGCTGCTTCGAGGCGCAGGGTGACATGGGCGCTCTGGACTTCGAGCACCTGCCGCTGCGCTTCAAGGAGAACCAGCAAGCTGGCCTGACCCGCGGCGTAGGAATCTCGCGCTAGAGCCAGCGACCGCTCGGCCCGGGGCAGCAGCTCGTGGGCGTAGAGATCCAGGCTTTTTGCCGCGGCGTTCATGCGCTCGACTGCCGCTCGCAAGTCCTGGGTCAGTCCGACTTGCATGGCACCGTGCAGCTTGACCATGCGTTGCAGCTTGAATCCAGCGCGCGCTATCTGGGCCTGGTTCTGATCGAAGACCGGCAGAGTCAGACTGAGGGCTGGGCCGATGAGTTCGCCTCCGCTCCCCGCGGGCCGCTCCACGGTGGGACCGGCGGCCAACTCGCCCCACGCCCTGCGCTCCTCCAGACGGACCTGGCTATCCAGGGCCCGGATCGCGGCTTCCATCGCCCGCAAATCCAAGCGCGAGGCCATCGCTTTCTTGACGAGAACCTCGAAGTCCTCCAGAGCTGGAAGGCGCAAGGGCAGCGCATCCAATAGCAGCAAGTCAGCCAACGAACGCTGCAAGGAAAGCTTCTTGGCCAGGGTTCTCCGGGCGTCCGCCACCTCGAGCCGAGCTGCCATGAGGGCGAGCTGCGCAAAGAGCAGGGGCCCTTGCGCGAGATTTTCGTCCAAGCCATCGGCCGCGCCTGCCTTGCGCATGTCCCGGACGGCTTCGAAGGACCGCGAGGCGAGCTCGAGGCGCTCTTGGGCGACCATGCGCAGTTGTTCGGCCGCTGCGGCCGAGCAGTAGGCCGCGCGCGTCTCAAGAGTGAGTTCCCCCGCTCGACGGGCGATGCAGAGAACCGTGGCTTCCAGTCGCTCACGAGCCACTTCCTGACGGACGGGGATCCTCCACAGCTCGAGCAGTTCAAGGCCCACGATGGCCTCGAGCATCCAGCGGCCCCCCTCGGCGGGAAAGCGCAGCAGAAAATCGAGGGAGGGGTTGGTGAGGAGTTGCGACTGAACCCAGTCTGCATGGGCAATGCCTATCTCCTGAAACTCGGCATGCAACTCAAAGTTGTTGAGCAGGGCCACTCTGAGTGCTTCATCGAGGGAGAGCCCATCAGCCAAGATGGCGTCGAGTTCCTCCGGTGGCAAGTTGGGGGCGAGGGGGTCGAAAACTTCGCTGCGGCCCGTGCTCTCCTCAAAGAGCCGCCGCGCCCGGTCATAGTCGGGGCGTGGATCGACCTGCACACAGGACGCCGCGAACGAGAGGCCCAGGCCTATCCAGAGCAGAAGTGCGGGGCGCAGACGGGGCGCTACACCCATCGCTGTCATCGCTTGGCAAGGACTCACTGGAGACCTCCCCCGGCCACCGCCGCTCGGGTTGCGGGCTCGATGACTGCGTCAGCCAGCGGTCTGGCGAAGCGCACAAACAGGGCGGGCACGACGAGCATGTTGAGAACGGTGGAGGACAACAAACCGGAGAGGATCACGATTGCCATGGGAGTGAGGATTTCGGTTCCTGGATCATCGCCTCGCATGGCGAGCGGAATCAGCGCCAGCCCCGAGGCCAAGGCTGTCATGAGAATCGGAGCCAGACGCTCCATCGACCCGCGCCGGACCGCCTCGGCAAAGTCGGTGACACCCTCGTGCTCCTGGAGGTGACGGATGTGCGAGACGAGCATGATCCCGTTTCTGGCAGCGATGCCAAACACGGAAATGAAGCCGATGATGGACGCAATCGAAATGATTCCGCCGGTCCACCAAGCCCCCGCCACCGCACCAATCAGCGCCAGGGGAAGGTTGATCATGATCAGCAAGGTGTCGCGCAAGGACCGCAACATGACATGCAAGAGAAAACCGATGCCCATCACGACCAGCACGCCAAGGAAGGCCAGGCGCCGGTTGGTCTCTGTGGCGCTTTCAAACTGACCTCCATACTCGATGTAGTAACCCCGGGGCAGGTCGATGTCCGCCGCGACGGCGCGCTGGGTATCTGCAACGACGCCACCCATGTCCCGGCCGGCCACATTGCACATGACGACAATCTTGCGCTGCACATTTTCGCGGGTGATGAAGTTGGGTCCGCGGTCCTCGTAGATGTGGGCGATGGACCGCAGAGGCACCCTGAATCCCGCCGGCGTGTCCACGAGCAAGTCGCCCACGGATCCGGGCGAGGCGCTCTCGGGTCCCGAGAGGCGCAGAGTCAGGTCGTAGGTGTTCTGTCCGTCGAGGACCTGAGTCACAACAACGCCGCGGAAGCCCGCGCGTAAGGCCGTCGAGGCCTCGGCGATGTGCAGTCCATAGCGAGCCAGGGCTGCGCGCTTGAACTCCACACGCACCTGGGGCACTTGCGCCTGTTGCTCGGCGGACAAATCCACAACGCCAGGGATCTCCTTCATGAGGCTCTCGACTTCGCTGGCGAGACCGCGCAGGGTCGCCAGGTCAGCGCCAAAAATCTTCACCGCGATGTTCGCCCGCGTCCCCGAGAGCATGTGATCAATGCGGTGCCCGATGGGCTGGCCGAAGGTCGCCTGGATGCCTGGAATGGCAGCGAGGTCATGGCGCAGAGCTTCGAGGAGCTCCGCCTTGGTGCGCTCCTTGAGGCCCAGTCGGCGCGGAGCGTCCATGTCGAGGGTCAAGTCGATTTCACTGGCCTCGACCCCCTGCACATGCTCGTCTTCTTCCGCGCGCCCTGTGCGCCGCCCGATCGCGGCGATTTCGGGATGCTTCATCAACGCAGTCTCCACCATGTGGGCGAGACCATCGCTCTCTGCGAGTGAAGTCCCCGGCAGAGTCACGAGCCCCACCACCATGGCACCCTCATTGAACTCCGGCAGAAAGTTCTTGCCCATCTTCGTCAGGCCCAAGCTGGCCAATGCGAGCATCAAGACCGCGGGAGCAGACACTGCCAGGGGGTGCTGCATGGCCCACTTCAAGGGCCGCGTATAGGACCGCTTGAGCGCGGCAACGATCCAAGGTTCACGACCCTTGAGCACTGTCGGGCTGCGGGGCAGGAGATAGGAGCAAAGTGCAGGGGTCAGGGTCAACGCCGTGAGCAATGAAGCAGCCAGCGAAACGCAAAAAGCCAAACCCAAGGGCCGCAGCAAGCGACCCTCAACACCGGAGAGGAAAAACAGCGGCGCAAAAACCAAGAGGATGATGAAAGTCGCGAACACGATCGAGGTGCGCACCTCCACACTGGCGTCAAAGATCACGGCCAGCGTATTCCGGCGGCCTTCCGGTGCTAGAGCCTGGTTCTCGCGCAAGCGCCGCACGACATTTTCGACATCGATGATCGCATCATCGACCAGAGCACCGATCGCAATCGCCATGCCCCCCAGGGTCATGGTGTTGATGCTGGCTCCGGTGAAGCGCAAGACCAATACGGCGATAACCAAGGACAGGGGAATGGCGAGGAGCGTGATGAGGCTGGCCCGCAGGCTCGCCAGAAAGAGCAGCACCACGAGCAGCACCATCAGCCCCCCTTCGAGGAGGGCAGAGGTCGTGTTGTGGATGGAGTGCGCGATGAAGTCGGCCTGGCGAAACAGGTGCTTGTTGATGGTCATCCCCGCCGGCAAGGCGCCTTGCATCTCATCCAGGATGGCGTCCAACTCCTCGGTCAACTCCAGAGTGTTGGCCGAGGGCTGTTTTTGAATCGCGAGGATGACGGCGTCCTGACAAATCGGCTCCCAATCCGGGCCGCGCATGGAAGCCGATCCGGTTCCTCGGCGCAGGGCGGAACCAATCTGAACAAGGCCGAGATCGCCCACGGTGATGGGCCGGCCATGGAGAGACGCCACCACCGTGTCGGCGATGTCCTGAGTACCTCGTACGCGTCCGATTCCGCGCAACACCGACTCGGATCCGCCTTCGATCAAGAATCCGGCCGAGACATTCTCGTTGCCCTTGCGAAGAGCATCGGCAACCTGCTCCATGCTGATCTGGAAGGCCCGCATGCGTTGGGTACTGAGCACAACCTGGTACTGCTTTTCGTCACCACCGATGGGTGTAACCTGCGACACGCCAGGAACCGAGAGCAACCTGCGCCGGATCTGTGATTTCGCGACCGTGCGAAGCTCGATGGCATCGTGCTCATCGGATGTGAGCGAGATGAATAGGATTTCGCCCATGATCGACGACACCGATGCGAGGACCGGCGGCTCAACCTGCTCGGGCAGGGCATTTCTCACGGAAGCCAGCCGTTCCGTAACCGTCTGCCTGGCCCGGTGGATATCCGTACCCCACTCGAACTCGATCCACACCACTGCGATGCCAACCGCAGTGGCGGAGCGCACGCGACGAACATGGGCGGCCCCGTTGACGGCGGTCTCCAGCGGAATGGTCACGAGGGTTTCCATTTCCTGGGGTGCCATTCCGTGTCCCTCGACGATCACCGTGACCGTGGGCGCGGTCAGATCGGGGAACACATCGACGGGCATCTTGAATGTGGTGTAGCCCCCCGCAAGAAGCAGGATGGCGGAGGTGAAGATCACCGCTGCGCGGTTGCGCAAGGCCCACAGAATGAGGTTGTTGATCATGGTCTGGCCCCCCCCCGATCAGTGGGCGTGGCCGGCGCCGAAGGACGCCGGAGAGGCCGCAGCGAGATGGACCAGGTAGGCCCCGTGTGTTACGACGCGCTCGCCGGCCTCGATCCCGGACAACACTTCGACAAGGCGCCCATCGCGGATGCCCAGTTCAAGCACGCGCTTTTGGTAAAGCTCGCCGTGGATCAGCACGAAGGCCACGGGTTGGCCGTTATCCATGACAATCGCCTCTTGGGGCAAGGCCACCGCATCGATCACGCGGCCGGTCTCAAGGAACACATCGGCGAACATGCCGGCCCGCAATAGGCCCTCCGGATTGGTGATTTCAAAGCGCAGGGGAAGGCTGCGCGTCTCTGGATCAACCACCTGGCCGAAGCTGACGATGCGCCCGCCGAGATCTCCATGGATGTCAAAGGACCGGTCAGGAAAGGCGGCCAAGCTCATGAGCGCACCGGGCTCGTCTCCGACCGCCGCCAGGTCGAATTCAGAGATGTGCACGACGAGCCAAGCCCGGGTCATGTCGATCAAGGAAAAAACCGCGCTGTGGATCTCGACCGATTCACCCTCGATGTGCCCCAGCTCAATCACCTCGCCAGAGATGGGAGCGATGAGCGGGTGGCGCATCTGCTTCAGCTCGGAAGCTGCCGCATAATTCGCGAGCTCTCTTTCTCTCAGGGCCGCCAGGCGGCTATTTGACACTTCGAGCGAATCCTGCAATGCCTCGGAGCTCTGGGTCGCTTGCAAGGCGAGTTCGACATCCCTGCGAGCCGCCTCGAGGTCTGCCTCGGTGCCCAGGTCATTGGCGCGCAACTCGTCGATGCGGGCCAGGGCCTGTCGCGCGAACTTGAGACGGGTCTGGGATTGCAGCAGAGCCAACTGCACCTCAATCGTCTTGGCTTGGAGAGCGTACTCCTCGGTCAACAGGGCCATCGTCACCGCAGCATGACTGGTCGTGTTGGCAGCCAATTGGGCCCGCTCCGCTGTGGTCAGCGGCGTCTCCAGGTAAGCCAGGATCTGTCCTTCTTCGACGAGCTCGCCAACATGGGGGATCTTCCCCGAATTCGGCGGCAAGAGGCGCCCCCCCAGGGGCGCGCTGACCACCGCCCGCGCGTAGTACGGCGCTTCGATCTCGCCGGGGACTTGCAGCCTCTGGGTCAATGACCTCTGTTCCACCTGCTCAAGGAGGAGGCCGATCGGCCACGCTTGCTCCAGGAGAAAGGGCACGGCGTTGGCCGGTTCGGCGCTCTCTTCCGCCGCGGCAGCGGCGAGTGCGCTGTGCAGATCGCGGTGTACGACGATCGGTGCGAGGGGAATCGTCTCCTCGACCTGGTCGCTGATGACGACGATCTTGGCCGCATGTTCGCCGGGGGTCGTGAGTGCCCCCACGGGAATGAACAGCCCGTCACGGGTAGGGCTCGCAGCCTCGAAGACTCCGGTGCTGACCGCCCCTTGGGACAATTCAAGGCGTAACTGCCCGCTGCGCACCGGCTCGCCCGTGGCCAGAACGGTGACATGCGCCAAGAAGCGCGCTTCGAGCCCCGGCACGAGGCGGGGGTACTCCATGAAGAGTTCGACCTGGTCCGTGAAGACCGTGACGGAGACGGGCTCGGGAACTTCATGGTGTCCATCTCCGGCAGCCGCGACCTGGCTCGCGGGAGGCGCGCATCCTGCGGCGAGGAGAGCGGAGGCGATCGAGAAGAGGGTGGCTGAGTGGCTGGCGGCGGGGTGGCCTGTGAATCTGAGCATGGAATGGGTCCCGTGATTGCCCAAGGGGCAGATTTCCTGATTGGCTGTCTTGACTGATCGTCCTGACAAAACGCCACGACAGATCGTGATGGGTGCGCACACCAGATGCGAGCCGGCATGTGCGCAAAGTTGCCGCGCCCTGGTCGCAAAGCGGACAGGGGCGTCAATTGACTCAGGTCAAGATACGGAGGGAGGACCCCGTGGCCGCTGAACTGCTCGTGTCTGTTGCTTTGGTGGCCGCAACTCCAGCTGGAGGGCCACAGAGGACAGCGAGTTGGGCGCGGGCGGCGAGGCGAACTCGACCGAGAGCAGGGCCAACCAACTGACCGGCGCCTGATGCGTCGGCGACTTCGGCGGGAAGAGATCAAAGGCATGGTCCAGAGCGGGATGAGGAGGATGGTTCTCCTCATCTTGGTCCCCATGGGAATGCCCCTGGTGAGCGTGCTCGTCGTGAGGGTGCCCAGTCTCGAATGAAACCTGCGCTGCAAAAAGCCCGGCCACCCCCAGGTGCTCCTCTTCCGCCATGTGCAACGGCGCGTAAAACATTCGCATGCAAAGGACGAGCAACATGAACAGCAGCGAGAAGGTCCTCGCTCGCTTGCGCTTGTGTCTCGCTTGAATCATGGGGCGATTGTCTTGCTTCTGGGTCTGGGTGAGGGGCGGTTGCCCTCCTTGCGCAAGCTACCCAAATCCAAGATATAGAGGAAGGGATGCGGGGGAGACGGCCTCTGGAGCCTGTTCGCTCGGGCCGGCAGTCCGCTTGGGATGCCCTGCGGCGCCGGCCTCTCGAGCCCATCCAACTCCAAACAGGTAGCGCAAGAAGCACCCAGGCCGCCCCGCAGTGGGGTCCCGGCAGGAAGAGTGGCCCTCAGCGCTGGCGCAAGGCGCCTCGAGCCGTAGAATGGGGTCTCGAAAAACACCGCCAGAAATGGCCTCTGGAGCCCGTCAGCCCCGATCGAACCGAATTTGGGCACGCCGCTGCCAGGGGGCCATCAACCCCGGGGGGCTTGAAGGCCGATGAGATGAGTCCACAAGCTGTTTCCGGACCGTCCCCCACTCGCCACGACTGAGCCCCACCGAAGCCCCGCGGCGGGTAACACCTCGACAACTAGAAAACATGTTCGATCGCTTCACAGACCGCGCCAAGAAAGTGATGAACCTGGCTCGCCAGGAGGCCCAGAGGTTCAACCACGAATACCTCGGCACCGAGCACGTCCTGCTCGGGCTCGTCCAGGAGGGCAGCGGCGTGGCCGCCAATGTCCTCAAGCAGATGCAGATCGACCTGGACAAGATCCGTGACGAGGTCGAGAAGATCGTCAAGACCGGCCCCTCCATGGTGACCCAGGGCCAGCTGCCCTTCACCCCGCGGGCCAAGAAGGTGCTCGAGCTCTCCCTCGAGGAAGCCAGCAACCTCGGTCACAATTACATCGGCACCGAGCACCTGCTCCTGGGCCTGATCAAGGAGAACGAGGGCATCGCAGCCCAGGTCCTGACTAACATCGGGGTCAAGCTTGAAGATGTGCGCGAAGAGGTCCTGGACTTCCTCGGCGCGGAATCGGCCGACGAGGAAGACGAGGATCCCACCATGGGCGAGGGCCCCCCCGGAAGCAGCAACGGCAAGAGCAAGACACCGGCCCTGGACTCCTTCGGCCGAGACCTGACCGAACTCGCCCGGGACGGCAAGCTGGATGTGGTCATTGGCCGCGCCGACGAGATCGAGCGCGTGATCCAGATTCTCTCACGGCGCACCAAGAACAACCCCGTGTTGCTCGGCGAGCCCGGTGTGGGCAAGACGGCTATCGTAGAAGGCCTGGCCCAGGGCATCATCAACAACGAAGTGCCCGAGATCCTGCGCGGCAAGCGCATCGTGGTCCTGGACCTGGCGCTGATGGTGGCCGGTACGAAGTACCGCGGCCAGTTCGAGGAACGCATCAAGGCGGTCATGAATGAAGTCCGTCGCGTGGGCGATGTGGTGCTGTTCATCGACGAATTGCACACCCTGGTGGGAGCCGGCGGCGCCGAGGGCGCCATCGACGCCTCGAATGTGCTCAAGCCCGCCCTCAGCCGCGGTGAGATCCAGTGCATCGGCGCCACAACCCTCGACGAGTACCGCAAGCACATTGAAAAGGACGGCGCCCTCGAACGCCGCTTTCAGTCGGTCAATGTCGATCCACCCACGCCGGAGCAGACCGTGGCCATCCTCAAGGGCCTGCGCGACCGTTACGAGGAACACCACCGCATCAAGTACACCGACGAAGCCCTCGAAGCCGCCGTCGATCTGTCGACGCGCTACATCAACAACCGCTTTCTGCCGGACAAGGCCATCGATGTCATCGACGAGGCGGGTGCGCGAGTGCGCATCAAGGCAATGGTCCCTGCTCCCGACACGCGCGAGCTGTTGACCCAAATCGAAGAACTCGAGCGGTCCAAGGATGGCGCAGTCACCGAGCAGGATTTCGAGAAGGCCGCTCAACTGCGCGACCAGGCCTACCAGCTCAAGAAAAAGAAGGAAGAGATCCAGAACGCGTGGCGCGCCGAGCAGAGCAGCACCGAGATCGTGGGCGAAGTGGATTCCGAAGTCATCGCCGAAACGGTTTCGAAGATGACCGGCATCCCGCTGACGCGCCTCGAAAACGCCGAAGCCGAACGCCTCCTACGCATGGAAGACGAACTCGGCAGCGTGGTCATCCACCAGGAAGAAGCCATCAAAGCCATCGCGCGCTCGATCAGACGCTCGCGCTCGGGCCTCAAGGACCCGCGCCGGCCCACGGGCTCGTTCATCTTCCTGGGGCCTTCGGGTGTCGGAAAGACCTACCTGTGCAAGCAGCTCGCGAAGTTCATGTTCGGCGACGAAGACGCCGTCATCACCATGGACATGAGCGAGTACATGGAAAAACACAACGCATCGCGCCTGGTGGGCGCGCCTCCGGGCTATGTCGGCTACGAGGAAGGCGGCCAGTTGACCGAGCGCGTGCGTCGACGCCCCTATTCGGTGGTGCTCCTCGACGAGATCGAGAAGGCCCACCCTGATGTGTTCAACATGTTGCTGCAGATCATGGAAGAAGGTCGCCTGACTGACTCCTTCGGTCGCCATGTGGATTTCCGCAACGCCGTCCTGATCATGACCTCGAACCTCGGTTCGCAGCAAATGAAGGCCGGCTCGCGCCTGGGCTTTGATCGCACAGGCGCCAAGACCGGGGACAGCGAGGCGGATCGCAAGAAGCGCATGAATGCCGATGTGATGATCGAAGTCGAGCGTCACTTCCGTCCCGAATTTCTCAACCGCGTGGACGAGTTGGTGGTCTTCAACCCGCTGAACCAGGACGACCTCAAGCGCATCGTGCACATCGAGCTGCGCGGTATCGAGTCGCGCCTGGCCGAACGCGGCCTGGCACTCGAGCTCGACGAGACCGCCACCGAATTCCTGATCAAGCAGGGCTTCAACGCGGACTACGGCGCGCGCCCCCTGCGTCGCGCCATCGAGCGCTACATCGAGGACCCGCTCTCAGAGCACATCCTGCGCGCCGAGTTCGAAGAGCAATGCCTGCTTGCGGTCACCGTGGCCAAGGACGGCGAGTCCCTCACCTTCCAACCCAAGGACACCACCCCCGCTCCGCCAACGAAGCCGGCGACCAAGAAGGTGACCAACAAGTAAGCAGCACTCGGCTGCCTTGACCGGCGCACGGCCCGGGCCGTTTTTTTCAGACTGGGTGGCTGGAGGTCTCGCAGCTGCGGGCAAGAGCGTAGGATGGCGGGCATGCTGAAGCTCCTCTTGATCTGTGCCCTGTTGGTGCCCGCGGCGCCAAGGGCCTTGCAAACCGAAGGCCCCGCGCCGGAGCTCGTGGCGCAGGCTGTGGAGGCCATCGACGGGGCGTTCAAGAACAAGAAGACGGGCACTGAGAAGCTTGTCGCGGCTCTCAACGCTTATGGGCGCACGGCTGACAAAGAGGTGGTAAAAAGCGTGGCCGCGGGGCTCAAGCGCAAGCAGAGCGAGGTGCAATTGGCGGCCATTGAAGCCCTGCGCTTCAATCCCCACCCTGACGCCCTCGAGGCCCTGCACCATTCTTTCAAGAAGGACAAGAAGCTGCGCAAGAAGGACGAACTCTACAGCGCTCTTGTGAAGGCCATCTGCCAGCACGGGAGTGAAAGCTCGATTCCACTTCTAAGCCGCAACCCGCTCCATAAAATCAGCCACGATGTGGCCCGGGCGCGCGTTTTGGGCTTCGGCATGATCCGTCATGCCGATTCGGTGGCGGGCCTCGTGAAACTCTTGCAGAGCGTGACTGCCCGGGTGCGCGAGCCCCTCATGGAGGACTTTCGCACTTCGCTTTACCTACTTACCGGCGTGGACAAGGGCACGAACACCCGGGCCTGGCTGGCGTGGTGGAACAAGAACAAGAAGACCATCAAGGTCGCCACTGAAGCGCCCAAGCTGCCCGAGTTGGCCCAAATCCGTTGGGAACGCTACTGGGGCTTGGAGCGCACATACGAGCGGGGCAAGAAACGCCGCGAGCGGGGCGACGACCCCGAGTGAAGAACGAAGCTGCGTCTGGCGGTGCATTTGAAGGCGATGCGCTTGAAGGCGATGACTTCGACGCCGAGTTGTTCGAGCGCCTGGGAGCCGCTGGACTCCTGCATCTGGGTGCCGAGCTGTTTCACAAGGGCCAGTACCATGCGGCCCACGAAGCCTGGGAGCAGAGCTGGCTGGCGGGAATGGACGACGATGAGTTCTGGAAGGGGCTGATCCAGGCCGCGATCTGCCTGCACCACTTCGAGCGCGGCGAGTTGGATGGAGCGCGCAAGCTATACCAGGGGCACCGACGGCTGCTAGCGGGATTTTGCCCCGAACACCGGGAGCTAAAGGTGGAGGCCTTCCTCGCTGAAATGAGCCGCTGCCTGCGGCCCGTGGTGCGAGCCGCCCCCACCGAAACCGTGGCCTTCGATGGTGCCACGGCTCCGCGGCTCCAATTCTTGTAGGGATTCTTGCAGGGCCGCCCTCTTGAGGGCGGCCCTCTGAAACTGAGCGGGGCTTTTTTTTGGAGGGAGCGGGAGAAGCGCGAAACCGCATCCTGGCGCTAGCGTCTCTTGACCGTGAAGAACGACCAACTACTGCACATCGTGGCCGGAGGGCCCAGCTATCCCCGCCGCCTGTCCCACATCGACGACCCGCCCAAGTCACTCTGGGCTTGCGGGCGCAGCGAGCTCCTCGAGAGCAATCGGGCGCGCCTGGCCATCGTGGGCACCCGCGCCCCCACGCCCTACGGCACGGCCCAGGCCGTGCGCTTCGCGGCGGCTTTTGCCCGCGCCGGAGTGGCGGTGGTCAGCGGCCTCGCCCGGGGCATCGACCAGGCTGCCCACGAGGGTTGCTTGAAGGCCAGCGGCGACACCCTGGCAGTCCTGGGCAGCGGGCTGCTGCGGCCCTGGCCCAACACTCCGCTCCTGGATCGGATCGCCGAGCGCGGGCTCCTGCTCTCGGAATTCGAGCCCGAGCAAGGCGCCCGCCCCCACCAGTTTCCCCAGCGCAATCGGATCATCTCCGGGCTCAGCGATGGCGTCCTGGTGGTCGAGGCGGCGGCGGCATCGGGCTCGCTGATCACCGCGCGCTGGGCCCTCGACCAGGGCCGCGAAGTCTTCGCCCTACCCGGACGGGTCGATCACCCCATGAGCCGCGGCACCCACAAGTTGCTGCGCGAGGGGGCACATTTGGTGGAGAGCCCCGAAGAGCTCTTGGCCGAGATCTACCCCAGCGAGCGCCTGGCGAAGAAGGTGCAGCCGACCAAGCGCCTGACGCCGGTGGAAAACTGCCTGCGGGGCGAAACTCTCAGCGCCGATGAGCTGGCCGACCGCCTGGCGCGCTCGGTGGGCGCCGTGCTCGGGGAGCTGGTGCCCTTGGAAGTCGAAGGTCGCGTGGTGCGCGCTCCTGGTGGGCTCTTTCGCCTGGCGGAAGAGGGCCTCTGACGCGCTGCTCGGATGTCGGGTTAGACCGAAGCCAGAGTCGCCTCGACAGCGAGCATCAGGCCGGTCAGGATGCCGCAGCCCACGAGGAAGTGCAGCAGGCGCCGGGGAAAGCTCTTGAGCGCGGCTCCGTCCTCGGTTTCGGTGAAGAAGGCACTCATCATCACGATCACGGCCGAGATCAGGCCAAACAGGCAGAGGTGGATGACGAGATCGTTCACGCGCCGGTCTCCTGGGCGCTCGCACCTGCTTTGGACTCGTCCGCGGCTGCGCCTCCGCCAAACTCCTGGCGTTCCCCGAAGCCGTAGACATCGAGCATGGTCTGGATGTTGAGCAGACCGGCCACCGACGCGATCACGAGCCCGGCTTCGCCGTAGGGAATGTGGCTACTGACGGCTTTTCCGCCGCCGAAGAGTTCAGGCAGGAGCGCCGGCAGTCCAGCCATGAATTGGCCGCCCCAGTAGTAGTAGTGTCGTTCTCGGCTGAGGTTGAGGCCCTCGGCCAGAATGGTGCCGAAGGTGACCAGGCCAACGATCATGCAGAAGACCAGCACGGCACGCAGGCGGCGGCCCTGGAAGAGATGCCCGAGGCCTGGGACCAGCCAGGTCAGCAGCACGGCAAAAGCCGGTGAGCCGAAGCCCCGGGATTCGCCCCGAGGCAGACGGGCGGCGAAGTGCGCGTGGCACATAAGCGCCACATTGAACATCCCCGAGGCTGCGGTGAGCATGGAACCCAGGGCCACGGTGGAGGGGAACTCCCGGGGGTAGGGCATGCCGTAGCCGTAGTTCTTCAAGTGGTACAGCAGGGCGCCGAGATTGCCGGCCTCGGGAGCGAGGGCCGGCGCGAAGGCGCCGCGCAGCTCCTCCTGCAAAAACTCGAAGCCCATGCCGCCGGAGAGTTTGAGACCCAGCAGATAGATCCCCTGGACGACCACGAAGGCCACCAGGGCAAAGCGCGTGCGTCCCAGGTACAGATGCCCTGCACCGGGCATGAACCATGTGAGCAACACGGCCACGGTGGGCTCGCCAGCAGGCCGGGTGGATTTGGGGGTCTTGGTCAGGATGGCCATGTGAAGAGGCTGGCAGTGTACGAAGCGCGGACGAGAGGTGAGAGCTTGGTTGCCCAAGGATCTCGGCCATGAGGATGCCCGGGGAGGCGTCCGGGGCGCTACACTCCCGCCCATGGCTGCCAAACCCCATGAGACCGACCTGCGCGTGCGCTACTCGGAGACCGATCAGATGGGCGTGGTGCACCATGCGAACTACCTGGCCTACATCGAGGAAGCCCGCACCCTGATGATGGAGACGCTTGGCCTGGACTACGCGGAGCTCGAGGCCTCGGGCATCGGGTTGCCAGTACGGCAGATCGAGGTGCGCTATCGCCAGGCAGCCTATTTTGGCGACGAGTTGCTTGTCCGCACCTGGGTGGCGGGCATGCGGGCGGCCTCGGTGACCTTCGAATACGAGCTATTGCGGCCAGCCGACGGCGTACTGATCGCCACGGCCAAGAGCGAATTGGCCTGCGTGGACCTCTCCAAGAAGCCCCTGGAAGTGCGCGCCCTGCCCGCTGACTTGCGCCGCCGCCTGGAGTCCGAACCGGCCTAGGCCGGTTCGTCGGGGCTGAAAGGGTTGTCGCAGAATGAGAGGCTGGAATCGTTCCCGGGATCATCCTCGAAGGGCGGCTGCTCCATGGCGGGCAGGGCGCTGAGCGCAGGGGCATCCTCACGAAACGGGCCCCGAACTCCCTCGCCGGGATGGATGCCGGGTAGGGCCTCCAACAACCGGTCGCGGCAGTGAGGGCAGGGGCGCCCGTTCGAGAGGGTGTTCAAGCGGGGAAACTCGCCTGCAGCCTGGCCCGTGGGCATTCCGCAGGTGAAACAAAGGGTCGGCCGGGGATCACTCATAGCCTTCAGAATCGGCATTCAAGTGAGGTCGCCTTGAGGGCCGAATAGGTCCTTGCACGCCAGAGTCTTCCGTTGACGGAAGATTTCGCCCGAAAGGGTGGCCAAACTCCGCTCCAAATCCTATGCTTGGGATGCAATAGCGCCTCATGAGGCTCTAAGCGGCACTTGAAATAGCACTAAATTGGTGCGAAATACAAGAGACACATAACTCTAGATATGCTCCAACTCACCAAGCGCACCGAGTACGGCTTGATCGCATTGGTTCACATGGTGGACCAGGGCGGCGAGTATACGAGTGCTCGTGAGATCGCGGAGAGCTACCCGATCCCCAAGCGGCTCCTGGCCGAGGTGCTCAAGGACCTCGCGCGCAGTGGCTTGGTGAATTCCTTGCGCGGCTCGACTGGTGGCTACGCCCTGGCGCGACCCCCCGAACAGATCACCGTGGGGGACATCGTCAGCGCCCTCGAAGGCGCCCCCACCCTGGCGAGTTGTGACACGGCGGACGGCAACGCCAGCGACTGTGAAGTCGAACCCGTCTGCCCCATCCGCTCACCCTTGCAACGCATCCGCAAAGGCATCTGGCTCCAGATGCAACGCACCTCACTGCGCGCCCTGGTGACCCCAAGTCCACAGGCCGCCGATCTTCCCTTGACCGCCCGGAACGGCCCCGCCGCATCCTGAGCAGCACTGATGAACCTCCCTATCTATCTCGACTTTCAGGCCACGACCCCCGTGGATCAACGGGTGCTCGACGCCATGCTGCCCTATTTCAGCGCAACCTTTGGCAACGCTGCCAGCCGCAGCCATTCCTTCGGCTGGGCTGCCGAAGAAGCCGTGGGCCGCGCGCGCAAACAGATCGCCGATCTGATCGGTGCTTCGCCCAAGGAGATCGTGTTCACGTCGGGCTCCACCGAAGGCATCAACCTCGCGCTCAAGGGCGCGGCGGAAATGTATGCCGCCAAAGGCAAACACATCATCACCACTCAAGTGGAGCACAAGGCCGTGCTCGACACCTGCAAACGCCTCGAACAAGAGGGCTACGAGGTGACCTACCTCAAGCCCGACAAGACGGGACGGGTCTCGGCCGAGGTCGTCGAAGAAGCCCTGCGCGACGACACGATCCTGGTGGCCCTCTTGTGGGCCAGCAACGAGATCGGAACGATCAACCCGGTGCGCGAAATCGGAAAACTCTGCCACGAACGAGGCGTCTTGCTGTTCACCGATGCCACCCAGGCCGTGGGCAAACTGCCCGTGGATGTGGAGAGCGACAACATCGACCTGTTGTGTCTCTCGGCCCACAAGATCTACGGGCCCAAGGGAGTCGGCGCCCTGTTTGTGCGTCGCCGCAACCCGCGGGTGCGCTTGGTGGCGCAAATGGACGGCGGCGGACACGAACGCGGGATGCGCTCGGGCACCCTGAATGTCCCCGGAATCGTGGGACTCGGCGCGGCCTGCAATATCTGCCAAGAAGACTTTCAAAAAGACCTCGATCACGGCCGCGGACTGCGCGATCGCTTTGAAAAGCAGATTTTCGAAGCCCTCGACCATGTCTACATCAACGGCGACCCCGAAAACCGTTTGCCACAGGCCAGCAACATCTCCTTCGCCTATGTGGAAGGCGAGTCGCTGATCATGGGCTTTGCCGACATCGCTGTGTCGTCGGGCTCCGCCTGCACATCCGCCAGCCTCGAACCCAGTCATGTGCTGCGAGCCTGTGATGTGGGTGACGAGCTGGCGCACTCATCCATTCGCTTCAGCTTTGGTCGTCTGACCAGCGCAGAAGAAGTCGACCACGCAGCCGCCCAGGTCATCGAGGCCGTCAAGCGTCTGCGCGAGTTGTCACCCCTCTACGAGATGGTTCAGGAAGGCATCGACCTCAGCACCATCAACTGGTCGGGACACTGATTCCACCCGCTCCTAAATTGAACAATTGACCAGCTCAATTTCCAGCTAGTACGAACCAAACCATGGCTTACTCAGACAAGGTCCTCGACCACTACAACCAACCGCGCAATGTGGGCTCGCTCGACAAGAAGAAGACGAGCGTGGGCACCGGCGTCGTCGGCGCTCCCGAGTGCGGCGATGTGATGAAACTCCAAATCGAAGTCGAGGGCGACATGATCATGGACGCCAAGTTCAAGACTTTCGGCTGCGGTTCGGCGATCGCCAGCTCCTCCCTCGCCACCGAGTGGATCAAGGGCAAGACTATCGACGAGGCCATGCAGATCCAGAACACCGAAATCGTCGAGGAGCTCTCCCTGCCGCCAGTCAAGATCCACTGCTCGGTCCTGGCCGAGGACGCGATCAAGTCCGCCATCGCCGACTACAAGTCCAAACAACCCAAGAATCAGGATTCCGAGCCCCAGGGAGAAGCCCGATGATTTTGATCACCACAAGAGCGGCCGACGAAGTGCGACGCATCATCTCCGAGCAGGAACTGCCCTCCGGCACGGGATTGCGGGTCGGCGTCAAGGGCGGTGGCTGTTCGGGCTTTTCCTACACCCTGGGCTTCGATGATTCGGTGGGAGAGACCGACCAGGTCAACGACATCGAGGGCATCAAGGTCATCTGCGACCCCAAGAGCTTCTTGTACCTCAACGGGACCCAGATTGACTTCGAGGACAACCTGATGGGCCGCGGATTCAAATTTGGCAACCCGAATGCCTCCAAGAGCTGCGGCTGCGGCGAGTCCTTCTCTGTCTAGACCGGGTTATCCATGGCTCTTTGCCCCCACTGCGAGGCGACTCTCGAAACGCCTCTGTGCTGCATGAGCTGTCAGGCTCTGCTGGAGACCGAGGCCGCGCTTTCGCCCTTCCAGATCTTGAACCTGGAGCGGGGCTGGAGCGTCGACCCTCATGAACTCCAACAGAAGCTCCTGCGCTTTACGCGCATGGTGCACCCCGATTTTTTTGTCGGAGCTGAGCCCCGCGAACGAGAACTCGCCGAGCGCCACAGTGCCGCCATCAATGCCGCTCACACGACTCTGAGCCGCGATACGACGCGGGCCGACTTGTTGCTCAACGAACTGGGCGGGCCGTCGGAGAAGGACGAGCGCCAAATGCCCCAGGCCTTCCTGATGGAGGTTATCGAGTGGAATGAAACCCTCGAGGAAGCTCGCGCGCAGATCAAGGACCCGGCTACCGAAGCACGACTCCAAGAGCTCGACGAGACCTTGAAATGCGAGCGAGTCAAAATCCTGACAGCCGTGGGCGCTGGGCTCACGCCCCTGCCCCCTTCTGGCGCAGCCGAGCTCCTCGAAGTCCGAAGAGACCTGAATGCCGTGCGCTACATCGACCGCGCCCTCACCGAGCTCGAGGTCCTGCGCCTTGAGGGTGCTGCGAGCTGACCTCACTCACTGCCAAGAAACAGTACTGACCATGGGCTACATCGAGCTCACCGTCCTGAACAACAATGTGTCGCCCCTGGCCATGGGGATCGACCTCGGGACCACCAACTCCCTCGCTGCCGTTTGGAAGGATGGCCGGCCGCTGGTGATCAAGCCCGAGGGCCATTCATCGGGTTCGGTGCCCTCGGTGATCCTATTGCCAGAGCAGGGCGAGAACACCGTGGGCCATGCAGCGAGGGCCCAAGCCATCGTGGACCCGCGCAACACGATTTTCTCCATCAAGCGTCTCCTCGGCCGCGGACTGGAGGATGTGCGCGAGGATCTGAAATCCTTGCCCTTCCCGGTCGTGGAAGATGCGGCAGGTGTGTTGCGCATCCAAGCCCACGGCAAGGAGTACACCCCCGAGGAGCTTTCCGCGATGATCCTGATGCGCGTGCACAGCCTCTGCTGTCGTAGCATGGGCGGTGCCGAAATCCAGAAGGCCGTCATCACCGTGCCGGCCTACTTCGATGATACGCAACGCCAGGCCACCCGCGACGCCGCGCGCCTCGCCGGCCTCGATGTGCTGCGCATCATCAACGAGCCCACCGCCGCCAGTCTGGCCTATGGACTCGACCAGAACGCAGGCGGCAACATCGCTGTCTACGACCTCGGCGGCGGCACCTTCGATATTTCGATCCTGTCCATCGAGGATGGTGTCTTTCGTGTCCTGGCCACCGGTGGCGACACGCGCCTGGGCGGTGATGACTTCGACCGCACCCTGGTGGACCTCGTGCTGGATGAACTCAAGGACAAGCTGCCCCGCGAGGAACTCGAAGATCCCGCCCTGCACCTGGCCGCGCGCCTGGCCGCCGAAAAGTGCAAGTGTGAACTCTCCGAACATCCCGAAGCCGAATTGCACCTGACCCTGCCACAAAGCGGCGCGCATCTGCGCCTGCAAGTCACCCGCGAGGAGTTCCAAGAGCGTGTGGCAGCACTCATCGAGCGCACCCTGCAAGGCTGCCGCCGCGCGGTCTCCGATGCCGGCCTTGAGCCGAGTGACATCGCCGAGGTGGTCATGGTGGGCGGCTCGACCCGCATACCCGCCGTGCGCGAGGCCGTGGCTGCTTTCTTCGGCCGCTTGCCCCACACCGAACTCAACCCCGACGAAGTCGTGGCCCTGGGCGCCGCGGTGCAAGCCCACATTCTCACCGGCGGCAGCCGCGACCTGCTCTTGATGGATGTCACGCCTCTCGCGCTGGGTCTCGAAACCATGGGCGGCGCCGTGGCCAAGGTCATCGCGCGCAACTCGACGGTGCCCTGCCAGGCCACCGAGGGTTTTACGACCTACGCCGACAACCAGACCGGACTCGATTTTAACATCGTCCAGGGCGAGCGCGAACTGGCCGAGGACTGCCGCAGCCTGGGCAAGTTCAAGCTGACCGGCATTCCGCCCATGCCAGCCGGCATGGCCCGGATAGCGGTGCGCTTTCATGTGGATGCCGATGGACTCTTGAAGGTTACCGCCCGCGAAGAATCCACCGGTGTGATGGCCTCGATCGATGTCGAACCCAAGCACGGACTGACCGACAACCAAGTCGAGACCATGCTCAAGGAGTCCTTGATCTACGCCCGCGAAGATTTCGAGAAGAGCCGCAGCGCGGGCCTCAAGACCGAGATCGGCGGCATGTTGCTGGCCACGAAGAAATCCCTGGCTGGCGTGCGCGATCTACTCGACCGCGAAACCTGCCTCGACATTGACGAAGCCATCGAGGCAGCCAACAAGGCCCTTTCAAGCTCCGACGGCAAGGTCCTGCAAGCAGCCCGTGACGGCCTCGAACAGGCCACCGGACCTCTGGCCGCGCTGTTGATGGACCGCGTGGCGCGCTCCGCCCTGGCGGGCAAGCGCCTGGACGAGGTCTGAGTCTCAGGTGCTCTGCGCTGTGCCAATCAAGCGCCAGGCAAGTGCAACTCAAGCGCCATAGAGCGCGAAGTAGACCGCAACACCGCTGATCGAAACGAACAGCCACAGGGGATAGGTGCGCCGCGCCATGCGCCTATGGTCGTCCCAGCGCTGCTTGCGAGCCAGCCAGAAAGTTCGCAGCACCATGGGCAGGTTGATCACCGCGCCGAGGATGTGGCAGAGGAGCAGCACCAGGTAGGCCGTGCGCCAGACCCCCTCACCGCGGAAGCCCACATGACCGCCGAGGGACGGCAGGACCTTGAAATGGTAGTGCAAGTAGCTGGCGAGAAAAGCCGCGCTAAAGAGGAAGGCAAGCCCCATGAGCCGGGCGTGCAAGTGTTTTCTCTTGCGCCGAATCGCAACCAGACCGACCACGAGCAATAATGCGCAAATGCCGTTGAGCATGGCGTTCAGGCGCGGCTGAGCGCTGAGCATGTCGCGCTTGCCGGCCAAGAATCGCACGCGATCCACGGCCTGGACGGTGCCTTGCTTGTCGGTGCCTTGGTAGTAGCCACGGATCTTGCCGGCGCCATCGACCGCCACCAAGAAGGAACTGTGGCTCACCAAAAGCCCCGGATCGGCATCGGGGTCGCGTTCGACGGCCAGCTTGAAGCTCTTGCGAATCAGCTCGTAGATTTTTTCCTCGTCGCCGGTGAGCCACAACCAACTGCCATCCTCCGTGCCCTCAAAGTGTGAGGCGTAGTCGTTCAGTACTCGCACCGTGTCGTGCTCGGGGTCCACGGTGATGGCCACTACGGGAGCGCCGGCGTCGCCCAGGAGTTTGTGGGCGCGACTCATCTCCCCCACCAACTGCGGGCAGATGGTGGCGCAGCGGGTGAAGATGAATCCCACCAGCCAGGGCTTGCCTGCGAGGTCTTCCCTGGTGACGCGGCCGCCGTTCGCGGATTCCAAGTCAAAGGTCGCGATCTCACCGAACTCCGCAGGCGAGGTGGTGCCCGCGGCGAGTTCAAAGCTCGGGCCGCCGCCCTCTTGCAAGGTGCAAGCAGAAAGCCCCGCCAGGGCCAGGGCCAGGCAGCCTGCTCGCCCCAGGGTCATGCGCCCAGGCCGCCGGAGATCCATTGATCGATGAAGATGACCGCGAAGAGGACGGGCAGATAGATCAAGGAAACGACGAACAGGGCCCGCGCTCGGCATTGATTCTGAACCAGGGTGAAGCGCAGGGAGTAGGCGCTATACATCAACCCCGCCGCCAGGGCTCCCACGCCATAGGCTGCGCCGGCGTCGCCCCAAACGCTGGGCAAGAGTGAAATCGGCAGCAGCACGAGGCTGTAAGCAAAGGCCTGAATGCCCGCCGCCCGCTCACCGCCCTCGAGCACCGGCACCATGATCATTCCCGCGCGGCGATAGTCCTCGCGGTAGATCCAGGCGATGGCCATGAAGTGCGGAAACTGCCAGGCGAAGACGATGGCAAAGAGCGAGACAGCCCAACCGTTGATGCCGCCCGCCAAGGCGGCATAGCCAATAGCCACGGGCATGGCTCCGGGCAGGGCCCCTACCAAGGTGTTCAGGGAACTGACACGCTTGAGCGGCGTGTAGATCGCGACATAACAGAAGAGCGATCCGAGGGCCATGAAGGCCGAGAGCAGGTTGAAGTGCAAGGCCAAACCAAAACTGGCTGCCGCCCCGAGTACACCGGCCACCAAAATCGCATTGCGCACGCTGATGCGACCGGTGAGCAAGGGGCGACCTGCGGTGCGTTTCATGCGCCGGTCGGATTCGCGTTCAAGAACCTGGTTGAGGGCGCCACCGCTGGCCGCCGAACAACTGATCCAGAAGGCGGCTTCCAGGGCGCGCGGCAATTCGGACCACGCACCCGCGCCGAGGATGGCACCCACCAGGGCGCCCAGGGTCACGAGGGAAGCCAGGCGTAGTTTCATCAACTCGGCCCAGTCCCCGCAGCATTGCAGCACCGCGGCGCCAAGCGAGAGGGCGGTCTTGGCGCTTGAGGCGTCGCGTCTCACGCAGCACCTCCGGGGTTTGCTTGCAAGAGTGCGCCCTCTTCAGCGGGAGCCACGCGGCCGCTGACCTGGGCCCACATGGTGGTCGACACGAGTTGCGCCAGGAGCAGCGCACCAAAGAGCACATGCAAGGTGGGCAGAATCGACTGGTGGATTTCAGGCACGGCGCTGCCAACCACCAGGAAGACGATCCAGAACGAACCCGACCCGAGGAGCAACTGACTGCCCAAGAGGATGTTCAGGCGCAAGGCAATGGCCTCTTGCATGCCGCGGCCCGCTGGGTTCTGGTCGTCGTGGCGGGCGCTCGCTTTGAGCTTCTTCGCCAGGAAAAAACAGAGCACCGTCGAGACGAGCACGAGGGCGATGTGGACGGCCAAGGCCGTGTTCGACACGGCGTGGCGCAACCAAGCGCCGGCGAAGATGGTGCCGTATACCACGCACAGGGCTGTCAGGGCGCTGCGTTTCAATTCCGTGGCTTGGGGCCAGGGCTTGTGCGCGCCCACGGGCCAGCGCGGCGAGAGGTAGACGACGCTCGCGGCCAGAACACAGAAGACCAGTTGCGCCAAGGCGCCGTGCAAAAAGGCCAGGGAAGGGCTGTTTTCGAGGACGCGCAAGCCACCCAGGGCGCCCTGGGCGCAGACCGCGAGGAGCGCAGCGCCGGTCAGGATGCGCGCTCGACGACGGGGGTCGGCGAGGAGCGTGGCCACGAAGGTAGCGATGGCCAGAAGCCCCACCAGAGCGCCAAACAAACGGTGGGTGTGTTCGGCGAAGGTGCCGTCGTCGCGAAACCACTTCTCCACGGGATAGAACAGAAGGAAGTGGTCACCGCGACCTGGCTCGAGCACGAGCCAGCCGTCGATGGCCATGCCGGCCTCGATACCGGTCACCGTGCCGCCAAAGAGCAACAAGGGCACCGCCGCGAGGAGGGTCGCCAGTGCTAGTCGCCGGGGCCAGCGCGGATGAGTGCTAAGAGCTGTAGTCACAAGACAGGCAGGGGATGAATCGCGAAAGGAAGAGGTGAGTCAGTGCCCGCCCGTGGCCAGGTCGGGCAGGGTCTCGTAGGCCTCGGGATGGGCCAGAGAATGCACGAAGTGCGCCAAGGCCCACAGGTCCTCGTCGAGGAGCAGCGCTTCGCCGCTCGCCTTGAAAGCACCCGCGAGACCCGGCATGGGGGTCCCATTGATGCCAACCAGAATACGCCGATAGATGTCGATCGGTGCCTCTCCATGGAAAAAGGGACCGCTCTTCAGGTTGCGTGCCTCCACCTGGTGGCCCCACACATCCTCGAAGGCGGGTACGAGCTTGGTGGATCCGTGACTCGCGGGGCGCAGGGCCGCGGGACCGTCGCCCAGGCCCTCGGCGCCGTGGCAAATGGCGCAGTTGGCGCCTTCCTCGGCGAGGTAGAGCTGGCGGCCGCGCACCAGGGAAGCGGCCGTGGCAGGGGGAATCGGGCCGGCGAAGCCGATGCGCTCGCGGTCGGGGTCGAGCCAGTTCTCGCGCACCCACTCGGCGGCCTGTGCGGCCAGCTCCCCCGTCACCTCGCCCGTGTCTTCGTACTCCGCCACGAGGTAGCTCTCTGCCTCGCCGCGCATGGCCAGAAGGCGCACGAAGTCAGCCAGGCCAGCTATTTGCGACTTGGTAAGTCGGACGCCAAAACTGGGCATGGCCGTGCCTGCGATGCCCTGGGAGATAGTGCGCTCAAGGTCCTCTTGCTCGGGTCGAGCCCCATGAGCCAGGGGAGTGTATTTGAAATATCCTAGTCTAAAGTCCCGCGGCACGGGTTTGAGGGAGAAGCCCGTGTGGCCGTCGCCGCCGCCCTCATTGCCGTGGCAGTGGAGGCATTCGCGGCGGTAGAGCTTGGCGCTGAGTTCCCCAGGCGGCGAGCCTGCCTGGGCGAAGGGGGTCTTGAGCTTGGGGGCTGTGGAGCTGCCATACAGACCCTCGAGCTCGGCCAAGAGGGCCGCGAGGGCAGCGGAATCGCCCTGGAGAGCTTCTCTGCTGGCCTCGCCGAGGGCGTAGTCCCGGGGTCCCGCTCCAAAGTCGAGGCCGCAGCCAGCCAAGAGACTGGAGCCAAGTATGAGGAGCGGCAGCACGAGCTGGGAGGTAGCGGTCATCAGGAAGAGACGGGTCAAGAAAGGCCCGAGAGAGCGCCGAGCGCCTTCATGAGGGGTCATTGGGGGCCACGCACTCGGAGTGGGGCCCTCAAACTGGAGGGCAGAGAAGTTTGACCGACTCCGCGCTGGAGTCAAGGGAACAGCCCTTCCAAGCCCCCATCCCCCTGGACGCGCTACCGCAGCTGAAGGTTAGCTGAATCGTACCAGGTACTCTGCCGCTGATGAGGCGTACCAGGTACGCCTCATCAGCGGCAGAGTACCTGGTACGATTCAGCTGAGTACCTGGTACGATTCAGCTAACCTCGGCCGCGGCCCGTGCGTTGGGCAGGCGCATGTAGTCAAACAGCCCCGCCTCGTCGTAGATGATGCGATCGGCGTAGCCGTCGAACCAGATCGCATCAGGGTTGCGGGCCACGATGCAGACTTGGCCTCGCTCGGGGGCGTCGGCGGCGCTGCGGATCAGCTTGAAGATGACCACGCCGTGCTCGGTTCCGGGGACACCCGCCAGGGGCTCGTTGGTCACGGCCACAACCTCGGTCTTGCCCTTGTAGTGGGTGATCGAGAGGCGCGCGTGGGACTCCACACCGGAGAGGCCCTTTTGGGAATCGTTCAGAATCTGCCAGGCGGTCTCGATGGGCACATTGAAGGCCTTGTGGGCCACGATGTCGCGGCCGCAGAAGAAGTAGTGGTTGTTGGCTCCCACCCGCTTGAGGGCGCGCTGCATCACGCGCAAGGCATCGGCAGAGTCGTTGATGCCCTTGATGATCGGTGATTGGTTCTCGACGCTGAGCCAGCCGCGACTAACCAGCCCGTCCATGGCGGCTCCTGCCTTCGGCATCCACTTCAAAGCACCGGAGCCCTCCTCGATGTAGTGGCCCTGGTCGTCCTTGGCGAGGAACTCGTCGGGGTGGTTGAAGTGCACCATGAAGCGCATGCTTACATGCGGATAGGTCTCGTGAAAGCTGTCGAGCATGGCCAAAAAAGTCGCATCGATGCGCTCGGGGAAGAAGGCCAGTTCCTTGGTGCCGATGCGGATCGCCTCAACGCCGGCCTCGGCAAGAGCCCCCAGCCAGGCCGCCAGCTTTAGGTTGGAGAGCACCATGGGATCGCCGCCCGAAAGCAAGATCTCGCGCAACTTCTCGCGACCCGTCTCCGGGTGGCGGCCGCCGTTGGATGCCACCAGAGCGTTATGGGTGCGGATGTAGTGGGTGACCTCGGAGATCTGGGCCAAGCCCTTCCTGGCGACAGTGCCATCCTGGCGCTCGACATCCCTACCGCTGATCAACTCCTCGCGATAGCAGAAGCGGCAGTGGGCAGAGCAGGTCGAGATGACATACATCAGCCCCATCTCATATTTGTGCAAGAGCCCCTCCAGGGGGCTGTAGTCCATCTGGTGGCCGGGGTCCTCGGAACCTTCGAGGTTCTCGGTCTCATCGGCGCTGGCCTTCACGAGGCGCTGGATGGCAGTACTCCCTTGGGCCAGCTCGAAGTAGTGCCGGGTCATCTTGACCGGCATGCGCTGCTCCACATCCCGACGGGTCCCCTTGAGGGCGCTCAACTCCTCGAGTTCCTCCTTCGAATAGAAACCCAGGATGTCCGCCGGAGCGTTCTCGTCCTGGAAAGGGCTCAGGCCATTGACGGTCTGACGGTCGTAGCGGAGATTCTCCACGCCATCGAGGAAAGTCTGCTCGCGGGCTGTAGGGGTGTGCTTGGGGGCAGTCATCTGGAAGGCCGTGAGGAAAGGGGGGTCTCGCGGAGGAGGCTACCGGAGGTCTAGTTCTAATGTAACCAGGTGGACAATTTCACGCCCATACCGTACCTTCTTGAACAAGAGTCCGCCACCATGCTCGTCTCCGATCTCATAGCAGCCGCCAGCGAGCGCCTGACCCCCACCGACCGCCGCATCGCCGAAGCCGTGCTGGAGGAACCCACCCTCCTGGCCTTTGGAACGGTTTCTGATCTGGCCGGGCTGGTGGGCACAAGTCGGCCCTCCATCGTCCGCTTCGCCACAAAACTGGGTTTTGGAGGCTATTCCGACCTCCAGGACCGGGTCCGGCAGGGGCTTTCGAAGCAACTCTCCCGGCCTAGCCAACGGGTGCGCCAGCAGGACGAAGCTCTGGCCCCTTCCCGGGCGGCCCTCGAAAGCGCCCTCGGCCGGGCCTTCGACACCCTCGACGATGGGCGCCTCAAAACCCTGGCGGCCCCCATATGCGACGCAAAGCATGTCTGGATCCTCTCCGGCGAGACCTCCCGAGCCGGGGCCTACGCCTTCCTCAGCGGGATGAAGATGATCCGCGCCGGTGTGCACCTCGTGGAGGAGCACACCAGCGCCGGAGACCTCAGCAGCGCCGCGCCAGGGGATGTGGCCGTGGTCTTCGACTTCACCCGCTACCGCCGGCACGCCATCGAAACCGCCCGCCTGCTCGCCAGCCGAGGCGTGGCCATCGTGGCCGTCACCGACGGCCCGCTCTCCCCCTTGACCTCTCTCACCGACCACTGGTGCGAGTTGGAAGTGCCCGCCATCGGCCCCTTCGACAGCTCGGTGCCCGCTGTGATCGTGGCCGAACTGCTGGTGGCCCACATCACAACCCAACTGCGCGACGAGGCCCGCGAGAACATCGACCGCACCGAGGCCCTCTGGGAAATCTCGGGGACTTTTCTCTAACAGACTGCCGGATTCATGCGGCTCCGCGAGGTGCAGCTCCTCGACTGCTCCAAGAGCCTGCGGATAAGGGATCCCAGGCGCTCGCCCCCAGCCCTCTCCCCCTCCGGAGCGCGTTCTTGGGCTGCCCCCTCCGACTTCAGCTCCGGATGCGAATCAAGCATCTTTGCTTCCGTTACTCAAACACCCTGGTTGGCTTCGACGACCGCGCCCTAGCGCAATTCTTCCGCGACAAACCATTCGCAACAAACCCATTCGCAAGAAAGAAGTGCGTCCTTCCGCGAGCACTTTTTTTGCGTGAACGAACTGCCGCATCTGCTATGCGTGGTGTCCTGGCAAGACTCCCTACCCGGCGCCGCCCGCGAACCCAAACCGTGCCCCTCTCCAGCGCCACGCCCTCTTCCGCTCCTATTCCCAGTGGCCCGGGCTGCTTGTGGGCTTGGGCCTGATTTGGGTGTCGCCAAAATGTGCGGCTGACAAGGGCGAGTGGGTACCATGGCGCCATGCAGACCCTCTCAATTCTCGCTGCGCTCTGGTTGGTCGTCGGCGCACAAGATTCGGCTGATTCCGTTCACCACCACCTCGTCGTCGATCTCGAACCCTCCGCCCACTCCTTGGAAGTGATCGACACGATCCGCCTGGGCCCCGAACTTCAGAGCGCAGGCACGGAATTCACACTCTCGAGCGCTCTTGCCATTCGCTCAAGCACGCCCGCGGTTCTGCGCCTCGGGGAAAGTGATGGGCTGGCTCGCTACGCCCTCAGCCAGCCGGCAGTCGAAGGACAGTTGCGCCTCGAGTACGGCGGCTCGTTCGACTACGGCCTCTCGGACAAGGCCGAGGAATACACCCGCGGCTTCCGCGAATCGCGTGGCGTAGTCTCGCCCGAAGGCGTCTACCTCCACGGCGGCAGCGCCTGGGTTCCCAGCTTTGGCGACGGACTCTTGAGCTTCGAGTGCGAAGTCAGCGCGCCCGCCGACTGGCATGTCATCAGCCAAGGTGGCGGCAACTCGAAAGTCAGCGAGTACACGGCGCGCTGGAACTCCGGAGGCACCCTCGAACAGGTCTATCTCGTGGGCGGCCCCCTGGTGCGCTTCGAGGATCGTGCGGGCGATGTAGAGGCCCTGGTCTACCTGCACGAAGACGATGCGGCCCTGGCCTACAAGTACCTCGAAGCCACGGCGCAGTATCTCGAGATGTACCGCGGCCTCATCGGTCCCTACCCCTACGAAAAGTTCGCCATGGTGGAGAACTTCTGGGAGACCGGCTACGGCATGCCCTCCTTTTGCCTCTTGGGGCCACAAGTGGTGCGCTTTCCCTTCATCCTGCACTCGTCCTACCCCCACGAAATCCTGCACAACTGGTGGGGCAACTCTGTCTTCGTCGATTACGAAAGCGGCAACTGGTGCGAGGGCTTGACGGCCTATATGGCCGATCACCTGATCAGCGAGCAGCGCGGCAAGGGCGCGGAGTACCGCCGCACGGCGCTGCAAAAATACCGCGACTTCGTAAAGCAGGGCCGCGACTTTCCCCTGAGCGAGTTCCGCTCACGACACAGCGCCTCCACCGAAGCCGTGGGCTACGGCAAGTCTCTGATGACCTTTCACATGCTGCGGCGGCGCTTGGGCGACGAACAGTTCATAGCCGGAGCGCAACGCTTCTTCAGCGACAACAAGGGTCGCCGGGCGAGTTTCGACGACTTTCGCCTGGCCCTCGAGGCGGTCTCGGGTGATGACCTCGCAGCCTTTTTTGAGCAGTGGGTGGAAGGCCTCGGCGCGCCCTTCCTGGTGCTTTCGGAGGTCGAACTCGAAACCACCGACGGGGGCTTTGCGCTCAACTTTTCCATCGCTCAGACTCAAGCCGAGGAGCCTTTCGACTTGGCCGTGCCCGTGCGGGTCACCACGGTCGAGGGGCTACTCGAAGTCGAGGTCCCGGTGGCGGGGCGCTTGAGTGAATGCCGCGTGGTGTGCAAGGCCCAACCTACGGGCATCGAGATCGACCCCCTCTTCGACCTCTTCCGGGTCCTGGAGTACACCGAGACGCCGCCCTCCATCGGGCAGATCTTCGGCGAGGAGCGCGTGCTCTGCGTGTTGCCCGCCGACGCGAGCGATGCCGGCGCGCTCTATCGCAACCTCGCCAACGAGTGGCAGAGCGCTGAGCACAAGATCGAGTTTGCCCTCGACAGCGAACTCAAACAACTGCCCGCGGATCGTTCGATCTGGATCATGGGCCGAGAAAACCGCTTTGCCCCGGCGCTGTTCGATTCGCTTCAATCCGCCAGTCTCAACGGGGAAGGGCTAAACCTGGCAGGAGCAGCGGTCCCCGCCGAGAACTACTCGGCCGTGGTCATCGCCCGCCACCCGATGTCGGTTGAACGCGCCCTCGGCTTTCTCTCCCTGGAGCCCACTGAGGCCCTCGCCGGTATGGCGCGCAAGCTGCCGCACTACGGAAAGTACTCCTACCTGGCCTTTGAAGGCAACGAGCCGACGAACCGGGTCAAGGGCCAGTGGGGCGCCGAAGGGTCGCCCCTGGTACGGCGCCTCTCAGAAGAGCCCCTCGTCCCGGCCGGCGACAGCCGCGTTGCCCTGGCCGAGACGCCGCCGGTCTTTTCCGCCGGGCGACTCAAGGGCCATGTGGATTGGCTGGCGAGCGCGGAGCGCGAAGGCCGAGGACTGGGTAGCGCGGGGCTCAACGCCAGTGCCCACTACATCGCCAAGGCCTTCGCCGAGGCTGGCCTCGAACCCGGTGGGGACAACCACTCCTGGTACCAGAACTTCATCGTGGCCGCAGGCCCCGAGGGCCAGCCCGTCGCCGCCAAGAATGTGATCGGCATCCTGCGTGGCAAGCGAGCCGATTGGCAACAACAATCCATCGTGCTCGGTGCCCACTACGACCACCTCGGCCGCGGCTGGCCGGAGCCCCGCGTGGGCGAAGAGGGCCAAATACACCCCGGCGCCGACGACAACGCCAGCGGCGTCTCCATCGTGATCGAGCTCGCGCGCCAAATCGTGGCAGCTGGCGGGGGTTCGCGCACCCTGGTTGTGGTGGCCTTCTCCGCCGAAGAGTGCGGTCTCTTGGGCAGTCGCCACTATGTCAGCTCGCCGCGTTTTCCCCTCTCAGGGCTGCGCGGAATGATCAACCTCGACACCGTCGGGCGCTTGGGCGAGGGCAAGATCAAGGTTCACGCCACGAGCAGCGCCGACGAGTGGCAACACATCTTTCGCGGCGCGGGCTTCGTGACGGGACTCGATAACCTCATCGTGCCCGACATGATCGCGGGTTCAGATCAAGAGAGTTTCATCGAGGCCGGAGTGCCCGCAGTGCAGATCTTCACCGGCGCCAATCTCGACTACCACCGCTCGAGCGACACGGCTGACAAGATCGTGGCCTCAGACCTCGTCAAGGTGGCCAGTTTTGTGCGCGAAGGCGTGGTCTACATGCTCGAACGCGAGGAGCCCCTCACCGTGCGCCTCGCAGGCGCCCAGGCCACCCCCGCCGGCGCCCGCGGCTCCGGGCGCCGGGTGAGCTTCGGTAGCGTGCCCGACTTTGGTTTTGAGGGTCCGGGTATGCGCTTCGACGGCATCTTGCCCGACTCCCCGGCGGACCGGGCAGGCCTGCGCACAGGCGACATCTTGATCCGCATCGACGACACCGAAATCGCCGGCCTGCGCGAATTCTCCGGCGTGCTCAAGTCACTCGAGGCAGGCCAAACCGTGACCGCCACCGTGCTACGGGAGGGCGAAGAGGTGCAGGCTGAAGTCACCTTGGTGGCGCGCTGAACCAAACGGGGAAGTCAGGCATCGCTTTGCCCTGAACGGGTGCTGTCACTTTGTTCAGGTTGTGGCAAGAATCCGGCCTTGCTCCTTCACCAAGGGCCCCAAGGAAGTGTCGGACAAACCGCGACAGAGCGTCGTAAGTTGATTGAAGTTTTGTCCCTCGCTGAAGGCGCCGAGCAGCAGAAGGACCGTCGCGCGCGATAGCCCTGCACCTGGAGACAACAACGATGAAGAGTTCATCCTTCGCTGGCCTCGCGGCTTGCGTCGTGCTGATCGGAGCATCGGCAATGGCCGGCAGCCCGTACACGGTCACAGAGACATGCGCCACCACGCCCATTTCCGTGGGCCCCGGTGTGGTGCTGAGCCTCTACGGAGCCGTTGGCAGCCCTCCCGAACGGGCCGGTTTACCTGCAGGGCCTGTGGGCAAATTTGGCGCCCTCCTCTACGGCTCTTACGCAGCGAGCCCGCCGCTTGCCTTTGGTAGCGGCAGCCTTTGCATCTCGCCCTCGGCATCACCCTCTCCCCATGGAGGCATCGCCCCTGGAGGCAATGGCGCAAGCGCGCCTGAGTTGCGCAAGAGAGGGCCATTCCTAGCCCGGTCTAACGCAATAGCGACAACCCGCTCATCTCGCCGGGCTGGTCGAGGTCGGCGAGTTCGAGCAGGGTGGGAGCCACATCGCCGAGGACGCCCATGGGCCGCAGTTTGGCTCCAATGAGATCCGCCGCGCACAGGATCAGGGGCACGGGGTTGGTGGTGTGAGCGGTATGGGGCGAGTCGTGCAGAGGATCCCAGAGCTGTTCGCTGTTGCCGTGGTCGGCGGTGATGGCCAGCAAGCCTCCGCGCTCCAAAACGGCGGGCATCAGGCGTGCCAAGCAAGTGTCGATGCAACCCACGGCGCTGAGCGCTGCGGTCCAGATACCGGTGTGCCCCACCATGTCGGCGTTGGCGAAGTTGATGATGTAGACATCGGTTTCGTCCTTGGCGAGAGCGTTGAGGATCGCATCGCAAACCGCCGGCGCACTCATCTCCGGTTGCAAGTCGTAGGTCGCCACCTTGGGGCTCGGGATCAGGATGCGCTCTTCGCCGCTCACGGGCTGCTCCTGGCCGCCGGAGAAAAAGTAGGTCACATGGGCGTACTTTTCGGTCTCGGCGATGCGTTTCTGGGTCAAGCCCGCGGCCGCGATGACCTCGGAGAAAACGCCCCGCAACTGCCGCGGCGGATAAGCCACGGCGAAGGGCAGGTCCGCGCGGTACTGGGTCATGCTGACGATTTCGAGCTCGACCTGGCATTGGCGCTCGAAACCCTTGAAGTCGGCGCAACCGAGGGCTTCGGATATCTCGCGCATGCGGTCAGCGCGGTAGTTGAAGCAGATGACTCCATCGCCGGACTGCATGCGGCCCTGATCCGGTGCGCCGATCACGCAGGGCTCGACGAACTCGTCGCCCGTGTCGTTCTCGTAAGCGCGCGCGATGGCCTCGGAACTGGACTGGACGCGTTCGCCACGGCCGCTGACGAAGAGGTCGTAGGCGCGCTGCACGCGATCCCATCGGTTGTCCCGATCCATGCTCCAGTAACGCCCCACCACAGACGCGACACGCCCAACACCGGCGGCCTGGATATCGGCTTCGAGTTGTTCCAGGAAGCGATCCGCCGAGCGCGGCGGGGTGTCGCGGCCGTCGAGGATGGCGTGGACCAGAACGCGCCCTGGATCGAGGCCCTTCCGAGCGGCGAGCTTCAAGAGCTCGCCGAGGTGCCGATCAGAGCTGTGCACGCCTCCATCGGAAACGAGCCCCAAGAGGTGCAGCTGCCGACCCTCGCGAACGACACGCTCCATCAAGGCGCCAAAGGCGCCATTGGCCGCGAACTCACCGTCACTGATGGACTGGTCAATGCGGGTGACATCCATGTGCACCGTACGGCCCGCGCCCAGATTCAGATGGCCCACCTCGCTGTTGCCCATCAAGCCCAGGGGCAGACCCACCTCGTGACCCGAGGCCGAGAGTAGACAGTTAGGGTAGCGCCCGAGCAGGTCGTGGAAGTAGCCAGCGCCCTCGCGGATGGCGTTGTGTTTGGCTTCCTCGCGGAAGCCCCAGCCGTCGAGGACGACGAGAAGTAGGGGGCGGTGTTTCAACTCTGGATCTTCGGCGGCTGGCTCGTCGGGAGGCCGACATGGTCCCGGATCGGACAGCTCGAGCCCAGACTGAACCGGGATTTGACGGCCCGCCGGGGGGCGCGGAGTGGGCGGGCACGGCAATTGCCGTACTGATTGCCGTACGAGAACCAGAGCGCCGGAGACCAACCTCTTGGGCGACACTGGTAGGCGGCGACACTGCTAGGCGACGACTCTGCAAGCGCCCCACTCACAAGCGGCCATGCCATCTCGGGCTGCGATGGCAGACCGATTCGGGCCATATTTGGGACGGCTCGGGGCTCCAGGATGGCCCCAGGATGGCCCCCCCAGGGGGCCTGAGCGCAGAAAATCCAAGCCGATTGGCCTGCATAAGTTATTTATATACAGCCACTTGTGAGCTTTTGCCAGCTGCCTGGGTGGGGGCTGGCGACGATCTCTTATAGCTTGAGTGCCGCACAATTCCTAGAAACAGCAGCGGGTCAGGCCTCGGAGTACTCCCCCGGGGGCCCCCCCACCCAGGCGCAATCGTAGCCCCGATTCGCCCCTCACCTTGAAGATCGCATTCGTATCACCGGAGCTCCAATCCCTCGTCCGCCGGACGAATCTGGCCGAGGTCGCCGAGTCCCTGCCGCGGACTCTGGTGCGGGCTGGCCACGATGTGCGCGTGTTCCTGCCCAAGACCTGCGACATCGATCTGGAGGTTCTCGAAAACCTCCGGCCCGTGGGCAGCGTGCGCGTGCCGGACGGCGACTCGACCTGTGAACTCAAGCTCTCCCAGGGCTATCTGGGCGAGATCACGGTCATCCTGGTGGAAAACAGCCAACTCTACGGTCGGCGCCATCCCTACGGCGACGACAACGGTCCCTACCCCGACAACTGGCGCCGCTACGCGATCTTTTCGCGGGCCGTGCTCGAGGCCTTGGTGCCCATCGGATTCAAGCCCGACATCCTGCACTGCTTTGACTGGACCACAGGCCTGATTCCGCTCTTCCGCGAACTGGAGTATCTCAAGCAACAGCCCGACCACCCCGCCTCGCGGGCCGGCGTTTACTACGCCATCCACAACCTCGCCATGCAGGGCACCTTCGAGCGCGAAATCCTGCCCAAGATCGGCATCCCGCTCGAACTCTTCCGCAATGTGGAAGGTGTGGCCCTCGACAGTCGGGTCAACTTCCTCAAGACCGGCGCCGAGTTCGCAACGATCATCGGCACCCACTCCCCCACCCAAGCCACGCGCATCCAACAACTCGATCGAGGCTATGGCCTGGAAGAGACCTTCGCGCGGCGCAAGAAGGAAGTCGTGGGCGTCTCCAATGGCATCGACTATTCCACTTGGGACCCCGAGACAGACGAGCTACTGCCGGCGACTTTTTCCGGCAGCAGCGAGGGGCTCTCTGGCAAGCGCCGTAACAAGCAGCGCCTGCAAGTCAACTTCAACCTCGACAAAGGTCCCCGCACGCCGATCATCGGCGTCATCGGCCGCATCGACAGCGATAGCGGCTGCGATCTCGTGGCTGAGGTCTTGACCAACCTGCTCGAACGCAACTTCGAGGTGGTCATGATGGGCCAGGGTCAAAACGAGATCATCGAACGCATCAAGACCATCGAGACCACATTCAGTGGTCGCTGCCGCTTGATCCCTGGCTACAATGTCACCACGGCGCATCTCTTGCTGGCCGCCGCAGATGTGTTTCTGTTGCCCTCGCACTATCAACCCAGCAACGCCCTCTGTGCCATCGCCATGCGTTACGGCGCGGTGCCCCTGGTGTACGCGCACGCTGGCCTCGACGATACCCTCGTCGATTACCCCACGGACAAGCGCCATAGCACAGGCTTCACCTTCAAGAGCTACACAGCCGACGGCCTCTTGACCGCCATCGATGAAGTGCGCGCCGTGTACAAGTCGGCTCCCGATTGGAAGCGTCTGACCCAGCGCTGCATGAAGCAGGACTTCTCCTGGGAAGGCGTGGGAGAGGCCTACATCAAGGCCTACCGCCGGGTCACGCGCCGCGTGAGGTCCCAGCGCGACGAGGTCTTGTGAACGCCGGGCGCCTGGTCGGAATCGACCTCGGCGGAACGGCGATCAAGGCTGGCGCGATCAGTGCCACGGGTGAGCGCCTCGACCGACTCGAAGTTCAGGCCGAGGTTTCGCGGGGCGCCGAGGCCTTGCTCGAGAATCTCATCGAGTGCGCACGCCAACTGGGCGTCACGGAATCCCTGGGACTCGGAGTGCCCGGATTGGTGGACCGCGAGGCTGGGCTCGTGACCCAAAGCCCGAACCTGGCGCCCCTGGCGGGCTTTCCCCTGCGCGACCGACTGGCCAAGGGGCTCGGCCTCGATCCCGCGCGGGTGCGCATCGAAAACGACGCCAATGTGGCGGCCCTGGGCGAGCACTGGCTGGGGGGCGCACAGGGCGAGAACTTGGCTTTTGTGATCACCTTGGGCACAGGAGTCGGCGGCGGCTTGATCATCGACGACAAACTCTTCGTGGGCGAACGCGGACTCGCGGCGGAGATCGGTCACACCATCGTCGAGCCCGGCGGCCCGCTCTGCGGCTGCGGCAACCACGGCTGCTTAGAAACCCTGGCCAGCGCCACGGCGACCGCTCGACGCGCCAGCGAACTGGGCCTCGGCGGGGACCTCAAGCAACTCAGCGCCGAAGCCCGCCAAAGGCCGGGCGCCGCCCGCGATCTCTTGCTCGAAGTGGGTCGCGACCTGGGCCGCGGCCTGGCGCAAGTTGCCGTACTCCTCGATCTGCGTTGCTTCCTGGTGGGAGGCGGCTTCGGCGCGGCCTGCGATGTGCTCAAGCCCGGCATCGAAGAGGGCCTCTTGGAGCGCTGCTACGGTCGCACAAGGGAGGACCTGCGCATTCGCCCCGCCAGCCTGGGACCCGACGCGGGTTGGATCGGTGCGGCGCGACTGGTGCGCGAATCAGACTGAGCCGCGTTGAGGTTGCGAGGGAAAAACTCGCTATGCTGCCCGGTATGGGTGCAGACGAAACAATCCTCAGGGTGCGCGGCCTGAAGAAGACCTTCAAGACGGGATTCCTCGGGCGCAGCGGTTTTCAGGCTCTGGCTGGCGTCGATCTCGAAGTAGGGCGCGGCCAGGTCTTCGGGCTTTTGGGTCCCAACGGCGCGGGCAAGACGACCATGATCAAGATCCTGCTCGACCTGGTCCGCGACTATGAAGGCCAAGCCGAGATTTTTGGCCTGCCCCCCAGCCACGCGCTCTCGCGGCGCAAGGTGGGCTACCTGCCCGAAGCCCACCGCATGCCTACCTACCTCACCGGCTGGCAGGTGATGATGCTGTTTGGGATGCTGGCCGGCAAGCCGCGCAAGGATATCGAAAAACGCGCCGCCGCCCTGCTCGACCGGGTCGGCATGCTGCGCGACTCAAAGCGCAAGGTGCGCGAGTATTCCAAGGGCATGCAACAACGCCTGGGGCTCGCCCAGGCTTTGGTCCACGATCCGCAGTTGATCCTGCTCGACGAACCCACCGATGGTGTTGACCCCGTGGGCCGCAAGGTGATTCGCGACATGGTCACCGAAGCCAAACAAGCCGGCTGCACGATCTTCATCAATTCGCACCTCTTGAACGAAGTCGAACTGGTCTGCGACCGCGTGGTGATCCTCAACAAGGGTCTCATCTTGAGCCAGGGCTCCATCGAGGACTTGACGCCCAACGCGGACGCGACGATGTTCGACCTGGCCCGCGAAGTGCCCGATATGGAGCAACTACTAGCCGGCATCGGCACGGGTTATAGGGCCATGGGCCGAGGCTTTGAGTTGGTCGTGGACGATGCGGGACTCGACGCCACCATCGACCGTCTGCGTTCCTCGGGCCACACGATTCGCGGCATCTCGCGGCGGCGTCGAACTCTCGAGGAATCATTCATCAACCTCGTCGAAGACTCCTCCGGTGGAGGCCAGGCATGAATCTCACGATCATCCGAGCCCTGCTGGAAGATGCCCGCCAACAGGTCCTCGACAACCGGGTCTTCCGACTGCTGGTCATCCTGACCATGGTCCCGATCCTGATGACCTTCGTGGTCGCCTTCCGGGAAGACGCCCTGGTGGTTCTGTGGGGTTTCGAACCGATCTACTACGCCGACTTGATCCAGAGCTTCGGAGGCGGCTCGATAGGCGACCCGAGCGGGATTAGAGAGCAGTTCATCCAGACCTTCCAGTCGCTGATCGTCAATTTCTTCGCTGGCAGCCTGGGGGTAATCTTCTGTATCGCTGCCACGGCCTTCTTCATGCCTAGGGTTCTCGAAAAGGGCGCCGCCGATACGCTCTTCTCCAAGCCCGTGAGCCGCTTCGCGATCTTGTTCTCGCGCTACATTGCGGGGCTCTTGTTCATCGCCGGCATCGGGGGCGTCCTGGTGCTGGGCATGTTCTTCGGATTCGGCCTGCGTTCGGGTTATTGGGATGCGGGCTTCTTATGGGGCGCGGTCACCTTGGTCTACCTGTTTGGCCTAATGCACGCCTTTTCGATCTGTGTGGCGGTGCTCACCCGCAGCAGCACAGCGGCGATCCTTTTGACAGTCGTGCTGTTCTTCATCGCGGGCCGCGTGCACTGGGGCTGGGAGACTATCCAGTACATCCAACACTCCGAAATGGCCGTGCTCATGCGAGAGTCAAGGCAAGGGGCTACGGACGACGCGGAGAAACTAGGCAGCGCCGACGAGGAGGACGAGCAAGAGGGATTTCTTGCTCTCATGCTTGGCAGCGTCAAGGTTCTGCACTACACGCTCCCGAAGACTCGCGATGCGCGCATCATCACCGACAAGCTACGGCGCGCTCTGACCAATGACGATTTTGAATGGAAATCAGCGGATGGAGAGCTGGTCATCCAGTCCGCGCCACGCGGATTCTTGATCGATACCGAGAGCCGCGGCGAACTCGAAGCCGATGGCGTTCGTTGGATTCCGATGTCACCCAAAGACGCCAAAGAGGCCGAACTCTGCATCCGCCGCTATCCGCGTCCGCAAGTCGAGCGCGGCATCAGCAAGAGCCTGCGCCCTCAAACGGGCCGAGCCCTGGCGAAGGAGCTCAAGCAAGAGCTCGAGGAACAGCCCACGACGGTGGTGCAGCCCACACTCAAGAACTTGTCCTACGGCGGCGTGCGCATGACTCGGGTCGCCTGGGGAGCGCAGGGTGACCATTCAGTGCTCTCCCATCAGCGGCTGATTTTTCACTTCGACCAGTGGATTTACGAGATCGACATCGTCATGAGCGAGGGGGACACAATGCTCGCTGCACGGGGCGCGCAGCCGCTGCAAGAGTTTTTGAGTCCGCAGAACATGACTCTGGGCTCTGAGCGCCACCTGGGACAGGACGAGTGGTATCGCCAACAGTTCGGCTGGACCTCGCCCTGGAGATACAACATCTTCTTTTCCCTGGCGAGTTCCCTGGCGTTCGCCAGCCTCATGCTCACGATCGCCTGGTTGCGGCTCAGCAGGATCGACTTTTGATTCCCCGCCAGGTCGTGGCCCACCTGCGCGCCATCGTTGGCGAAGAAGGGCTCCTGGAGGACTCCAGTCGCGCGGCACCGTACGAGTGCGATGGCCTGGCCCATGAACGCTGCCGCCCCGAAGTAGTCCTTCTGCCGCGCTCCACTCTGGAAGTTTCCAAGTGTCTCGCGCTCCTCCACAGCCACTCCATCCCCGTGGTGCCCCGGGGAGCGGGAACGGGCTTGACCGGCGGCGCCACGCCTGTGGAAGGTGGCGTGCTCCTCGGCACGGCGCGCATGCGGCGTGTAATTGAAGTCAACGCAAAAGACCGCTTCGCGCGGGTCGAGGCCGGTCTCGTCAACATCGACCTAACCCGGGCCTGCTGCGACGAGGGCTTGTTCTACGCCCCCGACCCTTCGAGCCAGGCCGCCTGTTCGCTGGGCGGCAATGTGGCCAACAACTCCGGTGGCCCCCATTGCTTCAAGCACGGCAACACCACACGCCATGTGATCGGTCTCGTGATCGTCATGGCCAACGGCGAGGTGCTCGACCTCTCCGCGCCAGAGGTTGATCCCGTGGGCTATGACCTCGTGGGTCTCTTCGTGGGCAGCGAGGGCATGTTCGGCATCGCCACCGAAGTCACCGTGCGCCTGACCCCCACGCCCGAGGCCATCGAGACTCTCCTGGGAGTTTTTGCGAGCCTCGACGACGCCTGCGACTCTGTCAGCGCCATCATCGCCGGGGGTTGGGACGCCTCGGCCCTTGAAATCCTCGACAAGCTCACCATCGCCGCTGTCGAAGCCAGCGTCTTTGCCGCCGGCTACCCCAAGGACGCCGAGGCGGTGCTGCTGGTGGAGGTCGAGGGCAGCGCCGTCGAATGCCACGAGAACGCCGAGGGCATTCTCGCGATTCTGGCCGACCACGGCGTGCTCGAAGTGCGCCGGGCGCAAAGCGAAAGGGAGCGCCAGAAACTGTGGGCAGCGCGCAAGGGTGCCTACGGCGCCATGGGCCGCATCGCCCCGGACCTGTATGTCTCCGATGTGGTCGTCCCGCGCACGAAGTTGCGCGAGATGGTGCGCGCCACCACCGATATCTGCACGGCCCGCGGGCTCAAGATCCTGAATGTATTCCATGCCGGCGACGGCAACTTGCACCCCAACATTTCCTACGACCGGCGCGACTCCGACGAGCTGCGGCGGGTGATCGAGGCCGGCGATGAAATGGCCCGAGTGTGCGTCGAAGCCGGCGGGACGCTCTCGGGCGAGCACGGCATCGGCCTCGAAAAACTGGCCCAGATGAAGCTCTACTTCAGCGACGAGGACCTCGAACTTATGCATACGGTTCGACGCGCCTGGGATCCGTCCCAGAACATGAACCCCGGCAAGCTACTGCCGATTCGGGCCTGCATGGAAACTCGCACGCGACCGGTGCCAGTGGAAGCAAGCGGAAGAGCAGGCTCATGAGTCTTGCCGAGAGTCTGGAAGACATCGTCGGCCGCGAGGGCCTCGAAGAGTCGGCGCACTTCCCCGGCCTGCCTGTGGTGGCGCCGGCGGACGACGAATCTGCCCGGGAACTTTTCCTCTTTGCCCAGGCGGAGAGCAAGAGCTTGCGCCTCTTCGGCCGTGGCAGCAAGCTGGGTTGGAGCCCCACGCCCAAGCAAATTGACTTCGCCCTCTCCACCCACCGCTTGCAGGGCGTCATCGAATTCGAGGCCGAAGACGGCACCCTCACGGCGCGGGCGGGCAGCACCATGGGCAGCTTGCGCGACTTGGTGGCCGAGCGCGGTCTGGAACTCAGCCCGGATGTGCCTCGGCCCCACGGGGCCACCCTGGGCGGCGTCCTGGCCGCAGGCGCCAGCGGACCCGACCGCCTGCGCCACGGACCCGGGCGCTTGCACATCCTCGGCACGCACGCACTGCTCCCGGGCGGCGAAATCACGAAGAGCGGCGGGCGCCTGGTAAAAAATGTAACGGGCTACGACCTGCATCGCTTGTACGCGGGATCCCATGGCAGCCTGGCCCTGGTACTCGAAGCTTCCCTGCGGTTGTTCAACGCTCCCCGGGAGCGCTGTGCCCTGCGCTTCGAACGCGAGTGCCTTGATGAAGCCCTGGGTCTCGCGGAGAAAATCTCCAACATGACCCTCGCGCCGCGCACCCTGACGCTCTTCCACTCAGGCAGCGAAAGTTCCTGGTCCGTGGATGTGGGACTGGCAGGACTCGGTGCAGAGCTTGAACGCAATCGGTGTCGCCTGGCGCAATTTGCAAGGCCGGACGAACGACTCGACGGCGCGGCAGCCCTGACGCGCTCCGAGGAATTGCGAGATCGAGAGCCCCACGCGGGCAGCTCCGCCGTGTTGCATCTCGCCTCCCTGCCCAGTCGCCTCGCGGACGCCTGCGAAGCCCTGCTGGCCTCCTTCGAGGGCCGGGCTCTGGGGAAAATCACAATCCAGCCCGGGGTGGCGCTGGCGGATTTGGCCCTCGCGCCGAACGGAGGCACCACGGAAGACCTGGCGCGGCGCCTGCAGGCTGCGCGGACAGCTCTCACACCCCTGGGTGCGCGCTTGAGCCTGCGTGGTGCGCCGCGGCTTGCCCCCAATGCACAGAACGATTGCATCGGCGGGCCTGCCTTGGCGCTGATGAAACGCTTGAAGGAAGCCTACGATCCAACCCGGATCCTGGCCTCGAACGGCCCGGTCGGAGCCCACTAAAGCCATTCCCCGTGCAAACGACGCCAACCCAATCCGCCCCCTGCACCGATGCTCAGCTCGTGGACTACGCGGCGAGTCTCGACTGTGTGCATTGCGGTCTGTGCTTGCGTACCTGCCCGACCTACGAGCTCACCGGCCGCGAATCCGCCAGTCCCCGGGGCCGCATCCACATGATGCGGTCGGTGGCCGAGGGCGAACTCAAGCCCGACGCCGCCTTCATCGATGAGTTGGACCTGTGCCTCTTGTGCCGCCATTGCGAGAGCGCTTGCCCTTCGGGTGTGAACTTTGCCGCGATGCTGGAGCACACACGCGCGCGGCTTTTAGATTCAAGCGAACGATCATGGCTGGTGCGACGTGCCCTGGGCCTGGGCCTCGGCCGAGTGCTACCGAGCCCGCGCTGGATCGCGTTCCTGGCAGGCGCTCTGCGGTTTTTGCAACGCTTGGGACTCGTGCAGCTGGCGAGTCGCCTGCCGGGCAAGGTCGGCCAAGCCGCGGCGGCCTGCCCCCCGGTCCCACCAGCTCGAGAGCGGCGAGCCCTGCCCCGCCACACTCCGGCCCTGGGACAACGCAGGGGCTCGGTGTCGGTACTCGAAGGCTGCATCATGCCGCCGCTCCTCGGTCGCGTGAATCGCGCCACGGTGGCGGTTCTAGCCGCCGCCGGCCGTGAGGTGCACTGCCCCCGGGGCGCGAGTTGTTGCGGATCATTGCATGCCCACAACGGCGACCTCCAGGGCGCGCGGGAGCTCGCCCGTCGCCTGATCGACAAGCACTCCGGGCTTCTTGGAGACGACGGCGAGCTCTTGCCAATCGTCACCAATTCCGCAGGTTGCAGCTCGCACATGAAACACTACGGCGCGTTGCTCGCAGACGATGCCGACTGGGCAGAACGCGCCGCGGTCTTTGGCAAGCAGGTCTTCGACTTCAGCGAGTACCTCGTGCGATTCGCCTTTGACGACCTGCGACCCGCCCTGGGTCCCCTCGAAGTGGCCCAGCCCATCTGCTGGGACGACCCCTGCCATCTATGTCATGGCCAGGGCATTCGCGACGAGCCGCGGGCGCTGCTCGACGCCCTGAGCATCGAGCGAGTCGAACTCAAAGAGAGCGAGAGCTGTTGCGGTTCGGCTGGCCTCTATTCGGTCCTGCGCCCTCTCGACAGCCGCGCGATTCTCGCGCCACGCCTCGCAGCTCTCAAGGCGACAGGTGCCCGAACCCTGGTGAGCGCCAACCCCGGCTGTCAGTTGCAGTGGTCCGGCGGCTTGCGTCAAACTGGCAGCGAGGTTGAAGTGCTACACATCGCCGAGCTCCTCGAGCGCGCCCTCGCCCACGGGCGCGAGAGCGGCGAGTAGCTCTCCCATAACCTCCTCTGAGGCCTGGGCGCCCTGGCGCCAAATGGCGTAGGCGACCCAGCACTGGTGGCCGAGGCTCAGGTTGACGCGCATGGTGTCGCGGAACGAGCCGCCCACTATGAAACGTCGCTGTCGCACCCAATCGGCATCGAAGCCAAACCATTCGAGCTTGCCGCCGCCCACCACCGACGAACCGCCCTGGACATCGATTTCCAAGAGGTCTTTCCATTCGAGTCCGCGGAACTGACTGTTCAAGAGTGCCTCGGCACGGCGTTCGGGGAAGTGCACCAGGAACAGGCGCGCGGGCAGGCCGTTGCGGCTCTCCACGGTCACGCCAGCCCAGTCAAACTCCTCAAAGGGCGCAGCGGCTTTTTCCTGCTCCATGCCGTGGGTGGGCCTTGGCCGCACCAGCTCGGCCATGGAAACCTCGAGGGGATCGCCGTCTGTGAGGGTCACGATGCTCTCACCGGTGGAGAGGACAAGAGCCTCGGCTTCGAGACTCAGCCCCTCGGGCAGGCTGCCAAGAACAAAACTCCCGCCCAGCACCTCGTCCGCCGCGGGATGCCGGGGCCCCGTGAAGAGCACGGCGAAGACACAGGCGAGAATCACCAGAAATCCCAGAGCGAGCCCCAGGACCCCCGCTGCGGACTCGCGCTCCGGTAGAGCGTCAAGGGCGGTGGTCATCCGCGCGCCCTTCACTCCTCCTCGATCTCCTCGGGCGGCTCATCGGCCGGATTATCGAGGTATGGTTCCAGAAGATCATTTTCGTGATCTTCACGGATCTGCTCCTCGGGCTCGGCCGTGTAGATTTCGCGCTCATGACCGATGTGGAAGGGCGCCAGGAACTCGTTGATGTACTCATCGGTGATTCCCTGCGGCCCATCCCTGCCGGGCGGAATCACCACCTGCAAGAGCCAGAAATCGTCGGCCTCTTCGGGGGTGACATCCACGAAGGCGGTCTTCTGCTCGCCCGCCCCGATGGTGTTCTGGTTGAATCGCATGATGGACAGGGTGCGGCCCTGCACCACGACTTCGCCAATCTCTGGATCGCTGACCTGGGAAATGCCGGGAATACCACCGCCTTCAAAGTCCTCGGAAAAGATCTCATCGCGCCCTTCGGCCTCCGAAGCGGGCAGCATCATCCAGGTCACGGAGCGACCGGTGGACATGTCGATGAAGACAAAGCCGTCGATGCCAGGCATGGCATCCAGGCCGAAAATGGTCAAACCCGAGGGACGATCGTCGTAGCCAATGAGCTCATCCACGAGGGCCCATTGCGTGTCCGGATCGGCCATCTCCTTGACCTTGCCGAAGATGAACATGCCGCCGACAGCCAGCAAGACGGTCATGATCAGACAGCCGCCGCCGCAGAACCAAAGCCAGGGGGGCAGTCCGCGGCGCTGCTTGGGAACTTGGGGCTCGTCAGCCCAGGTTTCTTCGGTCATGAGGTTTCCTGTCTCTTTGTCTGGTTTGTCTGGCCTGAGACGAATTTGGCTAACCCGAGGCCAAGAACCGTTCTGACGGGGTGCCTTTCCGGGGTGGGGTTCTACCAACCTGAGGCTCTTCGATTCAACTCAGGCAGCATTTCCTGTAAGAAAGACAGCTAGAGGGCTGAATCAGGTCGCACCAAGGAGGGCGAGCTCTCAGCGGCTCCAGTCGTAGAAACCTCGGCCACTCTTCTTGCCGAGGTCGCCGCGTGCCACCATGTCGCGCAGGATCTGGGGCGGTTCGAAGGAGGGACCGATTTCGATCTTGAGGAACTCGGCGATGGAAAGGCGCACATCGAGGCCCACGAGGTCGGTGAGCTTGAGCGGGCCCATGGGGAAGCCGTAGCCGAGGGTCATGGCCTTGTCGATGTCCTCGGCCGAGGCGACCTTCTGCTCCAACATACGCATGGCTTCGAGGCCGATGGCGAGGCCCAATCGGCTCGAGGCAAAGCCCGGGCTGTCCTTGACCCGGATGGGCTGCTTGCCCATGCGCCGGGCGAGATCCAGGGCCGCTGTGACGGCTTGCTCGGAGGTGGACTCGGTTTCGATCACCTCGCACAGCTTCATGATGTGCACGGGGTTGAAGAAGTGCATGCCCACCACGCGCTCGGGGTGATCCGTGACGCAGGCCACGGACTGCACCGGCAGGGAGGAAGTGTTCGTGGCCAGGAGCACGCCAGCGTCCAGCCGCCGGCCGAGGTCGCCAAAGATCGATTGCTTGAGCTCGAGGATCTCGGGCACGGCTTCGACGACAACATCGGCGCCATCGCACAACTCGTCCATGGAGGTCGTGCCGCTAAGTCGTGCCAGGCTCTGGTCGCGCAGGTCGGCGTCCAGCTTGCCTCGCGCCACGCCCTTTTCGAGGTTGGTGGCCACTTGGGCCAAGCCGTGCTCTACGCGCTCGGCGTCGATGTCGAAGAGGCGCACCTCGATCCCACTCATGGCCAGGACCTGGGCAATTCCGTGCCCCATGGTGCCGGCACCAATTACGGCGGCGGTCTGCATGTTGGCGGCATTCATGGAAGATGTCATGGAGAACTGGGAGAAGGGGTCAGGACGAGCTTGCCCAGCACGAGGCCGGACTCTAGTAGGCGGTGAGCCTCGGCAACTTCGCTGAGGGGCAGCACCCTGTGCACGGCAGGACGATAGGCGCCGCTTTTCAGTTTGTCGAGGATCGCTGGAAAGGCGGAGCGGGGTCCCATGGTGGAACCCATGACCGCTTGGTTCTTCATGAAGAGATGGGGCAAGGAGAGCGACACCAGCGGCCCCGTGGTGGCACCGCAAGTCACCAACCGCCCGCCCTGCGCCAGGGAGCGCATGGAACCCTCCCAGGTCGCAGGGCCAATGTGCTCAACGACCACATCGGCGCCGCGGCCGCCCGTCAAGCTGGCCACCTCGTGGGGCCAGTCACTGGAACGCTGGTCCACGATATCCGCAGCCCCCATGCGGCGGGCGAAGTCGGCCTTGGCGGGACTGCTGGCCGTGGCGATCACGCGCGCGCCGAGGTCGCAAGCGATCTGAATCGCCGCCGACCCCACGCCGCTCGCGCCGCCCAGGATCAAGACCGTCTCGCCCCGCAAGAGCTTCGCGCGCGAGATCAACAGCCCCCAAGCGGTCAAGAAGACCAGGGGCATCGCAGCGCTGGTGATGGGATCGAGACCCGCGGGCAGGGGTAGGAGGTAGCGCGCTTCGAGAACCACAAACTCGGCGGCGATCCCGGGGCAGGACTCGCCGCGCACGCCGTAGTCGGGTGCGAGGTGATCGTCGCCGCGCTCGTCTTCCGGGGAAGTACCCGACGAGACGCCAGGCAAGATCAGAACCTCTTGGCCGACCTCAAGGCCCTCGACTCCGGCGCCCAGGGCCACGATCTCGCCCGTGCCGTCAGAGCCAGGAATGTGCGGCAGGGGAATTTTCATGCCAGGCAGACCGCGCCGCACCCACAGGTCGAGGTGGTTCACGCTGAGGGCCAGGACGCGCACCAGAACCTCCCCGGCCGAAGGCTTGGGACGGGGCGCATCGCGCAGCTCCAGAACTTCGGGGCCACCGTGGACGGGAATCGTGACGACTTTCACGGCTCAGATCTTCACGACGAGCCAGCGGCCACCCGTAGCGCGGGTCAGGTCCTTCCAATAGCCCAGGAGCCGGCCCCTGGTTTCGATCAGGAGGGCATCGACGAAGACGCCGCGAAAGCGATTGGCATGGGCGAAGAGCGGCCCCATGAGACCCAGGTTCCAACGCACGCCGCCGGAGGGCGCGCCGTCGCCGAGAATCATGATCGTATCGAGATCGGGGTCCTCTAGGGCCAGGAGCATGGCGTCCCAGTAGTTGCCCGTCCCCTTTGAGTGGCTCTTCTCGAAGAAGCCCAGGGCGCGGCTGATGTTCTTCTCGCTGGCCGCAGTGAGGCTCTCCTGCCAACTGTCGGGTCTAGCCGCGAAGGGGATCAGGTTGAACCGGACCTCTTTGGAAAGCCCTTCGAGGGCCCGGCGCAGTTCCTGGTCCACGGCCTGCTTGCGGGTGCGACCATCGGCGCGCTTCTGCCACATGGAACCCGAAAGGTCCACGAGGAAAGACACGCGTTCGGAGAGCAGAGCCAGTCCCACGAAGGCCACCGTGCGTTCGCCGAGGTCGGACTCAGGTTCCACCGCAATCTCGGCGGGCTGCCAGTCTTCGGCGAGGGCGCGGGCCCATTCCTGCCAGGCGCGGGAGTTGCGACCGGTCTTCTTCTGCGACAGTCCCCGGAGCAATTCGACGATGCGCCATTGCAGGCGCGTGTTGGACTCGCCTCCCAGGGCCTGCGCGAGTTTTCGCGCACCCTCGCGATCGCCGCGCCGGGCGCAGGCTTCCAGGGCGCGCAAGCGCACCACGCGCACAGGATCCTGAATCAGATCGGACAAGAGGGCAACCTGCATGGCCGCGGGGGCGAGTTCCATGCGCTCACAACAAGCAGCGCGCATGGCGGTCGACTTGGACTGTGCGCCGGCTTGCAGGCTGGCCGCGGCAGTCTCGGGAGAGAGCGCCGCCAAAGCCAGCCAGGCGTGGGCCCGCACATTCTTGTCCTTGTCGCTGCCGATGAGTTTCTGGAGGCGCTCCACGAGGTCGCCGTGATCGCCACTGGCCCGGGAACCCATGCGCTCGAGGCTCCACAAAAGGCTCTTGCGCAGCGCGGCATCCTTGTGGCGCAAGGCCCGCGTCCAGAGGTCGTCGTCGATGGCGGTCTGTCGGCGGCCAAGGGCCTCGGCCACGCGCAGCGCGCGCATGCCGCGTTTCTTCCCCAGGCCCTGTTTGCCGAACAAGAGGGTATCGAATTCAAGTCCCGCACGGCCGAGTTGTATTTGGGCCTCGTCGGCCACCCTGGGCTGGGGATCGTCGAGGGCTTCGAGCACGAGTTCCCAGGCGGGGCCGCTGCCGATCTGCGCCAGAGTGTCGATGGCCGCGACACGCTCGCTCTCTTTTTCCGAGCGCAACTGACGCTGTGCTTCGTCCAACTGGTCACGGGCGCCATTCGCAGCCGTTGCGAGACCGGCGAAGAGAGCCAGAGGCAAGACCCAGGACAGCCTCCGGAGCGCGCACGAGGGGCTCATCACGGCTTGCTTGCTGTATAGCGGTTTTCATGGCGGGGCATGACCTGGCCTTCCTTGCGCAAGTGCGCTTCAAGAATCTCTCGCAGGGGCAGGGGGTCCTCCGCCAGGCGCTTCAGCTCGCCCAGTTGTGGATAGCCATCGGCGCCACCAGCCAGGAAGGAATTGGTAGCGAGGCGCAAGACGGCATCTGGACGAATGGCCTCGCCGTCGATGGCAAGTCCCACGAGGGCGCCAGCGCCAGAGGTGTCCTCGCTGTAGACAATCTCCAGACCGCTGACCTCCAGACCGCTGTGGGCGCGGCCCTCCACGGCGAGGCGTATGCAGTCGGTCAAGACCGCGCCCGAAATTTCGAGCAACACCAGGTTGTTGCCGAAGGGCAGGATCTCGAACAGGTCGCGGCGGGTGACAGCGCCCATGGGCAGGTCGGTGCGAATGCCGCCTCGATTCTGCAAGGCGATATCGGCATCGAAGTGCGAGCGCATGACATCGCAGATCAGGTTGCCGGCGGGAGAGGAGCGGTAGCGATCGTTGCTGCGGGAAAGGGGCGCGAGCAACTCGCCCACCACCGTGTCCAGCTCCGCGGCACTGCGCTCCACTAGCGCAGCGCACAAGCGGTCCACCTCGGCGTTGCCGTCCTCGGGTTCGTGGGCCGCGAGCAGGTTGATCATCTCGTACTCGTATTCGACAAGCTCGCGGGTCTCGGCATCGAACCACAGGTCCACGCGCCCCACGGCGCTGGCCTTGGATCCTGCTTGCACGATGAAGGTCTCACCTTGGTGCACGCCGCGTTTCAGGTAGGTGTGGCTGTGACCGCCGACGATCAGGTCCAACTCGCCGTCGAGCTTGGCCAGGCGCCTGTCCCCCACCACGCCCAGGTGGGTGACGGGCACGATCAGGTCAACCTTGCCCTGCAAAGCCTCGCGGGCTTCGGCGAGGGCTGCGGCGGGTTCCTGGAAGAAAAGCTCGCGGGCATCGGCGTGGGTGATCGAGGGCGTCACACAGGTCAAGAGCCCCACCATCGCCACGCGCAGACCCGCTACTTGAATGATGCGCCAGGGTTTTGCCCAGCCAACCCGCGGGCCGCCTTCACTGAGTCTGACATTGGCGCAAACGGCAGGCAGGCCGCAGTCCTCGATGAGAGAGCTGAGGTGCGCAGTACCGTAATCGAGTTCGTGGTTGCCCACGCAAAGCGCGTCGTAGCCCACGGCGGCCAGAGCCTTCAAGTAACCCCGGCCGCGGTCCACCAAGCCCTCGGGTGTGCCCTGAAACCAATCGCCGCCGTCGACGACGAGTACGCCCTTGCCGGCACCCTGGTGCTCTGCGCGCACGCGTTTCACATAGGCCGCAATGCGCGGTAGACCGCCGATCAGGGGCGGGTCTTCGTCGGACATCCAGGTCGCTTGCCGCGGCTGGGCCTGGCCGTGCACATCGTTGGTGTGAAGCAGCACGAGGTGCAGCCGCTCGGGCGCACCCTCCGAAGTGGCCGCCGCCAGGGCGAGAAACAGCGCGAGAACCAGGCAGATTCCAAAAAGTCGTGTACCCATGGCCCCTACGATACAGAAATCGAGTGTCGAGAGGCCCGGCCCTCTACTCGAGCAGCCTCCTACTTGAGCAGCACCTCCTTGCTGTCGGGATGGGAGAGGGTCAGCTCGAAATTTAGGTCAGCTTCGCCGCCCGCCGGCACCCTGATGATCCAGGTCACCAGGCTGCGGTCCGCGTGGTCGCTCTTGTAGCGCTCAGCCTCGGAGAAAGCGGGAGAGCTACGGCTGAGAGAGACTTCGAGGCGCTCGTCGCGGGAACGGGGGATGGCCTCGCGCACGATCACGCGCACGCTGCCGTCGGCTTCGGTCACCGGCGAGCCGTGGTTCGCGAGGCGCACGCGCCAACGGGTGACTTCCCGGGAAGTGGCGCTCAGGAAACCGGGCTCGATGTGCTCTTCGGAAACCAGCACGCGCTCTACGCTGACGCCGGGCACGGCGCCCAGGTCCAGGCTAAACTCGGCGCCAGTCTGCACCTCGTCGAGACTGGCGTTGCCGATAAAATCGTCGCCGAAGAAGATCGCCGCCGGGCCGGGGAGCAGCACGAAAGGCGAGCTGTTGGTGGAGCGCGCACGCAGCCAAACCGTCTCGTCGAGGGCCGGTAGGCAATACAACTCGGGGGTGAGCTCGAGAGTGTGTTCGCCCACGAGCACCGAAGTGGCCGCCGGTCGCGAAGCCAGGCTCTCGAGCGCGGGCAAAATGAAGCGCACCGAGAGCCCCGCCACCTGGACCCGGGCGAAGGGCGGCGCTGCGCTGGGCGAGAGTGCCATCGCGGGCCTGCCAGCATAGCGAGAGGCCGGTGCCGAGGGCGCGTTCTTGTAGCGGCCGCGGCGGCGTTCCAAATCGACCCAACGCACGCGCGGTTCCGGGCCGGCGGCGCCACGGCGCGGGCGCGCCGTGGAGAGCGCAAGTTCGACCTGCGACCAATCCTCACCACTCTGCTGAACAATTTGTGCACGGTAGACGAGTTCCAACTCTTGCGCGCTGCCGGAAGTGCGCAGGTCGTAGGTCGGGCTCCACCCGCAGTGGTCGACCAAGTACTCGAGGGACAGGATCCCCACTTCGCTGCCAAGGTCGAGGTCGCAGATCACATCAAATACTCTGACACGACCCTCGGGATCCATGCGACCCAACTCGGCTTCGAGAGCCGCCAGGCGAGTGAGACGCGCCTCGCCTTCCCAGCGCAGTGCACGCTCCTGGCCCATGAGTTCCTCCAGGGCGAGGCTGTAGTAGTCGTGGCTCTCCTGCCAGGCTTCGAGGCCAGGTTCGGGAGCTTTTGGATCGGGGTCGGCACTCAACTGGCCCGCGATCATGCCACGCAGTTTCTTGAGCAGGGCGAACTCGTCACGACTGGCTTGCTGCTCGCGGTGCAGGTAGAGGATTTCCGCCCGCAGAGTTTCCAGGCGCTCCTCTTGCGCGCGCTTCATCCAACGCTCGCGGGTTTGAATGCTCCGCACGCGACCGGCGGAGAGCCGCACGCGCAGGTTGTCGGGGTCCATGGAGTCGGGCAGACCGGCGAAGATGTAGCGGCCATCTGCGGTCACGGCAGCGGCCACGCGCGTCACCCGGGCGGCATCGGCATAGACCGTCACGCTCTCGATCCGGCTCTCGAGGAGTATCGCATCCCCGGCCGGAGCGGCCGCGCTGAGAAGCGCCAAGGCCAAACTGAGAGCCATCATTGTGTTCCTCCTTCGCGGTACGAAACCGGCTGGCTTTCGGGGTGCTCCACGGTGATGGCGAAGCGCAGTTCTGTTTCGCCGTGCAGGGGCACCTGAAGCTCCCAGGTCTGAAAGCTGAACTCCTCGGCATCCTTGCGCCAGCGCTCGGCCTTGCTCGGGGCGTGGGAAAGACCGGTGAGCTTGACCTCCACACCATCATCGGTGGGCCGCGGCAGAGCTTCGCGCACCACCACGCGCACGCTGCCATCGCCGGAATGAATTGCAGAGCCTTGGTTGGCGAAGGTCAAGCGCCAGGCCTCGGTCTCAGTGGCGGTGCCGCTGAAGAAACTGGCGCCTTCCAAGAAGTCAGCGGTCTTGATGCGCTCGCAAGTGATGCCATCGGCAGCGCCCAGGGGCATGCTGAAGCGTTGGCCCACGGCAATCTCACCCAACTCGGCCTGGCCGAGGTAGTCCTCGCCAAAAAAGACCGAAGCCGAACCGGCGAGGATCGGCCAGCGCCCCTCGTTCTTGGCATGGCCGCGCAACCAGACCGTTGTGTCCTGGCGCGGCACGCAGAAGTACTCCGTGCGCACGGCGAGTTCCTGCTTGCCGACCTCCACGGTGGTTGAACTGCCCCCGCTCTCGACGCTGTCGGTTCCAGGCACCACGAAGCGCACCGAGAGCCCCTCCTCTAGCACCTGGCTGTAGCCGTCATCAGCCCCACCGCTGTACCCCAGGCTGCTGAGGGCTGGTTCGGACTCGAGGGCGACTTCCAGACTGGCCCTAATGCTCGAACCATCTGCCCCCGTGGCTCGGCGCGGGTCGAAGAGGCTGGCCCAGAGTTGCAGCAGATCAGGTCCGCGGGCCGAGCGCTCGGGTTGGGCACTCGAGAGCAAGAGTCGCACGCCCTGCCAGTCTTCGCCCGACACTTGGCTGATCTCGCCGCGGTAGACCAGGGTCACGCGCTTTCCCGCCGCGTCGCAACGGATGTCATAGAGCGGGCGCCAGCCGGCGCGCCCTACGATGTAGGCCACTTCAAGATCTTGAGCCCGGGCACTGCCGGCCACCTTGACTAGCACATCATGGATCGGGACCGCGGTCCGTCCGATGTGCCCTTCGAGATCGAGATCGAGGGCAATGCGCTCTGCCTCCAGGTCCTCCTGGGTCCATTGCAGATCCCGGCGCAGGCGTCTATTCGTGCGCATGCTGTCCGCGATGAAGCGTTGCCGAGCCTGCCAGGCGGCGATCTCCACACGCCCCTCCGCCAGCGCCAGGCGTTGGGCCCTGGCGGTCGAGGCCAAGAGCACATCCAAGTGCTTGCCGCGCTGTTCGAGCACGGTCATGGAACCGTACCCCTCTTCAAGCCTGCGCGCCAGCCTTTGGCGCGTGGCGCGCAACTTTTCGATGCGCTCCAGCGGACTTTGGTCCACTACTCGGCGCTGCACTTCGACGCCGGCCACGAAGCCGCCCTTCAAGCGCACGCGCACGCTGTCCGGTTCCAATTCGCCGGGCAGGCCGCGCAAGAGGTAGACACCATCCCCATCCACCCTGGCCCTGCGCAGGACCCGCGCCGAGGAGGGATAGACCGTCACCTCGGTGATCGACGAGTCGAGTTCGCGGGGCTCTTGGGCGAGAGCCTCGGCGGCGAAGAGACAGAGGACCAGACAGAGTGTGGTGTTCTTCATGAGAAGGGCGGCAATGGACCAAAGCCCGGGAGGGCGGCTGCAGGGGCAAGCCGCCAGCATAGAATAATCCCGGCTGCCCAGGCCGAGCTAGATTCCAGCCTCTCCGCCGAGGTCCATGGTGTCGGCCAGGGTGGTGCGGCCGTACTCGTGGGTGCCGCCCTCGCGGCGGCCGAAGATCTGACCAAAGTTTTTCCAACCCAACTTGAGGTCGTCGAGCATGCCATAGCCCGACACCACCGCGTGCTGGTACCAGAGAAAGCCCAAGAGGGTCATGTCGAAGATCCCGTTGCGGGGCAGCTTGACCAGTTGTTTGACCAGCGGCAGGCCGCCGGGCAGGTAGACGGCAACATTGAACAGCTTTTGCAGGTTGACGACCTCGCGTAAATCATCGCGGCGCATCTGGGAATCGCTCTGGATCGAAGGCCCTATGTCCTTGCCGATGTCCACGCGACCCTGTTCAAAGTCCTGGCGGCCCAGCTCGGTGGAGCGAAAGGGGCGATAGATCAAGACGGTGCAGCCCTGGGGCTTGATCTCGCGATTCTGCCGCACGGTCTGGTACATGTCCTCGAGGGTCTCCGCCGGCGAGCCCATGATGTTGTTTGTGCGAAAACTGATGCGGTGCTTGCGCAGGAGCGCGGGGATGCGCCGCACGATCTCATCGGTATAGCCCTTCTTGTACACCCGCAGGCGCACATCCTCGTTGCCCGACTCGAGCCCGAACTGGACCGAGACACAACCCGAGCGTTTCAGGTTGATGATGTCGTCCTCGTTCAGGTAGTTGATGTTGATATTGCAGGCAAAGGGTAGGCCCACGCGCTCCGGCCACTTCGTGGCAAATTCCTCCAACCAGCCGCGTTCCATGTTCAGTGCGGCGTCGCCGAAATTGACCATGCGGAAACCGGGATAGCGCGCCAGGATGTCGTTCATCTCCTCGCACAGGTAGTCCACACTCTTGGTGCGATTGAAGCGGTCGCCCCTACCGCTGACCCATTCCTTCTTCATCAAGCCCACCGAACAGTAGGTGCAACTATTCTGGCAGCCACGGCTGGCGTGGACCTGCATGACGCGCTTGGCGCGCAGGAAGGGGTACTTGTAGAAAACATCGACATCGGGGAACGGCAGGCTGTCGAGGTCCCCCACCACCGGACGGATCGGATTCTGAACAGGCAGGCCGGCGCGCAGGCTGGCCACATTGGGAATCTCATCGATCGAACGGCCCGCACCCCAGGCCTCGACAAGGTCGAGGATGGTGTGTTCGGCCTCGGCCTTGACCGAGGCGTCGAGGTAGCCGTCTTCGCGCAGGACCTCGATGTCAAAGGAAGGGTGCGGGCCACCCATGACGACCTTCAGGTGCGGCAGGGAACGACGCCAGCGGCGCACGGCAGCGAGAGCCCAGGTCTCCTGGCCGGTGGTGGCGTAGATGCCCACCACATCGGGCTCGAACAGCTCCACGGCCCTGGCGAAGTCACGCTCCTCGGCCGTGATGAAGGCGTCGGCCACATGGCCAGCCTGCTTGAGCATGCTGGAGAGCTGCTTGATGCCCTCGAACTCATGGCAGGTGGTGACGACGAAAGCTACTCGAGCCAAGGGGATCTCGCGGGAAAGGGGCAGGGCAGGGTGAGAGAGGAATCGTAGCTCACTACCCGGGAAATTGGGGCTCCCGAGGAGACTCTTCCGCGCACGGGAGGATTTTGGGGGTAGGATGGCGGGCGCTCCCCAAAAAAACGGGGTCGCATGAGAATTCCATGGCGCACATCGTCCTCGTCCAAACCTATCACCCCTACACCCAGCACACCCATGTGCACCCCCTGGGGATCATGGCCGTGGCCTCGGCGGCGCGGGCGGCGGGGTTCTCGGAGATCACCCTTGTTGACATGAAGGCCGAGCGCTGGACCGCCGCGGAAGCCGTGCAGCGCATCAGCCAACTCGCTCCCGATGTGGTGGGCATTTCGGCCATGACCTATGAAGCGGGCTGCCTCGCTGAAGTGGCCCGCGGGGTCAAGCAATGCCTGCCCCAAGCCCAGGTGGTGGCCGGCGGCCCACACCCCAGCGTGGCGGCCGATGATGTCATGGCCGACGCGAACATCGACTTCTGCGTGCGCGGCGAAGGCGAGGAGACCTTTGCCGAACTGCTGGAAGGCTTGACGAACGGCAAGCGGGAATTCCAGGACTGCAAGGGGCTCACCTGGCGCGACGGCCAGGGCACCATCCACACAGAAGCCGACCGGCCGCCTCCCGCGGACCTCGACTTGCTGCCCTTCCCGGCCTGGGACCTGATCGACCACGAGCTGTACCACGACATGCCCCGGGGCGGTGTGATCTACGCCCACAAAGAGTTCGCCACCATGTTCTCCTCGCGCGCCTGCCCCTGGCGATGCACCTACTGCCACAACTCCTACGGCAAACAGTTCCGCGCGCGCTCCGCCGAGAATGTCCTGGCGGAGATTGACCATCTCGTCCAGAACTACGGCGTGAAGGAGCTGGTCTTCATGGACGACATCTTCAACTTCAAGCCCGATCGCGCGGCAGCCATCGCCCAGGGCCTGATCGATCGCGACTACGGCCTCAAGCTGACTTTTCCCAACGGCTTCCGCGGTGACATCCTGACAGAAGAGCTGGTGCTGCTGCTCAAGCGCGCCGGGATGTATCGCTGCATGGTGGCGGTGGAGTCGGCCTCGCCGCGCATCCAAAAAGTGATGAAGAAGAACCTGCGCATAGAGAAGGTCGGCCGGATCGTGGACTTCATCGCCAGCCAGGGCGTCATGGTGCACGGCGCCTTCATGCTCGGCTTTCCCTCGGAAACCGAAGAGGAGATGCGCTCCACGATTGAGTGGGCGAAGGAGAGCTCCTTCCACACCGCCGCCTTCTTTCGCGTGATTCCCTTCAAGGGCACGGCTCTCTTCGAGGAAGTCGAAAAGGCTGGCCATGCGCTGCCCAGCGACTGGTCCGCCTACGAGCCCTATCAAACCGAGATCAACCTCTCCGAGGTGCCCGAGGAGACCATCACGCGCATTCGCAAAAACGCCTACCGCAGCTTCTATTTGCAGCCCAAGAGGCTCTGGCGCATCTTCCAGCTGATCCCCAACAAGCTCAGCATGCTGCCCTACTTGAGTTTATTGTTCGCCCAACGGGCGTACGCGCGTTAGAAGATTGCTGGCGCGGTCCCGGTTGCGCTCTTGTCCCCGTGGTGGGACTTGGGCACGAGCGATGCCCTGAACGCTGTAGTCGGTGGAGGCAAGAGTTGCTAGAGGCTACTGATGCAGGCCGCACTCGAAAAAGGACAGAGCATCGTCCTGACAATCCAATCCAAGTAAGGAGGCGCGCACATCCCATGAAATTAACTCACCAACGCGTTGAATGGTTACATGCTCTGGGAACCGTGACCCTGGGGCTGGTGGCGACTCTCATGGGCACGGCCAGCCTCCACTCTCACGGCGGTGGTTTCCCGACGCCGCCTCCGCCCACCTGGGGTGGACCTGGCGACACTGCGCCCCCTCCGCCCGGCTGGGGTGGACCTGGCGACACTGCGCCCCAGAGTCCTGGAACTGGTGGAGGCTCCGGCGGTCCCGCAACCCCCGGGCCGGGAGGACCCTCAGCGCCAGGCCCTGCGAATCCAGGCGCGACGGCGCCCACTTCGCCCGGAGGCGCCCCGGCCGTCGACCTTTCCGACTGGAGTTGGTGGTGGAATTTCAACCGCGACCCCTACTTGGACCTGAAGCACCATGTGCTCAGCGCACAGGCCGTCACCAGCGACGGGGGGTTCTACCTGGGCCAGGGCCAGAAGAGTACCCGGCAGAGTCTCGCGCCCGACGATGCGATGATCCAGTCGGTGATCGGACCGGCTCTACAAGAAGCTGTCGAAGCAGGCTCCTGGCGAGTGCAAAGCGACGCCATGATGGCCATCGCCAAGCTCTATCCCGTCTTCGAGCCCAAGGACACCAGCCTCTTGGAGTTGATCAGCGCGCACCTCAACGCCGCCAACCAGAAACAAGCCGAGTCGGCCATCGTGGCCCTGGGCATCCTCGGTCACCCGCGGGCGGCACAGGTCTTGATGGGCATCGCACAGGACAGCGACGCGGGCCGCAAGTCGCTCGGACGCACCAGCGTCCCCAGTCGCACCCGGTCCCTCGCTGCCCTGTCCTTGGGCGTCTTGGGTCGCCAACTGGAGAGCGAATACCCGCGACTGCTTCTCGTGGCGGGCCTCCAGGGCCTGCTCAAGGAGCCCCGCGGCGCCTCGCCGGACCTGCATGTGGCGGCGTTGACCGCCCTGGGTATGACGGGCCTGCGGGAGGCCGGCGACACTGACATCGAGGGTGATGAGCAACCCGCTGACGCCCTCACCAGCCGCGGCGATCAGGCACGGTTCTTGTTTTCGATCCTGCGAGACGAGGAGCGCCATCAGTATGTGCGCGCGCATGTCTCCAGGGCCCTGGCGCTCCTCGGTCAGGGAGCTTCGGAAGAACTCCGCGATTCGATTCTGCAAGCCCTGCTCCACGAACTCGAGCGCCGCGGGCGTTCGCAGCGCCTGGTGAGCTACGGGGTTGTCGAGGCTCTGGGCATGCTGGCCGACTCCGACCCTGATGGCATCGACGCCGAGGTGCGCAAGGCCCTGCACGAGTCGGCACTGAAGGGCAATAACAATCAACGTGGTATCTCGCTAGTGGCCCTGGCCCTGGTGTCGAGTCGCGCGGGTCAAGGCGCTGAACCCCTCGGCGCCCTGAGGAAGGAACGCAAGTACCTGCTGCAACAACTCGCCACCGGCAAGAGTCGCCTGCGCCCCTGGGCGGCGCTCTCTCTGGGCTTGCAGCAGTTCCACGCCGCCCGCGCGGGTGCCGATGGATCCAGTCCGGCTCTCAAGGCTCTCCTGAATTCGAATGAGAAGGTTCGTTCGGCGGGAGACTCGGGAGCCTGGAGCATCGCGCTGGGACTGATGGGCGATCCGAGCGCGGAGGGTGCCCTGCTCAATCGCATGGAGAAATCTGGCGACGACAACGCCCGCGGCCATGCTGCGGTGGGACTGGGACTCTTGCGGTCGCACCAGTCAGCGGAAGCCCTGCAGGCGGTGGTAGAAGACTCGCGCTTCCGGCCGATCCCCCTGCGCAAGGCCGCGGTGGCCCTGGTGCTTCTGGGCGACAAGCGCATCGTCACCCAACTCTTCACCATCATTTCCGAGGAGAAGACGGCCAGCGTGAAAACCAACTGCATCGCCGCCCTGGGACTTGTGGGCGACAGGCGCGCCGTGGAGCCTCTGGTGGCTCTGCTACAGGACCCCGAGCAACTTGACATGACCCGCAGCTTTGCGAGTATTGCTCTCGGCGTCACCTGCGAGACCGACCCCCTGCCCTGGACGGCACACATTTCCAACCATGTCAACTACTTCGCTATGATCGATTCCATCCTCTCGTCGGGAGGCACGGGGGTTCTGAACCTGCGCTGACCTGGAAAGGTGTTGACCTGGAAAGGCACAGGGCAGCAATCCTCTCGCAACTCGAGACGGGCCTGCGGCAAAGGCGCGCCATCGATGCAAACAGACAGGCCCAGTTCGAGGGGCTCCATCCAGGAGCCTACCAGGCGTTCCATGTCCTGCGCGGAGTGGAACATGACGGTGGCGAGGTTTGGCTCGGCCCAGGCGACAACTTGAGCTTGACTCTACTCAAGGCTGAAAAAATCCGGAGCCTGCACTTGGCGGGCCAACAAGCCGCCAAGTAAGCCCCTCCCCTTCCAGGGGGGGCCTGTCTCAGAGTCATTGCAGCCTGGCCCAGGGGCCTCCAGCGCAGCTTGGTGGACCCTTTGCTGGGCCGCCCAAGTCCGGGCTTGCAAAGGCAGCGCGCAGCCCACGCAATAGCTCCATGACGACCGCTACTCAGCCGGGTCCCCCCACCACATTTTTCAATCGTGTTGTGCGCTTCTTCGTGCGCAACTTCATCCGCGGGCTCTTGTTCGTGGCACCGGTGGCGGCCACGATTGCGATTCTGGTCTATGTCTTCGATCTCATCGATGGCCTGCTCAAGCCCTCAGGGGAGGGGGTCTGGAAGGTGCCCTTCGTGGGCATCGAGATTGCGTCGGAGACCCTGGCTTTTCGCGGCGTGGGTTTTCTGCTGACGATCACCGGCATTCTGGTGATTGGCATGTTGACCTCCAATGTGCTCACCAAGTGGGCCCTGCGGCGCGTCGACCAGCTCTTCGGCCATGTGCCCGTGGTCAAGCTGATCTACTCGGCGATCAAGGACATGGTCGAGGCCTTTGTCAGCGAGGAGAAGAAATTTGACAAGCCGGTCCTGCTCGCCCTCTCGGCGACGCCCGAGGTGGAGGTCATCGGTTTCATCACCCGCGAGGACCTGGAAGAATTCGGCCGACCGGGGAAAGTCGCGGTGTATGTGCCCCAGTCCTATAACTTCGCCGCCAACCTGATTCTGGTGCCCAGGTCCCGAGTCACCCCCATCGACCTGCCCTCGGGCGATGTGATGGCCTTCGTCGTTTCCGGCGGCGTGTCCCAGGCGACCCAGACGAACCAGAATTGAGCGAGCCCTCAGCGCGGGACCGCGAGTCGCAAGTTGCGAAAGCGCACCTCGGTGGCGCCACCCGAATGCAACTGAAGAGCAAAGACCCCGCTGCGCGCCCCCTCGGGATCGGACAGGTCGAGACACAGCTCGCCGTTGAGCCAAGTGCGAACACGCACGCCCTGCGCCTCGATTACATACTCGTTCCAATCGCCCGTGCGCACTGCGGCCTCGCGGGAGGTCAAGAGCCCGCGGCCGTGCTCCTCGTAGAGCTTGCCCCACCAACCCGGACCAATATCGGCTTGGTAGCCGGCGACACTGCCGCCTGGCAGGGCGCGGCTGCGGAATTGGATCCCGCTGTTGCCTTTGTTCGACGCGAGGAGTACCTCGCATGAGAAGCGAAAGTCTCCCAGCTCGAAGTCGCTGACAAGAAAACTGTTGTGGTCGAGGCCCTCGCTTTGGCCCACGATTTCGCCCGACTCCACCCGCCAAACCGCCGCTTCTCCGCTCCAACCGGCCAGGGTCTTGCCGTCGAAGAAGTCCAGACTGGGTGCATCTAGCTCGGGTATCTCGACCTGGCCCACCGAGCCCAGATAGGCCACCAAATCGCGCAACTCGCCGGGAGCGAGGGTCTCGATTTGACCCTCGGGCATGGCCGATATGTCGCTCAGGTAGCGTTCTTCAATTTCCTCTTGGCCCACGACCTGGATCTCGGTTTCCGATTGCAACACCAGACCCTCGGCGGTTTCGCTCTTGAGCACGCCGGTGAACAAGAGGCCATCAAAGGTGCGCACCACCGTTACCTGGTAGTCGCGGCCGATCACTGCATTGGGATCGACCATGTTGGTCAGAAGGTAGTCAAGATCCGCGCGGTTCGAGCCCGTCAGATCGGGAGCGAGGTCGCCGCCTTCTCCGAACAGGGCGTGACATTGGGCACAGGTGCGCTCGAACACGAGCCGACCCCGGGCGGGTCGTGTGCGGGCCGGATCGGCTCGGGTCAGTTGGCTCTTGAGTTCGCTGATGCGCGCGAGTTTGTCGGGCTTGGTTTCGCGCTCGATGCCGAACAAGGCCGCGAGACGCTGATCCAGATTCTCGTCGCTGTGGGCGCGCAGCTTGCGAATGACAAAGGCCGAGACTTCGGCAGGCGGTAAGCGCCCATCCTCGATGGCAGTCAGCAGCGCAGTCGCGTACTCCAGGCGGGCGCTCAAGGTGGCGCAGACTTCCAGGCGCTCGGCGATCTCGAGCTCGGGGTAGAGCGCGAGCAAGGCTTCGGGAACTCGCTCATCGCCGTGGCGGGCCAGGGCGCTGATGGCCAGGCTGCAGAACTGCGGCTGCTCCAGGGCGGCCAGGAAGACGCCGGCGAGCCCCTTCGCGGAACTCGCCGCCAGGACCTCGAGGGCGCGCAGGCGCCCGGCGATGGGCTGGGCCGGGTCCTTGGCCATGGCGACCAGGCGTGGAATGGCTGCAGGATCTTGAAAGGCCGCGGCTATCCAAAGAGCGCGGTTGCGCCGGGACTCGTCCTCGGAGAGCGCCAATCGTTCGTAAGCCGCCGCCCAGGTGCTGGGCGGCTGTACGCCACGGCGCTCGGCAAGCGCCAGCGCGAAGCCGCCCAAAAGGACCTCGGTCCAGGCGTCATCCGCGGTGGCAAATTCCGCAGAGAGGAGTTCGCGGCCGGCGGGATCGGCGGCCAATTGGCGTGCAGCGAGACGCCGCGGCCGAGACAAGCGGCTCTCCCGGGCGAGTTCCAGCCCGCGCACGGGATCTGCCTCGAGCAAACTCGAGAGCCCGTACCAAAGCAGGTACGAAAGGTTCGGGTCGCACTCATCTTCTTCCCGGGCGAGCAGCGCGCGCGCGAGGTCGAAGGCGCCCTCGAACTCGACACCCAGGCGCTCGAGGGCCGAGGCCAGGTACAGTCGCACCCGAGGCGAAGGCGTGGTCCGCGCCAGAGAGACGCAGGCGGCGGAAAAACTCGCGGAAAGCACACCGTCCTCAGCGGCGAGTTGCACACTCCAGGCCGCAAGGTTTTCATCGTCGCTCCCGAGCAGCTCGATCAAGATGGCCTCGTCCAATCCAGCTGTACTGTGTATGGCCCACAGAGCGCGCAAAGAGAGACGCGCCGAGCCGTCACCGCGCACGAGGGCCATGAGCTTGTCCGCAAGCCCCGGCGTGGGTCGCTCTTGCAAGAGCCGCCGCGCGGTGCGCGCATGCCAGGAATTGTCGTGGTCGAGGAGAGCGAGGAGTTGATCCTCGTCAGCCTCTTCAAGGCTCGCCCGGGCGGGCGGCAAAGCCCCGTAACGCAGGCGGTACAGGCGCCCGTTGCTGCGGTCCCAAGCCTCTACATCGGTCAAATGGCAGGCTTCTGCATCCGACCAATCGATGAAGTACAACGCGCCATCCGGTCCGTTCTTGAGGGAGATACCCCGGAAGCAACGGTCGTTGGCGAGCAGGAGATCAGCGCCGTGGCGGCCCACAAAGCCCGATCCATCGCGCTCGAGAGTGTCGGTGTTGACGCGATTGCCGTGGATGTTGTTCATCACGATCCGGCCACGGTACTCGGCCGGAAAGCGATCGCTGAATAGCAACAGGGCACCGCAGTGCGCGTGACCACCTCCAGCCAAGGATGACTTGTTGTTGCCGCCATGGGGATCCGTGCCAAGCCAGTGCCGGTGGTCAGCGATGGTCTGAATATCCTCGTAGATGTGTTCGCCGAAGTGGCTGCCCGCCTGGCGCAAGTAGCGCCCGCCTTGCACCGTGTGAAAGAGGTGCGGAATGACGCAGGCGGTGATGAAGGCCTGGCCCTGTTCGTCAAAGTCGATGCCCCAAGGGTTGCTGGTGCCCCAGGCGAAGACCTCGAACTCGAAGCGGGTCGGGTGATAGCGCCAGATACCGGCATTGATAGGCACCCGTTCATCAGCGGCGCAACCCGCTGCCCCCACCAACGAGTGGGTGAACACGCCGTGGCACCCATAGAGCCAACCGTCCGGCCCCCAGGTGAATGCGTTCAGCGTCTCGTGGGTGTCGTCAATCCCCCAGCCGTCGAGTAACACCTGGGGCTCGCCATCGAGGACCAAGTCGCCATCGTGGTCGGGAAGAAACAGAAGCTCCGGTGCGGCACCGACGAACACGCCTCCAAAGCCGACTTCCAAGCCGCTGACCAGATTCAAGCCCTCGGCAAAGACTCGGCGCGAATCAAACTCGCCGTCGCCCCTGGTGTCCTCGAAGACCACGATCCGGTCGAGGCCCTGGCCTTTTGGACGGCGCTCGGGGTAAGAATGTGCCTCGGCCACCCACAGGCGGCCCGCGGCGTCGATGGCCAGGGCAATGGGCTGATGCAGGTCAGGTTCGGCGGCGATCAAGTCGACCTCAAATCCAGGCGGCACGGTCATGGCCGCCGTCGCGGCCCGCGGGCCGAGGCCGTTGTGCAGGACGGCATCGAGAGTCAAGGCCAAGAGCTCATCGGGAATCTCGGGCCGCTCGTCATGGAACAGAAAGTCGTCGTAGTTGATGTGACCCCAGCCGCCGCTTGACCCATCCACGAGGCGCAAGAACGCGCGCCGCCCACGGTGGCTGCGCAGATCGACCAAGGCGACCTTCATGGGCTCGTAGTTCTCGCCCGAAGCGCGGAACAGAACTTCGCCATCCTCGGCCACGAGCTCCACGCGGGTGTCAAAACTCGAACCGCCGCCCACCAAGAAGCTGGCCCAGTCGGCAGTCAGGGAGAAAGTGACGCTCTCGAGGGTGCCGAGGGGGCCGTCCCCATCGAATTCATAGCCGCCCACCCAGCCGCGACCCACACAACGGCTGGATTCTCCCAGGCGCTCGAGGGTTGCATCAGCGAGCACCGGCTGGCGCAGAAAGGCCTGGCCCAAGACGGTCCAGTCGCGCAGATCACCCGCATCAAAGCCCAAGTTCAAGGCCCGGCCGGTCCCATCGCGGGCGGGTTCTCCACGGCGTGAGGCGCTGCGCGGAGGGGCTTCCGGGGTCGCGGCGCCACGAGTCTGCAAGAACACGAAGGTGCCCTGCTTGTTGCCCAGCAGCACATCAGAATAGCCATCGCCGTTCACATCGCCGGCTACAACCTGGGTACCTACTCCAGAGTCGCCGTCGATTCGATGAGGCACAAAGCGCACGCCAGCGTCCCCGCGTTCGAGTCGAAACCAGTAGAGCACCGAGGGCCCCGCGGGTTTGGGATCGCCACCTGGACCGTGGGACCAATGGCGCTTGCCGGTGACAAGGTCGTCCAGCCCATCGCCGTCCATATCCACCAGCGCCAGGGCGTGGAGCGTGGAGAAGCGCAAGCCGACTGGGCTCTCGGCGGGCGTGGCACCCATCAAGGTGTGCTGCACAAAGTCGATTGCCCCGCCCGAGCCTTCGACCTGTTCAAACCAGGCGAGCCCCCAACCGTGGGCATGCAGACTGCTGATCACATCGTTCTTGCCGTCACCGTCGATGTCGTAGACGAGCATCTGCGCACCGCCGATGGCTTGCGAAAAGGCGAAGGGATGCAGCTGCCAGAGGGCACCCGCTTGCGCGTCTTCGGGTTGCCTCCACCAGCCATTTTTCTCAATCAGGTCGGCGCGGCCATCGCCATCAATGTCGCCCACACCCAAACCGTGGGTAAAGCGTTGCTTGCCGACATCGGGGGTGATGGTGTGCTGGATCCAGGGCGCGCGCGGGTCGGCTGTGGGGGTCAGATAGCAGAAGGCTCCCTCCCCGTTGCAGACCAATTCGCGGCGAGAATCTCCCACGAGGTCCACAAAGGCCGGCGACTCGTTGTCCACCCTGTCGTGCACGAGGTGCCGCTGCCAGAAGCCGCCACCAGCGCCGGGGTTCTCGAACCAAGCAGCCTCCTTGCCCGGAAAGCCCACGGCCAGGACATCGAGCCAGCCATCGCTATCGAAGTCGTGGGTCCAGTTGAAGAAGGAGTCAGAATAGCCGTGGGGATCGAAGACCTGGGGCTCGCTGAGCTCGATTCGCTCGGTGAAATCCGGTCCGAGGTAGATCAGGGCGCCCGAAACGATGTCCCCGTAGCCGTCGCGGTTGAAATCGCCAAAGCTAGCCCCCTCGGCTCGAAACTCAGAGTCGAGCACGCGACGCTCAAAACCCAAAGCCGCCTGGGGCGTGCCAGCCTGGAGCGAGGCGGAGAGCAAAACGGGCATCAGGAGGCTCAGCATGGCTCTGTTGTACCTCGCTCGGCGGGAGTTTGGTCTGTTGATCACGGACTCGCTGCTCGTGGACCTTCCTGCTCCTTCGGCCTCTTCCCGAGCAGAACGGCGAGAATCACGCCTCCCTGGCGCACCTTCGTGCGGATACGGGTTAGACTGTGCGGCTTCGAGTACGGCTCGAAAGTGGTCCGATCCGAAAGCGAACCCGCTCGTGCGCGACCCCTCCTACAACTGTCCGACGACTGCGCTAGAAGACTGCGCCCTCATTCCTATGTCCGAGATCGAATCCATACCCGAGAGCGACCCCTGCCAGGCGGCGGTACCCGAGAGCGGCCCCCCGGGCTCACAGGAGATCACGCCCGTGGCACCCCCCGCTCCGTCCGATGAGGCTGAACCCGAAGCGCCGTCGGGCTTTGCCAGCCTGGGCCTCTCGGCGTCCATCCTGGAGGTCATCCGGGAGGTGGGCTACGAAGTGCCCTCTCCGATCCAGGAGCGCACGATTCCTTCGCTGCTGGCGGGGCGCGATGTCCTCGGCCAGGCCCAAACCGGCACGGGCAAGACCGCGGCCTTCGCCCTGCCGATCCTCGACCGCATCGATCTCGAACTCCGCGCGCCCCAGGTCCTGGTGCTGGTGCCCACCCGCGAACTCGCGATCCAGGTCGCCGAGGCCTTTCAACGCTACGCCTCGCACCTCGATGACTTCCATGTGCTGCCGATTTACGGCGGCCAGGCCTATCCGATTCAACTGCGCCCCCTGGCGCGCGGCGTGCATGTCGTCGTCGGCACGCCCGGCCGCCTGATGGATCACATGCGCCGTGGCACGATCAACCTCGACAACCTGGGCCACATCGTCCTCGACGAGGCCGACGAAATGCTGCGCATGGGGTTCCTTGAAGATGTGAATTGGATCCTCGAGCGCGCCCCCAAGGAACGCCAGGTGGCGCTCTTTTCCGCCACGCTGCCCAGCGCCATCCGAAGCATCGCCCGTGACCACCTGAACGACCCCGAAGAGATTCGCGTGCAGGTTCGAGTCTCCGCTGCCGAGACGATTCGACAGCGCTTTCAGATCGTCAGCGGCCGAAATAAGCTCGATGCTCTCACGCGCCTGCTCGAGGTCGAAGTCTTCGACGGCATGATCGTGTTCGTGCGCACCAAGATCCAAACGGCAGAGTTGTCGGAAAAGCTCGAAGCCCGCGGCCTGGCCTCGGCGCCGCTCAACGGCGACATCCCCCAAAAGCAGCGCGAGGCGACAATCGATCGCTTGAAGAAGGGTCGCCTGGACATTCTGGTGGCCACCGATGTCGCCGCCCGCGGACTTGATGTCGAGCGCGTCAGCCATGTGATCAACTTCGACATGCCTATAGATACCGAGGCCTATGTGCACCGCATCGGTCGAACGGGCCGAGCGGGACGCCTAGGCGAGGCGGTCCTGTTCGTCACTCCCAGGGAGAAGCGCATGCTGCGCCTGATCGAGCGGGTCACTGACGCCCGGCTCGAAGAGTTGACCCTACCCACCACCGATGAGATCAACGCCCAACGCATCGCACGCTTCAAGGCGCGCATCCAGGAGACCCTCTCCGACGAGCGCGTGGCCTTCTTCTCCAAGCTGATGGAAGAGTTCCTCGCGGAAGCCGACGCTTCGCCGCAGATGGTCTGCGCGGCACTGGCGCTGATGGCACAAGGGGATCAGCCGCTCCTGGTGCAGGACCGTCCCGAGCCAAGCCGGGACGAGCGTCCGGAGGGCGGGCGCGATGACCGCGGCCAGGGAGAATTCCATCGAGGCGACTCACAGAGACACGCACGGCCAGAGAGAGGCGACCAGCCCCCCGAGGCGGGCATGGAGCGCTACAGGTTAGAAGTGGGCCGCAAGCACGGCGTTCAGCCCGGCCACATCGTGGGCGCCATCGCCAACGAAGCCGAACTGGACGGTCGCGAAATCGGCCGCATCAACATCTTCGAGTTCTTCACCACGGTGGACCTGCCCGAAGCCATGCCGCGGGAAATTTTCAGCCTCTTGCAGACAACCGAGGTCTGCGGCCAGAAGCTGCGCCTCTCGAAGGATCGCGGCCGGCCCGAGCGACACTCCGGCGGGTTTGGCGGCGGACGGCGCGGTGGTTTCGGCGGCGGGCGGCGTGGCAGCTTTCGAGGGCGGCGCGGGCGTGGCCGCTACTAGTCCAGGCCAGATTCTCCCCTGATCCCGGAGGCGGCAAGTGGTACCTTCTTGTGAAATGGAAGTCTTCGCATGAGTACTGACTCGCCCCAGGCCGCGCCCTGGCGCGGCGGGCTGACGGCCCTTGCCCTGGGTTGCGCCTTGGGTGTAGTGACCGCCGTTCTGCGCAGCCAGTTGTTGCTGCAAGTCCTGGCGGGCTCGAGGGCCAATGTCACCGCGGCCCTGGTGCGGCGACGCATCCTGGACTCCTTTGCAGGGGACCTGGCCCTCGCCATGGTCCTTTGCGGTGGAGCTGGCGCGGCAGCGTGGTTTTTCCTGCGGGGGCAGCGAGCCCACTGGTGGCTGGCCCTTCCGGTGGTGGCGGCGGCGGCCTGGCTGGCGCTCTGCGGTGGCCCCTGGACGGTGACGGCAGAGCGTCTCGACCACTTGCCCTGGAGCGCGGGACTGTCCGCTCCCGGATTGGCTCTGATCGTCCTCCTGGCAGCCTTCGCCTTGACCGGCATGGTGCGCGCCGCGCGCTTGGGTGCACCGCTTGGGGGCAGACTCTACGCGGCCTGCTGGCTCAGCTCCTGCATTTTCGCCTTGGGCTTGCCCATGGCCTATCGTGCACTGGAAAACCTGGAGATGCCTCCCATGGAGGTGCGCGTGGTGACCCGCGAGGTGGCTCTTGAACCCGACTCCTGGAAGATTCTGCAGCAGCACCCAAAAAGCACGCCGCGGGTGGGGATCCTGACGCCGACGATCGATTACCGCATCGACGGCGGCGACTTGCCTGCGATCGTCATGCCACCGCCCTGCCGGGTGGAATTCCAGGTGACGGAAGAAGACGGCGCCGTGTACCTAGACTTTGCCGCCGGCATTGACCTGTCGGTCAACAGGGCCCAGCACGAGAACTACCCATTGCAGGTTGGCTTTGAGGTCAAGGTCAACGGCGAACGGATCTTTGAGTCCATCCAGACCGCATCCAAAAACAAACCTGCGAACGAATCGCGCTGGAGTCGGCCCCCCGAGAACTCGAAGGGCCTCAAATTGTATCCGGGAGATGTGGTCACCTTGCGCACGGCCATCGTGGGCGAAGGACCGAGTGCAACCCAGGCGAAGCCGCCCCGGGATGTGGGCTTCGGCCAGGTGATCCTCGAACGGCGCGAGACCCGTCAGCGCCTGCCCTCGAGTCCGGATAATCCCAACATCGTGTTGATCGTGCAGGACACCATGCGCGCCGATCACTCTTCACTCCACGACTACTCAAAGACCACGACGCCGGCCCTCGATGCCCTGGCGGCCCGAGGCATCAGCTTTAGCGAAGCGCGCTCTACCTCCAGTTGGACCTGGCCCTCCACGGCTTCGATCCTGACCGGCCTTTTGCCCGACGAGCACGGTGTCACCGACGACTCGGCCTGTTATCTCCTGAGTGAGAACGAAACCCTGGCCGAGGCCCTCCAAAGCCGGGGCTACACCACCGCGGCCTTCGCCTGCAATCCGCTCATCAGCCGCCAGAAGAACTTCTCCCAGGGTTTCGAGTCCTTCACAAGCTTTGGTCTACAATTCATCAAGACGCGCGAAGTGATCGAGGATGTGCGCACCTGGATCGGCATGCACGCGGGTACGCGCTTCTTCCTCTACCTGCACCTCGTGGACCCCCACGCGCCATATTTTCCCCGAGACGATGCGCTTGATGCCGTGGGCGAGCCGGTACCCGAGGATTTTCCAGGCCAGGAAGTCTTGAGGCGCTACAAGAGTGCCGCCCACCAGGGCCTAGCCTTCGATGAAGAGGGGCGGCAAAAAGTCCACGATCCCTTCCCCGCAGGCCACTTGCAGCAGATCGAAGGGCTCTACGACGCTTCGATCCGGACCGGAGACCATTACTTGGATGTCATCGTGAATACCCTCGAGCGCCATGGCCTCACGAACGAGACGGTCATCGTCTTCACCAGTGACCACGGCGAAGAGTGGATGGATCACGGAAGATTGACCCACGGGCAGAGCGTGCACCGCGAATTGGTGCATGTGCCCCTGGTGCTGGCTGGCCCCGGGCTTCCCGGGGGAGTGCAGAGTTCCACTCCGGTCTCCAATCGCCACATCGCCGCCACCCTGGCGCGCATCGGCGGAGCGGATCTGTCCCGGGCGGTCGATTCCTTGGACCTATTCACCCCGAGCATGATCCCCGAGCGCCCGGTCTTCTTCTCCACCACCCACGGCCACTGGAATGGCCACCTCCGGCGCCAGCCTATCTATGGCGTGCGCGACGGGGCGTGGGTCTTGCACTACGCGCCCCATGGAACGGACTTCGGCGCAGCGCCAGAGGAAAGGTCCTCCGAGGGTCAGGTCAAGCTGTACAACATCGAGAGCGACCCCAACGAGACCAAGGACATCGCGGCAGCGCACCCCAAACTCGCGAGTCGCTTGCGCCTTGCGATCCTTGACTCCCTGGCGAAACAACTCATCCGGCAGGAAGGCAGCGTGCAGTTGGGTGGCGGCGCGGCGACCATGGAGATGCTGGACGGCATCGGCTACCTGGACGACAAGTAGCGAGACGCGGCGGGTAGTCGGCAAATGCAAGACAAGCAATAGTATTTCGGACCTGCGACTCTTCTTTATGAACTGTCCTGGAGGCCCTCACGAGAGCTTTTTAGAGCCCAAGGATCAGGGAGCAGATGGGTCTTCCAAACTTTCACTCAATTCAGGGCACAAGTCGCGGGAAATTGTTAAAAATGAGAGTCATGCGGCGAGGAAGGCCCCGCTGCAATCCCAGAGTGAGCTTATCCGGCGGCTAGCAGCCAAATTGTCTTGCCGCCACCGATCGGCTCGCCCTGTCCTATTTCTTTCCCCAGCACTAGCAGCACTAGCAGCACTAGCAGCACTAGCAGCACTAGCAGCACCCCCTTTTACAGCAGCCATGAAAATTTTATCCAGAGGACTGAGCTTGTCAGTTCTCGCCAGTACGGCCATTCTCGCGGGTTCCGCTTCGGCACAAACCGCAACACTTCTCGACGGCACGGTCCTTTCCCAGCGCTTTCCCCTTGAGGAATTCGGCACGGAAGGCCCCATGTATGGCATCAATGTGGCCAACCAGTCGCTCGATTGCATGGGCGTGACCATGACGCTTCCGGCCTTTATCAACAACGTTGTGCCGGGGATTAACGGCACCAACGACGGCTCTGGCAACCCGATCACGGCAGTGAACTTCGACCGCCTGCTCGACAGCAACGCCGGGCCTGGCGGACGCGACGCCGTAAACGGCTTCAGAGGCGCTGCCCGCTGCCTGTTCAGTTCCGCCCTTGGGGAGCTGACCGATCCCGACGCGGCCACGGCTATCACCAACCACGCCGTGGCCCTCAAGAGCGAGGCGAGCAACTCCCTGGGACAAACCGTTGTGTCGGACCCCTCGATGAACTCCTACTCGGGAGGCACGCTCAAGTGCGAGGGCAGCGTCTACGAGGACCAAGACGGCAACCCGTACTTCATCCCCGATGTCGATGCAGTCATCGAGTTGGCTGAGAATGTGGCCATCGGCAAAGTCACGGCTGCGGCGCCCGCCTCCGGCACATCCCCCGCAAGCTTCATGATTGGCAACATGGTGTGCATGATGAACCAAGACCCGCGCTTTACCCACGAGATCCTCGGCTTTGG